>Ga0207655_1000008_pt1 | contig 734289 bp, 614 predicted proteins | sample KBSM44metaG_FD_184398 | JGI IMG/M metagenome (GOLD analysis project Ga0207655, IMG submission 184398) | Miscanthus rhizosphere microbial communities from Kellogg Biological Station, Michigan, USA - KBS M4-4 metaG (SPAdes) (version 2) | ecosystem: Host-associated > Plants > Roots > Rhizosphere...
TTTTTTTTTTTTTTTTTTTTTTTTTTGAGTTACATGCAATAAAAAGCAATACAATTATAATTGCTAGAAGTTGTTTCATTAAGTTCGGTTTAAAATTATCAATATTATTTGTGAGACAGATTTAGGTTTCGGGTTCATTTAATCATTTAAACTTTTCAAATGCTTGATATAATTATCCAGCAAACTTTGAATTTGTCGCGCTGCAACCGGATTTGCGGAGTGAACATTGAATTTTAGATTTTCTAAATCAAGTCTAGATTCATAAACCAGCCATTTTGCTGCGGCATAACCATCTTCGGCAATATTGTCATTTTCATCTAATCCCAAATCATTGTCAAAACTAATCAATTCAGGAAGTCCGTTTTCGAGTATAACTTTTTTAAAATCAGCAAAATTCCGAACGATAACAAAATCATCGTCAGTTAAGTTTTTGTAAACCATTTTTACATCTCTAATATCATCAAGAAAAAGCTTGTATTTCATTATTTATGTTTCGTTTGATGGAATTGTTAATCAACGTATTTTTTTACGTTATCGAGTTGTTCTATATTTTCCTTAAAATTTAAAGTAATTTCAATTTTGGCAGTCACAATAACTTTTTGTGAAGAATGGAAACAAATTTTATTTCCACGAAATTCTTTTTTTTCGATAAAATAGATTCTTTCTACTCCCGGTTGTTTCCTATTATTTTCGGTTTTAGAAATCTGAATTATAGATTGGTTTTGGGTGATTAAACCATTTAAAATAGAGTTTCTTAGCAATAGTAATAATGCGTCATCAAGGAGAATTATATTAGAGGTGTAATCTCTCCACCTAAAAGAAGTTTGAGTTTTGCTATAAATTTCAGTTGGAATATTTTTAATTTCGATAAAATCTTTACTGCTAATTTGATTAAAAAGAAGTTTGCGCCGGCTTTTGTAATACAAGTGTATCAGGTATCTACTAAAAATTAGAAATGAAAACATGAAAAGAATAGTTGTAATTATGCTTGAAATCATTTTTAATTTAGGGTATTATTGAGCGTTATTTACCAGATTATTTACTGTTAATTTTTTATTTAAATTTATCAAGAGTATCATCAACTAAATGTTCAATTTCTAAAAAGTTATTAGCAAGTTTTAAAACCTCTTCCTGCAGATTTTCTAAGTCTAATTGTATCCAGCCTTCCATTAAAGTCAAAGGACCATGATTTGTACTCACATTTTGCCATTTGTTTTCATGGTTTTTAAAACTTTCTCTGAATACCTCAGCAAATTTTCGACTTTGTATTTTATAACTGCTGAGTTTTCTCAATTTCAAAGCGTGAATATTGTACATGATTTTTTGCTTTTGCAAAGTCGAATCATTTACCCAAACCGAAAAGAAAATTCGTGATTCGGCAGTTAATGGTTCCTGAGAATTACTTGCCCAGGACTTTTTGTACAGTTTTATAAAAACAGAATCCAAATAAATTCCAACTGAAACTTCAATTGATTTTGCATTCAATAATTTTGAATCAAGCTGATCGACTATTTTTTGAAAGTTTTCGAGATAGAAATTGGTATTCATTTTATTTAAAATTTAAGTAAGTGAAAATAACCAGATTGTTTGATTTTAATCTTTGTCAAAGTTCAAAAAATTTACAAAGATTATGCGCATAGCTTTGCGATCTTAGCGTTTTCAACTTAATCAAAATCAATAAAACTTGCGAACTTTGCGGTAAAAAAAAACTTAGTAGTTGAAAAAAACTTTACAAAACACGATAAACAGGATATTGCAAATGCGCCTTTTCATAATAAACCGAATGTTTGTAAATCCAATCTAATTGCGCTGCAGCATTTTTAGCAAATTCAGCATCAGATTGTTTTTTAGCTTCTAATTCGGCTTTTAAAGCTGGATTTTCTTTTAGGAGTTTTGCCGCTGTATCTTCAAAAATATATTCTGAATAATGTTCTTTTTGCTGTAAAATAGGATCGAAGAAATTCCAGTTAAAAAAAGAATCAACACCTTCAGGTTCAAAAGCTTCAACTAAGTATTTTACTCCTTTTTGATTTGTTGAAACCAGATAATCACCTTTGGCAAAAGCCATTTTTACAATTTTAGAATTTATATTGGTATTATAATGCAAATAATGCCCTTCGTAAGCATTTGGAACTGTTTTGTAATCAGCGATTTTATAGCTTTCAACTTCAATAATAGTATCATTTTTAAGTTGAGAATAAGCGATGTTATTATTCTTCAAAAGGTCAATAATATTCCAATAACCACGCGGAATGATATAAGCAGACGGAATAACAACCTCTTTTTGCGATTTGAATTCTTTGATATAAGGAACGTCTTTTTTATACGGTTTGCTTCGGTTATAATACAAACGGTTTCCTGTTGTAGCCTCGCTTTTTTTGTAACCGGCTTCATATCCTAAAAAGGTAAATTTAGTAGCTTTTGTGCTGTCCAATTCCCATTTTAAAGTATACGATTTTTTAGGCTGATATTGTTCCAGATTTTTAATTCTAAGTTCTTTGATTTTCTGATAATTAGCGTCGGTAAAGTCCAAAGTAGATTTTGTGTATTCGTACGTCATTTTTACACGTTCGGCATATTTTTTTAGCATATGCGTTTCGACCACAAAACCAATGGTATTAAACAACGAAGTATAACCCGTTGTATATCTTGGACTGTCTACAAACTGTCCAAAACCTTTGTCTGGGGTATCTTTAAAAGAATCTACATAAGGCGTAGTTTCAATTTTCTTTTGCTGTAAATCTTTGACCAAAGTCGGCATCATTTCGGTATTCATAAAATCACCCAAAACCGTTCCTAACTTATTATGTTGCGTCATAATATACGTTAGTTTGTATTGATAATCAGATCCGTTGCTAACGTGATTATCAATAAAAACATCAGGATTTATTTTCTGAAAAATTTCTACAAAACTCTTTGTATTTCGAGTATCTGATTTCATCAAATCGCGATTCAAATCATAATTTCTGGCGTTTCCTCTAAAACCGTAAATTTCCGGACCATCCTGATTCGCTCTCGTAGTCGAATTTCGATTTAAAGCACCGCCAATATTGTAAACTGGAATTGTTACCAAAACGGTATTTTTTGGCGCTTTTAGTTTTCCGATTGCGAGATCTCTGTAGAATTGCATTGTAGCGTCGATTCCGTCGGGTTCTCCGGCGTGGATTCCGTTATTGATAAAAAGTACCGCTTTGTTTTTCTGAATTTTGTCGAAATCAAATTCCTTTTCAGGATTATAAACCACCATATGCAAAGGTTCGCCAGAATCTGTTAAACCCATTTCCTTGATTTGAATCGTCGGAAAATCATTGGCTAAAAGTTTATAATATTTGATCGTTTCTTCATACGAAGCGGATTGGTTTCCGTTTCCTTTCTCAAAAAAAGTATCGTATTTTTTATTGTTCTGAGCGAAAAGGGTTATTGTAAAAAGTGAAATGACAATTGTGAAAAGTCTCATGGTTTGGGTTTTTAATAGAAGAATCAAATATAGAAAAAATTTAGTTTCAGGTCTTCTTTGTTTCAGGTTTCAAGTTGAAATGAGATTATGCTTTGTGCGTAGATTTTACCGCAAAGGCGCAAAGTTTTTTTTGTAGTTGATTGTGTTTATAAACGAAAGTTCGCAAAGCTTTATAAATATAGCTTTGCGAACTTTGCGTAAATCTTTGCAAGCTTTGCGGTTAAATCATCCAGTATTTCAACTTGAAACCTGAAACAAACAAAAACCTGAAACAATTTATAAATGTTTAGAAATTTCAATTATTCCTTCTTCAATTTGTTTTTCAGTCAAAGAAGCATAACCAAGTCTGAATCCCAATATTGGTTCATTAAAACTGAATTTCTCAGGAGTCATTATCTTGATTCCTTTTAGGAGAAGTTTATTGGCAATTTCAAAAATATCTATGTTTGAATTTGGCACGATCCAAAAAGCCAAACCGCCTTCAGGTTTTATAAAAGAGGTTTTGTCTTTTAGATATTTAGTACAAATCGTTTCAAAGTAATCTCGTTTGGCTTTATAAATAAGTGTCGTTCTTTTGAGATGTCTTTTTATTTCGCCCTCGTTTATAAGTTGCAAAACGGCTTCTTCCATAATATTGTCGCCTTGTACATCGATCATTTTTCTGTGTTTACCAACTTTCAAAATAGTTTCGGAATTACTAACCAAATATCCAATTCGTAAAGCGGGCGCGACGATTTTGCTTAAAGTTCCTATATAAACGGTGTTTTTGGCGTTGCTGTAACTTGAAATAGGTAAAATTGGTCGTTGTCCAAAATGAAATTCATTATCATAATCATCTTCAATAATCGTAAAACCATATTGATTGGATAATTCTATAAGCTTTAATCTTCTTTTTAAACTCAACGTGACTGTGGTCGGAAATTGATGATGTGGCGTTACATAAATCGCTTTTATAGTGTTGAATTTTTTCAAATATTCCTCAACTTCATCTATCAACAAACCATCTTTGTCAACATTTACAGGAAGTAATTTTGCGCCCGCATTTTCAAACGTTTCCCAAGCTGGTTTATATCCGGGATTTTCAATCATAACATAATCGCCTTTTGATAATAAGCAACTTGCAGTCAAATACATCGCCATTTGACTTCCGCGTGTAATGCAAATTTCGTCTGGAGTAATATTCATTCCTCTTTTAAAATTCAGCATCTGAACAATAGCTTTTCTGAATTCTAGATTTCCAAATTCAGTACTATAACCCATAATTTGCCAACGTGATTTTCTGTTAAAAATCTGTCTATATGCTCTTGCCAATTCATTCATAGGAGCAATTCGGCTGTCCGGAATTCCGTCATCAAAAACAATTAAAGGTTTTGGTTCTTCCTTAGAATCATTTGTTTTTTGTTGTTGTTTTATGCTTTTAGTGGAAATTGGTAAAATGTCAGCTACAAAAGTTCCTTTTCTTTCCATTGTGATCAACCAACCTTCAGCGATCAGAACATCGAGCGCTTCAATAACGGTGTTTCGATTCACTTTTAGTAATTCAGCAAGTTGTCGGCTTCCCGGCAAAGCATTTCCGCTGTTGAGAATTCCGGTTTTGATGGCGTCAATAATGGCGTCGGCAATTTGGAGATAAATTGCTTTATCAGAATTGGTGTTTAATTGAATCTCTAATTTCCAAGGTCTTAACATCTGGACTATTTGTTTATATGAAAACTGTGTTACTTGAGTAGTCCAAAGTTAAAATAATTTTGGAGAGCAATACTGCAGAAAATTAAAATTTATAAAACTTATGGAAACTAAAAAACAATTTTCATCAAAAGACTTTCATGAAACTTTTGCCCGACCAACTTTTGTAATGCCAGAGAAACTAATTCATAAAAATGTGGAACAAGCTGGAGAACACAATCAATTTTCGACAGAGCGAAAGCATCCGGTTTTCTTTGTTGATCTTCCAAGTAAAAACGTGAGCATGACTATTGGCGGTTTATTGCCGGATCAATTGACAAATAGACACCGTCATACTTATGAAACCGTTATTTATGTTATTGAAGGACATGGTTATACAGAAGTTGAAGATGTAAAAGTAGAGTGGAAGGCAGGTGATGCAGTTTATATTCCGAGTTGGGCTTGGCACAGACATCAGAATTTAAGCAGTTCAGAATCGGCTAAATATATCGCTTGTGAAAATGCACCTCAACTTCAAAATTTAGGCGTTGCATTGAGAGAAGAAGAAGGTAGAGATCTTTAAATTTAAACTGGAAATAAAATGAAAAATAACCTATTTAAAGGCATTATTGCTTATCCTATAACGCCATTTGATAAAGATGAAAAAGTTGATATTGAATTGTATAAAACATTACTAGAAAGATTGATTGTTTCCGGTTCTCATGCCGTTGCGCCACTAGGAAGTACGGGCGTAATGCCTTATTTGACAGATGAAGAAAAAGAAGCGATAATAATAGCAACAATCGAACAGGTTAAAGGCAGAGTTCCGGTTTTGGTTGGTGTCTCCAATTTAACAACGGAGAAAACAATTTATCACGCAAAATTTGCAGAAAAAGCGGGAGCAAATGCCATAATGATTATCCCGATGAGTTACTGGAAACTGACTGATGACGAAATTGTAGCGCATTTTACTGCGGTTGCCAATCAAATTTCGATTCCTATAATGGCGTATAATAATCCTGCAACCGGCGGAGTAGATATGTCACCGGCTTTATTGAAACGACTTTTGGAAATCCCAAATGTAACGATGATCAAAGAAAGTACGGGAGATGTGCAAAGAATGCATTATTTAAGAAGAGAATTGGGCGATGATGTTACTTTTTATAATGGTTCAAATCCTCTGGCGTTGGCTGCATTTTCTGCCGGAGCTTCAGGATGGTGTACGGCGGCTCCAAATTTAATTCCCAAACTGAATTTAGATTTACATCACGCAATTCAAAATAACGATTTGGATGAAGCTCAAAAGGTATTTTATAAACAATTTAATCTTTTAAAGTTTATCGTAAATAAAGGTTTACCAAGGGCAATCAAAGCCGGTCTGGAAATTCAGGGAATAAACGGAGGTTATTTACGAAGTCCGTTAAAACCGCTCACAGAATCTGAAGTCGCCGAGTTTAAATTGATTTTAGAAGAATTAGAATAAGTTTCTTAACCGCAAAGTGCACAAAGATTTACGCAAAGTTCGCAAAGTATGTAAAACATAAAGCTTTGCTCCCGATAGCTATCGGGATTGCGTTTTTCAACACAATCAAAAATAAAAAAAACCTTTGCGCGCTTTGCGGTTAAATTTTAGGCATAGGATATCAAACCTGAAACCTGAAACAAACAAAACCTGAAACAATCAGTATTTTGACTACTTTTGCAAAATGAATAAAAAACACCATTCCAATAACATACTTTCGAATTTAGGAATTGAGAGCCTAAACGAAATGCAAGAAGTAGCGCAAGATGCTATTTTAAACGATAACAATGTTTTACTGCTTTCTCCAACAGGATCAGGAAAAACATTGGCTTTTTTACTACCTGTTTTAGAATTATTACAACCTGAGATTCTTTCGGTTCAATGTTTAATTTTAGTGCCTTCGCGCGAATTAGGTTTGCAAATTGAGCAGGTTTGGAAAAAAATGGGAACGCAATACAAAGTAAATATTTGCTACGGAGGTCACTCTATTGATACAGAAATCAAGAATTTGAGTAATCCGCCTGCGGTTTTAATTGGAACTCCGGGAAGAATTGCAGATCATATTGACAGAGATACTTTTCGCACAGATAAAATCCAGACTTTGATTTTGGATGAATTTGATAAGTCATTGCAATTAGGTTTTCATGAGCAAATGTCTTACATCATTGGAAAATTAACGAAGCTGAACAAACGCGTTTTGGTTTCGGCGACTTCAGATATTGAGATTCCAAGATATACAAGAGTTGTTAATCCTACTGTTTTGGATTTTATTCCTGAGGAAGAAGAAAAAGCAAATCTTTCGATGAAAATGGTTGTTTCTCCAGCCAAGGATAAATTGGAAAGTTTATTCAATTTGATTTGTTCGTTGAAATCACAATCGGCTATTATTTTTTGTAATCATCGTGATGCCGCAGAAAGAATTAGTGATACTTTAAACGAAAAAGGAATTTATTCGACCTATTATCATGGAGGAATGGATCAGGACGAACGTGAGCGTGCTTTGATTCAGTTTAGAAACGGAAGTATGAGTTACTTAATCACAACTGATTTGGCGGCTCGTGGTTTGGATATTCCGGAAATGAAACACGTAATTCATTACCATTTACCTCTAAAAGAAGACGAATTTACGCATCGTAATGGTCGTACAGCGCGTATGCAAGCTTCTGGAACAGCTTATATAATCATTCACGAAAGTGAAAAAAAATTAGATTATATTGACTACGGAATGGAAGTTTTAAAAGTTGATAATGCTACAACTTTACCAAAACCACCAGAATATCAAACCATTTATATTAGTGGTGGAAAGAAAACAAAACTGAACAAAATTGATATTGTTGGTTTCTTTTCTCAAAAAGGAAAATTGGAGAAAGGTGATTTAGGTTTAATCGAAGTAAAAGATTTTATTTCGTTTGCTGCTGTTCGTTACAATAAAGTAATTGACTTGCTTAAAAATATCAAAGATGAAAAAATGAAAGGCAAGAAATTCAAAATTGAAGTTGCCAGAAAAGTGGTGAAGAAAGAGGAGGAAAGATAGTTTTTTGTTTCAGGTTCTCTCTCGTTTGTCGTTTTTGTATGGACTTTTTTGTCAAAATTGTAAACTTTGATAGAATTTAGAAGGTAGATTTGTAGTAAAATTTCGTTAATTTCGATGTGTTTTTGCACTTTTTCAATCCTAAATTTAAGTCTTTATTGTATTCGATTTGATGAGCTAAACTTTATTTAATTTATTGAATTTCAGTATTTTGATTACTTGTTGTGTTGTGCTTAGGCTAATTTTGAACAACAATCTTAATTGAATGTTGATAAATTAATGATTAAGGTTTTAATTTATCATAAATTCTACGTTTCTTGTGGTGGTAAATAATAAACCCCAAATTAATTATGAAAAGAATTATTACGATTGCTATTTTGTTGTTTAGTGTTGTGTCTTTTGCACAAATTAAAGTTATTGAAACTGTACCAGTTGAAAAATTAGGAAAAGTAAATAACAACTATATTCAGAAAATTGGAGATGAGTATACTGTATACTACACAAGTATTCAAAATGATGATGAATCTTCTTCTTTGAGAAAATTTACATTTAAAAATGTTAATAATGATTATTCTAATCTTTATAACATCATTGTAAATGGTTTTACTGCAAATCCATTATACGATATCAAATTAGAATTACCTAATAATTATATTTGGTTACACTACACAGGAAGTGTTATTCCTGAGAAAGCTACAGTTCAGTTTATGGTTGGATCTAAAGATGCTTCTTCTGCAACAAGCAGTGTTTCTGAGCCATTTGTAAAAGATCAGATCAATAAATTATTCCAAAAATAAATTTTAGTTTCAGGTTTTATTTGTTTCAAGTTTAAAACCTTATTTAAGAAACTTAACATATAAAAAAGGCTATTCAGATTTGAATAGCCTTTTTTGTTTTGTTTCAAGTTTGAAAAATTTGTTTCAGGTTTCAGGTTTGTTACTCTGAGATCTCAAAGATTAGAAAAACTTAGAGACTTAGAATCTTAGCAACTCAGAACCTTAAAAAAGATTAAATCTTTTTGACATATTGCGTAATAATCACAATTTGCTGACCGTCTACTTTTCCTTCGATGTATTCGGCGTTTTCGTGGTCTAAACGAATGTTACGTACAGCAGTTCCTTGTTTGGCAACCATACTTGAACCTTTTACTTTTAGATCTTTTATTAAAACTACAGAATCTCCGTGTTCTAAAATTACTCCGTTACTGTCACGGTGAATGATTTTGTTTTCATCTTCTTCGCCTTCGCCAGTTGCTTGTGCCCATGCCAGAGTATCTTCGTCTAAATACATCATGTCGAGTAATTCTTGAGGCCAACCAGCAGCACGCATACGGCTTAACATTCTCCATGCGACAACTTGTACGGCTACATTCTCGTTCCACATACTGTCATTAAGACATCTCCAGTGATTTAAATCGACATTGTCCGGGTTTTCGATTTGGTCAATACAAGTACTGCACGCCATTATACTTTCGTCAAGTCCGCCTTTTTGAGTTGGTAATACCTGATATACTTTTAGGTTTTCCTCAGCTCCACAAAGTTCGCATTTAGATCCGCTACGTTTGTTTAATTCTCTTTCGATGCTCATTATTTTATTTTTTTGGCGAAAGTACAGTTAAATACTACATTTCGCAAATTAGTATGAAGTTTAAAAATTAATTACGTCTAACTTCATAAATTTCCTTTTTATCATAAAGCTTCAATAGGTCTTTTTTAGAAAAGTTATACTTGTTTATATAGTATTTGTCAAGATCAATCTTATCTATATCTGATTCCATATCAATTTCCATTTCGTTTATAAAAATAGTTACACTGTCTTTTAAAACCTGATCTACTTTCATCGTCGTATAATGATGATTTTCTGTATTTAGAAGATAGAGATCTCCTACCTTTGGACTTTTAATATAAGTTCCGGTATCTATGTCAGTTTGATATGATTCGTAATAAATAAGTCCGGCAATTGCAGCAATTATAAACAATCCTGAAAACATCCAAATAGGAGTTTTAATGTGATTTTTTTCTTTTTCTCTTTCTAATTTCTGCTGAATTTGTGATGGCAATTCTTTTTGTTCAAATGTTTTTTTGCAAGAATTGCATTCAGAAAAGGTTAATTTTTTAATGGGAAAAAGAGGTATCAGATATAGGTGTGCATATTTCCCGAATACGCTGTATATCATTGATACATTTGTGTTGCAATTAGGGCAATCTACATTAATTACCTGTCCATTTTTTAAATTGGTTGATTTGGTTCCGTAATAAAATATCATTTTTTGTTTTTTTGGATTGGTCTTGCAAAAATAGATATATATGTTACTTCTCCAAATTTATATTTCTAAGTGAATTTGTGTTAAATTACTTCTTCACTCTAACCGCATCAGGAACCAACATTTCGTATTCACCGCCATTTCGTAATACATCACGAACAATGCTTGAGCTTATAAATGAAGTTTTTGCCGCTGTTAATAAAAACACAGTTTCAATTTTTGAAAGTTTTCTATTAGTATGGGCAATTGCTTTTTCGAATTCGAAATCCGCGGGATTGCGTAAACCTCTTAAAATGAAGTTGGCTTTTTGTTTTTTGGCTAAATCAATTGTTAGACCTTCGTAAGTGATAACCGAAATTTTTGGCTCGTCTTTGAAGGTTTCTTCAATAAAACGCTTTCTTTCTTCTAAGGAAAACATGTATTTTTTTTCGGCATTGACACCAATTGCAATTACGATTTCATCAAAAAGGGAGATTCCTCTTTTGATAATATCTTCGTGACCTAAAGTAATTGGGTCAAACGATCCGGGAAATATGGCTTTTCGCATTTTTTTTGAGGTGCTAAGGTTCTAAGACGCTAAGTTTCTAAGGTTTCTTTGCATCTTAAAAAAAGTTTAATTTTTAGTTTTTTGTCATTTCGGCGGAGAAGAAATCACAATTGTGTTGTATTTATGTTATAAAAAAAATAAGGTTCTAAAATCTTAGTGCCTTAGCAACTTAGTATCTTAGAACCTTTTTTAGTTAAGCCAAAGCTAACTCAATCGCGTTGGTGAATAAATCTTCCAGAGATATTCCGGCTGCGTGCGCTTGTTGCGGAATCAAACTTTCGGTTGTTAATCCTGGAATTGTGTTCATTTCAAGCATGTGCGGTTCGTTGTTTACGATGATGAATTCGCTTCTTGAGAAACCTTTCATTTTTAAAACTTCGTAAGCTCTTTTTGCAGTTTCACTCACTTTTTGAGTCAATTCGTCTGAAATTCTTGCCGGTGTAATTTCTTGTGATTTTCCTTCGTATTTGGCTTCATAGTCAAAGAAATCATTGTCCGAAACAATTTCGGTGATTGGTAAAACTTTGATTTCGCCTTTGTAATTGATTACTCCAACAGAAACTTCGGTTCCGTCAAGGAAACTTTCGATGATGATTTCGTTATCTTCTTTATATGCAACTTCAATTGCGATTGGCAATTCTGCTTCTGTTTTTACTTTTGAGATTCCAAAGCTTGATCCGGCTTTGTTTGGTTTTACGAAACATGGCAAACCTACTTTTTTAACGATTTCGGCGGTATTGATAACGTCACCTTTATTTAAGTAATAAGAGATTGCTGTTTTGATTCCGTATGGTTTTAAAACCGATAATAAATCACGTTTATTGAATGTCAATGCTGCCTGGTAATAATCGCAAGATGATTGCGGAATACCTAATAATTCAAAATAAGCCTGCATTAAACCATCTTCTCCAGGAGTTCCGTGAATGGCATTGAAAACACAATCGAAAGTGATTTTTTCTCCGTTTACGGTAACAGAAAAATCGTTTTTATCAATTGGAAATTCGGCATCATTTTGATCTACATAAACCCATTTTTCTTTAAAAATATGAATGCGGAATCCGTTGTATTTTGTTTTGTCAAGATATTGGTGAACGACGTTTCCTGAAATAAGAGAAATTTTATATTCGCTTGAATATCCGCCCATGATGATGGCTATGTTTTTCATTGATTTGATGTTTAATCGTTTATTTTTTTATCGTTTAATCGTGTATTTGTTTAAATCGTTTATTTGTTTCAAGTTTCAAGTTTCAGGTTTTTTGTCATCTTGTTCTCTTTTTTGTCAGACTGAGCGGAGTCGAAGTCACGTTTGCTGAATCACTTTGCGGGACTTCGACTCCGCTCAGTCTGACAAAACGATGGTTTATAAAAAAGAAAACCGTTCTTATGAAACCTAAAGCCATAGCCCTGATGGAAGCGGCATCCTTTTTATTTTTTCTTTAAAAATAAAAAGATACAGCGGACAGCAGGAAACAGCTCCTAGAAATCGAAATTCCAATTTTTAAAATTCTAAAATTCCAAAAAATATCAATATTAGTAACATAATGTTACGAATGTTACTTAAAACAAAATTATCATTTTTTTTGAAACGAAATAGCTTTATCTTTGCCTCTAATAAAAATAAATTTATGAGTTTACGTAAGTATTTAACTAGCCGAGTATTTTTTGTGCAAGTATTAAGTGCGGCTGCTATAATTGCCGTTTTAGGTTATTTGTTTATGCATTGGTTGACTTTTACAACTGATCACGGTCATGAAATTGCCGTTCCGAATTTAACTAAACTGACTGAGGAACAGGTTGAGTCAAAATTAGACGAATTGGACCTTGATTATGTGCTTTTGGATAGTGTTGATTACCGAAGTGAATTTCCTAAATACAGTGTTGTTGAGCAAGATCCGTTGCCGGGAACAATGGTAAAAGTAGGAAGAAAAATATATATTAAAATTAATGCATCGGGATTTTCATCTGTTAGAATTCCTGATTTAATCGAAAAGACGTATCGTGAAGCGGTTCCAACTTTGAAAGCTTTAGGGCTTGAGGCGGGAACAATTACTTATATTCCGAATCTTGGAAAAGATATGGTTTTGGAGATGCGTTATAAAGGTAGAAACTTAAAAGTAGGAGATCGCGTGCTGAAGGCTTCTAAAATCGACTTGGTTTTAGGTGACGGAAAAGCAACTTATGTAGATGAAAGTCAGGCCACAGATAGTTTAGCTGCGCCAACTACGGAAACCCCAAAAGATGAACAATAATATTGAAAATTTAGATCTGGAAGACGAATTATTCGAACATTTTAGATTTGAAGTCCCTAAAGGTCAAGCGCTTTTGCGTATTGACAAATATTTAATGAATTTGATTCAGAATGCAACGCGTAACAAGATTCAGAACGCTGCAACTGAAGGGAATATCTTCGTAAATGATATTCCGGTAAAATCAAATTATAAGGTTAAACCATTTGATGTGGTGACGGTTATGTTGTCGCATCCGCCGTTTGAAAATCATATTCTTCCTGAAGATATTCCGTTGAATATCGTTTATGAAGATGATGCTTTGTTGTTGATTAATAAGGAACCGGGAATGGTTGTACATCCTGGTCACGGAAATTATACGGGAACTTTGGTAAATGCATTGGCGCATCATTTTGATAATTTGCCAATGAATAGCAGCGAACGCCCAGGTTTGGTTCACCGAATTGATAAGGATACGTCCGGACTTTTGGTGGTGGCCAAAACGGAAGCTGCAATGACACATTTGGCGAAACAATTTGAAGCTAAAACTTCTGAACGTGAGTATATTGCTCTTGTTTGGGGAAATGTTGCTGAAGAAGAAGGAACGATTGAAGGAAATCTTGCAAGACACTTGAAAGATCGCATGCAAATGGCGGTTTTTGCTGATCCTGAAATCGGGAAACCTGCAATTACGCATTATAAGGTTTTGGAACGTTTTGGTTATGTGACTTTGATTTCTTGTAAACTTGAAACGGGAAGAACGCACCAAATTCGTGCACACATGAAGCATATTGGTCATCCGTTGTTTAATGACGAACGTTACGGAGGACATTTAATTTTGAAAGGAACGACGTTTACAAAATACAAACAGTTTATAGACAATTGTTTTAAAGCTTTGCCACGTCAGGCTTTGCATGCTAAAACGCTTGGTTTTGTACATCCTGTAACGGGCGAAATGATGCGTTTTGATACTGAATTACCTCAGGATTTTCAGGATTGTATCGAGAAATGGCGCAATTATGGAAAGTCGCATAATATGGAAGATGACGAGAATTAATTAGATAATTTGTCAATTAGAAAATTAGATAATTTCTTATAATTTAAAAAGCTCCTTTTGGGAGCTTTTTTGTTTTTTACTATTTAGAGTTTAATTTCTTTACCATTAAGTAATTAAGAAAAATTAAGTTTCACGCTTAATAAACTTAATCTCTTAATGGTTCAAATAAAATTTTTATTGAAGAGTTTTAATGCTTAAGTCTATGATTTTTGCTTCTCCGTTGGTTAAGAAACCTAGTTTTCCTTGTTGGCTTAGATTGCTTTTTTCAAGGGAACATTCTAAGAAAGTTTCGTTATCGACTGAAAAATATAATTGATTGTTTGATACTCTGATTTTGAAAGAATACCATTTGTTATTTTCTAATTTCATTGTCTTTTTAAACAAAGTTGGTCCGCCACGTTTGCCGTATTCGTCGCTATTTTTATTGTATGTTCCGTCTCCAATCACAATATTTTGGTCGATTTGATACAAATAGGTTCTAATGTATTTATTTTTATCAATATTGAGCATAACCTCAAATAGAGATTCTTTGGTCATGTTTACTTTGAAGTCGATTTCATAGTTTTTCGGAAGCTTTCTTTTAGATTCTATAACTCCCCAATGCATTGGACCTCCATTTCCTGTTAAGGTATCTTTTTCGAGAAACCATTCTTTTGCGTTAAAACTCCAATCTCTTTTTAATGGATTAGTTTCTGTTATTTTGTATGCTGCTTTCGTTGTCGAAATTGTGCCGGAACACGAAGTGATTATTAGTGATAATGCTAATAATACGATATTTTTAATTTTCATTTTTGTGTTTTAATTTAACTCAGAGTGGTATTTTATTTTACCAATCGATCCTGTTGGATTTGATAAAAGTTCAAAAACCGAAGTAGGAGCAAGGCCAGATTCTATACGATGTGAAACGTACAAAATACTCACGTTAGTTTCTTGTTTAATGGTATTAATAAGCTGAATTACCAGATCTACATTTTCGTCGTCCAGACCTTCTACAGGTTCGTCGAGAATTAATAATGGAGGATGTTTTAAAACGGCACGAACAATCAACGCAACTCTTTGCTGACCAATTGAAAGGTCGATAAAACGTTTTTTTCTTAAACTTGTCATTTCAACAACTTCAAGCCATTGCGCTACATTTTGTTTTTGTAAAGTGGTTGGCTCGTTATACAATCCAATGGAATCAAAAAATCCTGATAGAATCATTTGTTCTAAAGTGTGCCCTTTTTGAAACAAATCAGTCATAGAAGTGGCGAAGATTCCGATTTGTTTTTTGATATCCCAAACGCTTTCTCCAGTTCCTTTTTTTCTTCCGAATAAATATAAATCCTGTCCAAATCCTTTTGGATTATCTCCTGTAATTAAAGATAGAATTGTACTTTTTCCCGAACCATTCGGACCAATTAATTGCCAGAATTCGCCTTGTTTTATCGTCCACGAAATTTGATCTATAATTTTACGTTCGTCATAACTTACAGAAACATTATTCATTTTGATTAGTACACTTTCGTGAAAGGAATGCGGTTCAATCGCTTTTGGAATTGCGGCTGTATTTAGGGTTTTAAAATGATTTTCGGTTTTTAAAAGAGGATGTAATTCAAAGGAATTGTCTTTGATTTGTGCTTTATTCGGAACAAATTCTAAAACATCAACAACACGATTGAGCAATTGAATAATCGCAATATTATCTGTTAGTTTCTCTAGTGATTGTGCCAAAACAACTCTCGAAGCCTGATCTAAATGATCAAACGGATTATCGAAAATTATGAAATCAGGGTTTTGATTGATGCAGTATTTCAGGAACTCTTTTTTGCGTTCTCCAGACGAGAAAGTTCTCAATTGTCTGTGTGATTCCGGAGAAGCTTCGACAGTGTCATATTGATACTCTTTTTCGATGAATTTTTCTATGGCAATATCTGAAAACAGAATTCCTTTTTGGTTGTTAAAAACGGCTAATTCTCCTTCGGCTTCACCGGAAAGTAAAGTATCAATAAAAGCTTTTTTATTTACCTGATTCGATAAAAGTATATCCCAATGCTGCATTTTGTAATTTATTTTAAACTGTTGTCTGTATTCTTAACACATAGAAACATAGTTTTTGTAATTTAAAAATAGGCGTTTCACTTATTTAAAGGCACATAGCTATGTGTTAGAAACAGGTTTCTTTTAGTATTCTTTTTTAGACACATAAAATCTATGTTTCTATGTGTTTAATTTTTCTCTTTTGTGAACATTTCTCGATCGTTTCGTGACCATTCGCTCCAGGAACCTACATAAAGTTTTGGAATCGAAATTCCGGCATAATCCATTGCTAATAAAGTATGACAAGCTGTAACTCCGGAACCGCAATGAACAATTATATTTTCAGAATTCTTGTCTTTTATAATTGCGGAATATTTCTCTGCTAAAATTTCAGCGGATTTGTAAAATCCATCTTCATTTAAATTTTCGCTAAACGGAACATTTATCGCACCGGGAATATGTCCTGCAATTAAATCCAGCGGTTCTGTTAAACCATCAAAACGATTTTTATCTCTAACATCAATTACAATATTTTGATCGTTATTTCGGGCTTTTTCGACTTCATCGATATCGGCGAGAAGTAATTTCCATTCTGATATTGGGTAATTTTCGCTTGCATCAAAAATCTTAGTTTCTGAACTTATCGGATAACCTGCTTTTATTGCCTCTTGTAAACCTCCGTTTAAAACCTGAACTTTTTCATGTCCAATAGCTCTCAACATCCACCAAAATCTTGCTGCGGCATTTGATCCGTTTTTGTCGTCATAAATAATGACAAAACTAGAAGGCGAAATTCCGAGATTTGAAAGTACCTGAGAAAATTTTTCGAAAGAAGGCAAAGGATGTCTTCCTCCGTTTGCCGGATCAGTTTCTACTGTTGCCAAATCCCTATTCAAATCAATATATCGAGCGCCTTTTAAATGCTCTTTTTTGTAATTTTCTTCGGCATTGATTCCGGCTCTGGCATCAATTAAAACAAACTCAGAAGTATTATTCAGTTGTAATAATTCTTCAGGATTTATAAGTGGAGAAAGTTTTGACATCTTTAATAATTTTATTTTTTAGAGTTTCCTAACCAAAGCAAAGCATTCAAAATTAATTGGCTTTCTACTTTGTTTTCAAAGGTGTACGAAAGTGTTTTGTTTGTTCCGTGTTCATAATCAATATCATTATGTCCCATATTTACATAAAGCATTTTATAGTTTTTATTGGTCCAAACAACTGGATAATAACCGCTATGCCAGATCTCATGCGCTTTTGGTCCGGTTCCAAGTGGGAAACTGCTTTCGTCAATTGCCAAAAGAATTTTAATATCAGGATTTTTGGTAAGATCATTACTCCATCGGTACCATTCGTTTGGCGCTGACGAAAATGTTTTAGGAATATTTTTAGTAACCGGATGTTGATTTTCTACTCGTAAAACCGCCGATGTTGGTCGCCACGTATTGCTTCCGTATTCGCCGGAACCTAAAAAAGTATTGTGATACCAATTCCAGTTTTGTGTATAATCAGAATCATTTAGGGCAAAAGCTGAAAAATGAAATCCTATAAAACCGCCGCCATTTTCCATGTATTTCTGAAATGCTTCTCGTTGACTTGGCGTTTCGGGTCTTGTATCCAGAAATAAAACAACTTGGTACTTTGCCAGGAATTTAGCGTTTAGATTATCCCAATTGTTGGTAGAATCATATTCAAAATGATTTTCTTCAGCAACTTTTGGAAAATATTTATTCGCTTCATGAACAAAACTTATATGCGCCTGATCATTTTTTGCAGTATAAAAAGCAATTACTTTAAATTTTGATTTGCTTTTTTTCTGCTGAGAATATCCTGAAAAACAACTTAAAAAAAGTATAATCAAGAGACTCTTTGCAGCAAGAATAGAAGCTTTTTGACTAAAAATTGACATTGATTGTGGTTTGGTTGGTTAGTTAATTTTTGATTAATCAGGGATTTTTTCGATCAAAATTTCATTTCCTGATTTGTCATAATAAGTACACGTCATTTCGATAATATCAACTCTCCATTTTGCAATACCACATTGCGCAGCATGATTACAGAAAGTCAGATAATCCGTTTGTCCGCTTTGGTGCGATACCAAAAATTCAATAAAACGTTCTTTATTGGCAAGAGGAGCAACCTCAATTTCGGGATATCTTTCCTCTGCTGAAACCGTATAATTATTTACGCCATAATATTCGACATTACCATTATTTACAAATGTATCGTAACCTTTAACGCCCAAAATGATCAGGTCTTGTATATAATTTGGGAAATCTGCACCGCTTTGTACTTTCGAATGCGCTTCTTTGATTTGTTCTAGTGTAAACATATATTTTAGTTTTAGATTATTGATTAAAAAAAGTGTTGTCACGACCCGAGCGACAGCGAACTGGTGAAGCAATTCACGAATTTCATTCCTAAATTATTTAAATATAATTCGTGAATTCGTGGCGGAAAACCTTATTGTTTATTTCAAAAATACAATTAATGGTTTTATAAATTGATCGAAAGATTCAATATGTGGCAAATGTCCGGTATTTGGAACTTCGACTAATTTTGAATTCGGAATTACTTTTTGTGTCTTTTTGCCTAATTCTAAATAATTTCCCATTGTTTTTCGAATTTCTTCAGAAACCAATGGCTTTCCTAAAGCCGTTTTATCTCTTGTTCCGATGATTAAAAGCGTTGGACTTTTTATGTTTTTAAATTCATATAAAACCGGTTGTGTAAAAATCATATCATACAAAAGTGCCGAGTTCCATGCAACGCGATCATAATCCGGAGCAGTTGTCCAGCCAGCGCCAAGTTCTGCCCATTTTTGGAAATCTGCGTTCCATTTGCTATCATAATAATTGGTCATCTGATAGGTTTTTATGTTCTGATAGTTTTGTTTTAATTCAGATTCGTACCACCAATCAACTGGTTTGTAAGGAACAACTAGTTTCCAGTCTTCAAGACCAATTGGATTTTCGAGAACTAATTTTTCAGTAGTTTCCGGATACATTAAGGCAAATCTGGTTGCTAACATTCCGCCCATAGAATGACCGAGAATGGTTGTTTTTTCGATTCCTAAATGATCTAACAATTTCTTGGTGTTTTCTGCAAGTTGCTGAAATGTGTATTGAAAATTATCCGGTTTTGACGATTTTCCAAATCCTATCTGATCCGGAACTATAACACGAAATCCTTCGGCGCTCAATGCTTTTATAGTGGTTTCCCAATAAGCTCCGTTGAAATTTTTTCCATGAAGCAAAACGATGTTTTTGTTGTTATAATTCTGCGGAATAATATCCATATATGCCATTTTTAAATATTGGCGCTGATTGCTCAATTCTATGAACTTTACAGGAAATGGATATTCATAATTACTCAGATTAATATCTAATGATTTGATTTTTACTTCTTGCGAAAAACAGAAAACAGGAAATAATAGGAATATTAATTTTATAATTTTCATTTTCGGTCAGATTTTGAATTTACAGGATTATAAAATTACCGTTAAGCATCTTTAAATGCAAAAAATAGAGCCTTAAAGTTATGAGAAAATCTGAAAAGAAGAGATTTTAGAACTGTTTGCTATTATTTATTATTGAATTTTTAGCGAATAGAGCATTATTTTTTGTAAATTTAATACCCCGTAAGACATTGATTGTGAAAATATTGCATTTTAACGAGTAATGCTGTACTTCAAAGAACTTCTTTTATTAACAGGAAATTTGTCTGTAAATTAGAGTAAGAATGTTGTATGCTAAAACTGGTCTTATGAAAAAAACTATACTTTTACTCTTACTGACAGCGCCTATATTTGCTCAGGAAGTCAATACATTTGATTTCGCAGTAATAAATTCTACTTTAATATCTCCAAATATTGATCTTGATAAAGGCAGGAGTGTTGTTGCTGCCAATAAAGATGAATATTCGTCTTATTTTCAATACGCATTTGATATGTGTGATGATGATATTATTTTTGGTGCCGGAATTGATAAATCTGAGATTGACCGAACTTATATTGGTTATATTGGAAAAATCTGCAATAAATTCAGAGCGACAATTGCAATTGGTTACGTTGATTCAAGGTCTGATTATCAGGGAACTTTTACCGGATTTAGCGTTTCGTATCATTTTGGCGAAAATACTTTTGTGGGCGCAAGTTTAGAGAATTTGCATTCTTCAATTATTGATTATGAAACAGATGAGAGTTTTGATTACTACAAAAAACTGGTTCCGAAAGTTTTCGCGAGTTATGAGATTATTCCACATATAATTGCTTTTGGACAATTGAGCAGCAGAGTCAATGATATTGCATTAAAATATCAAATTGATCGATTTTCGGCAGGAGGATTTTATTCCGGACATGGAGTCGGAGGTATTTTTGGAACTTTAAATATTGGCAGGTTTGCCGTTTCTTGCAGTACTACTTTTGATAAAGTGAATTTTGGTTTGAAATTTCAATAAATTGCCAATTGCCCACGGATTTTAACGGGTTAAACAGATTGTCGCGGATTTTACTTTTTTTGGAATTTGGAATTTAAAAAAATTTGGAATTTTAATTCTCTGTTGGATCTTTTTTAATCGTTATTACTCTTTGTGGATACGGAATATCGATTTTAGCTTCGTCAAAACGTTTTTTTATACTTTGTAATAAATCGCAATACATCACAAAACCATCGGTTGAGTTTTTGGCCCAAGCCCAGGCTTTTAAGTTTACGCTTGAATCTGCAAGTGCAACAACTCTTGCTACGACAAGAGGTGTTTTTTGTTTTTTACTTTCGGCAGTTCTGGTATCTACAAAAAGCGGATGTTTAGCAATTTCTTCCTGCATAATTTCTAATGCTTTTTCGACATTGGATTCATAACCAATTCCAATTTCAATTATTTTACAGCATTTGGTATCATGCATGTTGGTGTTTACAATAATCTGATTGCTTATTACGGAATTTGGGATTATGATTCGGTTGTTTTCTGCATCTTTCAAAACAACTTGTCTTAGATTGATATCTTCGACAGTACCAACAAAACTATTAATGGTGATTTTATCGTTGATTCGGAAAGGCTTAAAAATAACCAGAAAAATTCCACTTACGATATTACTCAAAGCTTGTTGAGAAGCTAAACCTGCGACTAACGAAATAACGCCGGCACCTGCTAAAAAGGAATGACCAATAATTTTGAATTCGGGAATTTGTATTAAGGCAAAGGCAAATCCTAAAATGTAAATTACGGTTATAATTAAATGCTTTAAAAATCTAAATCCCGTTGCATCGTATTCTTTATCAGTTAATTTACGATATAAAACATAGCGAAGTACTTTGTCTGTAACAGCGCCCAAAACGATTGTTACAAGCGCAATTGTAGCAATAACGATAATTATTCTGAAGTCTTTTAGGAAATCGATCATGAGTTTTGAATTTAAAAAATCCAAAAAACATATATTTAAATTATAGTTTTTTGGATTTTATAAAGTTAAGAAAAATGAAGTTTGTTTTTATAATCCAACAAAATCATCACTTTTTGGGAAAATGCTCAACGCTTCAATAGCAATTTCCGGAGTTGGAGATGCTAATTTACGTAGTTTGGTATCCATCCATGCACCATCAACTGTAATTACTGCACAAAGTGTATCGTCTTCTCTTCTAAATTCGTGAATGATTGACCAACGCGAAGCATCTGGTTTCATTTTTGAAGTTTTGGTATGAAGAAATATTTTATCTGAAAGTTTTAGTTCTTTTCTAAAGATACATTCCTCTCTGAATAAAACAGGACCAAAACCTTGTGTTTGCATTACTCTTAAAGTCAGACCAAGTTCTTCGAGGATTTCGATACGATGTTGCGCACCAAAATCGTAATAAGCACTGTGACGAACGTGAAAATTTGGGTCAAGATCTGACCAGCGAAATGAAATTTCTTTAATAAATGAAGCCATTTTATACTTGTATTTTAATTTTATTCTGAATGTTTTTATATTGATTATTACTTCATAAAAACAATCATTTTCAGAAAACCGAAATTACAAATAAAAAAGTAAATTGAGGATATAATGGCACAAAGTATTATTCGTGCATAGTAAATTGTTTATTTCTTTGTCTTCACATAGAAAGACAAAAAAAGGAACTAAAATGTATTATTTAATTGAATTTATATTTTTGATTATTATCGCTTTGTCCGCTGGAGAATTGGTGATTTGTAGTGCTTTTTCGAAGTTTTGGATGGCTTTTTTATTGTCAATACCAGTATAAAGATTGCCTAGTAAAGAGTAATAAAAAGGATTATTAATCAGATTAAGTTTTTCGGCTTCGATGATGGCTTCTTGTTTACTGTTGGTTTTGGCAAGGGCAAAAGTTCTGTTTAAAGCTGCGATAGGCGAGTATTCTAAAATAAGAAGACGATTGTAAAGTTGTAATATGTTTTGCCATTTTTCGGGCGTGTCTTCTTTTTGTGTGTGCCAATAAGCAATTCCAGCTTCAAGATGGTATTTTGAAAGATGGTTTCCTGTAGAAGCTTTAACTAAATAATGTTGTCCTTTTTCGATTAATTCCTGATTCCAAAGCGTTTCATCCTGATCCTGATACAAAATTGTTTCGCCATCTTCATTTGTTCTGGCATCAAATCTGGAACTATGAAAACACATTAGAGAAAGCAAAGCATTTACGGCAGGAAGATTGGTTGTTGGATTTTCGATCAATAAAAAAGTCAATCGCATGGCTTCTGCGCAAAGATCTTTTCGCAGAATAGTATTTTGTGATGTAGAATAATAACCTTCAGAAAACAATAAATATAATGTTGTTAGAACGGTTTCTAATCGATTATTGATTTCTGAAACTGTTGGTTGTTCAATTTTAATATTGGCTTCTTTGAGCTTTTCTTTGGCGCGATTGATTCTTTTATAAATAACTTCTTTATTCGTCAAAAAAGCGTCGGCAATTTCCTGAATACCAAATCCGCATAATAAATTTAAAGCCAATGCAATTTGTGCTTCACCTGAATTTTCAGGATTGCAAACCGTGAATATCATCGCTAACTGACTGTCATTTATATTTTTGTTTGACAAGTCGATTTCAATTTCTTCAGATTTATTTGCAGTATGTTTGATTTCTACGGAAAGTTTTTGCTCAAAAACAGCATTTCGTTTTAGGTAATTTTTGGTTTTGTTTTTAGCCACGGTATAAAGCCAGGCTGTTGGATTTTCGGGAATTCCTTTTAAACTCCATAATTCGGTTGCAGCGAGAAAGGTGTCGCTTGTAATGTCTTCGGCAATTTCGATATTATCGATTCCAAATAAATAACAGAGCACCGAAACTATTTTTCGATACTCTGTTCTGAATAAATTGGGTAAAAGCTGGCTTTCTTCCATGATTCTATGCGATACTTTTTGTAAAAAGTAAACTGTTAGATGTAATTTATAAAAGCTTAATTTAAACACATAGAAACATAGATTTTATGTGTGAAAAAGAAAATAAAAAAGAAATACATTTCTTGCACATAGCGAACTTTGTGTATTTCAAATAAGTGAAACGCCTTATTTTTTTTGCTAAAAAAGTCTATGTTTCTATGTGTTGAAAAATAATTATTTATTGTGCTGTTACAGCCATACGTATTTCAACATTTCCACCTAATTCTAATATTGGACATCCGTTTGCAATTGCTACGGCTTCGTCATAATCTGTGGCTTTAATGATGATTAATCCGCCAATGGCTTCTTTGATTTCGGCATAAGGTCCGTTGATGACGCTTTTGTTTGTTGTTACAATTTTTCCTTCACCGTCCCAACGCTGTAAGGGTCTTGCTAGTTTGTCTTGCGCTGCGATTCCGCCAAGCCAATCTTGCCATAATTTAAGTGAGTCTTGCAATTCTTGTGGCGAAGGCTGTGTTTCTTTTGTGATATAATCTCTACGAAATATTAATAAAAATTCGTTCATGATATTATTTTTTGAATGTTATAAATTTTTCTTTTGATGTTTTAAAATCGATTTTTCAGATTAATCTTTTATATAATGAACCTGAAAAACCGATCGATAAAGCTTTAATTAACCAAATAATCCCACTTTGTAAGTTCCGGGTTCGTTAGGAAATGCAAGATTAATTCGGTTCCATGTATTAATGTTTGTGATAGCTAAAGTTAAATCAATTAATTCTTGTTCTGAAAATTCTTTTGCGGTTTCGTTGTAAACTGAATCTGTAACGTCGCATGCTGTTAAAGCTTCTGCCCATGCAAATGCTGCTCTTTCGCGGTTTGTGTAATATGAGGTTTCTCTCCAGGCACTCAATCCATATAAACGTTGTTCGGTTTCGCCTTTGTGACGAGCATCTTTATAATGCATATCAAGACAATAAGCACATTTGTTGATTTGTGAAACTCTAAAAAGAACTAATTCTATAAGAGATTGCTCCAGTGGAGATTTTTTTAGATATCCGCCAACTGGGTAAAGTGTTTTGATTGCTTCTTGTCCTTTTACGTGAATGTTAATTCGATTTTCCATTTTCTTTAAATTTAATGTTTATAAATGTTGTTATAATGGAATAACAATCGAACTTCTGGAATTGGACAAAATTTTCATCTTTTTTTGAAAATATTTTTATTTTTTGTTTTAAAAGTTTGTGAAGCCTTGATATTACTGGTTTTTTTTGAAGTGAAATATTTTCTAAAATTTCTAATTATTTTCTCGGGCACTTAATTTTTTGACAATCCAAGGTAAAGTTAATCCTTGACCAATAAGCGTCAGTAATACAACGGCAACCGAAATAAAAATAATTACGGTTCGCTCCGGAAAAGGAGTTCCGTCTTCGAGTTCTTTGGGAATACCAATAGCAATTGCAAGAGAAACGATTCCGCGCATTCCGGACCAACTTAGAATGACGCTGTTATTAAAGTCTAAAAGAGCATCTTCGGTGACTTTTCTTTTTCCTTTATTTCGTGTGCTTTTAAAGGCTTTTTGAAGATTGATTTTCTGAAGAAATATCCTAACCATTCTAATCAATAAAGCGACAATTGTGATAATAAAAGCATATCCGATATAAGGTAATATCATGTCGTTGTCGATACCTTTTAAGATATAACGAAAATTAAGTCCTATCAGGATAAAGATTAATCCGTTTAGTAGAAATATAATAATGTCCCAAAGGCTTCGGGAGTGGTTTTTGAGACTTTCGGGGAATATTTTTTTACTGAAACGTGCAATAGCGAGACCTAAAATAACTACTGCAATTACTCCGGAAACATGCAGTTCTTCGGCAATAAGATAGGTAACAAAAGGCATTAAGAGCATAAAGCTAATGGTAACTTCTGGATTTTTTTTGTGGACTTTGCTTAATATGAAAGCCAGGATTTTTGCCATTACAAAACCTACTAGAAATCCGCCTCCTAATAAAAGGATAAATTGTAAGGTTGCTTTCCATATTATAAATGCTGATCCCATTACGGCTGCAACGGCAAATCGATAAGCTACTAATGCTGAAGCATCGTTAATTAGACTTTCGCCCTCAAGGATGGTTATGGTTTTATGAGATATTCCAAGTCCTTTTGTGATGCTTATGGCGGCAACAGCATCTGTTGCTGATAGGATTGCACCAAGTAAAAATGCCAATGGCCAGGTTATATTCGGGATCATGTAATGTGCGACTACGGCAATCCAAAAGGTGGTTAGAAACACTAATGTGACTGCCAATGTGCCTATGGTATTGATATTGGTTTTAAAATCTTTAGGTGAAATATTGAACGAGGCATCATATAATAATGGTGGCAGAAAGAGTAGAAATATAATTTCAGGATTAATTTCGATCTCGTTCATTGTTGGAATAAAACCAATTGCAATTCCTACTATAACGAGCAGAATTGGTTGTGGTAGTTTTATAATATCTGTAAAGGCTGAGAGTCCTATGACAATGGCGAGTATAAAAATAATGATGCTGTAGTTTTCCATTAAAATAAATTTTGAAGAAGCTAATATAAGTATTTCGGGTTTTAGTTGAAAGCATCGAAAGTCATTAAAGCAGTAGATTAAGATGTTTTTCTTTTGGAAATAATTGCCCTAGCCCTGATAGAAGCGATATCCTTTTATGGCGGGGTTCGCCATAAAAGATATAGCGGATAGCAGGAAATAGCTCCTGATAATGACACGTAAAGTACTGATATGCCACGATTGTCAGGTTTGAAAAATGTCATGTTGTCAGATGATTATTGTCGTGCCAATATTAAAACTGACAATTTACTTTGGTTTTTTATATTGGCACAAAGATTGACTTATGCCACCTGAGTTATAAAATGTATATCAAAAATTAAATATATAAAAAATGGGTAAAATAATCGGAATTGACTTAGGTACGACGAACTCTTGTGTTTCTGTAATGGAAGGTAACGAAGCAGTTGTTATTCCTAACGCAGAAGGAAAAAGAACAACGCCATCTATCATCGCTTTTGTTGAAGGTGGAGAAATTAAAGTAGGTGATCCTGCAAAAAGACAAGCGGTAACGAATCCTACAAAAACGATTGCTTCTATTAAACGTTTTATGGGACACACTTTTGCTGAAACTCAAGAAGAGGCAAAAAGAGTTCCTTACAGTGTTGTAAAAGGTGACAACAATACTCCACGTGTGGATATTGACGGTCGTTTATACACTGCTCAAGAATTGTCAGCAATGACTCTTCAAAAAATGAAAAAAACTGCTGAAGACTATTTAGGTCAAACTGTAACTGAAGCGGTTATTACTGTTCCTGCTTACTTTAACGATGCACAACGTCAAGCTACTAAAGAAGCTGGAGAAATTGCTGGTCTTAAAGTTATGCGTATCATCAACGAGCCAACTGCTGCTGCACTTGCTTACGGATTAGATAAAAAAGGAACTGATCAAAAAATTGCTGTTTACGATTTAGGTGGAGGTACTTTTGATATCTCTGTTCTTGAATTAGGAGACGGAGTTTTTGAAGTATTGTCTACAAATGGTGATACTCACTTAGGTGGTGATGATTTTGACCAAGTTATTATTGACTGGTTAGCTGACGAATTCAAAACTGAAGAAGGTATTGATTTACGTTTAGATCCAATGTCATTGCAACGTTTGAAAGAGGCTGCAGAGAAAGCTAAGATTGAATTATCATCTTCTGCTGAAACTGAAATCAACTTACCTTATGTAACTGCTACTGCTTCTGGACCAAAACACTTAGTGAAAAAATTATCTAGAGCTAAATTTGAGCAATTATCTGATTCTTTAGTAAAACGTTCTATGGAGCCAGTTGCTAAAGCATTGAAAGATGCAGGTTTATCTACATCTGATATTGACGAAGTAATCCTTGTTGGAGGTTCTACTCGTATGCCAAGAATCGCTGACGAAGTTGAAAAATTCTTTGGTAAAAAAGCATCTAAAGGTGTTAACCCTGATGAGGTTGTTGCTATTGGAGCTGCTATTCAAGGTGGAGTTTTATCTGGAGATGTAAAAGATGTATTGTTACTTGACGTAACACCTCTTTCTTTAGGTATCGAAACTATGGGTGGTGTTATGACTACATTAATTGAGTCTAATACAACTATTCCAACTAAAAAATCTCAAGTATTCTCTACTGCTTCTGATTCTCAACCATCTGTTGAGCTTCACGTATTGCAAGGAGCTAGAGCAATGGCTGCTGATAACAAAACTATTGGTCGTTTCCACTTAGATGGTATTCCACCAGCGCCAAGAGGAGTTCCTCAAATCGAGGTTACTTTTGATATTGATGCTAATGGTATTATCAAAGTTACTGCTACTGATAAAGGAACAGGAAAATCTCATGATATCCGTATCGAAGCTTCTTCTGGATTAACAGCTGAAGAAATCGAAAAAATGAAACAAGATGCTGAAGCTAACGCTGATGCTGATAAAATTGCAAAAGAAAGAGCTGAGAAATTGAACGAAGCTGATAGTACTATTTTCCAAACTGAAAGTCAATTGAAAGAATTGGGAAGTAAATTAACAGACGATCAAAAAACAGCTATCGAATTTGCTTTAACTGAATTAAGATTTGCTCACCAATCTCAAGATCTTGAAGCAATCCAAAAAGGATTAGACAATGTAAATGCAGCTTGGAAAGTAGCTACAGAAGCAATGTACGCTCAAGGTGGTGAAGGTCAACAAGCAGCTCCACAACAAGAGCAATCGCAAAGTGACAATGTTGAAGACGTTGAATTCGAAGAAGTCAAATAAGTACTGATTAACATCAGTTAACAATAAGTGTTAAACCGCTGTAAACGAAATGTTTATAGCGGTTTTTCTTTTTTATCCATTGTTCTTTCTGCTTTTTTTTAAGCGTTTTTTATCATATATTTGTACCATATTTGTACCGGCACTTAAAGGGAGACAAAGTGTCCCTTATGTACCCTTATGGTACCTTATTAAGGCGACAAAGGCGATGAAAAGAACAAACAAACAATGTCTTAACTGCGGGGAGGAATTTCTGCCTAAAACCGTGGCTTCTGTTTACTGCTCACATATATGCAGCAAAAAAGCATACAAACAGAAGATTAAGCAGTATAAAATTGAAGCGGAGACCAAAGTGATGGCAGATAAAATACCCGAGAACAGGGCATTTCTTTCCGTCCCTGAGGCTGGCATGCTTTTTGGCATTGCCAAAAAGACCCTTTACAGGCTTGTCGGCCAGAGAAAAATTCCTTCAGTCAATCTTGGAACCCGCCTTGTACGGATAGACCGCAGAGTCATGGAAGAGATTTTCGGTCCTGCCCGCAACCTGCGGCAGGATGAAAGCGCACCGAAGAAAAAATTATACAGCCTTGAAAAAGAGGACTGCTATTCCATCGGTGAAATAGCTCAGAGATTTCAGATATCGGAAGGTTCTGTCTACAGCCATATCAGGAAATATTCAATACCTACCAGGCAGATCGGAAAGTATGTATATGCTCCAAAAAGCGAAATTGATAACTTGTATAACGGAAATGATTTTATATGAAACAATTAGCAAAAACCAAGGTGACTGTGCGCCTGCGAAAAGCAGAAGACCGAAAAGAGTGGTACGTTTACATAGAAAGCTATCCTGTTGAGGTTTCCGGAAAGAAAGCGCCCCAGAGAATCCGTGAATATTTAAACAGATCCGTAACAACAGTGGAGTGGGACAAGAAAAGAACTGCCCGCACAGATGCAGAGGGTATAAAATCCTATAAACCCAGACGCAGCGATAACGGAATAATAATCTGCAGCAGCGAAAGCGACCGTGAGATAATGCTATATGCGGACGCAGTGCGTAATATCCGGCAGAAAGAATACGATAAAACAGATCTGTACAGTGATGCTGAGAACCTATTGGCTGAACAGAAAGAAAAAGCAAAAGAGGATTTTATTAAATACATTGCTGCGGTGGCGGCTAAAAGGCACGCCAGAAGTTCAAAATCCATTCAGATCACTTGGGAGCGCACCAAAGAATTTTTAAAAAGCTATTCAGCTGGCAGTCTAATGTTTTCCCAAATTGACAGCAGAATGGCGGAAGATTTTAAACTTTTTTTAATATCAGCTCCGCGCGGAGGAGGTAAAAAAGGAATCCTTTCCCGCAACACTGCGGGAACGTATTTTTCGATATTTAAAGCCGCTTTAAAACAGGCTTTTATTGAAGGATATTTAACCGTTGATTTATCTTCAAAAATAAAAGGCATCCCTGAGCAGGAGTCAAGACGTGAATATCTCACTATTGAAGAATTGAATGCATTGGCCGATACGCCTTGCGAAAAAGACGTCCTTAAAAAAGCGGCGCTTTTCTCAGCGCTTACTGGGCTGAGGCATTCCGACATTCAGAAGCTCCGCTGGAAAGAGATAAGTCTGGAAGACGGCAGGGCCAAACTGCATTTTACGCAGAAAAAGACAAAGGGTGTCGAATATATGCCTATTTCTGAGCAGGCTTTGCAGCTCTGCGGAGAGCCAAGGCTTCCCGGGCAGCTTGTTTTTGAGGATCTGCCGGACCCGTCGTGGATTTCACGCCCTCTGAAAAAATGGGTTGAATCTGCCGGCATTAAAAAAAATATTACCTTCCACTGCTTCCGCCATACATTTGCAACACTGCAGTTGTCCAGCGGGACAGACATCTATACGGTCAGCAAAATGCTTGGGCATACCAATGTAAAAACTACTCAAATCTACGCCAAGGTAATAGATGAGAAGAAAAACAGAGCTTCACAGGCAATACAATTGGAATCTTTAAAGAAAAGAGCGCAATGAAAATTAAATACTTTGAATATATCACAGTTTACCTGTCTGTTTTTTTAGTCTGCGTCTTTGTCGGCATAATTGGAAGACTGGTGCTGCTGGAAAAAGGTGCGGATGAATATACGGCCGGCGTTTTCTTTTGGATCAGCACTGGATTTGGTGTTTTAATGTTTGCAATTTTAAATTTATTTTTAAACGATTTGGCTGAGAGATTGGTGAATCGTTTTTTGAAGGCAAAAAAAAATGAATCGCCTGAAAGCCGCATTCCAAATGAAAACCTTGAAAAAATAGAAGGGGAGTTGCAGGATGCTTTAATTAAGTCCGAAATGCCTGAAAATAAAAATGCAGCCATCGATATTCAGCAGTTAAGGGAGCAGCAGCAAAATACAATCAAAAATCAAAAACAAGCCAGAATTGATATTGCCATCCGTTATGCACAGCAGGAGTTTGCGATGTACGTGTCGGATGATGATTTGAAGCAATTGGGCAGGAATATAATCATATATGCTGAAGGTATAAATTTTGAGAAGATTAAAGCGGTAAAAGTTAAAGATCTGTCCAATCTCGATCTGTATCATTTTGGCTGGAATATCTGGAATTGTTTTAAAGTCAGCAGACAGGATGGAGCCGCACAATTTTTAAAGCTGACTTTTGCCGACGCTTTAAAAGATGTTGAAGAGAAAAGCATTAAAACGCATCTCAAAGATGATGAACAGAAAGGTCTTATAAAGATTATGGAAGATTTTACAGATTTTTAAATGCCAATAGGTATAAAGCACTGTGTTTTTCAAGTGTTTTTGTTGTGAAGAAGCACACAGCCGAAACACTTTTTTCATTTGCACCATAACTGTTAAAAACGATAGCTATGGATACAAACGAAATCACTTTTGAGAACCTGCCCAAAGCAGTAGCGCACTTAGTGAAAGAAATTGCCGAGATCAAACTTTTGATTCAGAATTTGCAGGTATATGAATCTAAAGAAAAAAGTATTCCTTTTGGTATTGAGCAAGCAAGCCGGCTGATAGGGAAAGCAAAGCCTACAATTTACGCTCTTGTAAGACAGAGAAAAATTCCGTGCTATAAATATGGTAAAAAGCTGTATTTTTTTGAAGAAGAACTTTTAGAATGGATTTCTAAAGGGAAAAAGCAAACAATACAGGAAATAGAATCAGAAGCATTGAAAATTAATCGTAATCGAAATAAATAGATGGATAATAGCCAGCAAGAATACTTATTTAACTCCATTATATTACTAAAAAAGATTAAGTACAAGTAATAAGCTATCTAAAGAAAAATACAACATCCTTTCAGTATTCATTTCTTTGACACGATTTCAACTGTTTCAAAGAGAGCAGGATTCGAACCTTTAGCTTGAAACCCGCGTATTTCCTACGTTTTTATTTTTTTTCGACCTAGCGTGCCCCGATGTTGCCACCAAGATTTTAAATGCCAATCTTAAAGCTGTTAACTTGTTTAAAATGACTGGTATAATTCATTAGTTAAAGTCAAAAATAGTAATTTTTCATTGTCACACGAAAAATTTTGATTTTATATTTTTAAGATACACTCTAACACGAAATAATTGTCGAAATATTTGCACCGTTTTTTTTGTAGTAAGACAGAAATAATTGAATATAATACTATTGCTAAAACATGTGCTTATTTAAACGAATGCAAAAATGAAAAAGCCCTTAAACATTAGTGCTAAAAGGCTTTTGCCATTTAAAGTTTCTTCTGAAGCTCCTACTGGCAGAGAAAAGACTTTTGAAATTTCGTGACAATGCATTAAAAATTGGAAATTTAAACATTGTAATTATATTGATAATAATGGAAATTATGTGATAAATGTTACTAGTTCGCAATCATTAAATAATTTCTTCAATTTAATTCAAGACACGCTAAACTTAATTGAAATGCAGTTATGACAACAGATATGTATGTATTCGTAAAATTTTATTTATGAATTTCAATTCACAGTAAATCTATTTAGATTATCTATTTTTCTAGAGAATTGATAATAGATGATAATTCATCATTTATTTTGGGACTGTAGCTCATAATATGTTGGATATTCCCAAGTTGATCAATGACAATAGTGATTGGCCATGAATCTATATGGTATTTTTTATCGATCTCTTCAGAGTTTGGCAAGATATGATACTTAAAAGGATGTCTTTCAAGAAAAGAAACCGTCTGTTGTGCTGTGTTATATGTTAGTCCAAGAAACACCACATCCTTATTACTATATTCAGAAACCAGCTTATTAAGCTCAGGCATTTCCTGTACACAGGGAGCGCAAGAGGTAAACCAAAAGTTAAGAACGACAATCTTACCACGAAGGTCTTTTAAAGTCCATGTTTTGCCCTTGAGATCCTTAAGCGTAAATAACGGCGCAGGCTTATTCAGCATTGCATCGTGAGCAATCAAGCGACTTGCTTGTGCCTTCTTCATTTCTTTTTCCATCTCGACTGTAAGCCTGATCAAATGGATGATACCGTTTTTATCATCATTTTCGTTGTGACTAAAAAGAACCCTGTTCTTGCCCCAAGCATTCTCTAGACTATCAAATTTGTCTTCTTTAAGTGGTTTGCCGTTCGGTAATAAATACGTGTTTTTTTGTTGTTCAACGGTTGTTTTGAAATTGTCTTGTCCTCTTGCATTAATAGTAAACAGTGTAAGGACCGCAAGTATAAATTGCTTCGATGCTTTCATGATGCTGATTGTTTAGTAATTTGTACCGCAAAGTTAAATCTGATAATTGACTCAGCAGTTAATGCTTTACTAACTAGTGTTAACTATTGTTAATTCAGTTATTAAGCCAATAATTGATGTATTTTTGCAAATAATTAATGGCTATGAAAAAATATTTAAAAGTTATACCTTGGGTTGTATCGCTTACTGCCTGTAGCATTTTGATTTTTCAGGTATTTTGGGTTTACAGGACTTATCGTGCAAGCGAGGAAAACTTTAAAGTTACGACCAGTGCTGCCCTACAGCGAAGTATTGACCTTTATCTACTGGAAAACATAGAAACACCTTTAAGCTTATTGGGAAAATCGCCGACATTATATGTTGTGCAGAACGTTTATGAAAATTCTAAGAGTAAGAAGCTAAAAAATATTAATATACCGCTGAGTAGTGGCCACCCAGTAAAAATAAGTTTTAGATCCCTCGCAATCGATCCGGCCAATCTTGAAAATGCGCGAATTTTTCTGGCTAAAATGATTGTACTTTCAAATAAAGAAAAAATTGATTTGATTGAAGTTAGTCGATATTTTCAAAGCGAACTATCTAAAGAAAATATAGAAGTTGAATTCAAATTGTATTTACATCAAAATGCAGGAAAAAAGACTAGCAATATTATTGCTGCTTCAATTGGTCGTGGAAAGGGAGAATGGATTATTGAAGCACAGCCAAGAAATATAGGATTGTATTTTCTATTGCAAAATGCTATACCGGTTGTAATTTCACTTTTCCTCATATTACTGTCTGGCGCGTGCCTGTGGTATATGGGACATATTATTCAAAAACAAAGGCTGCTTGATTTTAAGAAGAATGAATTTATCGATAACCTTACCCATGAATTGCGAACGCCAATTTCAATTTTGAAGTCCACCAATGAAGCATTACTACAGTTTGGAGAGGCTTCTAATGCTGAGAAGACTGCCAGATACTTAAAGTTTAACACTGATGTACTGAATAAATTGGATGATGATATTGACCGGCTTTTGAACGTTACCAGATATGACTTAGGCGTTAAGATTAGTGAAATCACTCCCGTAGATATACCGGACCTTATTGAAACGATTATTAGCAAGTTTAAGATGAACGAGACTAATGAGATCACATTCGTTTCATCTCTAGAAAACAGGTTAATTAACACCAACAGGGATATGATCGATGATATTTTGACCAACCTTGTGGATAATGCGATAAAATATACTAGCCAACCTTCCAGGGTAGAGGTCAAGGTGGAAAATTTACCTAATGGTTGGCAACTTGTGGTAAGCGATAATGGTTTCGGAATAAGTGAGGATAATTTAGAATTAATCTTTGATAAGTTTTACAGGATAACTACTGGTAACTTGTATGAAGTTAAAGGTTACGGAATAGGGCTTAGTTATGTAAAGCAGCTAGTTGAGATTTTATCGGGTGAGATTTTGGTAAAAAGTCGCTTGGGGGAGGGAACAACGTTTATTATTAAATTTTCACTATGATGGAAAAGATTCATGTACTTCTGGTTGAAGATGAGGATATATTATCAACCATAATAAAAGAAACCCTTGAATTAAGAGGCTTCAGGTTCACCATAGCGCGCAATGGTATTGAAGGATGGAAGTCGTTTCAAAGTGAAAAACCAGATATCTGTGTAGTTGATGTCATGATGCCAAGAAAAGATGGGTTTTCGCTTGTTGAAGATATTCGCGTGGTAGATCAACGCACTCCAGTTATCTTCCTTACTGCCAAAAACCAAACTCCCGACGTACTGAAAGGTCTGAAAATAGGTGCAGATGACTATATGAAAAAGCCATTCAGTATGGAAGAACTCATACTTCGAATACAGAAACTTACAAGGCGAATAGAGTATTTTACTCCCGAGCAAGAACAGCAAGTTACCGTGATAGGTCAATTCTCTTTTAATTGCCATGGAATGGAATTGATTATTGATGGCAAATCCCTTAATCTTTCCCAACGAGAGACGGAACTTTTACACTTACTAGTTCAAAGTAAAAATCAGCTTCTGGATCGTAATACAGCCTTATTGAAGCTTTGGGGTGATAACAATCCTTTTGCCGCAAGAAGTATGGATGTTTATATAACGCGGCTTCGAAAATTACTAAGCGCTGATCCAAATGTAGAAATTATAAATATCAGGAATAAAGGTTATAAATTAAAGGACTGAACTATTCCTGAAAATGAAACGAAAGTATTCTGTTTGTAAAAATTAGAATTCAAGAGCAAATTCAGAAGAGTTAAGTACAAAGTGATTTAAGTAGTTAGTTTTTTCGCTCCGTTTATTTTTTTTTGTGACATCAGTTATATTAGCAAAAGAAAATATTATACTTAAATCCTAAGTTTAAGTTTCAACATGGATGCCGCTTTGCTATATCCTCCATCAGAACCATCAACAAAGTGAACATGCTCGTCTTCAAGGTTTCTTACATAACACGACATTATCGAGGCAGTGCTAATATGCATGCCATATATAATTTCATCGTTTAGTTCCATTTCGTCCAATAAACGTTGCAGGGTTGATCTTTGCTGTTCGGAACCAGAAATAACAGTATTAATTTTACCATCAATGACAAGAGTATCAGACATCGTAACTAGACTCTTAAGATATTGTTTGCCTTTTTGTGTTGTAAAGTAAAAACGAAAATATTGAGTATTTAACCATGTAAGCAGAAGTGCTGGCAATTTCATCGAACCTGATCTCATTCGCAGTTCCATACCTAATTGTTTAAATGAACTTTTTACCTTTAGTCTACCTACTGATATTGGCTGTCGCTTTTTTTGTAAACCATACAACTCATCAATTTCTTGAAGTACTCTTTTAAAAACATATGGTTGCTGTGAACTGCTTTTTGCAATTACAAGTAAGGTAACTATTTCTTTTTTGTTTTTTGGAGGTTCAATAGTATCCCAACGGCAAAGCATTCCCTTTAAATTCAATTTTTCATTGCTGCTTTCTTTTACATCAATTTTAAAATCCTTTGCTTTGATAATATATTCTGCATAGGCCAATCCACTGCCAAGGACAATAGGGATGGAAAAGGAACCTGAGCTTTTAAATTTGGATATTTTTATCTGATGTCCTGCTTCATAAATCTTGAAAATAGAAATAGTCTCCGTACGTAATTTAAGATTAAAATTTTTGAAGATATCTGTTTTGTATGATGCCAAAGATTCCATCATGTGTTTTACTAAAAAACCAGGCACCAGAAATGTAGCACCATCTCCACCAAAGAAAAAAGGTATAGAAATGTTCAAGTCGTAGGCAATATTCAGGACAACTACAATGCTCCCCGTTGCTGCAAGGTTTACACTTTGGTGCATTCCGTTATTAACTGCCTGGGTTGAGTTTGTGATATCTGTAATTATTACATGCCAATCATCAGGTAAAGAAGTAAATAAGTTTTCTGTTTCAAAAAGTTTAGTAATAGAAACTTTATTGACGGGTAAATTAGAGTAAAAATGTTCGCTATCTTTTATCATTTGTTTAATATTTATAAGAAGTACCAACATTATTTTTAAGATAACAAGTATAAAAAATACCCATTTTTCAATACAAAAGCATGATCAATGGGTATTTATAAACTGTCCTAGAATTATTTAAGTGCATTTTTTGCAGCTTCTTCAATTACTGCGGCTACTTCCTCAGGGTGTGAAATAAAAATTAAATGGCTTCCGACAATTTCAGACACTTTGCCTCCTGTTCTCTTGCCCATAAATCTTTCTAAGTCTGGCGGGATAGAATGGTCTTCCGCAGCAACTATATACCATGTTGGTTTACTTTTCCAGGCAATGTCCGTAAAAACGTGCGTGAAAGCGGACAATGCTGCAGGTACTTGCGAATCGGCCATGAATTCGGCATCTTCTTTAGTAAGATCAGCACAAAATCCAGAATGATATTTTGCGTTGTCATACCAGACAAATCCGTCAACTGGTTCCATAATTCCGGACAATGGATCAAGGGGATAAGAACCCAATAGTCCGCCCAATGCTTCTCCACTATCAGGAGCAAAAGCTGAAATATAAACCAGACCTGCTACTTTAGGAGTGTTTCCTGCTGCTGTAATAATTGCCCCTCCATAGGAATGTCCTACGAGAATCGATGGGCCGTCTTGTCGGTTCAGTACCCTGTTGGTAGCTTCGACGTCATCTTCAAGTCCTGTGTTTGGATTACCAACCACACTTACATTATATCCTTTTGCTTTTAGAATATTGTAAACATTTCGCCAGCCAGAGCCATCTGCAAAGGCACCATGAACTAGCACAATGTTTTTCACTGTGCCGGCCTCTGTTAAATTACTATTTTCCATATTGATTTAATTTAGATAAAATTCTATTGATTAATCTCTCACTATTGCACACTGTGATATGCTTAATCAGAAATCACTTTTATTTTGCAGCTTTTGCAGCGGTATCAATTATATCAGCTACTTCTTTAGGATGAGAAATGAATACAAGGTGACTTGCTTTTATTTCATACACTTTGCCTCCGGTCTTTTTTCCCATTTCTCTTTCCAGGCTTGGTGGTATTGAATGGTCTTCGCCGGCAACAATGTACCAGCATGGTTTTGTTTTCCATGCAACGTCATCTTTGAAAATGTATGTAAAGGAAACAAGAGCTGTAGGTAACTGCGAATCGGCCATAAATTCGGCTTGCTCTTTTGGGATATCAGCGCAGAACCCTGAATGATATTTTGCTTTGTCGTACCATACAAATCCATTATCCGGAGGAAGAATACCAGAGGCAGGGTCGTGGGGAGCAGAATTAAGCAAGTCAATTACTGAATGTCCTGGATCTGGTACAAAGGCGGCTATGTAAACTAGACCCTTTACCTTAGGGGAATTTCCTGCTTCAGTAATAATTGCACCACCATAAGAATGTCCTACAAGTATACATGGACCATTTACCTGGTCAAGGACTCTCTGCGTAGCAGCAACATCATCAGGCATACTTGTATCAGGATTACCTACCACGTATACATTATAACCTTTGGATTTTAAGATTTTATAGATGCCTTCAAATCCTGATCCGTCGGCAAAGGCACCATGTACGAGTACAATGTTTTTAACCTGTGCCTGTACCTGAGTGTTGACAACGCTTCCCAAAGAAAGGAGAATTATCAGCAATACAATAAAAGTCATTTTCGTTTTGCCCGCGGGCGTAGTCATGTTTTTTGGTTTCATAATTTCATTTTGTTTAATTAATAATAAATTTGTTGGTCATCAGATAGCAGTGCTACTTTGCGTGCAGTGGGAACTGCTATTTATTGAAAGTAATAGCATAGGGAAGGTGGATAATTAAGCAACTATCAAATATCCATTGTACTCCCTATCTCCATTAAAAAAAGATCAATATCGGCGTCTTTAAATGTTGAAATTGCTTGTTGATGGTCGAGAACAATGTATCCGAAGGTGTCATAATGAACCCCCAGAACCTTTTTCACATCAACATATTTCGAAGCTTTTATAGCATCGTCAACTCCCATCGTAAGCCCGTCACCAATAGGAAGAACTGCGAAGTCAAGTTTCCTCCATTCGGGTATTAGTTTCATATCAAGGGTTAAACCCGTATCGCCGCCATAATAAAAATTACCATCGGGCGTATCAAAAACATATCCAGACGCAACGCCTCCATAACTTCCATCAGGAAGGCTGCTGGAATGTACTGCGGTTACACACTTAACAGTTCCAAAATCAAAGGTAAACTGGCCACCAGGATTAATTGGGTGTGCACTTTTTATTCCAGAGTTGTTAAACCAAGAATATAATTCCCAATTCCCAAGTACCATTGCGCCAGTGTTATTTGCTATTTGAACGACATCAAACACATGATCAAAGTGTCCGTGCGAAATAAATATGTAATCAGCCTTTATTTTATCTACTTCAATTGCAGATGCAAGCTCATTTGGCGTTATAAAGGGATCAAATAAAAGATGCTTCCCTCCGGCAAAAACTGAAAAACAGGAATGCCCATAATAAGTTAGTTTCATAATTTTTAAATTTAATTGGTTAATTTTTTGATTTTTAAGTGTTTAGTGTTAGGTAATTAACGAATAACAGCCTAGCATTAATTAATTGTTGAGAAGTCAAAAATTATTCCTAAGTTATTAAGTGCGTGATAATCAATGAATTACTTTTATTTTTTGAAATATTTGTATTTGGATATTTCGCTTATGTGTTCCATTTCGCTTCAATTATCAAAACCCTGTCTATGTGAGTGCTGAGAATACTCATATGGTATCTTTGTATTCTTGTAGGTATTAACTTGTTTACAGCTAAATAAAATTTGCCAACTAAATGTTTGTTAAGGCATACACAGCAAGAATATTCAGGACTTCTATTGAAAATTTCTTAATAGATAATGACTAATTAAGTTGTAGTTTATATTTATTACCGAAGGGTATGTTTGTTATATGGCTCAATAATTGTTTTACACCTTACAGATATTTTTTAAGTTTAATAATTTCAATGCAAAGTAATTATGGGAAACTGGTCAACATATTTTTCAATAACCGAAAGCATAGCCGCAGGGTTATGTGGTCTTCTTTTTATTGCCCTTTCTATGAATATCAAGCAAATACTTAGCATTACTAAGTCCAAGCTCCCAAGCAGGGCTGTTGGCTCATTGGTACTACTAGGAAATATTACAATTGTGTCTAATTTGTGTTTGGTACCAGAACAGCCAATTTTTTGGCTTGGTCTTGAAATATTCTTATTGGGGTTGATACTTTGGATTCCTACCGCCCGTCTTGATCTTTTAATTTACCATACGGTAGAAGATTTATATAAAAAAGCTTATTTAAGAAATCTGTTTTTTCTTCATTTTTCTATTCTGCCATTTCTACTTGCTGGAATAATATTGATGTATGGTTCCAATACGGGTTATTACATTTTGGTTCCCGGAATAATAATTTCTTTAATTAAAGCACTACTAGATGTTTGGTATCTTACGGTTGAAATAAATAAATAGCTATGAAGCTCTTTATAGTATTTCTCGAATAATGAGCTCAATTATTTAAGATATCATTGCGGATTTTGTGTTGATCTTTCAAAATAAGATGGATAATATATGGCGAATTGAAATGAGGCCACAACTTTGATGCTGCCAATATCAGATAATAAACATTATAACGATATCTATTGGTCTTGATTCTATTATTTTGTGTATTTTGTTAAATAAACATATGAGTTTTAACAGAATTATTGTATTTAATTTATCTTTGAATAGTAGTACAAATGCGTTAATTCGGCGATAAATTGCAAATATAATTATGACAACTTCTAATAACGATAATGAGCTACTTCGGAAAAGTATTGCTGAAAAGGAATTATTACTTTCCCTTAGCTCGGATATTGCACAGATCAAAGCAAGGAAAGAGCTTATGCAGCTGATCCGCGAGAAATTCCAGCAGTTTTTTTACTTTTATCATTGCACTATCGCTCTGAGCGATAAAGAAAAGACGACACTGAAGGCATTTTTATTGGATCCTAATTCTAAAATGAGATTGCATAAAGATTATCAGGAGATGATAACACATCACTACCCTTTTGCAGATGGTCTTCATGATAAAGTTGAACAATCAGATAAACCTGAGATCTTCGATCTTGATACAATAGTGGCTACTGGCAAAGCCCCCCATTATGCAGTAATAATGAACCAGTCAGGTATAAAACAATTAATGGGTGTAGCATTAAAGACTGAGGGTAAAACTATAGGCGTATTGGTTTTTCATTCTGATAAGGCTGACAATTTTAACCCCTCCATGTTTGAGACAGTAAGTGGCATCGTTGGCCAAATTTCGCTCACTGTAAGTAATTTATTGGCTGCCGAAGCGATTGACGCTAAAATAAAGGAGCGCGAAACCTTACTTCATTTAAGCGAGGTAATATCGCGGGTTAAAGACCGTAATGAATTACTAGCACTTGTAAATACCGAATTAAAACAACTCTTTGTTTATTCCCATAGTCTTGTACTTCTCTATAATAGCGACCTTGAATCTATGTGTACCTATATTCTTGATCCCGAATCCAAAAATCTGGGGTATAAGGAGTATGAGAAGTTAACAACCCAGCCACTGCCTGTAAAGGATGGCATTCTCGACACTATATTACTTTCGGAAGCGCCTTTAGTTTTTGATGTCGATGCTGAAGCTCTTAAAACTACTGCGCCGCCCTATATGAAAATGCACTTTGACAATGGTCTAAAAGAACTTATGGCAATAACGTTAAGAAAGCCTACCCAAGAGCCTCTGGGCATGTTAATTTTTTTTGGTACGCAAAAAGGTCTGTTTAATACCGAAGTGATTCAACTTGTAAAAGGAGTTGTCAACCATATTACAACAGCATTAAATAATATCCTGCACCTTGAGGAGATTGAAGAAAGAAATAAAGAAAACCGCATCTTGCTATCAGTAAGTCATGCCATCTCTTCGATTCGTAATACAGATAATCTAATGAGTGCTATCCGTGCACAGCTAAAATCAGTAATGGCCTTTACAGATATTTGTATTTCACTATACAATCATGAAAAAAGTAACTATACTATTTTTGCTTATGATAGTGAACTTCTTTCACGTTATCCGGATGATTTACTTTCATCGGCCTTTCCACTAAACGACGGTATCCATAATGTCGTTATTCAAAAAGACCATACTGTTATATTTAGTAATGAAAGTTTAAAAGCGATGAAAATGCCTCACGTTGATTTTATGTTGGGTAGGGGTATCAGGGAAATTGCATGTGTCCGGCTTGTAAGCAGTGGTCAGATAATTGGTGCCCTTACGCTGTCCTCTGAACAAGACTATGCTTTTAGTCAAAGCGATGCTACTTTCATTCAGCGCTTGTCACCTCATCTGGCCACTGCGATTGCTAATATTCATGCAAATGAAGTTATACAGGAAAGAGACCGCCAGAATGAAATTCTATTGTCTGTCAGTACTGCCATCTCTGCAACCAGAGATAAATACGAGTTAGTCCGTATTATTCACCAATCATTAAAACGTTTTATATCATTTTCAGACGTTTCAATAACCACTTTCAATATTGAAAAAGGAACTATAAAGCCCTATCTTTATTATTGCGAGCAGGTAGTGATGCAACCAGACTACGAAGAAGTAGTTACACAGGAATATCCTTTATATGATGGTTTACACGATAATACATTAGAAACAGAAAATGTTTGCGTTGTAACTGTTGAAAGTTTGCTTCCCAGAAAGCAGCCTAATATTGAATTTATACATCGGGGAGGAATTAAAGAGCTTGCAGCTATAAGATTGCAGAACAGCAACGAGGTATTTGGTGCGATGGTATTATTGTCAACAAAAAATGATGCTTTTCCCGAAGCAGACAGAGAACTGATAAAAAGACTGTCGTATCATATATCCACCGGTGTATCTAATTTGCTAGCAAATGAAAGAATCGAAAATCAATTAAAAGAAATTAGCAGCTATAAGTCCCAACTTGAAGATGAGAAACAATATTTGCAACAGGAAGCAAATATTGGTTATTCTTATAATGACATTATAGGATCGGGTTTCGAAATGCAAAAAGTATTTCATCTGTTATCTCAGGTGGCTTTTGCGAGCAGTACTGTTTTAATTTTAGGTGAAACTGGTACGGGTAAAGAACTAATTGCACGTGCTATTCACAACTATTCTCCACGGAAAGATAAATTGATGGTAAAAGTTAACTGTGCTGCAATACCGGTCAGCCTAATAGAAAGTGAATTGTTTGGCCACGAACGGGGTAGCTTTACCGGTGCTACAGAGAGGAGGATCGGTAAATTTGAACTGGCCAATAAAGGCACTTTGTTTTTAGATGAAATTGGTGAACTGCCGCTCGACCTCCAGGCGAAATTGCTAAGGGTATTACAGGAAAAAGAAATCGAGCGTGTGGGCGGTCAATCGGTTATAAAAACCGATGTACGTATTATTGCTGCTACGAATAGGAACCTATTAAAGGAAGTAGAAGAAGGACGCTTTCGCAGAGACCTTTACTACAGACTAGATGTGTTTCCTATTACCCTGCCAGCACTACGTGATCATAAAGAGGACATTCCAGACTTGGCAATACACTTTCTGGATAAATATGCTAAAAATTCAGGTAAAAAAGTAGTCAAGATAGCCAATAAAGTTATGAAGGAATTGATGTCGTATTACTGGCCTGGGAATGTCAGGGAACTGGAGCATCTCATTGAACGTAGTGTACTTATGGCGACTGGAGATACTTTGAAAGAAGTATACCTGCCTACACCTAAAGCAGTTGAGCGCACCAACTTTATTAAAAGTATCACCTTTAGCACCTATGAAGAAAATGAAAGGGAGCATATAATAAATGCCCTAAATAACTGCAAAGGTAAAATTTATGGACCTGGTGGGGCTGCAGAACTATTAGGCCTTAAAGTAGGTACCTTAAATTCTATGATTGCCAGGTTAGGTATAAAAAAAGGTGATACCGTGTATAAGTGGAATGAATCACCGAATAATGAAACTGAAATTTTAAGATAAAAAGGTTTAAGCAGGCACTCTGGAAGTATAAAAGTCATTTAAAATTGCATGTACATGCATTAAAAATTATTCTTATTTCGTCAATGTAAAAAACAATTGTTGAAATAAGAACATTTTTTTTTATTTAAATAAGTATTAAATAACTGTATATCAATGGTTTGTGTTTTTGGTATAGAATTAGTGTATAAGTTATAAGGAACAAATATTCGACAATGAACATAAGTGAAAGTAAAACACTTTGTTATTGCATTGCTGCACTCTTTTCTCGTACGATAAAAGTATTCCTTAAACAGATTTACGTTCGTGGATCAGCATTAGAAGTGATACTTGATAGTGTTGCAACGAACGCGTGCCTAAACACAGATTAGAAACAACGTGATTTTGGTTACTAGTGATTCAACTGCTAGGTTGTAACCTCAACGTAGTGATTGGTAATATTGTTTTACGTTAATAGATAAGGTATTTTTTTCTTTATTAGTAACAATTTAATTTTCAAGATTTAAAAGAAGAAAAATATTTTAGTTTCTGCTAAAAAGTAAAAATATTATCTCTCAACTATTCTTTTTATTAAAACAAAAAATGAAAGCATGAACAAATTTAGTTGCGTCCTTATATGTATCTTTTTAAGTTACAATTTCACATATTCACAACAACATAATGCTATTATTAGCGCGCATAAAAATCTTAGTAAAGCTAGTACTGATGTTGAGCGAATTACAGCTCTTTTAGAAATCGGCTCCGTGCAATTTGAATTTCAGACCAGACAAAGTGTCGACAGTGCAAATTTTTACGTTCAAAAAGCCTTTAAATTAAGTCAAAATATTTCGTATCAAAAGGGTATTGGCGATTCCTATATCTCTCTTTCGAAAATTTTAAACTTTAAAGGAGATCTTATAAATTCGGAAAAATATGCTCAGCAAGCCGTTGATCTTTTTGAAAAATCTGAAAACAAAAATGACTTAGCGAACGCGTATATAACACTAATGAGTTCAAAAGGTGAAACAAGGGAATTACCAGAATCGCTGGCTATAGCTGAAAAAGCCTTACAATTATATAAGCAGACAGGAAATAAGAAAGAGCAGGCCAATACGCTAAAGGAAATAGCGTACCTGCACATGGAAATAGGTCAAATGCCAAAAGCAAAGGATGAGCTGCAAAATTCTCTGATTTTGTATAAAGAAATTGGGTTTGAAGAGGTTCAGATTGTTTATTCCCTGATAGGAGTTATAGAGGATGTAATGGGAGATTATAAGGAAGCGATCGAAAATCATCTTAAGGCAGTCCGTATCGTTGAAAAGTTTAATGACAAAAGCACTGGAGCAGCAGAAATTTACAACTATGCAGCTATAACATATCATAATGCGAAGGATATTCCCAAATCTTATGAGTATTTTCAAAAGGCTTATAATATTGCGAAAAATTACAGTAAGGAAGATCTTAAAATAATGATTTTGAATAATTTGGTTCAGCTGGCTGTGGATCTAAAGAGACCAAAAGAAGCAATTGCATATTTAGCAGTAATGGAAAAAAAATATAATTCATTTGATCCGCTGTCTCAAATTATGTATCTCCAGCGCGCTATTCATGTATATGTTGACTTAAAAGATTTTAAGAATGCTGAAAAGAATGTTAACAGGGCCTTGGTTAAGATCAAAGCAATGAAGAAAGATGATAATAATCTCATTATGCTTTATCCACAGATTGTAAATTTCTATTTTGCGACAGGCGACTATAATTCGAGTAGATCGTATGTAGAGAAATTTAAGATACTTGCTGAAAAAAATAAAGACCAGTATATGTTAATGCAGATTCATAAAAGACTTTTTCAGCTTGATTCTGTACAAGGTAAATTTGATTCAGCATTAAAAGAATATAGACTGGAAAGGTCTTATAACGATTCTCTGTTTAGCTCTGACAAAAACAAACAAATTGCAGAATTACAGATAAAATATGAAACTGAAAAAAAGGACAAGGATTTAGCCTTAAAAAATAACCAGAATATCGTATTAAAAAAGGAGGGCATAATTCAAAAAAGTGAACTGCATAAGGCTGCCGTTATTAAGGACGTAAGTTTAGGCAGTCTGGTTTTGTTTTTTATCATTATAATTTTACTTTACAGCCGCTATCGAATCAAGCAGAAAACCAATATCCTTTTAAATGTTCAAAAAAATGAAATTGATAATAAGAATGTTATACTTCAAAAACTCGTTACGGAAAAAGAATGGCTTTTGAAAGAGGTGCATCATAGGGTTAAAAATAATTTGCAAATGGTGATGAGTCTTTTAAGTGCTCAAAGTTTTTTCTTAAAAGATAAAGTAGCAATGGAAGCGATTAGGGAAAGCCACCATCGAATCCATGCCATGTCGCTTATTCATAAAAAGTTGTACCAGACAGATAATGTCATCGCTATAAATATGAATATTTATATCGAGGAAATGATTTCATACTTTAAAGATACTTTCAATACTGGCCATGATATTCAATTTAGGTTAGAAGTCGACCCAATTGAGCTTGATACAGCTCAGGCCGTTCCTTTAGGTCTTATTCTTAATGAGGCAGTAACTAATTCTATCAAACATGCTTTTCCAGAGGGTACAGGAAATATATTAATACGCTTTAAAAGAGATCATGGTAATTATTTAAAACTGATTATAAAAGATAACGGAATTGGCACCAACGAAGATTTATTAGAAACAGAATATAATTCGTTAGGAATTAAGCTTATTAAAGGACTAAGCGATGATCTGGATGCAGATCTACAAATCAGAAATGAGGAAGGTCTTTGCATAAGCCTGGAATTTTTATATAATGGGGAATTATTTGAATTTTATACGGAGGAAAACCAAAATCATATTTAATTATGGAAACTGCAGGAAAAAACCGGACTACCTCCAAAAAAATACTCATTGTTGAGGATCATTTTATTGAGGCATATAATCTTCAGCTTATCCTTGAAAAAGCGGGTCATAAAGTAATAGGAATTGCCAGGTCAGTAATACAGGCAATGGAGTTTATTGAAGAAAGTAAGCCAGATCTGGTTTTTGTGGATATCGTTCTAAAAGGCAAAGAGACGGGTATTGACCTTGCCTACAGATTAATAGACCTGAATATTGGTTTTATATATCTCTCCGCAAATTCCGACAAGTCAATACTTGACAAGGTAAAGATGTCAAAGCCCTATGGCTTTATCATAAAACCTTTTCGTGAACAGGAAATTCTCATAACAGTTGAAATTGCATGTTACAGGCATAATAATAGTATAGAGACGTCAATTTTACAAGAGGCAGAAATTAAAAAAAGTATAGACAACATAAATACAGGTCTTAAATGGGATCAGGCAATATTAGAGTTGGGTAAAATTCTTCAGCCCTATATTCCGTTTGAGTATCTTGATGCAGGATTATCATCTGGCAATTTTGTAGGGCTGCTACGGAAAAACTATGAGACCTATGATACAATATCCGAAGAGAGATTCGCAAAAATAAATAACCTCAAAAAAAATGAACTTGCGAAGATTAATGCTAATTCCTTAAAAATGGAATTACCTGAAATTTTCTTCGGGACCTCCTTTCAAAAAATTAGTAAAGATTGTACGGCAAGAAGACTTGTGCTACATTCCTTTGGAATTAAGTCATTTCTTGCCTTCCCGATTTTACTTCCTGATAACAACTTGTTTAATATTTTCTTTTATAGTAGGAATCCGGATATTTATAATAAGGATCATATAATTTTCCTAAATGGAATAAAGAATTTACTTTCTAAATTTATCGAAAACTGGTACGGTAAAACCGAAGAAGAAAATGTATCAAATAAGGAACTGTTTGCAAGTCCGGAAATTCTAGGAGATTCTCAGAAATCTTCCGGTTTTGAGGGCATGATTGGGCATAGTAAAAAAATGATTCAGGTTTTTGATTACATAAAAAAAGTGGCCCCTTCTGAAACCTCTGTTCTCATATTAGGGGAGAGTGGAACAGGAAAGGAAAAAGTTGCGCAGGCAATTCATAACTTGTCAGCAAGAAAAGGAAAACCTTTTGTCGTAGTAAATTGTGGTGCAATTCCGCAAAACCTTGCCGAATCTCTTTTATTTGGTCATATTAAGGGATCTTTTACAGGAGCATTAACTTCACATAATGGCAAATTTGAAATGGCCGATGGGGGTACCATTTTTTTGGATGAAATAGGTGAACTACCTTTAGATTTGCAGGTAAAATTGTTGAGGGTCTTACAGGAAAAGGAAATTGAAAAAATCGGTACAAGAGAGCCCGTGAAAGTTGATGTAAGAATAATAGCGGCAACAAATAGGGATCTTGAAGAGGAGGTAGCTTCAGGAAGATTCAGGCTAGATCTATACTATCGCCTGTATGTTTTTCCCATCCTGATTCCCACGCTTCGTGAACGAAAAGAAGATGTTCCTGCACTAGCAGAACATTTTGCGAAGTCTTTTAGTAAAGGGGATATCACATCTCTTTCAGATCGGATATTAACTCAATTAAATTCATATGATTGGCCGGGAAATATTAGAGAACTCGAACACGTTATTCAGCGCAGTATACTTCTCGCTGAGGGAAAAACGTTAACGGAGATTATGCTGCCGTCCATTTATAAAACGAAGCAGAATGAATCGCAAAGTGAATACACCGTAAAATCATACTATGATAATGAACGTGATTACATTGTTTATATCCTTAAAAAATGTGGTGGAAAAGTTGCGGGAACCGGAGGAGCCGCTGAAATCCTCGGTATACCATCTTCAACTCTCAATTCAAAATTGAAAAAATTGGGTATTAAACTGGCAATGATTACATCTTTATCTTAGTAAGTTTCTATACAGTTGTATGTGGCGCTCTAAAAGTTTCGAACCTAAACTTCTTATAGCCTTATTTTGCTGCGGTTTTACTTTTTCAAAATGAAATGTGCCACGATTCTGCCACAAAACTTTGAGTAATGAAATTTTTAAAACTTTTCATATAATTCTTTTAATTTTAAGGCTTTAATTTTACGGAGCTCTTCACACTATTCATTCGACCCGAGCGCAAGCAAAATGGCGAAGCAATCGGGGCTAAAACAGACTTAACTTTTTGTAGCAAAATGGATATACTCCATAATGGAAGAATCATTATTTTGCTCGGATTTATTTTGAAAATTTACCTACTTTTATATTTAAATTTTATTTCTTTTAAAAAATTTACGATATGAATATTGATTACAAGGACACTAATTTTTTTAATACAGAATATATATATCGCATTCAAACCTTTGAAAAGTACCTAGCCAGTGGAGTGGCTTCAGAGGAGCATTATGCGAATTATAAGGCTGGACTGATACCTAATATTTTCTACGGACATAATTTGTCAACTGTTTTAAGTCTATTCAGAAAGGAGTTTCTCGATGTAAAATCTGGAGTGGAACGATATGAACAGGATAATAATAATGATTTTCCAATGCTCAAATCCTTTATCAATACCGAGAGAAATTTACGAAAAGTATTGGATGAGAGCCAACTTGGGGATTATACAGCACTTTTAGAACGGTCCTTTGACAATCAGAAAACAAATGCCACAGCGGCAGCAGTTAGCAGATTTTTTTTAGCAACACCGATACTAAATACTTATATATTTCAAGTTGAAAAAGTATTTGGAAAAGGTATTCTTGATTGATTTGTACTAATTTACAGAACTCTTAATAATTGATTTTTTGTTAGTTTGGGAATCTCATTATTGATCAATTTATGGAATTACATTTTGAAGATTTAGCGCTCACCATTAAAGCTGCGGATTTGGATGTCCCATATGATTTGATGGATGAACCTTTGTTTTTGACTGTTCGATCTGATTTGACTGATTTATTATCTAACAAGAAAACAGAAATTTTCTACTTTGGACTTGCTCCCGACAGTACAGCAGATGGTCAGGATGAACTTTTAGAAAATGGGATTTTCTATCGCATTATTGGCTATGAAAAGAATTTAGGGGTCGATTTGCAAAGCAGTCCTGAGGAGATTTTAAGTGCTTTCCATTACTTAGTTAGTAATTTCCAGCCCAGATGGGCTACAATCTTTGTTGAAGAAGGAGTGAGCAAAAAAGAAGTTACAATTGAATTAATGTATCAGGAAATACTATTAAACGATAAATAAGTACTGATGGACCTTGATTACGGAATAGAGAGATTTGTTGCGGCGCAGCAGAATGTTTACCAACAGGCTTTAAATGAGATTAATAACGGAAAGAAACAAAGTCACTGGATGTGGTTTGTTTTTCCGCAAATCAGAGGTCTGGGATTTACTGACTTTAATGTGTATTATGGAATTAAGGACCTAAAGGAAGCCCAGCAATATTTAAGTGATCCAATACTGGGAGCGCGCCTAATTGAAATTTCACAGGCAGTTCTTTCTCAACAGGGAAAAACAGCCCTGGAAATTTTTGGTAATCCTGACCAGAGAAAACTTAAATCCTCAATGACCCTCTTTAGCCAGATCCAAAATACAGATCTTGTTTTTCAGAAAGTATTAGAAAAATATTATCAGGGATCAGTTGATGAAAAAACTATGGCAATACTGCAATCTCAAAAAAGTAATTTGTGAAACTTTCAATCAAATTAGAATCGAAGTATTTGCAAGAAGACCATGTAGGGTGACCTTGATACACTATTTGATTATAAATCAATAAGAGTAAGCTTTACTTTCTCAAGATAATCATCCTGTATTTTGGTGAGTTCAGGGTTAAGTTCCTGCATTTTTGCCCTTACAATTGTATTGCGCTGTTCCTGTTCCATTTTATAGCTTTCAGCTTTTTGTTCAGCAGTTTGTTCAATTTCGATTTGGTCAGAATCAGAGTGCTGGTCATCTGGGCTTGAAATTTCAACTTCTTTATTCTTCTCTTGCAGCCATCTTTGAAATTGCGCTTCAGCATACGCGTTGTACAGGTATTCATATAGAATTCCCTCACATCTGTTGAAGTGTTCCCATGGAATAAGGCCTTCCTCAGTCATCTCATTGGGATAAGTGTACAGTGTAATTTCCATACGCGAATACAAATCCAATTTATAGTAATCAAGAAATTCCTGATTGGTGACTCCTTTAAAATAATCTATTTCTTCCATGGCTGTGTTTTTAGACTTGAAATGCGATAAGGTTTCCTTCATAGGGAAATGCAAAATCTTCAATTTTAACAGACTGGTCCAGCCATGCCGATTCATCATTTCTTTTAAGCATTATGGGCATTCGGTATTTATGGTTGTGTACATAGGACATTATTTTATTTGCCTTTGTGGTAACCATTGTATAGGTATTTTTTATTTCGTTTGAAACAGGATCTGTCCACGAGGAATACAACCCTGCGAAGGTGAAGATTTCATCATCCTGCGAGTTGATCTGGTATTTATCCTTGCTTTTTCCTTTTTCATCATTCCAATGCCACTCGTAGTAAGCAGAAGCAATTATGAGACAGCGATTGTGGGTTATGTTCTTAAAGGATGCCTTCTCGTCAATGGATTCGATCCTTGCATTGAGGGTGTTTTTCCTGAATTCAATATCTTTTGCCCATGATGGAAGCAGTCCCCACGTATAGTCCGTTGTAATTAAACCGGGTGAGGAATTGAGGATTATTGGGATATTCGGATGCGCAAACCCGTTTATAAAATCTGACTGAAGATAAGTTTCCTCGTTATCCACTTCTGCATTAAAACGTCGTTTTACATTTTCAATTGCCGCGGACTGCTGAACATAGTAACACATAATTTTTTGATTATTATAGTATAAAAAAAATACCTTATTTTAATAATATTAAACTTTTTTCGGGCAGTTTTGTCAATAGCCCTGTGATAGATTTGCCACAAAAATTGTACTAATGAACCGGTATCAATTTGATGTAAGGCGCATTGAAAAACTGCTATTGGAAAAGCAACAAAGGAAAAATAATCTTCATCGGAAAAACAGCAGTAAACTGCTGGCTTTTTTGGTTATTATCATCCTCATATTTTTCACATTCTATCAAAATTAGTTCATAATTGGGACTTTACATAAATAAAAAATCAAAATTTCATCCGATGGCGTGGCAGGTTAATTTCATGTTCCTGCGGATAGGGTTTGCGGTCTGTACTGCTGATGTCCTGTTTAATCTGGTTCTGCGTAACAAACCTTTTGTCTGAATCCATATATCTCGGATCGGGTACAAATGGCATTTTGGCCATTTTGCTTATGGTTATAGTTGGAAAATGATAATCAATTTCTACGGTTCCCAATAGCAGATAACATCCGCCCCCCTGAAAAGGGTATTGGACAAGACTGTCAGGAAAATGTGCCGTGTCAAAATAGGCACCTTCAACATCAATCCAAGTTCCGAAATACATATTCCCTCTTTTTGTGGGCACCTGTTTTGTGGAAATTAAATAGGCAAGCATCCTTACCTGCTTTTTGTAATGCTGCAAAAGATCTTTAACCAGTACGTCACCACGATGCCGGGTCTGCAATAGATCAAAAACAGTACAGGAAACCGGAAAATTCAGCAGTTCAATCTCATCAAATGCATCTTCAAAAACGGAGCGTTCCAACACAGGCAGCTTAAATTCCTTTGCAGGTTCCTGAAGCAGCATCAAACCACGATTGGCGGGTTTAAAATTATTTAATAGTAAACTTACGAGTACCAAAAGCTGGTTTTTGGTTTGACCTGTAAAGCGGAAGGCACCGATAAAAATCAGCACTTTAATGTTCTCGATTCCCATTGGGACCCTGTTTATGAAATCTTCCAAAGAAAGGTATTCTCCGTTTTTATTGCGTTCAAGGGAAATAAACTGAGCTAGTTTTGAATCAATATTTAAAAGATGCATAAATCCCAGATAGATATCACTGCCATCCAAGGCAGTTTCATACTCACTTTTGTTTACGCAAGGATTATGTATAACTGCGCCGGCCATTCTTGCCTCGTGGATGTAAATCTCTGTCCTGTAAAATCCTCCCTGATTATTTATTACCGCTACCATAAATTCAATAGGGTAGTGCACTTTTAGATAAAGGCTCTGATAGCTTTCCACAGCATATGAGGCGGAGTGCGCCTTACAGAACGAGTATCCTGCAAAGGATTCAATCTGGCGGTAAATTTCCTGACTAAGCGCTTCGGGATGCCCTTTTGTGGCGCAGGAAATAAAGAAATCATCTTTCACTTTCTGCAGCGCTGCCTTGGATCTTCCCTTTCCGGACATTGCCCTTCGCAGGATATCTCCGTCAGCGGCTGATAGCCCGCCGTAGTGAAGGGCAATTTTTATGACATCCTCCTGATAAACCATAATGCCGTATGTTTCCCCAAGTTGCTCTTGGAAAACGGGATGGAAATATTCAAATTTTGAAGGGTTATTGTGCCGGAAGATATACTCCTTCATCATGCCGGATTGGGCAACACCTGGTCGTATTATCGAAGATGCCGCTACAAGGGTTTTATAATTATCGCATTTCAAACGTCGCAGAAGCCCGCGCATAGCCGGGCTTTCAATATAAAAGCACCCGATAGTCTTTCCTTCGGCCAGAAATTTGTTGGCTGATTGCTCGTTTTTGGACAATGAGGTGTCCCGAATATTGATTCGAAGGCCTCTGTTTTTCTCAATTAGTTTAACTGTATCATCAATATGTCCAATCCCCCTCTGGCTCAGGATATCAAATTTTTCAAAGCCGATATCTTCTGCCGTATGCATATCAAAAAGCACGATCGGAAATCCCTTGGGTGGCATTTCCAGCGGCGTATAATTGGTGAGTGGCTCTTCGGAAATTAAAATACCACAGGAGTGCATGCTTCTCATATTGGGGTATTTTTCCAGCATCATCCCATATTGCTGTACCAATTTTACAATTTCATTGGTCTGGTGCATTTTCATCGGGTTTTTGGCCAGGAGGTCCAATTCATCCTTTGGAAGTCCAAAAACTTTTCCAACTTCTCGGAATATCGATCGGTATTTGAATTCCACATTTGTGCCGCAAAATGCCACATGCTCATATCCATAGCGGTCAAAGATGTATTTTAGGATTACATCACGCTCTTTCCATGACCAGTCAATATCAAAATCAGGAGGGCTTTTGCGGTTTTCATTCAGGAAACGCTCAAAATAAAGATCAAGCTCCAAGGGGCAGATGTCTGTTATGCCAAGGCAGTAGGCGATAATGCTGTTGGCACCGCTTCCACGTCCAATATGCAAAAATCCCCTGCTGTTACTGTAGCGGATGATATCCCAGGTGATCAGAAAATAACCACTGAAATCAAGATCATTTATTACTTTGAGCTCTTTTTCAACCCTGGCTTTTGCTGCCTTGTTTTCAGGACCGTATCTCCAAAGCAGACCCTCATGGGCAAGTGTAGTGAGTAAATTTATATCACCTTTCTTGTCTTTGGTATAATACTTTTTATTCCTTGGAGTCTGGAATTCATAACTAAAATTGCAGTCCTGAATTATTCTTTCTGTGTTTTGAATAATTTGGGGATAGTCTTTGTACCATTCAATTAGCTGATCGGGCGGTATCATAAGGTCGCTTTTTTTACAAAAATCATCCGAAGTCAATTTTGACAAAAGCTCATTGAGGTCCACTGCTCGAAGTATCCTGTGCAGGTGGTATTCCCTTTTAGTTCGGAAAACCACTGGCTGCAGCACAACCATTTTTTGCTGTCTGTCCTTCCAATTGGATAACACTAATTTTTGCAGCTGGTCGGGACGAATGCCGATATATTCATTTTCTTTTAGTTCAAAGGGCGCATTTTCCAAAGGATAAATGATAAAAACATGGTTAAAATCAGGGGCAAATTGCCCCAAAACAATATTTTGAAAGTTATGCTGTGTGAGAAAATAGTTCATTTCGGCAAGTCCCTGTGCATTTTTGGCAAGTGCTATATAACGCAATTGATGCTCCCCTCGAAATTCCATTCCTACAAGAGGCTTTATCCCTGCTGCAAGGCAGAGTTTTATAAACTCATAAATTCCCGTAACGGTATTGATATCGGTAAGGGCCATAGCCTTAACGCCGAAAGAAGATGCCTGCTTTACCAGCTCTTCAACCGGAATAGTGCCATAACGGAGGGAGTGAAAGGAATGGCAGTTGAGATACATGGAATTAAGATTTACGTTTTAAAATTTCATTTTTATTGTTGGGCTTAAACGAGGCACCCGCGCAGCGCATTACCGCGTCAAATCCATAGCGGTTTTTCATCCTGTCCATGGCCTGATAGAGTGCCAGCATTTCTTCGGTATCCTGAAAAATATCAATTTGATAGGTTCCCCGTACCAGCCCGCTAAATCGCACCCCGATAAGGCGCAGTCTCATTCTTCTCTGATATAATTTGTTGAACAAATCCGTTACAGTTGTGGTCAGTATATGATCGGCAGAGGTGTAGGCTACCCTGCACTGTTTGGTTTCAGTATCAAAGTTGGCGTATCGGATCTTGACTGTGACAGTGGAAGTCAGCCATTCTTCAGAGCGGAGCTGGTAAGCCAGTTTCTCCACCATTCCCTGAAGCAGTCTGTTTAATTTCGCCACATCAATTGTATCTTGGGAAAAGGTATGTTCGGTGGATATTGACTTTCTCTCGGTATAGGGCTCCACGGGATTATTATCGATGCCATTGGCCTTTTTCCAGAGTTCTATTCCGTTTTTTCCTATCATCTGCTGAAGTGGTTCCACCGGCATTTCTGAAAGGGTTTTGATGGTCCTGATCCCGATGCGCGAGAGCAGCTGGAAAGTTTTCTCTCCTACCATTGGGATTTTCTGGATGGATAGCGGATTTAAAAAAGACTGCACCAGATGCTCGGGTATCTCCAGGTTCTGCTTCTGCTTTCCTTCACCGGTGCCGATTTTTGAAACGGTCTTATTGACCGAAAGTGCAAAGGTGAGTGGAAGGCCGGTTTGCTCGGTGATCCGATGTGCGAGTTCATCAGTCCATTTATAGCTGCCGTAAAATTTATCCATTCCGGTAATATCGAGGTAAAATTCATCTATGCTGGCTTTCTCCACTACCGGGGCTTTCTCCTGAATAATTTCGGTGATGTCATGTGAAAGCCTTGAATATAATTCCATATCGCCTTTCATGATCTTGGCCTGGGGACAAAGCTTCATCGCCATATGTATGGGCATGGCGGAACGCACGCCAAAACGACGTGCTTCATAAGAACAAGAAGCCACTACGCCTCTTTCGCCTCCTCCAATGATGAGTGGAATGCCGTTAAGCTCAGAATTGGTAAGCCTTTCGCATGAAACGAAAAACGTATTCATATCTATGTGTACAATTGCCCTGCTCATAATCTTTTCTTTTATACAGATCAAAATTAGTATAGATTGGAACAATTTGTAAAATCAATTATGTTATAAATGATAACAAAATTAAAAATATGTTATTTTATGGGGGATTTCAAAATAGGAAAAAATTGACTTTTTGCTCTTTATTCAGAATTTACATCATCCTAATTTAATAGTATCCTTTACATATTCCGACGGAAATACTCCTTCTTTTATCGAAGTGGATTTTTACTTTTTTAATATTTTTATAACGTTTTCAAGCGGAATTATTTATGAAAAATTCTTAAATTTAAAGCTTCAATGTTCCAAAAATATAATCCGATCGTGTAAAGTTTTATAAAGTCTGATGTTTTTTTAATAACATGCTCAGTTTAGGTTCCATTTTCTTGAACTGCAATATAAAATAAGAAGCTATGGTACAACAGCAAAACTCGCAAAGAACGATTTTTATGGCAGACGATGATGAGGATGACAGAATGTTGTTTCTTGATGCCATGCTGGAATTAAATCTGTCGGTTGTTGTTGAGGCAGCAGTCGACGGACTGGAACTTCTTGATATGCTGTCACAGGCAGTACAGCAACTTCCGGAAATTATTTTCCTTGATATCAATATGCCAGGTAAAAATGGCTTTGAGTGCCTTGAGGAAATCCGAAGCGCGAAGGGAGATCTGAAAGGAGTCAAGGTTGTTATGCTCTCTACAAGCAGTAATCCCGAAAATATTGAATTATGTTATGAACTTGGTGCCGACCTGTATGCCGTTAAACCAAGCACCTTTGAGGATTTAAAAAAATTATTGCTAAAGGTATTTCAAATGGATTGGTATACAGTTAAGAAAGGCAATAAAAGAATTCTGATTGCCTGATAATTCAAGTATAATATAAAAGACCATCCGATTTAAATTAAGTGTAATACTTGACCTTAATTTCATACTTTTTATGGTCACATCAGGTACAGTTACACTTGATTTATTCCGGCTGATTCTCACTTTTATTCTCCTGCTGGCTTCGTCTAACAAGTAAGTAAAAATCTTTTAAATGCCACCATGCAGGGCACATATCAAGACTTCCTTTGTAATTGTTTATAGTGGAGAAGCAGCTTTTGAGAAAAACCTGCGAATCTGTGATTTTCGCCCATGGTTTCCAATCCACTTCCTGAGGCGGAGGCGTGGCTTCAAAGTAGCGTTTTATTTCATCTGGAGTCATGGGACAAAATTAGGCAATAATTACAGGCCTGTCAAGGGATGCGGGGGACTTGTTTATTCAATATTACACTTCTTTTCTGTAAAATTTCTCCAATTGTACTGGCAGTCATAGAATTATCCTGCTGATTTTTTTTTATTTTTTAGGAGCTTTTCCCGCTATGCGCTGCAATCTTTTTTGCCGAACTCCGGCACAAAAAGATTTTCACTTCTATCGGGGCTAGGGCTTCTTCTCTTGGATTTCTAAATCAGGAAGAATCGAGAAGTCAAGTTCAAGAAAGTTTTTTATTGACCATTCTGTTCTAGAATTCATTTGTTCTTCAGTGAGCATTCGGTAAGGGTCAATTCCATTTGCTGTTGCAAAATCTTGAATCCTATTGATATGTACAGTATATTGCTGAACAAACTTCTCATGCGCGGTGCCGTTATTAAAGATCGGATCATATTGCTTTTTCAATCCCTGAAATCCCAATGAATTTATAACCTCCAATATTTTTTCTTTCGTTTGAGTGGCAGTCTGATAATGTCTTGAAAAATGCTGGATTTGAAATTTTAATACCAGGCAGGAAATCATATTTTCGATGTAATCATTTCCTCCGTATACTTGGGCCAGCTCATCAAGTGAGCCGCATTGTTTCGCCAGCATCTCTAACATCTTTTCATTAAGGGGCTCCAGTAAATCAAAATTTCTTCTACGCCAGCAGGCCAGATAATGAGTGTGAAATGCTTTTTCATAATTCCATTTTATGGACGTTAAGCTCAGGTTTCCGACCCCTATATGATAACCGCACTTATCGGCATATCCTGCAATACAACTCAGGCGTTCCAGAAATTTTCCTTCAAGTTCCAGCCATTCCAGATAGGCCCTGCTTTGGAATGGGTGTTCCACGCGGCCAATGAAATAGGTGAAATTCATAACCAGATCATGATACAGGATTACAGACTCAGCATCCATAATTTTATTATAGGCTACAATGCGTACAATACCGCTTTTTTCCTTTTCAATAATTTTGGTCATGGAATCGTAAAACCGCGCAATAGAGACAGCAGGCGTGCTCCCCTTTGATGAGAGCTGCTCAAAAGCATTTTCGATTAGAAAAAATGAGCCCGCATCGGTAAGACTGTTTATTTTTTCCATTTCCAAAACGTATTCTTCTTTAGATATCATATCCAGAAGATAACGGGTACTTAAAATGGTATGTTCAATTATGGCCTGTCCCTGGCGGTCAAACTCACTAGAGTGACGCTTTGCATCATTGAGCAGTTCCAAAGCTTTGTAGAGAGTTCCCCTTTGAAAATAGGCAATGCCGCAAAAAAGATAAAAACGTGGCGTCGCATTGTCACGAGGCCAGCTTCTTTTCTCTATTTCTATAACCGTATTAAAATAATTTTTATTTACCAGATCTGCGCCAAACTGATCAATAAATTCAATGTTTTCTGCAACGCTATAGACTGTATAATCAGTATCAATTATTAGTCCATGCGAGCTTTTCCCTGTGTTAGGGGTTTTAAGATATTGGTTAATACGCTTAAGGATATCACCGTTTGTATAGGTTTCATCGTAAATACTTTGAACTGCCTGCTGGTCAAGTTTTCTGGTGAAGTAAATTTTATGTTTTTCCTGTTTATGCCACTCGGTTTTTTTGCTTTGTAGCTGCGCAGCGAAATTTTTTACATTTTCATAGTAAAAACACTGCGTGGGATGGTGATAAAAGACGTAATAGGCAGGCATCGCGTTATTGAGCAGATATATCATGTTTGATGTGGATATCTGCATGCCAAAGCTTCCGTCAGCTGACGGCTCTATTGTATTGGTTGCCTTTAACTGTATTGCAGATCTATAATTGGTATATCCCCAGTCGCCAGAGACAAGTTCTTTTTTAAGCTCGATATGAAAATCAATTCCTTTATCCCTGTCTGTTTCTGCCCTGATTTCAAATTTTTCAACAGGAAATAATGCTCTAAAAAGATTAGTTGAAATCGTTTCAAGACTCTCGTTAGGATTTACCTTTGGAAGGTCGGCATCTTCAAAGCTACTGTACACCATAAAAAAAAGGTTTAAGAAGTAAAGTTAAATAAAATAGCCGGAGATTTTTTGAGATGGAAAATTTTCTTGCTGTCTTCTTGAAAGGGAAAACAATTTATTCTCTGTAAACTAAGTTTTTATATTGATTACCTTAGTCGGGTTAACCGGCATGCAAATTTTTTAAGAGAAAAACGATAAATTGAAAACTGCATAACATTACTTTTTAATTTTCTAGCTTAATGCATTATTTTCCATAATTAAGATACCCATAAAAGTTTTTCTTAAATTAGCAATATACAAAAATGTGAGTATGAGGTTAAATAAAGCTTTTTCTAAAATTTCTTCATCTATACACTTGATTGATGTGGAGAGTATCAAGTATAACAATCCATCATTATGGAAAAAAATGAAGAGACAATTTGATATTGGAAAAAAAATCGTGGATATACAGGATTTAAATGGTCTAGACTGGCATAATGAGAAAGATTTACGTTATTATTTGAAAGAGTATGCATATAGATTTCTTAATTATGGCCCGAATTCATTTCCAACCTCCTTTAATGTTTTTGAGCCATTTTTTGTATTCAATAAACAAAATTCCATTTTGGAATTAGTTGATGAAGAAGAATCATACGGAGTTTCATTAGTTGATTTTTTAGATTTCGTAACAGATAAGAAATTTGAACTAAATAATATAGATTTTTATGAAAACATTCCAGAAAAAGTAATTTATCATTTTTCTTTTACAACTGGCTTTGATGAAATAAATTTTTCAAATAATCAAGGTAAAAAATTCTTTATTGGTGGTCTCTCATTAATAAGGCAAGGAAATGAGGTTTCGGTTTTAATGCAAGCAGGTGAGACTTTTGATAAAGAGAATGCGAAAATATATTTTACTAAGCATACTAGATCTTCAACTGAAAATTCCATTAGTTCATATAAAAAGTCCTTAGGTATGACTATCGGAAATGACGGCGAAGTAGCTAAGGTTGTACATTTTAATGAGCGAGATGATCTTTGGTTTCATTCCGTAGGGTTATTATTTGATTTAGAAAACAAATCGATCGATATCAGACGTGTTGCAAGGGATGAAAATATTAGTTTTACAGTCATTACTGATGATTATAATGCAATTTTCCGTCATGAAAATTCTACGACTGTAGATGATCGAAACAAATTTTTTAAAGAAAATGAGGAAAGATTAAAGGAATATGACGCTGTTTTCGATTTTGCAAGATATTGCTTGGCTTTACCATCCTATGTATTTGAAAACGAAGCGCGTCTCGTAGATGTTACTTATGAAACAAAATTAGCAACTATGATTAAAGGTCCACTTACTAAAAAAAAATATTCCGACGTTCCAAGTAAATATAAGATATTTGCCAAGCCATTCTACTATTTAGAATCAAATAATTTGGTTGCATTCAAAAGCACCGAGTTAAATGACGAAAGTTTTTCTATTGAAAAATCTGGCTATTGGAAACGTTTGGGGCTTGACGAAAATGGACATGATAAAAAGGGAAACATTATAGTTGGTAAAACGTGGGTAGAAAGAAACGATGTATATTTCTCAACCCCGAAAGGTATAACAACAGCTCAAGAATTAACTAGGTTTAATAATGAGAATGCAGGATATATTTATATAATGCGTGAGCCAACTCATCAAGATAACGTTTTTAAAATAGGCCTTACTAAACGAGATTCAGATACAAGACGTAAAGAACTTTCCAACACAAGTTCACCAGATAAATTTTTCGTTATTAATAGTTATCATACGAAAGATTGTATAGTTGCTGAACAGTTAATTCATAAAGAGTTAGAATTATTTAGGTTAACTTCTCGTAGAGAGTTTTTTCGATGTGATTTAGGTATTGTCATGCAAACCTGTGAAAAAATTGTAAAATTTGTAAATGATAATTAGGTTATTTATTACTCAAGATGATTAATTAAATATCAAAATTTGTTATATGAAAGGACTGAGGTATGCTTCTTTCATATACTTTTCAAATATTTTATTTCTCCATCAGGTTTTGGTTTAATAGAAATAAACTCAATATAGTCAGTTCCCTTAAGGTCGATTCTCATGCCTTCAGTAATTACTTTCTGACCGACTGTCCAATTGGGACTGCTATAATACAGCGTCATGATATCCACTATAAAATCTGAGAGAAGACTGTCAATTTTTTCATACCTTACATTAATCGTGAGGTAGAAAACGTTCTGGGAAATCGTGAAAGTGAAGCCATATTTTTCCTTATAATTGGTTTCCGCTACAAAGTGATAACCTAAATCGGTATCCGTTATTTTAATTATTACCTGTTCGTGTCTTTTGCGTTTGCCGTACTCTTCACGGCCAGGCTCATCCTTCGAAATTCCTATTTTTTTAAGCATAAGGGATGAAATAGTAAAATCATATTCAAGTGTATACTGAAAGTTAATGGACTTTAAAAGTTCAAAAAGTGCAATAAACTCTTGAATTTGTGGTAGGGAGTTGTCTCTATGGGTCTGGACAAAATCAATAAATTTATCTTTAGATCCAAAAAATTCAGTAACGGTATCAGAAATTCTAAATGCAGTGTTTGAAAACGGATCAAGCTCGGTAAACTGGACGCATAAAAGCTCAATACTGTTACGTAGCCAAAAGTCTTTTAAAATCTTATTGATCTTATTCTTATTTATTACTTTCAATCCATGATAGACGCCGTATGTTCTAAAATTATTTACATCCCAAAGTATGGTGTCATATCTGGATAGGTAGTTTTCATATAATTGAGAGGCTTTTTTAATTATATAATTTTCTTCAAGTTCCCAAAGCTCATTCAGATCCTTAATTTTCCAAATAGTACTTAGTAGAATAAGTCTTGTTTCCTCAGAAAAGGCATCGCTGCTGAATAAGGATTTATCCAACCATTTTCGATACTCCGCAATTCTACCTGCACCAAGACGCTCATAAAGCTGTGATGCAAATTTTTCTATAAGTTTATAAGTATCCATGTTATAATGGCTCTCAATGCCGTTCATTTCATAGATAATTGTAAGGTACTCTATAATACGGTGTAGTTTTTCCGGGTTATCAGTGGAAAAATATTCCAGTCTGCCAATGAGCTGCTCTGCTTTACCCTGTATTTTTATGTTCAGCAATTCGCTTTTAAGGGACTGCCTTTCAGTAGTAAATAAAATTTCAAATTCGGTCTGTTTAAAGTAGTTTGGAAAAATTCGCTGCTGCACCAGCATTTGAAAGTTATTAGTAAATCTTAAAGAATCTTGTCCTTCAGGAGTATTTTCATCGCCAAAAAGGTATGCCATTGTTTTTACAAGCAGCAGTTTATCAGTTCGGGTGATTTTTTCGTTACTATTATTATTTGCGCCTGCACTACTTAAAACGTCTTCATAAAGCTGGTATTTATCAAGATGCTTAATACTGCCTATTGATTCATTAGCGAACGAATAAAGGACCTCTTCAGCAATATCTTTTTGGTCTTTAGGAACTTCTTTTAATTTATAGGTTCCTTTTATTTTGTCAACGGTTAAAAAATCTCCTCTACTGTCATTTAGCTGTTTCACGATTTCGGGAAATTTTAGCTTAAAGAAGGTGAAATTTATAAAATCTTTCAGGTTCAGATATGAAAAATCTTCGTTGAAAAGAGAAATATCGTACTTAATTTGATTTACAACTCTTTTCACGTCCCTGAAATTTTTTACATAATCCTCAAAGAGCAGATTTGGTTCCATAAGAGCAGTGTTTAATCTTTGTTCTAAATCGGCTGGTGCAGGACTAAAAGGACGAAGCATTTCTTTGATAAAGAACTGTTTTAGCAAACTGTTCTCTATCTCAGGAAGATAAATCTCCAGCTGGAAAAATTTATCGACGAATTTGGTATCAAGAATATTTCCTTTTTCGGTCAGGCGCTTTATGACATACTGCTTATCCATAGCAAGGACAAAAAAGGTATTGGTAAAGTTCGCAGTATTGCGGATAAGTTTGAGAGTCTGCAGGATTTCTTTTTGATTCAGGCGGTCCAGATCATCAATGAAAACAATAATTTTTTTATCTGTTTCCCCAAGCATTTTGTTGATATTTTCATATAACTCGCATGCCGATGTCTGTGAGAAGTTTGTAATATGGTTCTCAAGAAAACTCTTGAGGTTTTTGTTTTGATAGAGATCTGTTAATTTTTCTGAATAGTCAATTATCTGGTTGGACAGTATGCCGTTAAAAGGCGACAGTTGATTGCTCAGCAATGTGAAGAACTCATTTATGATTTCACTTTCATTGTGATTAAGATACGGCAGGAAATGAATTGAAATTATCTCATTTTTTATGAATTGGTCAGATATTTCAATATTGTTTTTAACGAGCTGTATGACGCTGGATTTTCCATTACCCCAAGGACCGATCAATCCTATTGATATTGACTTTGGATGTTTGTCATTTAGTAATATTGAAGTTAGTTTTTCGACAATTGGGCTAAAGTTTAACTGATCCTGCTCACTTGTCGAAATAGGATCGTCGCTAACTAGAAAATTATTTACCGGCATGGATTGTCTCATCCCTTTTTTAATCTCGTTGAAGTAACTAAAGCAGTAGTAAAAAAGAAGAAGTACAAGTGCCAAATCAATATATTTAATACAAAACCATTTGTTTTCGACTATTGCATGCAGGTCCCAGTTTAATCCATTCCAATTGAAGCGATAATATAAAAGCAAGACTGACAATAAAGATATAAATGAATATTCAGCTGGTGCAGGCAGATATTTATTAGTAATTAATTTTTTGAACAAAAGGACTAGCGAGCTAATAAAAGCTAGTATCATAATGAGCTGAAGATACCACGTGTTATATGAGCTATCGGACATCAGAAAAGTCTCGATCAATGAGTTAATCGCTTTTTGGAAATAAAGAAAGATAAAAATGACAACAGCAGGTAATATTATGTTGGAATTCTGGAAAAAATCGCGTAAAAACTTGCCCATAGTCATAGAATTGTAATTGCAGTATTAAACTTTGTGTAAATATACAATTACTTCTTAACTAAAAGATTTTTACCTAAATTGATCATCAAATAGCCTCCCTCCCATAAGCTAGAAATTTAAACTACCCAGAGAATAAAAAAAAGTTCACTAACCCCTTATTCTGAGTGCTGCGTCCGGCTAACGTTGTGCCTGTACAGCTGGTTTCGAACTAAATTAAGCCCATTCTTCTGATTTGCCATCCGAACGAAGCAAACAGACGAAGTAAATCATCACAATACAAACCAATTTTTCAATTAGGACAAATCCCCAAATTGCTTGTAGCGCATGTTAGCAATATTATATTAATTATTTAATGTGTATACGATTTCATTGATTTCGGCTTCATCAAGTTTAAACCATTCTCCTCTCAATCTTTTATCTTTATATGTAAAATGTAAGGCATTTTCAAAGCTTTTTGCAATTTTTCGATTTATAAAACTTTTACTTGCTAATAATTCTATTGTTGGTTTTTCACTTTGTAATGTAAATTCCCTGTATTTTGGACTATTTGAGATTCCGATTTTATGAAAATTATTTGCCAAGTCTATCATTAGATAAACATAGCATTCATCACTTTGAATTTCATTTTTTTCAAATAACACATCTCTATAATTTAGTCCTATGAATTCTGGCTTTTCTTTTAAAAGAATTTCTTCAAAATCTAAAGCTAATTTATTTATAACTAATTGTTGATGAACTTTAGTTTGATAATTTGGATTATCTACGGAATTGTCACCAATATATAGATCTCCACCAAAGTGTAAAATGTCATTTTTTGAAATGTGAATTTTCCATTTTAAAAATTTTTCACTCTGAAATTTTTTTAATTCTTCATTTGTAACTAGAATTTTAGTTTCAAAAATTTTATCAGATGAAATAATACAAATTTCTTTTGTAGATTTATATGACTTTTCATTGACAACAAAATTAATTATTTCGTTATTTTCAAAAAGAAAAGATATTTTATCTTCTTTTGATAAGAGTAATTGATTACGTTTAGTTAGAAAAACTACGTAGTTTTTATCATTTATATGGTTAAAAGAAAAGTAGAATTGTATTTTATTATCTACTGAACGGGTTTTTATTGCTGAACTCAAACTTCCACCAACATATTGCCAAAAAATATTTTTATTGTTAGTGAAATCATCGATATCAATTATGGGTCTATTCCATAAACTTTTTAAAATATTTGTTTCTTCTTCAATTTTTCTTTGCTCTTCAATTGATTCCAATTTCTTTGTGTAGGAATCGTCAAAATGAATACTATAGATAATATCATCTGATTTTATAATTTCACCTTTTAATTTGTTTATTTCAAGTATGCCTGCTTTAGAACTTTTAATTGGTTCAGTTGGTAAATAATAATAACCTTGATATTCACCAATTCGTAAAACATAAATTTCTTCATTTGCATTAATAAAATCACCGTCATTTTTCAACCAATTGTGCATATAAACGTTTTCATTTCGTTTATCTTCGGGTAAAAGTGTAAGGTGAAAAATTGCATTGTAAGGTTCGTTCATTTTTTTTGGATTCTGCTATTTTGTTACTGCTAACAATAGGCCGCTTCAGGATGTTATTGATTAAAGTGGATTGTGTTCGCTCCACCGAAGATAATGTTTCTTCGCGAAAACACAAGTTTCGACTACCGAAAACCCGGTTATGCTTGGAAACAGAGGTTATAGGCAGTTACTCTTGCAATCTCAGTTTATCGTTTGGTTTTACAAGCATTCTTATAAATAACATTGTTAGCCCAAATATAAACTCAACCTCATGAACATTATCGACGTTGTCTGCGTGCTTAACTTTGTTATTTTGGAATTTGTTGAAATAATCTAAAGTTTTTTGAAATGTATTTCTGATTTCGGAGCCAATTCCCAATTGCTTTTGATATTCACTTATTTGGGAAAGTTGATTTTCCAAACTTTTCTCATTTTGAAGAATTTCTTTTATCAGTAATTCTAAAGTTAACCTCAAATTATCAATGCTGTCGCGAAAATCCACTTTAGCTTGATAGTGCTTAACAGCAATTTCAAAACGCTTTTTTACTTTTGGAAAATTTTCAATCCAATAAAATGTTTCGGATATGGATTCTTGTTGAGAATGGTTTTTTATTGAAAAATCATTTACAGATCTAAAATTATAATATTGTTCAAGATCATCGAAAACAAAAGGTGATTTAATATATTTCTGTATTAAAGCAATTTCTCCTAGTTGCTTTAATTTCCAATTTTGATAAATCGTTTTGTTTTTTTCTGGAACTGCAAAGATTTTATCCTTTTCGTAGTGATATATTTTTGCATCAAGTTTCTGTAGAAAAACTTCTGTAAATAGTTTTTTTCTAAAAAATACGATTTCAGAGGAAAGCCGAGCAGAAATGCCTTCGAGTTCCAGTTCAAGCTGATTGAACTTTGCAATTTGAATAAAGTTTTCAATACCAAGGTTATATTTTATACAAAAATCATCAACATCTTGTTCGTTAGCAAAGACTGCTGGGTTTAATTCAACAAGTTTTGTTTTTAAAACTTCATTAGTTAGCGAAATAGTCACATCATCATGATCATCGAAGTTGAAATTTTTCCAAATATTTTCAACCCATTTGTCGCAAATAAAGTTTGCAGCAATTGAAATTTCGCCCAAAGTATAGTCAATTATATTTACAAAATAGATGCCTTCATAAAGCTGTCGTGCGATCACTGATTTATCCTCTGACTTTCTAACCATATTTTCCTTTATCTCTAAAGGCTCAATATGAAAACCGGCCGGAATTACAGAGATTCCTTTTAGAGTATGTAAAATAGTGTCAGCATTAGAAACGGTCAATTCACAAGTGACAACTTTAACACTTAATTCCTGTTGGTCTAATGAAAAGTTTTGTTCTTCTGACATTGTTTGTTATATAATTACCTATAAGATTCCGCGGCTCTGCGTAGTGGCGATGCCAACGGAAAAATTAATTTCTGTTAAAGATAAAGTTTTTTCGTGAAGAAAAAACGCCTGCTAACTAAGCACCCCGGCCATTGCGTGAAACCGCTTTTAGCGGAGCTATACGATTTTTCGCAATGTTAAAACATCAATTTTTTCGCCGTTAGTTTCAATACTCAATGTTCTGCAACGTTTATCAGCAGGATTTTCTACAACAGACATTTCATGCATGTCGACTTCCGTAATATTTCTGCAACAAAGTTCACCGTTATATAATTTCCCTTTAAAATGGTCACATTTGCCATAATCTAATTTACAGATAGAACAGTGACTTTCCTTAACAATTCCACCATAACTATGAAACATCATTTTAGGAAATAAAGTTTTCTGATAGTCAATCAATCTATTTAGATAATTGTGCAAATGATCTTGGTCAAAAGGATAATTTCTAATAACAGTTCCTAAATTATATTCACAAGTGATTAGAATGTCCCACGCTTCTGCCATTCTATCTTCTTTAAGCGAAACAAGCATTTTTAATTCAAGTTGAATAATTTCAGCAAGTGTCAATAGACAGTAAGCTAGATTTGCGTCATTTTCATAATTGTGTTTGGAAAACTCTAATTTAGTGTCCGATAATTTCTCTAAAAATGCATCTAAATTTTTAATTTCTTCTTTCTGAATTTCAATTGCAACAGCAAAAATGGCTTTTCTCTGTGCTTCTAACATAGCTTCATTAAACTCGAAAAGCAAATTATTTGGATTGCTAAAATATGGATTCATTTTAATGATTTTATTATTTCATTCAACTGATTCAAGCCATCCACATCACCATCGTAATTTATCTTTTTAATAGTTTTGTTTTTCTTAGTTTCAACATAGATTTCAAGTTTTACGGTTTTACTACCAGTTTTTCCTTTAAAATAGTCATAGATATAATTTGAGATAAGATTTAAAGCAATAGAAACTAAATCTGGGTTTTGAGTAAGTAAAGAAAGACTAATAAACACTGCTGGGCCATAAAAATCTGCGGACTTTCTATTATAAGAGTTTGTAATTGAAATTAGCTCCGAAGTTTCAATTGAGTTTAATCGTAATAATTTCCTTAAATCAACTGTGGAGTCTGCAAAAAAGAATTCGTTATTGGATTGTGCTAACTCAATGTTTTCTGGAAGAAAGGTAATTGCTTCAGGCTTACTTAAATTAAATTCAGTAAATTTTTCAAGCAGTGGAGAGTCTTCAATTGTATAGTTCATTTTTATAGGGATTTTGTCAGAGCATTACCGGCAATTTTCCGGGGTTTTGCGCTGTAGCGGCAACTTACCGCTTTGTTGTAAAGATATGTTTTCCGGCTAAGTATTTTCCGCCTGAGAAAATTAAAACCAGACATTGCGCAAACCGCTGCTAGCAGCTGCTTATGCTCTTTTAATCTGGTTCAACCTCCATAGTAAATACATTGAATCATTTTTTAGATTATTTACTTCACTATGATAATCTGCTTCAAATTTCACTACGCCTGCAGTTCCACTTCCTAAACCAACAATGATTGACGCAGCTGCCATAAAATCTCCCGCAGCCAATGACATAAGGGACAGAATACTTGTAAAAGCTGTTACACCTTTCATTTTAAAGGAATGTAGTTCTGAAATCGATTTGAATTTTTGATTTATTCTGTCAATTCGCGGTCGGATTAAATCTTGATAAAGTTCAGAGCTATGCTCATAATTAGTATTTTTAATATCGGTCAATTTTTTCAATTCATATCGGAAAGAACTAATTAAATCACCTTCATCTTGAAGCACTAAGGAAAAATCTTTTGCAGAAAGGCCTGAAATAAAAGGAATCATAATTTCTTGAATGATTTCTGCTTGTTTTGGATTTGATTTTGTTAGTTGTTTAATAGGAATATCTTTTTGTTTTCCACTATACAATGGCGCTCTCCACATATCTGTTTCAAAATTTACTTCAGCGGGCACTGTGTAAATATTAGGTTCCTCTTTTGAACCAGCAATAATCATAAGATTTGGATTAGGAGTCAAAGTAATTAGTCCAGCATCAAATAACGGATTTAGATTAGTTTGCAAAAAATCTGCTTCATTATCGCTAAATATGAAGTAACCTTCTCTAACAGAAAGAATTTCTTTTGAATTGGTAATTATTTTGTGATGTTCTAGTAACTCGTTTATTTCTTTTTCATTATAACGTTCATCTCCAAAATATGTAGCAAATCCAGAGTTTGGATATATTTTAGATACGTCAGAAAATATACTAGAAATATAGACTTGTTGTATAAATGAATTGTATTCACTCTCTTCTGAAGGGAAATCTATTCTTGAGTAAAGTTTTTGAGGATTTGAACATAAAGAATCAATAGTTTGTGCATATTCGAAAAATTTCTCTCCCGCTTTGTGTTCATCACTTATTACATTCTCTAAAAGAGTTCTATTAATTGTATCTAAGGTCATAATTTACGTGATTTTAGGTTGCTGTTAACGTTCTCGGGCTATAAGTGGTTTGAGACTAAATTATGACCTACTTTCGGTTTTTCTAAATCTTTCTGGCACAAAACCAACTTCAAATGCAACCTGATGCCCAAATTGCTTGTAGCGTGTGTTAATGGCTGTTTTTATTGTGCTTCTTAAGTGAATCATTTTCAAACTTCAGTTTTTCATTTGTTTTGATAACACTAGTATATTTATTCTGAAATGAGGATTTTTCTATTTCCATTTTCTCAATTTGTCTTTCGTTGTCAAGTTTATCTTTGTAAATTCCTGCACTAAATACAATTCCTCCTACAACAAATAAACCCGTTAAAATTTCCACATTACTGTAATCAGAGAGAAAATTCTTCTTCATGGGATTTTTATATAATCCATGAGATTGTATATATTCAATAGAATTGTCAATCAAATCTTCAAAATTATTTTTTTTAGTTTCATCATAAATATTTTCGCTTTTTGCTCCGCCCATATAGCTTGTTCCTGAAGGAGCTTTTTTTGTGAAAAATAAATTATCAAGTCGGCTAACTATAGTAGAATCTTTTCCTAAGTAGACAATTAATGAAGCTTTTAAAGAAGCTTTCCAAGTGTTTGCTTGTAATACATTTTGAATCTTTTCAAGTTTTATTTTTTCCTCGTTAAGTCGTTTAATGGCTTTTTTGGTTTTACTAAATATCATGTTTTTATATTACGTTTTTTATTAAAATAGCCAGTAACTAATTTATACCAGCCATAAAATGGCGCCAATACGGCTCTTATAGTTGGCTTGTGCCATTAGTAAGATTTTTAAGCGAATATAGGAATAAATACCAAGTCTTTTTAGCTGTGAAGCAATAACTGTAACTGAGTAATTTCCATTTCAAAACTTATTCGTCATTTTTTTTAAAAAGCGGATCCATATCTTCTTTAAGGAACTTATATACCCAGTTTCTTAAAACGCAAAATTCATCTACCTTTGATGAATTAATATGATGAACTGTCTTTACTGGTTGGTCAATTTTAAGAATATCATCAAACTCAAATGGATATAAAGCTGTAATTCCGATATTGGCATCAAATACTTTTTGAGGCGGTTTATAATTTTCAAAATTAACTTTTGATTTTCCATTCTGAGAAGTTCTGAAACCAAACCAGCCTCTCTTAAGAATATTGCCATCCTCCATATAGAAGAAGTATTCATGAGGCAGACTGGTATAAAAATCAAACTGATTTTTATACCTAGGAAAACAATATTCTACAAAATCTCTGTAGCAAATATCCAAATTTTTAAAAAACGTTTCACTATACAATCTCGCTTGCTCTTCATTATATTGAGCGGTTCTTATTTCCGAAGTATACATGGTTCTATTTTGCTCGTAAAACGCCTGTGTTTCCGCTATAGATTTGTCCGGAAGGGGTAAATAATGCTCATTGATTTCAGTATGGCCTTTATGTAGCAGATTTTCCACAATTTCGAGCAGTTCTTCAAAAGGAGGGAAATCTCCACCGATATTTAATTTCGGTATAGAAATATTTTCGTTAAGTGCCTTATCCACCAAAGCATTCAGTAAATCTGGATCTGTTTGTTTTCTGTTATAATGCTCAGTTACTCTGAACCTGTAAAGTTTTGCTCTTAATTCCACAAGGTCAATAGGATAAAGCAATTCATATCTAGGCAGGTAATAATCCTTTATATTAAAGTTATAATTTAATTTTTTAGAATAATAATAAAGAATTACTGAAAGCTCTTCCAGATGAAGTATTTCTGAATTATACGCGTTAAGGTGACCTTTATATACGATTTCTTTAAGCTGTTTAAAAATATTCTGCCTGATTATTTTGGTTTGTTCAGCAATCATAATAGGGGTATTGCTTCCATGTACCCTCTGCACGCCTCTTCGATAAAATATATTATGATCACGATTGTCCGAGAAGGCCAAGCTTTCGAATTGTACCGGAGTGGATGAATCGGAGTCCAATGGGAAAAAAGCATATCCGTCTTCTCGTATAATGTCATTTGGCAGAAATATCCCTATCGCCCCTTGGGTTTTAGGATCAAATAAATTTTTAAACTTTCTGAAGTTCTCTTCCAGAAAGGTATTATAACCTTGAGCATAATGCAGTGCCCTGTCTTTTTTGTATTTAATTAAAATTTCATGGTGTCCTGTAACGGCATTTTCAATATAGAACTGTAGTGCACTCTGCCCGATATAATTTCTATAAAGAACAGCAAGAGTATTGTAAAAATCGTCATAATTCAGTTTATCAAGCCTGTAGGAATGAAAGCAAATAACGTAATCTCGGATCTTTGAGTAGTAGAATGAAATGTTGTATGAATCTTCCTTGTTTGATCGAATAAGGATGTTTCTGGAAAATAAGTCCTCGGGAAGATTCTCATCAATTGAATACTCCAGTTTTTCAAGCAGATTCTCTACTTCCAAACCCTCATCCAAATGTGCTTCAAGTGAACTGAATTTATGACTTACCAGTATCTTGCCAATTTTCGCAAGAATTCTCACCCCTTTATTAAATCCTAAATCAGTTTTTTCCAGTGACTGTTTTACATATTTATGAATTAATTCTTTATCATCTATACTTAGGGGTATCTGTTTGTGGCTATACACCTCGCTGAATATTCTTAGGAAGAACCCATTTTCAAGCTCTTTAAGTAATGATTCAGAGATAGTGCCCCTGAAATCAAATGCACTTTTATACAGAGGAATTATGCCTTTTAATTCTTCACTTGTAAAACCTTCTAATAAAAATCCGGGATAACCTTCCAGGCCCACATTTGGGCCATGAGCTTTTTTTAGCTCTTCATATAAGTAAGTGGGCGTGTCATTGTTTTTGAGAATATTTTTCCAAATACTGGATTTACAACTGAAGCAGATTTTTACCCTTTCCAAATTTCTGACTGCTAGGGCCATTTCGCTTAGTTCAAGTGAAAGATGTGGATTAATGCTTTCATCTATGGCATCTATAAAAATCAAAATGTCTTTATTTATAAAACTGCCCAGCTCATCGAGTTTTTTTAGCACTATGTCACTTTCGCTTCTGCTGGAGAAATTCAGGTTGAGATCTTGTGCAATGTGTTCAACAGGTGATTTATTAATTAGTGAGGCATTGTAAAAAAAAACGAATTTATCTTCTAGATGCTGAAGGGCCAGTGAGCACATTACACTTGTTTTGCCTACTCCGGCAGATCCTGCTATTCCGAAAACCGATGCGTTAGAATTTGTGAACTTGTTAAAGGCTATAAGAAGGTTTTTTCTTTGAACATAGAGTTCTTTGATGAATTTGGCATACGGCGTGTCGATACTTCCGACAATAGTTCCCATTCGGTCGATGACCTGGCTTTGGCAGAATTCCTTAAGATTTGGTCCGGAAAAGGAAATAAATTTCTTAAGTGCCTCATATCTGATACTAAGGTCAAGATCTGCTGCCAAAGTACATCCGCTCTTCCAAAACAAAGATTCTGAAATTGGTTTATGAGTTAATTCCTGTGATGTTATTGAATCATAAATATGTGTTTTTTTTCCGTTAGAAATTATTGTAAAAGGCGCTATGTTGCCTTTGAGCAGTCTGGCATAAGAAATTCCCTGTTCTACATCATCGGGTTTAATAGCCACAGAATCTCTTTTTAATTCAATTACAAAAAGATTTACTCCGTTTCTTTTGCATAAAATATCAGCTCTTCCTGTAATGGTATGCTGTGATTTTCCAAGTCTTATAGAAAATGATTTTTCTAGTATAATCTCTGATTCATCAAAACCTAAATCCTTAAGAAATGGAAGCAGTAACTTGCCTCTTATATCTTCTTCGTTGGCAAACATATTTTTACTCATATTTCCATATTTTGTTTTATTAGGATCAGTTCCGCCAGATCAAGAGCAAGTTGTTAAGCTTAATTGTTAGGCATGAAATAACGAATTTATAAAATAATTATTTGTCTTGGTTGGGTCGGCTCCGAGATTTTGTCTTTTTTGATTATAATCGTTCGAATCTTATCTATTCTCATAACCAAACTGGATTTTTAGTCATATAAAGAATACCTTCTCTAGTTAGTATTTAACTATTTCGATTCGTTTTCTTTTCATTTTAGGCTGTTTTTACATAGTCTCCCAATTACTTCCCTTTTCTTTTTATCAAAGAACCTGTATGCTATTGTCCGATTTCAGGAGCAAAGGTAACTCCGTGTTCTTGACGCACAAGCAAGGCCGTGCCTTTCAGGTTTGATAAAAAATCTCCACCCATCCGGGTTGTATTTTTTATCAAAGCCTTGCTTTTGCTAAACACTCACCTTTTTATGCTCATGAAACGAAACATAGCATACTCCGGCTCTTTAGACGAATAAAAAAAAATGTCAGAAATGACCCTTAAAATATTGAAAACAGCAGTGATGAAACAAAACAGCGCCTCCTCTCATTGCCGAATAAAATTTCAAAAAAAATAAAATAAAAATTAATCTTTTAAAAACTAGAAATCATGAACATCACAGGACGAGTGACAAAAGATGCAGAAGTACGCACATTGTCAAACAGCAGACAGGTAGTAAATTTTTCAGTAGCAATCAACGACAGCTACCGCAGTAAAGAAGGCAACAAAGTAGAACAGACAACTTTTTTTGAATGCGTTTATTGGATTAGCCCCAAAGTAGCCAGTATCCTTACTAAGGGCACTGTAGTTGAACTTACAGGAAGGGTAAGCGCAAGGGCGTGGACAGGAAGTGACGGAGAACCACGAGCAGGACTAAATTTCAACACCTCGAATATAAAACTGCACGCAGGTGGCAAGAAATCTGAAACCCCGCAGGCAGTTCAAACGGAAGATAAAAACAAAAAGCCCACAGTAAAAGAGCCTGCGGACGACCTGCCTTTTTAAAGGTTAGTAAATAAAAACAAATTATAAATTTTTAAAATCAATTATCATGGCACATAATATCAATTACAACAGTACAACAGGAAATTATTCTTTTTTCAGCGTGAAAGAAAAAGCATGGCACGGGCTGGGGCAGATTGTCGAACAGTACCCAACAAGCGCAGAAGCCATCAAACAAGCAGGGCTTGATTACGAAGTGGCTAAAAGCCCGCTTTACACCAAGGGTTCGGGCATTTTCCAAACTCCTGACGGTATCGTCACAGCACAAACTGAACTGGCAGTTCCTGACTGCTTTGCCACTATCCGCACCGACAGCAATGCCGTACTGGGGGTAGTGGGGAAAGACTACCATATCGTGCAGAACCGTGAAGCATTCAGTTTCTTTGATGCCATCGTAGGGGGTGGCGATGGTATTCTGTACGAAACAGCAGGGGCGCTCGGGCAGGGGGAACGCATCTTTATTACAGCCAAACTGCCCGACTATATCCGTGTGGGCAACGGGGACGATGTGACAGAAAAATACATTTTCCTGACCACCTCCCACGACGGGAGCGGAAGCATAACAGCGGCTTTTACACCCATCCGCATCGTATGCCAAAACACCCTTAACGCTTCGCTTCGCTCTATGAGCAATGTGGTGCGCATCCGCCACACCTCGGGCGCAAAACAGCGTCTTGACGATGCGCATAAAGTTATGGGACTGGCTGACACTTTTACCACGCAGTTAGAAGGGATTTTCAACCAGTGGGCAAAAGTCAGTGTAACAGATGCTGAGGTAAAAAAGCTTATACAGTTGGCACTATGCCCGAATAAAGAAACCTTGAATTTAATCAAAAAAGGGGCAGAGGATGAAATTTCAACGGTGTTTAAAAATACCGTCGACGATGCTTTTGCCTATGCAATGGCAAGCGAATCACAGCAGATGGAAACCACAAAAGGCACGCTATTCGGGGCTTACAATGCCGTGACAGGCTACTATCAGAATGTTAGAAAATATAAAGACAGCGAAGCAAAACTGCAGTCCATTGTTATGGGCGGTACGGCACAGCTAAAGTCCCAAAAGGCATTTGAACTATGTACCTCCTTTGTAACTGGCGGTGCTGAAATCCTAAACTTTAACTAGATAACTACAGGCTGCTGCCTACAGGGCAACAGCCTTAGAAACTGGAGAACCTAAAGTACTATATAAAGCAATTAAATCTTAAAACGATGAACACCAATTTTTTTAATCAGATAGCACAGTTGCCCATTACAGGAGATTTGCACCTTACCATAGCAAAAGGGGCGGAAAACAATTTTATCGTGTCGGTAATGCTTCAAAACGAGGCGTGCGGGGACAATGCAAAGCATATCATACCGCCCCTGAATCTTCGCGGGACAGCCGAGGAACTCGACAGCGGTTTCTTTCAGACTATTACAACGCCCTTGCAGACCGTTTCGGGTCTGATGGTGGATATGGACGCCTTTATGAAACAGTTGGAAGAAGCCAAAAAGCACTCAGCAGTTGAGAAAGAGAAAACAGACAAGAACAAGAAGGAACTTGACGGCAAAGACAAAAAGTTTGCGGATGCAATGGCAAAAGCTGACCAGTTGGAGAAGGAAGGGAAATTCCGTGAGGCTTGGATGAAAGTGCCCGAAGTATCAGAATTTCCCCTAAAGGCTGACCAGATTCTAAGACGCAGGAGAGAACTCTCAGACCAGTTTTCCACGCCGAGCCTTTTTGGGGCGATGGAAGAACAAAAGCCCGAACCGCCCAAAGAAGCGCTTTTCCCCGAATATGCCACTCTTGTGGCGGAAGAAGAAGAAATGCCCTTAGAGGAGGACGAAGAAAACGAATACTAACCCTTAAAAAAGAAGGAAATGTTATTAGCAACACAGTTACAGCGGGTATTTATACTCAAAGACAAAGGACAGGAAATTCGATTGACCGACCCCGAACCACGATGGAGCGTAGAAGCGGTACTGAATTTTTATGCCCCGACATACCCAATTTTAACCACCGCCAAAATCTCAGCCCCCGCCATCAGGGATGATGCAGTAGAATATAGATTTGAAACCGTCATGGGGACTAAAGGCTAACCAAAAATTTTAAAGCTATGAATTATGCACAAGCACATTATATCGGGGACAGTCAGACCGCCCGAACAAAAAAGACAAAAGCAACTGCACCAACAGCTAAGCGGGTTCATAAGTTGGATGCAAAGACCCAAAGACGCAGACGAGGTGCAGAAAGACAAGCGCAGGTCAGTGCCTGCAGGAATGCTTCCAATGGTTTTCTAACAAGTTTATTTCTGCCTAAACTGCAACAGAGCAAAACGGTACAGGCTTGTCAGGAAACTGAAAAAATGCAGGAGGATTTTTATACCTCCGTTTGCAGTCTTGCCGAGCATTACGGAATTGTGCCGATGCCGTCCCGTGATTTTGAATATCCTTACAATATGGCACTGGCTCTTTGGGATTTGGAAGAAAAACTCAAACAGAAGGTTTTGAACTGCCCCGAACTGCGGGTGGTACAGGACTGTAAGAGAACCTATCTCGTCAGCGAGGAAAAATATAGCACGGGAACGACCCTGTATTATATCCCGATTGAACCGCTTTATCAGATGGCGCATGACCGCAGGCGCAGAAAAAATGCCCAGTTGCTGATTTCGGTCTGCTCTTATCTCTATCATATAGCAGATATTCCCTATCACAGGCAGGAAGGCAGTTATCTCTATTGGCTGTACGAAATGCACCGTGAATGGACGGAGCAGGACGAGGACAGGGAGGAAAATGAAAGATATGTGCGTGAGTTTGACAAAGCGGAATTGATTGGGGACATTTTGGAACAAAAGATTTTCAACCGCATTAGCCTGCAGGTTTTTGAAAATCGCCTCAACACTTTTAAAAGCCGTGATGCATTTGACGTTGCCTGTGCTGAGGTGGCAGGAAAAGCCTTTGAACTTTACTGCCAGTACCCCAGTGAAAGCATTTTTAGAAATGCACCGACACACAGCGGAGAGGAAGAAGACACGGAAACCGAAAGCATCGGCATGGAAAAGTATATTTCCTTTATATCCGACACCAAAGGGTGGCTTTATGAAAGTATTGAAGAGAGCATCAACAATGAGTTCAATGAATACGCCCAAATGGACGAGCCGACCATTTTAAAATGTTTTGACGGCACAGATACAGCAGACAGCAGTCTTGATTTTGAAAGCAGGCTGTTTGCCCTTTTGGACGACCTATGCGAATTACTGTACAACTATACACAGCACGAAAATGAATAATTTAATTGATATAACAGAAAGTTTCGGGACATTGTACCACCCGAAATCCGCACTTGTTTTCTACGAATCCAAAGGAACAGACAAGGAAATGTATGTAGAGCATTTTGACATGGACAAAAACGGCATGCTTATCAATGCCCACCCGCTTACAGAGCGGGAAGCGGAAGCGCTTGCAAAAGCACTGCACAGTGAAAAGCAGAAGGAGAACGCCTTTTTAAAATCAGGCGCAATTCTCCCGACTAATATACTTCATATTAACCCGAGCAGGGATAAAGGTGCAGTGTTGTGGTATACGAAATCCCAAAAAAGACCCCTTTACTTTATAGAGGGTTTAGGGATTCCGAGTGGTCAGGCTTTTGTACCTACCATGATTTGGCAGGCAACCAAAAACAGCCTCAGGGTTTTTGCCCTTATGGGCAACAGCAGGCCCACAGAGAAAACACCGCTTTACTACGCACCATTTTTCAACATCTACGAGGATGGCAGGGTCTGTATGGGTTCTGTCAATATCAATATTAAAAATTCTGCATGCGTAGAAGAATTTACCAAAGCTTGGGAAGACTATTTTTTCAACAGTTATTTCAGTCACCTGATGGGAGAGAACAGCCCTGTAAAAGGAAACTGCGTGAGCCTGTGGAAAGACCTTGTCACATCAGGCAGAACTTTTCCGACAGCACTATTAAAAGCCAATAATAAAACACTTAAAAATCTATTGTCATGAAAACCGAGAAAACAAAAATACATTTTACAGACCCATACCTGATAAGCCCTACCAATCCCATCACTATAAACCTGATAGGCGCAGGCGGTACTGGCTCAAAGGTACTGACTGCCCTGATGGAAATGAACGACAGCCTCACGGCGCTCGGTCACGCAGGGCTGTCCGTTCGCCTTTGGGATGATGACAGGATTACAAGTGCCAACCTCGGCAGACAGCGTTTTGCCCAGTCCGAGGTCGGTCTTTACAAATCCGTGGCACTTATCAACCGAGCCAACCGTTTTATGGGGACAGCATGGAAAGCTGAAACAGTCAAATTTGAAAAGGATAACTTTGGGAAACAGCCTAAAAATACGCAAGGCACTATTTATATATCCTGCACGGACAGCGCACGGTCACGTTTTGAAATTGCAGAGATTTTAAACCTGCTCAGTAACCGCAGGCATCACAGGGATATGCCCAAATACTGGATGGACTTTGGCAACAGCAACAGCACGGGGCAGGTACTGTTATCAACTGTCGGGGAGATCCCACAGCCCAATTCCGAAAAGTTTGAAACTGTGGAAAGCCTGCCGTTTGTGACCCAAGAATTTGCAGAATTGTTAAACGAATCGGAAACGGCTGACTACACCCCGAGCTGTTCGGTTGCCGAGGCACTCGAAAAACAGGATTTATATATTAATTCTGCATTGGCGCAGATAGGATGCTCGCTTTTGTGGAACTTGTTCCGTCAGGGGATGACAGCCAACAGGGGATTTTTTCTGAACCTGAAAGATTTCCGCACAATGCCCATTCCTGTTGCATAAGCCCGAAATCGGGCGGCAAAAAGATACTCCCTTCCTTCGGGCGGGACACTCTTTTTGCATTTAATCGGTGGAGCGACTTTGCCAAAATGCAGTGCCCGCTATTTTACCAAATCCGCTGCGTTTTTTTTAAAGGGATGTTCAGCATCCCTTTTGCTGTTTTGGCGCGCTTCTTTTCTTTTTGGGAGCGGCCAAAGAAAAGAAGCAAAAGAAAACCGCCTTGTTGTGCCGGCTTTTATTTTAATTGTTCGATCGGCTCTTTTTTCCATTTCGAAAAGCCTTTGAAAAGATAGGCGATGTTTTCAAACTCAATAAAGGCAATGAGCTCTTCCTTGCACTTTATTTTAAATCCCCTGAAATGCTGAAAATCCTTCAGTGGTATATCAGCAAGTTCCCCGATACTTTTGATCTCTAAGGTTTCCAGTACGCCCTGCAGTCTTCTGCTGAAAGAAAAATCACTGTTAAGGAGCAGTTTCTGACGGTCTTTTTCCGTTTTTTCTTTTCTGATTTGAGCAGGGCCGGGATTTGAATTTACTTGGCGTTTTAGCTCCTGAAGTTTTTTTTGGTAGCACTCTATTTCCGAAAACAGCTCCGCCATCTCTTTTGCTTTACTAAAGGTTCTCTGGTAAAGCTCCTCCACATACTGGGATGTAACCCCGTACTGCGCCGCCGCCTCCCTCAGGGAGATATTTTCCATCAGCAGTTTCTCCAGTACATCATATTCCTTTTCAGAAAGTGCTTTTCTGGACATTTCAAGATAAAATCTGTTGGTGCGGTCGATAACATTTTGCATAACAATACAGCTAAATCCTTTATGCCAAAAATGGTTTTTGGCTCTTGCAGTTCCCCGCTAAGATACTAACGTTAATTGAGTTATGCAATGGCAGTGGCGGGCTGGTACAGTTGTCGCAGTAAAACAAAAAAAGCCCGAAGTATTGCTTCGGGCAGTAACTAAAAAAAGGATTTTCCAAAGGGCTGAATTGTATTTACAGTGCTAGTCAGTGCTGTTAAACTGGAAGCTCAGCTGTTTTTCATTGCCGAAATTATCCGATATCCATACTTCAAAATATTGTGAAACAACCGACTGCGACGTATAGAACAGCCTGAACTCTTTGGCTTTGAGAGGGTATAAATCGTTGGGCAGGTAAGGCTGCTCGTCGTAATACTGCAGGGTTCCCAGGCCGTCAAACTGAAAGTAGCGTATGAAATACGCGGCACCTGAATAGCTGTCTTCACGCTCAATGTTTATCCTGATCTCCACTGTGCTGTGATTGGCGATATCTTTTGGGACTGGCATGACTTTCAATTCAAAAGGAAAATCATGCTTTATTTCCGGCTCACCGGTATCACAGGACAGGAGCGTAAAAAAGCACATCAGCACTGGCAGTATCGTTTTTTTGAATCTGTTAAGAATTGCTTTCATGATGTTGTGTTTAAAAATTATACCTTACTCCAAGTCCAGCCGAGGCGCGGAACTGCTGCAGGTCAGTGCCCCATAATATTTTGATGCGTCCCTGCAGCAACAGCACCAGATGGTCACACAGGTATGTTTCAAAAGACAGCCGTCCGCCGGCGCCGTAAAGGAAGCCATCTTCGCTTATTATTTTTGCCCCGTCCTGAAGGAGGTCTTTTCCGCGGTTGATATTTTCATAACCCAGAACGCAGGTAATTGCCGCATTAAGAGCGACGTTCCTGCGGGAATCGCCGACCACGAAGAAACTGTAACCGCCTTCGGCGGTATAGGTTTCCATGGGCAGGAGCAGCCCCTTGTACTTTGAATACTGGTGGCTGTATTCTAAAGCCCAAAGCTGGTAACTCCCGTTTTTTCCGTTTGCAGTCAAGCCAAGGTTCACGTAATAATTTCGCCAGGGGCTGTCACAGGAGAGGCTGCCGGCACTTATTTCAAATCCCTTTTGTCGGGGAATCATGCGCTGTGCCTGCATCATTGTAATGCCGGTCAATACCAGCATCATTGCATAGATATACTTTTTCATTTGTATGTTTTTAATGGTTGCTAAAATTTCAGGTGCATCTCACGTATGAGCGTTGCTTTTACAAGTTCTGAGTTCTCGATCTCCAGGGTCTGGTGCCTTCCACCGTTTTTCTCGAAAATTTCAATAAGCAGCAGCTTGTCATCTGCTATTGTAAACTGGTCCAAAAGGAATACATTCTGGTCTGTAGCTTTTCCCTGAACCTCCGCAAGGGGCTTGTAGGTGCGAAGCGGTACAAGCGGTATTTCCTGCGCGGCAGTGCGTCTGGCTGTTTTTTTATCGACGACCTTGAAACTCATATAATCAATGTTAAAAGGGACATTGGTGCAGTTTTCCAGCTGCGTATGGAAATAATACCTGCCGTTGTGGATATAGATTCCCCTTAAGCTGAACTGTACACCGAAACTCCCAGACGCGATATGCTTTACGATTCGCTTGTTGTTTTTGTAAATGGTTTTCAGGATCAGACCTGCAAGCGACGGCGCTGTTTTTCCGAGCTCTTCAAAAAGAATACCGTTTCCGCCGGCTCTGTCCAATGCCTTTTGCATTGTCTGCAGTTCATAGCTCAGGCTGCCGGGGAATGAGCTGTACTGCACGTTGAAGCTGTAAAAAAGGCCGTCATCGGTAATTACCGAGAAGTTGGTTTCCTCTTCAAAACCCTTGACCGACGCCTTGACACGAAGAACGTTTTCGGCATCTTCTGCCTTTGAGGCAGTCAGGTACTCACTTCCAAGATCCACATAGCGGATAGCGGACGGGAAAATAAGATGGGAGGTTTTGTCATAGGTAACCTGCATATTGTATGGAGGTATCGTTCCCAAATCGAGGTTCGCTGTTTGATTGCCCTGCGCAGAGGCAGATAGTGAAAAGGCTACTAAAAGGGCTGCTGCCCAAAATGTATTTATAAGATGTTTCATAATTAATTTATTAATGGTTGCTGCTATTTTTTGGACACCAGAAAAACCTGATGCCCCGCTTTGAGGGTTACTTTCGGCGTTCTTACTTTTTTGGAGAAATAGCCCGAGATGCCCTGAACGACCCCTCGGCTCAGGTCGGCGGCCATCTGCTGTCCTGCCGACTGGGTCATCATAAGGCTCGTGCCGGACTGCTGGCTCATATTGCCTGCCATTTCAGTCAGTGCACTGCTTTCGGCAGAGTAGGGAACAGGAACCCCCTGCTGGCCATCGAGGTCATAAATAGTAATGTCCACCGGTATAATGGTGCCGTCCAGTTCGATGGAACTGATTTTCAACTGCAGCCGGCCTGACTGTATTTTCGCATTTGCCGTTACTATTGTGCCCGCCGTAATAATAAGGCCTGAAATCTTTGCGGTTTCCAATAAACGAAGCGGTACGCCTGCCTCGCCGATAATGGTCTGGGTATGCTGTACGAAGGCCTTCACGCTGTTTTTTGGCGGGTCTGCCTGCTCTGATGCTCCTGCGGCATGAAATCCCTGATTTCCGTCTTTACCACGGTTGGCCAGAAATGTGCTGTCCGAAGTCTTTCGGTACAGTGAAGAAACCCTGCTTTTTTTAGCAGGAACGAGTGCCGAGAAAATCTCCTTTTGCGAGTCACTCGTTGCCGCAGCAGTGTTTTTTACTGAAATCGCGGTTGGACTGGATGATGACGGCAGATATTTTGCCGCCATCTGATAGGATTTTTCCATAAGTGCCAGCTGGTCGTCAACTGTGGCAGCGACCGGAACATCCTTTTGCGCGAGCTCCTCTTTCAGTTCTGCGAGCTGCCTGCGCAGCTCTTTTGTCTCTCCGTTTTCCTGCTGATAGAAAGAGCCCAGCGTGGTCTGGGCGGTGCGATAGCTGTTCAGCGCCGGATTTTTGGGTTCTTCTGCTTCATCGGGAAGTGCTTCTTTCTGCGCTGAACTGTCCTCATTCCAATAATCGGACAGCGTGGTTAAAGCATCCTTTTTTTGCTGTTCCTTCTGCTCAAGCATTTCCTGCTCGTACGCTTTCTGCTTGTCGGACTGCAGTACCGATTCGCTTGCCTGCGGCACGCTGTCGTTCAGCCCTGGGTTTTCGATCTTTTTCCTGTCCGTCGACGGCTTAAAGATCAAATACATGCAGCCCATGCAGACAATTCCCATCAGGGTGAATATCAGCGGTTTTTTAAGTCGCTCCATAACGTTCTTTTTGTCAGGCAAAAATGACGCGCTGTTCTGGCCGGTCACTTCTGTGAGAAGGCTGACCTTTTTTTTAGTTTCTTTCATGATCTTATTTTTTTATAATTGGCTTCTGAAAGTCCTGCTGCTGCGCAGCACTTTCTTTCCCTGCCTGCGCAGTGTTATCAATATGTTCTACAGCCAAACTGTTTTTAGCCTCTACAGTATCACGGCATACGTTGAAAATAACAACTGCGGTCAGCAGCACGTACGCTGTAAAAAAGTACAGTATTACCTGATGCTGCCTTTTGATCGGCATTGCTTCCCAGTTCTTGTCCAGTCGGTCAAGCCATTGGTCAATATTTGCTCTTAATTTTTTCATACTTTTATGATTATGGGTGTTCACATTCTAAGCCCTCTTTTTTGGGGAGCAATCTCTTCTGTATGTTTTTCCGACACTTGGGCAATGGCCTCCAGTGCTGTCGGCACTGAATCCGCTGTAAGGTTTGTCAGTTTAGACTGCTTCAATAACTGCCCGTAGCGATCTGTTCTTCTTATATGCATTTCTGTCTGCTCTAAATCGAATTTTCCGTTCTCATAGCCTACCCGGATATTGCACTCCACCCTTGGGTTTTCTTCTCCTTTCCATTCGAGGTACGTTGACAAATGAAGAAAATTTGCTGATAGGGGAGCATCATTGTCGTTTTTCACAAGCTCCAAAAATTCACCAATGCTGTCCCTTAATTTGCCTGCGCAACATCCTTCGGTATGGAAATAACCGTCATATCCCTTATCATTCAGGGTTTTTACAAATGCATCTAAATCAAGTAAAAGTTTCATGCGCTTTAATTTTTAGCGTTCAATGACTTCCAGGTCCTTATTTTCCACCACGGAAAACTTTTCAATATTAAAGCCCTGCGGATTATTGTCCGAACGCACCGAGTTGACCAGAAGGCAGGATGTCACCAGACTGCGACTCGTTACATTGCTGGAGCGTATGATGATCTGCCGTGCATAGCTTCTTACCGCATACGGGTAGGTTTCGAAATTGCAGACCACGCTGTCCATCTCGATACGCTGCTGGACATTGCCCGATATGATCCGGTTGTAGTAGCCTTTCTCCAAAAGGTCCTTGTAATAATCAAAGGCGCTTTTATCTGCGAGGTTAAATGCCCGCTTGATATTGCTTTCAATAGCATTTTTGTCCGGCGCCAGGGTAAAGAAAAGCTCGTGAAAACGCCTTACGTGCTCTCGGGCTTCCACCGGACGGTTGATCGAGGCGTCCTGCGCCAGTGCGAGCATGAGCGATTTGCCGTTGTCCAGCACGTAAATTTTCTGGCGCTGCAGCTCGGCAAAACCATAGGATTTCCACAGGGCATATCCGGTCACCGCTGCACACAGCAGGGCAAATACGATAGCGTAGAGCCTGATCTGCCGGAAACTGTTTTCTATATTTCTGAGTGTTTTGAATTCCATTTTATTGAATGTTTATGGGTTACTTATTGATCAGCCTTCCGGCAATGTTGCCAGCGGTGGAGCCTGCCCCGGCGCCTGCAATATTTCCGGATTTTATGGCAGTCTGGTGGATGTTGCGTGAAAAGTTTCCTGCGCCGCCTGCCTGGATTATCCAGCCAGTCACCGTGGGTATGGTAAAATAGCCCACAATGCCGATGATCATAAAAATAATATACACTGTGTTTGAAGTGTCGGGAATGAACGCGGGATCGGCAAGCATTTCGATGTCCCTTTCAATGATAAGGGACTGGATCTTTGCCAGCATTGAACTGAACAGGTCCGCCACGGGAAGCCAGAGATAAACACTGACATAGCGGGTTATCCATTGGGTCAGCGTCGACTGGAAGCCATCCCAAACTGATATGGCAAACGCAATCGGTCCAAGGATTGACAGCACGATCAGAAAGAAAGTCCGTATGGTATCGATAACCAGCGCCGCAGCCTGAAATAATATTTCAAGCAGGTTGCGAAACCATTCTTTTATTATTTTCTCTATCTGATAGGTCTGCCTGTCCATATACATTCCAGCCATACTCCCGATGTCCGAAGGCGACCACCCGAGCTCATCCAGTTTTTTGTCGAACTCCGCGTCCGATACCATATAGGCAGTTTCGGGATTACGGATCATCGCTTCGTGTTCCAGCAGGTCTTTTTTTGCCTGCAGACCGTTCAGATCCAGTACCTGGTCTTCCAGAATGCCGTGTGTTCCCTGAACTATGGGGCTTAAAACGGCATTGATTGTGCCCAGTACGATGGTCGGGAAAAACATGATGCAGAGACCCAGTGCAAACGGTCTTAGTAACGGGTACACATCGATTGGCTCTGCGCGGCTGAGAGCCTGCCACACTTTCAAGGCCACAAAAAACAGCGCTCCCAGTCCTGCGACTCCTTTGGCAACTGCCGCCATGTCTGCGGACAATGGGAGCATTTCATCATACAGCGAGCGCAGCACCTCATGAAGATTACTGAATTCCATCCTACCAGTATTTTTGGTTTGGTGTGCCGTAAAGTTCAAGTACCCTCTTGGTGCTGTTCTGCTTTTTTGCGCGCAGTATACTCACTGAAATATTCTTATTGGTGTAGTAGCGCACCAGACTGTGGTATTCTTTCACCTCTTTGTATACCCGGTCAACGATGTCCATGCGTTCCTTATCGCTCAGCGACAGGCTCGATGAGGTGACAATCTGCTTGAGCTCCTTTAGAAGTTCCGTGCTCTCTCCCAGAAGCGCCGAATATCCTTTGGCAATAGCGGTAAGCTCCCTTGCGGAAAAATTGGGATCATTTAGCATCCTGCCAAAATTCTGTACATACATTTCAGATACATCGCCTACAAGAAGCACCGTCTGCTGTACCTTTCGGGCGTCTTTTACCAGATTGTTGATTGCCTGCAGTTTGTCGTAATATTCTTTGCCCTGCTTGTAGACCTTTTCAACTTCCTTGAAATTTTTAACCACATTGCTTACCGTTGAGGAAGTCTGTATGATTTCGTTTGCACTGTTTAATATTCCCGAGGCCAGGTTGGCAGGGTCGGTAACCACAAACTGCGCATTTGCTGATGGCGCGGCGGCAAGCAAAACTGCCGCAGATACCATGAATAGTAATTTTTTCATTGTTATCGTTTTAAATTGTTATTGATTATTGATTTTCCTGCTCGCGGCGCCTTATGGCAATCTGCTTGATGGCTAGCTCTATATTTCCGCCAAGTTCATCAGCAAGCTGCATCACTTCCATTTTTTCAGTTTCTTCTGTCGTGTACGCGAGATATTCCTCAGCGCTGACTTCTGTGGCGTATACCGCGGAGTGCGTTCCTCCAAGTCCGATCCATACTTCCTTGTAAAGACGCGAGGGATCATTGTTCATATTAATGGAAAGCACCTGCGCTTTTTCTTTGTCGGTCAGTCCCAGCATAGCCTGGATGTCATCAAACTTGTTCATGTATTTGCGCTGATCGAGAAGGATCTTGCAGTCCGAATTGTTGATGATGCTTTCCTTGACAATAGGAGACTGGATGATGTCATCCACTTCCTGGGTAACCACTATGGCCTCGCCAAAGAACTTGCGGACAGTCTTAAATAAATACTTAATATATTCGGCCATTCCTTCCTTGGCAATGGCTTTCCATGCCTCTTCAATCAGGATGAGTTTGCGGATACCTTTAAGCCTTCGCATTTTATTGATGAACACTTCCATAATGATGATCGTCACAATTGGAAAAAGGATCTTATGCTCCTTGATCGCATCAATCTCAAAAACAATAAAGCGCTTGGACAGCAGGTCCAGCTGTTTGTCGGAATTAAGCAGGTAATCGTATTCTCCTCCTTTGTAATAAGGCTCCAGTACATTAAGAAAATTGGCAATGTCAAAATCTTTTTCCCTAACGTGTTTTGCTTCCAGTACAAGGCGGAAATCATCCTTAACGTAGCGGTAAAAGCCGTTAAAGGAAGGGAACGCATCAAGTTGCTTGATCCTTTCAATATAGCCGCTGACGGCATTTGAGAGTGCGACTTCCTCAGAACGGGTAGGAGGCTCGTCATCACGTTTCCATAAAGTCAATACCAGTGTTTTTATGCTTTCCCTTTTTTCGATGTCAAATACGCCGTCATCGGTATAAAAAGGATTAAAAGCGATGGGATTGTCTTCTGTATAGGTAAAATACACTCCGTCTTGGCCTTTGGTTTTGCCTTTGATAAGTTCGCACAAGCCCTGATAGGAATTGCCGGTATCAACGAGCAGGACATGAGCGCCCTGTTCATAATACTGCCTTACCATATGGTTGGTAAAAAAAGACTTGCCGCTTCCCGATGGGCCCAGTATGAACTTGTTTCGGTTGGTAATGATGCCGCGCTTCATCGGCAGGTCCGAAATATCAAGGTGGATAGGTTTTCCCGTGAGCCTGTCTGCCATTTTGATTCCGAACGGCGATGGCGAATCATGATAATTGGTTTCCTGGGTGAAGAAACACAACGCCGGTTCAATAAAGGTGTAAAAGCTTTCCTCGCTTGGAAAATCTCCTGCATTGCCTGGCATTCCCGCCCAGTACAGCGACGCCGTATCGGTAGTATTATGTCTTGGCTTGCATTCCATAAGGGCCATTGCGCTTCCGCAATCATTTTTCAGCTGTTTAAGTTCGGACGGGTCCTCAGACCACGCCATGATGTTGAAGTGTGCCCTTATTGATGACAGCCCAAAAGAATGCGCTTCATTCAGATAGCGTTCGATCCACTCTTTGTTGATCTGGTTGGCGCGGCTGTAGCGCGCCAGCGAATGCATATTTCGGGCAGACTTTTCAAACTTAAGCAGGTTTTCTTCGCAGTTGTCCAGAAACAGGTACTGGTTGTAGATGTGGTTGCAGTTAAGCAGCAGTCCCACTGGCGCGGCAAAGGAAAGACGGCAGTCGCTGCGGTCGGTAGACAGCTTTTCATATCGCATGTCTGACGATACCGATGATGGCAGGTCGTCGGTGTCGCTAAGGGTATGCGAGGAAAGCCTTTTGTTTCCGACCCGTACCTCTTCACTGCCCAGCGCAATATCCTGCAGCTGTGTACCTGTTTCCCTTGACAGGGTCAGGTATTGTTCCAGCAGTCCCTGTCTGCCATCAGCCCCAATAATGTCATCTTCACTCAGGCGACTGATTTTGACAAATCCGCAGTCGTTTATAATGCGCTCAAACTGCGCCACGGCTGCCATAAAACGTTGCACTGTTTCCTTATCCCTTATTTCTTTTGGTATCAGGATGCCTTTGCACAGCGAGGAGAAATTGCTCTGCATGCGCATGCGTTCTTTGGTGGTCTTGGTCAGAAAAAGGTAACAGTAATGGTTGAGGAACGGACGCTCATTAAAGTGCCGCTCGTATGACCTGGCCAGAAAACTCTGGTCATCCTTATCCATTTCAGGATCATAATTCTCCCTGATGTACCAATCCTGTTTGTGGACAACAGTAAAATCAGGAAGGGTCTTAATGGCCTTATGCCATGCAGAGTGTATTGACTCATACTCGGCTGAAGCAACTGTGAAGAGTTCCGGGAGCCGGACCTCAAAGCATGCGGTAATATCGGCATCCTTGGAAAGGATGCAGTTGTTCTCGACTGCCAGCAGCGGAAATCTGCTTTCCAGTGTTGTGGTTTTGGCTGTGTTTCTCATACCGCTCTGGATTTAGTAATGGATCTTAAGAAGCGGCGCACAGGCTTGCGGCAGATGATGTATCGTGGATGCTTTTTCTTTGCGGCGATCTTCATAAGTCCGTGTTCTCCGTACTTTCTGTTCAGTGAGAAGGTCTGCCACACGATCAGTGAGGCGCCGCCCACGCCAAGAAAAAGGCAGATGAAGGAACTTGTCCCGGCCATATATAAGATCATGACCAGGATAAGTGTTCCCAGCAATCCGCCTGCGAAAATGAACAGGTACTGCGCCTTGAGTCCCCTGAACTCTACGGTTCTCCCGATGCCTTTGTTGATACTGTAAGTAGTCATACGGCGGGGTTAAAGAAAGAAGGAGCGCAGGATGGTGGCCGCGACAATAAGAAAGATACAGGCACCGAACCAGCTTGCCGCGGTTTTTGAGGTATCGGGATCTCCGCTGCTGAATTTGTTGTACACCTTGACCCCGCCAATTAAACCCACTACGGCGCCTATTGCATAGATGAGCTGTGTGGCTGGATCGAAATAGGAGGTTACCATCTGCGTGGCTTCTGTGATGCCTGCTGTACCGTTGCCCTGCGCAGATAACTTTAATGATGACAGAATTACAATTGCTGCCGCCACGATTTTTTTTCTCTGTTTTTTCATAACTAAACACTTTTGATTGTTAAAGTATTCCCGCACTATACGGGCTCTGCAGACAAAAGTGCCATGAAAACCGAATGCCTGCAGTAAAGTGGCTGCAGGTGGAACCAGTTGGCAGTCAGAAGGACAGCAAGTAATTTTCAGACGTAAAAAAAACGCCAAAACCGCGGCGTTTTGACGTTTAAATTGTTTATTTATAAGACGTGTGTAAGCTAAAATTTTCGCCCGTTTTTAGCCTTTAATGGCTGGTCTGCCAATTCTATTGCTGGCGTATTTTTTTCGTGCTGCCGCTTTTGTTCAAGATTCAGCCTGATGCTGCTGGGAATGTTCGTTTCTTCCCAAGGGAGGGTTTGGGCTTTAAATTGCATCTGAAATTCTTTTTCTTTGATGCAGTAAAAAGGCGCAAAGCCATATTTTATATTCCAGCCGACCCTGTCAAGTTCCTGAAGATGCGGAAACTTTACCACTATGATTTCTGCGGGTAGCTGCGTAATAGACAAATGATCTATTTCCTGAAATTCACGTGTTTTCGGATTATAGGGAATGATGTAGGCGTGCGCAATCCGGTCGTAATAATTAGATATCTGGTCAAGACCGATGCCTTTGGATGCAAAGTCATCTTTTGGACGAAGCTTATTTGCTGCTATATCTACAAAAAATGAATGGCCGGCAATTTTTAAAATTGGCAGCAGTTTCTGGTTCCATCGTAAATCAAGACAACTTCCTGCCTGTATGGTCAGTTCAAAGTCTGACTTTCCATTAATATTTTTAACAGTTGTATGATACCTTTCAGCCATACGGGAAGGATCGAGCTCGGTTAGATTAGGTATTGTGATCTTCTTGACCGTTTCAATTTCTTTGAACCTGCTGGCAGAATCAAGAGCTGCAAAATTCTTAGCACTAGCGTCATAATGAAATTGATAGCAATGGCCCAAATAAAACATGTTTTTAATAGCCATGATATTTTGCGGATTAGCTTTCTCCGCCAGTTCCTCCTTTGCCACATCAATGATAAATTCAGTTCCTTCAATGTTTATTGTTGGCAGTATTTTTTCCATAAGACATACTTTTTTAAAATGATAAAGGGGATTTTCATCCTTAGACAAAATCCCCGATATCAAAATCATTCAAATCAATCTTCCGCAGATAGGAAGGACCGGAATCCTTTTCAGAGGAAAGGCTCCCGTCCAGCAGCTCTGCTATCTTCCGGGAGGCACTTTCTATGGAATTTTCCAGCAGGCTGAATAATTCGGTTCCCTGTATTTTTTGAACTAATGCAATAGCTGTCTCCTTTTGGGAAGGCTCCAGTTTTTCTTTTTCCAGCAGCATCCCTACAGCGCTTAGCTCTTCAAAGGTAACCCCTTGGGCAAAACCGTCATTCCCTTCCGGTATTCCATAACCGCTCCATTCTTCTTCTTCCTCTTCCAGATCAGGCTGATTTCTGAAAACATCGTCCAGCTCTTCCCGCGGAATCTCTGCATCGACATTTTCTTGGCCGATTTCAATATCAAAATTATTCATTTCCTGTTCCTGCTTTTTAATTCGGCTTTCAGGGGCGTTTATTGACGTTGAAAGGCTTCGTGCCGTTCTCGGCTGTCCCATGATATCGGGAAGATCACTATTAGCCCTTTCTTGTTTTGGCTTTCCCTTTTTACTTATTTGAATAACAATCTTATCCTGCAATAGCAGGATTATTACAAGCATAAGGCAGATTATGATGAGTATTTCCATGGTTAAAATATAGGTTTGTATTTATCATTGAAACTTTTTATAATCTGGTTGCCGAACTCCTGGAAATGAAATTCGAGGAGATTGTCCAGATAGGTGTAAATACTGATCTTGTCTTCTCCGATTACCTGTACGATCCTGGTAAGTTTTTCATGAAAATCAGGCCGGATATATACAGTTTTCCCATCCCGAGCGTTGGTGGCGGACTTTTTGAAAAAGAGTCTTTCGTAATCCTGATCATCTTCTTTCCTGATTTTGCTGCGCTCTTTTACCGCTGGCTTTTCCTGTATTGACTTAATTTCGTCTGCACGATCTTCTTGCGGTATCCGAAGTCCTTCCTTCCTGACCCCGTCTACCATAAGGTTCATCATCATCTCTTCGTTAAATTCGGGGATGGTTTTTTTCTTATTGTTTTTTTCCATGATGTTAAAATTGTGTGATTCTTAAAAATTCAGTTATAAACTGGTCCAAACGGCAATTATTCATTAGCCGCTCGTCAGGCGGCATCAAGGTGGAGCGAAAAACATTTCTGGCTCCCACTTCGCTTTCTTTTCGGAAACGGGTGCTGCTCATGATCTGGCAGTTCATCAGGCTTAGCCCGAGCTCAGCTATAATATTATTATAGACTTCGTATAAAGGGGAGCGTTCACGTCCATCCACCTGATTCCAAAACAAATTGATAGTTTCGATCGATGTTTCTCCTTTTTTCATTAAAACATCCTTCAGAAGCTGGCTAAAAATAAGTGTACTTTCCATTACAACACGGTCTGCTGTTATGGGTGTAAAAATATGATGCATACCTGTCAGCGCTTTTAAGATGCCCGGAGTGTTAACTGTTCCGGGAAGATCAAAAAAGATATAATCCACCTTCCCTGAGGAAGTCTCTACAAAATCATATGCAGCCTGTAGCACGCCTTCCGCTTTATGCTGGAAGATCGGGTATGCTTTTTTGTTATTCGCAGTGTACTGCCTGAATGCTGCCTTCTTTAAAAATTCATTTTCCATTACCATAGATAAATCGCGGGCTTTCATCTTCATAAGGCTGTGCTGTGGAAAATCGGCGTCGAATACCGCTACATTGTATCCCAGGCGGTAATGCAGGGTACTTGCGGCAAGTGCCGTAAAAGTGCTTTTGCCTACACCTCCCTTTTGGGATGAAAAGGCAACAAATACGGGTTTGTGTTCTGTTTTCATTTTTATTGTATTTAGTTAATTACTTATGTATGGAAGTGCGTAAGTCCTTCTTTACATGAATTTGTCACTGCGCAGTTACGCGGAAAGCTGCATACCCTTGCAGCTAGTTACTTTTTTGTTTACACACTTAGATATGCATGTGATTTTATGGGCGTATATATAAGCATGTGCCAATGGACCTATTTATGTATAATTGCAATTCTGTAAATCTGAACCTATGCTACTGCATACCTGATTAAGTAAGTAGGTCACTACATAATTACCTCCCCGCATCTTACTGCACGCACAAAGAAACACAGATATGTATGTACTCGTTTATAGTTGGAACCAGTTGGCGTTCCATGGAATCTTTCGGCATTATGCTGCAGTGTAAGGTTTTGCCAAAGACTTTTTTACTTTGTAGAATGATATTTATTAGTGAACGTATCGAAAAACAGCCTGCATTACTTGGTGGCAAAAAGGACAGCTTAAGGCTGTCAATCCTTCTACGTTTAATCCGTCCCGAAGGGCGGATTTTGTGTTCGCCAGAACACGGCAAGTTGTGTTTTGAGGCACTCGAAACGCAGTTCGTGCCCCAAAACAACTTGCCCTGCCGGGGGCTGAAAAAACCTTCCGAAGTCAGGTTTTTTGGAGAATTTAAAATGGATTTGAGATGAAAGAAAAAAATAACGCTAATGGCAAAGGGGGCAGGAATCCCAAAATTGATCCCAGTATACACAGGCATGTTTTTCGTCTGACCGAAAAGGAAAATGCTGAACTTTTATCACTGTATGAAACGTCGGGAATGGATAATAAGGCAAAATTTATCATATCGCTTATATTTGAAAGGGAAGTAAAAACCGTTAAAATAGACAAGGGAACAGTTGATTTTTATATGAGGCTGACCTCATTTCACAGCCAGTTCCGGTCGGCAGCGGTAAATTATAATCAGGTAGTAAAACTTTTGTATCGCAATTTTTCGGAGAAAAAGGCTGCCGCCTACTTGTACAAATTGGAAAAACAGACCGCCGAATTTGCAGCATTGTGCCGAAAAATTATTCTGATAGCGCAAGAATTTGAAGATAAACACTTGAAAAAGGAGCATTAAAATGATCGCGAAAATTGGAAGAAGCAGCAATTTATATGGCGCATTGGCTTATAATCAGCTCAAAGTGCAAAAAGAAGAAGGACAGGTGCTGTTTATAAGCAGGATGATCGAAACTGCAGGCGGCACATATTCAACTGCACAGTTAGCACGGTCCTTTGAGCCTTACCTGCTTGCCAACCGCAATACGGAAAAACCCGTAGTGCATATTTCACTAAATCCGGACCCGAGGGATAATGTAAGCAATGAAGGGCTTATAGCAATCGCAGAGCATTACATGGTGGAAATGGGATACGGACAACAGCCTTTCGCAGTTTTCAAACACACCGATATTGAACGTGCGCATATCCATATCGTGACGGTATGTGTAGATGAAGAGGGCAAAAAGATCTCAGATAAGTTTGAGAAGAGAAGATCTATGGCCGTTTGCCGGGAGCTGGAAAGAAACTATGGACTGATGCCTGCAACGGACAAAGAGGGTAAGGGACAAGAGAAAATTTTCAATTCGGTGGATTACCGGACAGGCGATGTGAAAAGCCAGATAGCATCTGTAGTCAGGCATCTTCCCAAATACTATCAATTTCAGACATTGGGCGAATACAATGCCCTTCTTTCACTGTTTAATATTACTGTTGAAAAAGTAGAGAGCCAGTTAGAAGGAAATATCAGGCAGGGGTTATTGTATATCCCATTAAATGAAAATGGAGAAAAGGCTGGGAATCCTCTCAAAGCTTCGTTATTCGGGAAGAATGCAGGGCTTCCGGCTTTGGATGCTCATTTTGCGCGATGCAAGGAAGCTGTAAAGGAAAATGGAAAAAAATCTAAACTAAAGGAGACAATAGGCATAGCACTTCAATCAACAGATAATGAAGAAGATTTTAAAAGGCAGTTAATCAGGCATGGGATTAAACCGGTTATCCGCAGAAACGGCGCAGGTCGAATTTACGGCATCACGTTTATTGACCACAATTCCAGAACAGTATGTAACGGTTCGCGTCTGGGAACTGAATTTTCAGCTAATGCATTTAATGAGCATTGGAGTAATAAGACAGTCGCCAGTGCTGCGGAGGACGCAGGGACAAAGTGGAAACACGTACAGCACAATTATGACGATCTTCGGGATGAGGATCCACACGAACTTTTTAATTTTCTACCTAAAATAAGAGAGGTACTATATGAAGAAAACTTCTTTTCATTAGAAGGTTTTGGAGGACTGATGCCAGGAGCTCACGGAGAAGATTATCAGGAGGATAATTTTGCCGCTGAAATGAGAAAGAAAAGAAAGCGCAGGAAGAATAAATAGGTTTTAAGGTTAATCTAATAACAAGTTATAAAGACACTCTCAGTCCAAAAGCATAACTCCAGTAAAGGAGCCTCGGCGCGTCTGCCGTCTTGAAACGGTAAATGCCATAGATGTATATCGCAGAAAGTACAAATACGAACCAGCTGATTACACTGTAAGCTAGATCTTGTTTCTCTTTCAGGTTAAGCATTGCTGCCACAAATGATTTCAATATTAGGGCTGGAGCAATACAACATACCAGTATACAGACTGCCCAGGGCAATATCCATAACTTGCTTTTCTTTGCCCGCAGGCCAATGACAATGCCCTTGAAAAAATAAATGATGCAAAAAATTAAATAGGTGAATAAAAGCGTAAGCGCCCAAATTCTAAACTGGCCGGTTTCTTCTCCACACAGCTTTTTTGACAGCAGAAATCCAGCATAGAAATAGATGCCGAAAATAACAGCAATTTTAAAAGCCAAAAAAAGCAGGCCGCCGATCCCAAACATAAAACCGGTTGCAGATTGGCTTTCTTCGCTTTTCCGTGTTTCATATTCAGTCTCACTTTCTTCCGCAAAAGCATCAGGATTATTATATTTCATTTTTGCTTAATGTTTACTTGTCTATCAGATAAGACTTTGGTATTCAGGGTTATAAATTTACTAAAAATATTGATATAAAAATTAAAGCCGACTGGAGGACGCGCGCCAAAGGAGGACAGAAGCAGCTAAAGTCCGCCTTGTTCTTAATGCCGCGGTGAACAGCATTTAATTTCACGCCCTAACATTAAACATTGTAAAATGCAGGGCGATGATGATTTAAGAGGGCTAGCCAAGATAATGGCATTCATGAGAGCAGTTAGTATACTGATAGTACTGATGCATATATATTGGTACTGTTATGGTTTTTTTCTGGAAAAAGGATGGACACAGCAAACCGTTAATAAGATATTGGGCAGTTTCGACCGTACAGCGGGCCTGTTTTCGCATAAGCTTTATACGAAGGTTTTTGCCGTTCTATTACTTGCTTTAAGCTGCCTTGGAACTAAGGGCGTAAAGAATGAGAAAATTTCCCGGGCTAAGATCTATAGTACTTTCGGTACGGGCTTTGTTTTATTCTTTTTAAATGCCCCATTGTTGAGGCTGCCCGAGGAAACAGCAGCCTTCTTTTATATCCTTACATTAGGACTGGGATACATCGCTTTAATGGTAGCTGGAGTCTGGGCTAGTCGTCTTTTGCGCACCAACCTGATGGATGATGTATTCAATAATGAGAATGAAAGTTTCCAGCAGGAGACAAAACTCATGCAAAACGAATATTCGGTCAACCTTCCTACCCGGTTCTTTTATAAAAACAAGTGGAATAATGGCTGGATAAATATAGTGAATCCATTTAGGGCAACAATTGTGCTTGGCACGCCGGGATCGGGTAAATCATACGCTATCGTAAACAATTTCATCAAGCAGCAGATTGAAAAAGGATTTTCAATGTACATCTATGACTTCAAGTTTGACGACCTTTCCACTATAGCCTACAATCATTTACTGAAGCATCATAACAGGTACAAAGTCAGGCCTAAATTCTATGTAATCAACTTTGATGACCCGCGGAAAAGTCACCGCTGCAATCCCCTGAATCCCGATTTCATGACCGATATTTCGGATGCATATGAGGCCGCATACACCATAATGCTCAACCTGAACAGGAGCTGGATACAAAAGCAGGGAGATTTCTTCGTCGAGAGTCCTATTATACTTTTGGCTGCGATTATCTGGTTTCTTAAAATCTATGATAACGGCAGACACTGTACCTTTCCCCATGCCATTGAGCTCTTGAATAAAAAATATGCAGACGTTTTTACGATTCTCACATCATATTCAGAGCTGGAGAACTATTTATCACCGTTTATGGATGCATGGCAGGGCGGGGCGCAAGATCAGCTGCAGGGCCAGATTGCATCAGCGAAGATACCTTTATCCCGTATGATCTCCCCAAGCCTTTACTGGGTAATGACCGGTGATGATTTTTCGCTGGATATTAATAATCCCAAAGAGCCAAAAGTATTATGTGTTGGCAATAACCCCGACCGCCAGAACATCTATTCTGCTGCACTTGGGCTGTACAATTCCCGCATTGTAAAACTGATAAATAAAAAAGGACAGTTAAAAAGCTCGGTAATTATTGATGAGCTGCCGACTATTTATTTCCGGGGACTGGATAATCTTATTGCCACAGCCCGCAGCAACAAGGTAGCAGTCTGTCTTGGCTTTCAGGATTTTTCACAATTAAACAGGGACTACGGCGACAAGGAAAGCAAGGTAATCCAAAATACCGTTGGCAATATTTTTAGCGGCCAGGTCGTAGGCGAAACTGCGAAAAACCTGTCGGAACGTTTCGGCAAGATTCTGCAGAGGAGACAAAGCATGAACATAAACCGCAGTGACACATCCACCTCCATATCGACGCAATTAGACAGCCTCATTCCAGCTTCCAAAATTTCTACATTGACGCAAGGCTCCTTTGTAGGTGCAGTTTCGGACAATTTTGATGAGCGTATCGAGCAGAAAATGTTCCATGCTGAAATTGTTGTAGATAATGAAAAAGTAACTGCTGACGCCAAAGCGTATCACGATATTCCCCAAATATTAAATTTTATCGATGACAACGGGAACGATACAATGAAAAGGGAGATTGACGCCAATTATAAAAGAATAAAACTAGATATTGTCAAGGTTATAGAAGTAGAGCTTAACCGCATTAAAAACGATCCTTCTTTACAGCACCTGATACAAAAAGAGCAAAAAAAAGGACCATCAGCAATTTGATAGTCCCTCAATCCTTAGTAAGCGTTACAATTTCGGCGAGCATTATTTTTTATCTTGTCTTGTACCGAATTCAAAAAAGGTTCCCCCTTGTTCGTTCAGTACGATATAAGCGCTAAATTCCTTTCCGGCTTTGCTTTTCATACCGCTTATGAGAGAAGTCTTGCCGTGAAGGACAAGTTTTTCAATTTCTGACAAGCTTAAATGCACGCCGCAGATGCTGCGGTACTGAAACCAGTTACATGCCTCGTCTTTGCATTTGGCAATTTTGTCCCTGATAATGAGATTGTGATTTTTGCATTTGGGACATAAGAGCAGCCTTTGGCTATTTTGAACAGTGGAAGTTTGCATCAATTCATATGTGATGCAGGACGTGTACGTTTCCATTTCCTTTTGAAAAACTTCCGCATCAGCTTCATTGTTTTCGATTTTTTTTAAGGCACCCTCCCACTGCGCGGTCATTGCTGCATCGGCAATTTTCTTGTCTTTAACCAGCTCGTAAACCTGTAGGCCTTTTTGAGTAGGCAGGAGTGACCTTTTTTTCCTCTCTATATAATTGCGGGCAAAAAGGGTCTCTATGATACCGGATCTTGTCGCGGGCGTACCGAGGCCAATACTTTGCATAGCGCTGGATCCTTCCGGCTTTTCGATGTCCTGTCCGGCTGTCTCCATTGCAGATAAAATCCCTGCTTCGGTGTACAGAACCGGAGGAACTGTTTTCTTTTCCAGAACATAACCATTTTTGATTTTGAGTTGATCGCCTTTTTTAAGATCTGGCAGTTCCTGCGGAGCTTCCTTTTCATAAAAGCTGCCTCTGATCGAACGCCAGCCTGGCTCTGTTATTCTGCTGCCATGCAGTATAAAATCAAGGTGCAGAACCTCTAGTATGATTTTGGTTGTCTCTTTGATACACGGTTGTGAAACCGCTTCAAGCAGCCTGAGGGCAATCATATTATAAACTGCATTTTCCTTTGCGGGGAGGGACGAGGGGATTTTTTCTGTGGTCAGCAATCCATGGTGATCGGTAACACGAAGGTCATTGACGATTCGTTTATTTAAATGTCCTAATTTTACTTTTAAAATCTCTTGCCTGAAGATTTTAATGTCCTGCAAAGCACTGACCAGGCCTGGGATTGTATCCCATACATCTTCGGGTATATACTTGCTGCCGGTTCGTGGATAGGTTATCAGTTTCTTTTCATACAGGATTTGAGCGACGTTCAGTGTTTCCTGTGCAGACAGGTTTAGTTTTATATTGGCTTCTTTCTGCAAGCCGGTAAGGTCAAAGAGCAATGGAGGCTGTTCTGTCAAATTTATGGTTTCTGCCGCTACAACTGTCGCGGTATTATCGTTTCTTTTGATGGACTTCAGTGTATCTTGAGCCCCCTTTATATCATTTTCCCATTTGTTTTTTGAAAGGCTTTTAAAATCAATGAAGTCCTTTGTATGCTGTAATTCTATCTGCCAGTACTGCTTAACGGAAAAGTTTTTGTTTTCCAGATAACGCCTGCAGATCAAGGCGAGGGTAGGGGTCTGCACCCTGCCTAGTGAATAAACGCCATCACCTGCCGCTATGCTTAGTGCCTGCGAGGTATTAATCCCAACGAGCCAATCGGCACGGCTTCTACTTTGTGCAGCCTTAAAAAGTCCGTCAAAATCGCTTCCCGGTTTCAGATTTTCAAAGCCTTTCTTAATGGCTTTTTCAGTAAGGGAACTGATCCATAAACGCTCAAATGGCTTGCTGCACTTAAGGTATTGGTAGATGTAGCGGAATATTAATTCGCCCTCCCGTCCTGCATCGGTCGCAGCAATAATCTTTTCACAGCGTTCAATGACATCCTCAATAATTTTTATCTGCGCCAAAGCGCCCATATCTGTGCTATAGATTTTATCCTTTTTGACCTTGCGTATCATCAATAAAAAAGGATTGGGCAATATTGGAAGGGAGGATTTTTGAAATCCGGTAATGCCGTAATCTTCCGGCATCGCCAGCCCAACTAAATGTCCAAATGCCCATGTAACAAAATAGCCGTTGCCTGTCAGGTAGCCTTCTTTTTTTTCTGTGGCTCCAAGCAGTACGGCTATTTCCCTTGCTACACTGGGTTTTTCTGCAATAACAGTAATCATACATTTTACCTTTTACGGCCTTTGGATTGAGAAGATGAATCGGATACTTCCAGTTGCCCCTGTTGCTCCTGTTGTTTTTTATTATCAGGATTTGACTGTCCCGATTTTAAAGGCTCGTTTATATTCTTAGTAGCCTCATTGGTTTTTCCTTCGGAATTGACAGCAGTCTGTGTTTTATGTGCCTCAGAAGGTTTGATCTGTTCTTTGATCTTGTCTGGGTTCTGGAATGAAAAATCTGTTTTATTAGTTTCCTTGTTGTACGTAATGTAGCCATTATATTCCTTACCTTTCTTATCCACTAAACCGCTGATATAAACAGTCTGGCCATCTTTCAGTTTTTGATGTTGCTCACTGTCAAGTTCTTTGTCACGAAAGATTTTTGGCGCCCCGGGAGTCTGGTTCTGCTGATTGCCATGTGTCAGTTTATTGGAGTCCGTTCTGTCAAAAAGAAACTCTACAAAACGTTTATCTGCATTGAATTGAACAGTTGCATCAAAAGCAGTTCCTTTCTTGGAAACCATATTTTCCAAAAGAAGAGGTTTTCCTTCCAGCAAAGTCTGTTTCTGCTGATCGTTCAGTTTTATCCCTTTAATATCGTCAGGGATTTTAATGTAATCTGTACGCAATGCCACCACTTCGTTGGTAAGTCTGTCTATGCTGATAATTGAAGGCATGATCTCATTATTTTTTGGATTCGTAAGGTTCACAACGCGACCCATATTGCCCGTCTGCTGCAGATTTTCTTTATCTTCCTTGCTGAACTCGTGACCGAAGAAAGGAAAATTTAGATTAGGCCCTTTACGGATGCCGTGTATGGCCACGACAACCTGTCCTTCGTCGTTTTGTTTAAGGGATAATCGGGCATCCAATCTTGTAACCGCAGTACCAAGGTTAAGACTGACAGGTACAAGCTCATTTGTTTTGTATCCTTTAAGCAGCGGATCGAGCAGGCTCATTTTTTCAAGTTTTTCTTTGCTTAAACCCAGATGGTTTAATGTTTCCCAATCAATCTGCTCCGGTTTGAATTTGTATTCACTTGTTTCCGGATTTGTCTGTGTTGTTTCCATATTATTTTTATTTACTTGTTTGTTATTTTCCTGCACTTCTGTTTTAATTTTATTCTGATTTATTATTTCTTCTATAGTAGATGTCGGATCATTGATGTTTTTCTGAAGTTCCTTCGCTGCATCAATAGCTAAAGGTTCGGGAACTTTGAAGAACATGAAATTTGTGGGGTTTTTCAGCTGACTAAAAAAATTGGAGAAGAAATTGGAAAACAGATCGCCTTGCCTGTCCACACGCATAAATTGGTTCTGGTTTTTCTTTACAGGCTGCACGGTTTCCAGATTGCCGTTTTCATCCAGTCCCTTCACGGCCATAATTTTCTTTTTCTCTTTATCGAATACCAGCAGTATATCTGTCAGTTCTTCGTGAGGTCGGACTGTATTTTCAGTTTTTTTATCCATAGTATGAGATTTTTGAATTTATTTGCGAAATTAAAAGATGCCCTACCGTTGAATGGCAACGGGAGCCAACTGGCTTCATTTTTCACTTGTTGTCGCATCTAATAGGAATGCGGGCAGTAAAACTGTCCCTGATGAACTGATGTACATCCGACAGCTTGTAATATATCTTTCCGCTGATCGTATAGTAAGGTAGCCTGCCAGAAGACCTGTATCGCTGCAATGACCTGGAACTTATCTTTAGCATCTGTAAAATATCCTGGTTGTCTAAAAGTTCTTCGCCGTCAACAGTTCCGCGCTTTTTTTCCAAATCATTGATATGCGCGGTCATGAGATCGAAACGTTCTATGATCCGTTCCATCCACGATATGAATTCCATTCTATCTATATTCATGGTGCTATCCTTTGCATTAATACTGCAAAGTTGAGTATGACAAAACTTTTAATCTGCCAATGCAAGCCAATGGAAAAGTGTGTTTTATGAAGATTTTAACAATTATCGAGCATTTGAGATCTGCCTTTTTGCAACTGTTGGCGAGTACTTTGAACTATTGCTCGGCGTTAGCGCAGTAGCTGCCAATTGCATGACATTGGTAAGACAATGGCTCTAATAAAGGACTAAACTTCCTTTTCCATGTGCTGTTTAAGTGACGATTTCAGCTGGTCCAGAAAAATGCTTTTGCTGTCCGCCCTGTCTTTCATTCGATGGTAGGCATGATGGACATCACCTAGCTGGATTCTGAAAAGTAGCTGAAAAACCATACTTATTTTGCGGATTCCCGCTTTACCATGGGAAATGCTTCCTGAGGCATGAAGTGCATAAATTAACTCGATCAGGGCATTTTTTGAGTCTGTCCAGAAAAAATCCCTATTACTATTATTTCCGTCTGCAAACAAATTGTTTTGCGAAGTATCGGGTTCAATTTTGGAAAGCAGGTAACTGTAAAGCAATTCGTTTGCAATTATGCGTGCCACTTTATAATCGTAATAGGTAGAGAATTGAGTGTCTATTTCAAAAACAAAACTATTGACTCCTTCATGCAGATCTATTTTTCCGAGACAAAAAAAATGATGGTCCCATTCAGTTCTTCCCGTGCGGTAGTACCGATAGAAATCAGTATTATAAAAATGTTCTTTATATTCCTGTTTGAGCATGTTGAGCTCATTTGAAAAATATTTATGATGCATCTTGCCGCTCACTACGGGGCAAGCTGCCTCAATGCGAAAAACCTTATTATAGAAGATAAGTTTTCCCAGTATTTGGGGCTTAACACTTTTAAAAAAATTGATCTCTTCATTTTCATCTGAAAAACCTTTTTCTAATACATTTTTTTTAACCGTGCATAGCAAGTTGCGCAGCACGGTGGTCATGTGGTAGGATTTTTCAATTATATGTTCAGGATCTAAGCTGAATTCCTGTTCTGCTTTTCGAATAACCTGAAGCGCGTTATCACATGTAGATCTTATCATGGCAACAGAGTTTAGATTTATATGAACAAGGAAAAGCGAGGGCGTTACTGCCCTGAAACGTTATGAAGTCACTTTTCGTTGGAAATTAAAATGTGTTATATCAGCGCGTGGTGTTGGTTTCGTTCTGCAATGTCTGCATAAGTTCCATAGCGTAGTTATCCCTGGCCTGTACATAAGCGACCTTCGGTAATATAGATGCGCCAAGTTTTTTCTTTTCGAAAGTTGCAGATATGCCGAAATCGATACGCTTAATCTGAAGTTCTCGTGCTCTTTTGATGGTTTGATACAGAAGCTGCCTGTATAGATTGAAGCCATCGCCTGCAGCATAGTCCATGCCGATAAGTTCGGGCACATACACGGACGATGGATTTTTGTAGCAGAACATTATACCTGTGAAATCTTTTTCTGATACATCTTTTAGGGTCAGGATTATGAATTCCCAGTTGGGATAGCTATTCATGTTTTGAAATACTTCCCTGCTGTAAGTAAAGGTATTTATTGCAAGGTTGCGCTTTTTAACTTCGCAGTACAAAAGGTAGGCCTTGTTTATTTCTTCCTCGTTAAGGCAATCTTTTATTTCTACATCATAGAATTTTTCAAATGGCAGTATTTCCTTATTGAAGTGCTGGCGGGAACGGCTCGAAAGCATGGACCCATAGTTCTCGAATTCACGCAGATGATTATGTTCAATGACACATGATTCTGGCATATCGATCCTGAAATAGCCTTGGTTTCTAATCATTTCATCCCAGCGAAATCCAGGCTCAAAGTCGCGCAGAACCAGCATATCGGCGGCTAATGAATTGTACTTTTCTTCCAGCTTATTCAACAGTATTTGCATCGATTGCTCTGCCAAAGGATGATCATCGTCAATATAACAGTGTAGCCCCTCCGTAAACAACGAGCCAGTACTTAGCACTTTGGAGCTCATATGCATGGGGTCTGCTTTTCGAGTTTCTTCCAGATGTCTGGACACTGATTCTGTAGAGAGCATATCATCTTTCCATAGACCGAATGTGCAGTAAGTCATTAATACGACCTGCTTGTTTTGGTCACGAATTATATAATAGAAGAAGTCCATCTTAGTGGTTTGATCTTGGCTCTTTGTGAAAGTATGCTCTTGATACTGCATTCCGTCCCAATCAAGAATATTATGAGTGCCTAAATACCTGTTCCATTCATGCTTGTTGATGTTGTTAATTGTAGTCTGCTCTTCGATTTGCAGCAGTTCTGTTTGTTGTTTTTTAGCAGGGAGTTTTGTTCTGATTTCCATTCGAAAGGCCTGCCGTATCTTTTCATCGCTGCTGCCAGTTTGTTCGACCGCTTTATGGAAGTGGTAGTCCATCGCACTAGCAAGGTCTGAAATATCTTCAATCTGGTTATGCGCAGATATGGTGATACGTATTCCGGTATTTTTTATAGGAACAGCCGGGTATATGCCAAGGTTGAGGTAAAAGCCTTCTTTGAAGAGCCGCTTCGTGAAATTGTAAGCAGTAGCGGGCGTCCCCATTCCAAGAAAGAAAACAGGAGAATCGTTTTCAGATACCAGTGGCAGGCTGCTTTGTGAAAGTAGTGTTCCGAAATGAGCTGTTTTTTTTGCAAGCTCGGCCTGAAGCTCTTCGATTTCCGAAGAAAGATGTATGTCGCAGGATGCGATTGCAGCAGCGACTGAAGCCGGTTCAAGCTGAGCAGAGAAGGTAAGAGGGCCGCCAAAAGTTTTAATCTTCTCACGTAATTTACTATCACTGCAGAAAAATGTAGCCCCGCTGGCTCCAAATGTTTTGCTAAGTGTGCTGACAACTACAATATTGTCTTCCAAACTTCCAATGGCATCAAAGATAAAACCAGTACCATTTTTTCCTTTCCAGCTCATTCCATGAACATCATCAAAATAGAGGTGAAGCTGCGGATACTTTCGGGCAAGGTTCAACAGTTCCTGTACTGGCGCATAATCGCCGTACATAGAATATACACCATCGGCCATGTACCATATTTTGCCCGATTTGCCCATTAGTCTCCGAATTTTGTCTTCCAGCATTTCCAGGTTATTATGTCGTATCATCTCCACCGGTATTCCCCTAAGCTTAAGAACCTGACAGGCATTCTGTACACTCCAATGCGCCTGATGATCCATGATTACTGCATCTTCATCTCTTATCAAGGTTGGAATAATTGCGATATGTCCAAGGGTACTGTTCTTTGTTATAATAGGAGGCATGCCGTACATCTGTTCTATCTTGTTTTCCAGTTCCGCATATAGGGGATGCGAGAGGTATGTTTTAGAAAGTGGGAACTGCGTCCCATAATTAGTTATGGCATTTATTGCAGCATCTTTTAGCCTTTTGTCCTGTTCAAGCCCAAGATATCCTGTAGTGCCAAAATGAAGCATTTCGCTACCGTTAATTTTTATTGTTCGGCCATTGAGATATTCGCCTTCCGTGTAGAGGTGCAATAAGCCATTATCTTTTGCACTTGAAAAAACAGTGTCGACTGTATCGATAAAATTATTGTGCTTTATTTTTGCCATTTTTTATAAGATTTTAGGTTTTTGATTTAATTTTTAGGTGGGTTTCGAAAATTGATAGCTAAAATTCCTTATAAAAAATGAAAGTGCTTTTATTTTGAGATATTTTATTCCCTATTTGGCAAGCGTAATTCCCGATTTGACAACAAATTGCTTAGTTTTGCAAGAAATAATCCACATTTGACAATGATAATGTTTCTAAATCTTTATAATTTTGTTAAATTTCAAGTTTTAAATTAACAGGTCATGAGTGCCCCACACGAAGCGTTTGAGAATCAAAATGCGAGGTTTTGGATCGACAATGGTATCCTTTTTTTCGAATATAAAGCCCATACTGCTTTAGATTTGGAAGTAGCAATGCGCGTTGTTGCAGACAGGATTGCGTTTCAAAATGAAAGGCTTCTTCCTGTAATATGTGATACTCGCGGAATTGTATCAATTGACAAAGCGGCCAGGGATTACCTCGCCAAATCAGGATCACTGCTTGCTAAAGCAGTCGCTCTAATCGGTGGTGAAAATGTGTCTATGACGATGAGCACTTTTTATCTGGAAATCAGCAAGCCGTCCGTGCCTACCCGAATTTTCACCGTCGAGCAGGAGGCATTGGATTATCTATTGGACTTCGTTTAGAATTAACCACAGAAAGACAGAGTATATTAAAATTATCAATGATGAAAAGCCCTCATAACCGGCAGCGCATGGTATCGATGCACAAGATGTTATTTGAAATGGCACGGGGCAATTTCAATAACCAAATCCCTTTGAGCACCTGTGACGACGAAATTGAAACCTTGGTCGTCTTGGTTAATATGGTGGCGGAGGAACTTAAAGAGTCGGCATTTCATTCTGGGTTTGTAAATCCTTACATCAGTCATAGGATGGTGACGCCTGCCACTTTTATTTTAGATGAAAATCATTCGATAAAAGATGTGAACCAAGGTGCTTTAAAAATCTTGGGTTATGATTCATTGGAAATGCTAAGCAGACCAATAAAGGAATTCATAATGGATGATTTCAGTTATATGTCTGATCTTGAAAAAAAGGAACTGGAGGAAATGCTTTTGTCTGGTGAAGTAATTACACTTAATTTTATAACATTCAAAAAACTGATTGTAAGCGCCGAATGCTCAGTTTCCAGATTATCTGAGGGTAAGTTTACAGTTCTTAGTTTCGTTGCCCCATTTCTCCAATTAAACGAAGCTCCAACGGAATCATTAGACTTAAAAATTGAAAGACATAACAATTTTCGGAAAGCTGACGCGCGTTTGATGCAGCGAGTTTATGATTATGTATTAGCGAATCTAGGCGAGCCGCTGCCGTCAGTTAAAGAACTGGCAAGACAATTCGGCACAAATGATTTTAAGCTCAAAGACGGCTTCAGGCATTTCTTTCACACAAGCATCTATCAATTTTATACCGAACAGAGACTCAAAAGGGCTTATCTCATGATCGAACAGACAGATATTCCCTTAAAGAATATTTCTTTTATGAACGGCTTCAACAGTTATCCAAATTTTTCTAAATCGTTCAAAAAACGTTTTGGTTTTTCTCCGAAAGAATTAGGGCGGAATAAAACTGGCGATTTTTTAATTGTTGATGACATTAATCCTTCCTGAGTAATTATCGCTCCCGATAGTACAAGTCTTAATGGTTTGTAATTCAGAATTTTACATTGTTGAATTCAAAGCGAACAATTATGATACGGACTAAATGTACGGACTTTAAAAAAAATGCTATAGATGCTATATGTCTTCTCTATATACTTCTTTTTGTATATGCGTCGGTAACTAAATTATTAGATTTTGAGAACTTTCAAGTCCAGCTTGGACAGTCTCCCCTTTTAAGCGCATTTGCAGGGTGGGTATCGTGGCTGGTCCCGATTTTTGAATTGATAATTGCATTATTGCTGGCGTTTCGAAGATTTCGAAATCTGGGCTTGCTTATGGCCCTTAGTCTTATGACAATGTTTACTGCCTATATTTATATTATTTTGAATTACAGCTCTTTTGTCCCTTGTTCCTGCGGAGGAATATTAGAGAAGATGAGCTGGCGTGTACATCTGATTTTTAACATCATATTTGTCTGTTTAGCAGCTATTGGTTTTATCTTGAACTGCTCTTTTGAAAACAAAGTTAAAGGGGGTGAAAATCTTAAAACTTCCTTTGGAATCATTACAGTTTCACTAGTGCTTAGTAGTATGGCAATGATAATTTTATTTCGCTCTTCGGAAGATATTATGCATAATGAAAATCCGTTTATAAGACGTTATCCAAAGCATCCGATAACGCTGGATAAAAGTCTGGATTTACAATATAACTCCTATTATTTTGCGGGCTATTCCAAAAATAGAATGTATCTGGGGAATTCAAGTAATCCTCTCCATGTCTTATCGTTTAACGCAACCCTTGGAGATCGGAAAGATATCACAATAAGTTTTCCTCATAAAAACAAACGCTTTAGAATGGTCAGAATTGCAGTGCAGGAATCTCATTTTTATCTAATGGATGGGTCTGTGCCCTGCATCTTTAGAGGAAATATTTCAGATTGGAAAGTAACCCGGGAGCTGACCGGAAGCCCAAAGTTTACTTTGGCTGTACCCCTTGACAGCAGTACAATAGCCTTTAGATTCCACAAGGGAAAAAATGTCTCTCATATTTTGGGTGTCTTCCAATTCGGCAAACCATCCAAAATCGTTTATAATGATAAACTTTTGCACAAGCAGGTAGATGGTATTTTTGATACTGACGGAATATTGATGGGAAGTGAAAAAGGCAAAAAATTTGTTTACCTGTATTACTATAGAAATCAGTTTATAACAGCTGATAAGAATGCGAGTTTCGTAAGTGAGGGACATACCATAGATACTATATCCAAGGCTCAAATAACAGTGGCCCACATTAAAGGCCGAAACGAGCGAAAAATGGCAAGTCCTCCTTTGGTTGTAAATGATCTTGCAGTTGCTTGGGGTGATCTTCTCTTTGTCAAATCTAAAATTCATGGGCGTTTTGAAAAGGAAAAATTGTGGGAACAGGCAGCTATTATTGATGTCTACAATTTTGAAAAAAACAAGTATCTGATGAGTTTCGCCATCTATGAAATTGGCAATAAAAAACTTCAATCGTTTTTTATAACACCAACACATTTATATGCTATAATCGGAAGTGAACTCGTGGTTTATGAGCTTCGGGATATCCTCAAAAAAGAAATGAACACTATCAGAATATAAATGTATTCTGACAGCAAAGTATACTGGCCGGTATCAGGGCTTAGATCGAACACCTGTAGAAAATAGTAGATCAAGGTTTTAATTTAATATTTTGTATTATGAAAACTGTATTTTTTAAAAATGTGATGCCTTTTGCTGTTGCAGCATTGGGACTTTTGGGTGCTTTTGCAACAACTTCAATGCAAAGCGCAGCAAAGAGCAAGCCGTTTTTGACAGCTTATACTCTGAATTCAAGTGGAGATTGTAATATCCCGGTTGCATGTGGGGAAACACCAGGAAAAGTTTGCCGTTTAAACGGCGACACCGGACCTCAGGCTTACAGTCTAGATTCTCAGGGCGATTGTACTCAAATTGCTTTTAAACCTCAGAATCCTTAAGGTTTAAAGTGGGTATTTTTCTCTAAAAAGCCCTGCAGTTATTATTGAAATAACTGCAGGTTTTTTTTATGTCTTTTGTCTGTTTATTATTTTGTACCATCACTAATCCATGCCGATGTCAAATCATCTTTGAGATAATAGTCGAACCACTGTTGCATACGGTTTGAGAGATCAATTTGGTTTGCAGGATTCATTAAATTATGGTCTTCTTTTGGATATAAAAGCATTATGCATTTTTTATTTAATCTTCGGAGTGCCAAGTAATACTTTAAACTTTGATCAGGGTTTACCGTCCCGTCTTCTTTTCCTGTCCACAAAAGCAGTGGCGTATTTACTTTTTCTGCATTTGATAGTGGCGAATTTCTGTCATAGGGCAAGGGCGCCTCAAAAGGAGTTTTATTTATTCTCCATTGAACACCTTCATACCTCCACATATCTGATAGTCCTATAGCTTTTCCAATGCCAAAATATTGACTTTTGAGATCTGTTATTCCGGCCCCTGCAACAGCCGTTGCAAAGAGCTGTGTCTGGGTAATAATAAATGAAGTCTCATAGCCGCCCCAGGAATGACCTGTAAGACCAATTTTATCGGGGTTTATAAAACCAGAACTAACCGCTTTCTTTGTTGCGGCAATAACACAGTCGGCAGATGAAATTCCAGTGTCTGCATTTTCATAGAGAATAATATCGGGCAATAGGACAAAGTAGCCCTGAGTTGTGTATACACTTAGATTAAACCCAATATCATCGTTAAGTGTTGGATTTACATAATGATGAAGATACATAGACTCCAATTCATAAATACTTACTATCATTGGATATTTTTTCTTCGGATCAAAATTGGCGGGATATAATAAAGCCCCTTTTATATTTCGATTTTTTGAATTTTGATATTCAATGAGTTCAGACTTGCCCCAATAATATTTATCCTGTTGAGGATTGCTTCTAAAAAGTAGTTTGTTTTGTCCGGAATCTGTTTTGATTTTCAGTTGAGGAGATTGGTCAAATCTCTGCTGCTTATAGAAGAAATTCTTCTTTTTATCGCCGTAAAATAATTGATCAATGAAACTGTCCTGAAAGACAATCGGCTTTTCGAGGAAATTATTTTTCCAAATGAAAAAACCTGTTTTTCCATCTTCGTTCTGTGCTCTTAAAAACAGCTCTTTTTTTAAATAAAAATTATCAATTACATAACTGTCATAAGTGAGTTTTAGTTCATTTTTATTTGGAAAAGCTGCAATGCGATATCTGATCTTTCTTTCCTTTCCGTGGGTTAGCCTTCGGGCGAAACTGCCATCTGGTTTTACAGACCAGATATCATATTGGTCATAGAGTAAAATTTCATTGTCATCATTGCTCCAGCCAGGATTTCCACACGCTGATTCGCCTCCTAGTACTTCTTCTTTTGCAGTAAATGATGTACTTATTGTCTGGGTAATGTTTTTATGGGTATTGTTTTTTATATTGTAAACCCACCAATTATTTTCCCTGAAGTAAGCAATGTATTTTCCCTTTGGAGAAGGTATGATAAGCTTTATTTCACTGGGTTGTTTTTTTAGAAAAATGTTCTTTTTGAAAGTTTCAAGGTTTAAAATATAGTAATCCCGCGGACCAGATCTGGCAAATTGAGGCTCATAAGCTTTTGGGTTGGATAAAATTGCATACTTATAATCACCCGACAGCATAATTTTAGGCAGTTCATTTGTTGTCAGAGCAACAGCAGTATCAGCCTCAGGAAGCCAGATGGCAATTAGGCGATTTTCAAAATGACCTTCTTTTTCATTATAGGGATAAATCCATTTGTCATTGGCATTCCATATCTCAGGGAGCGTTTTTTTTTCTTTCTTGCTTTGAATATTTTTAAAACAGAAAAAAACTTTTTTAAGATCATCCGATATCGTAATCTTATAAACCAGGTTATGAATGAAAACAGCTGTAGTGTCAGTTCCAGATAGTTTGTCAGGGGTTAGCCTGAAAAGCTTTTGATTTTTCAGAATGTAATAATAAAGGGAGGTATTATTCTTCTGGTCAGAATTGGAAAAAAATGAAATAGATTTGCCTTCGTTCTGCCATGTAAAGGCAGTGAATTTATCTGTATTCCCCTTTAGAATATTTATGGTATTTTTTATTTTATTAAAATCTATAATTGACAGCCCGTATTGATTGTTACTTAATGTGCTATAAACCAGTTGCGCTCCGTGAGGGGCAAGAGAAAAATTATTTACATCCTGAATTTTTCTTTTGATCCCACCAAGAGGATTCGTAATAATAAGTTCGATTTTTGTCTGAATTATAAGCAAGTCATTCTCTTTGGAATACGCATAGTTGCTCACGTTTTCTATGATGTTATCAGTTCCTGCAGCCAGGTTTAGGATGTGCAATGTCGAATCAGTTAAACACACAAAAGCTTTTTTTGTAAAGCTGGCAACACCCCCTTTAGCAAAACTATACGTTTTGTTTTTGTCCTTATGAACTACAAACAATGTATCATTTCCGCTTTCATATTCCATTTTATAGGCTACCCACTGTTCATCAGAAGAAACTCTATCTATTTCAAGTCTTCCCCAAAGATGGTAGTCAGCTGGCGTTAGTTGTTTTTTTTGCACCACCTGCCCCCATAGGGGACAGGTCACTAATGGCAAAATAAATAATAGAACTAAAAATAAAATTACTGTCGGGCAGACTGCTTTATGATTCCATGTTTTTGATGAAAAATTATTTGTTGACATGATTATACAATTTAATATCCTTGGTTTTGAGGCAATAGATTTGGATTGGCACTTAATTCGCTCTGAGGTACGGGCAGTAGTATATCTGTTGTATTCCAACCGATTTTTACAGCCGATAATGACTGATCAATTTGATTCAGGCGCTTAAGATCAAAAAAGCGATGTCCATGTTCGGTAAAAAATTCCCATCTTCGTTCCTGTAAAACAGCTTTTAAAATTTCATCCTGAGTTTGCGCATCCGTATTGCTAAGACCGGCCCGGTTTCGTATTTTATTTAAATCTTCTTTAGCTCCGATAAGATCGCCCAGATGTGCCCTGGCTTCGGCCCTTATGAGATATTGTTCGGCAAGGCGAAAAACAATAGAATATTCTAAGGACTTAGCAGTTGGATTTTGCTCCTTATATTTGAATGCATGGTACCAGGTAGTTGTACCAGTAGTCACATTTTTGATCCAGTTAGTCCTTCTTTGATCCTGAGTACTGAATGTGTTTACCAGAGTATTACTTAAAGCCACTAATGGCGGAGGACCGGATTTAAAAATAAAAACCGTTGCTTCAAGAGTGTTTCTTCCGGCTGCTGCAGATTTGAGCTGCCAGATGGTTTCCTTGGATCCAATTAAAAATACGTTATTGGTATTGGCTTCCAAATTAAACAAAGTCGTTTGATTAAGGATGGAAGATGCCTCGTTTGCTGCCTGGGCATATAATTTACGATAGAGATAAACCCTGGCCAGTAATGTCTTTGCCACTAATCTGTTAGGACGAATTCTTTCCGTTGAGCTGTAATTATCAGGTAGCAACTCTATAGCTTTTTCCAAATCCTGCATTATATTTTGATAGAATTCTTCACTGGACATCCTGAGCGCTACACTATTTTTTTTATAATCGGTTTGTTTGATATAGGGGATTTCACCAAAGAGATTGGTAAGGTAAAAATGCAGCAACGCACGAATAAACAATGCTTCTCCTTCTAATTGATTTATATTTTCAGCCGACAGTTTTGTGTTTGCCGTAACTCCTTCAATTATACTGTTTGCGGCATAAATTTGATTGTAGGTGCTGTTCCAGTATTCTGTTATAGTGGGAGTGGTAGCTAAAAGCTGATTGTTGTAAAAAGGAAGACTTGGATTGGTTGGGGTACCATAACAAACAATTTCATCGGTATAATTTCCAAGTTGATTTGATATTCCGGTGTTGGAACCTGTGAGGATTCCTTTATCCCTAATTTTAGAATAAATGTCCGTAAGTGCGGCAGTAGCTGTAGCATAATCTTCAAAAACGGACGTGCTGGTGAGCTGTGATTTGGGCAGGTCAACCTCTACGAATGAATCACATGAATTCATGTAGAAAACTACCAAAGAAAGAGCTATGAAAAATTTGGTTTTAAGATATATTGTTTTCATTTTTTTTTAGTGTTAAAATGTTAGCTGAACTCCGGCAGTTATTACCTTAAGAGGAGGGAGGTAGCCACTGATTGTAAATTCAGGGTCGCCGTCTTTGTAATTTGTGAAAGTCAAAAGATTCTGCGCCTGCAACATCAATTTGCAATTAGTTTCTTTTAGCCTAAGTGGCAAATCATAAGATAGTGCTATGTTTTTAAGGCGAACATAAGAAGCATCAACTACAGAAGCATCACTTTCACTATGTAGGTTATATGCCGTTACAGCAACACTGTTTTCTCCAGTGGTATAGGTCTGATAAGGACCGGTATCTCCCGTTTGCTGCCAGCTGTTTACTGCACGGCTATTCTCATTCGACATCTGACCAGAGAATCCCATCCCATAAGTGCGGTTTTTTTGATTGACAAACTGAAATAAAAAGTCAAGCTTCCAATTTTTAAAACCAAGTTGATTTTGAAACCCACCATAGTATTTAGGATTCAGATCGGCTGTTAATTGGCGATCTTCAGGAAAAGATATTCTTCCGTCGTTGTTTAGGTCTTCAAATTCATATACTCCAGTTGTTGAATTAATCCCCTTATACTTATAAAGCAGGTCAATATTTAATGGCTGTCCTATGCGATATTTTTGACTATATGTTGAACTTTCCAGTCCGGGAAAATCCAATAATTTATTTTTGGAAAACGTTAAATTAAAATTGGTTGTCCAGCTAAAATTTTTAGTTGAAAAATTTAAAGTTCTTAAAGTCAATTCCAGTCCTGTATTTTGGACGGTCGCATCCAAGTTAGATTGCAGCGAGGTAAAACCTGTAGTGCCAGGCAGGGGAATGCCGACAAGTTGATTGGAAGAGCGGTTTTGATACAACGCTAGTGTAGTAAAAATACGATCCTGCAAAAAGCCTAACTCTATTGCGGCTTCCAATTTTTTATTGGTTTCCCAACCGAAATCTGCATTGTAAAGTCTGGAAGGTTGTAATCCTATTATGCCATTATAACTGACCCCTGTGATGGAATAAGTGTTTAAAAACTGGTAATCCCCAATCTGATCATTACCTGTTGTTCCATAACTGGCACGTATTTTTCCGAAGCTTAGCCAGCTATTGTTTTTAAGGAAACTCTCATTTGAAAAAAGCCATGCAGCTCCAATAGCTCCGAAGTTTGCAAATTGATTACCGGAACCAAATCGGCTCGAACCATCCCGTCTTGCAGTAACGTTTAAAATATATTTTTGCTTCCAATTGTAATTTACTCTGCCAAAAAAGGCCTGATATTTATATTGGGTTTCATCATTAAGAAGTACCGTTACAATATTAGCTGCCCCTAAATTATAAATAAGACTGTTGGAGCTAAAACCTTTTCCCGATTGGTATAGTCGTGAGGTCGTCTGACTTTGAAACGTACTTCCTAAAAGGACGTCGAGCTTTCCATCACCAATATTTTTATTCCAGCTAATCTGAGGCTCAATGATCCATGAGGATCGGTCAGTATCATTTAGAAATATGGACGAATTAGCACTCGAGATATTGTACGCCGGATTAAAAACTGTGGAGGGAGCGGTTCTACTTTCTTTAGTGCTCAGATCGGTATATCCGAAATTCCCCTTGAGGATCAGATTAGGGATTATCTCATACGATAATACAGCATTAACTACCAAATCTTTTGTTTTGGATTCAAATTTGGCATTCAAATTTCTTAGGGGATTATCCCAGGTTCCATTTTCCCAGTTAAGATTTCCGTTAGCATCATAAAGTGCTGGAGCGTTGGGAGGAAGTGATCGGGCATCGTAGGTAAAATCGAATGCCGGCTGATCATTATCCTGGAGATTGTATCCTGCTGAAAAATTAAACTTAAATTTATTGTCTAGAGAATGATGGTTTATACTGAGCTGTGAGCCTCCTTTTTTATATAAGAAATCACCTGGAAATACTGTTGTCTCTGTATGATAGGAGCCGCTTAAAAGAAATTGTGTACTTTCTGATCCTCCTGATACTGTTCCCTGCAGGTCATTGATTTGAGAAGTACCTCCAATGAGCTCTTCTTGCCAATCGGTGTAGCGATTTTGATCCCAAGTGCCGTTAATATCATAATCCCATGAATTGTACTCTGTGAGTCCATCATTTACGTAAGCCTGCTTGCGCATAGCCAGATATTGCTCGGTATTCATAAGTTTCATAAACTTTGTTACAGTACCCGCTCCTGTTGAAGCAGTCAGATTGAAAGTTGTTTTTCCTGATTTTCCCTTTTTTGTGGTGATAAGTACCACACCATTTGCACCTCTTGAACCGTAGATTGAAGTAGCATCAGCATCTTTTAGTATTTCAAGGCTCTCAATTGAATCAGGGTTGATACTGTTTAAGGGACTGGTAACTGATGGATAGGTTGATGAGGTTTGATTGTAACCAATAGGGTCAGACGCATAAGGTACGCCATCGATAATATATAGTGGCTGATTAGCATCAGGGCGCAGGCTATTCTGTCCTCGGATTTTAATTTCGAATCCTCCGCCGGGAACGCCAGTTGTCTGAGTTACACTTACTCCTGCCATGCGTCCTTGCATTGTAGCAAGAACATTTGTTACTGGCTGTGTTTCGATATCCTTGGATGTTATGCGTGCGATGCTTCCGGTGCGTTCGCTTTCTTTAACCGTATAATATCCAGCATTCACACGTACCTCCTGAAGTGTTGTGGTGTCTTCGGAAAGTATTATGCTTATTACCGAACGGCCCTGAATTGGAACCTGTGTGGTTTTAAAACCAATATATGATACTACAAGAGTGTCATAAGGAGACGATGAGATCACGAACTGACCACTGTAATCGGAAATTACTGCATTGTTTTTTTTGTTTTTAATGGCTATTGTTACACCTGGCAGCGGATTAATTCCGTCTGTTATAGTGCCTTGAACCTTATGTTGTTGGAAAAATAAATTGCTATGCTTTGAGTGATTTTTGGCAAGCATTGGTGAAAAAGACAAGAGAAAACCTAGAAAAATTAGGCAATAGAGAGCTCTTCCACCCATGGAAAATGAAAAATTATTCATAATTTTGGGATTGGTTAAATGAAACTTTGGTTTTGTTTGCTACGGTCCTCTGCTCTAGTTAGTCGCTGCTGCAGAGGGCCATTTTTTATGAATTAAGTAAACGGCTTAATAGACATAAATGAAGATTTGTTAATACACAGGCAATGATAATTTAAAAAAGTTTTACATGCGATGCGAAACTTTAAAAAATAATATGTGTGATTTGCTAAGAATAACAAGAGAGTTTTGAGCACAAAAAAGGCGTGGAACTCAGCTCATCGTTTTCAAGGCACTGGCGGCGCCCTACCACAAATAAGTGAGCCCACGCCATAAGACGTGAGCATCATACTTATCCTCTCGTGGTTTTTAAAACGCCAGTTTTTGAAAACGAGATTCAAAGCGAATGCTTCAAATATTTTTTACATGAAGAATCGCAAAATTATTTAATTATATGCTTAATGCAAATAATTATGAATGTTAATTCAATTAATAAACAAATATAACAAAAAACTTTCATTTGTTATAAGTTCTTATAACAATTTTTTATTGAATTATCACGCCTTTTGTCTAAAGGAACATAATATGGAAAAGCAAAGGGAAGAAAAACTTAAAAAATTTGGTAACAATCTTAAGAAGTTACGAACAGATTTAAACCTTAGTCAGGATGATGTAGTATTAAACAGTGATAAGCTTGTGAAAGCGACTGTAAGTGATATTGAAAACGGAAAACGAAATTTTGCGTATAGTACACTACTTGATTTGGCCAAGGGATTAGGGAAGGAACCAAAAGATCTGCTAGATTTTGAATAAAAACTAAGCAACTTTTTAAACGGAACTAATAAGAGAGTTATTGAAAAAAATATTATTCTTTATGTGTAAGAATTTTTCATCGATGAATTAACATTAGGTTATATTGCTATATATTTGCCGAATAACGTTACATTATGGAAGAAGCATATAGGACTACAAAGGGAATATTTTACAAAGCAAATGTTGAAGATGCTCTGCAGTCTAAAGATTTTGAATCATATAAAGGCAAATTTAATCTCATTTTTTTTTCTCCTCCTTTCCCACTAAATAGAAAAAAAAAATATGGCAATTTACAAGGTGAAGAATATATAGAGTGGATTTCGAAAATAAGTACTTTACTAAGCGAGTATTTAACGGATGATGGTTCTATAGTACTTGAAATTGGAAATTCATGGGAAGAAGGAAGGCCAATAATGTCAACATTACCTTTAAGATCTCTTTTAGCATTTTTAGATAAAGGAAATTACAATCTGTGCCAACAATTTATTTGGTACAACAAAGCTAAGTTACCTAGTCCAATACAATGGGTAAATAAGAAGAGGATACGTGTTAAGGATTCATTTACAACAATTTGGTGGTTAAGTAAAGGTGATTATCCAAAGGCTAACAATAAAAATGTTCTTGTAGAATATAGTAGCCGAATGAAAAAGCTACTAAATGAACAGAAATATAATTCTGGCAGGAGACCTTCAGAGCATGTTATTAATGAGAAATCGTTTTTGACGAATAATGGCGGGGCAATACCGTCAAATGTGCTAATTTCATCAAATACAGATTCAAATTCCAAGTATTTAAGGTATTGTAAAGATAAAGGAATTGGACCTCATCCTGCGAGAATGCCATTAGACTTGCCTGAGTTTTTTATACGCTTTTTAACAGATGAAAATGACTTAGTTTTTGATCCTTTTGGAGGCAGTAATACAACGGGAGAAAGTGCTGAAAGTTTAAATCGAGAGTGGATTTCAGTCGAAATTAATGATGAATATATTGAAGGCTCTAAAGGTCGTTTTGATACAATTATAACTTCAAAATCTACTACTAGTGTCAAATAATACGAGAAGCCCAAAGTTATCTCTACCCTCAGAAGCAGATTTAATTAATCAAATTCGTTTAACAAGTGAAATCGTTTGGGAAAAAAAACTGGACAAATCGCATATAACTGAGTGGTTAACAAATTTTAAGGGAGAAGTATTTAAAAAAAGCTATGAAGATCAGCTTGCATTGTGGCTATTAGCAAATTTTGTTTTCTATAATGAGAATGAAGTTAAGCATTTGTGTAAAATGTTGTATAGCGATTTTATACATAAATTGATTGTTGAACAAGATGTTGCAAATAGTATAGATATAAACTACAAAAAGATTCTTGGCAGAAGTAGATTTTATAGTCTTGGACAGCCAGGTGAAAGTAGTAGCTATATATTATATTTATTTCGCCAACAGAACGAAATACCTTTAAAAAAATTTATTTCTAGGTTAGACAACCTTGATCAAACAGTCGATACAATCATATTTGTAGATGACGTGACATTGTCTACTGGTGAAAAAAGTCAAGCTGCAAAATATATTAGACAGCTGAAAGAAAATAATCCAAGCTTAAAAACTAAGCGAATACTTTTGTTAACTTTTATTGCAACAGACGATGCAATTGATTATCTTCAAAGTGAAAATATTGAGGTTGTAACATGTATAATTCTTGATAAAAGACATAAGTGTTTTGAAGAAGATTCCATGGTTTTTTCGTACTTTAACGAGCACTTAGAAAATGCAAAAAAATTTGCTACTCATTATGGTAATATAGTTAAACCCGCTAATCCTCTCGGGCACAATGATGGTCAGTTTTTATTTGGTTTTTATTATAATACACCAGATAATACTTTACCTATTTTTTGGGCAGAGGAGAACAATTGGATTCCTATTAGAAAAAGATATCACAAAAATTATCAAAATAAATTGCTAAATATTGGAAAATACATATAAAAATCCCTTTTCTGAATATAATGCTAATGTCATGGATAATAATATGATATTAGAATATTGGAGTAATCCATTTAGTTTTGTTGAATTTGGTTTAACTGAAAAAGAAGTATTTTCTGATCCAAATCCAATCGTCTTTATGGGTGGACGCGGTACTGGAAAAACTATGTTTTTAAGATATTGTTCCTATGACGTGCAAAAAAAACTACTAAGCAGAGACCACACAGACACAACTAACAAATTGTTAAATGGAGCTGGTTTCTATATTCGAATTGACGGACCAATCTTAAGATCATTTGAAGGATTCGGTGTTAGTGATGAAAAATGGTTAGTAATTTTTACTCATTATTTTGAACTATACATTGCCAGAGCTTATCTCGCTTATTTTCATTCACTTGAAAAGGATACAAAGATCGATGTTAAATTTACGAAAAAGTTTTTTGAAGATTGCTCTGCGCTTTTAACTGGAAGTATCACTAGTTTGCCGGATTTGTCGGAAATGATTTCATTTGTGGACTCAAAAATTACTGAAATTAATTTGTTTAGGTCGCAAATTCCATTAAAAAATATAGAGTTTGAATCAGAATTTATATATAATTCTCAATATCTTATTTTTGGTATAGCTGATGTTTTCAAAAAAAATATTCTTGAAGTACCGGAAGATTTTAAATTTGTACTAATGATTGATGAATACGAAAATTTTCTGGAATTGCAACAAAGATTGATAAATACACTTTTAAAATTTGTAAAGCCAGGTATTACTTTTCGATTAGGGATGAGACTTGAAGGTTTTAGAACCTATGATACCATTAGTACAGATGATTTTATAAAAGAAGGTAGAGATTACAGGAATATAATATTTGAAGAATACTTAATAAAATCGTCAGGTTACTCAAAATATCTTAGGGATATTGCTAACAAAAGATTATCAAAAATTGAATGTTTTGTACAGAACAATCTTACTGATATTGCAGATTTTTTAGGTGAAAAAGAAGATTTAGTTTTAGAGGCAATTGAAATTGTTGGAATTAAACATGAGAAAATATTTTCGCACTATTCAATCGATAATAAAGATGATAAAAAACTGCTTACATGTATTGAGAATCCATTACTACAGGTATTAAATTGCTTATGGTTTAAGAGAGGTAAAACAAGTAAGGAAATTAATAGCGCAATGAAAGCATATTTAATTGGTGCTGCTGATCCAAATCTTTCAAAATATAAAATGGATTACGTCGATAAATATAAACTTTCACTAATGTTTATTATTGCAACAATTTATAAAAAAGATAAAAGTTATTATTCTTTTAATACTTTTAGTTATTTATCATCTGGTATAGTTGGTCATTTTATTGAACTTTGTCGTCGTTGTTTTCAATATGCTGAATTTGAAAATAAGAAAACTTTGATCGAAAGTGGAAATATACCGAAGCATTTACAAAGCAATGCCTCTCGAGATTTAGCTGAAACCGAATTACAACAAATAAGAAGAATTGAAAAGTTTGGTAATAAACTATACTTTTTTGCATTGAATCTGGGTGATACTTTTAAAAGATACCATAGAGACATTCTTATTCGTTATCCTGAAACAAATCAGTTTTCAGTAGATAAAACATTACTTACTACATCAACAAAAGATGCTTTCGAAGCTGCTCAAAGATGGTCAATAATTCAGAGAAAGCAAAAAACTCAACAACAATCCATAGGAAAAAAGAAAAACGATATATTTATTTTAAATAGAGTATTTGCACCAATTTTTCAGTTTTCATACAGGACTAGAGGAGGTTTTTCAGAGGAATACAATTCTTCAGAAATAACTGCATTAATGGAGAAGGAAGGAATCGAATTTAGGCTTGAAAAAACTAGAGTTAAACAAATTACGAAAAATAATTCTCAAACAGAACTTGGATTTTAATATGGAAATAATTTACAAATCGAATGTATTAAATGAAAACTGGAACAATGATATTGAGAAATTTGATTATTTTTTGTTAGCTGTTGGAACAGATTTGAGAGCATATAAATCCATCTTTGTTGCAGAACAAAATAAAATTGAAGTCGACAACGTAGTTCTTTTTAATTTTCACGAAAGGACAGAATCGATAAAAAAACGTCAAAGTATTGGCTCTGAGAATTATAAAAATTTATCATATAAAACAAAAATTTATAATTGTTCTTTAAAAAATCCTTCTGCTGCCTTAAAGGAATTAGATATCGATATTAAAAAAGATTCCCAAATAGCTGTAGACATTTCTTTCTTCACAAAACCATTTTTTTTTACACTTTTAAATTGGTTGAAGACGGTTTGTGAAATTGAAAATGTTACGATTTTCTACACTGAGCCGAAAAACTATGTGTTTAATAAAGGTCTATATAGTGAATATCATTCAAGTGTAGGTCCAGTAAGTATCGAGGAAATAGCAAGTTTTAGTGGAAACGATGCCAATAAAAATGATAGTTTACTTATTATCATGCTCGGTTTTGATGGAGATTTATCGGCCGAACTAGATGAAAGTGTTGCGCCAAAAAAAACAATTTTGGTTAATGGGTTTCCTAGCTATTCTCCAAATTTTAAAGATATCAGCTTAATTTCTAATGAAAAAGTTGTAAATAAAGGTGGTAATAAACTTGTATTTAGTAGATCAACAAATCCTTTTGACACCTACAACTTACTGACGAGTATAAAGGACAAGACTGAATATAAAGATCTTTTTATTAATATTGCTCCAATTGGTACAAAACCTATGGCGCTAGGAGTATGTTTATTTGCACTTCATAATCCCGAAATCAGAATTATATATCCTGTTCCTGAAAAATTTGAAGATGTAACTAGTCATGATTCATGGTGTACTTGGTATTACGAAATATCCTTAAATTTAAATTCTTAAATATGATAACCCTTTTTTCGGAGGTCTAACATGAATTTATAGATTCGTCAAAAGAAGTTTTTTTAAACTCTTTTTAAACTTTTTGAATTTGAAGTTAAAATTTGCAAACTCTATCACCTGATATTTTTATAAGTTAAGACTAATTAAATTGAAAAATTAGCGATAAATTTATGACAACAGCATCATTTAAAGATATTAAGAAAAAAATTGAATCAAGTATTTATTCCGCTAGAGAGTCAATTATTGTGTCAGTTGCATGGTTTACTAGTAAAGATCTGCTTGGGCAGTTAACTGACAAATTAGATACGGGCTGTTCTATAGAAATTATGATAAGTGACCACTATGAAAACACAAGATTATCTTTCGAAAACTTTATAAATAAAGGTGGAAAAGTTTACGTTTTATCAGCTAGAAGTGGTAAGTTTTTGCATGACAAATATGCAATATTTGACAATACTAAATTAATTGCTGGCTCCTATAACTGGACAAATTCTGCTGAATATTATAACCATGAATTTATTGTACAAAGTGAAGAAACACAACTAATAAAACAGTTTTTTATCCGTTTCAATAAATTAAAAGAAATTGTTATCCAATACGACAAAAGGGCATTGTTGGCAAATGATGTTCTTTGTTCTGATACAAAAGAAAATGAATTCATAATTTTAGAAAGCCAGTTGCATGATGAACTAATTTCGTCAATTGATCTTTCATTAAAAGCAGGTGCAAAAATTAACAAATCAATAATCCTTAACCAGATTTACGATTACGGAGCTATTGGTGCCTCAAATCGTCTAATAAAGGAGGGTACTGAGAAGTTACATTCTGGACTACTTAAAATGTTTGAAATAGATAGGCTAGATCTTACAATTGAAAGCATAATTCAGAAAGATAAGTATAAAGTTTTATTCAGTGAAGAAATATTAGCAAAAGCAAGGCAACGTCTTGAAAAATTGAAATAAATTTAAAAACTATTTTAATAGCAATTATATTGAGGTCCGATTTTCTATCAGTTATTTTCGCTTAAATTACCATTTTCGAAGCATTTCAATAATATTTAAAATCAAGATGGTTTTATGAATCTACCAAATTCCCAATATCTGTCAATAAATAAATTATCTTCTGTATTTGCGAATACTTCTGCTAGTTATAAGTTTTACTGGTTTTTGGCTATTCTTGAATTAGTAGAGGAGGGAAGCACTCAAATAGATAAGCAAAGGATATTCGCAAGAATGATAAGTAATTCTTGGTATACGGTTAATTATTTCCATATTTCTTTTGGTAAACAAGACCTTATTCAGGAAGCGGTTAAAGCTATTCTGAGAATTGAAAATCTTAAAATAAATGAAAATAGAAGTGTAATAAATTCTGTGTTAGAAAATACTCAAGAGATTAAAACCCTTAAGCTATTAAATCACTTCGATAAAAATGTTCCTCACTGGTTTATTTCTTCTTGGTTTTCCGGAAATCGTAGTGAAATTTATTTCCTTTCTCAGAATTTCGATCACGGATGTATTTACCGGTTAGATAAAGATCATATTGAGATAAATCCAATTTGGATTAGCTATTTAAAAATGAATTCAAAAATACTTAAGGATTTTTGTTTTTGGAATTTGTCACTCTTTCTGCAAAAAAGAAATCCAAATGTTCCTGACATTCCAAATAAAATAAGTAAATCATTAGCAAGGAATTCTTTGATAAAACAAACAAATGAATATTGGAAATTGGTCTTTAATGAATTGGGGGCAATAGATTGCGTGTTCACCAATAACAGATTATTGTTTGATGAAAAAAAATATGCTTTGGACCATTTTGTGCCTCATGCATTCGTTTCTCACGACTTAATTTGGAATCTAATTCCAATTGATAAAAAATTTAATTTATTTAAAAGCGATAAACTTCCACCTTTAGATAGGTATTTTGATAAGTTTTATACTCTGCAAAAGACTGCTTATGAAATAGTAAAAAGTTATAATTCTAAGAATAAATATTTAGAGGAATATCTTACCATTTTTCCAGACTTAGATTGTGGTTTTAATTATTTGCGATACAAGGAAACTATTCAGCCGCTAATCACGATTGCAAGTAATAACGGTTTTTCATACATGAAAGATTAAGGGTTGTGTCGCATCTGGGAATAACTTTTATCTTTAGAATTTTAAACCGATCAGAAGATGAATACTAAAGGTCAGTGCTATCCAAAATACATAATTCTTCATGCAGTATATTTCAGGTTAAGATTTACACTTTGTTACCTGTATGTTGAAAAACTAATGAAGATTAGAGGTGTCATTGTGGATCATGCCACGATTCAGCGTTGGGTTTATAAGTTTGGAGCTTTGCTTGAGGCATAGATGAAGAAGAGAAAAGGCAGAGTGGGGGCGAGTTGGAGATTAGATGAGACCTATATCAAAGTAAAAGGCATTTAGTGTTATTTATATGAACTATAGATAAATTAGGCAATATAGTTGACTTTCTTTTGACCAGAAAAAGACAAAGAATAAGTGCTAAATCATTTCTAATTAAAGCAATTGCTAAGAATTACCGGCCAAGTGTAATAAACATTGATATAAGCGCTTCTAATTCCGCAGCGATCAAAGTATATAATAAACGATCATTCTTAAAGATTAAATTCCGAAAGTGTAAATTTCTCAACAATATTGTAGAGCAGGATCATCGTTTTATAAAGTGGCGTATACAAAACGGATTAGGTTTTAAAAGTTTTGAATCGGCCAGACGAACATTGAGCGGAATTGAAGTTGTGTATATGCTGAGAAAGAATCAAATGGTTAGACCAGAGATAACTATGTATAAATCATTTTGTAAATTGGCGGTTTAACTTTTAAATCATTTAAAAGCTTAGATTTTATTCTGACAGATGTGACATAACCATAACGTTGCACAATTCTCTTTTTGGTCATGAAAACATGGTAGAATGGGATATTTTTTGTGACAATGCTAATCCAGTTTATGGGTCAAGGAGATTATCTGATATTTTAAATAAATAAGTTGGACTGATATAACCTTAACGTATAAAAACGGATTTCTATTTAATATATTTAAGTCAATATTTTAAAACTCTAAACCTTATTTCAAACATGGAAGATTGGCTAATAATACTAAATCAAGCGACAAATCTATTAGACATTAATGAAGATAAGTTTGAATCTCTTGGTGGTAATGTACAATATCGATTACACTATGTCGATGCTGATCAAATTGTTGTAGATAGAGTAAATGGTGGTAATTACGCAAAAATTGGACGTCATGGTGCTATAAATGCCATTAATAGATTAAAAGAAAGAGGAAGAATTTACAAATCCGATTTTATAAACAGTGTAATAAGGCAAGCAACAATTGTTATGCTTCATCCAAATATTTTTTATGATAGCGATACTAAGGAAATCATCTGGAGAGAACCGGTAAATGGAATTGAATTAATTGAGAGAGTTATAGATGAGGCGGAAGATGATGAATTAGAAAAAATTCAAATTCAAATAAATAAACGAAGAAACCAATCTAAATTTAGATATAACATTCTCAATCTTTACAATAGTAAATGTGCAATTTCCAAAATAAATATTCCTGAAGTTTTAGATGCAGCGCACATAATTTCACATTCCGAAACCGGAATCAATAAGCAGAATAATGGAATTCTACTGCGAAACGATTTACATGTTTTATTTGACAAAAATTTAATTTTAATTAACCCATATACAAAGGAAGTTTTGATTGACGAAGCTTTGAGAGATTCACAATATAATATATATCATAAATCTAAAATTGAATTACCCATTACAAATGAATATCTTTTAAAAAAATGGGAAAACATCAATATTTCGACTAAAGAATCCTTTCGATAATTTCCAGGTTAAATTTGTTTCGACAGATTAGCACTAATAAATATCGGTAATGATTTGTGATTTTTAGTTATTTTTGAATACATAGAGGCAAACTTGTTATATCCAATTGTGGATAGTATTGATAAATGTTTGTTTCGAATAAACAATTAATACCACTAATTTTATGAAATACAAGAGTTCAGAAAATATACAATTTGATCTTTTAGAAAATGGGCTTGATTTTGTCACCTCGGGGTTAGAACATATTTTAAAAGATCATTCTCCACATCAACTAAAGTATGCAATCCTACACTTGTCTGCAGGAACAGAACTTATATTAAAAGAGGTTCTTAAGAATGAACATTGGTCTTTAATTTTCGAAAACGCAAATTTAGCAAAATTTGAGCTTTTGAATACTGGTGAATTTAAAAGCGTTGATTTTGAAACTCTATTAATTAGGCTAGTTAATGTATGTGAGATAGAACTTTCCGAAAAAGAAAAATCAATTTTGCGACAGTTAAAAAAGCTTCGAAATAAAATTGAGCATTTCGAATTTAACGAAAACGTGCAAGCAATAAAATCACTTTCCTCAAAAGTACTTTGTTTGATATTAAGTTTCATTAATAATAATTTTGATTTTAAATCTCTTTCATTAACATCCCAAGATTATTTGGAAAGATTAAGGGAGGCTTTAGCTAAATTTAAAGAGTTTGTTAATCTTAGGGCAGCTCAAATAAAATCGGAAATAGAATTGGCCCAAAGAGAATTTAAAATTGAAAGTTGTCCTCTTTGTCGACAGTCAGCTTTAGTCTTAAATGAACCCTTAGAATGTTTGTTTTGTGGGTATTCCGATGAACCTCAAAAAGTAGCAATACTTTATGCAGAAAATATTTTGGGTGAAAGTCATTATCTATGTATGACAGATGGTGGGGAATTTCCAGTAAATGATTGTATTCACTGCGATGAGATCGATACGTTTGTAGCAAAAGGGAGCGAAGGTTATGTCTGTTTTAATTGCTTTGAGACAAATCAAAATGATGACCTTAAAAGTTGCAATGAATGTGGTCAAATTTTTGAAAGTGATATCAAGGACGGTCTTGATATCTGTGAGTATTGTGCTGAATATTTATTTAATAAATATGATTAAATTACTAGTAACATGACATGATTGAGAATGTTACTTATGGAATATAATTTTTATTCAAATTTTCTTATGAAGAAATACTCTAAGATAAAATCATAGGTTTTACGAAGTGTGGAGAGTTATCGTAAGTTAAAGAAAAGAAATAAACGGTTTTTGAAATTACTGAAAGTATGGAATTGATGATGGTTTGTGAGCTTAGGTTCGAATCCTTCTGCGTTTAGATGAGCGGACAAATCTTTCATATAAAGTTTTTTACTCAATATCTTATAGAGATAAATTAGATTTATTTGTACCTTATTTGTACCATTAATTTGTAAGTTGCTGATTTGTAGATATTGTTACTTTTGAAGAAGTAAAATAAGCAGAGAACTTCCGATTTATCGGAATGTGAATCGCTTATCCCGATTTTTATTGGGATCTTTTGAAGATCATAAATAAGGAAAAACCGGACTAGAAATAGTCCGGTTTTTTTATGCGTTATATCTGCGAAGCAGCTTATGACAAAATGATAAATGTCATTTCTCATTCAGATTCTTTTTCGTAATATTACTATTGTAAATATTATTGAATGAGAAAGATAAAATACAAGAAGGGACGCAAGCTTCAGCATATTACTTTAGAGTATACAGGAACGCATAAAGAGCATCAGACAGAGATGCAGCTTTTTGTATATGATGATAACGATGTTGTTGAATATGATAAGTTTACGGTTCTGGCATTAAATACCTGTATTGATTATAATAAAAATAATTGGCTCAATATTCACGGATTAAATAATATCGATTTACTTAAAACGGTAGGAGCGCATTTTAAACTGGATGATTTTTTATTGGCAGATATTTTAAATACTGCGAAAAGAACTAAGCTTGAGGAACAAAAAGATATCCTATTCTTTAATATAAAATCGCTTTTGCCTTCTGAATATTCAGATAATATTAGTGTTGAGCAAATAAGTTTTATTCTGAAAGACGGAATTCTGATTTCTTTTCAGGAAAAACGAAGCGATTTCTTTACTCATATTCGCGAGAGACTTCGCACTCATGCAGGTATAGTTAGAACAAAAAAGGTCGATTACTTACTCTATTTATTGCTGGATGCCGTAATGGAGAATTTCTACATTACAATTGAAGATGAAGAAGATAAAATCGAAGAATTAATCAATTTAACGAAGAAAGGAGCTGATCCGGTTATTTTGGAAAAGATTGAAAATCATCGTGATAATTTCAATTTTCTAAAACGTTCTATTGTTCCGCTTAGGGATTCTTTGTATTATTTAAAAACGATTAAAGACGACGATACTTATAATGGAATCCAAAAAGAGACTTTTAGTTTCTTCATCAGATTGCATCAAAAAAGCCTTGAATTACTGGAGCAAATCGAATCGGATATGAGTTCGTTAGAAAGTGCTTCAAACTTTTATTTCTCGGAACAAAGCCGAAAAATGAATGAGATTATGAAAACCCTGACCATTATTTCGGCCATTTTTATCCCGCTTACTTTTATTGTTGGAGTCTACGGAATGAATTTTGATTATATGCCGGAACTACGAGCAAAAAACGGCTATTTTATTGTCATGGGAGCCATGTTTTTATTGGTTATAGCCTTGATTATTTATTTCAAAAAAAGGCGCTGGTTTTAGCGTTTATTATACAGTTAAAGACTTGAAAAGTTTTAAAATATAAATTATGAGTAAAGCAATATATATCGCTACAAGCGATCAAAATAGCGGAAAATCAATTATTACACTTGGTTTAATGAGTATTTTGATTGGTAAAACAGCCAAAGTAGGTTATTTTAGGCCCATTGTAGAAGATTTTATCGATGGAGAATTAGACAATCATATCGAAACTGTTTTGTCGCATTTTAATCTTGATATTAAGTTTGAAGATGCTTATGCGATTACCAAAAGCAAATTAATCAAGAAGAAGAATAAAGGTAAAATAGGAGAGGTTCTGGACTTAATTATTGAAAAATATAAAAAGCTCGAAGAACGTTTTGATTTCGTTTTGGTTGAAGGAACAAGTTTTACGGGCGAAGGAACTTCTATCGAATTAGATTTGAATGTTTTAATAGCTAAAAATCTTGGAATTCCAACAATAATTATAGGTTCAGGAATCGGAAAAACTTTAGAAGAATTAGTGGACAGTCTTTACTTAGTTTACGATTCTTTTAAAGTAAAAGAAGTTGAAGTTCTATCTGTAATTGCCAATAAAGTTCAGTTTGAAAATATAGAATTGGTAACACAAGGATTGCAGAAAAGTTTGCCTGCTAATGTTTTGATTAATACAATTCCGTTGATTTCAAGTTTGAATAACCCAACAATGCAGGAAATTGTCAATCAGCTTGATGCAAAAGTGTTGTTTGGAGGTAATTATTTGAATAATGAAATTGGACATTTTAGTGTTGGTGCCATGCAATTGCATAATTACTTAGTTCATTTACATGACAATGCTTTGGTGATTACTCCAGGCGATCGTTCAGACATTATTTTAGGCGCTTTGCAAGCTAATGAATCGGCTAATTACCCAACTATTTCCGGAATTATTCTAACAGGAAATATTGTTCCGGAAGAAAGCATCTTAAAGCTTATTGAAGGACTTTCTGCCATTGTGCCAATTATTGCTGTTGATGGAGGAACGTATCATATTACGAATAAAATAGGTTCTATACGATCAGAAATTTATGCTAATAACACTCATAAAATTGAAACCTCAATATCGACTTTTGAAAAGTATGTAGAAATTGAAGCTTTATCCGAAAGATTAATCACTTTTGTACCGGAAGGAATGACGCCAAAAATGTTCCAGTATAATATGGTAAAAAGAGCAAAACAACATCGCAAACATATTGTTTTACCTGAAGGAAATGATGAGAGAATTATCATTGCCGCTTCAAGATTATTAGATATGGATGTGGTTGATATTTCGATTATTGGAGATAAAAAACAAATCGAAAGTAAAGTTGCAGAACTTGGAATTACATTTGATTTTTCGAAAGTAAATATTATCAATCCTATAGAATCGCCACTTTACGAAGATTATGCAAATACGTATTATGAACTTCGAAAAGCCAAAAATGTGAGTATCACAATGGCAAGAGATTTAATGGAAGACGTGTCGTATTTTGGAACTATGATGGTTTACAAAGGTCACGCCGACGGAATGGTTTCCGGTGCCGCACATACTACACAACACACGATTCTACCAGCTTTGCAATTCATTAAAACCAAACCAAATTCTTCTGTAGTTTCTTCTGTGTTTTTTATGTGTTTAGAAGACAGAGTTTCGGTTTTTGGTGATTGTGCTATTAATCCAAATCCAACAGCAGAACAATTGGCAGAAATCGCAATTTCATCTGCAGAATCGAGTTCAGCTTTTGGAATTGAGCCTAAAATTGCAATGCTTTCTTATTCATCTGGATCATCAGGAAAAGGAGATGAGGTTGATAAAGTAAGAGCTGCAACAGAAATTGTAAAACAAAAACGTCCCGACTTAAAAATCGAAGGCCCAATTCAGTATGATGCAGCGGTCGATCGTGCCGTTGGAAAAAGCAAAATGCCGGATTCTGAAGTAGCAGGTCAGGCGAGTGTGCTTATTTTTCCAGATTTAAATACAGGAAATAACACGTATAAAGCTGTTCAGAGAGAAACTGGAGCATTAGCAATTGGTCCAATGTTACAAGGTTTAAATAAGCCCGTAAACGATTTGAGCCGTGGTTGTACTGTAGACGATATTATAAATACGGTTGTCATTACGGCGATTCAGGCGCAAGGCTTGTAATCAATTAAAAATTAGGAATTAAAAATTAAAAAATAGAACGCGGATGAGACAGATTCGCTATCGCGAAAACGCAGATTTACACGGATTTTATTTTTTATAGAATAAAAATCCGTTTTAATCCGTGTCTTTACGAAGTAAATCAGCGTCATCCGCGTGCTAATGTCAACAACAAGAAATAAAAAGTAATGAAAATATTAATCATCAATTCAGGAAGTTCATCAATAAAATATCAATTAATGATTATGCCAACAAACGAAGTGATTTGTACGGGTATGATTGACAGAATTGGATTAGAAACTTCAAATGTAACATTCAAAAGTGCTTCAAACACAATAGAAGAAACGTTGCCAATTTCGAACCATAAAGTGGGTTTGCAGAAAGTAGCCAGTATGCTTTTGGATGCTGAAAAAGGCGTTATAAAATCAACATCAGAAATTGGAGCGGTTGGTCATCGCGTTGTACATGGAGGAAGTGATTTTAGTGATACTGTAAAAATTGATGAAAAAGTAAAAGCAAAAATCAAACAGCTTTTTGAATTGGCACCATTACATAATCCTGCGAATTTAGAAGGAATTAATGTCGCTGAAGAAATCTTTAGTTCGGCAGAACAAATTGCTGTTTTTGATACCGCTTTTCATCAAACAATGCCAGAAGTAGCTTATAAATATGCTATTCCAAATTATCTTCTAACAGAGAATAAAGTACGTGTTTATGGTTTTCATGGTACAAGTCATAAATATGTTTCTGAGAAAGCAATTGATTTTTTAGAAAATAATTCTAAAATAATAACCATTCACTTAGGTAATGGCTGCAGTATGGCTGCGATTAAAAACGGAAAATGTATTGATACCACAATGGGATTTTCGCCTTCTAACGGTTTGATTATGGGAACTCGTTGCGGCGATATTGATCAGTCTGTAGTATTTTATATGATTAAAAATTTAGGATATACACCAGACGAAGTAAATTCAATTTTATTGAAACAAAGCGGTATGCTTGGTCTTACAGGTTATAGTGATTTACGTGATATTGAGTCAGAAGCTGAAAAAGGAAATAAAGATTGCCAATTGGCTTTATTTATGAACGCGTATCGTATTAAAAAAATCATTGGTTCTTATACTGCAGCTTTAAATGGATTAGATGCGATTGTTTTTACTGCCGGAATTGGAGAAAATTCTTCGCATATGCGTAAATTAATTTGTACAGATATGGATTATTTTGGAATAGAGCTGGATCAGGATAAAAATCAGATTCGTTCAAAAGAAATCAGAGAAATTAATTCGGCGAGTTCAAAAACAAAAGTTTTGGTAGTTCCAACAGATGAGGAATATGAAATCGCAAATCAGGTTTATCATTTACTTCAGAATTAAGATTTGATATTTAAATTCTAAAAAAAGCTCCATCATCATGGAGCTTTTTTTAGACCTGAAAATTAAATATTTGTCAGTATCTTTGAATATAAAATATCATATTTTGAAATCGATACTTATAAAAACAATATTCTTCTTTTTCATTGCTTTTCAAATACAAGCACAAGAATTACTTCCTTTTGTAGAAAATTATAATAAATCAGATTACCAGGGCGATAACCAAATTTGGAATGTCGTTCAGGGAAAAGATAACGCCATGTATTTTGCCAATAACCATTATTTACTGCGATATGATGGTGTTCTTTGGGAAAAATATTCGTTACCTAATAAAACGATCATCAGATCTATTTTGATCGAAGGAGATAAAATCTATTCTGGCTCTTATAAAGAATTTGGATACTGGTATAGAAAAGACGGTAAAATGCATTACGTTTCAATTACCAAAAATCTGCGTTTGTTTGATGAAAAAGACAATGAAGAAATCTGGAAAATTTTCAGATTCAATGGTTCTTTATATTTTCAGTCGTTCAATGATGTTTTTATCTATGACGGAAAACAGATCAAAAAAATCAGATTCCCTTTTTTAATTTCCTATTGTTTTGCAGTAGATAATAATCTTTATGTTGCTTCTGTCGAAAAAGGAATTTTTAAAATGAATGGTGCACGAATTGCGAATCCAAAAGGTTGGGATGTTTTAAAAAAGACGGTAGTTCACGCCATCGAAAAGTATCAAGGCAAAACGTATGTTTTTACTCAGAAAAAAGGAATATTTATTCTGGAAAACGGAATCTTAAAGCCTTGGAATAACCCTTTAAATGAAACTTTTAAAGCCGCTACAATTAATGTTGCAAAATTTATTAAAAATAACAAACTGGTTGTAGGAACAGGAAACAGAGGTGTTTTTATATACGATTTTAATACAAATACTTCTAAGAATATCGATCGAAACAATGTATTGATGAACAATTCTGTTTTAAGCATTGGTTTTGATAAAGAGAATGATTTATGGTTAGGATTAGACAACGGAATTGCTCATGTTGAGGTAAATTCACCAATATCATTTTTCTATGATAATTCAGGGATTCTAGGTTCCGTATATTCCGTTGCAACTACAAATAAAGGATATTTGATTGCTTCCAATCATGGTATTTATGAGTTTTATGCCAGTAAATTTAATATGCTGCCCAATACTCAGGGACAAGCCTGGAATATTACAAAAATTGATAATAAATATATCATTGGGCATAACGATGGAACATTTTCTTATGACAATGGTTCTTTGCTTAAAATAAATAATAAAAGCGGCGGATGGAATTTATCAAAAAGCAGTATTAATGATACTTACTTTCAGTCTACGTATAGTGGTGTTATATTGTATGATGATCCATCAGATTTAACAAAGGCTAAAGTTATAGAGAGTCTTTCGAAACCTATAAAATATGTAGCTCAGAATAAAAAGAATGAAATTTGGGCCGCAGATAATTATCGCGGATTGTATCGTGTTTTGTACGATGACGATTATAAAACTAAAAAAGTAGAAAACGTTACACAGCAAAGCAAGATAAAAAATGATTTTGGCGTTAAAATTTTTGAATTTCGTAGTGAGATTCTTTTCCTTATAAATAATATATGGTATACCTATAATTCTCTAAGCAATAAATTGGAAGAAAATAAATTGTTTAATTCTAATTTCAAAAATATTAGCGACGTTGTATCAATTGATGAAGATCATTTTATGGTACTGCAAAATGGAATTTTGTATCATATTTATGCTAATGGAGATAAATTTCTGTGGAATATTATTCAGGAGAAATATTATAAAGGAAAACTGATCAATGATAATCTTAGAATTTTTAAAACTCAGAATCATTATTTATTGAATCTTGACGATGGTTTTATTTCACTTCAATTGAAATATGAAAATAAGCAAAATTCAGATGTTAAAATCGAAGCATTTAATGAAGATAATTTAGTTGAAGAAGATTCTAAAATCAAATTCAATACAGAATTAAAAGTTAATGTGATTTCAGGAATTTACGGAGCCAGTAAACCTAATTTATTTTATAAGCTTAACAATAGTAAAGATTATGTTCCGGTTCTGGATGGATTAATTGTATTGAATAACTTAAGTAGCGGTTATCACTCCATAACAATATTTAATCACAATGGAGCCAATTACGAAAAGGTTGCAAATTTTGATTTTAAAGTGGCTGAACCCTGGTATTTTTCATTTTGGATGATTTTGCTGTATTTATTGGCAATAGGAGTAGTGCTGTTTTTCTATTATAAATGGAATAATCTTCGATCGATACAAAAATTAAAATTACAAGCTGAAGAATTAAAGCATCAAAGAGAAATTCTGGAAATGGAATTGAAAGCAGAAAATGAATTAAATGTTCAGGAATACGAGAAACACATTCTGGAACTTGAATTACAGACAAAATCTTCTGAAGTTGCCGGTAAATCTTTGTCTATTGCAAAGCAAAGTGAAATGATCGAAAATATTCAAAGTATTCTTGATTCCGAAAAAGATTTTAATAAGCTCAAAAGCGAAATCAAGAAAGCGATTAAGATAAATGAAGTCAATAAACATGAGTGGGAAACTTTTGAAACAAATCTGAATCAAATTCACAACGAGTTTATCATTAACCTTTCTAAGAAATTTCCAAATCTTACTCCAAAAGATATAAAGCTCTGTGTTTATCTTAAAATGAACCTTTCATCAAAGGAAATTGCGCCTATGATGAATATATCTTTTCGAGGTGTTGAGCTACATCGTTATCGCTTAAGAAAGAAGCTAAACCTCCTTCAGGAAGATAATCTGTCGAAATTTTTACTTAATATTTAATTTCTATTACTGAATATTGGTTATATATTATTTTTTAACCACTTTTTTTACAGTATTGCAATACATCATTAGTACATCATAATGAAACGTTAAGAATCAGAAATTAACATTTATAATGTTGATTTTTAATTATTTACATATATAATTTAACATAATGATGTGTCTATGTTGTAGTGCTTTTGATGTACTACAACGTTGTAATTGTTTAATTTGGTCGCACTAACTTAAACGATTACGAACTGTATGAAAAATTTTATTTTTAGCTTTTTAGCGCTCTTGCTGCTACCTGCATATATGTCAGGGCAAGCAATTAAAGGAAAAGTAGTAGACAGTAGCGGAATGGGAGTTCCCGGAGCAGTTATTAGTGCCCCGCAATCCCGAACATCTGCTGATGCTGATTTCGACGGTAATTTTACAATAAACGCCAAAGAAGGTGAGACTCTTAAAGTCTCTATGCTAGGTTTTGATGCTGTTACTGTAACAGCAACGTCTGGTACAATGGTTATTACATTAAAAGAAGCAGAAGATACTGCTTTAAAAGAAGTAGTAGTTATTGGGTATGGTACCAGAAAGAAAATTGATAATACTTCAGCTGTAAGCTCAATCAAGTCTGAAGAAATTACAAAAATGAAGGTAATTAATGCTTCTCAAGCCATTCAAGGTAAAGCGGCTGGGGTTCAGGTATCTACTTCAGATGCGCCAGGAAGTACTCCTTCTGTTGTAATCAGGGGAGCCGGTACTGCACTAGGAGGAAGAAATCCTTTGTATGTTGTAGACGGTATGCCAACTGATAATATCAACAACATTAATACTAATGATATTACATCTTATGAAGTTTTGAAAGATGCTTCTTCATTAGCTATTTATGGAACCAGAGGTGCAAATGGTGTAATTATGATTACAACCAAAGCAGGAAAAGGAAAACTGACTGTAGATGTTGAAAGTTTTGCAGGATTTAGAACTCCTCTAAAAAGTGTAAAAATGGCAAATGCTGACGAGTATGTTCGTTACAGTAACGCCGCTTATAGCAAAGATTATCCAAGTGGCAGATTCTCTGCAAATCAGCCTTATAATACTAATTGGTTTGATGAGATCACAAGAACTGGATCTTATACTCAAAACAATATTTCAATCTCAGGATCTTCAGAAAATGTAAAATACTTTTTTAGTGTTGGAAATTATGAAGAAAAAGGAATCTTAAACGGTTCTGACTACGGACGTACAACTTTCAGAAACAATAACGAGTTTAAACTTTCTGATAAAGTTAAATTAACTCAAAACTTTAGTGTAAGTAGTATAAAAAATACACCAATGCCTTTGAGTGCTTTTACAAATGCTTACAGACAATCTCCATTAGTTCCTGTGCGTTATGCTGACGGTAAATATGGTGTACCATTTGTAAAAAATGGAATTGTAGGTGAAACTGGTGATTCTTTTAATAATGTTGGAAATCCTGTAGCTCAATTGGATTATACAAATGAGCAACAACAAACTGTTACTTTACAAGGTGGTTTGAAATTAGATTATGATATTATTAAATCTTTAAAATTCACATCACAATTCAATGGAGAATTTTATACGTACAAACAGTATAATTATGTAGATAATATAGCTCTTTGGTCAGCTGCAGATCCAACTCGTGTAGTAGCAGACTACCCAAAGGATTTGAATATAAACACTTTGACAAGAACTAGAGATCAGTATTTTAACTGGAATTTATCTAACTACTTGACTTTTAATAAAGTTTTTGCAGATATTCATGACGTTGAAGTTACTGCGGGTATTGAAGCAAACGTACAAGGAACAAGAGAAAAGTTAACGATTGACAGAAAGAACGTAAATGCAAATTCAAATTATTGGTCTTTAAAAGATGTTAACGTTGCAGGTACTGTTACAGGTTTAAAAGATGAGGCTTTAAATCAAAGAAGATTAGCATCATATTTTGCACGTTTTCAATATAAATTATTAGACAGATATTTACTTACAGGTACTGTAAGACGTGACGGATCATCACAATTTGCTGAAGACAAACGTTGGGGAACATTTCCATCTGTTGGTTTAGGTTGGATTGTATCTAAAGAAAGCTTTTTAAGCAATGTAGAACCAATTAATTTATTAAAAATTAGAGGATCTTGGGGTAGATTAGGAAATCAAAATGTACCGCTTAATACTCAACTATTAACTTCTGGATTAGATTATTCAGGTTTAGGGTCAGGTACTACAATAAATTCACAGGTAGATCCTAATTTATCTTGGGAGATTGTTGAAGAACTTTCAGGAGGTTTTGATTTTGAAGTATTGAACAGCAGATTGAAAGGATCTTTTGATGTGTATGATAAAAATACAACAAACACAATTTTGAATGTAAAACCATATTCTACTTCAGGAATTACGGTAGCTACGCCAGCACATATTGGAGAAGTATCTAACAAAGGTTATGAAATTTCTTTACGTTGGGATGATAAAATAAACGACAATTTAAGCTATTGGGTAGGAGGAAATTTTTCTCATAATAAAAATGAGCTTACAAGTCTTAAAAATGTTCAGTTAAATCCAATTATTGGAGGAAGTTTAGGAAATGGTCAAAACACAAAAATTCTTGACAATACTTCAGTAGGGCAGCCTTTAGGTAGCTTCTTCATGTATGAGTATGCAGGAGTTGACCCGGCAAATGGTCAAATGTTGTACTACAAAGCAGATGGTTCTAAAGTTGCTCAATCAGGTTTAGATGAGCTTAAAGACAAAAAATATGTAGGTTCTCTTTTACCAACTTCTAATTATGGAGTTACTTTAGGATTAAACTACAAAAACATTGATTTTTCTGTTGACGGTTACGGAACAGGAGGAGCAAAAGTATATAATGGTAAAAAAGCACAAAGATTTGGAGGAGAAAACATTGAAGCTTCAGTAGCTCGTGATTTCTGGACACCTACAAATACAACGTCTTCTAATCCTGCACCTTCAAACGTGACACCATTTGCTTCTACTTATTACTTAGAATCTGCAGATTTTTTCAGAATCAATAACATTACTTTAGGGTATAAATTACCACTTAGAGACGATCAGTTTATTAGCTTTTGCCGAATTTATGTAAATGCAATTAATCCATTTATCTCACAAAAATTCTCTGGATTTTCACCAGATGTTACAAGTGATGGTAAACTTGTTGAAGGCACTCAAGGGGTTGAGTTAGATGCTTACCCATCATTGAGATCATTTGTTATTGGTGCTAATTTAAAATTTTAATATTATGAAAAGATTATATATATCAATGTTTGTGCTATCTGGGATACTTTTTTCCGGATGTTCAAATGACTTTTTGGATGTAGAGCCAACAGAAGCTATTCCTGCAGATCCTGCTTTGGTAAATAGCGATGCAGGAGCTACAGGTTTTGTAACTGCAATTTACAATCAATTTTTAGGATGGGAAATGTCGTCTTTTGGATGGAATGCAGTTTCAAGTATTATCACAGATGATGCTGATAAAGGTTCTGATCCAGGAGATGCAGGTGGAGATAAAGATATTGTTGATGCTTTGACTTATAATGCTTCAACTCCTTCATTTCAATCTACTTGGGAAGCTAATTATGCTGGGATTAACAGATGTAATCAAGCATTAGAAATGTTCCCTAAATTAGACAAGGCAACACCAAGTTTAAAAGCGAGATTAGTAGGAGAAACGAAATTCTTGAGAGCTTTTATGTATTTTACTTTAGTAAAAGGATATGGCGGAGTTCCAATTATAGATCACTTGGCTCTTGTTCCAATTTCTGAGGAAGATAGAAAAATGCAATTGACTCGTAAATCAGTAGCAGAAGTTTATGCTTTTATAGAAAAAGACTTAAATGATGCTATCGAAGCTTTGCCTTTAAAATCAGCTTACACTGGAGCAGATGTTGTTAGAGTTTCTAAAGGATCTGCATATGCTTTATTAGCAAAAGTAAATCTTTACCAAAAAAACTGGCAAAAAGTAATTGACAATTGTGATAAAGTAACGGGTTATTCTCTAGTTTCTGATTATTCTTTACAATTTAAAAAAGAAGGAGAATTTGGTCCGGAATCTATTTTCGAAATTAATGGAGTAGGTTCTACTTCCAGCCCTGGATTTGGAATTGGAAATTACTCTGTTTCTCAAGCGCCTCGTGGAGCTGGAGGATGGGGTTGGGGATTCAATACACCAACTGAAGGTTTAGCTAATGCTTATGAACCAGGAGATGTTAGAAGAGCAGCTACAATTATTTTCAGAGGTTCAGTTTTATATGATGGTAGAGTAATACCATCAACTGTAGCAAATCCGAGATATAATTATAAAGCTTACTCATCAGCTTTTTACAATCAGGAATTTACAGATACAAACCTTAGATATTTAAGATATGCTGAAGTTATATTAATGAAAGCTGAAGCTTTGAATGAATTAGGAGATACTGCAGGAGCTATTCCTTTAGTAAATCAAATTCGTAAAAGAGCAGGTTTAGGAGATACTCCTTTTACTTCTCAATCAGATATTAGAAAAGCAATCTGGAAAGAAAGAAGATTAGAATTTGCTTTTGAGCACGACAGATGGTTTGATCTTGTTAGAACAGGACAAGCAGAAGCGGCTATGGCAGCAGATGGAAAAACTTTTGTTGTTGGTAAACATGAGTTATGGCCTATACCAACTTCATTCTTAAGAGAAGCAGGTGCGCTTTCTCAACAAAACCCGGGAGGTTACTAATTAAAATTTCAAAATCACTCCTTTCAAAACTTAGAAAGGAGTGATTTTATTAATGGTTTTTAAATTTTTTATAATGGTTAGAATTTCAGTTTTATTATTAGTTTTTACATTTTTTGGTTGCGGATCTAATTCTGATAAATCAAAAGCAAAAGAAGAAGAAAATGCAGTTGCTGTAAAATTAACAGATGAACAACTTTTAGCTACTGTTCAAAAACAGACTTTTAAATATTTCTGGGATTATGCTGAACCAAATTCAGGATTAGCCAGGGAACGTTTTCATCCTGATGGAAATTATCCTGAAAATGATGCTAACATTGTTACAACCGGAGGTTCTGGTTTTGGCTTAATGGCAATCGTTTCCGGAATGTCTCAAGGATATATTACAAAAGAACAAGGAGTTGAACGATTAAACAAAATTGCAGATTTTTTAGGCAAAGCAGATCGTTTTCATGGAGCATGGTCACATTGGATAGACGGAAATACCGGAAAAGTAAAGCCTTTTGGAACCAAGGATAATGGTGGAGACTTAGTCGAAACATCATTTTTGGTTGCAGGAATGATTACTGTTCGCGAATATCTAAAAGAAGGCTCTGAAAAAGAAAAAGCTGTCGCTCAAAAATATGACGCACTTTGGAAAGGTGTTGAGTGGAATTGGTACACAAATAAGAAAAATGTATTGTACTGGCATTGGTCACCAACATACGACTGGCAAATGAATTTTGCACTTGAAGGATATAACGAATGTTTGATTACTTATGTAATGGCAGCATCGTCACCAACACATTCAATTGATGCAAAAGCATATCATGAAGGTTGGGCGAGAAGTGGTGGAATCGTTTCATCAAAAAAGAAATATGATATTCCGTTAATTTTAAAACATAATGGAGCAGAAGAATTTGGCGGGCCATTATTTTGGGCACATTATTCTTATGTTGGATTGGATCCAAATCAGTTAAGCGATAAATATGCGAACTATTGGGATTTGAATGTTAACCAGACAAAAATCAATTACGAATATTGCGTTCAAAATCCTAAAAACGGTTACAGCGCTGATTATTGGGGATTAACTGCATCTTACTCCAGAAATCCTGATGGATCGATAGGATATAATGCGCATATGCCAAGCAACGATCAAGGTGTTATGTCGCCAACAGCTGCAATCAGTTCTATTGTTTATACTCCAAAAGAATCAATGGCAGTGATTAGAAATTTATATGAAAATCATAAAAAAGAAACTTGGGGAGAAGCAGGATTTTACGATGCTTTAAGCTTACAAAATAATTGGGTAGCAAAACGTTATCTGGCAATTGACCAAGGACCGGAAGTTGTTATGATCGAAAATTACAGAACTGGTTTACTATGGAAATTATTCATGAATGCGCCTGAAGTAAAACAAGGATTAACAAAATTAGGTTTCCATTCTGGAAAATATGGAATTTAATATGAGATATAAATTTGCATTAATTACGCTATTATTTTCTGTGTTGGGTTTTGCGCAAAGCGAATCAACGGGAACAATAAAAACGGTAGTAATGGTAAAACATGAATTAGGTTATGCATTACACAAACCCGCCAATACAAAAGAAAATAAGCCATTAATAGTTTTTATTTCGGGAGATGGAGAAAAAGGAACCGACATTGAAAAAGTAAAAATCAACGGACCTTTAAAGTATTTAAAAACACATGCATTAGATGCTTATGTTTTGGCTCCGCAATGTAAAGCAGATGAAAATTGGGATATTGAATCTATTAATGAATTGATTTTAAAAATTCAAAAAGAGAATAAAATAGATCCCAACAGAATATATGTAACAGGTTTAAGTTCCGGAGGTTGGGCAGCATGGAATCTGGCACTATCATATCCGGATAAATTTGCAGCAATAGTGCCAATTTCCGGTTTTGTTGATTTGATAGAGTTAGAAAATGCTTGTAAGATTGCTAATATACCAACGAGAATTTTTCATGGATTATTAGACGATGTAGTAAAAGTAGATTACGCAATAACAATTTACAAAGAATTAAAAAAATGCAATGCCAAAGATGTTCAATTGACCATTTTTGATGATGCAGGTCACGATAGTTGGACACGAGTTTATGACAATCCCGAAATTTATGACTGGATATTTAAACAGATAAAAACAAATACGAACAAATAAATATAATAGAATGAAAAACAAATTAGTCTTACTTTTTTTAGGATGTGCTGTTTTGGGTTATGCTCAAAAAAAGACCACTAAAAATACAGTAAAAATTAAACCAAAATCAGAGTTTGTAGCTGAATTATTGTCAAAAATGACATTAGACGAAAAATTAGGGCAGCTTAATTTACCAACTTCTGGAGATATTACGACAGGACAAGCAAACAGTTCTGATGTGGCTAAAAAAATTGCTGAAGGTAAAGTAGGAGGTTTATTCAATATTAAATCTGTTCAAAAAATTAGAGAAGTACAAAAGATTGCTGTTGAAAAAAGCCGTTTAAAAATTCCATTGATTTTTGGTATGGACGTAATTCACGGTTACGAAACAACATTCCCAATTCCGTTAGGATTATCATGTACATGGGATATGGGCTTAATCGAAAGAAGTGCTCAAATTGCTGCTCAGGAAGCAAGCGCTGACGGTATTAACTGGACATTCTCTCCAATGGTTGACGTTTCTCGTGATCCTCGTTGGGGAAGAGTTTCTGAAGGTTCAGGAGAAGATCCATACTTAGGAAGTCAAATTGCAAAAGCAATGGTAAATGGTTACCAACAACACGATCTTTCTAAAAATAATTCTATCATGGCATGTGTAAAACACTTTGCTCTTTATGGTGCGCCAGAAGCAGGACGTGATTACAACACAGTTGACATGAGTCATATTAGAATGTTCAATGATTATTTCCCTCCTTACAAAGCGGCTGTTGATGCTGGTGTAGGTTCTGTAATGGCTTCTTTTAACGAAATTGACGGAATTCCTGCAACAGGAAACAAATGGTTAATGACAGATGTTTTAAGAAAACAATGGGGTTTCAAAGGTTTTGTAGTAACAGACTTTACAGGAATTCCAGAAATGATCGAACACGGAATGGGTGATTTACAAGCTGTTTCTGCTTTATCACTTAATGCAGGTGTAGAAATGGATATGGTTGGAGAAGGTTTCTTAGGAACTTTGAAAAAATCTTTAGACGAGAAAAAAGTAACAATCGAAACAATCGACAATGCAGTAAAACTTATTCTTGAAGCAAAATATGACTTAGGATTGTTTAGTGATCCATACAAATATTGTGATGCTAACAGAGCAAAAACGGAGATTTTTACAACAAGCAGCAGAAAAGAAGCAAGATCAATCTCTGCACAATCATTGGTTTTATTAAAAAATCAAGGTCAGGTATTGCCACTTAAAAAATCTGGAACTATTGCTTTAATCGGACCATTGGCAGATGCTAAAGAAAACATGCCGGGAACTTGGAGTGTTGCTACAAAAATGGAAAATGCTATTTCATTATTAGCAGGAATCAAAGAAGTAGCTGGACCATCTGCAAAAGTATTATATGCAAAAGGAAGTAATTTAGATTACGATGAAACTTTTGAAACAAACGCAACAATGTTTGGTAAAACGTTACACCGTGATGGACGTTCAAAAGATGAATTATTGGCAGAAGCTTTAAAAGTAGCAAACCAATCAGATGTAATTGTTGCTGCACTTGGAGAATCTGCAGAAATGAGTGGAGAATCAAGCAGCCGTACGAATTTAGAAATTCCACAAGCGCAAAAAGATTTATTAAACGCATTATTAAAAACAGGAAAACCAGTTGTTTTAGTATTATTTGACGGACGTCCGTTAGTAATTAAAGAAGAAAACGAAACTGTTCCTGCAATTTTGAATGTTTGGTTTGCAGGTTCTGAAGCGGGTTATGCTATTGCTGATGTTTTATTTGGAGATGTAAATCCTTCAGGAAAATTGACTTCAACTTTCCCAAGAAGCGTTGGACAATTGCCAATTTATTACGCGCACAAAAACACAGGAAGACCACTTTCTAATACAGAAGGAAAATTCGAAAAATTCAGATCTAACTATATCGACGAAAGAAACGAGCCATTATTCCCATTTGGTTTCGGATTAAGTTATACTTCTTTTGAATATTCAAACTTGAAAATTTCATCTGATAAAATGAATTTCAACGGAAAATTAAAAGTAACTGTTGATGTTGCAAATACAGGAAATTATGACGGAAAAGAAACCGTTCAATTATACATTAGAGATTTAGTAGGTTCAGTAACAAGACCAGTTAGAGAATTGAAAAATTTCCAAAAAATAGCACTTAAAAAAGGTGAAAAACAAACTGTGACTTTCGATATCACAGTTGAAGATTTAAAATTTTATAACTCTGATTTACAATTCGTAGCAGAGCCTGGACAGTTTGATATTTTCGTTGGAGGAAATTCAAATGCCGACAAGAAAGTTAGTTTTGAATTAGCTAAATAGTTGGTTTATTTATTGTAATTAGCCCTTCGTATTTGGTTGACGAAGGGCTTTTTTTTAGTCTTTAGTTTTATAAAAAATATAAATTAAATTTCTATCTAATGAATAAAAGTAAAATTTCTAAGACACTTTTTTTAATGTCAATGATGGTTGTTTTTTCATCTTGTAATGTCAGCAAAAATGCTGTTGTGGCACATCGGGGAGCATGGAAAAAGAGCAATTTTCCAGAAAACTCAATCGCTTCTCTTAGACATGCTATTGATTTAAAACTTGCAGGTTCTGAATTTGATGTTTGGAGAACAGCCGATGATTCACTTGTAATCAATCACGATGCACATTATAATAAATTGCTGATAGAAGAGACAAATTATGCTGATTTGATAAAGTTTAAACTTTCAAACGGAGAGAAACTGCCAACTTTATACGAATATATTAAAGAAGGCAAAAGAAACAATAAACGAACACTATTAGTCTGTGAAGTAAAACCTTCGGAAATAAGTAAAGAAAGAGGAAAAGTAACTGCAGTAAAAACGGTTGAAACAATCAAAAAACTTAAAGCAGATAAAATAACGTGCTACATAAGTTTTGATTACGAAATTCTGAAACAAATTCAGCAATTAGATCCAAAAGCAGGATTACAATATCTCGAAGGAAATAAGTCTCCAGCCGAAATCAAAAAAGACAATATCTCTGGAATTGACTACCATTATTCCGTTTTTCAAAAGCATCCGGAATGGATAAAAGAAGCAAAAGACAACAAGATTACGCTAAATGTCTGGACAGTAAATGATGCTGAGGTTATGGATTGGATTATCGGAAATAAATTTGATTACATCACAACCAATGAACCGGAATTACTCAAAGAAAGATTAAATAAAAAGAATTAACCTCTTTTTACAAAAAACAAGATTATGAAAAAACTATATTTAATACCTGTTTTGCTAATGATTATTGGTTTTAATACCAATGTCATAGCGCAGAATACTATTCCTGGTAAAACAGAATGGTTTGACCCAAACAAACCCGCAACAACATATTGCAATCCAATTAATATTGGATACAATTATACAACGCATAATCATAACGGAATTCCTGAATCGCGCCGTTCAAGCGCAGATCCGGTAATTATTACCTATAAAGGCGAATATTATTTATTTGCGACGAATCAGGCAGGATTCTTTTGGAGTAAAGATATGTCAGACTGGAATTTCGTTTACGGAAGTTTCCAAAGACAACCAGGCGACGATGATCAATGCGCTCCGGCTGCGTGGGTTGTAAATGATACTTTGTTTTATGTTGGTTCAACCTGGAAAAGAGATCATCCAATCTGGAAAACTGCTGATCCAAAATCAGGAAGATGGACACGTCACGTAGACAAAGCAATGTTGCCAACGTGGGATCCTGCCATTTTTCAGGATGATGATAAAAAAGTATATATGTACTACGGATCAAGCGGAAAATTGCCACTTGTGGGTGTAGAAGTTGATTATAATACATGGTTGCCAAAAGGAAATCAAGCAGATTATGCAGAATTATATAAAGCAACTGAAGTTGAAGATATTCAAAAAGTTTACGGTCAAGTAAAAGAAGTGGCTATTTTAGATCCTGCAAATCACGGCTGGGAACGTTTTGGTCCAAATAATGATATGGAGCCAGCGCCTTGGGGAAATTTTATTGAAGGAGCGTGGATGACCAAACATAACGGAAAATATTATATGCAATATGGAGCTCCGGCAACTGAGTTCAAAGGTTATGCAAATGGTGTTCATGTAGGCGATAATCCGTTAGGTCCTTTTGTTTATCAAAAACACAACCCAATGTCTTATAAACCTGGCGGATTTGTAATTGGAGCCGGACACGGAAATACTTTTGCAGATAATTACGGAAATTACTGGAATACCGGAACTTGTAAAATCTCCATAAAAGACCGTTTTGAGCGTCGTATTGATATGTTTCCCGCAGGATTTGATAAAGATGATGTGATGTATTCTATAACTTCTTACGGAGATTTCCCAATAGTGCTTTCAACGTCTGAACGCAATCAGGAAAAAGGAGCTTCTTCAGGATGGATGTTACTTTCGTACAAAAAGCCAGTAACAGTTTCTTCGTCTGAAGAATGCATGGAAGTGGAAACACACAGAATGGATAATGGCGGTAAAAAAGTATATGAGAAATTTTGTTACGGCGCCAATAATTTAACAGATGAAAATATTCAGACGTATTGGTCAGCAAAAACAGATAAACCTGGCGAATGGCTGCAACTTGATTTAGGGCGACAAATGCAAATAAATGCTTTGCAGATTAATTATGCAGATCATAAAGCGACGCAATACAATAAAGCAATGGATATTTATTATCAATATAAAATATTCATGTCTGACGATGCTGAAAATTGGACATTGGTTGTCGACAAATCTCAAAATGCAAAAGATGTTCCGCATGATTATGTTGAATTAACAAAAGCCATAAAAGCGCGTTATATCAAAATGGTCAATATTCACAATGCTTCGGGATTATTTGCGATTTCAGATTTTAGAGTTTTTGGAAATGGTTTATCAGAAAAACCAAAGCCAGTTTCAGATTTTAAGGTAGCCAGAAATGCAAAAGACTCCCGAAATGCAATGATTACATGGAAAAAACAAGCTCATGCAATTGGTTATAATATTTATTACGGAATAAGCCCTGACAAATTGTATAACAGTATTATGGTGTATGATGAGAGTTCTTATGATTTTAGAGGTTTAGACAAAGGCACTAAATATTATTTTACAATAGAAGCTTTTAATGAAAATGGAATTGGAGCAAAAAACAAACTAAAAGAAGTAAAATAATTATAGTTTATTTTGAGAAAAAGGTGCAGAAAAATCTGTCGCAATTCTAAAGAATTTTGTTCCTTTGTCTTACAACCCAAAATGCTATAAAAACCATGAAAAAAACGATTCTTTTGACTGTTTTGGTCTTAAACGGATTGACATCATTTGCACAATCAAATGATGAAAAAAACATTAAATTATTTTATAAAAAAGCCTTAACCGAAGCGAAATGCTACAGTTGGCTAGAATATTTGTCTAACGATATTGGTAGTCGTTTATCAGGCTCTGCAAGTGCCGAAGAAGCAGTTCAGTACACGAAAAGACAGTTAGAAACCCTTGGACTTGACAAAGTATATTTACAAGATGTGATGGTTCCGCATTGGGTTCGTGGCGAAAAAGAAACTGCTTTTATTTTAGATAATAAAACAAAAACGGTAGTGCCAATTTGTGCTTTAGGAGCATCTATTGCAACGCCTAAAGCCGGAATTACAGCTGAGGTAATCGAGGTACAAAGCATCAAAGAACTAAAAGAACTGGGAGATAAAGTAAAAGGTAAGATTGTATTTTACAACAGACCAATGGATCCTGAAAACATACCAACTTTTGTTTCTTATTCAGAAGCTGGAGATCAAAGAAGAAGTGGAGCTGAGGAAGCTGCAAAACTTGGCGCAGTGGGTGCAATTGTTCGTTCTTTAAATCTACGATTAGATGATTTTCCGCATACAGGAAATCAAAGTTATGGTAGTTTACCAAAAGAGCAATATATCCCAGCTGCAGCAATTAGTACAAATGGAGCTGAATTATTAAGCAAATCATTAAAAAGAAATCCAGGTCTGAAATTTTATTTCAAACAATCTTGCGAAACATTGCCTGATGTATTGTCACACAATGTAATTGGTGAATTAACCGGAACAGTAACTCCGGAGAACATTATGGTAGTTGGAGGTCATTTAGATTCTTGGGATCTTGCAGATGGTTCTCATGATGATGGAGCAGGAGTAGTGCAAAGTATGGAAGTAGTTCGTATCCTAAAAAACCTAAACTACAAACCTAAAAATACAATTCGTGTTGTATTATTTATGAATGAAGAAAATGGTGGAAAAGGCGGAGCGAAATATGAAGAAGTTTCTAAAGAGAAAAAGGAGAACCATATTTTTGCTTTAGAAAGTGATTCAGGCGGATTTACACCAAGAGGATTTACAATCGAAGCAGACGATGCTAACCTAAAGAAAATTCAAGGATACAAAGACTTTTTCGAGCCATATTTGGTTAATACTTTTATAAAAGGACACAGTGGTTCAGATATTGAACATTTAACGTCTAAGGCAATTGTAAAAGCAGGTTTAATGCCAGATTCGCAACGTTATTTTGATTATCACCACGCAGCAAATGATAAATTTGATGCAATAAACAAAAGAGAATTAGAACTTGGAGCAGCAACAATGACTTCATTAATTTATTTAATGGATCAAAACGGAATTGTTCTTCCAACAGCGAATTAATCAAATTAGTTTATAAAAAATTAAAGCCCTTCGAGAAATCGGAGGGCTTTTTTATGCTACATTTTCGTTACGATATTATAGTATAAGTACACAATAGGAATATTAACCAACAGAATTAATATTTTGTTGAGGATATATTTTCTTTGATTCGGTCGTTTTATAAAATTGTCAACCAAGTGAATAAACATGATTAGATTGACCAATATTGCAGAAAACGCAAAAGGCCATGCAATAACCAAAATATTCGGACTTTCGTTTGAAGCCACATAAAGTATAAACAGAATTGTGCTGATAACAAGAGTTCCAACTGCTAATGCGGTGGCGTTTTTTTCTTCAAAAGGTTCTTCGATAATAGTTTTCATAAGTTTAAATTTTAAAGGTTTCCTGAATAGAGTGAATTGGAGTAAGCAGCATTTTTGAAAAATCCAGATAATAAAAAGGAAGTGCTTGCTTTCCTCGTTTGTATTGTTGTAAAAAATAAGAGAATTGATTAGGATAAAATGGAGTACCGGAAAGTATAACGACAAATAGATACAGGCTTTTTTTTCCGTTTCCTAAAAGATAATATTGCATTCCTATTTCTTCCGTTACAGATACTCCTGTATTAGTCAGAACATGAATAATATCATGATCTTCGAGTTTTGGCTGAATATCAAAATGATTTTTAGCCAGAAAAGTACCTAAACTAAATCCTAAACTTTCTTTAGGATATTGACACAGTTCGGATTGATTAATTTGCCAAGGAGTATTTTTCTTAAAATATTTTTGATACGGCTTTCTAGTCCATTCATACATCTTTTCGACAAGAATATCTTTCATATAATTAAAGTTAAAAGTTCTTTGAAATTCAAAGTAAAATAATAAATAAAAAAGCCAATTACTCTGAATTAGCTTTTTTTGATAATTCTTAGTAACTTAATAGTTGTCTATAATAGTTTTTAATAAGTCTGAATCGGCAAGATCAACAGGAGCGACCACTTTTTCTTCTAGCGGAATATTATTTCCATATCTTTCTTTTAATATTTTTTGAACTCGAGCATCAGTTAAATTAAAATCTTTCAATTCTCTTAGTTTTGAAAGTTCAATACCAGCCGCATTTTTGTATATTTTCCAAACTAATTCAGAGCAATATATTTTTGTATCAGTCCATTCAAAATAAGAGTCATATTGTTTTCCATCAAACTGTTGACTGTAATTTTGCATCTTTTGTAAAACAACTGGAGTCAAAACCTGATCAGCATTTTTTAATCGCTTTACAACATATTTATTGTCTTTTCCGTGTTGAATCCATTCGTCAAACGGAGTCAGTTTTACCGGTTGAACAGCTTCAAAAACAAACCATTTTCCGTCTATATTGTAGATAATTCCGCAATGAGAAAATTTAGAATTAGTCGCAATTCTTACCGCTTCACATTGAGGAGATTGTGAAGTTTGAAAAATAATATCACCATCTTTAAGTTTAGTTTCTACTATATTTTCTGTTTTTCCTGTCTTTGTTTTCGAAAATGGATTATTCGGAAAAACCGACATTGCAACAAATAAAGCAAGACCAAAACTTAGCAGAAATGTAATTCCCAGAAACAGATATTTTTGTTTTTTCATCTTTTAATTTTTGAATTCCAAAAGTACTTTATTACGCTTTATGTCAATTATCTTTTTTTAATAATTTAACAAATTCTAAAAGAACTTTGAGTTACAAAGTAAAACATAAAAAAAATAGCTACCAAATAAATGATAGCTATTTTTAAAACTATTTTTTAGAAATATTAGATTCTGAAAATTCCACCCACAGCAATAATTCTTTGGAAAAAGAAGAAATCCTGCGAAGCTTTGTCTTCATTACTTGTTGTAGTTCTAATATCCTGCATGTTGATATAACCACCTTTTAGCTCACCTTGCAAATAGAAATATTTGAAGAAAGTAAAGTTAATCCCAGCTTTTGCTGATAAACCGTAACCAGAAATATGAAAATCATCATGACGTTCCATTCCTAATAAAGTTGTATTTGTTTTTGGGTATAAAAGTCCTGCACCTAAACCTTCAGTTAAGTTAATCTGAACCTTATCTGTATTTGGCAAACCAAACCATTTCGAAATATCGTCATGTCTGGAAACCTCAGTATTGATATAGTTCAAACCATCTGTATGTTCGTACATTAAAAAAGCAGTACCATTTGGATTAGTAACACCTTTATCATAACCACCTTCAATAGCACCACCTTGAGACATATCTACAGGAGTATTATTGTAAACTCCGTTGTAAATAGATCCAGCCTGATCAGCAGGTAGGTTAATATAACCAGTAACGTTTGCTGTTTGATTTTGAGTCATTACATATTTCATGTGATCCCAACCAATCGAAACACTATAATGGTCGTTAATGAAATATCCCATTCTAAAATTAGTTTGCGGAATCGTCATGTTTGCCGGATTTACATAATCAATATGATATCCTTTTGGTTTATCATGAGCTTTCATATCCGCAACTGTAAAGTTGTAATCCTTACCTCTGAAATTCACATCAGATTTAGTGTAACTATCTCTGTTTCCTCCCCAAGACACGAAGAATTTCCCTTTATTATGTGCTGTGTATCTTTCTACAGCGATTTGTTCTTGCGCAAAAGTGTTTATTGAAAAACACAATAAGGCGAAAAATAAAAATTTAGTTTTCAATGAACGTAATGTATTAAATTTAAAATGAGTTAACTGTTTTTCTGATAGCAACCAACTTGGTCATTAGGCCTTCAAAATAGTCTAAATGAAGCATGTTAGCGCCATCACTTTTTGCATTAGCGGGATCAAAATGAGTTTCGATAAAAATACCATCAACACCAACAGCGATACCAGCTTTGGCAACAGTTTCTATCATATCAGGTCTTCCGCCCGTAACACCAGCAGTTTGGTTAGGTTGTTGTAGCGAGTGCGTTACATCAAGAACCGTAGAAGCATATTGTTGCATAGTAGGAATTCCTCTAAAATCAACAATCATGTCTTGATATCCAAACATAGTACCACGATCTGTAACCATTACATTTTCGTTATGGCAATCCAATACTTTTTGAACCGCGTGTTTCATGCTTTCCGGACTCATAAATTGTCCTTTTTTCAAGTTCACCACTTTTCCAGTATTTGCAGCCGCCACAACAAGGTCAGTCTGACGAACCAGGAAAGCAGGAATTTGCAATACATCAACGTATTGCGCAGCCATTTCAGCGTCTTCATTAGTATGAATATCTGTTACAGTTGGAACGTGAAAAGTTTCAGAAACTTTTCTTAAAATTTTTAGTGCTTTTTCGTCACCAATTCCAGAAAAACTATCAATTCTAGAACGATTGGCTTTTTTAAACGATCCTTTAAATACATAAGGAATCTGAAGTTTGTCGGTAATACCAACTAATTTTTCAGCAATTCTGAGAGCCATTTCTTCTCCTTCAATAGCGCAAGGTCCCGCCAATAAAAAGAAATTTCCGCTATCAGTATGCTTAATTTGAGGAATATGTTGTATGTTCATAATATGATTTTTTGACAGTGCAAAGGTAGTTATGATTTATGAATAGCAGATTAAGATTTAAGTTTTTTTTAAGAAGCATCCCGATTGCTATCGGGACTGCCCTCTGCAATCTTTTTCTCTAAATCCTTTTTTTCTTGGTACTTGCAGGAGCTTCCTCCGGTCGCTCTGCAAAAACCAGAAAAAATAGGCTTTCTCAAAAAAGGATTTCCGCTTCTATCAGGGCTAAGACTTTAGAGTAATTAGATTTGTTTAGTAATTTATTAAGATTCATAGATATATTAAGAAAGAGCAATGTTAAGATATTACAAAAAAGAAATTTATGATATTTGTCAGTTTTGACCTGTTTTTTATGCTTTTTAGTACTTTCGATTTATATTTAATTTACATGCTCTAGATCAAAAAAACATTAATCGTTTTCAATTTTCTTATCTGATAAAATACTTTTAATTACATTGAGTAAAACAACTGTATTCCAGTCGTTCAAATAACTATATCCGCAATTTACGTTCGCCGCATTATCTTTGCAATAAATAGCCACATAACTAGTGTACTTTTTTGTTCGAACTTTTTCCCATGGAATAAATTCACTTTTAGGTTTGAATGATGAATTGCTCATTATACATAAACCATCTTTTTTGAAATCTACTTCACCAATTTTAAAATCTTCACCAACTTTATATTTTTTGATGTAGTTAGTGGTTATTTCAGCAAAATATAAGTCCCATAAAGAGCTTAAAATGTCATTACAAAGTTTATGATATTCATCTTTCTTTTTTCCAAAATAAGTCTTGAAGTTAATTTTTATAATTTGATTATCATAATTGCGAATTGATATAACATACTCTCGGCCAAAAACGAATTTATATCTCATTAATTTTACACCGAAATTATATTCAACAATTTCATTTTTTTGAAAAGCTACAAATGAATCATTTCTTAAATCCTTGCTGTCAAATTTTATTTCGTTTTGACTTAATATTAATTTTCTTGGATAGTTATCAGTAATTCCTCTTTGAATGATAAACTCTTTGTAATTCATTTATTATTTAATTTTTGCTTGTTGATTTATTATTGTATTGAAAGACTACTTTTTTGAAATCTAAAATAAAATACCCAAAATAAAATCTGCCCAACAAAAAACAGAATATTAATAAACGTATTAATATATACAACCATTTGAATTTGAGATAGAAAAATATCAGGATCGTGTAAATTAAGGGTAACAAATTCATATAGGTTTAGTTTAGCAACTATAACTGCCGGAATTGTCAAGACTAAATGGATAATGAATTTTTGAAAGTTTATTTCATTACTAGTTTTTGAAAGTTTCCAATAATAAAAACTAACAATGCTCAAAATTAGAAACTTAATTAAGTTTGAAATTATTCGAATAGCTGTAACATTAGTATTCCAGCCGGGCACTATCGAAGATAAAGAATCGGAATTGAGATATATTATATAATATGGAAATATAATTATCGATAAAAACAAGAAAATTATAAAAGCTGTTTTTGTTTTGATCATTTATTCCTCGTAAGATTTTTTAATATTATACTGTACAATTATAACAATTACAAGGATTATTGAAAAAAGGAAAGAAAGCATAAATATTCCAATAAACCCCATTCCGCATCTGTATGGTTGACCTTGAAGTTGTTCTTGAAAGTTATTTGAAGCAATAATAAATGCAATAATTGTTAATGCAATTTGTAAAATAATGCTGATCATAGAAACAGTTCCAAATTCTAACGTAATAGATTCAGCAATTGCTTTTCGACCAAATATAATCTGAAAGACTAAGGGTAAAATGATTAAAATTAATGGAGATATTCCGAACATTTCTGAATCGCTATTTATTAAATATTATTCTTAGATATAAAAAAAAACTATTCTTTCTTCAAACCCAATCCCATCGGAACCATTAAAATTCCTTTTTCATAAATATTCAAATAAAGAGTAACAGGTTTCTTTTGACCTTCCCATCTTAATTCATAAACATTTAAAAAACCAGCGCCCATATTACTTCTTTTAGTTGGAAAAGGACAACAGGTTTCTAATCTTTTATAGGTTATTTTTTCACCATTTGGACCGCAAAGAGCATTTAGAAAACGAGTTTCGTTTAAAGCTTCATCGGCTGTATTTCTGTAGAAAATATTCACTGGATAATCAGGATCATAGCCGTATTTTTTGTCTTTACTAAAAAGAGTAATGATAAAAGTATTGTCTTTTTTCAGAACTAAATCAGGAGCATTATCGTCTACATTTTTCAAAGTAGATTTTGTACTCACACAAGAAACAGTAGTAACGAGTAAAATTACAAAAAGGGCTATTTTTTTCATGGTTTATGGTATTGGTCGTACAAATATAAAAGTAAAATACTTTTTGCCACAGATTAAAGGATTAAAAAGATTATTGATTTAGATAATCAGTTCAAATTCCTTTTATCAGTTAAATCAGTGGGCTATTCTACTTTTTTTGGATTCAGTTTTAATATACCAACCACAATCAGATATTGTGCCACAAGATAGGTTAGCATAATAAAAAAAGAACTTTTCTCGATTGGAGTATAAAATTTATTCACAGCCAGAATACTATCAGAAAGAACAAATACAATTGCACCCAGAAAAACATAAGAGTTGCCAGGTTTTTTCCAGACTAAAAAGCCATTGAAAGAAAACAAAAGCATAATTGAAATTACAGAAGCATAAACCGTTACCGGAATTTTTAAATCGCCTAAAGTTGGCAATAAAACAGAAAGCATTCCGATAAGATAACAAGCAATTAAAATACTTCCGATACCAAAAAGGGTAATATTTCTTTTGATTGTACCTTTAATTTGTTTGTTAAAAAGGATACAATATGTGATATGAGAAATCAGAAAAGCAACTAATCCCAGAATAAAATAGATCTCGGCAATATCAGTAAAAAGCAAAATTACATCGCCAATCCATGAAAATAGTAAAGCGGTTAGCAATGTGTTTTTTGAAGGGAACTTTGGATAAAAATAAACACTAAAACCTAATAACGGAATCAAAAGTGGTTTTAAAAATAGGTCTAAGCTTTCATATCCTAAAAATAATACAAGCAAATAGAAGGCACTAAATGCAATATAGATTTTAAAAAATATAGAATTTCTCATAAGCGGTTTATGAATTTATTGGTTGAAGTTGGTTAGTTCTAAAATCTATTTTTACAAAGTAAATCGCAGTTAGCAACGATAAACTTAAATAGGTCAAAATGATATAATTGCCAATTGCCAAGGTGTTGTTTAAGCCAAACCAATCGCCATAATAAGATATGATTCCAATTGCGACAGCCAAACGTAAAGCTTCCCAAAAAGGAGCATATTTACTTTTATCCATTAACTCTGTATAACTATAAATCGTTAAGAGAATAAAAAAGCCATAGAGAAAGATATTTGGCAAACCAATTTTTGCAATATTATCAAATAAGTAACTCACAAATAAAAGTGTAATTAAAACCTGCGTAACAGACCAATAAATCAGTTTTTGAGAATTTTGTGTGCCATATTTATCAAAGTCAAAAACATTCTCGATTTTATGTACAGGATATTTTTCTTCAAAATTTTCCGGGCGCCATCCAGTTGGTTTAAACCAAATAGTGAGTTTGTCTTTCCAGTTTTCTGCTCTCCATGCGTCTTTGATTAACAAACTGAGATGCTGAAAATTAATCCGGATTGGATTCCAGGTTTGCGCCGGTCTTGTGATTCCAAAAACAGGCGGAATATCCTCTAATTCTGCTTGAAAAGTACCGAAAAGTTTGTCCCAGAAAATAAATATCTGCGAATGATTTTTGTCTAAATATTCAGGATTTATCGCATGATGAACTCGGTGATGTGAAGGCGTAACGAGAATATGCTCCACAAATCCCATTTTCTTAATATGCTTGGTATGATACCAAAACTGAAGAAATAAATGCAATGGTAAAGTAATCGCAATAACCGATGCAGGAACCCCAATTATGGCTGCGGGAATCAATAAAAAAGTAAATAGATTCACCAAACTTGCAATAGGTTGTCGCAAAGCGCAGGCAAGATTAAATTCTTCGCTGCTGTGATGAATAGCATGTTTGTTCCAAAGAAAATTGATTTGATGCGCCAGTCTGTGGCTCCAATATCCATAAAAATCAATGACGAAAAAAGCAATGCAGTAGGAGAGAACATTAGCTTCAAGATGGTAGATTGCTAATTTAGAAACCAACCATTCATAAGAGATAAAAGTTAGACTTAATCCCAAAACATCTTTAACAGAATTGGTAATTCCAGAGCTAATGCTCGACACGCTGTCTATTAAAGGCGCAGTGTCGTCTTTTTTATAAATGCCGTATGCCTTTTCGATTATAATTAATACTAAAAAAATCGGCATGGCGATAATCAATATCTTTCCGTATTCTTCCATAAAAAAAACATTCTATTTTATCCAAATATAGAATAAAATAGAATGTTTTTTAAATTATTTGCAATTAAACAATTTCAGCGCTTAATCCGGCTTCTAAAAGTTGGGTGCATTGCGGTTTTAATTTGTCAATTGGACCAGTCTTTACGGTGCATTTTCCGTTGTAATGTACAATTAAGGAACATTGTTCTGCTTGTTCAGGCGTATGACTGCATACACGCATTAAAGTCTCAATTACGTGATCAAAAGTGTTTACATCGTCATTATAAACAATGATTTCGTTATTGAAAGCTGTAGCTTCCTTTTCGCGGACTCTCTCTCTTACTTTTTCTTTAGTACTCATTTTTTTAAGGTTTTTGTACTGATGTAATTACTAATTTTCTTGCTACAGATTTCATAGGTTAAAAAAGAATAAAACTAATGCTAAACTCTTTGATAGTTCGATCTGCGAGCTATTTAATAAACAGATAATCAACTATCTAATTTACGTATTTTAATGAAACCCAGTTGTTTCTTTCAAATTTTTTAACATATGTTAATCCTTTTTCTGTGCATGAAGCATCAATAAATGGAATGTCTTCTACATAGAAACCGCTAAACAATATAATGCCGCCTTTATTTAAGCAATCAACATAACTTTGCATATCATTCAACAAAATGTTTCTATTGATATTAGCAATGATTAAATCGTATTTTTTGCCGGCTAATAAAGCTGCATCGCCTTCATAAACGGTGATATGTTTGCAATTATTGCGTTCAGCATTTTCGATAGAATTCAAATAACACCAGTTGTCAATATCAATAGCATCGATTGGTTCAGCGCCTTTCATTTCGGCAAGAATAGCCAAAATAGCAGTTCCGCAACCCATGTCTAAAGTTTTTAAACCTTTAACATCAATTTCTAGCAAATGCTGAATCATCATGTGAGTCGTTTCGTGATGACCAGTTCCAAAACTCATTTTTGGCTCGATTACGATATCAAATTCAGCATCCGTTTTTTCGTGAAAAGGAGCACGAACATGACATTTTCCGTCAACATCAATTGCTTCAAAATTCTTTTCCCATTCCTCGTTCCAGTTTACCTGATCGATTTCTTCAATTGTATATTCAATTTTAAACTCCTCAGATTCTAAGATATAAATGTCATCAAGAATATTTTCGTCCCATAAATCTTTCTTTACAAAAGCAGAAATTCCAGTTTCTGTTTCTGTAAAAGTTTCAAACGCTTTTTCGCCTAATTCAGCAATTAAAATTTCTGAACCCGGTTCTTTTGGTTCAATCGTAAAATGGTATCCTAAATATATATTTGACATAAAAAAAATTTTTGCAAAGGTAAGAATAGAAAAGAGAAGTTGTTCATAAATAATCCATATCCTTACATATATTAATGTTAATTTTGATCAGAATTTGTAAGGATTTTTAAAATATGAAGAATATCATTTTTATTTTGCTCTTTGTGGTACTTAATGGAGCAACTTGTGAGAAAGAACACGAAATAGTCAGATCGTTTTGTTATTGGAAAACCGATTTGAATTTTGAAAATCAAGATGATTCTCTAATTAAAGATTTGAAAGTACAGCATATGTACGTGCGTTTTTTTGATGTCGATTGGAATCCGTATGCCAAAGAACCTTTGCCTGTTGCAACAATCAGAAACACAAGTTTTAACGAAAGTAATCCTGAAATTACGCCAAGTATTTTTATTACGAACGAAGTTGTTTTGCAAGCCAATAAAAAACAATTGGATAGTTTAGCCGTTAGAATTGCGAAACGCGTTGAGCAAATTGGTGTAAATATAAACGAAGCTAAAGCGGATAAAATCGCCAATGCAATTGTATATCCAAAAGATTATTACAAGCAGGAAAATTATAAACGCATCAATTATGACTCCGTAAAATCAATAGAATTAGCGAAGTTAAAAGTTGATTTTAAAGAAATTCTGATTGATTGCGATTGGTCCGAAAAATCAAAAGACAATTACTTTTATTTACTGAAACAAATCAAAAAAGGATTTCCAAATGCTCAGATTTCTTCTACAATCAGACTTTGGCAGTATAAATATGCATCAAAAGCGGGAATTCCTCCCGTAGACAAAGGTTTGCTAATGTGTTATAATTTGACGAAACCAGATGATTTTAGCACCAAAAATTCCATTGGAACAAGCGAAGAATTGGCACAATATATTACGCACGATCAATATAAGTTGAAATTAGATATTGCTTTGCCGCTTTATAGTTGGGCGGTAGTTTTTAGAGGGAATCAGTTTAAAGGAATTTTATCAGATTATGACCAATTACGAAATGATTCTATAAAATTGAAGAAAGTGTCAAACATAAAATATGTTTTGCAAGACGATATTTTAGTTGGTCAAATCTATTTGAGAAACGGAGACGAAATTAGAATTGAGAAAATTTCTGAAGAGGAATTGGAGAAAATGATTTCGATAGTAAAAAGTAAAATCAAGATTGATAATCAAACCAAAGTGACGTTTTTCTCTTTCGATAAAAAATACATCAACGATTATGGAACCCAAAACATATCCAACTATTATGAGAGTTTTTAGTAGTTTACTTTTAGTTTTTAGCATTCAGGTTTCTTTTGCCTGCGGTTGGAGTGTTTCGCCGGAAACGAGTCGTTTAGCATTGTTTAAAGCGCAAAGAGAAGGTTTTTTTAAACTGACACCGTTTTATTATTCTGCAGATTATTACTATTCGACTAATACAGTTTCTGGCGTCGATCAGGAATTGAATTGTTTAGAATGGAAGAAAAAATTAGGAAATACAATTGATTCAAAAGATGTACATACTATTTTGTATGAAACAGATTCTGAACAATTTGAAAATGCTTTTGAGTCTAAATCATTGAAAAAAGTATTCGGAAAAAATACGTTTATTGAAGCTTTATTATTATCGAAAAATAAAGCTTTTCTAAACTATATTTTATTTGCTAAAAAACTCGAATACAATAGTAATCAGGATGTAAAATGGGAATCTTGGGGACAAATAGGTTACGGAAGTAAAGATCATAAACTTGCTGATGTAAATGATTTCGAAAAGAAAATTAATTCAGCGAAAGATCCTTTTTTGAAAGAACGTTATGCATTTTTAATTCTAAGATATAGTTTTTACGCTCAGGATAAAGCTGAAGTTATTCGTTTGTACGACACTTATTTTGCCGATAATAAAAATACCATTTTGCAACCTTGGGCTTTGTATTACAAAGCTTTATGTATTGAAGATTTTCCTTTGCAGAATTATTTATTGAGTAAAGTTTTCGCTTCATGCGAAGAAAAATCCTTTGCCGTTTTGCAACATTATAATTGGAAATTAACGGAACAAACTTTGGCTTTGGCCCAAAATGATGAAGAACGAAGCGTGATTCTTTCGATTGAAAGCTTCCGTAATCCTGCACCGGATTTAAAAACAATCGAAGAAGTTTACAAACTAAGTCCGAACAGTATTAATTTGAGTTTTTTGATAGGAAGAGAAATTAATAAACTCGAAGATTGGATTTTTACGCCACAATATACCAATAACGGAAGTCCTTCGGTTGTGTTTGACGGTGTAAATTGGTATGATGATTATGCTAAAGCCAAAGAGGAAAATCTCAATAAAGACATCTTGCATTTAAGAGCATTAGAATACTTTTTAATTTCGATAAGAGAACAAACTTCAGGCGAGCAAAAAGAGTATATCACCGCAGCAATCGCACAACTTTGTTTTATGGATGATGATATTGAATTGGGAAAAAAATATACCAATATGATTACCGATAAAGCTAATGCATCGATACAAATGCAAAAGAATATTCAATTGGCTTTGGTTTCTTTAAAACAAGACGATTTGAAAAGTGAGAAAGTTCAAAACCAGCTTTTTAAATATTTTGATTCTATCGAAAATCTTGTTGAAACAGATAATGGCTTATTCAAGAATTTATATAGTTTATACCGAATTGCCAGTGCAGATTTTGCTAAAAAAGACGATCGTGTCACGGCAGGATTATTAATGATGAAATCAGATCTTAAAAACGAAGGAGAATATTCGTATTATGGAAGTAATCCTTATCTCTACAGTTATATTGGTTATTTTGACAGAATTGCAACTGTCGAAGATGTAGATCGTTTGATCACTTTACAGCAAAAGGAAAATAAAACAGCTTTTGAAAAATACATTTGTTCCGGAACGATTTCGCCAAATATAAATTATTACAAAGACCTGAAAGGAACAATTGCTTTTAGAAACAATAATTTAGAATTGGCTTATGAAACCTTTTCATCGATGCCAAAAGATTTCTGGGATAAAAATTATGCGTACAAAGATTATTTAAATGAAAATCCATTTACGCCTAAAATTCTGCAAAATGATAAAGAAAGAAAATTCGATTATCATTTCAATAAAGCCGATTTTATTGCAAAGCTAATTCAGTTAAAGAAACAGAATACCGCAACCAGTAATTTGCAGTTGGCGCATGCGTATTTTAATGTTTCGTATTTAGGGAATTCCTGGATGATGGTTGCCTACGACTGGACTTCTGGTGAATCGTATGTTGATTACGTTTATGGTGATAATTCTGAGATTGAAAAAACGTATCAGAAAGGCAATTATTACAGCTTAACAATGGCTAAAATGTATTACGAGAAAGCCTTGAAAATGTCTAAAAATAATAACGAAAAAGCAATGGCGAGCCTAATGATTTTCGAATGCAATTATTATAATCATTATGCAAATATCATTTCTGCCGAAGAAGAAGCTAAAAATCCGTTTAAAGCAGGGAAGGAGTTGGTCAATTTCTATTCGGTTTACAAAAACACACCAAATTTCAGAAAGTACAATTGCCCCTTATTGAGGGAATTTATTAATTAGATTTTTGTGAAAAGTGTATTGTGAAATGTAAAATGAGATTATATAAAAAAAGCGTTCGGTTTACGAACGCTTTTGTATTTAGAGATTAAAAAACCTTTAAATCTTTTAATCTGTGGCTAAATGTTTTTTAGATAGCAGTAACAATTGCTAAAAAGTCATCAGCTTTTAAAGCAGCACCACCAATTAAACCACCGTCTACGTCTGGTTTACCAAAGATTTCTTTAGCGTTGTCTGGTTTTACAGAACCACCGTATAAGATAGAAACTTCGTCAGCGATTTCAGCTCCGTAAGCTTTACGAACAACTTCTCTGATGAATTCGTGCATTTCCTGAGCTTGCTCTGGTGAAGCAGTTTCACCTGTTCCAATAGCCCAAACTGGCTCATAAGCTAAAACAATTTTAGACCAAGATTCTTTTCCAATTTGGAATAATCCGTCACGCAATTGATTTTCAACAATATTAAAGTGATTTCCTGATTGACGATCTTTTAATTCTTCTCCAAAACAGAAAATTACAGTTAAGTCATGTTTTAATGCAGTATCTACTTTACTTGCGATTAAAGCGTCAGTTTCGTGAAAAATAGCACGACGTTCAGAGTGACCAAGAATTACGGTGTTTACACCAATGCTAGTTAACATATCAGCAGAAATTTCTCCTGTAAAAGCTCCACCTTCAGCTTGGTGAACGTTTTGAGCAGCAACACCAATAGTTGTGTTTTTTACTTTAGCAACAGCTGCTTGTAAGTTTACAAATGTTGGAGCAACAATTACCTGAGCAGTAGTTTGTGCTGGTATTTTAGTAATTAATTCGCTTAATAATTCTTCAGTTTGAGCTGCGTTTTTATGCATTTTCCAGTTTCCTGCAACAATCTTTTTTCTCATTTTGGTAGTTTTTATTTTTTTGTTTTATTGAAGTAAAGTCAAAAATTGATATTGATTTTTGACATTGATATTTTTATTGAAAATTATTTTAAACCTTTTAAGGTTTCATTGATTTTATCAAAATCAGTTTCGATGGCACGATACAGTACAATTTTTCCTTTTTTGTCCACGATAATATATCTCGGAATCCAATCTAAATCAATTGCCTTTCCAAAAACACCTTTCATACCGTCATTCATCATAAAATGATCGCCTTTTAATTCGTGTTTTTCGATTCCTGCTTTCCATTTATCAGCTGTTTTATCAGCAGAAAGGAATAAGTAAGAAACATCAGGATTATTGGCTTGTAATTCTTTTACTTTTGGCATTGCTTTTACACAATCACCACACCATGAAGCCCAAACTTCGATTACCAAAGTTTTACCTTTGTATTTTTTTAAAATGTCTTTGAAAGAAGTCTGACCTCCGTCAACGGTTAATAATTTTTCTGACAAGGCTTCTTTAGAAAAACTTGTTTTCTGAGCCTGTGAACATGAAAAAGTAATAAATGCAATAACAACTAAAGCTATTTGTTTCATATTATAATTATAGTTTTTAAATATTATGAATTGTCTTTTCCGAACTGAATCTGCAAATTCAAATCAGAGCAATTTCATAAATTAAGGTTCCGAACAAAGTTAAACAAACAAATCGAAAGCCAAATGGAGATTAACAAAATTTGAAGAGTCGTTTATTTTATCACAAAACAGAAAATTTTGGTTAGAAAAAGAGCATTGAAAACGTAATAGTTGGCTTGAAAAAGTTAGATTTCCATTTTTTTAAATTCAAAAAAGAAAAAATGAAACATAAAAAACACCTTTTTCGTTTTTAGAAGGATGAAAAACTTCAAAAAAACGTTGCGATTTTACTTTTTTCTGCAATTCTAAAGCATAAAAAAAGAGCATAGAATTATGCTCTTTATAATTTTTTGATGAAAAATATTATGGTTTTGTATCGATAAGAATTTTATAAATCCCTGTAGTTTTATCCAATTGAAATGGTGCATTTTTAATTTCTACAGAATTAAATTTTGTGTAAGTACACTTTCCACTTATCCTTTCGGCATCGACAAATAGGGAAAAAATAGTTTTGCTTTGATAAAATGATATTTCATAAGCAATTTTTTCGCTTATCCATCCAATATTAGCAATCGAAAGACTATATGCATCTTCACTTTTAAGAGTAGAGAGCTGTATAATATCAGCGGTTTTTAAGTTCGTTACAAGTATTTGTTGTTTAGGATCGTAAGTTCCATTAGCAAATAAATTTTCACCTGAATCTTTATCGATAAATTGAAAAATAAAATGTTCCGGAATACTATTGCATTCAGCGTGATTATCATTAGAATTGCAACCAAAAGTTGTGATTAAAAGAAATAAAAAAGATAATTTAACTAATTGTTTCATAAAAAAAAGGCTTGGGATATATTGTATAAGTTTATGTTTTGTAAAATCAGAATCAAGTCTTGATGATATGTTGATTTCTAATTCAAATCATAATTTCCATTTGCCCATTTTTTACACGGCACAATCCAATTATCAGCAGCTTTGTATAAAAAACCATGTTTTAAATTGGTATTTAATTCAATTTGTTTGAAATGATTTATTTTAAGTTTCGAAGTTTCTTTTCGTTTGGTAGCATCAACACCATTAATATCTGATTTTTCATAAATTGTCAAGATATTTCCACAGTAATTAATGTCCGGAATTTGTTCTATATCAGTATCAATAAAACATCCAATAAAGACAAAATTTACATCGGGATTTGCTAAAAATGTTGAAACAAATTGTGCTATATAACCGCCTTTTGAAGTCCCAATTACCGTGATTTTATTTGGCGGAACTCCATTTTTAAGCTGTTTTTTAATTTGTTTTACTATTTTTTCAGCGTAGTCGTATGCATTTGTGTTTTTCTTTCTGATTTCGCTAAAAACAATAAAATTATCTTTTCTAAATGAAGCTAAAATCTCGTTGTATTCTGCTTTTCCATATTCCGGATGCGCAACATCTAAAGCATTTTCTTCAACAAATTTATTATGGAAAAAATAAATATAACGTTGGTCTTTGTTTGGAGTTTTACTTTGGCTAAATCCTGTAAAAGTGCTAAGTAAAGTGAATAAGGAGGCAAAAAATAGTTTTGATAATTGATTCATAGATTAGTTTGTTTTTATAAAAAAAAAGTCCAATTTGTGAAAGGACTTTTTTATTGCAGAGTATTGTAATTCAAATTATAAATTCAAATTATAAATTCAAATTAAAAGTAAGTTTATTAACTTCTTCTTGCTTATTTGATTCTATAAATTTTAAATCGTCCAATTTTTTATTAATCTTTACTTTAGAATTAACAGAAGCATTTTTATTTTCAGTTGAAATTTTCTTTACTATCGTTTTCATAATTCTTTTCTTTTTATAATAAAACCTAAAACATCAGCATTTGGTTTGAAAGGAACACTAATAATATTTCCAAACTCATTCTTTATTGCTCCAAAGATAGTAAAAGTCTCGGATAATTCTTCTAAATTAATTGAGATTGCACTTCTGTATAAACGTGTTCTTCCAAGTGTACTACCTTTAAAAAAGACCATCTTTTCAGGATATTTTTCTGTAAAAAAATAAACTGATTTCGCAACAGTTGCTAAAATTATATTTCTGTCTCCATTATCTGTAATTATTGAATCATCCAAAATATATCTTTTCTGAACGTCATTATAAATCAAATCTCCGAATGCTAAATTATAAATGTCTTTAGATTGAGTTGCATTAAAAATTATGACTTTAGTTATTTCTCCATTTGGACCAATGCTTTTAAATTCAAAAATAGTTGTTTTAGTATTTCTATAAAGATCATATTTTGGATGTTTCATTCTTTTTATTTCAATCCGCAAAAGTATGAAATTTAAGTAAAAAAAAAGCTACAAAATAATTGTAGCTTTTTTGAATATTATAATGTTATTTTTTAAAGATCATACGATACATCAGATAATTTTAAATCGTCAATATCATTATAATGTACTTTTTGAACAATAGTTCCTTTGTGTATCACAACAATACTTGGATTTGCTCTTTCGACAGTTTTTAAAGCCGTTGCATCACAGAAATAAAAGTCAACATCTAAGCCATATTGTTTTTTAGCTTTTGCAATTTCATCGGCTCCTGAAGCCGTCATTGCAATTACTTTGTATCCTTTTGCTTTAGCATCTTTGGTTAAGCCTTGTAGTTTTTTCATTCCGTCAGGATTTGATAAAGCCAAATCATAAGTAACATAAACTAGTAATTTAGGTTCTTTTAATAATTCTTCTTTATAATCAGAATCTTCTTTTACCATAGTAAAGTCATGAATTGGCGGAATATAACCTTCAGTAATTACTTTATCTTTACGATCAACAAATGTTGCTCCTTCAGGGATATTTGCCAGGTCTTTTTCGGTAAATTCTTTATCAACGCCATTTACTTTGTAGATAAAAATCATTTCAACTACAGATTTTGGAGCGCCTTCCGGAATTTCCATTCCTTTCTCGATGTTTGTTCCCACTTTATAAGGACGGAAATCTTTTATAGGATTATGATTTAATACCCAAACTGCCATAAATACACATAAAATTATAGCAAGAAGCGTAACTAAATTAGTTGCCATTTTTGGAAATAAAGGTTTTACCAGTTTTTTATTGATGAATAAAATCACAATAAAGAATAGTAAAACAATATCTTTTGTAAATGATTGCCAAGGCGTTAAATGTAAAGCATCTCCAAAGCAACCACAATCTTTAACTACATCAAAATAAGCAGAGTAGAAAGTAAGGAATGTGAAGAAAACGATCAATAATAATAAAGCCCAAATCGTAAGTTTAGATTTGTAACCTACTAAAAGCATTACACCCAAAACTACTTCCAGAATTACTAAAAAGATTGCTAATCCTAAAGCTAATGGCTCTAGAAACGGCATATTAAAAACCGGTTCGCTAAAATATTCAGCTAACTTATAAGAGAAACCAACCGGATCATTTAGTTTAATTAATCCTGAAATTATAAAAAGAACGCCGACAAATAATCGGGAGAATTGAGTAATAATGTTTTTCATGGAAGTTATTTTAAAATGTTTTTATTTGCCAGGAATGACCCTAATTTGCGATAATTAATTCGCAAAAATTGGTGTAATTCGTGGCGGAATATTATTTTAACGGGTTCAATATTAAAGCAAAAACAGAGTAATTGATCATATCCTGATAATTGGCGTCAATACCTTCAGAAACTAAAGTTTTACCTTTATTGTCTTCAATTTGCTTTACGCGAAGTAATTTTTGCAGAATCAAATCAGTTAAGGAACTTACGCGCATATCACGCCAAGCTTCGCCATAATCGTGATTTTTGGCTTCCATTAACTCTTTGGTTAATTTAATTTTAGCATCATATAATTCCGTTGCTTTTTCAAGATCCAAATCCGGCTGATCAACAACGCCTAACTCTAACTGAATCAAAGCCATAATCGAATAGTTGATGATGGCAATGAATTCTCCTTTTTCATCTTCATCAACTTTGCGGACTTCATTTTCCTGAAGACTTCTGATTCGTTGTGCTTTTATAAAAATTTGATCTGTCAATGATGGCAGTCTTAAAATGCGCCATGCACTACCATAATCTTTCATTTTGTTGATAAATAAAGTCCGGCAAACCGTAATTACATTATCATATTCAAGGGAAGTATTCTTCATTTATTGCTGTATATTTGCTAAAATTTCTTCAAAAATAAGGATAATAATAAAGAGTTTCAAGTTTAAGGTTTTCTTTGTTTCAAGTTTTTTCTAAACAAATTGTTAATGCCGATAACTGGAAACTGTAAAAAGTTTCAAGTTTCAGGTTTTCTTTGTTTCAGGTTGAAGTAGATTGCGCAAGCTGAGTAACTTGAAACCTGAAACAAAAAAACTTGAAACGAAATTCGTGAAACCTGAAACCTGAAACAAAAAAAAATAAACAAATGCTAATTAACTGCAAAGGTCAACTTATAGATTTGTCGATTCCTAAAGTAATGGGGATTTTGAATGTTACGCTAAATTCTTTCTTTGATGGCGGAAAATATAAAAACGAAGATGAAATTATTTCTCAAGTAGAAAAAATGCTGTCTGAAGGCGCTACATTTATAGATATTGGAGCTTATTCGAGTAAACCAAGCGCCGAGTTTGTTACTGAACAAGAAGAAATTGATCGAATTGTTCCGGCAATTGAACTGATTCTAAAGCATTTTCCGGAAACTTTATTATCAATTGATACATTTAGAGCTGAAGTTGCAAAAGCGAGTATAGAAAGTGGTGCAGCGATTATAAATGATATTGCAGCGGGAGAATTAGACGATAAAATGTTTGAGATTATCGCAAAATATAATGTTCCGTATATTATGATGCACATGCGCGGAAATCCACAAACAATGCAAAGTCTCACGGAATATGATGATATTGTAAAAGAAATGCTTTTCTATTTTTCTGAGAAAGTAAAAAAAGCCAGAAGTCTCGGAATTAACGATTTGATTTTAGATCCAGGTTTTGGATTTGCTAAAACAACGGATCAAAATTATGAAGTTTTGCAAAAAATGGAACTTTTTAATCTATTAGAATTACCAGTTTTAGCCGGAGTTTCTAGGAAATCTATGATTTATAAAACACTTGACATTACGCCACAAGAAGCTTTAAACGGAACAACGTTTCTTAATACAATTGCTTTGACAAAAGGTGCTAAAATTCTTCGTGTTCATGATGTAAAAGAAGCGGTGGAATGTGTTACTTTGTTTGAGAAATTAAAAAATTAAACGACAGATTTGTCATTCCGAGGGACGAGGAATCTCCGAAAGAAACTCCGTAATCACAAGACAATCTTTGTCGATTTTTATTGCGAAGGACGGATTGAAATCCATCCCTACAATATGATTTGTTCCTGCGGAACGTTTTATGTAGGATCTAATAAAATATAAATATGAAATACTTTAGCTTAATCTGTTTATTCTTTCTCTTCTCCTGCGAAGAAAAAAAAGATGTTTTACTTCCAAAATCAAATGTTTCTATTGTGAAAGATGTACAAGATCATTCACCAATTTACATCTTTTTTAAAACAGAAGGAAAAGATACAATTGCCGATGTAAACAGAAAAAACAGCATTATTTCGACCAATTGGATTTTCAATATAGACAAACGTTTGCCTTTAAGATTGGTCATTCCGGAAGTAATAAAACTTCAGGAAAAAAAGCGAGCTGAAAAAGCACACAAAAACGAAAAAGCCGAAAACTACTATTCCTACGCAGATTCTATCGGAAAGAATATGGCCTTTTTACCTTTCACGAAAGTGTATTATAAAATGGAAAAACCGAGTAGGGAAAATTTTGTCTTTTATTTTAGAAAAGGAAAAGAATATGTTTTGATGGGAAATAAGGAAATAAAGAAAATAGAAATATTACAGCATTTTTATAGTCTAAAATTTGAAAAAGTACCCAATGTAGTATTTTTGTTTGATGAGGATATGAGTTACGAAGAATATATCCAGAATAAAATTTTACTGCAAAAATATGTGTCTTATAATCTTGATAAACTTCCAGTAGAATTTATTTTCTAAAACTTGAAACAAAGAAAACCTGAAACAAAAGAAACAAAATTTTTACTGATGATGATAAGGTTCATTCCTTAAAATCGTAAAACCACGATACAATTGTTCGATAAAAAACAAACGAACCATTTGATGTGAAAACGTCATTAGCGAAAGCGAAATTTTGCCTTGCGCTTTGCTATAAACAGTATCTGAGAATCCGTAAGGACCACCAATTACAAAAACAAGAGTTTTGATTCCCGAATTCATTTTCTTTTGTAATTCTTCAGAAAAACCAACGCTGGAGAAGTTTTTTCCGTTTTCATCCAATAAAATCAACTGATCCGTTGGCGTTAGTTTAGAGAGAATCAATTCGCCTTCTTTTTCCTTTTGCTGACTTTCAGATAAGTTCTTTACGTTCTTGATATCCGGAATAATCTCCAAATCAAATTTGATGTAAAAAGACAAACGTTTGGTATAATCGTCAATCAAAGTTTGAAGCGATTTATTATCTGTTTTGCCAATGGCGATAAGTTTGATATTCATTTGTTTGTTTTTTTGCCACGAATTACACGAATTTGTGCGAATTATTTTTTTGCCACAGATTAAAAAGATTAAAAGGATTTTTTTTAGTTTGTTTTTAAATTAATCTGTGAAAATCTTTTTAATCTGTGGCAAAATAAATCTCTATTTTTTATTCTCAAAAACAGTTTCAAAATGTTCTACGATAGGAAACGGTTCATAATAATGATGCAAGATCTTTTTCCATTCCAGATAAGCTTCAGAAGTCCTGAAACCTATGGTATGATCTTCGAGTGTATTCCAATCTACCAATAAAAGATACTTATTTTCGACTTCAAGACATTTTTCTAAACGATGCCCTAAATAACCATCAATTGATGAAATATATTGGCTTGCTTTTGCAAAATCACTTTCGAATTGAGTTGCTAAATTTGGTTTTACATAAAGAAATGCGGCTTCTAGAATCATAACTATATTTTTTTTCACGCAGATTTTACAGATTTAAGCAGATTTTATTTTTTAATATTTTAGCATAAAAATCTGTGTCAATATGCTTAAATCAGTTTAGATCTGCGTGCAATCTTCGCAACTATTAAACATTTTAATTCTTAGAAAATTTATCTTCAAAAGTTTTAAATCTTGCATCTAAAACCTTCACTAATTGTTTTTTTACTGATGCATCCTGAATAAAACTATAATTGATACTGTTGTAAACATATTGTTTTATGATTGCATACGAAACATCAGGATATCTTTTAGCTAATAAAACATATTGTTCCGTCATGTTTGTTCTTAAGATTCCGGCATCGTCGGTACTAATTACAATTGGAACATTAAATTCTTTGTAAAGTGTAAAAGGATGTCTGTTTTCTTTTACTTTCAAAATGAATTCATTACTCGTCAAGTTAATTTCAATCGGAATGTTGTTTTTTGCCATATAACGCAATAAATCGTATGAATTTGCTTCGTAAGCGATATCAACTCCGTGACCAATTCTGTTTGCTCCGGCAATATGAATGGCATCGTTTATATGCCACGTTAAATCTTCGGGCTGAACTAATCCTAAGGTTAATTCGCCTGCGTGAAGCGTATATTTTACGTCTGGATATTTAGAATGACAGAATTTGAACATAACCATATGTAACCAATAATCTTTCATAGAATTTTCGCCATGTTCCGGAGAAACGATGTTTACACCAGCAACCAATTTACTATCGTTTGCCGAAATAAAAGCGATTGTCAGATTTTTGAATAAATCAACCGGATCCATAAAACGAAGTACAAAATTTTGATAACGCATTGTAAAACGGTCATCGTCAATTTTTAAATCTTTATGCAGTTTTGCGATGAAATTATTGTTGAAATCTGTAGCGTATTTTTTGGCGTCTTTTTGCTGAAGCGATTTATACAATTCGTCTAAAAGTTTCAGTACTGCTTTTTCATCTTTTTGCGTTGCCGCCTGACGTAATTTTGTATTGAAATCTGTTAAGTCAGAAACATTCATATCACACGGAATCGTTGATAATTGCGTTTCGATATAACTTACATTTTCGGCAAGAGCGCGTTTTTTTAGTTCCAACATTCCTTCGGCAAAATGACCTTGGATTGTAGTTTCGAATTTCATAAAAGAATCAAAAAACAAATCATCAGAAGGTACAGAGCCATTATAATCTTTAGCAGACCAGGTTTGCATTACTTGTTGTTCGTATTGTTCTAGTTTTCCGTTGTTTTTAAGAGAAGAAAATTTTTCCCAATTGCCAGTTGCAGGTTTTGTTTTGGAAACTGCCATTGTTTCCAGATTCAAATAAAAATCTTCTGCAATGGCTCTTTCCAAAAGAGGTTCTGCATAAATTGATCCTGAAAAATGATGGTGTAAATCGCCGCCTTTTGGCATTTGTTGAAAGAAAGCTGTTAAGAGAGCTTCGTTATTTCTGATCTTTTGTAAATAATTTTCAGCCGTTTGAGAAAAGCCGATTTGTGCTATGAAAATACAGAAAAGTGTAATTATCCTCGTCATATTCTAAGTTTAAATTACATGCAAATATACAAGTTTCTGCGGAGATTTGAAAATTCAATTTTTTGATGTTGAGATTTAACCGCAAAGAACGCAAGTTTTTTTATCTGCCAGGCTTATTACAAACGCAAAGTTCGCAAAGCTTTGTCTAAAAAACTTTGCGAACTTTGCGTAATTCTTTGCGAACTTTGCGGTTAAAAAAACTCAGAACCTTAGTAGCTTAAGAAAACAATACATCTCGAATTTCTTCTACCTTATCAAAAACGCTTTTTGCGAAAGGACAAAGCGGAATAATTTTTACATTGTTAGCTCTGGCGTAATCTACGGCTGCCATAACCAGTTTTTTACCAACACCTTTTCCGTTAAAATCCGGACTTACTTCGGTGTGATCAATGATGAATTTTGAATCTCCAGCCCAAGTATATGTCATTTTTCCTGCTTCTTTTCCGTCTTCTATGGCTTCAAAATAGCCTCTTCTTGTATCGTTTGTTTGTTGAATTTCCATGAATAATTATATTAATGTAGTTTTAATTTCGATTGAATGTGTAAGTGTTTTATGAATTGGACAACTGTTTGCAATGGTTTCTAATCTTTGCCTTTGTGTTTCGTCGACTTCACCAATTACTTCAATTTTACGGGTGAATACAGATACACTTCGTTCAGAATCTCTTTCAAAATCAATTTTTACATTGATTTCTGATACATCCCATTGTTTACGATTTATGTACATTCTCAATGTAATTACGGTGCATGAAGCCAATGATGCTGCCAAAAGTTCAGTTGGATTCAAACCTAGATTTTTGCCTCCCAATTCCTGAGGTTCATCGGAGATTAAAACATTTTCGCTTGCTGATGTTATTTCCGTTCGATACAAACGAGTATCTATTTTTGCTGATATTGTGTCCATATTTATTTAATTCTAGGTTGAGGTAAAGGCACAAATTCAGTTTCGCCCGGAACTTTCGGGAAAGTTTGTTCGGTCCAGTCTTTTTTAGCTTTTTCGAGTAGTTCTTTATCTGAGGAAACGAAATTCCAAAAGATAAAATGCTCTTCCGGAAACGGAGTTCCTCCAAAGATATAAACGGTAGAATTTTCGGATAATTCAAACTCACACAAAGTACTGTCGTTTGTAATAAGAATCTGTTTTGGATCGTAAACGTGTTCGCCGCTTTTAATGCTTCCTTCAAGAATATACAAACCGCTTTCGCCAAATAAGTCTTTACCAATATTGATCTTTTTAGCTTCGGTACTTTTTATTTCTATAAAATATAACGGACTATAAACTGGAACTGGTGATTTTTTTCCGAATGCTTCTCCGGCAATTAATTTATACGAAACTCCATCTTCTTCCCAAGCCGGAATATCATCTGCTTCGACATGTGTGAAATTCGGATCCATTTGTTCCAGTTCTTTTGGTAACGCAACCCAAATTTGCAATCCGTGAAGCATTTTATCTGAATGTCTTAAATATTCTGGCGTTCTTTCAGAATGTACGATTCCTTTTCCGGCAGTCATCCAGTTTACGGCGCCAGGTTTTATTTCTAATTCCGTTCCTAAACTATCGCGGTGCATAATGCTTCCTTCAAACAAAAAAGTCAGCGTCGAAAGTCCGATATGTGGATGTGGCGGAACATCCATGTTTTCATGGTCACTTAAATGTGCCGGGCCCATATGATCGATAAAAACAAAAGGTCCAACAGCTCTTTTTTCGCGGAATGGCAATAATCTGCCAACCATAAAATTGCCAATATTGGCAGCACGTTCTTCGATAATTAAACTGATATTTGACATGGTTATTTTGATTTGATTTGAAAACAAAATTACAGTTGTGATAGAAATCTGTAACTTAATTTAGATTAAGAAATTGTTTTTAGATTTTAGTTTTATAAAAATAAGAAAAACCCAGAAGTTATTTTCTTGTATAGGTTAAATTTAAATTCATTTGAAAAGAAAATATAAAAACGGAAATAGATAATATCTTACTTTCGCAAAGTTAGCAACAAACAATCGGAACTTTGAACTCAAAATATAGATGAAAACATTTAAAAAAATAATTGGTATTCTAATATTACTATTAGCAATTTTACTTTGCTTTCCTGCTTTTTACGCATTTCCAATCCAATTTGAAAACTGCAAGAAAAAATTTGAAAGTGGAGTGGTTGGTGCTCCAGGATATGCGATTGGATTTTTTATTTGTTTTGTATTATATGCACTTGTTTTATTTTTTTTAGTAAAATTAAGTATCAAGTTAATTAGAAAGAATAAAATTGATATTACGGTAATTGACGAAATAGGCATGAAGGAATAATAAAATATGAGATTCGACTGTAACGGAGTTGAAATAATATTTAAAAACCTAACTAATCAATTCAAAATCCAAAACTTCACTTTCTGTTCCATTAATAATAATCGACAATTGATGTATTCCGGTATGAAAAACACGCGTTGTAATTAGTTTGAAAGATTGATTTCGATCAACTTTAATTAATTGATTTGGCTGATAAATTTTCTCACTGATTTTGAAGACTTTTTTAGCCAAATGTCCTTTTGATTTCTTGTAATGAACAGCGTATTCTAAACGAACGGTTTTGGCTTCGTCATTTTTATTATTTAAGTGAAATTGAAACTGTAAATAATCTCCAATTTTCACGATTGGCGTTTTAATTTCGAAAGAAGAAAGCTCGATATTAGTACTTTCTAAACCATAATGACTTAGAACTTCGGGATGTCCTTGTTTTAATAAAGTTCGGCAACCGTGTTTGATAATTCCGTCGGTTTCTTTGCTGCGGCCTTTCCATTTATTGGCAATTTCTAACACAATCTGCGGATTATCTTTTGCGATATCATTTAGGTTATTGGCAACGCTTCGGCGAACATATTCTGAAGGATCATTTTTCAGGTTTTCTAAAATGGGAAGTATAGAAGTTGGATCTTTCTTTAAATACGGAATTGCCATAGCCCACGGTAATCTCGGGCGGCTTCCTTCGCTTGATAATCTACGCACGTGATGGTTTTTATGTGATGACCATTTGATCATTTCGTCAATCATTTCTTGTTTGTATTTTAAAACGAAAGGACGAACGGCAAATTCGCAGCTTATAAATTGAGTTATGGAAACAAAGGCTTTCGCCGAAGTTTTGAAATCGTCTAAACCATACATTTCGATATAATCGGCAAAAAATATGAAAGCCAGATTTCCGTCTGTAAAATTATTTTTCTTGAGATTATTGATGATTTTATCAATTAAAGCAACGGCTTCGGCAAAATTTTGAGGCATAAATTGATGCAAAACCACAGTGGTATGTTTCATGCGATCTTTCCATTCTTTTTGAGCAAAATCGCCTTCATAAATGGTTTCGATAAATTTTTGTTTGTCGAATGTTGGATGTACTTCGGCAACAGCCTGACCAAATTTTTCGTAAAATGTAACCGAGTAAATATCTTTAATTAATCCCATGATTTTGTTTGAATGAACTTCAAAGATATTTAATGTTTCTGAATAAAATGGAGAGATTTAAAATGAAATTTTAACGCATAGATACATAGAATATAAAGGATAAATTGTAGGTGGTTTTAAAAAATCAAGATTTTATCGCATAGTAACTATTGTGAATTTGAATTGAGTGAAACGCCTTTTTATGCAATCAAAAGCTATGTTTCTATGTGTTAGATAATTTTAATACTTTTCTTCCAAATATTTTCAGATATTTTGATATTTATAAATTTTTGGCAGTCGTTTAACTTTCAAATGCCCAAAATATGTCCTACTTTAGCATCTTATAAAATTTAAGAAAAATGATTAGCGAAGTACAATTTCAAACAGAATTAGAACTATTGATTAGTAACGCAATTCGCGAAGATGTAGGCACGGGAGATTATAGTTCATTGGCGTGTATTCCGGAAACGGCGCACGGACAAGCTAAATTATTGGTAAAAGATCAAGGGGTTATTGCGGGTGTTGCAATGGCAAAAATGATTTTTGAATTTGTAGATCCAAAATTAAAAATCAAGACTTTTATTGAAGATGGAACGCATGTAGAATATGGTGATGTGGTTTTTGAAGTTTCGGGAAGTTCTCAGTCTATTTTAAAGTCTGAAAGAGTGGTTTTGAATACGATGCAGCGTATGTCTGCAATTGCAACAAAAACAGCTCAATATGTACAGCTTTTAGACGGAACCGGAGCAAAAATATTAGATACTCGTAAAACAACGCCAAATTTTAGAGCTGCTGAAAAATGGGCTGTGAAAATAGGAGGTGGAGAAAATCACCGTTTCGCACTTTATGATATGGTAATGCTTAAGGATAATCATATTGATTTTGCAGGCGGAATTACGCTTGCAATTAAGAAAACTAAAGAGTATTTGACAGCAAATAATCTGGATTTAAAGATTATTGTTGAGGCTAGAAATCTGGATGAAATTCGCGAGATTCTTTTAAGTGACGGCGTTCACAGAATTTTGATCGACAACTTTAATTATGAAGATACTAAAACGGCTGTTACGTTAATTGGTAAAAAATGCCAAACAGAATCTTCTGGAAATATCAACGAAAAAACGATTCGTGAATATGCTTTATGTGGCGTAAATTATATTTCGTCTGGTGCATTGACGCATTCAGTTTACAACATGGATTTGAGTCTGAAAGCTTTTTAAATTAATTGTGAATTGTGAATTGTGAATTGTAAATTGTGAGTTGAAAGTTATGAGTTTGTAAATCTAAAATCTAAACTCAACAATCTAAAATCAAAAATAAATATGTCTCAAGAGATAGAAGACCGGATTGAAAAAATTCCCGTAGTATGTCATTTAGTTCGGTTTTTAAAAAGAATAAAATTGCCATGGCTGGAAGGTTTTTCGTTGTACGATTTACTCGAAATGTATACTATTGGTATCATTGACGGCGCATTTTCGTATCATGCGAGCGCGGTTTCTTTTAGCTTTTTTATGGCTTTGTTTCCTTTTGCGCTGTTTATTCTGAATTTAATTCCTTTTATTCCGATTGAAGGATTTCAGCAGGATTTTTTGCAATTTGTGCAACAAGGAGTTCCGCCAAATACGTATGATGCAATAAGTAAAATTATTAGTGATATTTTAAATAATAGTCATTCGGGATTACTTTCATCGGGTTTTTTACTTTCTATTTTTTTGATGGCAAATGGTATTAATGGGATTCTAAGCGGTTTTGAATCTTCGAAACATGTTTTTGACAAACGAGGTTGGTTTAGTCAATATTTAGTGGCGCTTGCAATATCGCTTGTTATGACAATTATATTGTTTGTAACGGTGGCAACAATTGTCGTTTTTGAGGTATTTATTCAAAAAACAATCATTCAGGATGTGTTGAGTGACCGTATTCCGCTGATTATTTTGGGACGATATTTGTTTGTTATTTTGATGATTTTGATAACATCTTCAATATTATTGCGTTATGGTACTAAACAGTATAATAAAGTGCCTTTCATAAGTATTGGATCTGTTTTTACAACCATCTTAATTGTTATATCTTCGTTCTTTTTTGGGATTTGGGTTATAAAATTCTCAAAATACAACGAACTTTATGGCTCAATTGGTACATTATTGATTCTAATGTTTTATATTTGGATAAACTGTATGATTCTGCTTTTGGGATTTGAATTGAATGCCTCTATCAGAAAATTAAAACAAAAAAAAAATAAATAATATGAAAAATTGGATGTTAGCGATTGGTGTTTTCTTTTTAACCTTAGGTACAATTCAGGGCCAAAGTGTTATTGGAAAATGGAAAACCATTGATGATGAAACAGGTGAAGCAAAATCAGTTGTAGAGATTTATGAGAAATCTGGAAAACTTTATGGTAAGGTAGTAGAAATACTTCGTGCTGATCATAAAAAAGATGTATGCGTTAAATGTGATGGTGCCGATAAAAACAAGCCAATTTTAGGGTTAGTAATTATTAACGGACTTAAAAAAGACGGTGACGAATATAGCGGAGGAACAATTTTAGATCCTACAAACGGAAAAAAATACAAATGTTATATCGCTTTAGAATCATCTGATAAACTTAAACTTCGCGGTTATGTTGGGATTTCTATCATGGGAAGAACACAATACTGGACAAGAGTGAAAAATTAATTTTTTTGAAAATAAAAATGCGAAAATTAGCATCGATAATTTTATTTCTGACAATACTAACCAATAGTTTTGCTCAGACTAAGAATTCGCCATTACAAATAAGTCATCTTACAGGTGACTTTTATGTTTATAAGACGTTTCATGATTACAAAGGAACATTAATTTCTGCAAATGCCTTGTATCTGGTTACAAATAAGGGAGTTGTTTTGTTTGATGCGCCTTGGGATAAAACACAATTTCAGCCTTTATTAGATAGTATAAAAGCAAAACATCATAAGGAAGTTGTGATGTGTTTTGCGACGCATTCTCATGAAGACAGAGCAGGAGGTTTGGGATTTTATGGTAAAAAAGGAATCAAAACTTATACTATAAAATTAACGGATCAGATTCTTGAAAAAAATAAAGAACCAAGAGCCGAATTTGTAATTCCAAATGACACAACATTTACAGTTGGGCAACATACTTTTGAAGTTTATTATCCGGGAAAAGGTCATGCATCAGATAATATTGTAGTTTGGTTTAATAAAGAAAAAGTCCTTTATGGAGGTTGCTTTATCAAAAGTACCGAAGCAACAGATTTAGGGTATCTGGGCGATGCCGATGTAAAAGAATGGGAGAAATCAATAGCAAAAGTGCAGTCGAAATTTAAAAAACCTAAATATATTATTACGGGACACGATGATTATAAAGATCTAAATTCTTTAAAACATACGTTGAAATTGGTAAAGGAATATAATACTGCAAAAACTTCAGATAAAAAATAATCTTTCAAATCTTATACTATCATTTCCATGTTTTTTGTTGAAGTCGTTTTACCACTTTCCCTAGCCAAAACTTTTACTTATCGTATTTCTGAGGCCGAATTTCATTTCATTAAAAAAGGAATGCGCGTTGCGGTGCCTTTTGGAAAAAGTAAAATTTATACCGCATTGGTGATTGATATGCATCAAAACGAACCGAGTTTATATGATGCTAAAGAAATTTATCAAATACTGGACGAAAAACCTATTGCAACCGAAACTCAGATTAAACACTGGCTTTGGGTGGCAAATTATTATATGTGCGGAATTGGCGATGTATATCGAGGCGCTTTTCCTAGTGGATTATTGCTTGAAAGTGAAACCGTTATTTCGCATAAAGTTGATGTTGTTGTAAATGAAAATGAACTTTCTGATGAAGAATTTTTGGTTTACGAAGCTTTACAACATCAAAGCTCTCTTAAGGTTCAGGAGATTATTTCGATACTAAATAAGAAAAATATTCTTCCGACGCTACAAAAAATGATTGCTAAAGATATCATTGTTTTAGAAGAAGAAATTAAAGAAGGTTATAAGCCTAAGTTGGTTCGGTATGTAAAATTGCATGCAAAATATGAATCCGATAATGGTCTTGGGGAATTACTGGAAGTACTGAAAAGTGCTAATAAACAAAAAGAAATTGTTTTGGCATATTTTCAAATTATGGCTTCTGAGAAGAAACCTATTACGGTGAAAAAACTTGTTGAGGTTTCAAATTCAACTTCAGCAACAGTAAAAGCTTTGATTGATAAAGAAATTTTTGAAGAATATCTTTTACAACAAGATCGTGTTTCTTTTACTGGTGAAGCTTCAGAAAAACAATTGCTTTTAAGTGAAGCTCAGGAAAATGCTTTTACGGCAATTAAAAATAATCTTTTAGAAAAAGAAGTTTGTTTGCTTCATGGCGTAACGTCAAGCGGAAAAACAGAAATTTATATCAAGCTAATTGAGGAATATTTAGCAACAGGAAAACAGGTTTTGTATTTGTTGCCTGAAATTGCTTTAACAACACAATTGGTTTCGCGTTTGCGACTTCATTTTGGAGATAAAGTTGCCGTTTTTCATTCTAAATACAGCAATAATGAAAGAGTTGAGGTTTGGAAACAAACGCTCGAAAATTCAGAAAAAGCGCAGATAGTAATAGGAGCGAGGTCGGCTTTGTTTTTGCCATTCAGTAATTTAGGATTGTTGATTGTTGACGAAGAGCACGAACAGACTTTTAAGCAATCAGATCCTGCGCCGCGATATCATGCACGAGATGCTGCTATTGTTCTGGCTAATTTTCATAATGCAAAAGTACTTTTAGGATCGGCAACGCCAAGTATTGAAACCTATTTTAATACACAAACTGATAAATACGGTTTAGTGACGCTTACCGAACGTTATAATAATGTTCGAATGCCGGATATTGTTTTGGTTGATTTGAAAGACAAACATTTCAGAAAACGAATGACCGGACATTTTAGCGATGTTTTAATCGAAGAAATTACAGAAGCTTTGTCTTTGGGTGAACAAGTGATTTTGTTTCAAAACAGACGCGGATATTCACCAATAATCGAATGTATGACTTGTGGTCACGTACCGCATTGTCAGCAATGCGATGTGAGTTTGACTTTTCATAAACATAAAAATCAATTGCGTTGTCATTATTGTGGTTATTCGATTGCAAAACCTACGCATTGCCATAGTTGTTCTAGTATAGATTTGACTACAAAAGGGTTTGGTACAGAGCAAATTGAGCAGGAATTAATGTCGCTTTTTCCGAAAGCAAAAACCGGAAGAATGGATCAGGATACGACTCGCGGAAAATATGGTTTTGAGAAGATTATTGATTCTTTTAAAAACCGTGAGATTGATATTTTAGTCGGAACACAAATGCTTGCCAAAGGTTTGGATTTTGATAATGTAAGCTTAGTTGGAATCATGAATGCCGATAATATGTTGCATCATCCGGATTTTAGGGCTTTTGAGCGTAGTTTTCAGATGATGACGCAAGTTGCAGGAAGAGCCGGTAGATCTGAAAAACAAGGCAAAGTTGTGATTCAGACTTATAATCCAAATCATAATACAATTCAGCAGGTTACAATGCATAATTATATAGGTATGTATAAGGAGCAATTGTATGATCGTCAAATCTATAGATATCCGCCTTATTTCAGAATCATAAAACTGACTTTGAAGCATCGAGAATTTGAAAAGTTAAAAGAAGGTTCGATGTGGTTGTATCAGGTTTTGAGTCAGAATTTAGGGATTCCGGTTTTAGGACCTGAAGAACCTGCAATTAGCAGAATCAGAAATGAATACATCAGAACCATTCTGATTAAGATTCCGCAGAATATGCCATTAGCGGGCACAAAAAAAACTATCCAGAAAATGTTGAATAGTTTTGAGGCTGTTGCTCAATACAGAGCTATAAAGGTAATTGCCAATGTCGATTTTTATTAAATTATGACGATGTTGACAATGCTTTTACTAGATCTTCTTTTTTGTTTCGGCTAAGCGGAATTTTGGTAATACCAATCTCAGCAAATTTACTGTTAAAGCGTTCTACTTTATCAATATTGATAATGTAGGACTTGTGTACGCGAATAAATTTGTCTTTTGAAAGATCGTTTTCAAAAGATTTCATTGTTGAAAGTACCAGATTGCTGTCGTCTTCGGTAACCACTCTTACATAATCTCCAAAAGCTTCAATCCATTTGATTTTTGCAGTGAAAATTTTAAGTTTTTTAAGGTTGCTTTTGATAAATATATGCTCGCCTTCTTCTTCTTTTACCTCTTTTTTAAGTAAATGCATGTCTATTGCTCTTTTTACAGAAGCGTTAAATCGATCTACGGCAATAGGTTTTTGCAGATAATCGGTCGCATCGTAGTCGAAGGCTTTTAAAGCATACTCTGCTTTAGAAGTAATAAATATAATTTGTGGTTTTGATTTTAATCCGTCAAGGAAGTCGAAACCGTTAATAACAGGCATTTCAATATCAAGGAATATTAAGTCGATATTATTTAGAGAGATACAACTTTTTGCTTCTATTGCATTAGAAAAGTCCCCGATTAAGTGCAAACCTGGGTGATTATTAACTAATTTTGCAATAATTGTCCTCTGTATAGAACTATCATCTACAACAACACAGTTTAGTTTCATAACATTTAAATTTAGAATAAATTCAGGATAGCAGTAGTAAATGTATTATTTTTTTGTAAAAAAAACTAGAGTGAGCGTGTATTTTTTGCATTACGACGAATAAAAGTAAAAAAGTGTTGTATATATAAATTAAATGGTTACTTTTGCACCCAATTTTAACAAATAAATATTGTATTTATGAATCATTATGAAACTGTTTTCATTTTAAATCCCGTTTTATCTGAGGTTCAGGTGAAGGAAACAGTAACGAAATTTGAAGAATTTCTTACTAGTAGAGGAGCTGAAATGGTATCGAAAGAGGATTGGGGTCTGAAAAAAATGGCTTACGAAATCCAAAACAAAAAAAGTGGTTTTTACCATTTATTCGAATTCAAAGTAGCAGGAGAAGTTCTTATTGCTTTTGAAACTGAATTTAGACGTGACGAAAGAGTTATGCGTTTCTTAACTGTAAGTTTAGATAAACATGCTATTTCATGGGCGGAGAGAAGAAGAGCTAAATTAAAATCTACTAAAGCGTAATTATTATGTCTACAATTGAGCAATCTGCAAAAGGAAAAAAAGACGGAGATATCAGATATTTAACGCCTTTAAACATTGAAACTAACAAAACTAAAAAGTACTGTCGTTTCAAAAAATCAGGAATCAAATATATCGATTATAAAGATGCTGATTTCTTATTGAAATTCGTTAATGAGCAAGGAAAAATTCTTCCTCGTCGTTTAACTGGAACTTCATTAAAATACCAAAGAAAAGTTTCTGTAGCTGTAAAAAGAGCTCGTCACTTAGCTTTAATGCCATACGTGGCCGATTTATTAAAATAATTAAAAACTCTAGTCGCTGGTTTCTGTTATATCAGAACCTAACTTCTAAAATATAAGGACAACAACATGGAACTTATTTTAAAACAAGACGTACAAAACTTAGGATTTAAAGATGATGTAGTATCTGTAAAACCTGGTTACGGTCGTAACTTTTTAATTCCTCAAGGTTTTGCTGCATTAGCAACTCCTTCTGCTAAAAAAGTTTTAGCTGAAAACCTAAAACAAAGAGCACATAAAGAAGCTAAAGTTGTTGCTGATGCTAAAGCATTAGCTGAAACACTTAAAGCTCTTGAAATTAAACTTACTGCAAAAGCTGGTGGAGAGAAACTTTTTGGTTCTATCACAAACATCGACATTGCTGAAGCTTTAGAGAAATCAGGTAACGCTATTGATAGAAAATTCATCACTAGTGGTATCGTAAAACGTACAGGAAAATATTCTGCTAGCATCCGTTTACACAGAGATGTTATCGTTGACTTACCATACGAGATTATCGCTGAAAAATAACATTTTGTTAACTTCTTGTTAATAAAATATAAAAACCACTCTTAGGAGTGGTTTTTTTTGTCTAATTTTGAATTAACCAACTAATTCAAAATCAACAAAATGAGAAAAAACCTTGCATTATTATTGTGTTTGTTTGCATTGACCGTCGTTACTGGGCAAACAACGACTTCGAGTATTAAGGGTATTGTAAAGAGTTCATCAAATGAGCTATTGCCGGGCGCTTCTATTTTGGCAGTTCATACCCCAACAGGAACTAAATATTCAGCTGTTTCTAATGAAGATGGAAGATTCAGTATTTTGAATATGAGAATTGGAGGTCCGTATAAAATTACGGTAACTTTTGTAGGGTTTCAAAATCAGGAATATAATGACATCAATCTTGATTTAGGAAAACCTTTTAATCTTGCGGTTCAGTTAGAAGATGCAAGTCAGGCTTTAGAAGAAGTGAAAATTGTTTCTAAAGACAAAGTTTTTAAAAGCGGAAAAACCGGAGCAGAAACTACAATTGGAAGAAGAGAATTAACAGCATTGCCAACTATTTCAAGATCGGCTGAAGATTTTACCCGTTTAGAACCAACTGCGAGTGGAGGTTCTTTTGGAGGAAGAAATGATCAGTATAATAACTATTCTTTGAATGGAGCGGTTTTTAATAACCCTTTTGGATTAGATGCTGCAACTCCGGGTGGTCAGACTGGTGCTCAGCCCATATCATTGGATGCGATCGAGCAAATTCAGGTTGCAACTGCGCCTTATGATGTTACGTTGTCTGGTTTTACTGGAGCTTCTGTCAATGCGGTTACAAAATCAGGAACAAATGAGTTTCATGGAACTGCATATGCATTTTACAGAAATCAGGATTTAACGGGAAATAAAATTAAAGGCGAAAAAATATTTGTACCAACATTAGAACAAACTCAGGCAGGTTTTAGTTTGGGCGCACCAATTATTAAAGATAAATTATTCATTTTCGGAAACTTTGAAATCGACAGAAGAAGTGATTTGGGGTCTAATTTCGTAGCAAATAACAACGATGGAGTTACAGGAATTAATGAATCCAGAGTTATGGAATCTGATTTGATTGCGGTTTCAAATGCTTTGGCGAAATTAGGCTATAATACCGGAGCTTATCAGGGTTTTATTCATGAATCGAACTCAAATAAAGGAATTATTAAAGTAGATTGGAATATTAATGATAATCACAAACTGGCTGTTATTTATAATTTCCTTGATGCTTCAAAAGATAAACCGGCGCATCCAACCGCTCTTGGTTTTAGAGGTCCAAATGCTTCGATTTTGCAATTTCAAAATTCGGGATATCAAATTAATAATAACTTGAGTTCGTTTTTAGTCGAGCTAAATTCAAAATTTAGCGAAAGCGTTTCGAATAAGTTACAGGCAGGATACTCTCATTTTAATGATTACAGAGTTCCGTTTTCGGTTCCGGCGCCAGTAATTAATATTCAGGATGGTGCAGGTTCTAATTATATTATTGCGGGTCACGAACCATTTTCGATCAATAATACATTAGATCAAAAGGTGATTCAAATCACAGATAATCTTACTTACACAGTTGGGAAACATGCTTTTACTTTTGGGACTTCTTTTGAGAAATTCGGATTTAAAAACTCCTTTAACTTAGCAGGTTATGATAATTTTGGAAATCCAAACGGTTATGAAGGAACGTTTTTTACGCCATATTTTACAACGCAAGACTTCTTAGACGATGCAGCAAAACCTTTTGCAACAAGTATCATTGCGCAAAACCTTCAATATGCTCAAAATGTTTTTAATACTAAAAGTCAGTTTGAAGTTGGAACTGATGGCGGATGGAAACTGGCAGAATTGAATGTTGGACAATTGGCATTTTATACACAAGATGATTTTAGTGTGAATGATAATTTTAAATTGTCTGTAGGTTTAAGAATTGATAAGCCATTATATTTTAATACTGCCGATTTGATTCAGAAGTATATTGATACTGATAATGGAGGTTCAGGTCGAGATAATAATATTGATTATTATGATCCGCAAACGGGTCAGGCGGTTAAGTTGATTTCTACAGATTTGCCAAGTGATAAGATTTTGTGGTCGCCTAGAATTGGTTTCAACTGGGATGTAAAAGGTGATGCAACTTCTCAGCTTCGTGGAGGATCCGGGATTTTTACGGGAAGGATTCCTTTTGTTTGGTTAGGAAATCAGGTAAGTGGTGCTGATGATAGCTTTTTGCAAATTATGGATCCGGATTATAAATGGCCACAGGTTTGGAGAACAAGCTTAGGTTATGATCACAGATTTAAAAATAATTATATTGTGACGCTTGATTTGTCTTACAATAAAGATATTAATGCGGTACAGGTTCAGAATTGGGGATTAAAACCTCCAACCGGAACATTGGCAGGTGTTGACAACAGAGCGATTTATGTTGCAGCAGATCATGGAGCTAATAATGCTTATGTAATGACCAATTCGAATAAAGGAAGTGCTTTTAATGCAACAGTTAAAGTACAAAAGAATTTTGAAAATGGTTTGTATGCAAGTATTGCTTATAATTATTTAAAATCAAAAGACGTAAACTCTATTGAAGCTGAAATTACCGGAGATGCTTTTGCTTTTAATCCGGCTTTAGGAAATGTGAACAATGCTGTTCTTTCTAATTCTAAATATGGAGATATGCATCGTTTTATTGGTGTAGGTTCTAAAAAATGGAAGTACGGAAGAGATAAATGGGCGACCACTGTTTCGGCTTTCTTTGAATATGCTCAGGGAGGACGTTTTAATTATACTTATGGTGGTGATATTAATGGTGATGGTTCTGCTGTAAACGATTTGATTTATATCCCGACAACTGCAGAAATTGCTCTAATGAATTTTAGCGCACCAGGACAAGGCGAGGCGTTTGATAAATTTATTTCTCAGGATGATTATATGAAAAACCACAGAGGGCAATATGCGGATCGTTATGGTGCTATATCGCCTTGGAGAGGAAGATGCGATCTTAAACTTATGCAGGATTATAATTTTAGAGTTTCATCGGCATCAGAGAAAAAGAATACAATTCAGTTTAGTATCGATGTATTGAATTTTGGAAATTTATTAAATTCAGATTGGGGAGTTGTTCAGGTGCCAACGAGTGTTCAGCCAATTGGTGTGACGGTTGTTGGAAATACTCCGACGTATACATTCAATAATACACAAACTAAAACCTTTAGTTATGATGCGAGTTTAACATCAAGATGGCAGGCTCAATTTGGTATCAGATACATTTTTTAATAAAGCAAAAAAAGTTATAAATTTGCCCTCGCATTTGCGAGGGCTTTTTTTGGGATAATGAAATTTTATTCGGGCTCTTTTAAGAGTGTTTAAACGCAAAAATAAACAATGAAATACGCAAGATTAACAAAAGAGCAATTTGATGAATTGCACGCAGAATTCGCTAGCTTTTTAGCTACTCAGGCAATTGATAAGGCAGAGTGGGATTCTCTTAAATTAAATAAGCCGGAAGTTGCAGAACAGGAGTTAGATGTTTTTTCAGATTTAATTTGGGAAGGTGTTTTGTCAAGAGCTGAATTTTTAGAGCATTTCTCTAAGAATCATATCTTTTTGTTTCAATGTTTTGAGGAGCATGTTCAGTCTATAGTATTGAAATCATTAGTTCCTGAAACAGATTTCCTGACTAAAGATGGTTTGCAATGGCTGAGTGATAATATGTTTACTGAAAACATCGAAATGAAAGTTGGAAAAAAAGTATTTACAGAAGATAGAAATGCATCTATTTTTGAATTGATTCAGCAAGGAGCATTTTTAAGTGATGGGCAATTATTTACTCAAATTAATACTATTATTGAGTCTTAATTTCGGTTAAAAGATTTTTTGAAAGGTAAATGATTGATATTAAATTGTTTACCTTTTTTTTATGTTTTTAACTTTTGTTTAGACTTTTATATTTTTTTTACCCCGTATTTATACGTGTTTTTTTTGGATTGTTTAAGAAATTCACATTTGCATATAAAAATGTAGGTTTTACTTTTCATTTCGACTTTTTTACCTCAAATTCAATCGATTATGAATTTATAAAAGTAGGTTTTTATTTACTTTATTGAAATATTATGAAATATTTTGATTTTTTTTATGATAATCCTAAGAGCTGCTATTAGCTTAAAACTATTGGTTTTTCTGATATTTTACAGTTTTTGGAGTGTGCGCCTTTATGTTAAAATTAAAAATATAAGAATTTTACACTTGTTTTGTAAGATTGTTTTTTATAATTTTAGGATAAGAAAGTTAAACAAAATGTTTTTTGTACTTTTTTAAAAACATTTAAAATAAAATGATTTGATTACTTTTTATAAATTAATACAAATTACAGTTTTAGTGTTTTTGCCGAGAAATTTAAAGTTGGAAATGTTACTAATAATTTAATTAGTTTGCTTATGGAATTGACAATTACTTTCTTCATCAAGTTTGCATTAGGTATCCATATTATTTTAGCTTTATTTTTTATTCTTTGGAATAAGATTAAGTTTAATTCTAAACTTGATTTTACTTCTATGGTAAGTTATTTTCAAAACGTATTTTATTTCATCAGTTTTTCATTTCCAAAACCCAATAGGTGTTCGAGTTAATGAATAGTATTATTGTGTTTAATTTTTTTAAACTCGCAAAATACTCCATGTGAAAAATAATGTATTCAATTTTTAGAATTTATTCTAAATAGACAAAATTTATAGACAGCATAATCAACTTTCTATAGATATTGAATCATACTCTATATATTTTAATAGAATCTCCCTCAGTTCTATCTAAACGTAAATTTTCTTTTATGAAAATTAAGCCTGCGACAAATCACTCCTCTTGGAAGCCTGATTCGGATCAGTATTCCTCAAAAGTTTTGAGTTATTATCTGTTTATTATAAACAGAAATAACTCCTTAGTATACTTCGGTATACTCAATACAACATAGTTTTTTATTACGAAGTTAATTTATTACCCTACTTGTCAGGGGTTTAAATTGTGGTTTAACTAATTGAGTTTTAACGTTTTTTTGAATTGCCTAAGCATACGTGCTTATCGCAAGAGGTATTTTATTGTCCATTTTCTAATCTTCCAAATTATGAAAAAAAAATTTACTTTCTATGATCTCATCGTAAAGAAGAGATTATTTGGTTTGTTGCTTTTATTGCTTTTTTGCAATAAAAACTTTGCACAAACTTTTTGTAGACCAGACTCTCAGACGAATAGTACTGGCGGTCTTTTATGCGTAGGAATGAGCGTGACGAATGCAGATAATGCATGGGATTCGAGCACGACAACTTATGCAACGATCTCAAACGTGCTTGGTTTAGCATGTTTTGCTCAGGAAACATTACATTTTAGTCAGACCGCAAAAGCAGGAGACCAAATAGTAATATATTTTGGTGAAGGAAACGGATTGTTGGATGTTGATGTATTAGCAAATGCAACAATTCAGGCAAAAAACGGTACGACTCCTGTAGGCGGTGCTGTTACGATGAATAATCCGTTATTAAATCTCCAATTATTATCTGCTACTAATTCGGCAGTAATAAAGTATACATTACCTGGAGATGCAGATAGGATTCAAATTCAATCTGGTGGGCTCTTATCTGCATTAGTAAATTTAAGAATTTATGATGTGCGACTGCAATTTGCAAAACCAACTATTGCGGGAGGGGAAACACAATCTGTTTGTTATGGTCAATCTGTAGCACTTACAGCTACTGCAGCAGCAGGAACAACGGTTGCCTGGTATGATTCTCCAACATCTACCACGGCACTTTCGAACGTTGGGGCATTTACTACTCCAAATTTAACAACCACAACTACTTATTATGTAAGTACTTCGAGAGTTGCAGGTTGTGAAAGTAGTGAGCGATTACCTGTTACTATAAATGTTATTAATCCTATACAGCCAACGATTAGTACTACCGGAACGACGATTTGTTCTTCGGGGGCAACTCAGGCAACTACCTTATCAGTTATAAGTCCGGTGCCGGGAACAATATATTCTTGGTTTAGTGGAGCAACTGGAGGCGTAGCATTAGCAACAGGAACTTCTTATACTCCAACAGTACCAACAGGGGCTACTAATTTTTATGTAGAAGCATCGATTGGGACTTGTAAATCTGCACGTACTCAGGTTACTGTGACTTCAACTCCGGTTCCTGCGCTTGCAACAGTACTAACACAAAGTGTAACGATATTATCCGGACAAAATGCAACTCTGAGCGCTTCTACAACTGAGGCTAATGTTGCTTTGGATTGGTACGATGTACCTACGGGAGGAATAAAATTATTAGGAGATTCTAATACTTTTACAACTCCAATTTTAACTGCAACAAAAATATATTATGTTGAGTCACGCAGTACTGTGGGCGCCTGTGTTAGTGCAACCAGAGTACCCGTTACGGTAACGGTTATACCTGCTGCATTAGGAGGTTGTCTTGAAGCAAATAGTCAGCAAACAACTCAAAATGGAGTTTGTTTACTTTGTGCTTCTTCAAATCAAAATAATTCAGTAGATGGAAACAGTGCTACAGCTGCAAGACTTACTCTTCCGGTAGGTTTGTTAAATGGCTATATTCAACAAACATTACAATTTAATAATCCTGGTAAAGCGGGAGATATCGTAGATGTAGAATTGGAATTGCCAGGTGGAATTGCCGATCTTTCTTTATTAGGGGCTGTTAGTTTAGCAACTTATAATGGAGCAACTTATAATAATGACCGAGTTTCTACTAATAATAATGCTTTGGTAACTTTGCAGTTATTATCAGGAAATCGCTTTAGAGCTAGTATTGTTGCAGGTGCAAATTTTGATCGTGTCGAAATAAGATTGGGTGGTTTGGTAAGTGCTTTGACAAATTTAGATATTTATCAGGCAACTTACAGATATAAAGCGCCAGCTATAACTGGTAACGCTACACCAATTTGCGGTACACAGACTGCAACATTAACGGCTGCAACAAGTTTAGGAGAAACTATAAAATGGTATGATGCTTTAACAGGAGGAAATCTCTTAGCTAGTACTGCAGCTTATACAACTCCGGCATTAACTGCGAATACAACTTATTATGTAGAACTTACTCGTAATGGTTGTGTGAATAGCGAAAGAAACCCTGTTCTGGTTACAGTAAATAATCCTGTAGCTCCGGCGACAGTTGTTGCTTCTCCTTTGAATTTATGCAGCGGAGAGTCAACAACAATAACGATTCAATCTCCGGTTGCAGGTACCACTTATAATTGGTATGATGCGGCTTCGGGAGGAAATTTGGTGTTTACGGGAACTGCTTTTGCAACACCAGCTTTAACAGTTACAACAACTTATCATGTTGAAGCTGTAATTGGAAGTTGTTTAAGTCCAACGCGTACACCAGCTACTGTAAATGTAAATCCAAGACCTTCGGCACCTGTTCCTTCGAATTCAAGTGTTATTATTCAGTCAGGTCAGAGTGCAGTGTTGTCTGTTACACCTAGTGCGGGTGTAACCTATATGTGGTATGATGCTCCAACAGCAGGAACTCTTTTACAAGGCACAGGAAGTAATACCTATACTACTCCTGTTTTGACGGCTAATACAACATTTTATGTTGAAGCTGTAAATACTGTAGGAGCTTGTAAAAGCACTTCAAGAGCTGCGATTAATGTATTGATAACGAATGGGGTTAGTACCTGTTTACAACCAAGTACACAAGCAATAACTGTTGACCCTGGTTTATTATGTGTTTTATGTAATGGAATTAACGGACCTAACGCTGTTGACGCAAACCCAAATAATTTTGCTTCTTTGACTATAACTGCGGGAGTACTTAATTCATACATTCAACAAGAACTAAATTTTCTAACACCTGGTCAGGCGGGAGATATTATTGATGTCGAATTAGAATTACCTGGAGGTCTTGCTGATCTTTCATTGTTAGGATCTGTAAGTATAGGAACTTCTAATGGAGGGAGTGAAAATCTTCTTAGACTTGCAGTAAACAATAATCTATTGAATTTGCAAGTATTATCAGGAAACAGATTCAAAGTTAGTTTCCCTACAAATGCTGCATTTGACAGAGTTGACATTAGATTAGGAGCTTTAGTTGGCTTATTAACTACTTTAAATGTTTATGGAGCTTCTTATAGATTTCCAAATGCTACAATAACCGGAGCAACAGCGCCAATTTGTGCAGGACAAACTGCAACATTAGCGGCTTCGTCTACAGGAACAGAGACATTTACATGGTATGATGCTCCAACAGGTGGAAATATTGTGGCGGTTAGTCCAACACTTCCATTAACGACTACTACAACTTATTATTTAGAAGCAACTCGTGGTGGAACATGTATTAATAGTGTTCGTCAGCCTGTTACGGTAAATGTTTTACCTATTCCAACAGATGCGGATATTACAATTACAAGTCCTTTGACTGCTTCTTGTGCGGGAGGTATTGTATTGGCTCCAACATCTGCTTTAGCAGGAGCGACATTTAAATATTATACTGATCAAAATAAAACAACAGAGATCACTACAGGAACTGTAGCAGGAGTAACGTATGTTAAAGATGGTACAACCGGTGCGCTAACTATCAGCGGACTTATTGCTGCTAATGCTCCTTATACTTATTATGTTTCTGTTCTTAACGGAGGAACTTGTGAGAATGTAAACGGAACATTAAAAGAAGTTGTTGTAAATTACCCAACTGGTTCTGCTTTAACAGTTCAAACTCCATTCGTTCGTTGTGCGAAAGTAAATCTAAAAGATGCGATCACCAATTTTGATACAACAGGAAATACAACTTATACTTTCTTTGATCCGTCAAATAATCCAATAACAGATCAGGTTGCGGAAAATATTACGCTTAGCGGAACTTATTCAATTCAAGCTCAAACAGTGGGTTCTGCTTGTCCATCTGTTAAGTTACCGGTTGTAGTAACAGTAAATCCGTTGCCAACATTAACTGGGGTAACAAGTTCTATTGTAATTACAAAAGGATCTTCGCTAGCATTCGCTGCAACATCAAACGGAACAATTACCTGGTATGATCCTCAAGGGAATGTTTTACCTTCGAACAATACAGGAATTCTTAATACTGTAGGTGTTTATACTTATACCGTAATTGCTACTAGCGCTGCATCTTGTACAACTAGCCAGACGGTAACTGTTAGTGTTATTGATCCGGTAGATTGTGATCCTTTATTCGAAAGAGTATATGCTACGACACAATTGTCAGGATCTATTCTTACTGGTGGTGTAACAGACGGACCTTTAGCCGTTGATGGCGATCCAAGCACATTCTCTACTATAACTACTGGTTTAGGACTTTTAGGAATTGGAACTACTTGGCAAAACTTGCAATGGCCAACAACTATTCCGAAAGGAACTCCTGTAACAGTAAAATTAGGCTTAGCCAATAGTGCAGTTGCAGTTGGACAAAGCATTTCTGTAGTAGGAACAAAACGTGATGGTTCTAATAATCCTATTGATATAGGAACTTTGCAATCAGCATCAGGTTCATTATTGAACTTATTGCCAGGTCAAAATTCATTCGAATATACATTTGTTCCTTCTAATACTTCAGGGCCTCAGGATTATGATGGTATTAGAGTACAATTGGGATCTGTGCTTAGTCTTGCACAAAATATCAATGTTTATGATGCTCACTATAGTAAACAAGTAACTCAAATTGCTTGTGGAAAAGGTGATATAGAAGATATTTTCTTTGGAGTAAGAGATTTAGGAGTTGGAGCATTGACATCGACAGTTGGTGTTTCTAATGCCTGGAACGTGGCCGATGGCGATGTAGCTACTTATGCCACAATGTTTAGTGGAGTAGGAGTGCTTGCTGCCGCTGAGCTTACTACTAAATTCAGAACACCATCTATGGTTGGTGATAGTTTAAGAATTACAATTTCTAAACCGGGAACAATTTTAAATCTTAATTTGCTTACTGGATTCACAATTCAGCTTTATTCAGGAAATATTGCGGTTGGTGCACCAATACAAAACACAAGCAGTTTATTGACTTTAAAATTACTTTCGGGAGATACAATGGCGATGACAATCGTTGCACCTCAAACTCAGCCTTATGACAAAGTTGTTATTAGATTTGGAGGAGTTGCAAGTGTCTTAGATCAGCTTAGAGTTCATACGATCGATCGAGTAACCAATACCGAAGTCATAGGAGGTGATCCTGATAATAAAATCACGGTCTGTCCCGGAGCTGATATAACGCTCACGGTTCCACCAAAAGCCTGTGCGAATTATGCTTGGTATGATTCTCCAACAGGAGGAAATGTAGTAGCTAGTGGTCAAACATTTACACTTCCTGCAACATTGGCTGCCGGTACGTATAAATATTATGTTCAGCCAATTCGTTACGGTTGTCCAGCTTTAGAAAGAGGCGAAGTTACTGTAGTAGTGAGAGCAACAACTCCAGCTGCTAAAATAGCAAATGTGACAATAAACGGAGGGAATAGTACTATAATTTGTGCCGAAGATGGAAAAGTAACATTAGATGCGGTTTTAAGTGCCACACCGGTAGTTACAAATCCTGTATATCACTGGTATAAATTTAACGGAACAACAAGTGTGGTTGTTGCAGGCGAAACTACTTCTAAATTAGTATTGACAGGATTAGTTCCTGGAACTTATACTTATTATGTAGGACTTAGTTCAGATGAATTTTGTGAAACTGCAGTAGCAGATAGAAAATTAGTAACATTCACAATTTTACCAACATCTCTTGTAACTGATATTGTGGTAGACAATACTACAATTTGTCACGATACAGATGCTGTGTTGACACCAACAACTACTTTGACAAGTCCTGTTTTCTTATGGTATTTAGATGCTAATAAAACGCAGCCTATCACAAATGGAGTAATTGGCGGAGTAACATATACAGTTAGCAGTACCGGAGTTTTAACAGCTTCAGGTCTAACAACTGCTATGAGTCCTATTACTTATTATGTAGCTGTTTCAAGCAGTACTACATGTCCTAATAAAAATGGGGAACTTAAAACAGCAACAGTAATTGTTACTGATCCTGCTACACCAACAACTAATGATACAACTCAGGATTTTTGTTTGATCAATAATCCAACAGTTGCAAATCTACAGGTAAATGAAGCAAATGTAGTTTGGTACAGTGCATCATTAGGAGGAACAGCATTGGCAACAACAACAGCCTTGGCAAATGGTCCTTATTATGGAGCGATTAAAGATCCTGGTACTGGTTGCGAAAGTTCAGTTCGATTATTAGTAACTGTAACTGTAACAGATCCAGGAACGCCAATAATTACTAAAACAACTCAGGATTTCTGTTTAGTAAATGCTCCGACATTTGCGACTATAGATGTTAGTCCAGCAGTTGCAGCAAATATTGTTTGGTATGATGCTTTAACTGGAGGAAATTTAATTCCAAAGACTACAGCATTGACAACAGGAACATATTACGCATCGATCAAAAATCCAACAACAACTTGCGAGAGTAAAGTTAGATTAGCGATTACTATTAATGTGACTGATCCTGGAACACCGATAATTACAAAAACAACTCAGGATTTCTGTTTAATAAACAATCCGACATTTGCCACAATCGACGTAAGTCCAGCGACAAATATTATTTGGTTCAATGCAGCAACAGGCGGAACAGCAATTGCTCCAGCTACAGCCTTGACATCAGGAACTTATTATGCAGCGATCAAAAATCCAACAACAACTTGCGAGAGTAAAGTTAGATTAGCGATCACGATTAATGTAACAGATCCAGGAACACCAGTAATTACTAAAACAACTCAGGCTTTCTGTTTGATAAACAATCCAACATTTGCAAGTATAGATGTAACTCCAGCAGTTGCAGCAAATATTGTTTGGTACAGTGCAGCAACAGGTGGAACAGCAATTGCTCCAACTACAGCATTGACAACAGGAACTTATTACGCATCGATCAAAAATCCAACCACTACTTGTGAGAGTAAAGTTAGATTAGCGATCAATATCAGCGTAACTGATCCTGGAACACCAGTAATTACTAAAACAACTCAGGCTTTCTGTTTAGTAAACAACCCAACATTTGCAAGTATAGATGTAACTCCAGCAGTTGCAGCAAATATTGTTTGGTACAGTGCAGCGACAGGCGGAACAGCAATTGCTCCAACTACAGCATTGACAACAGGAACATACTATGCATCGATCAAAAATCCAACCACAACTTGTGAGAGTAAAGTTAGATTAGCGATCAACATTAGTGTAACCGATCCTGGAACACCAGTAATTACAAAAACAACACAGGATTTCTGTTTAATAAATAATCCGACATTTGCCACAATCGACGTAAGTCCGGCTACAAATATTATTTGGTTTAATGCAGCAACGGGAGGAACAGCAATTGCTCCAACTACAGCATTGACAACAGGAACTTATTACGCAGCGATCAAAAATCCAACTACTACTTGTGAGAGTAAAGTTAGATTAGCGATCACGATTAATGTGACAGATCCTGGAACACCGGTAATTACAAAAACAACTCAGGCTTTCTGTTCAGTAAACAATCCGACATTTGCAAGTATAGATGTAACTCCAGCAGTTGCGGCAAATATTGTTTGGTACAGTGCAGCAACGGGAGGAACAGCGATTGCTCCAACTACAACCTTGACAACAGGAACATATTATGCATCGATTAAAAATCCAACAACCACTTGTGAAAGTAAAGTTAGATTGGCGATCAATATCAGCGTAACTGATCCTGGAACACCGGTAATTACTAAAACCACTCAGGCTTTTTGTTCAGTAAACAATCCAACATTTGCAAGCATAGACGTAAGTCCGGCTACAAATATTGTTTGGTACAGTGCAGCGACAGGTGGAACAGCAATTGCTCCAACTACAGCATTGACAACAGGAACTTATTATGCATCGATCAAAAATCCGACAACAACTTGTGAGAGTAAAGTTAGATTAGCGATCAACATTAGTGTAACCGATCCTGGAACACCAGTAATTACCAAAACAACTCAGGCTTTCTGTTTGATAAACAACCCAACATTTGCAAGTATAGATGTAGCTCCAGCAGTTGCGGCAAATATAGTTTGGTATAGTGCAGCGACAGGTGGAACAGCAATTGCTCCAACTACAGCATTGACAACAGGAACTTATTATGCAGCGATCAAAAATCCAACAACAACTTGTGAAAGCAAAGTTAGATTAGCGATCAATATAAGTGTAACCGATCCTGGAACACCGGTAATTACAAAAACAGCTCAGAATTTCTGTTTAGTAAATGCTCCGACATTTGCTACAATCGACGTTAGTCCAGCAGTTGCAGCAAATATAGTTTGGTACAGTGCAGCGACAGGCGGAACAGCAATTCCATCTACAACAGCATTGACAACAGGAACTTATTATGCAGCGATCAAAAATCCAACCACTACTTGCGAAAGTAAAGTTAGATTAGCGATCACAATTAGCGTAACTGATCCTGGAACACCAACTACAACAGATACTACACAAGATTTCTGTTTAGTAAATGCTCCAACTGTAGCTAATATTCAAGTTAATACACCAACGACAGGAACTATAGTTTGGTATGCTACTGCAACAGGCGGAACACCAATTGCACCAACAACAGCTTTAGCAACAGGAAATTATTTCGCATCGATTTCAGATCCTGCAACTACTTGTCAAAGTGCATTAAGATTACAAGTCGCAGTAAGTGTAACAAATCCTGCTACACCAACTACAACAGATACAACACAAGATTTCTGTTTGGTAAATGCACCAACAGTAGCCAATATTCAAGTGAACCAAAGTAATGTAGTTTGGTACAATGCAGCAACAGGCGGAACAGCAATTGCTCCAACAACAGCATTGGTAAACGGTAATTATTATGCAACACTTAAAGACGCAACTACAGGTTGTGAAAGTTCAGTTCGTTTACTGGTAACAGTTAGTATAAAAGATCCAGGAACACCTACAACAACAGCAACCACTCAGGTTTTCTGTTCAGGTGATTCACCTAAAGTTTCTAATATTAAAGTAAATGAAGCGAACGTAGTTTGGTACAGTGCAGCGACAGGCGGAACAGCAATTGCTCCAACAACAGCATTAGCAAATGGAGATTATTTTGGAGCCATAAAAGATCCGGCAACGGGTTGTGAAAGTAACACAAGATTAAAAGTTACGATTACTATTGGAAACACAGTTAATCCAACCACAACTAATGCAACTCAAAGTTTCTGTACAGTAAATGCACCAACATTTGCAAACATTCAGGTAAACGAGCCTAATGTAGTTTGGTATACAGCATTAACAGGAGGAACAGCAATTGCACCGACAACAGCTTTAACGTCCGGAGTTTATTATGGAAACATAAAAGATCCGATTTCAGGATGCGAAAGTACAACTCGTTTGAAAGTTACGGTTACAGTTTCAGGACCAAGTCCTACACCAACAACTACAGATGCTTCTCAAGACTTTTGTTCAATAAATTCACCAAAAGTTTCTGATATTCAGGTAAATGAAGCAAACGTAATTTGGTATAGTACAGCAACAGGCGGAACAGCAATTGCTCCAACAACAGCTTTAGCTTCAGGAACATACTACGGAGTTGTTTCAAGCGCTACAGGTTGTGAAAACCCTGTTAGATTAGCAGTTGTAGTAAAAGTAAATACACCAGGTATTATTACTACACCAAGAACAACACAAACATTCTGTTTATCAGCATTGCCAACAATAGCGAGCATTTTGGTAAACGAACCTAATGTTGTTTGGTATACATCTGCAACAGGCGGAACACCTTTAGCAGCAAACACACCATTGGTAGCAGCGACATACTATGCAGCAGCTTTAAACAACACAACAAATGGTTGTGCGAGCGCTACTAGACTAGGAGTTACTGTTAATTTTGAAAACGATGCTTTAGTACAATTAACAACTACTGACGACACACCATGTGTTTTCAAAGGAGTTACTTATTCTATAGCAAACGGAAAATCAAATTATGTATGGTCAATTACTAACGGAACAATAGTTTCAGGCGGAGGAACAGCAGATGGATCTGTAACAGTTTCATGGTCAGATATCGGACCGGGTAAAGTTGAGGTAACATATGTTAACAACTGCGGTGATACAACAACAAAATCACTGAATGTTACAGTTGCCACATGTTCAGATATAACTATAACCAACACAGTGAGCAATCCAACACCAAATTTTGGTGATGTAGTAACATTTACCGTTACAGTAAACAATGTTGGTGAAGGTAGTTTTATCAATACGATAGTTAGTGATTTATTACCAAGTGGATATAATTTAGTAAGTTCTAATACAACGTTAGGAACATATGATCCGAAAACAGGACTTTGGACAATTCCAACTTTGAATTCAGGACAAAGTGTTGTACTTACAATTACTGCCGAAGTTTTACCAGGCGGTACTTATACAAATGTTGCCACTGTCGAAGTTTCAACTCCGTTGGATGTTGATGCATCAAATAACTCGGCTACTGCTACAGTAGAACCAATTTGTTTGACAGTTTATAACGAGTTCACTCCAAATAATGATGGATCAAATGACCTCTTTAGAATTGATTGTATCGAAACATATCCAAATAACGAGTTGAAAGTATTTAACAGATACGGTTCATTAGTATATAGTAGACAACATTATGAAAATGATTGGGACGGAACTGCCAATGTATCAGGAGTTGTTAATAGAGGAGATATGTTGCCAACAGGTACTTATTTTTATGTGATAACCATTGGAGATGGAACGGTTAAAAAAGGATGGTTATCTATAATGAGATAAGCGTGCTATTAATCATCTAATTAATTAAACTAAATAAGTATCGTTATGAAACTATATATAAAATCATTAGAAACATATTTTATTTTAATATGTTCTTTTATCACGGTTTGCGCCAGTGCGCAACAGGATCCTGAATACACACAGTATATGTATAACACAATGGCGGTAAATCCAGCTTATGCTGGGTCTACCGGCGCATTGGAAGCTACACTTTTGCATCGTTCACAATGGGTTGGTATTTCCGGAGCACCGGAAACACAATCATTCTCCATTCAATCACCGCTTCGAAACGAGAAAATTGGTTTGGGATTAAGCGTCGTTAACGACAAAATTGGTCCATCAAACGAATTGTATCTTGACGGAAACTTCTCTTATTCGATACCACTTGGTTACGAAAAAAGATTAGCCTTCGGGTTAAAAGCAGGTATGAGAATGCTGAACATAGATTGGTCAAAAGGGAGATATTATGATAATAATGATGTTTTGCTAAATCAAAATATTGATAACCAGGCAAAAATAGCTGTTGGAGCCGGAGTTTACTACTATACCGATAAATGGTATTTAGGATTTTCAATTCCAAGTTTTATCCAAAGTGATTACTACGACGACGTTCAGGAATCTATTAATTACGACAGGTTACATTATTATTTAATGGGAGGTTATGTTTTTGATTTGAATCCAAATTTGAAATTTAAACCGGCATTTTTAGTAAAAGCAGTTAGTGGAGCGCCACTTACTGCTGATATTTCGGCGAATTTTATGATTGCAGAAAAATTTGTAATAGGAGCTTCTTACAGAACAGACGATTCGGTAAGTATCCTGGCAGGTTTTCAAATATCAAAAAGCTTCTATCTGGGATATGCTTTTGATTATACTGTAAGTCAATTGAACAAATACAATGATGGAACACACGAATTCATCTTGAAGTATCAGTTCAATAAAGGTGAAAGCAAAATTAAATCTCCTCGATTCTTCTAAAAGTACAACCTATGAAAAAAATATATATCCTAAGTTTTGTCTTGAGTTTTACGTTAGGTTTTGCTCAGACAAATTTAAAGAAAGCGGATGCCTTGTTTAGAGACTATTCTTATGCCGATGCTTCAAAAGCATATGAAGAAATTCTACAAAACATAAAAAATCCATCCGCTCAAACGATAAAGAATGCTGCCGACTCGTATTATTTTATTTCAGATGCCAGAAATGCATTAAAATGGTATAAAAAACTATACGAAGTACAAGGCAACAATTTAACCGATATTTACTATTTGCGTTACATCCAAACCATGAAAGCAGTTATGGATTATGATGAAGCAGATAAAATCACCAAAGAATATCTGAATAAAAAAGGAGATAAAAATGAGATCAATCGTTATGTTGCCCAAAAAGCACAAATGGATAGTCTTGCAAAAGCAAAATCTCTTTACACAATAAAAAATTTAGATATTAATACCAGTAAATCTGATTTTGGAGCTGCTTTCTTTCAGGACAAAATAGTTTTTGCATCTGCCAGAGATACCACAAAATTCAGTGAAAAGCTATACAGCTGGAACAATCAGCCGTTTCTAAGCTTGTATGTTGCTGAAAGAAATCCTGCAGATGGAAGTTTGTTTAATGAAACAGTATTTCTTCCAAATGTAATGACCAAATATCACGAAGCAACAGCGAGTTTTGATGCCAGCGGAAAAACAATTTATTATTCGACCAATATTGTAAAGAAAAATAAATTGGTTATCGATCAGGACAAAGTCAATAATTTTCAGATCATAAAAGGCGCTGTAGTAGATAATAAGTTAGATAATCCGCAGAAAGTTTTCTTTGACAGTGATGATTATTCAGTTGGTCATCCTTCTTTGAGTGACGACGGACAATATCTTTTCTTTGCGTCAGATATGCCCGGAGGTTTTGGTGAAACCGATTTGTATTATGTAAAAATCGCCAATGATGGCACAATGAGTTCCCCTGTGAATTTGGGACCAAAAATTAATACAATTGGTAATGAAGTTTTTCCTTTTTACCGAAACGGAGTACTTTATTTTTCTTCAGACGGACATTATGGATGGGGAGATTTAGATGTATACGAAAGCAATTTTCTAGCCGATGGAACTTTTACAACTCCAAAAAATTTAGGAGCTCCGATAAACAGTAACAAAGACGATTTTGCTTTTATAATTGATAAAACAGACGGTTATGGTTATGTTTCTTCAAACAGAGCCGAAGGTAAAGGAGATGATGATATCTATTCTTTCACAAAAGGAAAACCGGTTTGTAATCAAAGCATTTCAGGTATGGCATTTGACAGAAAAACAAAATTGCCGCTTACAGATGTTTCCATTATGGCATATAATTCTTATAGTGAGATTCTTGGAGAAACAAAAACCAATTATGATGGTAAATATGCGATCGAAGTACCTTGCGGAAAAGTTGTTAAAATGATTGCGGCTAAGCCAAATTATAGCAGCGACGAAAAAACCGTTGAAACTACGATGGAAAACGGAGGCGAAATTAAAGATGTTAACTTCGAGCTTAGTAATTACGATGATTTAGTAGTTAAGAAAAAAGGAGTTGAAAAAGTGGACGTTAACCCAATTTATTTTGATTACGATAAGTTTGATATTACACCATTGGCAATTGAAGAATTGTCTAAAGTGGTCTTTATCATGAAAAAATTTCCAAATATCAGAATCAAAATAGAATCACACACAGATTCTCGTGGGAAAGACGCCTACAACTTAAAACTGTCTGATAACAGAGCCAAATCGACTCGCGATTATATCGTTTCGCAGGATATTGATCCTTCAAGAATAGAAAGCGCGATAGGTTATGGTGAAAGCCGAATAATTAATAAATGTAAAAATGGCGTAAAATGTACCGAAGCCGAACATTTAGTGAACAGACGCTCAGACTTCATTATTATCCAGAAATAGTTTTTATATTTGCGCTCTAATAATCTGATTATCAGCGGTAAAATATAGAACGAAGAAACCATTTGGAAGTTGGTTTTTATTAATTCTTTTTTAAGAATAATGGACAAGAAGAAAATCAGGCTGCATCGTTTTGCAGCTTGATTTTTGATTTTATAAAACTTTAGGTTTTTAGTGTTTTTCAACAAAAAAAAATCCTAATTTTGATATTCAATTATTCTAAATTACAACCAGCATCATTTTATTATCATATGAATATTCAAGAAACAATCCAGGCTTTACGAAACGAACTTAATCAGCACAATCACAACTATTACGTGTTAGATAACGCCACAATTTCTGATTATGAATTTGATATTAAACTAAAAGAATTACAAGATTTAGAAAATAAACATCCGGAATTTTTTGATGAGAACTCGCCAACACAGCGAGTAGGAGGAACCGTTACAAAGAATTTTAAGACCATCGCGCATCAATCCAGAATGTATTCGCTGGATAATTCTTATTCTAAAGAAGATTTGTTGGATTGGGAAACCCGAATTCAAAAAGTATTAGGAAACGTAACTTTGCAATATACATGCGAATTAAAATATGATGGAGCATCAATAAGTATAACCTATGAAAATGGAAAATTAGTTCAGGCTTTAACACGCGGAGACGGTTTTCAGGGAGACGAAGTAACCAATAATATCAAAACCATAAAATCAGTTCCTTTACAGTTAAAAGGAAATTTTCCGGAGAGATTTGATATTCGTGGCGAAATTATTCTGCCATTTGCAGGTTTCGAAAAAATGAATCAGGAACTAATTGAAATAGGAGAAACACCTTATTCAAATCCTAGAAATACAGCTTCCGGAAGCTTAAAATTACAAGACAGTGCTGAGGTTGCAAAACGACCATTAGAATGTTTATTGTATTTTGTAACCGGAAATAATTTACCATTTTCTACACAATATGAAGGATTAGAATCTGCCAGAAAATGGGGCTTTAAAGTGCCAAACGAAGCAAAACTAGTCAATAATATGCAAGAAGTTTTTGACTTCATCGATTATTGGGATGTTCACCGTCATAATTTACCTTATGAAACAGACGGAGTTGTTATAAAAGTAAACAGCATTCAGCATCAGGAAGAATTAGGATATACAGCAAAATCGCCACGTTGGGCAATTGCGTATAAATTTAAGTCAGAGCAAGTTTCTACCAAATTAAAATCAATTTCATACCAAGTTGGTCGTACAGGAGCAATTACTCCGGTCGCAAATTTAGAGCCGGTACAATTGGCAGGAACTATTGTAAAAAGAGCTTCTTTGCACAATGCAGATCAAATTGAAAAATTAGATATAAGAATAAATGATACCGTTTTTGTTGAAAAAGGAGGCGAAATTATTCCTAAAATTATTGCAGTAGATTTATCACAACGACCAGAAAACTCAGAAATAACACAATATATCACACATTGTCCGGAATGTCAAACCGAATTGGTTAGAAACGAAGGCGAAGCCAACCATTATTGCCCTAATTTTTACGGATGCCCTCCGCAAATTATTGGAAGAATTCAGCATTATATTTCAAGAAAAGCGATGGATATTGAAGGACTTGGAGGAGAAACAGTTGCGTTGCTTTTCAAAAATGATTTAGTTCATAATTATGCCGATTTATATGAATTAAAAGTTGAAGACATTTTGCATCTGGAAAGAATGGCGCAAAAATCAGCCGAAAATTTGGTAAAAGGCGTTGAAAAATCAAAAGAAATTCCTTTCGAAAGCGTATTATTTGCATTAGGAATCCGTTTTGTTGGAGAAACCGTAGCTAAAAAATTAGCCAAACATTACAAAAACATAGACGCATTAAGTAAAGCGTCTTTAATGGATTTGATTCTGGTTGATGAAATTGGTGAACGAATTGCAAAAAGCGTAATTGAGTTTTTTGAAAACGAAGAAAACAAAACAATAATTGAACGTTTGAAAAATCATGGTGTTCAATTTGAAATTGTAGAAAAAATAAATCCGAATGCGACCGAGAAATTTATCGGGAAAACATTTGTAGTTTCTGGAGTCTTTGCCCAATTCTCAAGAGATGAATTAAAGAAAACCATTGAAGATAATGGTGGGAAAGTAGGAAGTTCAATTTCTGCTAAAACTGATTTTGTAGTCGCAGGAGATAATATGGGACCGGCAAAATTAGAAAAAGCCAGTAAATTAAATATTCCGATACTGTCAGAGGAAGATTTTATAAACAAACTAAATGAAAGCGAATAAACCATCGTTGATTTTATTCTTTCTAGCATTACTGTTTACAATCATTTTCGATTGGACGGGACAAGAATTCTTGGGTGTTTATGCCAAAGCTATTGTACTTCCGTCAATTTTTATTTACTTCTTAATCAGCAGCGAATTTAAAATAGGAAAAACAGAAGGTTTAATCTTTCTGTTTTGCTTTATAGGTCAGGTATTCGATTTAATGGATATCGAGGTTTCTGAAATTGGCGGAGTATTAAGTTTCTTAGTAGTTTATCTTTTGATAGTGAAACTTTTTATGCGGGAACACGAACGGATAAAATTGGCAAAAAAAGATATTTTGCCAATTTCTATCGTCGTTATTTTTATTGTTTATCTCCTTGTTTCAGTGCTGAGTTTACAACTCGACAGCATGAAAAAATTCAATATCATTTATACTTTCTACGGAATTGTTCTCAGCGTTTTAAGCTGCTTCTCCTTTATAAGTTATATAACAAAAGGCACACATCTCGCATTGTTAATGTCGCTAATGGCTATTAGTTATATATTCTCAGATATCTTTTATATCTTCAATGAATACTTTTCTTATTCCGTAGTTTTAGTTTTAATTCGTGATGTAACACAAATTTTGGGATACTTTTTTATGGTCGAATATTTTCTTGAAAAAGCAAAAGTTCAGAAGAAAATATTATACAATAATTGATCTTCCTTGATTAGTATGTGCTTTATCTTTATCGAAATAAAAATCTATTCTTCCTAAATTAATTCCGTAGCAACCAACCTGATTAACCAAAACATCTTGTCCTGCTTTATTTTTTACAACAGTTGGTTTGTCTAAGAAAGTGTGCGTATGTCCGCCAATAATCAAGTCTATGTCCTGAGTTTGTGCAGCAAATTTTAAATCAGAAATTTTAGATTCGTCATCTTTATATTTATAACCTAAATGCGAAAGACAAATTACCAAATCACATTTTTCTTGTTTTTTAAGTAATTGCGTCATATCCTGAGCAATTTCTACAGGATCATTATAAACAGTTTCCTTATACATTTGTTTATCAACCAAACCTGCAAGTTCAATTCCTACACCAAAAACACCAACCTTAATTCCGTTTTTGTTGAAGATTTTATAAGGTTTTACAAGACCGTTCATGACTGTATTTTTAAAGTCATAATTAGAATTGATAAATTCAAAAGTAGCATGAGGCATTTGAGCGTACAAACCATCAAGGCCATTGTCGAAATCGTGGTTTCCAATAGTCGATGCGTCGTATTTCATCATACTCATTAATTTAAATTCAAGTTCACCGCCATAATAGTTAAAATATGGAGTTCCCTGAAAAATATCTCCTGCGTCCAATAACAGTACATTTGGATTCTCTTTACGAATAGTTTCTATAAGAGCCGCTCTTCGAGAAACACCACCTTTATTAGGATTACGAGGATCATCAGCCGGAAAAGGATCAATGTGGCTGTGAACATCATTAGTATGAAGAATCGTTAAGTGTTTTATATCGTTAGTTTCAAAACTGCTTAATGACAAACCTAAACTTAATAAGGCAGTACTTGCGGCTGTTTTTTCGATAAATTCTCTTCTTTTCATTTTATATATTTTTTGCAGAAACGATTTTTTTATTTTGTTATTTTTTTTGCCACTGATTAAAAAGATTCACACAGATTTTTAATCATTTTAATCCTTTAATCTGTGGCTAAAACTTTTGCGCGCATAGAAATGCGTTGTTTTTATTCTTCCGTAATTCGGATATCTTTTGCTACCGGAATCGTATCAACTTCTTTAAAATAATCAATCAATACATCTCTCAGTTTGTAATTCAAATCAAATTTCTGAACACCTTTAGCAAAGAAAGTCATGCTATCACCACCATTTGCCAAATAATCATTTGTAGCAACATAATAAACGGTATTAAGATCAAGAGGTTTTCCCTGAATTAAAATGTTTTTTGCAGTATTATCTTTTGCAATCGTAAAAGTCATCCCTGATAAAGGCTGAGGTTTTTTCTCCTTAATAATATAAGCAGCTATATCCAGAATTTGTTGTCCTTTTAAAGCTACAACAACCAGGTTGTTTTCAAAAGGCATAATTTCAAAAGCAGTTCTTGTTGTTACATTACCTTTAGGCAAAATAGCACGAATTCCACCATGATTTAATAAACACAAATCAATGCTCTTTTTCTCACGAGCTTTAAAAACAAGATTCCCACGTTGTACACAAACATCTGCTAATAAACATCCGATACTTGTTTGCCATTTTCCCGTACTTTTATCAAGAGTTTCTGGACAATATGCAAGCACGTTATCCAGGTCTTTGTTGATATGATCGCGATATGGCTTTATAAATTTTTCAATTTCAGGAGTTTCTGCACCCTTTTCTGTAATTGGAAGCTGTTTTCCCTCTATCTTCGTTAAATTATAATTTTTCTGACTACAGGAAAATATAAAAAAAAGTGTTAAGAATATAACAAAAAGTTTCAAAAATCCGTTATACTTTTTTAGTTTTACCATCTTAAATGCGACTTAAATAATTAATTTTGTAATCTGGTAAAAGTACTATGTTTTTAAATTATATAAAGGAAATTTTTGTAAAAAAATCATTAAAAAATAACCTGCATAATGTCAAAAACGAAGTCTTTACAAGCAATGTGCAAACAATTGGTTTATTGATTGATGAGAGTGAATTTAGTCATTCGCAAGAGTTAATAAACGAATTAATACTACAGGGAATATCGCCTGAGAGTATAAAAGTTGTTGCTTACAGAGATAAATTTAAGGAGAAAGAAACGTATTCGAAGCCTACTTTTGGTAAAAAACATATCAAGTGGAATGCGGAGATTACAGAACATTTTCTGAATGAATTTAAAGATACAGAATTTGATCTTTTGATTAGTTATTATGATATCGAAAAAGTGATTTTGATGATGATAACCAGTAAATCGAAAGCTAAATTTAAAGTAGGATTTTCATCAGTCGATAAAAGCTTAAACCGCTGGATGATGAATACTGCTATAGAGGATTATAAACTTTTCGTCACAGAATTGTTTAAGTATTTAAAGAGTATAAAATAAAATATAAATTAGAATATGCAATCATTAATAGGAACTGGTGTTGCGCTTGTAACTCCATTTAAAAAAGACTTTTCAGTAGACATCGAAGCTTTACAACGCATCGTTAATTTTTCGATTGACGGAGGAGTTGAATATCTTGTAGTTATGGGTACAACGGCAGAAAATGCTACCTTAACACAATCCGAAAAAGAATTGGTTATTAAAACAGTAATCGATGTCAATAAAGGAAGATTGCCTTTAGTTCTTGGAGTTGGAGGAAATAATACAATGCAAATTGTAGAAGAATTAAAAACAGGAGATTTTTCAGCTTTTGATGCTATTCTTTCTGTTTCTCCTTATTATAATAAGCCAACACAAGAAGGAATTTATCAGCATTTTAAAGCAATTGCAGAAGCATCGCCAATTCCGGTGATTTTATATAATGTTCCGGGAAGAACATCAAGTAATATGTTGCCGGCAACAGTAGTGCGTTTGGCAAAAGATTTTAGTAATATTGTAGCGATAAAAGAAGCTGCAGGAGATTTGGCTCAGGCAATGCAATTAATTAAAAATGCACCAAAAGACTTTCTTGTAATTTCAGGAGACGATATGATTGCATTACCAATTGTTTTAGCCGGTGGAGCAGGAGTAATTTCTGTAATTGGACAAGGTTTTCCGAAAGAATTTTCAGAAATGATCCGTTTAGGACTGAACAGAAAAGTAAATGAAGCGTTTAAAACACAATACTTTTTATCAGATTGTATTGATATGATTTTTGAGCAAGGAAATCCTGCCGGAATCAAACAAGTCTTTCAAGCCCTTGATATTGCTGAGAATGTTGTGCGTTTACCATTAGTAAGCGTAGACGAATCTCTGGCAAACAGATTGAATGAATTTGTTAAAAACAGCATTAAATAACAGTAAGATTACCGGTATTTTAATATACCAAAAAATATTTTGTAGTAGCTAAATTAATAACTAAATTTGCCACCGGAACTTCGGTGTGATTTTGCTTTGGCATAATTGTCTAAGAAATCATAATAAAAGTAAGAAAATGAAAAAAATAGTATCTCTATTAATTGTTGTTGTCCTTTTTTGTTCTTGTAGTGATTACCAAAAAGCATTGAAAAATGAAGATGTTGCGGCAAAGTTTGATATAGCAACAAAGATGTATGATGCAGGAAAATATTCAAAAGCAATTCGCCTTTTTGAGCAATTAGCACCTACATATAGAGGTAAGCCTCAGGCAGAGAAATTATTTTATATGTTTTCTCAGTCTTATTATAAGACAAAACAATATTATTTAGCTGGTTACCAGTTCGAAAGCTTTGTTTCAGGATATCCTCGTAGTGAGAAAGTTCAGGAAGCAGCTTTTCTTGGTGCTTTTAGTTACTCAAAGTTAGCTCCTGTATATAGTTTAGATCAAACAGATACAGTAAAAGCTTTAGAGAAATTGCAAGCGTTTATTGATAACTATCCAAACTCTGAATACATTGCTCAGGCAAATGAAGCCGTTAAAATTTTGAACGGTAAATTAGAGAAAAAGGCATATGAAAATGCTAAAGGATATAATACAATTTCAGATTACAAATCAGCATTAATTGCATTTGATAATTTTATTGCTGATTTTCCAGGAACACCATTCAAAGAAGATGCGTTGTTCTATAAATATGATTCAGCATACAAATTGGCAATAAACAGTGTTCCTTCAAAAATGGAAGAACGTCTAAATGTTGCAAAAGCAGCTTACAATAACTTATTAAAGTTCAACAGCGCTACAAAATACAAAGAGAAAGCAGACGAAATGAATGCTAGAGTTGAAACTGATTTACAAAAATTTACTAAAATAAAATAAAGTCATGGATTTAAAAAAGACGAATGCTCCTGTAAATACAATAACTTACAATAAAACAGTTATTGAAGAGCCAACAGGAAATGTGTATGAAGCAATTACCATTATGGCTAAAAGAGCAAATCAAATTAATTCTGAAATTAAAAAAGAATTAACTGAAAAATTAGAAGAGTTTGCTACTTACAATGACAGTCTTGAAGAAGTTTTTGAAAATAAAGAGCAAATTGAAGTTTCTAAATTTTACGAAAAATTACCTAAACCACACGCTTTAGCAGTACAAGAATGGTTAGACGGTAAAACTTACCACAGAGGTTCAAACAAATAATAAATAATATAGTATAGATGTCAGTTTTAAACGGGAAAAAGATTTTACTGGGAGTTTCTGGTGGAATCGCAGCCTATAAAACAGCTTCATTAGTACGACTTTTCATAAAAGCAGGTGCACATGTCCAAGTGATAATGACACCTGCTTCTAAGGATTTTGTAACTCCACTTACGTTATCTACGTTATCAAAAAATCCTGTACATTCCAGTTTCTTTAATCAGGATGATGAAGATGCTGTTTGGAACAATCATGTTGATTTGGCACTTTGGGCCGATTTAATGTTAATTGCTCCGGCAACAGCCAATACATTGTCGAAAATGACAACCGGAAACTGCGATAATCTTTTAATTGCAACTTACTTATCGGCAAAATGTCCAGTTTACTTTGCTCCGGCAATGGATTTGGATATGTATAAACATCCGTCTACTTTATCCAGTTTTGCTGCTTTAAAGCAATTTGGAAACGTAATGATTCCTGCTGAAAACGGAGAATTAGCAAGTGGTTTATCTGGAGAAGGTCGAATGGCAGAACCAGAGAATATTATTGCTTTTCTTGAATCCGATTTAGAAAGTAAATTGCCTCTTAAAGGAAAAAAAATACTAATTACTGCCGGGCCAACATACGAAGCAATCGATCCTGTGCGTTTTATAGGAAATCATTCTTCAGGAAAAATGGGGTTTGATATTGCAAATGAAGCAGCTAATTTAGGAGCACAAGTGATTTTAGTAGCTGGACCAACACATTTTAAGGCTAAAAATAAAGGGATTGAAGTTATCAATGTAGTTTCGGCGCAAGATATGTATGATGCTTGCCATTTACATTTTAACGATGTTGATGTGGCAATTGCGGCAGCAGCCGTTGCAGATTACAAGCCTAAAGTTGTGGCTTTGCAAAAGATTAAAAAAGCAGCTGATGATTTTACGATCGAATTAGAAAAGACAAAAGATATCTTGGCATCATTGGGCGCGATCAAAAAAAATCAATTCTTAATAGGTTTTGCTTTAGAGACCGAAAATGAAATTGAAAATGCTAAGTTGAAAATTCAGAAAAAAAACTTAGATTTGATTGTTTTAAATTCCTTACAAGATGAAGGAGCCGGTTTTAAAAAAGAAACCAATAAAGTTACCTTTATTGATAAGGATTTTAAAATCGAACCAATAGAATTGAAATCAAAAGAATTTGTAGCTGTTGATATTTTAAACAAAGTTGTTTCGCATTTTGTGAAATCATAAAGAGTTAAAATACGAATTAAAAGCAAGAATAGTATTACTTTTGTAGTAGAACCCAAATTAACTTTCGTATGAATAAAATAGTTGCACTTTTAGTTTTTTTTATTTTTGGCTCCACACAGGCACAACAGCTAAATTGTACTGTAACTATTAACACAGAAAGATTACCAAATCCTAATCAGCAAGTTTTTAAAACGCTTCAGACTTCTTTGGCTGAGTTCGTGAATAAAACAGATTGGACAGGATCAGTTCTAAAACAGAACGAACGTATCAATTGTTCGATGTATATTACATTGTCTTCTAATAGTTCAGATCAGTTTACAGGAACAATTCAGGTACAATCATCTCGCTTGATTTTTAATTCTACCTATTCATCTCCTGTTTTAAATTATAACGATAAAGATTTCAATTTCAGATATACAGAATATGAGCCATTGTTGTTTAATCCTACAACATTTGATTCAAATCTAGTTTCTGTAATTTCTTTTTATAGTTATTTGATTCTTGGAATGGATGCCGATACTTTTCAAATGGGAGCAGGAAATCAATATCTTGAAACCGCTCAGAATATTGCAAATGTCGCGCAGCAAGGAGGGTCTAAAGGCTGGAGTCAGGCTGATGGAATTCAGAATCGTTACTACTTAATAAATGATATGATTTCGCCAATGTACAGCGATTTACGTCAGGTAACGTATGCTTATCATACAGGTTTAGATTTGATGAGTCAGGATTTGAAAGCATCAAAAGAAAAAATAAAAGATGCCTTACTTATTATTGGTCGATTTAGTACTGTAAAACCTAATGCTTTTTTAACAAGAGTATTTTTTGATGCAAAATCAGATGAAATCGTTTCTATATTTTCAGGAGGTCCAAATATTCCTGTTACAGATTTGACAGACGTTTTAAATAAAGTCTCGCCATTGAATTCTACAAAATGGTCGCAAATTAAATTTTAATTATTTAATTTCACGCCATCATTAACTTTTATATTTACAAATTTTCTCTATGATTACTTCGCTGTCAATTAAAAATTATGCTCTAATTGAAAAACTTACTATTGACTTTTCAAGAGGTTTTTCTATAATTACAGGTGAAACAGGTGCGGGGAAATCAATTATATTAGGCGCAATTGGACTTGTTTTAGGAAAAAGAGCAGATCTTACTTCATTAAAAAATAAAGAAGAAAAATGTGTAATTGAAGCGCATTTTGAAATTTCTAAATACAATCTAAAAGAATTTTTCGAAAACAACGATCTTGATTACGAAGATGAAACTATAATTAGACGCGAAATTTTACCTTCGGGGAAATCTCGTGCATTTATAAACGATAGTCCCGTAAATCTTCAGGAATTGCAAGATTTAAGTTTGTTTTTGATTGATATACATTCGCAACAGCAAACTCAGGAATTATCAGACGAAAGTGTTCAGTTTAAAATTATTGATGCAATTGCAAATAATGGTGAAACAATATTATCGTATCAAAAATTACTGAAAGAATATAAAACAGATAAAAGCAAACTAAATGCTTTGTTGAAGAAACAAAGTGATTCAGGAAAAGAATTGGAATACAATACTTTTCTATTGAATGAATTGGTTGTTGCTAAACTGAAATCTGGTGAACAAGAAGAGCTAGAATCTGATTATGAGAAACTGAATAATGTTGAAATTATTAAAGAATCAATTGATAAATCATTGGTAATTGCCAATGAAGAGCAATTTGGCGTTTTTCATAATCTAAATGAAATTAAAGCTTCTTTGCAAAAAATCGCTGCATTTTCGGCGGAATATCAAAGTTTATTCGAAAGAATTACAAGCGTAGCAATTGAAGTTGATGATGTTTCAAGAGAATTGCAAAATGCCTCAGAGAAATTATTAAATGATCCGGCGCAATTAGAATTAGTAAGTCAAAAGCTTCAGTTAATTTATAATTTACAGAAAAAACATCAGGTTAATACTGTAGATGAATTATTACAAATTCAGGCTAATCTGGAAAATAAAGTTCTTGAATTAGATAATATCGAAGAAGAAATAGCTGTTTTATCAAAATCAATAGAACAAAAAACGTTAGAATTAGATGCTTTTTCAGTAACGATTCATCAAAACAGATTAAATGCAATTCCGGTTTTATCGAATCAATTAATTTCGATTTTAGAAACTTTAGGAATGCCAAATGTTCGTTTTAATATGGAATTGTTGCCTTCTGAAACTTATTTCAATAATGGAAAAGAGGAGTTGCAATTTTTATTTTCTGCGAATAAAGGAACTGATTTTGGTTTATTGAAAAAAGTGGCTTCAGGAGGAGAAATGTCACGTATAATGTTGGCTGTCAAAGCAATTTTAGCACAATATTCAAAATTACCAACCCTAATCTTTGATGAAATTGATACAGGAGTTTCTGGAGAAATTGCTATTAGAATGGGAGAGATCATGAAAGAAATGAGTGGGAAAATGCAAATTTTTGCGATTACACATTTACCTCAAATAGCAGCAAAAGGAGATTCACATTTCAAAGTTTCGAAATCTACAGTTGACGACGATACACAATCTGAGTTGAAACTTTTGTCTCAGGAAGAAAGAGTTACTGAAATTGCTCAAATGTTATCAGGAGCGGTCGTTTCAGATTCGGCTTTAAATCATGCTAAAGCCTTGTTGAACTAAAGAAATAATTTATATTTGTCATCTTAAAGCTAATTAAACAAACGTAAATTAGGTAGCTGTCTTTAATAAAGAAAGAATTACCCAATTGCGAATAAAAAGGAAAAACATGATTATAGAACCTAGAATGAGAGGATTTATTTGCTTGACATCTCACCCAAAAGGAGCCGAGCAAAATGTTAAAAATCAAATAGAATATATAAAATCAAAAGGTCCAATTGCTGGAGCAAAGAAAGTATTAGTTATCGGAGCTTCTACAGGATTTGGTTTAGCTTCAAGAATTACAAGCGCTTTTGGATCTGATGCTGCAACAATTGGGGTTTTCTTTGAAAAACCACCAGTTGAAGGTAAAACAGCTTCACCAGGATGGTATAATTCTGCCGCTTTTGAAAAAGAAGCTCATAAAGCAGGTCTATATGCAAAAAGTATCAACGGAGATGCTTTTTCAAACGAAATAAAAAGAGAAACTTTAGATTTAATAAAAGCAGATTTTGGACAAGTTGATCTTGTAATTTACAGTTTAGCTTCTCCGGTGCGTCAACATCCTGTAACAGGAGTTTTGCACCGTTCAGTTTTAAAACCAATCGGACAAACTTTTACAAATAAAACAGTAGATTTTCATACCGGAAAAGTTTCTGAAGTTTCAATTGCTCCGGCAAACGAAGAAGATATTGAAAACACAGTTGCTGTAATGGGTGGTGAAGACTGGGCAATGTGGATTGATGCTTTAAAAGCTGAAAATTTATTGGCAGACGGAGCTACAACAGTTGCTTACTCTTATATCGGGCCATCATTGACAGAAGCAGTTTACCGTAAAGGTACAATTGGTCGTGCAAAAGATCATTTAGAAGCTACGGCATTCTCTATCACAGATAGTTTAGAATCAATTGGAGGAAAGGCTTATGTTTCTGTAAACAAAGCATTGGTTACACAAGCAAGTTCTGCAATTCCGGTTATTCCTTTATATATTTCTCTTTTATATAAAATCATGAAAGAAGAAGGAATTCACGAAGGTTGTATCGAGCAGATTCAGCGTTTGTTCCAGGACAGATTATACAATGGATCAGATGTTCCTGTTGATGAAAAAGGCAGAATCAGAATTGATGATTGGGAAATGCGTGATGATGTTCAGGAAAAAGTGGCTAAACTTTGGTTAGAAGCTACAACTGAAACATTACCTGCTATTGGAGATTTAGCTGGATATAGAAATGATTTCTTGAATCTTTTTGGATTTGAATTTGCAGGAGTTGATTATACAGCAGAAGCAAATGAAGTTGTAAATATTGAAAGTATCAAATAAATAGAAAAAAATACCCTTATAAATGAAAACCATTCGTCACAGCGAATGGTTTTTTTATGAATATAACATATCTTTGTTAAAATTTTTAATTTTAAAATATTTCCACTTTAATACGCACATCCCATTATGATTTTTTCTTTAATTATACCCGTGTATAATCGTCCAGATGAAGTAGATGAACTTTTAGAAAGTCTCTCAAAATCTGATTATAATGAAGCTTTTGAAATTGTTCTAGTCGAAGATGGATCATCAATTCCGTGTAAAGACGTCGTGATGACCTATCAGGGAAAATTGAATATTTCATATTACTTTAAGGAAAATTCAGGACCTGGAGATTCCAGAAACTTCGGGATGCAAAAGGCGAGAGGAGATTACTTTATTATTTTTGACTCAGATTGTATTATTCCGCCTAACTATTTAACAGAAGTTAGAAAAGCTTTAGATCAGGAATATGTGGATTGTTTTGGAGGTCCTGACAGAGCATTAGATAGTTTTTCGAGTATTCAGAAAGCGATTAATTTTGCTATGACATCCTTCTTAACAACTGGAGGAATTCGTGGTGGTTCTGAAAAAATTAATAAGTTTCAGCCAAGAAGTTTCAATATGGGAATTTCAAAAAAGGCTTTTGAAGCTTCAAACGGGTTTGGAAATATCCATCCGGGAGAAGATCCTGATTTGTCAATTCGATTATGGAATTTAGGATTTGAAACCAGATTGTTTTCAGAAGCCTATGTTTATCATAAGCGAAGAATAGACTGGGAGAAATTCTCTATACAAGTACATAAATTCGGAATCGCCAGACCTATTCTTAATAGTTGGTATCCGGAACATAATAAATTAACCTTCTTTTTTCCGACGTTTTTTATCCTCGGATTATTATTAGCTTTTTTACTATTAATTTTCAATATTGATATATTATTACAATTATATTTTGTATATTTCGTTATAATTTTTCTTACAGCTAGTATTCAAAATAAAAGCATTAAAATTGGATATCTTTCTGTAATCGCGGTTTGGAAACAGTTTTATGGTTATGGAACGGGATTTTTAGAATCATTCATAAAAATCATTCTTTTAAAGAAAAAACCACAAGAGGCGTTTCCTCGTATGTTTTTTAAGATATAGTTATGACAAAAGTTATTGGTCTAACAGGCGGAATAGGAAGCGGTAAAACAACTATTGCAAACTATTTTGCTGAAAAGGGAGTTCCGGTTTATATTGCTGATGATGAAGCCAAAAAAGTAATGCAATCTCAAAGTATTGTTAACGAAATAAAAGCAACATTTGGAGAAGCACTTTTTGAAAATGATATTTTGAACAGAGCAAAACTGGCTGAAATTGTTTTTAACAATGCTGATCAGTTGACGAAATTAAATGCAATTGTCCATCCGGCTGTAAAGAAGGATTTTGAAATTTGGTTATCAGAACATAAAAAATATCAATATGTGGTGTACGAAGCCGCAATTTTGTTTGAGAGTGGTCGTTATAAAGATTGCGATGTTATTGTAACAGTTACTGCCCCGGAAGAAATTAGAATTGAAAGAGTTCTAAAGCGAGATAATACCACACGTGAACAGGTTTTAAGCAGGATAAAAATGCAGTGGAATGACGAAAAACGAATTTCCTTAAGCAATTTTGTAATTAATAACAGTAATCTTAAAATTGCTAAAGAAGAAGTTGTTAAAATTCTTAAAATTTTAAATATAAAACAAAATCAGTCTTAAATGTTAATATTTGGTTAATGTATTATTTAGTATATTGTTAAAATATTAATTTTGTTTCGATGAATAAATTATTTTTTAGAATACTTGTTTTACTGATGAGTTTGTCCTTAATAGGGATTATTCTGGTTCAAGTATATTGGTTCAATTCTTCGTTCAAAAATAATGACGAGCAATTTAAATACCACGTTACCCAAGTAATCGGTAATGTTGCTGATAAACTTGAGCAGCAAGAAGAGTATAGTTTTTATGATAAATGGAATCGTTTAAAAGACAGTACTGGTAAAATTCCAAAGAAAGAAGATTTACTTGAGGTACTATATGTACAAAGAAATACCAAGACAAATAAAACGATCGTTTATTCTAACACACTTACATCTGAAGATTATGATATAAGTGGTTCACTTTTCAATAAAAAGTTCAGCAGCGAAAGATTTAAAAATTTTAGCTCTAAAAGAGTAACTGAAGTTTATAACAATAACAACAATATTGACAATAGTACTTTAGGACAAAGCTTAATTCCTGATTTAAGAGTAGAAAAATCAGGTAGTTTAGATCTTTTGAATAAAGTTCAAATGGAAATTTCGATAAAGGATTTTGCAGATGCATTGCCAATTGACGAAAGAATTTCTAAGATTAAATTGCAGAACCTTCTAAAGAAAGAATTAGAAGAATATGGTGTAAAAACCAAATTTGAATTCGGAGTTCTTAATAGTGGTTTGTCGACAAAAATAAAGTCAGATGGATTTCATTATGATAAAGATGCAAGTTATCACGTGCCGATATTCACGGATAATGAAGGAAGCAGTAGATATGAATTGTATATAACGTTTCCTCATAAAAAGAAATTTTTACTTTCTGAATTGTTGAGTATCACTATATTATCGATAATATTTACATTGATTATAATAGTTGCTTATACAAGTGCATTGAATCAATTGTTGCGTCAAAAACATATTTCTGAAATCAAGACCGATTTTATTAATAATATGACGCATGAGTTTAAAACTCCAATTGCAACAATAAATTTAGCACTCGATGCAATTAGAAACCCTAAAATTATTGAAGATAAAGAGAAAGTTTATCGCTATCTTCAAATGATTCGGGACGAAAATAAAAGAATGCATGCTCAGGTTGAAAACGTTCTTCGTATCTCTAAATTAGAAAAAAGAGAACTTGATATAACAAAAGAACCAACTGTAATTCATGATATTATTGATGATGCAATTGAGCACGTAAACTTAATTTTGGAAGACAGACAAGGTACAGTTGTAAAACACTTTAATGCAGCAAGAACAACATGTTTGATTAACGAAGTGCATTTTACAAACGTATTGGTAAATATTTTAGAAAATGCAATAAAATATTCACCTGATGCTCCTGAAATTGAAATTTTTACAGAAAATGTCAAAGACATGATTCTGATAAAAGTAAAGGATAATGGTCTTGGTATGAGTAAGATAGCTCAGAAACGAGTTTTTGAAAAGTTTTACAGAGAACATACAGGAGATTTACATAACGTAAAAGGACACGGTTTAGGTCTTGCTTATGTAAAAAGAATAGTAGAAGATCATAATGGACAAGTGTATGTTGAAAGCGAAAAAGGAAAAGGTAGCACCTTTATAATAAAAATACCATTAATAAATTAAAATATGGAAAATAATAACAAAAGAATACTTTTAGTAGAAGATGACCTTAATTTTGGGGCAGTTCTTAAAGATTATCTAATGTTAAATGACTTTGAAGTTACTTTAGCTAAAAACGGTATGGAAGGTTTCGAGAAGTTCAAGAAAGATGTATACGATTTATGTATTCTTGATGTAATGATGCCTTATAAAGATGGTTATACTTTAGCCAAAGAAATTAGAGAGAAAAATAGCGAAGTGCCAATTATCTTTTTAACGGCAAAATCTATGAAAGAAGATGTGCTAAAAGGATATAAAGCAGGAGCTGATGATTATTTGAATAAGCCTTTTGATTCAGAAGTTTTATTGATGAAAATCAAAGCCATTATTCAAAGAAAATCTGCTGATACAAAAGCAGAACAAGTTCAGTTTGAGTTTAACATTGGTAAATTCCACTTAAATTCTAAACTTAGATTCTTAACATTCGAAAACGAAGAACCAATAAAATTATCTCCAAAAGAGAATGAATTACTTAAAATGTTAATTCTTCACGAAAATGATTTAATGCCAAGAGAGTTAGCATTGACAAAAATCTGGAGAGATGACAACTACTTTACTTCAAGAAGTATGGACGTTTACATCGCTAAACTTAGAAAATACCTAAAAGCAGATGAAGATGTTGAAATCCTTAACATTCACGGAGAAGGATTTAGATTAGTTGTTAAAAGTAAAGTTACAGAATAACAGAATAACAAAAAATTCACCAAACAAAAAATATAAAGCTCTGAGAAATCAGGGCTTTTTTTATGCTTATATTTTAAATCACAATTTCACATAATATTATAATTCCTCTTTCATCGAAATGACAAATTTTGAGCAAAGAATTGGAATTTGGATTTTATTTTTTGTCTTTTGATTTAATTTGGAGCTATTTCCTGCTATCCGCTATATCTTTTTCGGGCAGAAAAAGCCCGAAAAAGGATACCGCTTCTATCAGGGCTATGGCTCTAGTTTTCAATTAGATAATCTTAGTTTTGTAGAGTCCTAAGAAATGAAAAATATTTTTTACACGAATTTTCTCTATTATTATTTGGAAAATCAAAAAAGTATTCTGAATATTTGCAGACGAAAAAATTAATAACCTTTTAAAAACGAAGAAAAATGTTTGTACTTACATTGACATCTCAGAGCTTCACACCAAACGGATTTGGTGCAGCGCTTCTTCGTGGCTTATTTCAATCTTAGAAATTCATTTTTAGATATATAAAAAAGCCCGAAGACATTTAGTTTCGGGCTTTTTTTATTCTAGACACTTCAAATTTTCCCGAATAATCGATTTTATTATTTGTCCTCACGGATAAAATGTTTTTAGCCAGTTTTGGCTATTAATTTAATGCACTATAATTTTTAATGGAAAATTATACAGCAGAAGAGTATACTTTGTGCTCTCGCTTTAAAAACAAAAGAACAAAGAAAAGATTAGTAAAAGAAGATTTTGAAAAACAATTAATTCAGTTTAGAAAGCTTGAAGTTGAGCTCTGGAAAAAACGACAAAGTTTGCCATTAGTTCCTTTAGCAACACCTTATCAAAAAGGTTGGGAACGCAGTTTTGTGCTACGAGAAGATATAGCGAGATCAAATGATGCTTCTTTTTATGGAACATTACTGGAGAAGATAAATACATGGCAATATTCTTCTGAAAAATCTTTTAAGAAAAAGAAAAAGAGGAAAAGAAAACATGTGTATATCGAAAAACTTCAAACACTAAAAGAGTTTTCTGAATCTGAATGGAGAAGTACAAAATTAGCATTAACTGAGAAGGAGAAAATGCATTTTTACAAGAGGGAACGATGGTGTCCTAATTGTAAACGCTATAAAATTCATTTTGTATTTAATGAACCATGGCGTTATGTATTTCGCGTTAAACCGCACATGATAACGCATACTAAAATGGTTGATGCAGATTTAGAAAGTGAAATTCAGCTTCTTGACAATTATATTACTAATCTTAATTTGAGATATAAGATAAACAAATTAGTAGATGGTTTTTCTTATCGTTGGTGTTATTATCAAAATGAAAATCCACGAGAGATAAACCAAATTAAAAATAAAAGTCTGCATGTATTGTATCAACAATATGTAGACGAAATGATATAAATCATGGGAAATAAATTATCCGGAAAAGACCTTATTAAGTTAGGATTTCCAAAAAACAATTCAATAAATATTGCTTTAGGGCAAATAAACAGATATAGAAAAAGAGAAAAAAAAGAATCTATTCTAACAGAAGCCAAAGAAGTTTTGCTTTATCCTGAAAAATTTGAAGGACACGGAACTTGGGGAAAAGTAGCTGAAGGTTTGATAAATCCCGTTCATGTAAGAATGCATCAGTTGAAGACAACAAGAGTTCCTTTTACCATTTTTGGCGAAAATGAAATTGATCAGCAAGCTAAGTTTCAATTGTATGATTCTTTAAAATTACCAATTTCAGTCGCGGGAGCTTTAATGCCAGACGCACATTCAGGTTATGGATTGCCAATTGGTGGGGTTTTAGCAACAGATAATGCTGTTATTCCGTACGGAGTTGGTGTTGATATTGGCTGCCGAATGAGTTTGTCAATTTTTGATTTGCCGGCTTCTTATTTCAAAGGAAAAGAGCATCAATTGCAAGCAATTTTAAAAGACAATACCAAGTTTGGAATGAATGAAATACACGCCACAAAAGCGGATCATGAAGTTTTTTACAAAAGTGAATTTCAAGATATTCCATTATTAAAGAATCTTTTACCAAAAGCTTATAAGCAATTAGGAAGTTCTGGCGGAGGAAACCACTTTGTAGAATTTGGGATCGCCAAAATTGACAATCCAGAGAATGAGTGGAAACTTGGCGCAGGGGAATATTTTGCCGTTTTATCACATAGCGGTTCTCGCGGTTTAGGTGCAAACATTGCAAAACATTACACTTATTTAGCAACTAAACAATGTCCGTTACCAAAAAATGTCCAGCATTTGGCATGGTTAGATTTGAATACACATGATGGTCAGGAATATTGGCTGGCGATGAATTTAGCCGGAGAATACGCAAAAGCCTGTCACGATGATATTCATAGAAGAATTGCTAAAGCAATTGGGAAAAGAGTAGTGGTTACGATTGAAAATCACCATAATTTTGCCTGGAAAGAAATGGTAAACGGTCAAGAATGCATTGTGCATAGAAAAGGTGCAACTCCTGCTGCAGAAGGTCAATTGGGGATTATTCCGGGATCGATGACAGCTCCGGGATATATTGTAAAAGGCAAAGGAAACGCAGCCAGTTTAAACTCGGCTTCACATGGAGCCGGAAGGTTATTTTCACGCGCTAAATGCAAAGCTACTTTTACGCAAAGTGAAATTAAAAAAGTATTGAAAGCTAACGACGTAACCTTAATTGGCGGAAACATTGATGAAGCACCAATGGCTTACAAAGACATTACAAAAGTAATGGGAAATCAAACTGATTTGGTGGAAGTTCTGGGAACTTTTACTCCGAAAATCGTTAGAATGGACCGATAAGAAATTAAAAAATGGAAAAAATTATTCAGATAACAGCGGGTCGCGGACCTGCAGAATGCACTTGGGTTGTCGCCCAAGTGCTTAAAAAAGTTTTGGACGAAGCACAAGAACAACAGTTAGAAACTATTTTGCTTCAAAGAGAAGTTGGCGAGGAAAACGGAACAGTTGAAACGGCAACAATTTCTATAAAAGGTAAAAATGCTGAAACATTTGCAAACTCCTGGATTGGAACTATCCAATGGATTGGTCAAAGTCAGTTTAGGAAAATGCACAAACGAAAAAATTGGTTTATTGGCATTTTTGAGATTGAAGCGCAAAAGAATACGTCGATTTCAGAAAATGATATTCAATACCAAGCGATGCGAAGTTCGGGTGCTGGCGGACAACACGTTAATAAAGTGAGTTCGGCTATTCGAGCGACTCATATTCCGACAGGAATTGCCGTTGTGTCGATGGACAGCCGATCACAACACCAAAACAAAAAACTGGCAACAGAAAGATTATTAAAAAAATTAGAAGACGAAACTTTGCAACAGCTTAAAAATCATGTTGGAAAACAATGGGAGAATCAACTGAATATTCAGCGAGGAAATCCTGTTAGAGTTTTTACCGGAACTGATTTCAAAAAGAATAAAGTGGAGAAAAGTTACAAAGGAACTCGTCAGAAATTAAAAACCGATTTACGAAATGAGCATAATTAAAAAGTTGGTCGCAAAAAACAATGATGATATGCGAATTATATGTGACCAAAAAAAACAATAAATATCGACACATAAAATGAAAACAATTGATAAATACCTTTTTCAGGCTCTGGATAATTATCCGTATTCGCTTGAAGAAACCATTGAATCATTAGATTATGCTTTTTCATATGATGCCAAAAATACTATGGTTTTGTGTTTGTATGGTAGAATTCAAGCAGAGCAATTATGGAATTATGAAGAGGCAAAGCAGTATTTTCAGGAAGCTTTAACGATTAATATTCATGCTCTTGAAGTTTATCCGCATTATTTGCAAACTTTGATTTTGAACGAAGATTATGAAGAAGCTCAAAAACTAATTGATTTTGCTTTGACCATAAAAGGAATTAATAAATCTGAGATTTATGTCAAGAAAGCAATACTTTATGAAGCTCAACATGAATTTAAAAATGCATTAGCGGCAATTAAAAATGCTAAACTTCACTTTTTGCAATTTGCTTTTGATTCTGATATTACTGATGTAGAGAAGCGGATTAAAGGAAAAATTGATTTAATTGAAAATAAAAAGAAGTCAAAGAAATCAAAAAAAGATTCAAAAAAGAAGTCAAGATAATTTTGATAAAATAAAAACGATGCAATTTTGCATCGTTTTTTGTTTTTTTTTTCGCCACGAATTGCACGAATTAGCACGAATTTTAAATTTAAAATCTGTGACAATCCGTTCAATCAGTCAAATCTGTGGGTTAATGTGTTATTTCCAATGCAATTCTAATGCAAAACACGTTTTCTCGTTTTTCGTAATACTGAATGTTGCTGTGGTATGATCGTCATCTTCACTTTCGTGAATTACTACAGTATCTTTTAGTGAAAGTTCTTTCATGAAATTCATTTCAAAACTTTTTACTTCTTGTTTTAAAATTCGTTTTTCATCTACATGATCTAAACACCATTCTAAATATTTGACATTGTTTACGTGATTTACAATATCTAAATCTGATAAGTAAACTGTTTTTTCGAAAATAGCTCCTTTTTCGTGATTGATGTTTATTTTAGAAAAACCTTCGGTTGTAGCACGATTATCCGGAAATAATTCGAAATGTTCATATGGTAAAGCTAACGGTTCCGGACGACGCGCTTGTGTATTAAATACTGCCCAATAAGTTTCGCAGCCTACTATTTTTTTTCCATTTACATACATTTCAAGAGCACGAACAGAACGGGAATTTTCTAAACTATTGATCCATGTTTTTACTGTTACAACGTCCTGCCATTTTGGTAAGGCTGAAATTTCAACGCGCATTCTGCTTAAAACCCAAGCTTGGTGAAATTCCTGCATATCAAAAAAGCTAATGCCTCCAACTTCTGAATGTGCTGCGGCAGTTAGTTGAAGAATATTACATAAATCGGTGTATTTTAAAAAACCATTTGGAGTACATTGTGTAAAATTGATTTCCCAGTCTTTGCTTAAAACCGATGTGAAATTAGGAGATATAGGCATTTTGTAATTTTAGAATTTAGATTGTTGATTTTAGATTTTCCTATCTGATAATAGAAGAAAGAGGAAAGAAAATAGATTTTACTTTAGTTGGTTTTCTATGTAATTTATAATTTCTTTTCTATCTGTGGCGTAATCAAACCATTTTGTGTTTTCATTTCTTTTAAACCAGGTTAGTTGTCTTTTTGAGAAACGTCTGGTATTCTTTTTGATTTCTTCGATGGCAAATGGCAACGAGAAATCTCCGTCAAAATAACTAAATAATTCTCTATAACCGACGGTTTGTAACGCATTTAACGCTTTATTAGGATATAAAGCTTCTGCTTCCTGCAATAAACCTTCGTTTATCATGATATCAACTCGTTGGTTGATTCTGTTGTAAATAGTGGATCTTTCGGCTTCTAAACCAATCAAAATAGGAGTGAAGTTTCTGTTGTTTTTCTTTTGATTTAGAAATGATGAATATGGTTTTTGAGTTCCGATACAAACTTCTACAAAACGCATCATTCGTTGTGGATTTTGAAGTGTTTGCGGATTTTCTTCTGTTATTTTTTGATAATAATCAGGATCTAAAAGTTGTAATTGTTCTTGCAAATATTCAATTCCGAGGTTTGCGTAATTAGAATTTACCTGTGAACGTATTGCTGAATCAATTTCAGGGAATTCATCGAAACCTTTTAAGATTGCGTCAACATATAATCCTGAACCACCAATTAAAATAGCAAAATCATTTTTTGAAAATAATTCTTCTAGTTTAAGAAGCGCTTCTTTTTCGTAATCACCAACAGTATAATTTTCGAATATTGATTTGTTTTGAATAAAATGATGGTTTGCCGCTTGTAATTCTTCCTGATTTGGTACTGCTGTACCAATTGTCATTTCTTTAAAAAATTGACGACTGTCGCAAGATATTATTTCGCATTTAAAATGTTGTGCCAAAGCAATACTTAAGGCTGTTTTTCCTATTGCTGTTGGTCCGACGATGGTTATTAAGTATTTCATATTTTTTAGCCCAGATGGAAATGGAAACCCCGGACTTATGTTTGTTAGTTTTTTTTGGGATAAAAAAGCGACTTTAGAAGCTCTTTTTATGCCTTAAAAAAACAACAAAGATAAGGAGGAGTTGGAATGTACAGCTGGAAATAGCTCATTAAATTAAATATTTGGTAACTCTGTTCCGCATTCATGACAATATTTTGCGCTATCAAAATGTAATTGTGAATGGCACTTTTGACATGTTTTTTTTGTGCTAACGGCATTATTTCGTAAACTGCTTTTTGCAAATTCTGCAGTTACGATTCCTGTTGGTACGGCAATTATTCCGTAACCCATAATCATAACTAGTGAGGCTAAAAATTGACCTAATGGTGACGCTGGCGAAATGTCGCCGTAACCAACGGTGGTCAGAGTTACAATTGCCCAATAAATCCCGACAGGAATGCTGGTAAAACCACTTTCTTTGCCTTCGACAACGTACATTAGTGAACCAATAATTACTGCACTGATAATTACAAAGTAGATAAATACCAGAATTTTTTCTTTGCTGGCTTCCATAGCTTCCCGAAGTTGTTTGGATTGCTGTGAAATCTGCGGGATATGCAAGATTTTGAACAATCGAAAGAAACGCAGGATTCTAACGATGGTTAAAACATTTGTCGCAGGAAAAAATATGGATAAATACATGGGTAATATTGCCATTAAATCGATGATTCCGTAAAAGCTAAAAATATATTTTAGGGGTTTTTGTATCGAAATAATACGTAAAATAAATTCTATGGTAAAGAAAATAGTAATAATCCATTCGCAAACAAGAAGCTGTGAGTGGTATTTTTGATTGATACCTTCAACTGTGTCGAGCATTACTAAAAGGACACTTAGTAAAATAAGTCCCAAAAGTATCAAATCAAATAAACGCCCTAAAAATGTATTACTGCCGTAAATAATAATTTGGGTTTTTTGCCTGAAAATATCGTATTTTGATTTAATTTTTTTCATATCTACAAAGATAATGAAAGTTTTGTTGTGTTAAAAATGAAGGATTTTAAGCGATTTACTTTTTCGGATGTAGTTTTGAATAATATTCTTTACATCTCGATTGTGCTGCATTGGGATTAAAATGTTTTTTAGAATCTCAATATTGGTAATTTGATAATTCAGGTCGTAATAAGCATAACCTTTATAAATTCCGTTTTCGATTAATACAGCGCTTCTTTCATTTACGTTTCTGCCTCTGTCGAGTAGAATCATACTTTTGTTTTCAAAGCTATTTTCGGATATAAATTGCTGAACTCTAGCATTGTATTCTTCCGGGCTAACTTCGCCGATACAAGCGCCATCGCATTCTTTTATTTTATATTGAAAACACTCTTTTTTGGTTTGGTATAATCCGGTTAGTTTTTGGCACAAATGATATTTTGATGTGAATCTAAAAAGGGCATTTTTACCTTCTTGTAAAGTAGCAAATGAGGTGATTTCTTTTTTTCGTCCATCTGCTTTTTCAAGCTTAAGATTCATGTAACCGTTTGCATCTTTCTCAGCATATAATGCATATTGAAAAATAGTTTTTCTTTGTGCACGATTATGTCTTGGACGATTTATTTTTATTTCTTCACTTTCTTTTAAAAGCGCGATCAATTCGCTTCCGGTTTCGTCATAAGTTATGGTGAAAACTTCGGCTTGAATTTTTTTACTTTTGGTTGTGATTCCGGTAAAATGCTGATTGATTCTTTTTTTGATATTTTGGCTTTTACCAATGTATATTAGAGTTCCACCTTCATTGTATATATAGTAAACACCGGTTTTTGCAGGCATTTGTGCTAAAAGATCCAGTAATTTTGGAGCAATACCTTTTTCGACTTCAAGTTTTATAAAATCTTTTACGATTGTTTTCTCCAAGTCTTTTTCGAGAAGCATTTTAAACAACTTCGTCGTTGCCATTGCGTCTCCGCTTGCACGATGTCTGTCGGCCATTGGGATTCCAAGTGCACGAACGAGTTTTCCTAAACTATAAGAAGGCTGATCCGGAATTAATTTTTTGGCAAGTTCAACAGTACAAAGTGTTCTGGCTTCGAAATCATAACCTAAACGTCTGAATTCGGTACGCAAGATTCTGTAATCAAATGAGGCATTATGCGCCACGATAATACAATCTGAAGTTATTTCGATGATTCTTTTGGCAACTTCAAAAAACTTTGGAGCTGAACGCAACATAGCATTATTGATTCCGGTTAATTTCACCACAAAAGGCTGAATCGGAATTTCGGGATTAACAAGGCTAATGAATTGGTCAACTACTTCATGACCATCAAATTTATAAATGGCGATTTCAGTAATTCCTTCTTCATTAAACTGACCTCCAGTGGTTTCTATGTCTAGTATTGCGTACATATTCAATGTCAATTTCAAAAATCAAAAATCAATGTCAATGCTAAAAATCAATATTAAAAATTGAAATTTGCAATTGCTATTGTAATTGGCATTGAAAAATTATCTTTTATTTATTATCATTTTTGATGAAATTGCAACAAGTTGTTCTACTTCAATTAGAAGTTTATTTCTTTTATCGTTATCACCTTCTTTTATATAATCTAAAATTTTTAATGAGTTTCTGGATTCTTTTAGCTCTTTTACAACTAATGAAACTTTAAAAATAAAATCTTTATTGGTTATTGTACCTTGTGCTTCTCCAAAATTTAATGAAGCGCTCCCGGATGATCTAATTAATTGATTTTTATAATATTCATTTTCAAATAACCTTTCTAATTGTCTTGTAAAGAAAATACATTCTCCTGCAAAGCGAACTAATCGATCTTCAAAATTGAATATTTTTTCCATTTAAATTATTGAATTATACTTTTAAAATTGGATATTGTTTTTTGCAATTGTAATTGATATTGAAAATTAACGTCCTCCAAAAATGCTGCTTCCAATGCGAACCATCGTGCTTCCACATTCTATGGCTAGTTTGTAATCGCCGGACATTCCCATAGAAATAGTTTTTAGATCGCAGTTTTCAGTTTTCAGTTCTTTAATTGAATCAAAAATAGATTTTAAATGTGTAAATTCTTTTTTAATCTGGTTTTGGTTTTCTGTAAAGGTTGCCATTCCCATTAATCCTAAGATACGAATGTTTTTCATTTCTTTGAACTCTGGCGAAGATAATAATTGATTTAATTCACTTTCGTCTAAACCAAATTTTGATTCTTCTTCGGCAATGTATATTTGAAGCAAACAATCGATAATTCTATTGTTTTTTAAAGCTTGCTTGTTGATTTCCTGTAATAATTTTAAGCTGTCAACGCCATGAATTAAGCTCACAAATGGTGCCATAAATTTGACCTTATTTGACTGAACATGACCAATCATGTGCCATTGAATGTCTTTTGGCATTTGTTCGTGCTTATCAGTCATTTCTTGGATTTTATTTTCTCCAAAAATACGCTGACCAGCTTCGTATGCTTCCATCAAATCAGAAACAGGTTTAGTCTTAGAAACCGCAACCAGAGTTACATGTTCAGGTAAACTTGTTTTGATTGTATTTAAATTTGATGCTATTGACATTTTTCTAATTTTTCTTGAATTTGCAATATTACTAGTCTTTCGTCTATGATTATTTTTTCGTTTTTGTATTTCTTAAATTCATTAAAAATCTGCATTATTCCTTCGTCTGAGAATGTTTCGAATGAATTTATAATGTAATTATCTTTTTTATTTTTTATTTTTAAATAAAAACTCGACCCACATATTCCTTTTCGAGAAGCATTAATTTGTATCTGAATATTAGTTTCTTTTATATTTAGTGATTTTTCCCAATTTTCATTGAATTCTTCTCCACTTAGCGTAATATTATTTTCGTCAATACTAATTTTATCAATAATGTTTTTACTTGTGTATATAGTAATTGTAATAAATAATATAAAAAAGACTAATTCTAGACAATATGCATAATATTTCAGATCTGATTCAAAAAAAATAAAAATAAAGTATGAATAAAATAAAAAGACACATAAATAAATGAAGCTTTTTTCACTGAAAATTCGAGCTTTGAAATTTTTATATGCACCTTCAAATGTGATCATATTTTCAAGAAGGAATTTTTTATTTTAATGAACTAAACAAACTGCTTAGAGATTTTCTCTGCTTTTTTACTTTCGCTATAATCATAAAAACCTTCACCGGATTTTACACCTAGTTTTCCTGCTCTCACCATATTTACTAATAATGGGCAAGGAGCATATTTAGGATTTTTGAAACCTTCGTACATAACATTCAAAATGGCAAGACAAACATCAAGACCAATAAAATCAGCTAATTGAAGCGGCCCCATTGGATGTCCCATTCCTAATTTCATTACGGTATCAATTTCGTAAACGCCTGCTACTTTATTATATAACGTTTCGATTGCTTCATTTAGCATTGGCATTAAAATTCTGTTTGCCACAAAACCTGGATAATCGTTTACTTCAACTGGAACTTTTCCTAGTTTTTCTGATAAATCCATGATAATTTTAGTCACTTCATCGCTGGTGTTGTATCCACGAATGATTTCGACTAATTTCATAATTGGCACCGGATTCATAAAGTGCATTCCAATAACGCGCTCAGGATGTGCTACAACAGATCCGATTTGTGTAATTGAAATCGAAGAAGTATTAGTTGCCAGAATTGTATTGTGAGAACAAGCTTCGTTTAATTGTTTAAAAATGTTCAGTTTTAGCTCTACATTTTCAGTAGCTGCTTCAACTACTAAATCTACGCCAACAACACCGTCTTTAATATCTGTATAGGTTATAATATTGGTGATGGTTTTTGCAACTTCTTCCTGAGTAATTGTTCCTTTCGAAAGCATTCTATCTAAATTGGCAGCAATAGTTGCCATTCCTTTGTCTAATGATTTCTCAGAAACATCGATAAGTTTTACAGTAAAACCACTTTGTGCAAATGTATGAGCAATTCCGTTACCCATTGTTCCTGCACCAATTACAGCTATAGTTTTCATTTAATTTGATATTTTATTTTTAAAAGTTAAGGTTTAAAGCTACTTAGAAATACGCTTTAAACCTTAAAAATTAGGAGTTATATTTTTGTTTTATTTTTCGAAACAATCAATAATCTGATACGCTACTCTTAAAGCATCTGTTGCTTGTTCAAGAGTTACAACTGGTGTAGTATCAGTTTTTATTGCATTTGCAAAAGACTCTAATTCGTCGAGAATTGCATTGTTTTGTTCAACGTCAGGATTGGTAAAATAGATTTGTTTTTTTACACCTTCGGCATTTTGCAGAATCATATCAAAATCTCCGGGAACTTCAGGAGCATCTTTCATACGAACAACTTCACATCTTTTCTCTAGAAAATCAACTGAAATGTAGGCATCTTTTTGAAAGAAACGTGTTTTACGCATGTTTTTCATCGAAATTCTGCTTGCTGTTAAATTAGCAACACATCCATTTTCGAATTCAATTCTTGCATTGGCAATATCCGGAGTATCACTGATTACAGAAACTCCACTTGCATGAATATCTTTTACTTTTGAATGAACAACACTCAAAATAGCATCAATATCATGAATCATCAAATCGAGAACTACAGGAACATCTGTACCACGCGGATTAAACTCGGCCAAACGATGCGTTTCTATAAACATTGGATTTTCGATCATGTTTTTTGTAGCAATAAACGCCGGATTAAAGCGCTCAACATGACCAACCTGACCTTTTACATTGTATTCTTTGGCTAAAGCGATAATTTCTTCAGCTTCGTCTACAGTATTGGCAATTGGTTTTTCTATAAAGATATGTTTACCTGATTTGATCGCCACTTTTGCACATTTGTAATGAGAAAGTGTTGGTGTAACAATATCGATTACATCCACAGCGTGGATTAATTTTGCAATAGTACTGAAGTTTTTATAACCGAATTCTTTTGAAATTCTTTCGGCATTTTCTTGATTTTCGTCGTAAAATCCAACTAATTCGTATTTGTCAGATTGTTGTAATAAGCGTAAATGTATTTTACCTAGATGACCTGCACCTAAAACTCCTACTTTTAACATGAGAATGTATTTTAAACAAAAATATAATTTATTTGTCGAAAGTGAAAGTTAATACAATAAAGATTTAGGAATTTAATAATTAAAAATCAATATTTGATTTACTGTTTTGTTTCCTATTTTTGCAAAAATAAAACCTACCTATTTTGAAAGACACTGCCAAACATCAAGGACTTCGTAATCAATTAGTAAGCACTTTAGAACAAAAGGGGATTACTGATAAAGCGGTTTTGGATGCGATAAAAAAAATCCCAAGACACCTTTTTCTAAATTCTAGTTTTGAAGATTACGCTTATCAGGATAAGGCTTTTCCTATAGGAGCGGGGCAAACTATTTCGCAACCTTATACTGTTGCTTTTCAATCTCAGTTATTAGAAGTTAAAAAAGAACACAAAATTCTTGAAATAGGTACAGGTTCTGGTTATCAAACTGCCGTTTTATGTATGTTGGGCGCTAAAGTGTTTAGTGTAGAAAGACAAAATGAGTTGTTTAAAACGACTTCAAATTTATTTCCAAAATTAAATATTCGTCCTAAACATTTATCATTTGGTGATGGATATAAAGGTTTACCAAGTTATGCACCGTTTGATAGTATTATTGTAACGGCAGGCGCTCCGTTTATTCCGCAGCCATTAATGGCGCAGTTAAAGATAGGAGGTAGATTAGTAATTCCGTTAGGCGAAGATGTTCAGATTATGACTTTGTTAATTCGTAAAAATGAAACACAATTCGAAAAACATGAGTTTGGAGAATTTAGATTTGTTCCTTTATTAGAAGATAAAAATTAAAAGAAAAGCCCAATTTAGTTGGGCTTTTTTTATTTTGAGGCAAGTTTTATCGCGTGTAATAAATTTTCCTTTTCTAGTCGAAGGATATATTTAATAAAATACGTCTTGTCATTTTTGTTTTCACATTCTTTCAAAACAGACAAATATTCGTTTTTATTTTCGTTATCTTCTTTTATAGTTGCAAATACGTAACCGTTTTGCAATAATATCCAGGTCATTAATAAATTGGCAATTTGTGCATTTCCGTTTTCAAAAGGATTTAAAGTCAGGATTTTTAAATGTGCCTCGGAAGCTAAAAGTATTGGATGTAAGCCATTTTTATTGGTTTCGTACCAATTAAAGAACAAGCTCATTTCTCGAATTATTAATGAATCATTTCTATATTTTCCAGAGTTTTCTGGTTTTATTCCTCTAAGAATTAAGTTGTGTACAATAAGAAATTCTTTTTCTGAAAGAGGAGTTTTCTTTTGAATTAAGTCTTTTATATAGGCAATTGATTCTTGAAGGTTTACTGCTTCAAGATGTTCATTCATGCTTTTTCCGGGAATCGTCAAGCCTTCGTTAATTACTGATTTTGTATCTTCAAATGTCAGTGAATTTCCATTTAAACGATTGCTTTCAAAAATAAATTCTAATTCTAATATTTTCGAAATTCGGCGTAAATCAAAATGCTGAAATGATTGAATTTGTTTTTTTAGAGTTTCTATTTCGTCCAAAATCAACTGAATCGTTGATAAAACTGTAGAATTTATTATTTTTTTGCGGTTCTGAATTTCTTGCTCGGCTAGCAGTAAAGCTTTTAAAGCAAATTCATCATCTCCAATTTCATAGAGAATTTTTTCTTTTAGCCATGCGATCATTAAAGTCTCAAAATCAATTTCTAAAAGTTGAGCAAGTTTAGAAATTTGATCTTTGGTAGGTTTTCTTGTTCCTGATTCAAATTTGCTTATCAAAGCCTGATCGATGCCTAGAATTTGTGCCACTTCTCGAGTCTTTAATCCTTTTTGTTCTCTTGCGTTTTTAAGAAGTGTTTTCATTTTTTTAAATGATTTTTATTGTCTTGACAAATTTAGTCATTTTTATTTTCATAAAAAAAGCAACAGTTATCTATTGCTTTTAGTAATGTTTTTATTTAGGAGGTAGTGATCCGTCTTTTCTCATTTCTTTTACAACTGTTTGCATAATTGCATCAACGGTTTGACCTAAATCAGTAACATAATCTGATTTTGTAGTTCCTGTCCAGATTAGTTTGTTTTCTTTTAATGAAAAAATGTTCGTTTCGACCATATACGAAGTTGTTTCCTGGTAATATCCCGGATCGTAGAAGTTAGGAGAGTACATTCCGTACCAATTTCCAAAACCATAACCATACATTCCGGTGTACATTCCATCAAATCCACCATAATACATTCCGGTATAAGTTCCTGGAACATAAGTAGTTTCTTTGTCTGTACTTACTAATCGCATAGTAATTACTCCGTCAAAATTCTCGTCTTGTAAAATTTTTAATTTTTGCTCCTTAGTAAGTTCCTTAGTAGTTTCGTTTAGGTATTGATAAGAAGTTTTAAAAATAGGATTACTTGCTGCAATTCTATTTTCTGCAACTCTTCGTGAAGCTTCATCTTTTACTAAAACAACAACTAATACTTTTTTGAAATTTTCCTGAGCAACTGTTACTTTAGGATCTCTCCAACTATTAACGATAGAAGTATTGCTACCACAACTTGAAAGTGCCAGAACGGCAATAAGTAAAAATAAATATTTTTTCATACTTTAAGTTTGAATTGTTTAAAGTAAATTTAACGATAAAATATTTATAAATATCTCTTTAAAAGAAATTTAAAGAGATATTTTTAGTTGTAAGCTTTTTTAATTCGATCTAAATCACGTTTCGTATCTTGTTCTTTAAGAGATTCACGTTTGTCGTAATTTTTCTTTCCTTTACAAAGACCAATTTGCAATTTTGCCAATCCTTTTTCGTTCGTAAACAATTTTAAAGGAACAATAGTAAGTCCTTTTGCCTGAACATTTTTATGAAGAGTTTTTAGTTCTTTTTTATTCAAAAGTAATTTTCTCTCGCTTCTCGATTTATGGTTAAATTGATTTCCAAAAGAATATTCTTCTATATAAGTATTAATAGCAAAAAGTTCAAGATTACTAAATTCGCAGAAACTTTCGGTAATATTAGCTTTGCCTAATCGTATTGATTTAATTTCAGTTCCGGATAAAACAATTCCGGCAGTATAAGTGTCGATTATCTCATAATCAAATCGAGCTCTTTTATTAAGTATATTGACTGTTTTTAACATAAGTACAAATGTAAACAAAATTGGAAAACTTTGAGATGTCTAAAGATAATTAAAGATTTAATTGATTTAGATTTCAATTTATTAGTTTTGTAAAAAAAGAAAGACCGTACTTCTAAGAAACGGTCTTTTTATTATTATTTAAAAAGTATAAAATGCAGAATCAATCTAAAGATCCTTTACACGGAATTACACTTCAAAAAATTTTAGAATCATTAGTTGATTATTACGGCTTTGACACATTAGGAGAATTAATTCCTGTAAAATGCTTCTTGTCTAATCCTAGTATCAAATCAAGTTTAACTTTTTTAAGAAAAACGGATTGGGCTCGTAAAAAAGTAGAAGATTTGTATGTAAAATCGCTTCCTAAGTTGACGAAGTAATTACAATTTATACGAAATCATAACACCACCACGGTACGGAAGCCATTCGCCACTTTTGTTCCAGTTTGGAGCTTTTTCGTATCGTCCCGGAGTTCCGTCATTGTAATACCCATGATAGAAACCTTGATGCCAGCCACCGCCTGCAAAAATATCTAATAAAAATTTATCGCTTAATTTGAGATTGTATCCAATTGTTACACCTAATCGGTAACCAAAACCATGTTCGTATTTATTAGTGTCCCAATAATTCCATTTTTGAATTTGATAAAAGTCGGGACCAGCATGAGCACCAACATAGAATCCATTATACTTTTCTTTAAAATGATAACGAACTTCAGGAGTAAATGTATAAAACTCCATTGGGTTGTGACCATTAAATGATTTCCAAAAAGAGGCCATTACATCAAAACTAAAAGTAGTTTTCTCTCCAATACTGGTTTCTATACCAACATTTGGAACACCTATTAAAGCTGTAGCTGCATTAAATTTAATAAAAGTTTGACTTTGTGATTGTATTGTAAAGAAAAGAACAAGAAGAATTAATAATTTTTTCATGGGTTATATTATAAGCAAATGCAATTGCATTAATTATTTTGGGTGCAAATATAACGTATAAGAATACTTACTATTGTTTGTTGTTCTCTTTTTTAATAAAGTTTTTTCTATAAGAAACAGTTGGTGGAATTACTTTTCTAATAATGAGTAAATTACCTTATCTGAAAAACGACCATTATAAAAATCAGATTCTTTAAAATGAGCTTCTTTTACAAAACCGCATTTTTGCAATACTTTTTCAGAAGCAAAATTCTCAGGATCAATAACAGCTTCTATTGAATGTAATTTTAAATCTTCAAAACCATATTTAATTAATCGGTTTACGGCTTCAGGAATTATTCCTTTTCCGTGAAATTCAGGTAACAGAATATAACCAATTTCGGCACGATGATTTTCCGGCTGCATTCTGTAATAGCCAATTATACCAAGTAATTTAGGATTGTCTTTTAATGTAATTGCCCAATTGATGCCAATATTTGTGTTTATTTTGCCTTCAATCTCAGCAATAAGTTCAAGAGCATCTTCAGCACTTTTTAACAAAGGCCTTGGGATGAATTTCATTGTTTCGGGATTTGAACGCAGTATGAAAACATCATGCGCATCATCATTTGTAACTCGTCTTAATATTAAGCGTTCCGTTTCAATAACCGGAAACGGATTAAAATTGAATTCTAGCATTTCTTTACTATTTATAATATTTGTAAACTAAATTTTGCTCTGAAAGTTTGATTGGCATCCAAAACTAAAATTCCTTCTTTTTCAAATAAAGCACCAGAGTTTTCGGCTGTATCTGAATATCCCAGCCAAGGTTCGATACAGATAAAAGGAGCATTTTCTTTGGTCCAGATTCCTAAACTTAGAAAATCTTCAAAAGCAACTTTCAAATAAGGCTTTGAGTTTTCAAGGATTGTAAGCGAATTTGATTTTAGTGTTTTAAATATTAAAGCATCGTTCTCAAATAATTTATAATTTAAAGGAACTAAACTATCGTTACTTTCTAGAATTTTTGTTTTGTTTGAGATTAAATCATTCTCTAAAATATAATATTCCAGAACTTCACTTTCTTCAAAATCAAGAGTATAGTTTTCAAAAGCTTCAGGCAGTGCTATTGCAGGATGAGCTCCAATAGAAAAAGGCATTTTAGATTCCCCTTTGTTAATTACTTTGTATTCGATATCTAAGGTTGATTCCTTAAGTATATAGATAAGTTGTAATTCAAATGAGAAAGGATATTTTTTCAATGTTTCGTCATTATATTCTAACGAAAAAACGGCACTATTTTCGGTTTTTTCGATCAATTGAAATTCCATATCACGAGCAAAACCGTGTCTTGGTAATTGATATTCAGTTCCGTTAATAGTATAAGTGTTGTTTTTTAAAGTCCCAACAATCGGAAAAAGAACAGGCGAGTGCTTTCCCCAGAAATCAGGATTACCTTCCCAAATAAATTCTTTATTCTGATTGTTTTTTAATGAAAATAATTCTGCTCCCGCATGTTTAATAGAAGCGCTTATCTGTGAATTTGAAATAGTTGTATTCAATTTTTTATAGTTGAAGTGAATTAATTTTATAGGAATGTAAATGTATTTGATAAATTTTATTTTTCTAAGAAAAAGCCTTAAAATATTTTTTTGATAAATTTTTGCTAAAATTAAATTTATGTTTTACGTTTTCTCTATAAATAGCTTTTTTTTTCATTAATTTGCTACATAAACAGCTAAAAAATATGAAAAAGCATTCCTTTAAAGGCCTTTTAACCATGGCTTTCTTTGTTGGAGTTTCTTCTGTTTGGGCGCAACAAACGCCTGCGGGGACAGCAGTAAATCCAGTCAACAATTATAATTATCATGATGCGTTTGCACCAAATTTTTACACTAAAAACGGTACGCCTACGCGCTCTGCAAGCGGTCAGCCAGGAGTTGAGTATTGGCAAAACAGAGCTGATTATCAGATTACAGCAAAGCTAAACGGAACTACAAACGAAATTGTAGGTACAGACGAAGTTACATATACTAATAATAGTCCGGATAAATTGTCATTTGTTTGGATGTATTTAGACCAAAATTTATTCAAAGCAGATTCAAGAGGAAATGCTGTTGTGCCTTTGACAGGAAGTCGTAACGGAGCTCAAGGTCAGGTTTTTGACGGAGGAAATAAAATAAAATCAGTAAAAGTAATTTCTGTTGGAAAGAAAAAAACAGAAGTTGATGCAAAATATGTAATTACAGATACCAGAATGCAAATTTTTCTTCCTGAAGAATTAGCTTCAAAAGGAGGTTCTGTAAAAATTAAAATAGAATTTTCGTTCATCGCTCCTTTTGAAGGATCTGACAGAATGGGAGTTTTAGAAACTAAAAACGGTAAGATCTTCACAATTGCACAATGGTACCCACGTATGTGTGTGTATGATGATGTAAGAGGTTGGAATACTGCTCCTTATTTAGGTGCTTCTGAGTTTTATTTGGAATACGGGGATTTTGATGTAAAAATTACAACTCCTGCAAATCATTATGTTGTTGGTTCTGGAGAACTATTAAATGGAGCAGAAGTATTACCTGCTGAACAATTTAAACGTTACAAAGAAGCTTCTCTAAGTGATAAAACAGTTACGATTCGTTCTGCTTCTGAAGTTGCTGCAACGGCGACTGTAAATGCAACGGCTGTAAAAACATGGCATTATCAAATAAAAAATGCACGTGATTTTTCTTGGGCATCATCTCCGGCTTTTATTTTAGATGGAGCAAAAATTAACTTGCCAAGTGGTAAAAAAGCATTGGCATTATCAGCTTATCCTGTAGAAAGTGATGGACGCGACGGTTATGGGCGTTCTACTGAATATGTAAAAGCAGCCATTGAAAACTATTCTAAAAGATGGTTTGAATATCCTTATCCTGTAGCAACAAACGTAGCAGGAAACGAAGGTGGAATGGAATATCCCGGAATTGTTTTTTGCGGATGGGAATCTAAAGGAAAAGATTTATGGGGAGTTACAGATCACGAATTTGGGCACATTTGGTTTCCTATGATTGTAGGTTCAAACGAGAGATTATTTGCCTGGATGGATGAAGGTTTTAATACTTTTATAAATTCATTAAGTACTGCCGAATTTAATAAAGGAGAATATAATGATCCGCCATCAGATTTGCACAAAGAAGCAGAGCCTTTTACAAGACCTGATTTAGAAACTATCATGAGTTCTCCTGATAATATGAAGGAAGCTAATATTGGTATGTTATGTTATTTCAAGCCAAGTTCAGGATTAATTATCTTAAGAGAACAAATATTAGGAAAAGAGCGTTTTGATACTGCTTTCCGTACTTATGTAGAGCGTTGGGCTTACAAACATCCGCAACCAGATGACTTTTTCAGATCTATGGAAAATGTTGCTGGTGAAGATTTAAGCTGGTTCTGGAGAAGCTGGTACGTTAACAACTGGCGTTTTGATCAAGGTATAAATTCAATTAAATATGTAAAAAACGATCCGTCAAAAGGAGTTGTGATTACAGTTGAAAATTTTGATAAAATGCCAATGCCAATTGTTGTAGATGTTAAAACAAAAAGTGGTAAAGTTTCAAGAGTTACGGTTCCTGTAGAAGTATGGCAACGTAACAATGTGTGGTCATTCAAACATGATTCTACAGAAGAAATTTCAAGTATAACACTTGATCCTGACCATGTTTTTCCGGATTATAATGAAGCAAATAATGTTTGGACAGCAGGAAAAGGTACAATAGAAAAAGATGTAATTTTAGACGGTTATTTAGGGGTTTATACAACAACTAAAGCACCACTTAAAATTGATTTTACAGAAAAAAACGGAGCGCTAAATGTAGAGATTACAAATTTCCCTAAGTTTACAGTTGCTCCTGTAGCAAATGAAAAAGATACTTTTCAGTCATTGAGTGCCGGGTTAAAATTTAAATTTAACGAAGCTAAAACAGCATTTGATATGACTATTATAGATAACGGACAAATAATTCCGTTTACTAAGTAAGAATTAGAAATATAAAAGCTAAAATATTTAAAACCCGATAGTTATTCTTTAACTATCGGGTTTTTGTTTCAGGTTTTCTATTTTGTTTCAAGTTTCTGGTAAAATAAAAAAAACTCAGAACCTCAGTATCTCAGAACCTTAAAAAAATAACATTACATTAAAAAAATGTTAGAATTTTAATTTTTTGTTTTGAGAATTAAAAAATAGTGTACTTTTGCACCAATGAATAAAATAAGTTTACATATAACTTCTTTGTCACGGACAAACTCACCTGTAACTTCTCCCGAAGTACGGATACTATCTCTATAGTATTCACAGAGTTTTTCGCCGCGTATTTATTTATATTCATTTTTCATTTTGAAATCACATAATTTGTCCATTGGACAAACATATCCTAAAAGTATATATTATTTTTTGAATTTTCTTAGTCAAGTTTTTGATTTTGAGAATGTTACTTCTTTTTTGTCTATTTTTATTGGATTGAATTCAGGATTTCAAACTAAACAATATGTTTTAATTTTTAACTCTAACTTCAACTATTGAAATGAAAATCTCTATTGTTGTTACTCAGGAAGAACACTTCAAATTCGCACAGGAAATTTGCGATACAATAGAATCATCTGCCTTGTTAAGAGGTACAGGGATTGCTAAAAGAACTCCTGAATACATTCAGAAAAAAATGTCGAACGGTGATGCGATGATTGCTTTGGCAGATGGAAAATTTGCAGGTTTTTGTTATATCGAAAGTTGGCAACACGGCAAGTTCGTGGCGCATTCTGGCTTAATTGTACATCCGGATTATAGAAGTTTGGGCTTGGCAAAAAAGATCAAATCAAAGGTTTTTGACTATTCTCTAAAAAGATATCCAGACGCTAAAATATTTGGAATTACAACCGGTTTGGCTGTAATGAAAATTAACTCTGATCTTGGTTACAAACCCGTGCCTTTCTCTGAACTTACAACAGATCCAAGTTTCTGGTCTGGCTGTAAAACCTGTACGAATTATGAAATTCTAAAAAGCAAAGAAAACAAAATGTGTCTTTGCACCGGAATGTTGTACGACCCGAAAGAAAAACAAAAAGATCCGCCAAGACACCCTTTTAACGAAGCTGTTTTAAGCAGATTAAAGAAAATAAAACAAGCCTTATTCTTAAATAAACTATTGTCGTTTATCTTTTTAACCTAAGAATAAATTAAAAAAGAAATCTCAAACTTGCTACATACGAAAGTATTAGCCTAAATTATAAAAAATGAAAAAAGTTGTATTAGCTTATAGTGGAGGATTAGATACCTCGTATTGTTTGAAATATTTAAAAAATGAAAAAGGATACGAAGTTCACACCGTACTTGTAGATACAGGAGGATTTAGTGCTGAAGAATTATCAGCAATTGAAAAAAGAGCTTACGAATTAGGAAGCGCACAACACGCAAACTTGACTATCATTGACAAATATTATGATAAAGCTATAAAATATTTGATTTTTGGAAACGTATTAAAAAACAATACATATCCATTATCAGTAAGTGCAGAACGTGTTTTTCAGGCAATTGAAGCTATAAAATATGCTAAAAAAGTAGGAGCAAGCGCGATCGCACACGGAAGTACAGGTGCAGGAAATGATCAGATTCGTTTTGATTTAATTTTCCAAACCATCGCTCCCGAAATTGAAATTATTACACCAATTAGAGATTTAAAACTTTCAAGACAAGAAGAAGTAGATTATTTAGCTCAAAACGGAGTACATTATTCTTGGGAAAAAGCACAATATTCTATCAATAAAGGACTTTGGGGAACAAGCGTTGGAGGGAAAGAAACTTTAACTTCAAGCCAACCGTTGCCAAGTGAAGCATATCCGTCTCAATTGCAAAAAGAAGGAGAAGAAAAAGTGACTTTGCATTTTGAACAAGGAGAATTAGTAGCATTAAATGGTAAAAAAGATGCGCCGGAAAATAATATTGTAAAACTTGAAAAACTGGCAAATGCATATGCAATTGGTAGAGATATTCACGTTGGAGATACAATTATAGGAATCAAAGGAAGAGTTGGTTTTGAAGCCGCAGCTCCATTAATTATCATCAAAGCGCACCATTTATTAGAGAAACACACACTTGGTAAATGGCAACAATACTGGAAAGAACAGCTAGGAAACTGGTACGGAATGTTATTTCATGAAGGTCAATTTTTAGATCCTGTAATGAGAAATATCGAAACTTTCTTGCAAGACACACAAAAAACAGTAAACGGAACCGTAACGGTTTCATTAAAACCATATCATTTTTCGCTTGACGGAATCGAATCTAAAAACGATTTGATGAACACAGGTTTTGGTCAATACGGAGAAATGAATAACGCATGGACATCTGACGATGCAAAAGGATTTATTAAAATTCTTGGAAATGCACAAAATATATTTTCATCAGTAAACCATTTAACTCATGATTAATGTTGGAATAATTGGTGGTTCAGGCTACACAGCCGGAGAACTTATCAGGATCTTGATGTATCACCCCAAGGTAAACATTGATTTTGTTTACAGTACAACCAATTCAGGTAAACCGCTTTCTGTGGCGCACCACGATTTGATGGGAGATATCGAAATGAACTTTACAGATGTTGTAAATCCTGATGTGAATGTAGTTTTCTTGTGTTTAGGACACGGAAAATCGATTTCATTTTTACAGGAAAATAAATTTGCAAGTCATACTAAAATCATTGATTTAGGAAATGATTTCAGATTGAATAAAGACGCTCATTTTGAAGGAAAAGATTTCATTTACGGTTTACCCGAATTGAATAAAGCAGAGATCAAAAAAGCAAATTATATTGCAAATCCGGGTTGTTTTGCTACAGCAATTCAATTGGCTTTGTTGCCTTTGGCAAAACATGATTTGTTGAATAATGATGTTCATATTAATGCTACGACCGGAAGTACTGGTGCAGGAGTTGGACTTTCAGAAACATCTCATTTTAGCTGGAGAAATAATAATATGTCGCATTATAAAGCTTTTGAACACCAACATTTAGGAGAAATCTCAGAAAGCTTGGTTCAGTTGCAAGAGGATTTCGAAAGTGATTTGCTTTTTATTCCAAACAGAGGAGATTTTCCAAGAGGAATTTTTGCAACATTATATACGATTTCTGACGAAAGTCTGGAACAAACCGTTGCTAAATATCAAGAATTCTATAAAAATGAACCTTTTGTAACCGTTACAACGACAAACATCAATATGAAACAAGTCGTTCAAACCAACAAATGTATCATCAGTTTATTCAAAAAAGGAAACCGGATTTTAATCACTTCAATCATTGACAACTTAACCAAAGGTGCTTCGGGACAAGCGATTCAAAACATGAATTTAATGTTCGGATTAGAAGAAACTACAGGTTTACATTTGAAACCAAGCGGATTTTAGTAATTGTAAAAAGTTAGAAGTGAGATGTTAAACGTCTTTACTTAAATATCTAACATTTTACAAATAACATTTAACTTTAAAGAAGAGTTAAAAGTTAAAGATTAGATGTAAAAACGTTTGCATCATAACTTCTAACATTTAACAAATAACATTTAACTTAGAAAAAATGAATTTATTCAACGTATACCCACTTTATGACATAACACCTGTAAAAGCATTAGATTGCACAATTACAGATAATAACGGAGTGGAATATTTAGACTTATATAGCGGACATGGTGTAATCTCAATTGGCCATACGCAACCTGATTATGTAGAAAAACTAAAGAATCAATTAGATCATTTAGGATTTTATTCGAATGCAATTCAGAATCCTTTGCAGGTTGAATTGGCTCAGAAATTAGGTAAACTTTCAGGATTAGAAGATTATGAATTGTTTTTATGCAGTTCTGGAGCTGAAGCAAATGAAAATGCTTTAAAATTAGCGTCTTTCCATAATGGAAAATCAAGAGTTGTAGCTTTTGATAATTCTTTCCACGGAAGAACTTCTGCAGCTGTTGCCGTTACAGATAACAAGAAAATTGTAGCGCCAATTAATGCACAACAAGTCGTTACTTTTTTACCTTTAAATCAAATCGAATTAGTTGAAGCAGAACTTGAAAAAGGAGATGTTACAGCAGTAATTATCGAAGGAATTCAAGGAGTTGGAGGTTTAGATCAGGGAACAACAGAATTTTTTCAGGCTTTAGAAAAAGTGTGTAAAAAACATGATGTTGTTTTGATTTTAGACGAAGTACAATCAGGATACGGAAGAAGCGGAAAATTCTTCGCGTTCCAACATCATGGAATCAACGCTGATATTATTTCAGTTGCAAAAGGAATGGGGAACGGATTTCCGGTTGGAGCCATTTTAATCTCTCCAAAATTTGAAGCAAGTTTCGGATTATTAGGAACTACTTTCGGCGGAAGCCATTTATCTTGTGCAGCAGGAATCGCGGTTCTTGATGTAATCGAAAAGCTGGATTTACAAAAAAATGTAAACGAAGTTTATGAATATTTCTTAGAAAAAATCAAAGAAGTTCCCGGAATCAAACAAGTAAAAGGAAAAGGCCTAATGCTTGGAGTAGAGTTTGATTTTGACGTTGCAGCTTTAAGAAAAAAGTTAATTATCGAAAAACACATTTTTACAGGAAGTGCAAACAACAAAAATCTGCTAAGAATTTTACCGCCACTTACAGTAAAAAAAGCTGATATAGATACGTTTGTAAAAGCTTTAAAAGAAAGTTTGGAAGAATTAAAAAACTAATACTCTCAAAGTTAAACCCGACAGGTTTTTAAAACCTGTCGGGTTTAAAACACAAAGTTTGACTTTGAAAACAACCAAAAAACAACCAACCAACTATAAAAAATGAATCCATTATCAATTGAAAAACGCAATCTGGTTTTGCGCTCTATGGCAAAACTGGTCGAGCAGGAGCGGAGTCAGATTATCTTGACCAATCAGGAAGATCTTGCTGATTACGACGGCTCAGATTTAGCGATGGAAGAACGCCTAAAAGTAGATGATAAAAAAGTCGATGAGATGATTTTGTCTTTGAACCAACTAGCTTCTCAGGAAGATCCGGTTGGAGTAGAACGTTTTCATTTTACTCATGATAATGGAATAAAAGTCATAAATAAAACTGCGGCTTTTGGTACGATTCTAATCATTTATGAATCTCGTCCAGATGTTACAATCGAAGCGGGAGGAATCGCTTTTAAATCCGGAAATAAGATTTTATTAAAAGGAGGAAAAGAAGCTTTAAAATCTAACTTGAAAATTGTCGATTTATGGCATCAGGCTTTAGCAGAAAACGGAATTTCGAAAGATTGGGTAGAATATTTGAATTATAATCGAACAGAAACCCAGGCTTTCTTAGAAAAACCAACTCAAAAAGTAGATTTAATTGTTCCAAGAGGAGGAGAAAAATTAATTGAGTTTGTAAAAGCCCACGCCACTTGCCCAGTTATAGTAAGTGGACGCGGAAATAATTTTGTGTACGTTCATGAAAAAGCAGATACAGATTTGGCTTTGAAAATAATTTTGAATGCTAAAACATCAAAAATCTCGGCTTGTAATGCAGTTGATAAGGTTTTAATAGATTCTAAATTGCCCAATTTTGAAGGTTTTACAGCTATTTTAATCGAAACTTTGAAAGAATCTAATGTAGAAGTAATCGTTGATGAATCTTTAAAAAGCTTTGAAGACACAGAAACACTTCAGAACGAAGATATCTGGTACGAAGAGTTTTTAGATTATAAAATCGTAATCGGAACCATTGATTCTGAAGAAAATGCGATCGAAAAAATAAATAAATATTGTGGCGGACATTCGGCAGTAATTATTACAAGAGATGACAAAGCAGCGCAAGAATTTATGGACGCTGTTGATACAGCAGCCGTTTATCAAAATGCTTCAACCCGTTTCACAGACGGAGGACAATTTGGTTTAGGAGGAGAATTAGCGATAAGTACAGATAAATTGCACCAAAGAGGACCTATCGGTTTGCAACATTTGGTAACCAACAAATGGTATGTTTACGGAGAAGGACAAATTAGATAATTGAGATAATTTGTCATTAGATAATTTATACCGTAAATTCTAAATTACTAATTTTTGGAATTTGGATTTTAAAAATTGGAATTTATTAAAGACAAAGCTTTGCGAACTTAGCGTTTGTAAACACAAATAGAATAAAAAACCTTGCGGACTTTGCGGTTGAAAAAACTGCGGTTAAAACGACAACAATGGAAAAAAAAAGGATTTTATTAAAAATAGGAAGTAATACTTTAACCAAAGAAACAAATCACATTTCGCGGGGAAAGATCGAAGATATAGGCATGCAAATTGCCGCTCTCAATAAAGATTACGAATTTGTAATTGTAAGTTCCGGAGCAATTGCAGCGGCAAAGCAATTTGTAAAGCTCGAAAGCAAAGGAAAAGAAATTGCATTAAAACAAGCTTTAGCCTCAATTGGACAACCCCATTTAATGCGGATTTTTCATGAGAATTTCAGCGATTTAGGCTTATTGACATCACAATGTTTATTGTCTTATTCAGATTTCGAAAAAGAACAATCGAAAGTAAATATTGTCAATACGATAAACGTTTTGGTCGAGAACAATTACATTCCGATTATTAATGAAAATGATACCGTTGCCACGGATGAAATCAGGTTCGGAGATAATGATAAATTAGCAGCTTTAACCGCTGTTCTTTTAAATGTTGATATTCTGATTATTGCCACAAATACTAATGGGATTTACACGAAAGATTCTATTCACGACGAAAATCCTGAAACGATTCAGTTAGTAAAAGATTTAAAAGTATTAGAAAAAGAAATCGGAGAGTCAAAATCATCACACGGAACAGGCGGAATGCAATCAAAAATCGAGGCAGCCGGAATCGCAAAAGCCGCCAACATCGAAACCTGGATCGTCAACGGATTAAATGATAATTTTATTTTAAAGGCATTAAAAGAAGAAATTCCGTTTACCAAGATTGTGTAGAAATGTTTATTTGTTTAATCGTTAATTCGGTTAATCGATCGGGCAAATAAACAGTTAAACAAATTAACGATTAAACAATAAAAAGACATGAATTATATTTCAATAAAAGATATCGACTCATTATCAAAATGGGTAAAAAGCGCATTAAAAATCAAAAAAAATCCGCTTAAAAATCAAGACTTAGGGAAAAACAAAACCTTGGGAATGTTATTTTTCAATCCAAGTTTAAGAACGCGTCTGAGTACTCAAAAAGCCGCTATAAACTTAGGAATGAACGTTATGGTAATGAATTTTACCAACGAAGGTTGGACATTAGAATTCGAAGACGGAGCTGTAATGAATTCAGGCGCTTCAGAACACATTAAAGAAGCTGCGGAAGTAGTATCTCAATATTGTGATATTATCGCTATTCGTGCTTTCGCAGGTTTAGTTGACAAAGAAAAAGATTATGCCGAAACCGTTATTTCAGGATTTTTGAAACACGCAACCGTGCCAATCGTAAATATGGAAAGCGCAGTTCGTCATCCAATGCAATCTTTGGCAGACGCGATTACAATGGAAGAATACAAAACGAAACACAAGCCAAAAGTAGTTTTGTCTTGGGCGCCACATCCAAAAGCTTTACCACAAGCCGTTGCTAATTCATTTGTAGAAATGATGCAAATGCAAAAAGACATGGATTTTGTAATTACACATCCTGAAGGTTATGAATTAAGTCCTGAAATTACAAAAGACTGTAAAATCGAATACGATCAAAACAAAGCTTTCGAAAATGCCGATTTCGTTTACGTAAAAAACTGGAGTAATTTCAACGACTACGGAAAAGTAACCAACATAGATCCAAGTTGGACAGTAAATGCCGAAAAAATGGCGCTAACCAATAACGGAAAATTCATGCATTGCCTTCCGGTTCGTCGTAACGTAATTGTTACCGACGAAGTTATCGACAGCGAGAATTCAATCGTAATTCAGCAAGCGAATAACAGAACGTATTCGGCGCAATTAGTTTTACAGAAGATTTTGAAAAAATTGTAATTTTTTGAGGTACTAAGGTTCTAAGTTTCTAAGATACTAAGAAACTGATGAATAAAAACCTTAGTCCCTTAGAACCTTAGCAACTTAGAACCTCATGAAAAAAGTTACTTTAATAAAAATTGGTGGAAACATTATCGATAATCCAACCGAACTAGAACAATTCTTAACCGATTTTTCTAAAATCGAAGGACATAAAGTTTTAGTTCACGGCGGAGGAAAATCGGCTACAAAAATGGCACAAAGTATTGGTTTGGTTCCACAAATGATTGACGGACGCCGAATCACAGATGCGCCAATGCTTGACGTTGTCGTGATGATTTACGCCGGACAAATCAACAAACATATTGTAGCGCAATTGCAAGCCAAAGACAATAATGCAATTGGTTTTTCAGGTGCTGACGGAAATTTAATTCAATCCACAAAACGAAATCACCCAACAATCGATTACGGATTTGTAGGCGACGTAAAACAGGTTAACACCAAATTATTGGCAACTTTATTAGAAACAGGAATTGTTCCCGTTTTCTGCGCCATCACACACGACAAAAACGGACAATTGTTAAACACAAATGCCGATACAATTGCAAGTGAATTATCAATTGCATTGTCTGAAGTTTTTGATGTTACACTTACTTATTGTTTTGAAAAACAAGGAGTTTTGCAAGATTCCGAAGACGATTCATCGGTGATAACAGAAATCAACGAAGAATTATACAATAAACTAAAAGAAGAAAAAGTAATTCATTCCGGAATGATTCCTAAACTGGACAATTGCTTCAATAGTTTGTCAAGAGGCGTTCAGAAAATCAAAATTGGGCATCATAAAATGCTTCAAAATCCAGACGTTTTACATACCACAATTACGTTATAAAATAGGTTGCCACGAATTACACAAATTGACACTAATTTTTTCTGTTAAAAGAGAAAATAATTTTAGGCATACATAAAAAAGTTTATTTTGATTTTAAATCTGTGACAAAAAGATAATTTGTGAAAATTCGTGCAATTAGTGGTAAAAAAACAGAACAGCGCAGTGCTTTTAAATATTAATTTAAGAAATTTGCGCAAATAAAATTTCTGGCTAAGATTAATAAAGCAATGATAAAAGCTTGAAAAACTTAGAATCTCAGAATCTTAGTCCCTCAGAACCTATTAAAAAATGAAGAATATAGAAACGCTTACCAAAGAAGCCATAGCATTATTAAAAAGCCTGATTGAAACGCCTTCATTTTCAAGCGAAGAAGATCAAACGGCACTTTTAATAGAAAATTGGTTCAATCAAAACGAAATTCCTTTTAAAAGAGAAAATAACAATGTGTGGGCCTTCAATAAATATTTCGACGAAAACAAACCGACACTTTTACTGAATTCACATCACGATACCGTAAAACCAAATCAAGCTTACACAAACGATCCGTTTAAAGCGATCGTAAAAGATGGCAAATTATTCGGTTTAGGAAGTAATGATGCCGGAGGATGTCTGGTTTCGTTATTGGCGACTTTTGTACATTTTTATGAGAATCAAAATCTGTCTCATAACATTGTAATCGTAGCTTCCGCAGAAGAAGAAAGCAGCGGAAAAAATGGTTTAAACAGCGTTTTACAGCATTTACCAGAATTAGATTGTGCGATTGTTGGTGAACCAACTTTAATGCAACTCGCTGTTGCTGAGAAAGGTTTGTTAGTTCTTGATGTAAAAGTAAAAGGAACTGCAAGTCACGCTGCACATCAAAACGATGATAATTCAATTTACAAATCAATTCCCGTGATGGAATGGTTTAAAAACTATAAATTTGATAAAATCTCTGATGTTTTAGGTCCTGTAAAAATGACCGTAACGCAAATTAGTGCAGGAAAACAGCATAATGTTGTGCCATCAGAATGTGATTTGGTTGTAGATATTCGTGTAACCGATCGTTATACAAATACTGAAATTCTGGAAGTTGTTAAAGCAAACGTAAATGCCGAAGTTACGCCAAGATCAATGCATTTAAACGCGTCGTCTATTCCGGTTGAGCATGGTTTGGTACAAGCCGGAATTGCTTTAGGAAGAACAACTTACGGATCGCCAACACTTTCAGATCAATCTGTTTTGAGTTGTCAATCCTTAAAACTTGGACCAGGCGAAACCTTGCGGTCACATTCAGCAGACGAATTTATTTTCATCAACGAAATCGAAGAAGGAATCGACTTGTATATCAAAATACTAACAGATTTCTTTAAATTATAATATTAATTAGGAGCTATTTCCCGCTATCCGTTCCAATCTTTTCCTGGCTAAAGAAGCCAGAAAAAGGATTTCCACTACTATCGGGGCTAGAAACACCAAATGTATAAACGACAACATTAGTATAAATTAGAAAAATAAAGCGCAAAGAAAGAAATCTAAAATCTAAGCAGTCTAACAATCTAATAATCTAAGAAGTCAAAAAATAGAAGTTATGAAACTTTGGGAAAAAGGAATACCAACAGACAAACAAATCGAGCATTTCACCGTTGGTAACGATCGTGAACTGGATTTGGTTCTTGCAAAATACGATGCTTTAGGTTCTATTGCACACGCAAAAATGTTGGGTCAAATAGGTTTATTAACTGAAGAAGAAACAACTTCTTTAGTTGATGCCTTAAACGAAATCATTGCTGACGTTGCAAAAGGAAACTTCGAAATCGAAGACAGTTTTGAAGACGTACATTCCAAAATAGAATATTTACTAACCGTAAAACTAGGCGATGCCGGAAAGAAAATCCACACTGCGCGTTCTCGTAACGATCAGGTTTTAGTAGACGTTCATTTGTATCTAAAAGACGAATTAAAGGCTCTAAAAGAGCAAGTAAAAACCTTGTTTGATTTGTTAATGGAATCGGCTGAAAAGCATCAAAATGTTTTATTGCCAGGATATACACATTTACAAATCGCTATGCCATCGTCATTCGGAATGTGGTTTTCTGCTTACGCCGAAAGTTTTATTGATGACGTTACAATGTTAAACGCAGCTTCAAAAATTGTAGATCAAAACCCATTAGGTTCTGCTGCAGGTTATGGAAGTTCATTTCCAATCAACAGAACATTTACAACACAGGAATTAGGTTTCGAAACCTTAAAATTCAACGCTGTTGCGGCACAAATGAGCCGCGGAAAAGCCGAGAAAACAGTTGCATTTGCAATGGCAAGTGTAGCAGGAACGTTATCAAAATTCGCAATGGACGTTTGTTTATACATGAGCCAGAACTTTGATTTTATTGGTTTACCGGCACATCTTACAACAGGTTCAAGCATTATGCCTCACAAGAAAAATCCTGATGTTTTTGAATTAATCAGAGGGAAATGTAACAAGATTCAGGCACTTCCATACGAGATTACTTTAATTACAAATAACTTACCAAGCGGTTATCATAGAGATTTACAGCTTTTGAAAGAAGGTTTATTTCCGGCACTTCAAAACTTAAAAGCATGTTTGGATATTGCGATTTTTTCGGTAAAAGATATTACAGTAAAAGACAATATTTTAAAAGATAAAAAATACGATTATCTGTTTACAGTAGATACTTTAAACGAAATGGTTGTTGCAGGAATGCCTTTTAGAGATGCATACAAAGCCGTTGCAGAACAATTAGAAGCAGGAACTTATCAATCACCAAAAGAAACAAAACACACACACGAAGGAAGTATTAATAATTTGTGTTTAGGCGCTATTAAAGATAAAATGAAAGCAGCTTATTAATTGTTGACTGTGAGATGTAAAAAGTAATTTGTTAGATGTAAAAGTATCAGATTACTATAACTTTTAAGCAAAAGCCTAAATTGAGAAATTTAGGCTTTTGCTTTTATTTCACATTTCACATTTCACAAAAAAACATCTAACGTCTAACAATATTCATCTTACAAATAAAAACACTATTTTTGATTTACACTTTTATAAAAGTAAATATGAATAAGTTTGACGACCAAGCCACAAAAGCACTTTTGGATAGAAATCTAATAACAGAAAATCAGTATCAGGAAATAAGTTCCTATCGTAATCTGAATATTTTTTCGCTAAATGCCGAATTAAAGTTTTTCCTCTATTTATCGGTCTTGTTATTTACATCAGGAATCGGGATTTTGATTTATGAAAACATCGATAGTATTGGTCATATCGCCATACTTTCGTTATTATTAATTGTCATTGCAGTTTGTTTTTATTACTGTTTTAAAAATGCAAAAGGCTTCCAGAAATCCGAAACCACTTTTGAACATCCTGTTCTGGAATATTTGGTTTTATTGGCTAATATTCTAACCTGTATTTTTATAGGTTATTTGCAATTTCAGTACAAACCTTTCGGAACACATTATGGATTAGCTACTTTAATTCCAACGGTTGTCAGTTTCTTTTGTGCGTATTATTTCGATAACAAAAGTGTTCTAACTATTGCTATCACTGGTTTGGCTGCTTATGTTGGACTTTCGGTAACGCCTCAGGATTTATTAAATAACAGCTATTTTTATGCAGATCCAACTTTAAGTTATTCGGCAATAATGCTGGGAGTTTTACTTATTTTATGGACAGTTTACAGCACTAGAACTCAGTTAAAAACGCATTTTACTATTATTTATCTAACATTTGCTTTGCATATTATAAGTATTGCATCGATCAATAGTTTAGTCGATTATTACAGTGAAGGCATTTGGTTGATTTTTGCCTTTGTTCTGGCAGGTTCATCGTATTATTTTTATAAAGTAAGCCATAATCTCAAGGCAATTTCGTTGTATGTTTTTATGATTGTCTATGCTTATATAGGCTTTAATATCTTTTTGTTCCGAGTTTTTGAGCATGTTGATTTTTCAGAAATTTGGGAGTTATTTATTTTAATTCTTCCGATTTATTTCATTGGTTCGATAGTCTTATTTATTAAACTTATTAAAAACTTCAATAAAGAAATTGCAAAATGATAGTATACGAGAAACAATTTTTAGATGATTTGGCTTTGCTTGAAGAAGCAAATTCTTTGAGAGAAGCAGGTTTTATAAGTAAAGAACAAAGAGATTTTATCAAAAAACAACTTCCTGATTTTAGAGGAAACAGTAATATTTTGGTTCGATTAGGATTCTTTTTATTAGGAGCGTTTTTGTATTTGTCAATATGTGGCGCAATTTCGTTACTTGGTTTAAGCGGTGAGAATTTTTTCTTTAAAATTTGCTGCTATATTTTTGCTGCAGTTGGTTTTACCGGTGCAGAATTGTTAGCCAATCAAAAATATTATGGACACGGTTTAGAAGATGCATTTTGTTTGGGAGCGATTCTAAATGTTGGTTTCGCTATTGCGATCACTACAGAAGGATACGAATTAATAATTGCCATATTTGTCGCAATTGCTTCTTTCGTAATGTATAGAAGATATTTGCATCTATTGTCTTTACTTGTTTTTTGTTTAGCTTCTTCGGCTGTTTTATTTTATGGATTATTTGAATTTGGTCCTGTCGGAAAGACGATTTTGCCATTTGCAGCAATGATAGTTTCCGCTGCATTTTACTTTTCGACAAAAAAGACAATTAGCAATCTCAAGGAAAGATATTATTATAATGGGCTTTTGCTTGCTAATAGTTTCTGTTTAGTATTGGTTTATCTTTCTTGTAATTATCTGGTAGTCAGAGAACTTTCTGTAATGCTTTTAGGAAATGAAATCCTTCCAGGAAAAGATATTCCGTTTGCGATTTTCTTTTATGCATTCACTTTTATCGTTCCGATTGTTTATTTGGCGCAAGCCTTAAAAACAAAAGACAGAATCATGCTTTGGATCAGTTTTCTGGCAATTGGATTTTCAATTTATACGATCAGATTTTACTATTCGGTTTTACCAATAGAAGTCGCCTTAACTCTTGGCGGATTGGTTTTGTTTGCAATAGCTTATTTTTCTATTAGAAATCTAAAAAATAAAGAAAGTGGTTTGACCTTTAAACCCGACAGAATCAATAGTTCGAATGCATTTCTAAATGCCGAAGCCTTTATTGTTGCTTCAACAGTTGGTTTAAAACCAGAAGTAAAATCAGAATCTCCAATGGATTTTGGAGGCGGAGGTTTTAGCGGCGGAGGTTCAGAAGGAACTTTCTAGATGTGTGAGATGTTTTTTGTAAAAAGTAAAAAGTAAAAAGTAAAAAGTAAAAAGTAAAAAGTAAAAAGTAAAATGTGAATTGTTAGATGTTTTAATCTCTAACAATTCACATTTTACATTTCAAAAAAAAAGACTAAACTTTAGTTTTCAACGCTACAGCATCAATATCACTGTGCGAAACATCGTAAACAGCTTTTCCGTTTTTGATTAGAATAAGTTGTGGAGATTCGTGATAAACATTGAATTTGTTAGCAATCTCATTAGAGACATCACGATGCGCAATTAAATCTAAAAAGTAAGCATCGACAGTTTCATTCAAATCAAATTCGCGTTCAAATTGTTTCAAAGCCATTCGGCTAATGCTGCATCTTGTACTGTGTTTGAAAATTACAACAGGTTTTTCATTAGATAAAGCTTCTATTTCTGATAATTGAGCTAAATCAGTTAATTCTGTCCAGTTTACATTGCTTTTTGGAGAATCTGTATTCTCTGAATTTCCGAAGATTGAATTTAAAAAACTCATATTTTGGCGTGTTTTATGACTTTTTGGCGTTAAAAATTGGTTAAAAGCTGATTTTTAGCGACATTTTGTCTGTATTTTTAGTATGGAATATATTTTGAAAGATATGAAGCAAAGTTATATCATTTAAAGTTAAAAATTTAGTCCAATAAATTGTAATTTTAATGGTATCGAAATTTATAAGTAAAATCAATCATAAATCACATACATATGAACATAAATAAATTTACAATTAAGTCGCAGGAAGCCATTCAGCTATCACAGCAATTGGCCCAACGCAACGGACAGCAACAGATAGAAAACGAACACATTTTTAAGGCTATTTTTGAAGTAGACGAAAATGTTGCGCCGTTTATTTTGAAAAAGCTGAATGTTAATGTTCCGTTGTTTTTACAAATATTAGACAGTACAATTCAGAGTTTTCCTAAAGTTTCGGGAGGAGATATTATGCTTTCCAGAGATGCAAATAAAATGCTGAATGAAGCCGAGATTATTGCTCAGAAAATGAACGATGAATATGTTTCTATCGAACATCTAATTTTAGCAATTTTCGATTCAAAAAGTAAAGTTTCACAAATTTTAAAAGATCAGGGAGTTACAGGAAAAGGGCTTAAAGCTGCTATCGAAGAACTTCGTAAAGGAGAAAGAGTAACATCGGCATCAGCTGAAGAAAATTATAATTCCTTAAATAAATACGCTAAAAACTTAAATGAATTAGCACGTACCGGAAAACTCGATCCAGTTATTGGTCGTGACGAAGAAATCCGTCGTGTGCTTCAGATTTTAACGCGTAGAACAAAAAATAATCCAATGTTAGTTGGAGAACCGGGAGTTGGTAAAACAGCAATTGCCGAAGGTTTGGCTCATAGAATTGTTGATGGCGATGTGCCTGAAAACTTAAAAGATAAAATCGTTTTCTCACTTGATATGGGAGCGCTTATTGCGGGTGCGAAGTTTAAAGGAGAATTCGAAGAACGTTTAAAATCAGTTGTAAAAGAAGTTACCGCTGCAGAAGGTGATATTGTTCTTTTTATTGATGAGATTCATACACTTGTTGGTGCAGGTGGAGGTGAAGGCGCAATGGATGCGGCAAATATTTTGAAACCAGCTTTGGCTCGTGGTGAGTTAAGAGCGATTGGAGCAACAACTTTGGATGAATATCAAAAATATTTTGAGAAAGATAAGGCCTTAGAACGTCGTTTCCAGAAAGTTTTAATTGATGAACCAGATACAGAAAGTGCCATTTCTATTTTGCGTGGAATCAAAGAAAAGTATGAAACGCATCATAAAGTTCAGATAAAAGACGAAGCAATTATTGCAGCAGTAGAGCTTTCGCAACGTTATATTACGAATCGTTTTTTACCGGATAAAGCCATCGATTTGATGGACGAAGCGGCTTCTAAACTGCGTATGGAAATCAATTCAAAACCAGAAGAATTAGATGTTTTGGATCGTAAAATCATGCAGTTAGAAATTGAGATCGAAGCCATTAAACGTGAAAAAGAAGAAAGCAAATTGAAAATCCTACGCATGGATTTAGCGAATCTTAAAGAAGAACGTAACGAAATCTATGCAAAATGGAAATCTGAAAAAGATATTGTTGACGGAATTCAAACCGTAAAACAAGAAATTGAAGATTTTAAATACGAAGCAGAACGCGCAGAACGTGACGGAGATTACGGAAAAGTAGCCGAGATTCGTTACGGAAAAATAAAAGAAGCGCAAGAACGTCTGGATGTTTTACAGAAACAATTGCAAGAATATCAATCGGGTAATTCTTTGATTAAAGAAGAAGTAACTCGTGAAGATATTGCAGAAGTTGTAGCAAAATGGACCGGAATTCCAGTAATGAAAATGCTTCAGACAGAGCGTGAAAAACTGTTGCATCTTGAAGACGAATTACACAAACGTGTAGTAGGGCAGGAAGAAGCGATTGAAGCGGTGAGTGATGCCGTTCGTAGAAGCCGTGCAGGTTTGCAGGACTTGAAAAAACCGGTTGGAACCTTCTTGTTTTTAGGAACAACAGGAGTTGGTAAAACGGAGCTTGCAAAAGCTTTGGCAGAATATCTTTTTGATGACGAAAATGCGATGACACGTATCGACATGAGTGAATATCAGGAACGTCACAGCGTGAGCCGTTTGGTTGGTGCGCCTCCAGGATATGTTGGTTATGACGAAGGTGGTCAATTGACTGAAGCTGTGCGTAGAAAACCGTATTCTGTAATTTTGTTAGACGAGATCGAAAAAGCGCATCCGGATACGTTCAATATTTTATTGCAGGTTTTAGATGAAGGTCGTTTGACAGACAACAAAGGTCGTTTGGCCGATTTCAAGAATACAATTATCATCATGACATCCAATATGGGAAGTCAGATTATACAAGAGAAATTTGAGAATTTTAAAGGAAGTATAGAATCCGTAACGGAATCTGCAAAAGTAGAAGTTTTGGGATTATTGAAACAAACCGTACGTCCGGAATTTATAAACCGTATCGACGAGATTGTGATGTTTACGCCTTTAACAGTCGATAATATTTCTAGAATTGTGAGTTTACAACTTAAGAGTGTTACAAAAATGTTGGCCTTACAAGGTATTACAATGGATGCTACGCCAGAAGCGATCAAGTATTTATCAGACAAAGGTTATGATCCGCAATTTGGAGCAAGACCAGTAAAACGTGTGGTTCAAAGAGAAGTGCTGAATCAATTGTCGAAAGAAATTTTGGCAGGAAACATCACTACAGACAGCATAATTTTGATTGATGCTTTTGATGGACAATTGGTTTTTAGAAACCAAACTCATGTAGAGAAATAATTTATTGCAGACATACAGATTAGTACGTCTTTATAATCTAATAAAAACACCATTCGTTGCGGCGAATGGTGTTTTTTTATGCTTAAGAGCGAACCAAAATTTGAAAATAATATAACTTTTTTTTGAAGTAATATAAAATAATCCCAAATAAAGTCTTGACCTTTACAATACTGATTTAACGATCAATCAAAAGAAATATAACCTAAATTACAACACAATGAACAATATTTTTAGAGGATTAATAGCAGGTTACGGCGCTAAGAAATTAGGCGGAGGATGTTTTGGAACTATTTTAGTTTTTATAATTATTTGGGTGCTTTTAGGACAATGCAGTTAATTTTTAACTAGAAAAATCAACAAAAAAGCCTTAGATTAGCATTAATAAATAACCAAACTAACGAATTATACTGAATACTAAAAGTCAGTTAATTACGTAGTTTTTTAAAATTAAAAAAGTATAATGGCATCAGGTTTTTTCGTACTATTAGACGATATCGCAGCAATTATGGATGATGTTGCAGTAATGAGTAAAGTTGCAGCAAAAAAAACAGCAGGTATTTTAGGAGATGATTTAGCAGTAAATGCTGAAAAAGCTTCAGGATTTGCCTCATCCAGAGAACTTCCGGTATTATGGGCAATTAGCAAAGGTTCACTTCTTAATAAAGTAATCATTTTGCCGATCGCTTTTTTATTAAGTGCATTTTTTCCAGTTGCAATCATTGTAATCTTAGTACTTGGTGGACTTTTTCTGGCTTATGAAGGAGCAGAAAAAATCTATGAATTTGTATTCCCGCATGAACACGAAAAATCAGAAGGAATCACAGATGAAGTTTTAACTGAAGAACAAATTCTAGAGGCTGAAAAAGGAAAAGTAAAATCAGCAATCGTAACTGATTTTATCCTTTCTGTAGAAATCGTAATTATTGCATTAGGAACCGTAATTGGCAAACCAATTGCACAACAAATCGTAGTAGTTTCAATAATTGCTGTAATTGCAACAATTGGAGTTTATGGTATCGTAGCGCTTATCGTAAGAATGGACGAGGCTGGATTTAAATTAATTCAGATCAGTAAAAAAGATAATAGTATTTTAAAATTTATCGGAAACATATTGGTTAAAGCGCTTCCATTAGTAATTAAAAGTTTGACTGTTATTGGTACAATCGCATTGCTTTTGGTCGCTGGCGGAATATTTGTGCATTACATTCCGTTTTTCCATCATTTCGTTCCCCAATTACCATTACCTTCAATTATTAAAGAATTTGTGATTGGACTTGCTTTGGGACTTGTGGTTTTAGCAATCGTAAATCTTATCAAAAAGATACTTCCAAAGAAGAAAGTTTCAGCAGAATAAACAGATTATAAAAATACCCACAAACACCATTCGAAAGAGTGGTGTTTTTTTTTGGAACAAAATAATAAGTTCCAAAAGACCACCAGTCCCGTCATCCACTATATCTTTTTTTTCGCAAAAAAGCGAAAAAAAAGGATGCCGTTTCTACCGGGGCTATACGATAAATTTTAATTTTTCATAAGAAATAACTGTAGTTGCGTAAAATTTTTTAAATAAATAATCTTTTGATTTACAATAGTTTAATTGTTTTTTCTGTTTTTTTAACATTTAGGCAAAGCAACCAAAGCAACCTATCTGCATCTTCATAGTAATTAACAATTAATTATAATTTTATATGAAAAATTTTAAACTTAAATCAGTTTTAGTAGTATTATTTTTAGGAATGGCATTAACTTCATGCAGCAACGACGATGATAAACCAACTACTCCGGTATCAACTACAAAAATTTCTTTTGTATCAGCAGTTACAGGACCAGCAACTGGAAAAGTAAATGACGAATTAAGCTATGAGGCAACTTATACTCCTGAAACTGCTTGTGGTGTATTTAGTAAATTTGCGGAGGTAACAATTGGTGCGGTAAAAGGATTTGGAGTTGAAGTTAAATATCCAGCAGAAGTTTGTACATTACAAACACCACAACCTCAAAAAGCAGTTTATAAATTTAAAGCAACTGCAAAAGGAACTTTCGAATTTAAATTCCAAAAATCAGCAACTGAATTTATAACTCAAAAAGTGGTTATAGAATAATTCTTTTTTAGTCGATAATTTTTAGGTTAGAAACCATTTTACAGATATTTAAATTTTTTAAATAGATGTAAAATGGTTTTTTTTTATTTAAAGATATACTGAAGTAAACGCTAAAGATTTGTCATTTCGACGAAGGAGAAATCACGCTCGTTAATCTACAAAGATTGACGACTTTCTATGCGGAATTTCTGGTGTGATTTCTCCTCCGTCGAAATGACATAAATTAGTTTTTTATAAAATAACCGCGTTTTGAAATCCCTCTAAAAATTACTATTTTTGCACTCTAAATTTTATGTCATGCCGAAAAGAAAATATAAAATCGCCGTTATTCAGTTAAATCTAAATGACGTTGCCGAAAATAATCTAAAAAAATGTATTAGTTGGGTAAAAGACGCTGCCAATAAAGGTGCAGAAGTTATTTTACTTCCTGAATTATATAGCAGTCATTATTTTTGTCAAAGTGAAGATGTAGATAATTTTGCTTTAGCAGAACCACTTTACAGTACTTCGTTTATTGCTTTTAGTGCTTTGGCAAAAGAATTAGGAGTTGTAATCATTGTTCCTTTCTTTGAGAAAAGAATGGCAGGAATCTATCACAATAGTGCATACATTATTGATACTGACGGAACAGAAGCTGGTTTATACCGTAAAATGCACATTCCGGATGATCCACATTTCTACGAAAAATTCTATTTTACTCCGGGTGATTTAGGATTTCAGGCAATTGAAACTAAAAAAGGAAAAATTGGAACCCTAATTTGTTGGGATCAATGGTATCCTGAAGCAGCTCGTATTACGGCTTTAAAAGGTGCCGAAGTATTGTTTTATCCAACAGCAATTGGATGGCATCCAAAAGAAAAAGAACAATATGGAGAAAACCAATATGGCGCGTGGATGAACGTAATGAAAGGCCACGCTGTAGCAAATGGCGTTTTTGTTGCCGCTGCTAACAGAATTGGTTTAGAAAAATATATTGAAGGAACAGAGGGAATTCAGTTTTGGGGAGCTTCGTTTATTGCAGGACCTCAAGGTGAAATCTTAGCTCAGGCTTCTCACGATCAGGAAGAAATTTTAATTGCCGAAGTTGATTTGGATTTACAAGAAAATGTGCGTCAAAACTGGCCATTTTTCAGAGACAGAAGAATCGATGCTTTTGGAGATATTACAAAAAGAGCGATAGACTAGTTCAGTCAATTTATAGATATAAAAAAGGACGAAATTTATATTTCGTCCTTTTTTATTTTTCTTAAAAGCAAAAAAATTCGCTTCAGAATATTCCAAAGCGGATTTTTAACAATATATAATAAGATTATTTTACCTGGAAAGTAACTCTTCTCACGATTTGACGTGCTTCTTTAGAATTTTTATTCACAGAAGTGTCTTCACCATTAGCAATTACATTCAATCTTGAAGCATCAATTCCAGCATTCGTAGCTACTTTTTTCACAGCTTCAGCTCTTTTTCTTGATAATTCAGTATTGTAACTAGAATTTCCAATTTCGTCAGCATAACCTATGATATCTGCAGATTTACCAGGATTGTTTTTCAAGTATTTCACTAAGAAATCAACACCGGATAATGAAGCATTTGTTGGTTTTGAAGAGTTAAAATCAAAATAAACATTTACATATCCACCGTTAATCAATTCTTCAACAGTATTGTTTGTTGCACTTTCGCTTCCTTTTTTAGAATACGTTTTATCTAAATAACTTTCTAATTCATCCGGAACCCCATTTTGATTCGTATCAATAGATTGTCCTTTTGTATTAACAGCAACTCCGGAAATAGTATTTGGCTCTAAATCATATAAATCAGCAACACCATCTTTGTCAGTATCAATTAGATTAGTTTCAATTGTAGTAACTCGGTCTTCTAATTTATTTAATCTTTCATTGTCTTCTGAATACCAGTCTGCATGTTTTTCGTTTTTACCTAAGTAGAAAGTCAAACCAACAGAAGCATTTAATAACACTCCTTCTAACGAACTATTAACAGGAACTCCATGTCCGTCAAAGTTATGGTTTTGTCTTCCGTGAATAATTCCAGTTAAATCCCCGGTCAAAGCAACTCTATTGCTTAGTCTGACTTGCCCGGTTAATCCCATGATTCCATGAGCCATGTAGTCTTTTCCATCAAAAGCATCGTCATTACTCAATTGCGAAACTCCAAAACCACCATGCGCTAATAAACCAAAAGTGTTGGTCCATGTCTCAAAGTTTAAAGCTCTACCAAGGTTAACAACCCCTTGTAAACTTGCTCTGTAATATTTGCTGTCGAACTCAGGAGAATCGCTGCGTTCCTGAAGTTGATCATAACCAACATCCAGTTTCAATCCAAATTTAGGATTAAACATGTATCTCACACCTAAATCTGTGTGAAAAAGACCAAGGGTTTCGCTGGAATAGCCGGGAGTCATTGCTCGCACAGGTTTGTTTACACCGCCATTTAATTCAACAGACCATCTATTGTATGCTGGTTGATCAACTGAAGGTTGAGTTGAAGTAGTGGCCATATTTTGAGCATTTGCTGCAAATGATAGTAATACGAGGGATACGGAAGCTAATTTCTTTTTCATGATATCTAAATTTAATTCGGTTTTTATTTTAAACTCATGACAAAATTATACGACACATCTCAAAGTGTGTTCTATTAGCTCTTACATAATTCCCATCTATTGGCTTTTAATTATGTAAATTAGTTAAAATAAGCACAATAAAAGATAAAAAAAAAGGATAAAACTAATGTTTTACCCTTTTTTGAAATATCGAATGTGAAAATTATTTTAAATCAGGCTGAAAGATTTTTATTGTTCCGTCGCCTTCACTGCTAACTACTAATAAACTTCTTTTCGTTGGGCTTTTAGAAGCTGGAATAAAAAGAATTCCTTCCGGAGCATCACCGGTTTTCACAGTTTGTAAATATTGTGGAGAAGCAGGATTTGTTACATCATAAGTCATAAAAGCATCAGATCTTTCTAAACCAACGAACAGAATATTTTGAGATCCCATTTTAACAGCAACTACAGCTTCTGGTTCAGAACCTTTGTCATCACTACGTTTGTCATCATAAGTTCCTAGTTCCTGAGTCTTTTTGTCTACATCATTTTTGCTGTCAAAAACAATTTTGCCAGTGTTTCCATTCCAGATAGAGAAAGAACGTGCACCAAAAGCTACTAATTCATCTAGATCTCCATCACCGTCAGTATCACCCATATCAGTAATAAGATTTAGTCTTCCTAAGTTTGGTTCCAGTTTTAAAGTTGCAGCATCAGGAAAAACAGTTGCATCTAACTTCATATCTTTCATTCTTTTAATATCCGAATATGCAGCATATTCTCTGGCATCACCTTCGTTTGCCGTAACAAAATATGGAGTATCATTTGCAGTAAAATGGCTAATTCCGTCAGGCATATACATACCTTTAACTTTCCATGGATTAAAAGCTATTTTGTCATCTTTATCACTTACATCAATTGCATTAGCAGCAGTATTGAAATCTTTAAAACCTAAAGGATAAATTGCAGTTATAGTTTTAGAAGTCAAATCGACTTTTGCAACACCATTATTTTCTTGCAAAGTAACCCAAGCTGTTTTAGAATCATCAGAAATAGTTACATATTCAGGTTCAATATCTTGTGCAAAACTCTTTGCATATTTCGAAACTCTGAAACCATCTTTCTGTAAAGTTGTTGCTTGAGCGCTAAAAGATTCAAAATTTAAAGTAGTAACAGCATAACCATTTGCAACTTCAATTATAGAAATACTTCCGTTTGGATCTTGCAAATAATCCGTGCTTGGTTCTCCTTCATTCGCAGTCATAATAAATTTTCCGTCAGGCGAAAAAGTAATCATATCTGGCAATGCGCCAACAGTAATTTGTTTGATAAGGCTTAAATCACTGGTATTAAAAACAACAACCTTTCCGTTTCCTTGTTTATTAACCGTTGATTCTAAAGCCACGGCAAGTTTTCCGTCAAAAACAGAAACACTGTTTGAAGCGCCTTCGTATGGAGTTAAATCTATTTTACCAATTTTAGTTGGTTTTGTAGGATCAGATAAATCAATTACATCGATTTGGTTTGTTCCGCTATTATTTACTGTAAAAAGTTTTTTTGTTTTTTCATCATAAGCAGAAATTTCTGCAGCTCCTTCGCCTCCAATTGTAATAGAACCGATTTCTTTAAAAGTTGCAGGGTTTTCGTTGCTTCCAATTTCTGGTTCGTTTTTTGAATTTTCATCATTATTACAACTTACCATAATAGACAAAGCTGCTAGTAATGTGATGCTTAGTTTTTTCATTTTGTGTTTTTTTTAGTTTTGCCAAATTTAATTCGCAGAACTCCGTCCTATATTAAGCCTTCATTATTTAATCTTTAACTTAATTTTTATCAGATATTTTGGCATAAAACCAATTTGATTTCATTGTACTATTTTATAATCCTCCCGAATGTTTATCTTTGTACACTTTTAAATTTTAGAACCTCTTTATGTCAAATAATAGAAGATTTCCAGCAGAATGGGAAAAACAACAAGGAATTGTATTGTGTTTTCCGCATAATGGTAACGACTGGCCAGGAAAATACGAAGCAGTTCAATGGGCTTTTGTAGAATTTATTAAAAAAGTAGCCACTTTTGAAACTGTTTTTTTGGTCGTAGCCGATGAAAAATTAAAAGAAAAAGTTGCTGAAATGCTTGAAAGAGCTCGTGTAAATATTGCAAACGTTTCTTTTATTATTCATAAAACTAACAGAAGCTGGATGCGTGATTCCGGACCAATTATTGTAAAAAATGGTTCGAAAAGAGAAGCTTTAAACTTTAATTTTAACGGTTGGGCGAAATATAAAAACTATCAATTAGATAAGTTTGTTCCGGGTAAAATTGCTGAATTTATTGATGTTCCTTTAACACAAGTGATGTATAAAGGAAAACCGGTTATTGTAGAAGGTGGTGCAATTGATGTAAACGGAAAAGGAACTTTATTAACTTCGGAAGAATGTTTGATGCATTCTTCAATTCAGGTTCGAAATAAAAACTTTACGAAAGAAGATTACGAAGCTGTTTTTAAAGAATACTTGGGAGTTACAAACGTAATTTGGCTTGGAGACGGAATAGAAGGTGATGATACACACGGTCACATCGATGATTTATGCCGATTTGTAAATGAAGATACGATTGTAACAATTGTAGAAACAGACAAAAATGATTCAAATTACAAACCATTACAGGATAATTTGAAACGTCTGCAAAATGCAAAACTTGAAGATGGAAAATCTCCAACAATTGTTGCATTGCCAATGCCAAAACGTGTAGATTTTGAAGATTTAAGATTACCGGCAAGTTATGCTAACTTCTTAATCTTGAATAATTGTGTTTTGGTTCCGACTTTTAATGACAGTAATGATAGAGTTGCACTAAATATATTATCAGAATGTTTCCCTGACAGAGAAGTAATCGGAATTAGTTGTATCGATTTTATCTGGGGATTCGGGACATTGCATTGTTTGAGCCAACAGATTCCTGCTTAGTTTGCATAAAAAATAATCTCGCAAAGTCGCAGAGTCGCAAAGGTTTTATTTTTTAGCTTTGCTTTTAAACTCTGCGACTTTGCGAGATTATAAAACATAAAAAAACCTTGGCGATAACCAAGGTTTTATATTTTTATATCTCTTCAGATATTTTATCTTCTCTTCAAGCTCTCACAAATGGAGCTAATAATTGGCTTGAAACTTCTCCAAAACCAATACGAACTTCATTGCTTTCGCAGAAGCCTCTAATAATAACAGTGTCATTATCTTCGATAAATTTACGTTCGGTTCCATCTTTTAACTTAATTGGATTTTTTCCACCCCAAGTCAATTCTAGCATAGAACCAAAACTATCAGGAGTTGGACCAGAAATTGTTCCTGAACCCATCATGTCACCAGAATTCACGCGACATCCGTTTGAAGTATGATGCGCTAATTGCTGTGCCATTGACCAATACAAATATTTGAAATTTGATTTAGAAACAATAGTTTCTTCTTGATTTTCCGGTTGTATTGAAACTTCTAAATGAATATCGAATGCTTTTTTTCCTTTAGTTTGTAAATAAGGAAGCGGCGTTGGATCTTGTTTAGGACCTTTAGTTCTAAAAGGTTCCAAAGCATCCATAGTTACAATCCAAGGAGAAATTGATGTTGCAAAGTTTTTGGCTAAGAATGGTCCAAGAGGTACATATTCCCATTTCTGAATATCGCGCGCGCTCCAGTCATTCAATAAAACCATCCCGAAAATGTAATCTTCGGCCTCATGATTTGGTATATTTTCTCCCATTACGTTTACATCAGTAGTAATGAAAGCTGTTTCAAGTTCAAAATCTACTGAACGGGAAGCACCAAAAACAGGTAATTTTTCACCATTTGGTAAAGTTTGTCCCATTGGTCTGTGAACCGGAATCCCAGACGGAACAATAGTTGAACTTCTTCCGTGATATCCTACCGGAATATGTAACCAGTTTGGTAATAAAGCATTTTCCGGGTCACGAAACATTTTTCCTACGTTAGTCGCGTGCTCTTTACTAGAGTAAAAATCAGTGTAATCACCTATTAATACAGGCAATTGCATTTCGACATCATCGATTTTAAAAATAACAATATCGCGATCTTTTGTTGAATCTCTTAGCTGTGGATTGTTTTCGTCGAATATATCAGCGATACGATTTCGAACGAGACGCCATGTTTTTTTTCCGTCAGAAATAAAATCATTTAGCGTGTCCTGCATGAACATATCATCGGTTAAATCTATTCCTTCAAAATAGCTTAATTGCTGTAAAGCCCCTAAATCTATGGCATAATCGCCAATTCGCGTTCCTACTGTAACGACATTTTCTTTAGTAAGAAATACACCGAAAGGAATATTTTGAATAGGGAAGTCACTATTTTCTGGTACTTCTAACCATGATTTTCTTTTGGTATCGTTGGCGGTTATTGGCATGTGAATGTTAATTATTTGTTGAAAAATTCTATGTCAAATATATCATAATCTAACAGTTTGACAAACGTTTTTTTGTATTTTTGCAGGAAATTAACGAAAAACGAAAAAATGCAACGCGACGAACAAATTTTTGACCTTATACTAGAGGAACAAGACAGACAAATTCACGGATTAGAACTTATCGCTTCAGAGAATTTTGTAAGTGATGAGGTAATGGAAGCAGCTGGTTCTGTTTTAACTAACAAATATGCAGAAGGATATCCTGGCAAAAGATACTACGGCGGTTGCGAAGTAGTTGACGTTATTGAGCAAATTGCAATTGACAGAGCCAAAGAATTATTTGGTGCTGAATATGCAAACGTACAGCCTCACTCAGGTTCTCAGGCAAATACTGCAGTTTACCACGCATGTTTAAATCCTGGTGATACTATTTTAGGTTTTGATTTATCTCACGGTGGTCACTTAACTCACGGATCTCCGGTAAACTTTTCAGGTCGTTTATACAAACCAGTTTTTTACGGTGTAGATGCTGAAACAGGACGTTTAGACTATGATAAAATTCAGGAAATAGCAACTAAGGAACAACCAAAATTAATCATCGCAGGAGCTTCGGCTTATTCTCGTGATATGGATTTTGAGCGTTTCAGAGTAATTGCTGACAGCGTAGGAGCAATCTTATTTGCTGATATTTCTCACCCTGCAGGTCTTATTGCAAAAGGTTTGATGAATGACCCAATTCCACATTGTCATATTGTTTCTACAACAACACACAAAACATTACGTGGACCACGTGGAGGTTTGATCTTAATGGGGAAAGATTTCGAAAACCCACAAGGATTAAAAACTCCAAAAGGAGAAATCAGAATGATGTCTTCATTATTAGATCTTGCTGTTTTTCCTGGAAATCAAGGTGGACCATTAATGCACATTATCGCTGCTAAAGCTGTTGCTTTTGGTGAAGCACTTAAAGATGAGTTCTTTACATATGCAATGCAATTACAAAAAAATGCAAATGCTATGGCAGATGCTTTTGTAAAAAGAGGATACAAAATTATTTCTGGAGGAACTGATAACCATATGATGCTTATTGACTTAAGAAATAAAAATATTTCTGGTAAAGAAGCTGAAAACGCATTAGTAAAAGCAGAAATCACAGTAAATAAAAACATGGTTCCGTTTGATGATAAATCACCATTTGTAACTTCTGGAATTCGTGTTGGAACAGCTGCAATCACAACTCGTGGTTTAGTTGAAGAAGATATGGAAACTATCGTAGCGTTAATCGATAAAGTACTTGCTGATCATACCAATGAAGCAGTTATCGAAGAAGTAGCAAACGAAGTAAACGAAATGATGAGCGAAAGACCAATTTTCGTATACTAAAAAAATAAAATTTGAAACTTAATTGTTTCAGGTTTAAAGTTTCAAGTTTAAAGTTTTGTGACGCGTAAAAAAACGTAAAGCAAAACTTTAAACTTTTTTCGTTCCTAAAAGAACTTGAAACATGAAACTTGAAACAAAAAAAACGATAAAAGAATGGGCGTATTAAGATTACAATTACCAACAGATCCAAGATGGGTAAATATTGTAGAAAAAAATATTGAAGAAATCCTGACAGATCACGCTTGGTGCGAGCAAAAAGCAGCAACAAACGCAATAACTATTATTACGAATAACTCAGAACATCAGGATTTGGTCAAAGATTTATTGGCTTTAGCCAAAGAAGAAATCGATCATTTTGAGCAAGTTCACAATATTATTATCAAAAGAGGCTTGAAACTAGGACGTGAGCGCAAAGACGATTATGTAAATGAATTGTATTTATATATGAAGAAAAGCGGAGACGGAAGTCGTGTTTCAGGTTTGGTAGAAAGATTATTATTCTCGGCAATGATTGAAGCAAGAAGCTGCGAGCGTTTCAAAGTTTTATCTGAAAATATTCAGGACGAAGAATTAGCAGTTTTCTACAGAGAATTAATGGAAAGCGAAGCAGGACATTACACAACATTCATAACTTACGCCAGAAAATACGGAGTAGGAATCGACGTAGAAAAACGTTGGAGAGAATGGCTTGCCTACGAAGAGTCAATTATCACAAACTACGGAAAAGGCGAAACGATTCACGGATAAGAATTTTTGTTTCAAGTTTTTTCTTGTTTCAAGTTTCATGTTTTCTGTTGCAGTCGTAGTTTGCGTTTGTCACGTTGAGCGAAGTCGAAACGCGCTCCAATAAAAATATTCCAAATAAAAAAAATCCGTTTTAAATCCGCGTTTTCGCGATAGCGAATCCGTGTCATCCGCGTCAAAAATTAAGCGCCAAGTTTTTAATAATCTAAAATCAACAATCTAAAATTAAAAGATTGTTGATAAATGAATAATTAGTTTTCTCTTGATCTTAAAAACGTCATTTTCAAAATTTATATCTTTGAGAGTAACAGAAAATTTAAAACCATGAGAATAGAAACTGATCTGAAATTAGGGTTTAAAGATGTGATGATTCGACCAAAAAGATCAACGCTCAAAAGCAGATCTGAAGTCTCACTAGAACGAAATTTTAAATTTTTGCACAGTACCACAATCTGGACAGGAATTCCAATTATGGCGGCCAATATGGATACTGTAGGGACTTTTGAAATGGCAGAAGTTCTTGCTAAAGAAAAACTTTTTACCTCCATTCACAAACATTATTCATTGGAAGAATGGAATAGTTTTCTGCAAAAAGTAACACCGGATTTCTATAATTATATCGCAATAAGCACCGGAACCGGAAAAGAAGATTTTGCAAAAATTGGTCAAATTATAACCGCAAATCCGTTGCTGAAATTTATTTGTATAGATGTTGCCAATGGATATTCGGAGCATTTTGTACAGTTTTTAAAGCAAACCCGAAAACAATATCCTGATAAAGTTATTATTGCCGGAAATGTTGTGACAGGCGAAATGGTCGAAGAATTATTATTGGCTGGAGCCGATATCGTAAAAGTTGGAATTGGGCCAGGTTCAGTTTGTACAACTCGAGTAAAAACAGGAGTTGGATATCCGCAGCTTTCGGCTATTATAGAATGTGCCGATGCCGCTCACGGTTTAGGCGGACATATAATCAGCGATGGCGGTTGTAGCACTCCGGGAGATGTAGCAAAAGCTTTTGGCGCAGGTTCAGATTTTGTAATGTTGGGCGGAATGCTTGCCGGACATACAGAAAGCGGAGGAGAATTGATCGAAGTAAACGGCGAAAAATTCAAACAGTTTTACGGTATGAGTTCTACAACAGCAATGGATAAACACGTTGGTGGCGTTGCAGAATATAGAGCAAGCGAAGGAAAAACGGTTCAGGTACCTTTTAAAGGGAAAGTCATCAATACAGTATTGGATATTTTGGGAGGTTTAAGAAGTACTTGTACATATGTAGGCGCTTCAAGATTGAAAGAATTAACCAAACGCACTACTTTTATTAGAGTAAGCGAACAGGAAAATCAAATATTTACTAAATAATAAACAGCATTTAAAATACAATATGATCACAATTTCAGAAGCAGCTATAGGCGACATAAAGCAAATTCAGAATATAGTAAATATTACATGGCCAATTACTTATGGTGAAATTTTATCAAAAGAACAATTGGATTATATGTTGGATCTTTTTTATTCTGACGAAGCTTTAACGGATCAGTACAATAAAAGAGAACAATTGTTTTATATGATTTATGAAGGTGAAACTAATATAGGTTTCATCGGAATTGAACATAATTATAACAGAGAAGCTTTAACAAAAATCCATAAAATCTATCTTTTACCGGAAACCCAAGGAAAGGGAATTGGTAAAAAAGTTATTGATGAAATCGGGAAATTAGCTTCAGATAACAATTCAACCGCTTTATTATTAAATGTAAATCGCTTTAATTCTGCATTAGGATTTTACAAAAAAATAGGTTTTGAAGTTATCGATGAAGTAAATATTGATATCGGAAAAGGTTATTTAATGGAAGATTATGTGATGAAGAAAAAGCTGTGATTTTTTAATTTTTTATGTGTTAGATTCGTTTGTAGATTTGATGTTGAATAGATTTAAAAAGTTAAAAACAAATACAAAATAAATGAGGTATATCGCAATAGTAGTTTTGTTCATGATTTCAATTTATAGTTGTGAAAGTTCGGCACAATCCATAAATATTCCTGATCAAATTAAAATTTCGAACATTGAAAATAAAGTAAATGTAAAAGGTACAAAAGTATTAATTGATGATTCTAAAGATTATAAATACTATAATGAATTAAAAAGATTTCAGAAAGATTCTAAAAATTATTTTCAGGTTATTGAAATGTCAAATGAAGATTATTATAAGAAAATTACAGGTATAATTAATAAAATAAACGAATCTGAAAAACAAGGAGGGAGATTAAGAATAAAAAAAGAATTAAAATTAGAATCTTACGATGCGTTTTTTGTTCTTGCACCTCAAGGTCAGGATTCTGAGCAATTAATTTTTACATTTGGAGATGCTTCATTTTCAGTTTTAGTGATAGGAATTTTTCAAAATGATGAAAAAGAAAGAAAAGAAATTACAGATTTAGTTTTAAGTATATATTATGACAAAAAAATAAAGACTGATATTAATGATAATTTATTTTATAATGTTGATTTAAAAAAATCAGAATTCAAATTATCAAATGTTATGAGTAACTATGGTGTGTATACTGTAGGAAATGAAAAATTAACAAACGAAACGGCTTATATAAACAATTTTTTTATCGGAACATTGCCAAATAATTTACATGGTTTTAATTTAAAAAAGTACAGCGATAATTTGATATATAAATATGAAAATAATCCTTTTAAAGAGAAAAGTGTCAAAATAAAAGTCACTTCTGAACAACAATACAAAGAAGGTGAAGATGAAATTATAAAGGTTGAAATGACTGGTATTTTCCAAGGCAAAGAGCTAAAAATGTACCAATATATGAAACAATCTCCAAAAGGTGTAATTCAATTTATTGGAACAGATATATCAAAAGGATATATACATATAAAGGAGTATAAACAAATTGCTGAAAGTATAAAATTAAAGTAGCTATTATCGTTGAGTAATTTTCTAATAAGAAAGATATAGTAATCATCAAAGCCAATTTCATATTGGCTTTTTTTTATTTAACTCACAATCACATCATGCTTAAACAGCAATCCTTTCAACTCTTTCAAAGCAAAAACAGCTTTCTTCAGTTTGGTTTTTGAAGGATCAATAGTATAATTGTAACTGGTTTTAAAATCGGCTTTATTGGCGATGGCTTTATCAAATTCTGATCTGTATAAATCACAATTATCAAACAGAACACTTGTAAGATCAGTTGCCATAAAATCGACCGCAATCAAGCTACAATTGGTAAACGTGGTACCTTTTATTTTTAAAGTATAAAACTTTGAGAAATCAAGAATGCAATCGTAAAAATGAACTTCAAAAATAAGTTTATTGCACATCGCAAAATTCACTTCTTTGATTTCGCAACGGTTAAAAGTTGCCGTTCTAAAAGCGACGTAATTGATTTTTGATTCATTAAAAATGCAATCATTAAAAACGCAATCAATAAAAGTAACCGCTAAAAAAGTACAGGCAGAAAAATTACAATTGTTAAAAACACAACATTCAAAATCCTTAAAATTAAGATCGTCTTTACCATAAGTTTTGGTATTGTATTCTTTATCAAGGAAATATTCGGACTCTTTTTTCAATGCTGTTTTTTAATCTTTATTAGAGTCCGAAAGGTACTAATTTTAAGCGTTATTCTAAACTCGTTTTTTTCTAAAAACAAAAATGGAAATCAATTTAATGTTTTTCAGAAAGTTGCATTTTTGTAATAATGACATTCTTAATGATTTAAGGTTTTGAGATCGTTTGAATATTGGTTTTTTATATATTTAATTAAATTATTGAAAATTCTATGATTTTTTTAAGATTCAATATTTTATTGTAGTTCTAATTTGATGTAGCTTTACGCTGATTTTTAAAATAAAAACGTAACTATTTATATCATATGGGATCAACAAGAAAAGAGCATGATTTTTTGGGAGAATTAGACATTCCGGATCATCTGTATTATGGTATCCAAACTTTTAGAGCTGTAGAAAATTTTAATATTACAGGAATTCCAATTTCTAAAGAGCCATTATTTATCAAAGCTTTAGGTTATGTAAAAAAAGCCGCGGCTCTTGCCAATAAAGATTGTGGTGCAATTGATCCAAAAATTGCCGAAGCGATTTGTTATGGAAGCGATCAGGTAATTGCAGGTAAATTTGATCAGGAATTTGTAAGCGATTTAATTCAGGGCGGAGCAGGAACATCTGTAAATATGAATGCAAATGAGGTAATCGCAAACATAGGTTTAGAATATCTTGGACATAAAAAAGGAGAATATAATTTTCTGCATCCCAATAATCATGTAAACTGTTCACAATCTACAAATGATGCCTATCCATCGGCGTTTAGAATTGCTCTTTATCTAAAAATGGAAAGCTTCATTAAAACTTTAGAAGGTTTAGAAGTCGCTTTTGCAGCAAAAGGAGAAGAGTTTAAAAGCGTCCTGAAAATGGGAAGAACGCAATTGCAAGATGCCGTTCCGATGACTTTAGGACAAGAATTCAAATCGTACGCAACTACAATTGGCGAAGACGTTAGAAGACTAAAAGAAGCTCAAAGTTTGGTTTTAGAAATCAATATGGGAGCAACAGCAATAGGAACAAGAGTAAACGCACCAGAAGGATATCCGGAAATCTGCGTGAATTATTTAGCCAAAGAAGTTGGAATTCCGTTGACACTTTCGCCAGATTTAATCGAAGCTACAGTAGATACCGGAGCTTACGTTCAAATTATGGGAACGCTTAAAAGAACGGCGGTAAAAATTTCTAAAATCTGTAATGATTTAAGATTGTTGAGTTCAGGACCAAGAACAGGTTTTAACGAAATCAATTTGCCGGCACGTCAGCCAGGATCTTCGATTATGCCGGGCAAGGTAAATCCCGTGATTCCAGAAGTGGTAAATCAAACTTGTTTTTATGTAATTGGACAAGATTTAACCGTTACAATGGCAGCAGAAGCTGGACAATTACAACTAAATGTAATGGAACCGGTTATTGCTTTTGCAATGTTTACATCGCTGGATTATCTTTCGAATGCAATTCAAACTTTAATTGATAAATGTATTGTTGGAATTACGGCAAATGTTGACCATTGTTATAATATGGTGATGAACAGCATTGGAATCGTGACACAGCTAAATCCAATTTTGGGTTATGAAGAAAGCGCAAGTATTGCCGGAGAAGCTTTAAAAATGAATAAAAGCGTACATGAAATTGTTGTAGTCGAAAGAAAACTAATTACTCAGGAAAAATGGGATGAAATTTATTCTTTGGATAATTTAATTCATCCAAAATTTATCACAAAGTAAGTTTTGGTATAAAAAATATAATAACAAGCCGTCTATAAATCGACGGCTTTTTTTATTAGTAATCTGGTTTTTATGGCACGCGGATGACACTGATTCGCTATCGCGAAAACGCGGATTTACGCGGATTTTGTTTGCATTTTTGTCATTTCTCCTTTATCGAAATGACAAAACTTTTGCGCCTTTGCGGCTTTGCGAGAGATTTTTTCATTACAGTTTAAAAAACTTTCTTTCAACTGAATGATGTCGATTGTTGTGTAAAATGTTGAAAATTAGCTATATATTTACATAAGGATTGAATGTTATTTAGAAAATGAAATTTTAAAATGATAAAATCTTTAAAAAATAGTTACTTCTATCATCAATATAAAATCTTAGGGTTACTCTTTTTGATTTCATTTCATTCGATCGCACAAACCGAAACGACTAATCCGGAAATATGTCCTCCAAAAACAATATTAGAAATCTTCAAAAAGAAAGATTCGGCTTATGTTGTTAAACCCACAAAAAATAATTTTTTCTTAGTTATTCCCGCAATTGGTTCTCAGCCGGCAACAGGATTCTTTTTCGGAGGAGTGGCGCAATATACCTTTAAAGGAAAACAAGCATCAGACAAATATTCTATCGCCAATTTAGGAATAACGTATACGACCAAAAATCAATGGCTTGTAAATGTCAAGAATAATATATTGTTACGAAATAATAGGATTTTTTTAAGCGGAGATTACCGATTATACATTTTTTCACAGCCCAATTACGGATTAGGAACAGATATTATCCCGCATCACAGCAAAAAAGCAGGATTTAGTATCGATTCTATTGCTGAACCTATGGATTATAATTATTTCAAATTTCATCAAACCGTTTCGTTTGAAGTCGCTAAGAATTTTTATGTTGGCGGCGGAATAAATCTGGATTGGTATTCGAATATAGAAGATGAAGATTTAGATGTCGAAAACGGACAATTTACGTATCATTATAACTACAGTCAAAAATATGGATTCAATAATTTAGAGTACTTTTTGAGCGGAATGAGTCTTAATTTAGTGCACGATTCAAGAGACAATCAGGTAAATTCGACTCATGGATGGTTTGCCAATATCAATTATAGATTTAACCCGGTTTTGTTTAATAATCAGGAATATAGTAATGTTTTGTATGCAGAATATCGAGGTTTTTTTCCTCTTTCGAGCAAGAACAAAGGATATATATTAGGAGTCTGGACGTATGGACAATTTGTAACCAGAGGAAAAGTTCCTTATTTAAATTTGCCTGCAATTGGTTGGGATCAGCGAAGCAGGAGCGGAGAGGGATACACGCAAGGATTGTTTAGAGGAAACGGATTGGTTTATCTTTCTACAGAATTCAGATTTCCAATTACCTGCAATCAAATGTTAAGCGGAGTCGTTTTTACAAACTTTGTAACCGCAAGTAATAGCGACACAAATACAGCACTTTTTAGTTCGGTTCAGCCTGCTGCGGGCGTTGGTTTGCGTATTTTAATTGATAAAAAAACGAGAACCAATCTTATTGTTGATTATGCTTGGGGAAATAATTCTAAAGGATTTTATCTAAATGCCGGAGAAACTTTTTGAGATATAGACTATTGTTGACACTTTTTTAAGACAGAAAACTTACACGCTTCATAATTAAATCATAATTATTAAAATATTCTGAGGCTTATTTTAAACTCAATTCTTATTTTTGTTAACCATACACAAATTAAGATGAAATTACTTATAGTCGAAGATGAACCAAATCTTTTGTCGATTTTACGAAAAGGTTTTGCCGAAAACAACAATGAAGTAAGTGTTGCTCTTGATGGTAAAACAGCTCTTGAAATGATTCATAATTACAATTTTGATGTTGTAATTCTAGACGTAATGTTACCGGATATCAACGGAATCGAAATTTGTAGAAGATTGCGTGCCAGCAAGAATTTTGTTCCTGTTTTGCTTTTAACAGCGCTTGGAACTTCGGAGAATATCGTAACGGGATTAAATGCCGGTGCCGATGATTATTTGGTAAAACCATTTAAATTTGGAGAACTTGACGCCAGAGTAAATGCCTTAAATAGAAGAGCAAATCAGGATACCGAAAAAGTTGATACTATTGTAATCAGCGATTTAGAAATAAACGGAAAAGCCAAATCTGTAAAAAGAGACGGAGAATCGATTATTTTAACCGCAAAAGAGTTCAAATTACTGTATTATTTGGCTAAAAACACCGGTAGAATTGTGTCTCGCGATCAGATTTTGGACAATGTTTGGGATATTAATTTTGACATGAATACCAATGTTGTCGATGTTTATATTACGTATTTAAGAAAGAAAATAGATAAGCCTTATTCGACTAAACTTATTCATACCATGAAAGGTTTAGGTTATATTTTAAAGCCATAAAATGGATGTAAGAAAAAAAATAACTTTTACATATGTAGCACTTTCTACCTTTAGTACACTATTATTGTGTATTATCGTTTTTGTTTTGTTTCGCGAAAATAATCGCTATCATTTCTTAAAACGACTGGAAGACAGAGCTAAAATTGTGGCTTCAATTCATTTTCAAAAAGATCCTGAAAAAATAAAGTATTACAAAAATCTGAAGAAAAACGGATTAGAGGAACTTATTGAAGAAGAAGAATTTGTGCTGAAAATAAACAGCGCCAATAGTTTTGATTATAACACAAAACTGAATCTTCCGAATGAGTTTTATACCAATATTCTAAAAACCGGTAAAGATTATTATGAAGTAAATAATAAATATTATTTAGGGCAAGTTTTTACAGAGAATAATCAGCGATATATAGTAATTGTTGGCGCACGAGATCGTCGAGGTCCAACAACGACAATTTATATCGTAAAAATTATGCTTTTTGGTGGAATAGGATTTATATTTCTTGCCTTCTTTTTAGGGCGCTTTCTCGCTAAACGAGTTATTAATCCTGTTGCAAGAATTACCAAAGAAGTAAACAGAATTAGTGCCTCAAACCTGCACAACAGATTACCGGAAGTTAAAAACTCAGACGAAATATCAGATCTTACCGAGACTTTTAATGATATGTTGGATCGTTTGGAAACTTCTTTTGAGATTCAGGCAAATTTTATCAATAATGCTTCGCACGAATTAAAAACGCCAATAACAACGATTATTGCCGAGTCGGAAATTATGCTTTTGAAAGAAAGAGAAGTTCCGGAATACATTCAATCTTTGGAGAATATTTACAATCAGGCTTCGAGATTAGGAAACTTAACCGAAAGTTTGCTAAAACTCACTCAAACGGGTTATGACGGAAAAAAACAAGTATTGGATATTGCCAGAATCGACGAATTATTAATGGATGTAAAATCGGATTTAGATAAAATTTATCCGGATAATCGTGTGAGCATCAAGCTTAATTTTGCGCCAAAAGATTCTAATTTGCTTTTAATTCCGTGCAATAAACCGCTTTTGGAATTGGCGATAAACAATATTATTACCAACGGAGTTAAATATTCGGATAATAATGAAGTTTTCGTTACGCTTTCTGCTAATCAGGAATGGATTAAAATTTCGATCAATGATATCGGAATCGGAATTCCGCCAGAAGATATTCCACATTTGTATGAACCTTTCTTTAGAGGAAAAATTGCTGCCAAATATATAGGTTACGGTTTAGGACTTCCTTTGGCTTCAAAAATTATTCGTATGCATGATGGTGAAATTCAGGTACAATCAGAACAAAATAAAGGTACAATTGTAACGATTGTCTTTAACAAATCAAACATCAAGAAAAACAACATTAAAAATTCTAATGTTGAATCTTAGGAAAATCTAATATTAGATTAAGACCCTTCTAATTTGCGCGGAGTTATTTTGTATGTATAAACTAAAAGATTATACATATGAAAAATTTTCTTATACCAACCACTTTAAAAGATGATACTATTTGTGCTGTAAAATCTGCAGTTAACCAAGCAAAAGAATCAAATTGCGAAATCATTTTAATGATGGTTTCTGAAACTCCGGACGCTTTTTCATCTTCGCATTTTTTACGCGAAATGAGAACCGGACTTACTACAAGTCAGGAAGAAGTGCTGGAAACTTGCAGATATATTATTGAGCACACGCCAAACTGCAAAATTAAAGTACACAATCAATACGGACTTTCTTCACCAATTTTTAGACGTATAATCGAGGTTTTCTCTGTTAAATTGGTAATTCTGACACACTCTTATAAACAAGAAACAAAACGTATTCATCAATATTTGATTCAATTGGCCGGAAACCAAAAATGTCCAATTTTGCATTTAGGACTTGAACAGGCTAAAAACGATTTCAATAAAGCACTTTATATCGAAAACGGCAATGCAAATATGCACGTTAAGGATGTTCAACAATTTTTGAATGAGAATTTCTCTTATGAAATTGTAAGCCAAACAGCAAATTTTGATGATAATTACGAAAATTTTGCGCCTTATTTATCCGAAGCAATTTCTAAATACGACATCGATTTGTTAGTAGAAACACGCAAAGGCGAAAAAATCAAATTCAAGAAAACAAAAAAAGAAAATATCAATGAGAAACTCGGACTTCCGGTGCTTTCATTATACGAAGAGTTGGTTTAAAACCGAATCTTCTTTTAAAATATAGTTTTAATTAAAACCGAAAAAATATGTTATTAAAGAAAAGAATACCAATGCGATATGTACTGGGGAAAATCAAAGTCGAGTTAGCTTTGGTTATGACTTATACGATTTTGTTTGAAATTGTTCACCATTATTTCAGAAGCGTAGCAGTCGAAATACCAATCGCGATTCCAACGATGGTAGGTACAATTATCTCTTTATTATTAGCTTTCAAATCAAATCAGGCTTATGACAGATGGTGGGAAGCAAGGATTATTTGGGGATCGATTGTAAACGAATCCAGAACTTTGGTAAGACAAATGCTGACTTTTTACAAAGACCCTGATTTTTCTGTAGAAGCAAATGAGTTCAAGGAAAATTTCACGAAGAGACAAATTGCCTGGTGTTATAGTCTTGGGCAGGCTTTGCGAAATAAAGACGCCATAAAACCTATCAAAGAATTTATTAGTGAAGAAGAATTGAATTTTGTAAAAAATCACCAAAATATTCCAAATGCGATATTGTTACTTCATGCAAGAGATTTAAGAATTGCCAGAAAAGACAAACGTCTTAATATGTATCAGCAAGTAGAAATTGACGGTACTTTGACAAGATTATGTGACGCAATGGGAAAATGTGAGCGTATTAAAAACACTATTTTTCCAACAACTTACAGCTTGTACATCAGAATGACATTGTATTTATTCATTCTTTTATTGCCTTTTGGTTTGATTAGTTTGTTGAGCTGGTTTGCAGTCCCGTTGATTACAATGATTGGAGGAACTTTTTTCCTGATCGAAAGAATGGCAATTCATTTGCAGGATCCTTTTGAAAACAGACCAACAGATACGCCAGTTACAGCGATTTCGAATACAATCGAGAAAAACTTAATGCAAATGCTAAATGAGTTTCAAAGCGAATTTGATATCATCAAAGAATTTAATCTGAAACCAGAACCTAAAAAGGCGGAAAACGACGCTTACTTCGTTTTATAAATTAATATTGGTTTTAATTTGTTAGTTAGACAACATCTTTATAGGTGTTGTCTTTTGTTTTTAATAATGTTTTTGGGAGTATTTTGATGAGATTTAATGTTATTAAATTAATCTCGCAAAGGCGCGAAGTCGCAAAGTTTTGTCATTTCGACGGAGGAGAAATCGCACTAGAAATTCTGCAAAGAAAATCGCCAATCTTTGTCGAGTTACTCGTGCGATTTCTCCTCCGTCGAAATGACAATATTGTGTTTAGGTTTTGCGAGAGATTTATTTCCCCGCCAATCTTCCCAGCGTTTGTATTGATTGACGTAATTCATTTGTCCACGGTAAACCAAAACTCAATCGCATACAATTAGAAAACTGATCCTGCAAAGAAAAAATTCTTCCGGGCGCAATACTAATATTGTGTTTCATTGCCAGATGATAAAATGCCGCCGTATCAAAGCTTTTATCAAGTTCAAGCCAAAGAAAAAATCCACCTTGAGGCTGACTAACTTTCGTTCCTGTTGGGAAAGATTCTAAAACCGTATTGATATAATTATTACAATTCTGATTCAGGATTGTGCGTATTTTTCGAAGATGGTTTTCATAACGCCCGTTTTTAAGAAAATCTCCCACAACCTGATGCGTAATAGTAGGCGAGGAGAGCGTGTGGTAAATTTTATTTCTTAAGATCTCTTTTTTAAATTTCCCTGGCGAAACCCAACCTACGCGATATCCCGGAGCCAGAGTTTTAGAAACCGAACTACAACAAAGCACGATTCCGCTTTCGTCATGCGTTTTACAATTCGTTGGTCGGCTTGAGCCAAAGTACAAATCGCCGTGAATATCATCTTCGATTAAAGGAATATTGTAGAATTCCATTAATCTGACAACTTCGATTTTATGCTCGTTTGGCATCATACTTCCAGACGGATTACTAAAATTACTCATCAATAAACAAAGCTTCACTTTCTTAGACGAAAGTGCTTTTTTTAGCGCATCAAGTTCAATTCCCGTTGTCATATTTGTAGGCAATTCCATGATGTATAAACCAAGAGATTTAGCCAATTGCAAGATCCCAAAATACGCCGGACTTTCAGTAATAATAGTATCTCCCGGTTTAGTCAGCGTCATCAAACAATGCGAAATTGCGCTTGTACATCCCGGCATTGTTATAATATCTTCCTCCGTTAGAGATCCGCCCCAGGTAAAAGACCATCGGGCAATTTCCCGTCTTAAATTTGGATTCCCTTTTACCTGCTCATAACTCGTTCCGCTATTCGGGAGTTGACGCATTGCCTGAACCATTCCTTTGTTTAATTTGGCAATTGGCAGCAATTCATTAGACGGAAATCCCAGCGAAAGCATCGTAATACTCTGATCCGTCATATTGCCATAAACCTGATCGATTAAATCTTGTCTGTCAACGTTTTGACATTTCAAAATAGGACTGCTTGGCGAAGGTTCAGTAATTATTCTGGCGGAAGTATTACTTACATAATAACCCGATTGAGGTCTTGATTCGATCAAAGAACGGCTTTCGACTTCATAATAAGCCTTACTAACCGTGCTCATGCTATAACCCGTTTCGGCACAGACTTCGCGGATTGACGGTAATTTGTCACCAACATTCAGAAGACCGGATTTAATCTGTTTTTCGATTCTGTCAGCAAACTGAAGATATAAGTAATTAGAATTTTTCATCGTAAAAATAAAAACTGTTATGGTGCAATTTACAAAAACTGTATCTGTATTGCTATTTTATTTTTTAGAAATTTGTTTTATCAGAAAATCATTTAAAAAAGCTTTCCGTGAAAACAACAAAATACTACATAGCAGCGATTACATGTTTTGTAATCTGGGGATTTTTTAGTTTGGTTTTAAAACCAATACACGACTATGCCTCTTTAGATATTTTATTTTATCGTGTCTTTAGTTGTAGTATTTTAATGTTATTGATTTCTGTGACATTCAGACGAAAAAAAGTCAAAGAAGCCATCGAAACCTTCAAAGGATTTTCGAAAGCAGAAAAGAAAAAAACTGTTTTGCTAAATATTGGCGGAAGCGTTTTTCTAATGGCAAACTGGTTCACATTCATTTATGTAATGAATCATGTTAGCGTAAAAGCAACTTCTTTAGCCTATTTAGTTTGCCCGATTTTAACGACTTTATTAGCGTATTTTATTTTGCATGAAAAACTGAGCAAAACGCAATGGATGGCTGTAGGATTAAGCATTTCAGGATGTTTACTTTTATCTTATGCCAATATTATGGATATGTTTTTTAGCATCATAATCGGTTTTACATATGCATCCTATTTAGTAAGTCAGCGTATCAATAAAGGCTTTGATAAATTTATAGTGCTAACATTCCATATTACAATGGCAGCATTATTTTTATTACCATTTTATCCGGCTTATAGCGGTCCGGTTCCAACAGAATTTAAGTTTTATTTCTGTATCGAAACCATAGCAATTCTGTTTACAATCTTTCCGTTGTTCCTTAATTTATACGCCCTTTCGGGAATTAATTCTTCAACAGTCGGAATGCTTTTAAATATTAATCCAATGATTGCTTTTCTATTAGCGATGTTTTTATATAAAGAACAATTTGGACCAATACAGATTCTGGCATACGGAATCGTTTTTCTTGCAGTATTAGTTTTTAATTCACATCACATTTTTGCTATTAAGCAAAGACTATTACAATATCCAAAGGTTCTAAAATAACGAAAGGTTATTTATATTTTTTATTGGTTTAGAAGTTAAATTACCAGAATCTTTAGGATATTCAAAACAGGAATGATTAATTTCATTCCTGTTTTTTTTATGAAGTTTTTTTGCCACAGATTTCACAGATTAAAATGATTACACAAAATGGATAATTATAAAAAATCCCTTTAATCTGTGAAATCTGTGGCAACCTTTTTTCTTTTTAATTAAAATTACCAGAATCTTAACAGGATATATAAGCAGGATTGAGTATTTTCAGTCCTGTTTTTTTATGCAATAATTAAGTACTAAAAAAATATGCCACAAATTTCACAGATTAAAATGATTGCACAAAGAATATAAATAAAAATCTTTCTAATCTGTGAAATCTGTGGCAAAAAAACTAAGCCCAAAAGGCAATTAACTGAAACTATATTTATGAAAAATACCAAGCTCCAAGCCTTTACTCCGTTGTTTTATTTAGTGTGGTCAGATGATTTGCTGACTCAAAAAGAGTTTACCACAATTCAGAAATTTATTAATGATTTATCATGGCTTTCGCCCGAAGAAAAACAGCAACTTCTTTCTAAAGTAGATATTTCAAATCCGCCTTCGCGAAATGAACTCTCTCAATGGAAATTAGATATTGAGAAAAGTATTCAGAATAAAACAGACATAAAATCACTTTTTGATATTGCAGAAGCAGTTTCAGAAAAAGATGTAGATATTTCGGATTTAAAATCCAGTTTTATAAAACTGGAAAATGATTTAGGAGTTTTAGGAGAAGAAGTAATTCAGAATTTTAAAACAAAAGCAGGTTCTTTTACTGCAAATTCCCAAACCAATAGCGATTTTGATATTCAGAAAATAACAGAGCTTCTGGACGGAAAAGAAGCTGCAATTATTAAAAAAGTCAAATCGATTATTTCAAAACCCGAATTTGCTTACGAAACTTCAACAGATATAAATGTCTACCGACAAACGGTTTACAATTGGTGCAAAATCCTGGCAGAAGAAAATCTGGGAAATATGGCATATCCAAAACAATACGGCGGAGGAGAAAATATAGCCGATTATTTTGCGATTATGGAAACCTTGAGTTACCACGATTTAAGTTTAGTGATAAAATTTGGCGTTCAGTTTGGACTTTGGGGAATGAGCGTTCAATCTTTAGGAACAGAGAAACATTATGCTAAATATCTAAAAGATATTGGAACGCTAAAAATTCCGGGATGTTTTGCGATGACCGAAACTCATCACGGTTCAAACGTAAAAGGATTGGAAACCACAGCAACTTACAATCATAGCGATCAGACGTTTGTAATTCATACACCAAACAAGAACGCACAGAAAGAATATATTGGTAATGCGGCGGTTCACGGACAAATGGCAACTGTTTTTGCAAAATTAATTATTGACAATCATGATTATGGCGTGAATGCATTTGTGGTTCCGCTTCGTGATACAAACGGAAATACGCTAAAAGGAGTTACGATTGGCGATTGTGGTCACAAAATGGGCTTAAACGGCGTAGATAACGGAACTATAAGTTTTGATAATGTTGTAATTCCGAAAGAAAATATGCTGGATCGTTTTGCTTCAGTGAATGATAAAGGCGAATTCGAAAGTCCAATTCCAAGTGACAATCGACGTTTTTTTACCATGTTAGGTACTTTGGTTGGAGGACGAATCGGAATTCCGCGTTCGGCTTTGGCTGCAGCCAAATCAGGATTGACGATTGCCATTCGCTACAGCGATCAAAGAAGACAATTTGGACCGGAAGGAGGTTCAGAAGTTCCGATTTTAAATTACAGAATGCATCAACGTCGTTTGATTCCGCCTTTGGCTAAAACTTATGCCGTTCATTTTGCTTTGCAATATCTGACCAATCGTTTTCTAAACAGAACCGAAGCAGAAATGCAGGAAATCGAAGCTTTGGCAGCGGGAATGAAATCATATTCGACTTGGAGTACAAGAGATATTCTGCAAGAATGCCGTGAAGCTTGTGGCGGAAAAGGATATTTATCTGAAAATAGAATTGATGCGCTTAAAAATGACACCGAAATTTATACCACTTTTGAAGGTGATAATACCGTTTTAATGCAATTAGTGGCGAAAAACCGTTTGTCTGAATTTAGAAAATCGTTTGGAGAAATGGGTGCTGCAGGAATTATCAATTATGTATTTGAAAATGCAAAAACAGCAATTACAGAGAAAAACCCAATTGCAACACGCAGAACAGATGAGGAACATTTGCTTGACGGAGAGTTTCATTTGCAAGCATTTATTCATCGTGAAAAGGCGATATTAGCTTCAGCAGCAAGACGTATTAAAAAACTGGTTGATGGCGGTTTAGAACCTTACGATGCTTTTAATGTTGTTCAGCATCAAATGATTGATGTTGCTCAGGCTTATCTTGAAAGAGTAGTTTTGGAACAATTTCAATTAGCCATAAAAACCGTAGAAGATCAAAAGACAAAAGAAATATTGACAAAACTGAATCATTTATACGCGCTTTCACAATTAGAAAAAAACAAAGCCTGGTATCTTGAAGACGGATATATGGAAGCGGTAAAAACTAAAGCAATCCGTAAAATCGTTAATCAGCTTTGTTGGGATATTAGACCAGATGCAGTTTCGTTGGTAAATGCGTTTGATATTCCTGAGAGTTGTTTGGCGGCGCCAATTGCGGATTTATAATATTTTTAGCCACGAATTCACGAATATTTTTAAATATCAATTTAGAAAAAATTCGTGAATTCGTGGCTATTTTTTATAACTAAGAATGTAATTGGTTTATACTAAAATCACTAATGATATAATTATTTTTATATCACAAATAAATAAAACTATAACTACAACATGTTTTTATTAAAATAACTCGCTTTTTCGAAGTCGCTAATATTAATTGAAATAACTGGAACTTCGGGAATAATAGCATTCAGTTTAGAGACGATAGTTTTGGATAAATTGGCTTTTTGATCTGTATTTCGACCTTCCATAATGTATGCGAAAACGTGAATAAAATCTTCTAAGGAATTACCATTATTATAATATGCAAAAGGATTGATACGAACCTTGATTTCAGAGGCAGGAAAAAGTCCTGTTGATAATGCCGAATTATAAACTTCCTGCATGATATCGTCTGCAGATTTTATTCGGATAACATTTTCAGAGCAATCAATAACAAAGTGTGGCATAAGTGTTTATTGTTTAGATTAGATAAAAAATAGTTTAACCAAAATTATGAAAACATTCTCACGAAAGCTTGAAAAGTGCTTTTTTATAATGGTTGTTATTTCAAAATTTTGTTATGTTTTTTGATATTTCAGAAAATGTGCAGACTTTATAAATATTTCAATTTTATAGCATGACTTTATTATATTTGTAGGTCTTATATATCTTTATTTAGTTTGAAAAAATATTTTCTATTTCTGTTAATCGTTCTTGTCAATCTGCCTGTTTATTCATTGGATAGTACAGATGCTATTTTAGCACAGTTAAACAATGCTTTAAAAAACAAGGAACGTTATGTTCAGTTAAAAGAAGAGCGTATTTTGAACTTCAAGAAAATCAAATCTGATAATTTAACTAAGGAACAAGAGTACAATTACAATAAGACATTATATACAGAGTATTTAAAATTCAATTCAGATTCGGCTATTCATTATGTCAAGAAAAATCTGAAATTGGCCAGTGAACTTCAAAATAAAGAACTGGAAGATTTGGCAAATCTTGAATTAGCAACACTTTATTCTTCGTCAGGAAAATATCGGGAATCAGAAGCTATTCTGAAAGCGATCAATAAAAACCAATTATCAAAAAAAGTACTTCCGGAGTATTATGAATCGTATCGGGAGTTTTATGAGCATTATGTTGCTAATAGTTACGACAAAAAGTACATCACTCAAATTGCGATGTACCGTGATTCTTTATTGGCGGTATTAAATCCTCAGACGCTTAAGTATAAAATCAATCTGATTCAGCGTCATATTCATCATATGCAATTTGGCATTGCCCAGAAAAAATTGATGCGTTTATTAGAAACCGCAAATCAAGACGATACGCAATATGCAATGATTGGATATCTTTTGGGAAGTATTTATGAATCTACACATCAATTAGAATTAAGAAAAAAATACTACGCACTTTCGGCACTTTCAGATATTAAACATGCCATAAAAGACAATGCATCTTTGCAGGAATTGGCGCTAGTTTTTTATGAAATTGGCGATGTAGATATGGCTTACAAACTAACACAATCTGCTATTGCGGATGCTTTGTTTTGTAATGTACAGTTTCGAACGCTGCAAATGTCTGAAGTTTATTCGATTATAAATACGGCTTATTTAGAAAGAGAAGCCAAAAGAAAAATGCAATTGCAAATGTATCTTTTGTGCATTAGTATTTTAACGGCATTTTTGATTGTGGCGATTATTTATGTTTACAAACAAATGAAAAAAGTGTCCCGAATTCGTGGAGAGCTTTTTATTACAAGTCAAAAATTAGCCGAGTTAAATCAGGATATTACTCAAACTAATAATCAGTTGCAGGAACGTAATGCCCAATTATCAGAATCGAATCATATTAAGGAAGAGTATATTGCGCATTTCTTTAATCTGTGTTCGACTTATATTAATAAACTGGAGAATTATCGTATCATTTTAAACAAGAAAGCTACGGCAAAACAGTTTGATGAGATTTATAAAATTTTAAAATCAACAACTTTAGTTGATAATGAATTGGAAGAATTGTACAAGAATTTTGATATTATCTTCCTGAATTTGTATCCAACTTTTGTAAAAGATTTTAATGCTTTACTAATTACTGAAGAACAAATTGTTTTAAAACAAGGAGAATTGCTAAATACAGAGCTTCGTATTTTTGCTTTAATCCGACTTGGAATTACGGACAGTGTCAAAATTGCGGCATTTTTGAGATACTCTTTAAGCACAATTTACAATTATCGCACAAGAGCAAGAAATAAAGCGGCAGTTTCAAGAAATGATTTTGAGGAAATGGTCATGAAAATTGGCTTAATTACCTTAAAAATCTAATTATTTTTTTTAAAACCACTACTTTTTTCACCTATTATTTTTTATTAAATAATTGATAATAAGTATTTTGTATTTTTATTTTACTACTTTTTTTCGTTTAAAAATTCAACACGAACTATAACGTTTTAGCTTTACAATATTATTAAAGGTGTTTTCGAGAACAGCAACCTTTAATTATATAAATGCTTTAATAAATTAATAGTTATGTTTAAAAACGTTAAAACAATTGTTGTTTTACTTTTGCTAGGCTCTTTCGGTGTAAATGCACAGAATAAAGTTCCGGTTTATCTAGATGATAAAAAGTCAATTAATGAACGTGTAGAAGATGCGCTTTCTAAAATGACAACCGATGAAAAAATCGCCATGATTCATGCGCAATCAAAATTTAGTTCACCTGGTGTACCGCGCTTGGGAATTCCTGAAAACTGGATGACTGATGGTCCACACGGAATTCGTACTGAAGTTAAATGGGACGAATGGGATCAGGCTGGTTGGACAAATGATTCTTGTATTGCATTTCCGGCTTTAACGGCACTTTCTGCAACATGGAATAAAGAATTGTCTTCTTTATATGGAAAATCAATTGGAGAAGAAGCTAGATATCGTAATAAAAATGTATTGTTAGGACCTGGAGTTAATATCTACAGAAGCCCATTAAATGGTCGTAATTTCGAATATATGGGAGAGGATCCTTTCCTTACTTCAAAAATGGTAGTTCCTTATATTAAAGGAGTACAATCAAATGGAGTTGCAGCTTGTGTAAAACATTTCGCTTTAAACAATCAGGAAACTGGTCGTAACTCTGTAAACGTAATTGTTGATGATCGTGCTTTATACGAGATTTATTTGCCTGCTTTTAAAGCCGCTGTTCAGGAAGGTGACGCGTGGGCAATTATGGGAGCATATAACAGATATAAAGGACAACATTGTTGCCATAATGAGTATTTATTGAATGATATTCTTCGCGGAGAATGGGGCTTCAAAGGTGTTGTAGTCTCAGATTGGGGAGGAGTTCATGATACAAAACAAGCGATTCACAATGGTTTGGATATGGAATTTGGTTCTTGGACAAACGGACTTTCCTGGGGAACAAGCAATGCTTATGACAACTATTATTTAGCAAAACCATATTCGACTATGATTGCTAAAGGTGAAATTGGAACTAAGGAATTAGACGAAAAAGTACGTCGTATTTTACGTTTATCTTTCTTGACTACAATGGATAGAAACAGACCTTTTGGATCTTTTGGAACTGCAGAACACGCTCAGGCAGGTTTGAAAATTGCTGAAGAAGGAATTGTATTGCTGCAAAACAAAAACAATATTTTGCCAATTGATCTTTCTAAAACTAAGAAAATTGCAGTTATTGGAGAGAATGCTATTAAAATGATGACTGTTGGAGGAGGAAGTTCTTCGCTTAAAGCAAGATACGAAATTACTCCGCTTGAAGGTTTAAAGAAAAGAATTGGAAACCAAGCTGAAATCGTTTACGCTCGTGGTTATGTTGGAGATCCAACAAGTAATTATAATGGAGTTGTGGCAAAAGTAAGTTTAGAAGACAAACGTTCACCTGCTGAATTGACTGCGGAAGCTTTAAAAGTAGCTAAAGATGCTGATATAGTTCTTTTTATTGGAGGAACAAACAAAAGCGACAAACAAGATGCTGAAGGATTTGATCGTGAGCAATTAGGGCTTTCATACGGTCAGGATCAGTTAATTACTGAATTGACTAAAGTAAATAAAAATATAGTTTTTGTAAATATCTCAGGAAATGCTGTGGCGATGCCGTGGGTTAAGGAAGTTCCGGGAATTGTACAAGGTTGGTTTTTAGGTACAGAAGCAGGAAATGCTTTGGCTGCTGTTTTGGTAGGAGATGTTAACCCTTCAGGGAAATTATCATTTACTTTTCCTGTAAAATTATCGGATAACGGAGCACATGCATTAGGAGATTTTCCTGGTGGAGATGACGTAACATACAAAGAAAGCATTTTTGTAGGATACCGTTGGGCTGACAAACAAAAAGCAAAACCATTATTCTCTTTTGGACACGGTTTAAGCTACACTACTTTTGAATACGGAAAAGTAACGGCAGATAAAAAACAAATGTCGGCAGGAGATCAAATTACATTTTCTGTTAAAGTTAAAAACACTGGAAAACGTGAAGGTTCTGAGGTTGCTCAGCTTTATATAAGTGATTTGAAATCATCATTGCCACGTCCGATAAAAGAATTAAAAGGTTTTGAGAAAATTTCGCTTAAAGCGGGAGAAGAAAAAACAATAACTTTTACAATTGACAAAACAGCTTTAAGCTTTTTTGACGATAAAAAACACGACTGGGTTGCTGAACCTGGAGACTTTGAAGCAATTATTGGTGCATCGTCTACAGACATAAAATCTAAAGTGGGCTTCTCACTTAAATAGTTTTTATTATTTCTAAATTGGTTGGTTGTAAAGCTGCAATTGTAAAAAGTTGCAGCTTTATTTTTAACTTTTTTTACCATTAAGAGATTAAGTTAATTAAGCTTTGTGTTTACTAAACTTAAAATTGGTTTTATTATTAAGAAAGTTAAGCATTGTGCTTAATTAAACTTTGAAAAAACACCATCAAGATATTATGCGTAAAGCTTAATTAACTTAATATCTTAATGGTAAAAAAAACGAAAATTGATAAAGGCTTAATTAAACTTAAAAAAAACACCATCAAAATATTATACGCAAAGCTTAATTAACTTAATATCTTAATGGTTCAAAAACAAAAAACATTTAATGTTTTAAAAATAAATAATTATGAAAAAAATTGTACTTAGTGCTTTGGTTTTGTTTTTAGCGCAAAACCTTTCGGCGCAGACTTTAAATAAAATGCAATGGTTTAATGAACCTGAAAAATGGGAAATTAAGAACAATGCTTTGATTATGAATGTTACTGCAAATAGCGATTATTGGCGTATTTCGCATTATGGATTCACGGTTGACGATGCACCATTTTACTACGCAACTTATGGTGGAGAATTTGAGGCCAAAGTAAAATTAACCGGTAATTATATCGCTCGTTTTGACCAAATGGGATTAATGCTTCGTATTGACGAGAAAAATTACATCAAAACCGGAGTTGAATTTGTAGACGGAAAATTTAATATAAGTACTGTTGTAACGCACGATAAAAGCGATTGGAGTGTTACAACATTAGAAAAAGCACCGCCATTTGTGTGGATAAAAGTCGTAAGAAGATTAGATGCTGTTGAAGTTTTCTTTTCGTATGATGATAAAAATTATATTCTAACCAGAAACGCGCCATTGCAAGACAATACGCCGGTTATGGTTGGTTTAATGGCTGCATCGCCAGACGGAAAAGGTTTTGAAGCTAAGTTTGAGAATTTCAAAGTAACACATTTACCGGATCAACGCCGATTAGAGTGGCTTAAAAATCACCAATAATAATTTTAAGTTATGAGTTATAAGTTAAATCACTTTAAATTTATAATTCATAACTCATAATTCATAATTCATAACTTTTAACTAATAACCAATGAATGACATTAAACCAAAAAAACATTATGAAATTCTGGACGGTTTACGTGGAGTAGCCGCTCTTTTAGTCGTTATTTTTCACATTTTTGAGACTTTTAATGAAGGAAGCCGTTTTAAACAAATTATGAATCATGGTTATCTTGCCGTTGATTTCTTTTTTCTATTATCAGGATTTGTTGTCGCTTATGCGTATGACGATCGTTGGGGAAAAATGGGTCAATGGGAGTTTTATAAACGACGTTTAATTCGTTTACAGCCCATGGTAATTATGGGAATGATCATTGGAGCGATATTTTATTATTTTCAGGCTTCAGATGCAGTGTTTCCACAGATTGCCGGAATGGAAGTTTGGAAAGTGATCTTAACAATGGTAATTGGATTTACATTATTGCCAATTCCGCCTTCTTTAGAAATAAGAGGCTGGGGCGAAATGCATCCGCTAAACGGACCGGCATGGTCGCTTTTCTTTGAATATATTGCTAATATTCTGTACGCATTAATTTTCCGTAAATTTTCTAATAAAGTTTTAGGAATCTTTGTTTTAATCTTCGCAGCAATGCTGATTAATTATACGGTTTTTGGACCAAAAGGAGACGTAATTGGTGGTTGGTCATTAAATCTGGAACAAATGAATGTTGGTTTTACCCGTTTATTATACCCGTTTTTTGCCGGAGTTTTACTTTCGCGTTTAGGAAAATTAATCCATATAAAAGGCGCTTTCTGGGTTTGTAGTATTATGATTTTCGTAATATTCAGTATTCCAAGAATCGGAGACGAAAATAGCTTATGGATGAACGGTTTATACGAATCTATTGTTATTATTCTTTTGTTTCCATTAATTGTTGCAATTGGAGCAGGAGGAGAAATAAAGAATCCGCTTTCGCTGAAAATATGCAAAGCTTTAGGAGACATCTCATATCCAATTTACATTATACATTACCCATTAATTTATTGGTATACAGCGTGGGTATTCGAAAATAAAATCCCTCTAAAAGACGGTTACGTAATAGGAATCGGAGTTTTGGTTTCAAGTATCGTAATAGCCTATTTATGTTTGAAACTTTACGATGAACCTGTACGCAATTGGCTTCAGAATAAATTTCAAAAAAGGAAATTAGTTAAGTAACAAAGGGACAAAGGTTCAAAGTAGCAAAGCAAAAAACTTTGTCCCTTTGAACCTCTGTAACTCTGAACCTTCAAAAAAATATTGAATTTCTAAATTTTGTTAGTTATAGATATTCAAAAAAGGGATGAAACTTTTAAAGTTTCATCCCTTTTGTTTTTTTTAAAGGTACAAAGGTTCAGAGTTACAGAGGTTCAAAGGAAAAAGAAGGTAAATATTGATTTATCCCAAAGATTAAAAAAAATCAGCGAAAATCAGTAAAACCCGTACAATCCGTGCGCAATATTACACAGCTAAAAAAGAAAAGGTCCAAAGGGAAAAACTTTGTCCCTCTGAACCTTTGCAACTTTGAACCTTAAAAAAACTTATTCTAAAATCAATTGTCCTAAAGCTTCTTTGCTAAAACCTTTTAATTGATCCATTTTACCAGATTCAATTTTTGCAACCCAATTAGGATCAGATAAAAGCGGTCTTCCCACGGCAACTAAATCAAAGTCACCTCTGTCGAAACGTCTGTTTAATTCGTCTAAAGAAGTTGGCTCAGAACTTTCTCCGGCAAATGCACCAAAGAAATCGCTTGAAAGTCCAACAGAACCAACAGTAATAGTTGGAGCTCCTGTTACTTTTTTAGCCCAACCTGCAAAGTTCAAGTCAGAACCTTCAAATTCAGGTTCCCAGAATCTGCGTTGTGAAGCATGTACAATATCAACTCCGGCATCAACAAGAGGAGTAAGCCAAGCTTCTAATTCCTGTGGGTTTTTAGCCAATTTATAATTGTAGTCAGAAGGTTTGAATTGAGAAAATCTCATGATAACAGCAAAATCGTTACCTACTTGTTTTCTCACTTCTTTTACAACTTCAATTGCAAAACGGTTACGTTCCGGAAGAGTTTTTCCTCCATAGATATCAGTACGTAAATTAGTTTCTGCTCTAAAGAACTGGTCAATTAAATAACCGTGTGCACCGTGAATTTCGATCGTATCAAAACCTAATCTTTTAGCATCAGCAGCAGCTTTTCCAAAAGCAATAATAGTGTCCTCGATATCTTTTTCAGTCATTATATTTCCATTGCTGAAATCTGGTCTGTTTAATCCTGATGGTCCTTCAAAAGGAACTGGCGGAACCCAACCTGAATGATGATTATCCATGATTCCCATATGCCAGATTTGTGGTCCCATTGAACCTCCGGCAGCGTGAACTTCATCTATAACTTTTTTCCATCCTTTTAGAGATTCATCTCCATAAAAGTGAGGTACATTTGCATCATTTGAAGAGGAAGGTCTGTCGATAACAGTTCCTTCAGATAATATTAAACCAACTTGACCTTCGGCTCTTTTTTGGTAGTAAGAAGCTACTTCGTCAGTTGGAACTCCGTTTGGAGAAAATGAGCGCGTCATTGGCGCCATTACGATTCGGTTTTTAAGATTTAACGTTTTTAAGTTAAATGGCGAAAACAGGTTGTTTGTACTCATAGTAATTTACAAATTAGATTGGATTAATTTACTGAGTGCTTCAAAGGCACCTTCGTTACGTTTATAATAGGTCCATTGTCCAACGCGTTTAGATTCTATAAATCCGGCACGTTGCAAAATAGACAAGTATTCAGAAACAGTTGATTGTGTAAGTCCGGCTTTGGCTTGAATTTGTCCCACACAAACTCCGTGTTCAAATCCGGCATGCTGAAGTTGATCCGGAAAGTTTATTTCGGGTTCTTTTAACCATTCCAGCATTTGCAATCTGGACTTATTAGATAATGCTTTAAAGATTTCTATATTTTCCATGGCGCAAAGATATCGACTTTTCCCGATATACCAATTAAAGAAAAAATATTTAGCAAAAATTTAAGATAGGGGAAATAAAAGGAGGGAAGATTTAATAAAGAAAATATATATTTGCTTGTGTAATAATCTCGCAAAGACGCAGAGCCGCAAAGTTTTTATAGAAAGACTTAAAAAAGAATTAAACTTTGCGACTTCGCGACTTTACGAGAGTTGAAACATGCCCCAATTAAATAAACTTAATCAATTATGAAAAAAACTTTACTCATTTTAGGATTCTTATTTTGTTTTATAACCAACTCAAAAGCTCAGGTTGTTGGAGTTGAAGTAGGAGATATTGCGCCTGAAATTGATCTTCCGGATACAAAAGGAAACAATGTTGTGCTTTCTTCTTTTAGAGGAGAATTAGTTTTGGTTGATTTTTGGGCTTCCTGGTGCGGACCGTGTACAAAAGAACATCCCGAATTAATAAAATTGTACAATGCTTATCCTGATAAATTTGCGATTTACAGCGTTTCAATGGATACTAAAAAGCCGCTTTGGTTAGCCGCTATCACAAAACAAAAACTTCCGTGGACACAAGTAAGTGATTTAAAATACTGGAAATCTCCGGTTGTTGCTGATTACATGCTTCAATCTGTACCATTAAACTTTTTAATAGACAAAAACGGAATTATTATCGCCAAAAATATTCATGGAAATGCCTTGAATGATTTGGTGAATAGTTTACTTTCTTCAAAATAAAGAAACAACTTGAAAAGCTATTATAATTTAAAGAATATTTTAAAAGCAGAAAAAATCATGGAAGAAAACTTGAAGATTTACGAAAAATCAATTAATAAAAAACACAGTTTTAACTTCACGCCAAAGTATGTAGAAGAATTTCGTACGTCTTTAAATAAAATAGTTTTTATTCCTATTGTAGAAAAAACGATCCTAAAACTGGGCTGGGATATTATCTTTAAGAACGAAAATTCGATTGAAGCAAAAAGGAAAGAAAAAGCATTAGGAATTGAAAAATGGACTGAAGCGATTACGATTACTTTTGATCACGGAAATGTAGCTGTAAAAAGTGAATCTTTAGGAAGTGAAATGTGGGATAATGGACGAAATTCAAAAAGAGTAAAATTGTTCATTCATGCTTTTAAGGAAACTGAAAAAGAATTCGATAAAGAGGCTCTAAATGTACTGGAACAAGAAACGGAAAGGAAAAATAATTGGGATGATTATGTAATTCCTGAAAATTTGCCCGAAGCGGTTTTTCCGAAAAAGAAAAACTTTTCAATACTTGTTTTAGGAGCTTTAATTCTATCATTAATTTTTGGTTTTATTATTGCTGAAGTTTTGATACACGGAATCTATTTCATAGGATTATTTGAGGTTTTAGTCGGGATTTCGATTGCATTTTCACTAAAGTATTTAATTAAAATTTCAAATTTTACAGATATAATAAAAATCCAATATTTGTTGATGGGGATGGTCTTTTTAATCTATTTTTTCAATCAATATTCCCAGTATGAAATTATTTTAAACGAAAACAATTTAGAAAGAATTGGATTTTTAGAATTTATAAAATTTAGATTTTCACAAGGATTAACTATTAAAACTTTAAATACTGGCTGGATTGGATTAATTATAAGCTGGATACTTCAATTAGTATTGACTTATTATGTAGCATATTTAAGATTGCTTATGGCAATAACAAGTTATCAATTAGAAAGAATTCCGGTTGAAGTTTTAGATTTTAGCATTTATCATTTTGTAAAAGGAAAATCAGAAAATGAAGTAAGGGATGAGCTTTCAAAAAAAGGATGGTCAGCAAATGAAAACCAAGATGAAGTTTTTGAAGCCATTGGTGCTATGTACGGAACTATGGAGTTGAGTAGATTGAAGTAAGTAAGTTTATTAATTGTAGCAAACGAACAATATACCTAAATGCAATCAAAACTCAACCTATCTGAATTCCGCACAAGATTAGAGGATAATACAGAGATTGGTTCTCTAAAATCAACATTAGGACAGGTTAGAGTATTTCCCGTATCTGGTGCAATTAAACCATTTTACGGAGTTTTTGATGATAAAAGTTTTCACTTGACCATAAATTCAATATCAACGTCAACGCCTTATAGTATAAGAGGAAAATATAAGAATATTAATAATACAGTTAAAGTAGATTACGTTATTGAACTAAACAATAAATTTCAGTTGCTTTGGACGAGATATTTTCCAATAGTTTGCATAATAGCCATAAATATATTTTTTCTCTTTTTCGCAAGAGGACTTAGGCGAGCATCAACAATTGTTAATTTGTTTTTGCTTTTTATGGCTTTCTATTCAAGATGGAACGAAGAAAGAAAGAAGCAAAAATTAGAAAAAAAGTTTCTAAGAATTTTTGAAATTCGAGCATAAAAAAGTCCGACTTGTTTAGATCGGACTTTTTAATGAGAATCAGTATGAGGTTTCTTGACGCCTCCAAAATTTGTTTTGAGAATTTCTCTAATTTGGAGCTGCGTTTTATTTCTCGTAGTGTTTTTCCATTCGTTAAAATCAAAAATATGAATTTGATCAGCATAAGGATTGGTAACAAAAAAGAGTCTTGAAATCGAAAACTTATAATACTTTAATTCGTGCGAGATATGACGATCCGGCACCACAATAAGAATTGTTTCCCAACTCAGGTAATCCTTAGGTACGTCTTCTCTTTCCGTTAATCCAAGGGATTCGAAAAAGGCATTTATCTTTTGATCGTTGATCTTGTCGATCTTCTGATCAATACGTTTAATAGTGCTAAGAAGTTTATCTTCATCTTTAATAACACTCATGATTGGCTTATTTTTATTTGAATTTTAATATAAAATTACATCAAAAGAAAATCATTTAACAAAACTGAGCCAATAGAATGATTCTAAATTTTAATTGCCGTTTTTTAGCGTGAAATTAAAAGAGAAATCGATCACCTTTTGATAAAATACTATTAACTTTTAAGAGTTAAAAAAGCTATTTTTATCACCACTAGCTAACCACTTTATTTATGAAAACCACTTCTTCAAAAGAAATTCTATTGTATTTTATTTTTTTGATCTCTATTTGCACTTTCGCACAGAACAAATCAGAAAGAGAATTGATTTTGATCGATAAAGAATGGCGTTTTTCATTGGGACATTCATACGATAAACAAAAAGATTTTGGTCACGCCGAAGGTTATTTTTCGTACTTAGCGAAAACAGGTTTTGGCGACGGTCCTGCATCATCGCAATTTGACGATCGTGCCTGGAGAATACTCGATTTACCGCATGATTGGATCGTAGAAGAATCTTTTAGCGAAAGCGCGAGTTACAGCCACGGATTTAAAACCGCAGGAAAAGGTTTTCCTGAAAAAAGTATTGGTTGGTACCGAAAAAAAGTCACAATTCCGGAAAGCGATCAGGGAAAAATTATTTCTTTAAAATTTGATGGTGTTTTTAGAAATTCCAAAGTCTTTTTCAACGGTTATTTTCTCGGAACAGCTGAAAGTGGTTACAACGGTTTTGAATATGATGTTACTTCTTATGTCAATTACGGTGGTCAAAATACAATTGTTGTTCGCGTTGACGCCTCAATGGAAGAGGGCTGGTTTTATGAAGGTGCGGGAATTTACAGACATGTTTATCTACAGAAAACAAATCCGTTGCATGTTATTGAAAACGGAACTTATGTAACTTCAGAAGTAAAAAATGCTACTGCTGAAGTTAGTGCCGAAGTTTCAATCGAAAACAAAGGAAATTATAAAGGGTCGGTCGAAATAATCCAAACTATTCTGAATGCTTCAGGTAAAGAAGTTGTGAGTGTTTCTGAAAAAGCTTTGGCACCGAATTTTTACAAAACAGCCAAATATTCTTCAAAACTAAAAGTAAATAATCCATTATTATGGGATGTTGATTCGCCAAATTTATACTGTTTAGTAACACAAATAAATCGAGAAGGTAAAATTGTAGATCGATATGAAACTTCTTTCGGAATTAGAACGATTAAGTTCGATCCTGAAAATGGTTTTTTCCTTAACGGAAAAGCCTTAAAATTAAAAGGAACAAACAATCATCAGGATCACGCCGGAATTGGAACTGCTTTGCCGGATGAACTTCAATATTACCGAATAAAAAAGCTTAAAGAAATGGGTTCAAATGCCTATCGTTGTTCGCACAATCCGCCAACGCCTGAATTGCTCGAAGCTTGTGATAAATTAGGAATGCTGGTAATTGACGAGACACGTTTGATGGGAATAAACGATTATCATCTCAATGATTTGAAGCGAATGATGGAACGCGATCGCAATCATCCAAGTATATTTTGCTGGTCTGTAGGCAATGAAGAATGGAATATTGAAGGAAATGTCGTTGGCGAACGCATTACAAATGTCATGCAGGGATTCGCAAAAAGTATAGATTCTACAAGATCTGTAACGGTTGGAATTAGCAGTGGATTTAAAAGTGGAATTTCGTCTGTGGTCGAAATTATGGGTTATAATTATATGGGTAATGGCGATATTGATGCACATAGAAATGAGTTTAAATCCCAACCCGGAATGGGAACGGAGGAAGGTTCGACTTTTGCAACGCGCGGTGTTTATTTTACAGATGATACAAAACATTATCAAAGTGCATACGATAGAAAACCGCGTCCAACTTTTTATAGTATCGAAGAAGGCTGGAAGTTTTATGCAGCGCGTCCGTATCTGGCAGGAATGTTTATCTGGACAGGTTTTGATTATCGCGGCGAACCAACTCCGTATGGCTGGCCGTCGGTTACGTCATATTTTGGAATGATGGATGTTTGCGGTTTCCCAAAAGACAATGTGTTTTATTTGAAATCCTGGTGGGGAAATGAGCCGGTTCTTCATATTATGCCACATTGGAATTGGAGCGGTTTGGAAGGAAAAGAAATCGATGTTTGGGTACATTCTAATTGCGATGAAGTAGAACTTTTCCTGAATAAAAAGAGTTTGGGTAAAAAGAAAATGGAGCAATACGGACATTTAGAATGGAAAGTAAAATATACTCCGGGAACTTTGGAAGCAATTGGATATAAAAACGGCAAAAAAATCGTTTCGGATATTCAGAAAACGACAGAAAATCCAGAAGCCATAAAACTTTCGATAGATAAAGAAAATACGGCGAATACCAATGTTTCTGTAATAACGGTTGAGGTTACAGACAAAAAAGGACTTCATGTTCCAACGGCAAATAATGAGATAACATTTTCTATTAAAGGCGGAAAAATTTTAGGCGTTGGTAACGGAAATCCAACTTCTTTGGAAAAAGATCAGTTCATTGACGAAATTTTACTTGCTCCTATAACGAATTTTGAAGAGCAAAAAGGAACGACAGCTATTTTACCGCAAGAATTAACTGCGTATTCAGATAATGATTGGACGACAGCTTTTAAGGACAGAGATTATAAAAAACAAGCGCCTTCCTATATTTATCGTGGTCAATTTGAATTAAAGGATTATTCGGCAACTAAAAATGTGAACTTTTTTTACAAGAAAATAGGAGTAGAAACTGTAGTTTTTGTCAACGGAAATAAAGTGAATTCAAGCGCCGAAGATCCTCAGAAATTCATTCTGAATTCGAATATTTTAAAAGAAGGTAAAAACTCCATCTATATTATCGCAACACCATTGCAAAAAATAAAAGATTGGGATGTTATGAATACAGATCCGGGAATCATTCAGGTCGTAACACCAAGTAAACCTTGGACTAGAAAGCTTTTTAATGGCTATGCGCAAGTCATTATTCAGAAAGAAAATAATGATAAACCCGTTATTTTGTCCGCTTCTGCGAAAGGATTGAAGTCACATAATATTACAGTTTCAGGAAAAGATTAAATTTTTAGATTTTGTAAAAGGATTTAATAAGATATTGAACATAATTGTTTTAACACATAGAAATATAGATTTTGTGCATTAAAATAAGACGTTTCACTTATTTAAAAAACACAGAGTTTGACTATGTGAAAGAAATGTATTTCTTTTTGTATTCTTTATGCACATCAAAAATCTATGTTTCTATGTGTTGAATGAAATTTTATATTAAAATATTTCCTAATATTGATAGTTCAAAAACGATAGCGTAATTCTATATCGTCTTTAGTCAATATTATTTCTCAAAAAGTTATATCAAATGCTGAACGATTTTCCGTTTTATTTAACCCTTGTCATCGTTATTCTTTTATTAATAATGCTGAGCAATAAAATCAAAGTTGCATATCCTGTTTTGTTGGTTTTAGGAGGATTGGCAATTAGTTTTATTCCCGGAATTCCAGTGTTGCGCATCGATCCGGAACTTATTTTTGTGATTTTTCTTCCGCCATTATTGTACGAAGCAGCATGGAATATTTCATGGAAAGAATTATGGCGCTGGCGACGTATTATTTGCAGTTTTGCCTTTTTGGTCGTGTTTTTTACAGCATTTTCTGTGGCTTTGGTTGCCAATCATTTTATACCCGGATTTTCATTGGCATTAGGATTTTTGCTTGGCGGAATCATTTCTCCACCAGATGCTGTTAGCGCGGGAGCAATTCTTAAATTTGTAAAAGTACCACGAAGATTATCATCAATTTTAGAAGGCGAAAGTCTTTTAAACGATGCGTCGTCACTTATTATTTTCAGATTTGCATTGATTACAGTTGGAACAGGGCAATTTATCTGGCAAGATGCTATTACAAGTTTTGGATGGATGTTATTTGGCGGAGTTGGAATTGGCGTTGGAATAGGTTTTATTGCCATGAAATTGCATAAATACTTGCCAACCGACGCTAATTCTGATATAATACTTTCTCTCGTTACACCTTATATCATATACATTGCTGCCGAAGAAGTTCATAGTTCAGGAGTTCTTGCTGTTGTAAGCGGAGGATTGTTATTGTCACATTTCAGACTTTCGTTTTTAAGCAGCAGTTCGCGTTTACGTGGCGTTAATGTCTGGGAAAGTTTCTGTTTTATCTTGAATGGATTGATCTTTATGTTTATCGGACTTGATTTGCCCGAGATTGTTTCCGGATTAGAAGGCGTGAGTCTTTCATCTGCAATTGGCTACGGATTATTAATTACAGCGGTGCTTATTGTAGGCAGAATTTTATGTGCTTTTGGGGCTGTTTTTACCACTCTTATTGCCAGAAATTTTATAAAAGTTGCTGATGCGAGACATCCGGGATTCAGAGGTCCAATTTTAATTGGCTGGACCGGAATGCGCGGCGTAGTTTCTTTGGCTGCAGCCTTATCAATTCCCGTACAATTGGATGGAGCGCCTTTTCCGCAGCGAAATCTGATCTTGTTTATTACATTTGTAGTAATCCTGACAACGCTGGTTTTGCAAGGATTGACATTGCCTTATTTAATTAAGAAGTTCCATATGAAAGATCCTGATTATACCTTGCCGGAAGACGAAATCTATAATCAGATTAAAAGAGAACTTGCAGATCACGCATTAAATCATCTGAAAAGCACTTACAGCAACGAATTAGAAAGACAACCCATTTTACAGCAAATTGCCCGTAAATGGGAAGATATTCATGTAAATACAGATGATAATATTCTAATGTCTGATGAAACCAAGATTATTTATCTCAATTTACTTGAGCATCAGCGTAATTGGCTTTTGGATAAAAATCAGGAAGAAATTCTGGATGAAGAAATTATCCGCAGGCATTTACTTTATTTGGATTTAGAAGAAGAGAAATTGCAGTTTATGTAATCGTAAGAAATACTTTTCTATTCTTTAACGTTTTTGAAACCTAACTTTTGTTTGATTTTCATAACTTTGCAGCATGAAAGATCAATTAGAGTTTCAGGCTTCTGAACTTGGTATAAACGATTTAAAGTTAAAAGGCTTTAAAGTATACGAAGTAAACGATACAATTAGTAAGATTCCGACTTATAACCGCAGGGATTTTTACAAAATCTGTATTAATACGAGTAAGAGTTTAATTCATTATGCAGATCGTGGTATAGAAACTGATGGTACTATATTATTCTTCGGAAATCCACATATTCCGTATTCATGGGAAATTATTTCGCCTGAATATGAAGGATATGCTTGTGTTTTTACCGAAGAATTTTTAAGAGCCAATGATCGTTCTGAAAGTCTTCATGAATCGCCTTTGTTTAAAATTGGTGGAACTCCTATTTTTACTTTATCTGCTGAACAAAAGGTGTTTATAGATTCGTTATTTAAGAAAATGATTGAAGAACAGGAAACGGATTATGTTTTTAAAGATGATTTAATTAGAAATTATATCAATCTGATTATTCATGAATCGATGAAAATGCAACCTTCAGAAAACTTCTTTAAACACAAAAATGCTTCTTCGAGAATCACTTCTTTATTTTTGGAATTATTAGAAAGACAATTTCCTATAGAAACCAAGAACGAACCATTGGCTTTAAAAACGCCACAAGATTATGCGCAAAGTCTTGCGGTTCACGTGAATCATCTCAATCGTTCTGTGAAAGAAATCACAGGAAAACCAACAACGGCGCACATTACCGAAAGAATTATCAGTGAAGCAAAAGCATTATTGCACCACACAGATTGGAGTATCTCAGACATTGGATATTCTCTCGGATTCGAATATCCGAGCTATTTTAATAATTACTTTAAAAGACTTACAGGAACAATTCCGAAATCATTAAGAACATAAATTGTTTCAATTTCTTAATTTTTTGTTTGAATATTGTTATTTCTAATTGTCGTTGCTAAAGTAATTTTGCCCTGAAATAATTAGTATTAACCCCTTATCGGTTTTTAGCTGACTAAATATAACTTCTATAAAGCGCATTCTAGCTTTCTGATTTAGTTTCCGGCACTGATATTAAAAAACAAATAATTATGAAAGAACCAGAAAATCAATTAAATGAATCTATTTTCCCAAAAGGAGACTTAGCTTCAGCGGATTATTTTACAGGAAAAGCATGGGTGAAGATGTTGGTTCCAAATGATCCGATTTTAAATACCGCCGTTGGAAATGTGGTTTTCGAAGCAAAAGCAAGAAACAATTGGCACACACATCCCGGAGGTCAAATTCTTATAGTTACCCAAGGAACAGGTTTTTACCAAGAAGTAGGGAAACCAATTCAATTGTTAAAAGAAGGCGATGTTGTAAACATTCAGCCCGAAGTTAAACATTGGCATGGAGCTTCTCCAGATGGCGAATTTACTCATATCGCAATCAGCACAAATACAGAAAAAGGTATTGTAGACTGGCTTGAACCGGTAACAGACGAACAATATAATAGCTTTAAATAATTAAAGTTGAAGTGTTGTTGGTTGATCTAACGATAATTAACGGTTTTGTTAGATCTTATTTTAAATAAAAATCAATCTCAAAAAATCAATTTTATGTCAACACTTTATACTTCCGCTATTGAAGAGGGCAAAATCCCAAATACATTTATGACTGGTGATGTTTCTTATAAAAAACAAACCAGCAATATTCATCCGGACAACACCATGATCAAAGAAGTCTCTTTCGAACCAGGTGCAAGATGCAAATGGCATATTAATGCAAGTTTACAATTATTTATCGCTACTGACGGAATTGGCTATTTTCAGGAAAAAGGCGCTGCTATTCGTTTGCTTCATAAAGATGAGGTAATTACGATTTTACCTGGCATCGAACATTGGTATGGCGCAACACCTTTCAGCCGATTTTCGCACATTAGCATCATCACAGAAATTGACAAAGGAAAAGGAATCTGGCTGGAAAGCGTTACAGATGAAGAGTACTTTAGTTTTGGAAAATAATCTAAGGTTCTGAGTTGCTAAGGTTCTAAGGGACTAAGGTTTTAAGTTGCTATGTCAAAAAAAAACTCAGAACCTTAGCATCTTAGTACCTCAGTACCTTTAAAAAAAAACAACAACAAAAACATGGAAACAAAAAACATAAAAGCCTTTGGTACAGAAGCTGCAGAAGCACCATTACAAACATTAGACATCAAACGCAGAGCAGTATTAGCGCATGACGTAGAAATCGAAATTCTATACTGCGGAATCTGCCATTCAGATTTGCACTCGGCAAGAAATGAATGGCACGGAACAGTTTATCCAATAGTTCCGGGACACGAAATTGTTGGACGAGTAACAAAAGTGGGAGATCACGTAAAACATTTTAAAGTTGGCGATCTTGCCGGAGTTGGCTGTATGGTTGACTCTTGCAGAGAATGCGAGCATTGCAAAAATGATTTAGAGCAGTTTTGTGATGAAGGAAGTACGTTGACTTTCAATTCTCCGGACAAACATTTAGGCGGACAAACTTTTGGAGGATATTCTCAAAGTATTACAGTCGATGAAAATTATGTATTGCATATTTCAGATAAACTCGATCTTGCAGGAGTTGCGCCTTTACTTTGCGCAGGAATCACAACTTATTCTCCATTAAAACACTGGAAAGTTGGTCCTGGACAAAAAGTCGGAATCGTTGGTATTGGCGGTTTAGGACATATGGGAATCAAATTGGCAAAAGCAATGGGTGCTCATGTCGTAGTTTTCACAACTTCATTGTCTAAAACTGAAGATGCAAAACGTCTTGGAGCAGATGAAGTAGTTTTATCTACAGATGCTGATCAAATGGCAAAACATGCCAAAACACTAAACTTTATCTTAGACTGTGTATCTGCAGAGCACAATATAGACTCGTATTTGAATTTACTTAAAGTAGATGGAACGCTAACTTTGGTTGGTGCGCCTATGGAACCACTTCCGGTAACTTCGTTTAGTCTTTTATTAGGAAGAAGAAGTTTTGCAGGATCAATGATTGGCGGAATTGCAGAAACTCAGGAAATGCTGGATTTTTGTGCAGAACACAATATCACTGCAGATATCGAATTGATTGGTGTTAACGAAGTAAACGATGCTTACGAAAGATTGCTTAAAGGAGATATTAAATATCGTTTTGTAATTGATATGGCTTCTTTGAAGTAGCTAAGGGACTAAGGTTCTGAGTTGCTAAGTTTTAAAACTTTGCGACTTAGCGTCTTTGCGAGATTTTGAAAATTTTATAAATACTTAAAAGGTCTGACTTCAATAACGTCGGGCCTTTTTTTTGTTCTTTTAAAAACATATATCATTTAATTATTAATTTTGAAAAGGAACAACCAAATCCTATTTTGCTTTGAATAAACAATCGATTCCTACTTTATCAGTCGGTAATATCCTTGGAGAAGAAACCTTAGATATTACTTTGTTTCGCCATAGCGTAAAGGGACGAAATGAGTTTGAGCAACCTCATAAACACGATTTCTATCTCGTTTTTTTTGTGGAAAAAGGTTCGGGTATTCACAATGTTGATTTTACAAAACATAATGTAAGCGATTATCAGGTTTATTTTATCAGACCCGGACAAGTTCATAATTGGTCTTTAAATGTTGATACTACAGGATTTCAGTTGATGCTTTCGGGCGAAATTGTTACTATTTTTCCTAATTTGATTCAGTTTCCGTTTTTTGAACAAAGCGTTCCCGCTTGTCTTTCTTTAAATGAGGAAGAATTTTTGGGATTTAAAAATCAATTACAGGGAATAGAATCGATATTACCTCAAAATGATCAGCTTACAAAAGAAATTGTATTGCTTCGTTTGCATTTATTATTGAAATTGCTGCAAAAGGAGTTTTTAAAACAATTTCCCGAACATGAATCGGCTACAAAACCTGAAAAAGTGATTAAAAATTTCATTGCATTACTTGACAGTCATTTCAATCAGGAATCATCAGTTAACTTTTATTCGAATAAACTAAATATTACACCTAATTACCTTAATATCCTTTCTCAGAAATATTTAAAAATGCCCGCTGGCGATGTTATAAAAGAGAGAACCATACTCGAAGCCAAGCGTTTACTGACAAGTACAGATTTGTCTATAAAAGAAATTGCGTATCAGCTTGGGTTTAATGATAATGCTTATTTCAGTAAAGTATTTAAAAAGTATGCAGGGAAATCACCCGGAGATTTTAAAGAAAGTTATAATTTTTACCATCCTTATCCGTAATATTACCGTTCTCATTTTAAATTCTATACGATTTTTGCAAAGCAATCTTTTTTATTGCTAACAGGATTTTTTAAAATAAAACCAACCTGCAAAATTCAAATACAATTTATGGAAGAAAATAAAATAAGCAGAAAGAAATTCTTAGGACTTGGAGCCGCAGCAACCGGAGCCGCTTTGTTTTCGGGAATTGGCGGAAACGCAATGACAAATGTGATGTCTTCAGAAAATAAAGGCGGAGATCTGAAAGAGTATATTTTAATCAATGTTCGATTAGAAGACGGCTTTGAATACAACGAAAAAAATGAAGTTGTAGCGACCAAAACAGCTTTGTATAATATTCATATTGCCAATGGTAAAATTAAAAGTATTACATCAGGAAAGCCAGCTTTAAAAATAAAAACAGTTGACGCAAAAGGATTTTTGATGCTTCCGGGATTACGTGATATGCACATTCATATCGATAAAACGTATTATGGAAGCGGAACCTGGAATGCCGCGCCAAGAAAAGGCTACACGGTAAAAGATATGATTACGCTGGAGCAAACACTGATTCCGAAATTATTGCCAGATTCTCAGCATAAAGCCGAAGAAGCAATTAAATTAATGCAAAGTCAGGGAAGTTATTTTGCCCGTTGCCAATGTAATATAGATCCTGTAAGCGGATTGAAAAGTTTAGAACACTTACAAGCAGCATTAGAGAAAAATAAAGACAGTTTTGGTTGGGAAATCGTAGCTTTTCCGCAACACGGAATCCTTTATTCAAAGTCAGAACCTTTGTTGAGAGAAGCTGCCACAATGGGAATTGACTTTATTGGCGGACTTGATCCTACAAATGTTGACGGAAATATGGAAAAATCACTTGATGTTATGTTTCAAATTGCACTTGATAATAATAAAGGCGTTGACATACATTTACATGAATCAATACCTTCTGGTAAGGCCGCGATCGAATACATGATTAAAAAGACTGAAGAGAATAAACAATTACAAGGAAAAACATATATAAGTCACGGTTTTGCTCTTGCCAAAATGGATCCAAAAGATTTGGAGAAAATTGCCGAGCAAATGGGAAATCTTGGAATAGGAGTAGTGTCAGGAATTCCGATTGGGAAAATAGTTATGCCAATTCCGACTTTGAAAAAGTATGGTGTAAAATTGATGACCGGAACTGATAGTATTGTCGATCATTGGCAGCCTTTCGGAAGTTGCGATATGCTCGAAAAAGCAAAATTATGCGCACAACTTTACGGTTGGACAGATGAATATAATCTAAGCAGATCTTTGCACATCGCCACAAAAGATGAAATATTACCGCTTAATGATGCCGGAACCCGCGTATGGCCGGCAGTTGATAACGAAGCCGATTTCATTCTGGTAAAAGCAAGCTGTTCCGCTGAAGCCGTAGCACGTTTACCGAAAAGAGAAGGCGTTTTTTATAAAGGTAAAATGATTGCTGGAAAGTTGAGTTGATAGGTTCAAAGGTTCAGAGGTTCAAAGAGACAAAGGTTTTGTAGAGGCGCACAGCAGTGCGTCTTTTTTTTTGTGTTTAATGGGCATGTTTTTATTCTTACTGATTGTATATTTATTTTACATCCTTTGCGTATGATGGATTAAAATCCATCTCTACAATATATCTTGTTCCTCCGGAACTGCTTGACAAAATTGCGGATTCAGCCTTTGTCTCTTTGCGCCTAAAAAAGAAAAAACTTAGTACCTCAGAACCTTAGTAACTTAGAGCCTTAAAAACGAAAAACCCCTCAAGCAATTCAACTCTCGAGGGGTTTTGGAAAATAAATAACAATCGATTATTTTTTTTGAGGTTCTAAGGTACTAAGATGCTAAGTTTCTAAGTTCAATCTCTAAAAAAAACCTTAGAACCTCAGAACCTTAGTATCTCAGTACCTTTAAAAAAATCTACTTTTTATCTAAATCTTGTTTTAGCAATTTTGCATGCTCTAAATGAGCTGTAAGCGGTGCTATATTATTTGAAGCCCAAAGCTTAACGTCTTGGTCTTTTGCATCTTCGGTTGCTTCTTGCAATTCTTTAATTGCTTTTTCGTGTCCGTCGATCATCATGTCAGCGAACTTTTTATCAAAATCAAGACCCGATTTTTCATTTAGTTTTTTGTATTCCTCTTTTCCATCTTCGGTAATCGAAATTGGTAAAGTGAAGTTTTTAGCTTTAGCTAAAGCACTAACTTCAGAAGCCGATTTGGTATGCTCATCAACAAGCATTTTTCCAAATTTCTTCACCTCAGGATTGGTACTTTTTGTTTGAGCCAGTTTTCCGATTTCGATTTCAGCAAGATTCACTTCTGCGATATCTACTAAAAACTCCGAATCATCTTTTTTCTCCGCAATAGAGTCAAATTTGGCTTCGTTTGTATCTTCAGCAACTTCTTTTGGATCTTCTTGTTTCGTTTCGTTTTTACAAGAATTCAGAAATATTATAATTAGTCCTGCTCCCAAAATTGCTTTTCCGGCTATTAGTATTCTTTTCATGATTTTATAGTTTAAATGTTATAATGTAAAATTATTCAGATTGTAAAGGAATGTCTTACAGCATTTTTGGATAATGTTACAGGATTTGGATATTAATTGTATAAACCAGTATTTATACGTGGTTTTTGGTTTTTATTTATTAGTATACTTGTTTTTAATAAAATTTTATATAGATATGGTTTTCCGTAAAATAGATATTTATAAAAATCTAATATTTGTTTTGGATTCATGTAATTTGAATCAAATTATAATTATAAATAAAAAAATAATCATGAAGAAATTAATACTATTACTAATAATTACAATGTCAATTTCTTGTAATCAATCAAAACAATCAAAAACAGAAAGTTCCAGTGTAATTGATATTAAGAATATTGCAGGTAAAAGAGAAATGGAAGTTGAAAAAATACTTGGAAAGCCAAATAAAGTAGAATCGTTTTCTGAGAGTTCTACACCATGTAAAAATACTACTTGCCAAAAAGGTTATTATCAAAATAATAAATTTGAAATAATATTTATAAATGAGAAAGCTGATTGGATAACAATTAATGACTTAGAAAAATATGATTTTAATGAAGATAATATTGAAATATTTGGATTATCAAAAGTAGAGCCTGAATTTAAAAATGCTCAAAATTTAATAAGATGGAAAAATATTGAAGGACTTAATGAAATCACTATTTTTAATAATGGATTAGATAAGATTTCTTATGTCTATATTAAGGTTTTAACTGAGTAAAGTAATGGAAAGAGCAGACTATAATAATCAACCTAATATTAATAATCAAAAGAGTTAAATTGATTATTTATCACCTATAAAAGATACAAATGAAACCTAGGCTGCTGGCGCGAGTGTCTCGCTCGTGCGTATAATCTCAATCATTTCAAATTCTAAAGGACTAATGTTTTTCTATTTATAATTCTTATTCTATGTTTTCACGAGCGGGACGCTCGCGCTAGCAGGGAAAATTAATAAAAAATCTTATCTTAGTTTTATGAAAAATTCAGAGATCATCATAAAAGCAGCAACTCTTGCAGATTTACCTGGAATTGTAAAACTTCAGAAAGAGAATCAAATCGCTCAAGGCGGAAGTTTATCAGCAGAACTTACTCTAGAACAAATTCAGGAGATGATGAGCGATATGCCGCAAATTGTTGCAATTGTTGATGATGAGGTTGTTGGTTTTTTATTGACGACTTCGCAAGAGGTGAATAAAAAACGAAATTTAGCGATTGTAGATGCAATGTTTACTTCGTATAAAGCTAATCCGGATTCGTATATTTATGGTCCTGTTTGTGTAAGTAATACGCAACGCGGAAAAGGTTTGGCGCAACTTATGTTTAGAGAACTTTTGCAGAAAGAACCTAATCGGGAAGGGGTATTATTCATAAAAAGCGATAATGAAGCTTCTCTGAGAGCGCATGAAAAAATGGGAATTAAAAAAGTTAGCAGCTTTAAGTTTAACAATGCTGATTTTGATGTTTTTGCTTATTCTTTCTCATAATATAAAATAAGAAATAGATAAATAACTTTAAAGAACTAAAATAGCCAATGGAAAACATTACTTCAGAAAAAAGTCTAAAAGATAAGATTGCTAATATTTCAAATCAAAAACTCTTTTTTATTACGTTGGGCTTGATAATTCTAAATTCAATTTTTATGATTCTCATGTCAAGAATAATGGGTACGTACAATCTAGACGGCACTTACAATTCAGCGAATAGTTCTGCAATGATAATTAGTGGAATTGCAGGACTTGTGATCAGTTTTCCTGTATTGTGTCTGTTTTTAGCATTCATTACAACAATTTTTATTAATAAAGATATGCCTTATAAGAAACGTTATTTAAAAGGATATTTATTCACTTTAATTATTATAAATACAATCTTTGCAATTAGGCTAGCTTATAATGTATTACAAGGATAAGGTAATGGTGTAATTACATAATTTAGTAAAAATCCCAATTCGATAAGAATTGGGATTTTTTTATGTCTGAATTTTAAAAGTATGACATAGAGTTAATTATGAAAATTATTACAGAAATTCTATAACAACTTGCGCTTATTTATAAACGAATTTTGAAATACCATATTGACAGAATTATTAATCTTAAATTTTTTCAAGTCATGCCAGATTCAAGAATTAAAAATGAAGAACAATATCGAGCACTTTTAGAAATAGGATACAGCAAGGAAAAAGCGGCTCGAATTGCCAATACGCCAGACGCTGGTGTAAAAGGCGGACATGCGAAACCATACAACGAATGGACTAAAGCCGAATTGTATCAGCAAGCACGAAGAGTTGGTATTGCGGGACGTTCTTATATGTCGAAGAAGAATCTTATTCACTCTTTACGAAACAATTAAAACAGAATAAATAATATGCCACTCCTGATAGTTAGCGGGAGGAAAGATAAATTGAATATCGGAAATAATCTTTTTTAAATCTTTAATCCCGATAGTTATCTGGAGTGGCTATTAAATAAAATTACCAAGATGAATGCAGCAGCCAAAACCGAAAAATTAATGAATCAATTGATCAAAACGCCACATTTGGTGATCGATAAACTGGATTTAGTTTATATAAACAATCAAAAATTACCTATTGAACGTTGCGAAGGCGAGGAGGGTTTTGTGTATAAAAAGAACGGAAGATGCATTAAACAAAAAAGCGAATTGAAACGCTTTAGCAGTTTGGTACTTCCGCCGGCTTGGGTAAATGTTCAGATTTCGGATTTGCCAAATGCTCATTTGCAAGCCGTTGGTCTGGACGATAAAAACAGAAAACAATACAGATACCATCCTAAATGGAATTTGATTAGAAATCAGACTAAATTCTACAAAATAGCAGAATTTGGAACCAAATTGCCTTTAATCAGAAAACAAGTCGACGAAGATTTAGAACAAAAAGAATGGTCGAAAGAAAAAGTAATCGCTTTGGTGATTAGGCTAATGGAAGAAACGCATATCAGAATCGGAAATGAGAAATATGCCAAAGACAATAAATCATACGGGCTTTCGACTTTAAGAAAACGCCACATCAATATCAATAAAAACTCCCTGAGATTTGAATTCATCGGAAAAAAAGGAAAGAAACACACGATCACAACCCGAAACAAGCAATTGGTAAAATTAGTGAGTCGCTGTGAGGAGATTCCGGGTTGGGAAGTTTTTAAATATTACGATAAAAACGGAGAAAGAAAGGTTTTGGACAGTCATATGGTCAATGAATATTTGCATGAAATTTCAGGAGAATATTTTAGCGCCAAAGACTTTAGAACCTGGGCGGCATCGATTGTGTTTTTTGAAACTTTAATGGATATTGGAATTACGTCTGACGAAAAAGAAATCAAAAAGAACATCTTGTCTGCTTTTGATACTACGGCAGAAGCTTTGGGAAATACCAGAAATGTATGCCGCAATTATTACGTTCATCCGTTATTGGTTTCGACTTATGAAGACGGTTCGATTCAGAAATATTTTGATCGCGCCAAAAAATGCCGAAGCAATAAATCTAATTTTTCGCATAGCGAAATTGCCTTTTCAGAACTTATACAGAACTATCAAATCAATTTGACTTAAAAGTGATTTAATAGCGCTAAAAATAGAATGTTTTGAGTTAATGCATCTCTTTAAAAAGCATGAAATTTGAGTAACAAACAAAATCATTATCAACTAAAATCACAAGCTTATGTTACGTTATACAGTTATCTTTATTATTCTCGCTATAATAGCCGGAATATTTGGTTTTGGCGGAATTGCCGCCGGAGCAGCAAGTATTGCTAAAGTTTTATTCTTCATATTCTTAGTTTTATTCATTATATCACTAATTAGCGGAAGAAAAAGCATTTAGTCTCAGACAAATAAAATAAAAGTAAAAAAACGGCACATATATCTCGGTAAATGTGTCGTTTGTATTTTCAAAAAATATAAAAAATAGAATTATGGGAACAAAGAGCGGTGCTTACCAGGATGTTTACATCAAAAGAGACGATGAAATGGTAAGCTTAAAAAACGATGTAACGGATTTCTGCGAAAAATACTTAAAACCTGTACATCAACAAAACTGGGATTGGTCGACGCGTGATTTCGAAAATCCTAAAAATGATCCAACAATTGCCGAAGCAAGAGCAATTGCAAACGTGGTTTTTAAGGATTTGAACGATAAAAAAGAAACTGACGTTGATTTGTCCACCATGAATAATGTCGAGTCAATCAAGGCTTATTTGAATCCGAAAAGTAAATATGAAGCTTTTAATATGGAAGAATTTGCTTTTGCTTTGAAAGTAGAACTCGAACACGGAAAAATTAAAGACGTCAACGTAACCAATAATCATCCGTTTTTGACCGCTATGATTGCTCTCGCACATATGACCGAAAGTCTCACGTATTACAAAAGATTAAAAGTCATGGAAGCCGAAGGTGAGATCTACGAAATCATGCGCAAAATCGAAAACAGCAAAACCGGAAAGGATAAATGGTATAAAGAACTTATCAAAGCCGAAGAAGAACTAATAGAAGCCCGAACCGGACTCGCAGAACGCTTAGAAAAAATGGATGATATACCGGTTTTGGAAATTATTGGGGATTAGAAGGGGAAAATAGAGGCAAGAGAATAGATGTAAGAGGCAAGATGAAAGATTATAGACGCTAGAAAATAGATTATAGAAAATAGACTAAAGTTTACAAGAGCTGAGGTAATAAAAATGTCTAGTTCCTGCGGAACTTATTACGCACAATCTTGTCATTCTGAGGAACGAAGAATCTCTGCGAGAAACTCTACAAAGATTGGCGATTATGCTTGTCGAGCTACTTACGGGGATTCTTCGTTCCTCAGAATGACAAATAATGGGGTTTCTGTTTCAGAGAAATAAAAAATTTCACATAAAAAAAACCGTTAAGCAATTAACGGTTTTTTCTTTAATGCAACAAAGTTTCAAAGTAATAATAATTCAAAGTTTTTTAAAATTAGTCCTTTTACTCCTTCGAATCTTCAGTCTATAATCTATAATCTTGCCTCTTGCTTCTTTCTTCTATAATCTAGCCTCTATTCTCTAACATCTATTTTCTCAGAGTCTTCATCTTCCTGAACATCATCTTCAATATATTCTTCTTCCTCTTCATCGTCCTGATCGAGATCTTCTAAATCATCCTCAGTTTCATTAAAGTCATCTTCCAGAACATCTGACGGATTGTCGAATTCGTCGTTAACCTCGTCGGCGATGTTGTTGCCGTTTAGATCCAGTTTTTCAAGATATAAATCGTCACTATCGTGTTTTAGGTCTTTTTCGGTATGAAAATCATCGTCTAAATCCTCTTCGTCTGCAATTTGATCAGGATTTGGTTTATTTGGGTTGTAACCATTTCTAATTGTATAACCACGCTCAGCGATTTCTCGGGTATTATCATCGCTTTCTTTCATGTCATCGATATCATATAGCTCTTCGTTCATAAGAGTGCTTCTATCGTCCTTATTTTGATTTTGATTTCTAGGATCTTTATTTCCTTTAATCGTGCTGTATTTATTATCTGTAGTATTCATGATATTTAATTTTAGTGTTATATATACAAATCTAATACTGAAACAGGAGGATTGCATTATAGAATTATAAAGTCTAATTGTATAATTAACAGATGTTTATTTGTTTGGATTTAAGTTTTCTGTATAAAAAAAGACCGTTAAATCAATAACGGTCTTTTTGGTAGAATTCAAAAATATTAATTGTCGTTTCTTTCTAAATCATCATCATCAAAATGATCTTCGTCTTCAATATGTTCTTCTTCGTCAAAATCGTTTGGTTCAGGAAGAATGTTATCATCTTGCTCCGTTTTTTCGATAAAATCATCTTCATTTATAACTTGTTCCTCATTCGGAATATTTTCGTTTCTCGTAATACTATCTTTTTTCAGAAGATTATCAATCGCATTATCAATAAGAATTGCAGTATCTACATCTAAATGACCTTTTTGATATTGTTTATGAAAAAAAAGTATCGCTTCCTGATAAATAGTATCTGTAGTATGTGATTTCATTTTAGTATGTTTTTTTAATTTTCAACAATACAAATCTATCTTACAAAACAAAAAAAAGTCTTACAGAATTCTAAAATCTCGTTGTATAATATACAGGTGTTTAGAATGCAATTTTAGTCTATAATGATATAACTAGTCTGATAATCAAGTGGGTAATTTTATCAAATATTAATCTAATAAAATTATTACCATGAAAACTACTGATAGTAAAAAAGAAACTACTTCGAAACAAGAAGTAAAAAAAGGAGCCACAAAACCAAAATCAGATGCAGCATCCGGATTAACCGAATTATTTGAAAATGGATTAAAAGACATCTATTGGGCCGAAAAAGCGCTTACGAAGGCAATCCCTACAATGACCAAAAACGCGACGTCAGCGGACTTAATAGAGGCTTTAAACAGCCATTTGACCGAAACCGAAGAACATGTCATTCGATTAGAGAAAGTTTTTGAACTTATTGATCAAAAAGCAACCGCCAAAAAATGCGATGCAATGGCAGGCTTAATCGAAGAAGGAAAAGGGATTATTGAAGAAACTGAAATTGGGGTTGTACGTGATGCAGGTATTATCGCAGCAGCACAAAAAATCGAACATTACGAAATCGCTACTTACGGAACTTTAAGACAATTTGCTGAAACATTAGGCTGGGCCGAAGTTGCCACTTTGTTAGAACAAACACTTGAAGAAGAAAAAGGAGCCGACAAAAAATTGACCATTATTGCTGTGGACGCCATAAATCTTGAAGCTGCAGAAGCAGATTAATTACAGAATAACAACTAAGAAAGTGCGGCTTTTAAGCGGCACTTTTTTGGTTTATAAAAAGAAAAGATTATGCCAGAAGGTCCGTCAATAGTGATTTTAAAAGAAGAAGTGCAGCAGTTTACCGGACAGAAAGTGATTTCGGTTTCGGGAAATAGCAGCATTGATATTCAAAGGCTCAGCGGTAAAACGATTCTTGAGTTTAAAACCTGGGGAAAGCATTTTTTAATTTGTTTCGAAGGATTTACAGTCAAAATTCATATGCTCATGTTTGGTACTTATCGCGTTAACGAACGAAAAGAAAGCAAACCAAGACTAAGTATGGTTTTTAAGAACGGAGAACTTAACTTTTATACCTGTTCAATCAAAATTTTGGAAGGTGATATTAACGCGCTTTACGATTGGGAAGAAGATGTGATGAATGAGAATTGGAATCCCAAAAAAGCAAAACAAAGTCTCGATAAAATTCCAAATGAGATGATTTGTGATGCAGTTTTAGATCAAAACATTTTTGCAGGAGTAGGGAATATCATTAAAAATGAAGTTTTGTATCGATGCAGGATTCATCCCGAATCTTTGGTTGGTAAAATTCCAAAGAAAGATCTGAAACAAATTATTGAGGAATGTTCGATCTATAGTTTTGAATTTTTGCATTGGAAGAAAAATTACGAACTGAAAAAACATTGGCTGGCATATACAAAAACAACTTGTTTAAGATGCAATCTTTCCATGAAAAGAAAGCATACGGGAAGGAGAAATCGCAGAAGTTTTTTCTGTACTAACTGTCAAAAATTACATTTATGAAAAATGAAGTTTTAATAGGATGTTCAAGTTACAATAATCGGCTTTGGAAGGGAATTTTTTACCCTGACAATTTGTCTGGTTCAGAGTTCTTTGAGTTTTATTGCCAGTACTTTAGCACATATGAGTTCAACGGAAGCTTTTATAGGTTTCCGACGATAAAAATATTTGAAAACTGGTACAATAAGACGCCGGAAAATTTTATTTTTTCAGTAAAAGCACCAAAAGAAATCACTCATATTAGAAAATTTACGGATTGCGAAACGCTAATTTCTGACTTTTATAAAGTTTGCAAAACAGGCTTAAAAGAGAAATTAGGATGCGTTTTATTTCAGCTTCCGCCGAGTTATCACTTTAGTTCTGAAAAACTCCATCTGATTATTGACAATTTGGACTTAAAATTCAAAAATGTAGTCGAATTTCGCCATGAAAGTTGGTGGAATCAAGAAGTTTGGGACGCTTTTCGAGCGCATAATATCACGTTTTGCAGCGTAAGTCACCCGCAATTACCTGAGACAATTTTTAAAAATTTTCCACTGATTTATATTAGACTTCACGGAAAACCAAAGATGTTTTACTCTAGTTATTCACTTGAAGAATTACTTTATATGAAGAATGAAACTACTTTAAAATCAGTGTTTGTATATTTTAATAATACCGCGAGTGAAGCAGGAATTCTGAATGCTTTGGAGTTACAGAAAATGATGAGGTAAAAAAAGTTTAACCGCAAAGTTCGCAAAGATTTACGCAAAGGTCGCAAGGTTTAATTTCTTTGCGTTCTTTGCGTTTTTTTTCTTTGCGAACTTTGCGGTTAAACAATTCTTTGCAATTAAGTTCTTAATTCTTCAATGTCAAATTTCCTTCAATTCCATCGTCCATTGTTTTACCGGTTACCAGAGCAGTAGCCATTTTTGCAATTGCTGCCATTTTCCCGTTTTTAGTGTCCCAATAATAGCCATCTTCCGGAACTACTTTGATAACGCTTAAGTTTGGATCGTTTTCACCGCCTGGCATCCAGACTTTAACAATTGGATCCCATAATTCTTTAATCGTTTCGCGATCGTACGAAATACTTGCGGTTCCGTGTAGTGTTAGGAATTTGTCGTGTGGCTCCGAAAAGAAAATCTCAACCTGAGGATTCAGTGTGATTTCGGCATTGTGGCTGCTGTTTCGGTCGGATAAAAACCAAAGTTGTCCCAAATCATCAATTTTCTGAACAGACATTGGTCGCGATAATAATCTGTAATCGTTGTAAGTGCAAAACATACATGTTTTTATATTTGCTGCCAGATCTTTTATTTTGTCTACAGCAAATTCGTTCGTAAGGTCTTTATGATCTCCCATGATTTTATAATTTTTAGTTAGTTATTCGCTAAAATGAAATCTTTAAATAGCTCATTTTTTGAGTTATAGATTAATCAGCTTCATTTAAAACTTAAGAATAGTAAAGTTGGGTTATTTATATTTTTTCGGGTTATAGAATTTGATTTAAAACTTATTATATTCCAATTTAAAAATCTCTTTTGTCAGAAATTAAAACAAAATATTTTAGCTATATTTGAAAAATATTACAACCCTATTTATACAATACCACATGGCTGAATTTACTATTTTTTACACCGATGATGATGAAGACGATTTGAGCATTTTTACAGATGCAGTTGAATCATTGCCAAAAAAAATAAAACTTCAGACGTATTCTGGAGGAGAAAAGCTATTGAATGCAATTTACAATCCGCCGCCAACGCCTCATGTTGTCTTTTTGGATTTGAATATGCCGGGTAAAAATGGTTTTGATGTCTTGGCTGAACTTAAAAATTCGGAAGAAAAGAATGATATTCCGGTTATTATTTTCTCTACTTCAAATGAGCCAAGTATCATTGAAAGATGTAGAAATTTAGGCGCCAGTTATTTCATTACCAAGCCTATTTTAATGAAAGATATTGTAAGATCTATCGAACACGCAATCGAAATCGACTGGGATAAATTCAAGCCAAGCGAAAAAGACTTTGTTTATAAGTCTTAAACAAACAATTTCGTTGGGTTTAATTGGTGTGAAACTATTGTAATTCAGGAATATATATGTCAAAAGTGGCACCTTTGTCCTTTTCGCTATTTGCGGTTATAATTCCTTTATGATTTTCAACAATCTTTTTTACGATTGCAAGACCAATTCCGGTTCCGGCAAACTCAGTTTCAGTGTTTAAACGCTGAAAAACTTCAAAGATGCGTTCCTTGTATTCTGCATCAAAGCCAATTCCGTTATCAGAAATTTTTAGATGATAATAAATCTTATCCGGAAAATCAACAGGCTGTTTTAGGCTATTTCCTTTGATTCTCTCCGCTTTAATTTCTATAACTGGCACAATGTCTTTTCGGGAGAATTTTAACGCATTACTGATCAAATTATGCAATAATTGTCTAAATTGAAACGGAATTACAGTTACTTCACCCAAAGGATGAAAATTGATCTGAGCATTTTTCTCTTCAATACGTTCCGAAAAATCGCTTGTAATTTCCTCAGCAATATCATCAAGATTAACGGTCACAAAAACGCGTTCTGCCGAATTTGTTCTTGAATACGTTAACAAATCCTGAATCAAAGTCTGCATTCTTTTTGCTGCAAATTCAATTCGGCTTAAATAAGTTTTGGCATTCGCCGAAATATTTTGCTCATCTAAATCTGCCAATCGACTGGCAAAAGTTTGAATTTTTCGAAGTGGTTCCTGCAAATCATGACTTGAGATGTAAGCAAAAGACTGAAGTTCAATATTCATATTGATCAAGTCTCTGTTTTTAATTTCCAGCTGTTCTGTTCGTTCATGAACTTCTTTCTCCAATCGATTGGTAAAATCCTTTTGATCTTGAATATCAGTACTTGTACCAACCCACATTTGAATCTTTCCTTCTGAATCTTTCTGAGCAATGGCGCGGCTTAATTGCCATCTGTATGCACCATCAAAGCGACGAAAACGATGTTCTAATAAAAAGTCATTTCCGGTTTTTATAGATTCCATCCACGTGTTTACGTTCTCTTCGCGATCATCAGGATGAATAATTTGCAGCCAGCCATGTTTATCAATTTCGTTTTTATCTAAACCTGAAAAATTATAAACGGATTGATTAAAATAATTCAGATTTCCCATAGCATCACTTGTCCAGACAAATTGTGGCATAGAATCGGCCAAAAGCCTGAATTTTTGCTCGCTTTTCATCAAGATTTCCCGACCTTCTTTTTCATCCGTAATATCCATTACAGTTCCAATCATTTTAATAGGTTCTTTACTTTCGTCAAAAAATATTTTACCATGAGCCCTAATCCAGGCTATAGATTCGTCAGGTTTAATAATACGGCATTCGTATTTGTAAATGCTTGATTTGAGTGCTATTGTATATGCTTTTTCTAAAATAGGAAGATCTTCAGGATATATCTGACTCAAAATTTGCGGACGTGTAATTTTTACGGCTTTATCCAAACCAAAAACCATCGGTAAATTCTCAGAGTATATTAATTTCTGATTCGAAACATTCAAATCCCAGGTTGCGATTTCGGCAATTTCAGCAGCGAGACGAGCTCTTTGTTCTGCATTTTCTACTTTTTTTCGGGCTTTGACTTTATCTGTAACATCGTTTACAGTGACCATAATGCCTGATATTTTGCCTTCTTTTTCGAATAAAGGCGTGTATTGATAATCAAGATAAAATTTCTGAAGTTTTCCTTTGATATCAACATATGCAATTGCTTCTTTTTCCTTGACAATTTTTCCTTTATTCAAAACTTCGTCAAGTAGTTCGGGGTATTTTTGTCCTTGCAATTCGGGAAAAACTTCAAGCAAAGGCTGACCAATAGTTTCATTTTCTTTCTTCTGCCAGATGGTTTTCATCATCGTATTATTGGCCAATTCAATCGTGTGATCTTTTCCTCTAAAAATTGCCATCGCAATAGGAGAGTCCATTACCAGTTTTCTAAAAGCAGTTTCACTTTCTGTCAGGAGATATTTAGCTTTTACAGCTTCTGTTACTTCATGCGAAACAATTATGACGCCTGATATACTGCCATCTTCTTCCCTTAAAGGATGAAAAACAAGATTAAAATAGCAATTTTCCTTTCGCCCATAACGGTTTAAAGTAACCGATAATTCATCTGTATAATACGGAATACCATCTTGGTAAACCTTATAAAGCAAGGGATAAACAGTATCTCTGGCTTCCGGAACAGAAGTAAAAACGGGCTTCTCCAGAACCTCTTCTTCGGTTTTATCTACAATTTGCAAGTATGTTGCATTAGCCATTTCTACAATTAAATCAGCGCCTCTAAGAATTGCAATTCCCAATGGAAGCTGCTTTACAGTATCTTTAAATCGTTTTTCACTTTCTTCAACAGCATTTCGGGAAACCACCTGAAGCGTAACATCATTTGCAATTGCAACAATTCCCGAAATTGTTCCGTCAGGCTCTTTTAAAGCTTCATAAACTACATTGATAAACGTATTTACGATTTTCCCTTTTCGGGTTAACTTTACAGGAAGCTCGTAAGCCATGAATTTTTCGCCTGTCGTATAAACTGCTTCCAGAATATCTTCGAGACCTTGACCTGTAACTTCCGGTAAAGCTTCAAAAATGGGTTTATTAATGACGTCGTCTATCTTACGTTCCCAAATTTCAAGCATCAATTCATTGGCGATTTCGACAACATAATCTTTTCCTCTAAAAATACACATCGCATTTGGCGTCTGAAGAATGTTGTTTCGATAACGTTCATTACTGTTTTCAAGCTTTTTTAGAATATTTACCTTATCAGTTGTTTCATTGCAAATAACCAAAACGCCGTCAATTTTGCCTTCATCATTATTAACCGGACTATAACTGAAAGTCCAGTAAACATCTTCCATTTTTCCGTTTCTATATATTGGCAAAAGTTGGTCTTCGTGCCAAGTAGCTTCGCCTTGAGTGAGAACCTGATCGATCAAAGGTTTGATAAAATCCCAGATTTCAGGCCAGAATTCGGCACCTTTTTGTCCTAATATTGCAGGATGTTTTCCGTCGTTTCCAAGACTTGGGCGATAGGCATCATTATAAAAGCAAATATGATCAGGACCCCAAAATAAAAACATCGGAAATTTTGAGTTCAAAAGAATTCCCAACGTAGTACGCAAACTTTGTGGCCATGAATCAACACTTCCAACCGGAGTTTTGCTCCAGTCTTTTGCACGTGTCAATACGCCCATTTCACCTCCGTTTGCGAGGAAATCGTGATTTTTTGTACTCATTCTAATGTTGCATTTTGGTTTTGATAAAGTATTTTAAGTCTCTAAGAAAGTAGAGAATTGTTAAAATTAGTAAAATATACTAATGATTTCCTATCAATTTTTGAATGAGCTAATAATTAAATCTATTGAGTTAATTTTATTTGGTTTCAATCCTGAAATTTGAATAAACAATAGATTCAGGAAATCTTAAACGCACTAAAATCATGAAAAGAGAGCAAAAACACGAAACCGACTATATAAAAAAGTACCAAGACGAAGGTTATACGGCTAATTATTTATTTGCAGACGGAACGCTACTGGATTCTGAAACTAAATATGCTTATCAGCCTGACGAAATATTCATCGTAGCGCATCATCGATATGAAGGTATGAGTGATCCGGATGATATGTCGATATTATATGTCATCGAAACAAAAGATCAAAAAAAAGGAACGCATTTATTAGGATACGGACCTACAGCAGATCTCGAAGAAGCCGAATTTTTTAAAGATATCCCAAAAGCGAATTACGCTAAAAACGCGGATATCAACGAACTTACATAAGATAAAATAGAGAAGTATTTTTATTTTGCTGGGGAGCAGTTGTTTCAGATTTATCTGGAGCAGCTGCTTTTTTTTTTTGAGGTTCTGAGGTTCTGAGTTGCTAAGGTTCTAAGGTTTGAATGTGTCAATTAGATAATTAGTCAATTAGATAATTTACTGAATGCTTAAATTATTAATTGGCGTCAGTTTAAATTTTGATTCTTTGCATTAGCTGGTTTCTCGTTTGCACATTTCACATTTTACTTTTTACAATTGACAATCTAATAATAATTATGAAATATCTCTCTGAAATTGTATAAGGGTTTGATTTGCAATAAGTACGAAATTTGACTTATAGAATTACAATAAAAACCAAAGTTGTTTTTTGTACGTAAATAAGTACTAACCACTTTATTTAAACTGAACCAAAATGAAAAAACTTTACTTAAATACAGGAGGATTTGATACTATTTTTAATGATCTTAAAGATAGTTTTAATGGCAAATTGATTACCAATAACAATGAATATACTTTGGCTATTAAGTCAAAATGGGCAAAAGGAACGATTACAGGCGTTTGTTTTGAAAACAGAATGTCGCATTTGACTTTTGATCTTATATTTAATTGTGATGTAAGTTTAAGTATTGAATCTTTTCACTCTGCGCCAATATTTTTTGCGCATTGCGAAAAAGGAAACCTGACACATAGTTTTGGTATAAATGGAGAAAAAAAGAGTCTTTCAAAAAATCAAACCGGTATTTTAAATAATACATCATTGGTAAACAGTCTTTTGTCTTTTGATAGTCACAAACATATTCAGTTTTCATTGATTGGCGTTCCAACAGAAAATTCAGGAACAGAAGAGAACCAGGAATTAATCACTGACCTGAAAAAAAGGTTTACAAATGAAACAGGAAATTACATTTATGTAACATCTGGAAATTCTAAAGTTGCCCAAAAATGGCAAGAATTAAAAACCGTTCCTCAACAAGGAATCGTTAGAAATTTGGTTAAAAAATTGATCCTTAAAGAAATTGTAGCGCTGGAGATAGCTCAACATAGTTATAATTACTTAAAAACGTTTGATCAGATTTTAAATTTGGCAATCAAACCTATAAACGAAATCAGAAGAATATCAAATATGAACCTTACAGAAGTAATTTATACTGCGGGATTAGCTAGCCGACACTATTTGCCTCGTATTTTCAAAGAAAAATACCATTTATCTTATAAGCCATTCAATCAAAAATTAGTTAGCTAATAAGCATTAAATACACTTCTTTTTTTCGCGAAAAAAACAGCTTTTACGAGCTGTTTTTTTTATTTGTTGTAGGGGAGAAATGGCACGCGGATGACACGGATTCGCTAAAGCGAAAACGCGGATTAAACACGGATTTTTTATATAAGATAACGTAAACCCAGTTTTGTCATCCCGAGGAACGAGGGATCTCCGTAAGTAGCTCGCCAAAGATTGGCAACTTACTGTGTGGAATTTCTTGCGGAGATCCCTCGTTCCTCGGGATGACAAGATTGCGTAAAACTCTGTAAAAGAATAAAAACTCAGAACCTTAGCGACTTAGTACCTCAGAATCTTAGCACCTTTTTCATTACTCTTTTTCGTAATAAATAATGAAATAAACCATAATCAAATTCAGACACAGAGAAACACTATTTGTGATTATTATAGGCAAATCATTTTTTAAAAAGCCATAAACAATCCATATCAAAATTCCAAAAGTCAGAATTCCGAATGTTTTAAGCGAAATCTCCTTTACCTTCTTGGTTTTCCAGACTTTTAAAATCTGAGGAATCACAGAGATAGTAACGCAAGTTCCTGCAAAAAGACCTATGATATCTATGAAGTTCATTTTTTTTATTTAGGCGCTAAGGTTCTGAGATTCTGAGTTGCTAAGGTTTTTTTAGTCGCAGTGATTGTCGCAAAGTAACTTGAAACCTGAAACTTTAAACTTGAAACAAAAAAATCATCCACTCACCAATTCTCCGCCATTTATATGTATAAATTGTCCGGTGATATAACTGCTGTCTTCGCAAGCCAGGAATACATAAGCAGGAGCAACTTCTGAGGGTTGACCGGCTCTTTCCATGGGATTATTTTTTCCAAAATCTTCTAAATTATCAAATGTGGCAACAATCAATGGTGTCCATATTGGCCCGGGGGCAACTCCGTTTACACGTATTTGCTTTTTGACTAACATTGTAGATAATGATTTTGTAAAACTTACAATTGCGCCTTTTGTACTTGCATAATCGGCTAGATGTTCGCTGCCACGATATGCTGTGACTGAACTTGTATTGATAATAGTATCGCCTTCTTTGAGAAAAGCCAATGCAGCTTTTGTAACATAGAAATACGGATAGATATTGGTTTCGAACGTTTTATGTAGTTGTGCAGCGGTTATTTTTTCTATTTCGTTTTGCGGAAATTGTATCGCCGCATTATTCACCAGAATATTTAGTTTTTTAAAGAAACTATGGCAGCTTTTCACAGCACTTTTGCAGAATTTCTCGTCTTTTAAATCGCCGCTTATTAGTAAACATTGCTGACCTTCTTTTTCTATAAGTTCCTTTGTTTTCAAGGCATCTTTGTCTTCTTTTAGATAAACAATCGCAATATTAGCGCCTTCTCTCGCAAAATGTACGGCAATACTTCTGCCAATTCCACTGTCACCACCAGTTATAAAAGCAACTTTTCCTAGAAGTTTTCCGCTTCCTACGTAGTTTTCTCTAATAATCTCGGGTTCGGGATTCATTTTATATTCATGACCCGGAAGTTCTTGTTTTTGTTCTGGGAATGTCTTTATCTTTTTCATGATATTAAATTTTAGCGAATAATCTAATTCTAAGATAGATAAAGGCTCTAGAAGATATTAACTGATATAAATTAAAGATTATCGCAATAAAACAGAATGGATAAAATAGAACCAAACATGGGAATTATGTAACGATTTTTAATCTGGATAAAAATGGACTAAAATTATTTTTTATAAATTTGAGGGTTTATCCGACGTTATTTAAAAAATAGGATCAGCTGTTTTTAAATGACATTTTCAAGGAATAATTTCCAAACCAAGAATAATTTTAACCCTAATGCTTTATTCCCCCACAACAGCATGGTATTAATCGTAGATGATATAAAGGCAAATATTATTGCCTTAAAAAAAACATTGGAACTGCATAATATCGATGTAGACACTGCCGAGTCGGGTGAAGAAGCCCTGAAGAAAATTCTCAAAACAAATTATTGCCTAATCATTATGGATGTCCAAATGCCGGGACTTGATGGTTTTGAGGTTGTAAAAATTCTTTCGGGAAACAAACGGACTAAAGATATTCCGGTTATTTTTCTTTCGGCACTTAATATCGAAAAGAAATATATCTTTAAAGGATATGAAACCGGTGCTGTTGAGTACATTACTAAACCCGTAGACAGTGATTTGCTGATTTTAAAAGTAAAGACATTCATTAAGATTTACGAACAGCAAAACGAACTAAAAGGCATAAAAGACCTGCTTTCTAAAGAAATAAAAATCAGAAAAGAAGCTCAGGATAATCTCGAAATCAAAATCGCAGAAAGAACCAAAGAACTGGTTTTGAAAAACGAAGAATTAGAGATGAAAAATCATGAACTACAACAGTTTTCCTGGGTAGTTTCGCACGATTTGAATGAACCCATCCGAAAAATTCAAATCTTTATAAAAATTATCAAAGAACTTTATCTGACTGATGATGCAAAAGCGGTTGATTATGTAGATAGAACGATTAAATCGGCAGAGAGAATGCAGACTTTAATTACAGATCTTTTGGCATATTCGAGATTGTCATCGCAGGTAAAACCTGAAGTTACGGACCTTAATGTGGTTTTGCAGGAAGTATTATCTGATTTTGATTATTTGATCGAACGAAAAAATGCTACGATAAAAACCAGCGAACTGCCTACAATAGATAGTATTCCGAGTCAGTTGAGACAGGTTTTTCAGAATTTGATTGGAAATGCTTTGAAATTCTCCGGAAATTCTGAACATCCTTTGATCGAAATTACTTCTGAATTGATTGCAAACAAATCATTTGACAGTCCAACTTCCCCGGAAGGGAAATTTTGCCGAATCATAGTAAAAGATAACGGAATTGGTTTTGATGAGATTTATCTGGATCGGATATTTATCATTTTCCAGAGTTTAAACGATCGCCAATCTTATGAAGGAACGGGAATTGGTCTGGCTATAGCCAAAAAAATAATCGAAAAACATAACGGATTAATCACAGCAAAAAGTCAAATAGGCAAGGGCGCAAGCTTTATTATAATATTGCCTTTGAAATACGAGTAAATAAAAAATAGCCCACGGATGAAACAGATTAAACGGATTTACACTGATTAAAAACTAAATTAATCCTTTAATCTGTGGCAAAAAAACATACAGGATTCAACAATTTCAAAACAACACAAAGTGTAAGACCTGAAACGTGAAACGTGAAACAAAGAAAACCTGAAACAAAACAACAAAATACCAAAAACAAAGAAAACCTGAAACAAAAAAACATGAAGAGTAATTTTAAAAGGAATTTATTAATAAGCTCATTAGTTTCATTACTGGTTTTGATGATCAGTTCGACGGCTTCGTTTTTGAGCATCAAAAGCTTATTAAGCAGTAATTTTTGGGTAAACCATACTCAGGAAGTGATTTATAATCTGAACGAAGGTTCGGCTATTATAACTGAAGCTCAAACCAGTATGCGTGGTTACTTAATAACCGGAGACGAGCAATTTGTAGAAAGATACAATGATGCTGAAATAAAGTCTAACGGTTATTTTGAAAAAGTAACAGAGCTTACTGTTGACAATGAATCGCAGCAAACGGAGCTAAAAGAGTTAAAAGAACTTCGTGCAAACTTCTTTAAGTATCTGAATAATCAAATCGTCAAAAAGCGATTGGGCAAGGACAACGTTGTGTTTGATCTCAATGAAGGGAGAAATATGATGAATGATTTGCGTGCCAACATTAAAAGAATTGAAAACACAGAACAAAACCTTTTAAAGGAAAGAAACGAAAATTCAGAACGTTACGGGACATATAGTATCATTTTGATTGTTGTAGCTTTTATTATAGCATTCCTGATTTCAATTGTCTTTTTAATGCGCATCTTGAAAGATTTTAATGAGCGTGCTTTACTTCAAATTGAATTAGAGAAAAAGGATCGTGAAACCGCAGAGAGAATTGAAGTAATTAGCAGCATTGCCAGTAATATTTCGAGCGGGAATTATGACATTCGCGTAGACGATACCAAATCTGATGCTTTGGGAAGTGTTGGTGAATCACTCAATAATATGGGAGTTTCGTTGAAAAATTCCTTCGATTTATTGTCTCAAAAAGAATGGCTTCAAACCGGTATTGCAAGTCTGAATAATGTAATGCTGGGAGATAAAATCCTGCAGAAATTATCAAAGGATGTTATTGAATTTGTATGCCAATATACCAATAGCAGCGCGGGAGTTTTGTATATTCTCGAAGATAATGAGCTTTTCGTTTCGGGCGGATATAGTTATATACCAAGCAAAAACAGAGAACGTATTCAAAAAGGCGAAGGATTAATTGGTCAGGCGATTACTTCCGGAAAAATATTAGAATTAAAGACTTTATCTCCGGATGATATTCAGATAAATTATGCTCTAGGTCAAATAAAACCAACACATATTGTGGCAGTTCCGTTGATTGATAACAGAGTCGAAGGCGCACTTGAATTGGCAAGTATTTATGGTTTTTCGGACTTGCATTTGGAGTTTTTAAAAATGGTTTCGAACAATATTGGAATCGCGATTAAATCGACTCAAAACAGAAAAAGAGTGATGGAATTGCTGGAAGAAACTAAATCTCAATCGGAGGAACTTCAGCAACAACACAGCGAACTGGAAGCTATTAACGCCGAATTGGAAGCGCAAACAGAGAAACTTCAGGCTTCAGAAGAAGAACTTAGAGTACAGCAGGAAGAGTTGGAGCAAACTAATGAAGAATTATCTGAAAGAAGTGTTTTATTGGAAGAAAAAAACAATGAAATTCAGAAGAAATCAGAAGCTTTGGAACTTACAACGCGTTATAAATCAGAGTTTTTGGCAAATATGTCGCATGAATTAAGAACGCCTTTGAATTCGATTCTGCTTTTAAGCCGTTTACTTTCTGAAAATAACAACAAAAGTATGGTTGACGAGGAAATTGAATTTGCAAAAGTGATTCAGAGTTCCGGAAACAGTTTATTGGGCTTAATCGATGAAATTTTGGATTTATCTAAAATTGAAGCCGGAAAAATGGAGCTTGAATTCTTAGACGTTTCCACAAAAGAAATCACTGATAATTTATGGAATTTGTTCAATCAAGTAGCAAAAGAGAAAGGAATTACGTTTGAAATTATTTCTAAAGAAGCGCCAATTGTCATTAAAACAGACAAAATGCGTCTGGAGCAAATTTTGAAAAACCTGATTTCGAACGCCATTAAATTCACAGAAAAAGGAACGGTAAGTTTAGAGATAAAAATAAATACGGACGACGATAAAATCATTTGTTTTATTGTGAAAGATACCGGAATTGGAATTCCGTTAGACAAACAACCTTTAATTTTCGAGGCTTTTCAGCAAGCTGACGGTTCAACAAAACGTAAGTATGGCGGAACAGGTTTAGGATTATCGATTAGTAGAGAATTGGCAAAATTACTTCGCGGTGAAATTATTTTGCACAGTAAACCTAAAGAAGGAAGTACATTTACCTTATGTCTTCCGGTGTTTGGAGCTGCAATAACTAAAATTAATATCGATAAAATTCCTCCAACTGAATTTACCGAAGTAGAAGCTGAGGAAAAAATAGAAACCAAAAACAAATATATAAGCGCAACGATTCCTGATGAAATCGAAGACGACAGAGATACAATTAAACCAGGTGATAAAGTTATTTTGATTGTTGAGGATGATATTAATTTTGCAAAATCACTTTTGGCTTTCACCAGAAAAAAAGGTTATAAAGGAGTTGTTTCCGTGCGAGGCGATTATGCTTTGAATTTTACATTGCTTTATAGACCTGTTGGCGTTTTACTGGATATAGAATTGCCTATAAAAAGTGGTTGGGAAGTTTTGGAAGAATTAAAAAATCATGCTGAAACGAAACATATTCCGGTTCATATTATGTCTTCGCATAAATTAAAACAGGAAAGTTTGCTAAAAGGAGCGGTAGATTTCTTAGATAAACCGGTTGCTTTTGATAAAATTCCGGATGTATTTTTACGAATTGAACACATTATAAACAAAGAAGCTCAAAAGGTTTTGATTATCGAAGACAATCCAAAACACGCAAAAGCTTTGGCTTATTTCTTAGAAACTTACAATATTAATTCGGAGATAAAAAGTGAGGTTTCTCAAGGTTTACAAGCTTTAAACAAAACTGAGGTTGATTGTGTGATTCTCGATATGGGAATCCCGGATAAACACGCTTATGAGATTTTGGACGGCGTGAAGAAAAGCCCGGGATTGGAGAATCTGCCGGTAATTGTGTTTACAGGAAAAAGTCTTTCGCTGAAAGAAGAGGTGAAAATTAAGAAATATGCGGATTCTATTATCGTAAAAACTGCGCATTCGTATCAAAGAATGCTTGATGAAGTTTCGCTTTTTCTTCATTTAGTCGAAGATAAAAAAGAAGGAAAAGACAAAAAGGAAAGTTATAAAAAGCTAAATTTACTAAACAATATTCTACACGAGAAAAAAGTGTTGATTGTAGACGATGATGTTCGTAATATTTATTCGCTGACAAAAGCACTTGAAGTGTTTAAAATGAATGTAATTACGGCTTTTGATGGTAAAGAAGCGATTAAAATATTAAGTGAACATACTGATACTGATGTTGTTTTGCTTGATATGATGATGCCAAATATGGACGGTTATGAAACGGCGGAAAAGATAAGAACGATGCCTAAATTCTTAAATCTGCCTGTAATTGCGGTTACGGCTAAAGCAATGACGGGTGACAGGGAAAAATGTATCAAAGCGGGCGCTTCGGATTATATTACAAAACCTGTTGATATTGATCAGTTGCTGTCGTTATTGCGAGTTTGGCTTTATGATAAGATTTAGGAGAGAGTTGTAGAGGCAAGAGGCAAGATTATAGATGAAAGAGTATAGAGAATAGAGGCAAGATTATAGAAGAAAGATGTTTGCCGCGAATTGTACAAATTTTCACTAATTCCAGATAAATAAACTAAAAAATAATTCGTGGCAAAAAAAACCGTGACAAAAAAACTTAAAAAGTAGACGAAAATGAATAAAAAAAGACTCTTAATTATTGATGATGATTCTAGAAATATTTTTGCTTTAGAAAACACTTTACGTGCAAAATCATTCGATTGTTTGTCTTGTTTAAGTGCTGAGGAAGCTTTGAAATTATTAGAATCAGATGAGATTATAGACGGTGTTTTAATCGATATGATGATGCCGGAAATGGATGGTTATGAAGCTATTCCGTTAATAAAAAAGATTCCGTCAAGAGAATCCACTTTTATAGTTGCAGTTACCGCTCAGGCGATGGTAGGAGATAAAGAAAAATGTTTAGAGGCCGGAGCAGACGAATACATTTCGAAACCGGTAGATGTCGATAAATTACTGCTTATTTTGAGTAAAATTTGAATGGATTATGATTGAGGATATCGAATTAGAAACGCTTATTAATGATGTTTACGAATATTATGGTTTTGACTTTGGAAGTTATTCAAGAGCTTCGTTAAAAAGACGCGTTACGAGAGTAATTCAGTTAGATGGTTTTAAGCATTTTCATGAATTTCTCTCCAAAGTTCGTTCAGATCCGGAATATTATAAAAGAATGGTAGACGAAATCACGGTCAATGTAACAGAGATGTTTCGTGATCCTGGTTTTTATGCTGTTGTGCGCAATGAAATTTTACCTTTATTAGGTACAAAACCTTTTATACGATTATGGCACGCAGGCTGTTCAACGGGCGAAGAAGTATATTCGATGGCGATTATGCTCAAAGAAGCCGGTTTACTTCATAAATCTTTAATCTATGCAACTGATATAAATGCTACGGTTTTAGAAACGGCAAAAAAAGGTATTTTTCCATTACGAATGATGAAGGAATACTCAGAGAATTATCGTACTGCGGGCGGACAGGAAGATTTTTCGAATTATTATATTGCCAATTATGGTATTGCTAAGTTTAATGAAGAATTGGCAGAAAAAATGGTTTTCTCACAACATAATCTAGTTTCAGATACTTCATTCAACGAATTTGATATGATTTTATGCCGCAATGTTCTGATTTATTTTGATAATGATCTTCAAAAAAGAGTAATTAATTTATTCGATGAAAGTTTGGCTGTTTTAGGATTTTTGGCGCTTGGAACCAAGGAAACTATTAAGTATTCTATCGCTCCGGGTAAATACAAACAGCTGGATAAAGATAAAATATGGAGGAAACTAAAATAATATCAGGTTGCAAAGTTGTAATCATAGGCGGATCTGCAGGAAGCTTGAATGCTTTGATGCAAATCTTGCCGGAATTATCAAAACTAAATGATTTTGCGATTGTAATCGTGCTTCACAGAAAAAGTACTGACGATCAGACGCTGGAAGATCTTATCGCTTTAAAAGCAAAAGTTACCGTAAAACCTGTTGAAGATAAAGTGCCGCTTTTACCCGGATTTATTTATATTGTGCCATCAAATTATCATTTATTATTCGAAAAAAACGAAACACTTTCTCTGGATACTTCAGAGAAAGTGAACTATAGCCGACCAAGTATAGATGTTTCGTTTGAATCTGCAGCAGAAGTTTATGGAGAAACTTTGGTTGGAATTTTATTATCAGGTTCAAATACTGATGGAACTGCTGGTTTAATAAGAATTCAAGCTTTAGGAGGAACTATTGTGGTGCAGAATCCTCTTGCTGCCGATATGCCTTTTATGCCCAATCATGCAATCCAAAAAACGGTTCCTGATTTTATCTTAAATAATGAAGAATTATTAAAATTTATAACTTCAATCAATACTTAGAAACTACTTTTTAGGCTGTGGCACTTCGTCTGACGGAAGAATAACTTTGTTGAGTTCCGCTTCTTTATCAGCTCTTCTTTGTGCTGCTTTTCCTTTTCCAATTGGGATTCCTGCTGTTATGTACAAAGATCTGTTGTATACATTTGGACCGTCGCCTTTCATTACAGGAACCAATCCATAATAATATTGAACGGTAAAATTCAATCCGTTTCCAACATTCATATGATAACCCGCGCCCAAAGCAACTCCGGCGTCAATAACACGAATCTGATCTCGGATATTCTTTTTATAAATTACATCATCTTTATTGTATTCTTGCTTGAATTCATCAAAAGCTTTGGCTAATAAACCAAATTCAGGTCCGGTTTTCAGATAAATCCCGTTTTTGAATTGGTATTTAATTAAAATTGGCACATTAAAATAACGTATTTCACGATTGACACTTCCGTTGGCAAACGTATTATCCAGATTTACATCGTTTAGCGAATATACGGGCAATCCATGTGCTCCCATTGGCGATTTTACGATAACGCCAGTATTAATCATCCATGCGGGATTTTTATGAGATCGAATATCAAAATAAAAACCAAGATTAAACCCAGGTTCTGTCCCCGAAGTATCCAAGCCAGAAATTGTGGAGAGATTAATACCGCCTTCTAAACCAAATTCTAAAAATGGCGAATTCAGCTTATCTCCAAAAATCAAGGAAATTAAAACTTGCGAATGAGCAGGAGCAAAGCAAAGCAGTGCAAAAAGCAATAATAAACCTTTTTTCATATAATTAGGTTAAAGTCCAAAACGATATTGAAGACCAGCTAAATATTGGGTACGAGTGCCTAAAAATCCTGCCTCGACCCTAAACATAACATGTTTGTTGTATTGAAATTGAGATCCAACAATAAAGTTCCACATATCTTTAGGAGCTTTCTGAAGTGAATATTGTACTGTTGAATTATCTGCAGTACTCAATGCTCCGTCCAAAGTTGTCAGGAAGGTTCCTGCTTTTTCGAGTGCTCGGTTTGCAGTATTATGTTTTGCAACATTTATAGGGTTTGCTTGTTGCGCAGGCGATAATCCGTCCCACCAAGTATTGACTTTTGTTTGATTTTCAGAAACTTTTGCCAATCCGTCATCTACTTTTTGTTGCGCATTATCTAAATTTAATACATCTGACAAGGCTATATTTCCTTTAGTATTTCCTTCGATATGAACTCTAAAACCACCAACCCAGAGTGCAATATTTCGTTCTGGTTTACGAAGTTTAAAAGTTTTACCTAATCTTGGTCCAAAAATATAGGAGAATGCAGGTTTATCCAATGCACTGACATCACTCCAGGACATATTCATGTCAAGTGCCAACCATCCGCCGCCAATACCAATAGTTGGTGTTAACCCAAGTCCAAATGTAGTGGCATCAAAATTAGCTTTGGTACTAAAACTGGCAACTTGTGACCAGTTATTATCTGCATCAGGAATCCAAATTCCCGCATTTATCTTAGTTGTTGGCTTTGCTTTTCCAAAAATCCCGTACACATTTAAAAAAGGAAGCAGCCAAATATCAGGTCTTATAGTAATAGCACCAACTTCAACAGAAGATTTATCGAAACGAACAATTTCATCCAAATTATACATAGGACCATTATTGAAACCCACTTCAAGATTTTTTATTGTAATTTCAGAATCCTGCCAAAAATAATTTACTGAAAGCCCCGCTGAATATGGTAGATTATATCCTTTTTGAGCTACTTTTTCTCCCCAAATAGGTAAAGCATAAGGATAGTTTTCGATTTTAAGACTGTCTTTTAAAACTTGATTTTTTTCTCCTACGATTTTATCGGTGTAAACCTGTCCAAAAATCTGCATGCTAAAGAGTAATAATAAGGCTGATATTAGTGTATTACATTTCATTGATTTTGTAGTATTATAAAATTAATTAATATAGGACTGCTTAAAATAAATATATACTAATGTATTCTTATGTAAAATGTCTTCTTATCTTTTGTATTTCAATGTATTGGATTAAAAATGGAGGGTATTTTGTTTTTGGAATATATGTTAATTATTGTTAAAGTTAAATAAATTTTCTTACCAGTTGCAATATTTTTCAAGAAAGTACACATTTAAATCGAAAAAAAATCAATCGGTTTTGTAAGGCATTTGTTGTTCGTATGGAATAGCATTTTGAATTATTTAAGATTTTGAATAGAAATAAATAGTATTTTTGTACCGTGAAATGGATAACAATTATATTGTCAGTTTATTTAATGGCGCTTTCCAATATGCCTTGTGCAGATATGGAAGTAGATAGCGCCGTTCATAAAACAGCCCAATTTTCATCAGAAGCCAATCATTCGCACGATAAAGACAATGATTTATGTTCTCCGTTTTGTACCTGTAATTGCTGTGGCGCACAGGTTTTGAGTTACCAAAGTGTCTTAAAGTTTGATTTTCAGGTAATAAATCCTATCATTTCAATACAATTACCAAGTTATAATTCTGTTTTTGCTTCCAATTTCTACGGAAGTATTTGGCAACCCCCTCAAATAGCATAATGATGCCCAACCCAATAAAATGGGCTTTGGGTTAGAGAGTTGTGGATTTTCCACAGTATTCAAATAGGCAAAACTTTACCTCATTTCTCATATCATTATACCATTAAAATGTTAGATAAAATCATACAGTTTAGTATAAAGAACAAGTTTGTTATACTATTATTTACCCTTGTTTTAATAGCTTGGGGAAGCTATTCGCTCAAACAATTGCCACTTGATGCCTTGCCGGATATTACCAATAATCAAGTACAGATTATTACAACGGCACCAACATTGGCAAGTCAGGAAGTCGAGCAATTAATTACATATCCGCTGGAACAAGCCGTAAAAACAGTTCCCGATATTATTGAACTCCGCAGTATTTCCCGTTTTGGATTATCAGTTGTAACCGTTGTTTTTGAAGACGATGTTAATATTTACTGGGCAAGAGAACAGATATTTCAACGTTTAAAACAAGCCGAAGAAAATATTCCCGCTTATGCAGGTTCGCCTGAATTGGCACCAATTACAACAGGTTTAGGCGAGATTTATCAATATGATGTTTATGCCAAAAAAGGCTATGAAAACAAATACGATGCAGTAAAACTAAGAACCATTCAGGATTGGATTATTATTCCGCAATTGCAAGGAGTTAAAGGCGTTGCCGATGTAAGTACCTGGGGCGGAAAACTAAAGCAATATGAAATTGCTGTAAATCCAAATACCTTAAACAGTCTGGGCGTTACGATTACCGAAATTTTTGAAGCTTTAGAAAAAAACAATCAAAATACCGGAGGCGCCTATATCGAAAAAGATCAATACGCTTACTTTATTCGTGGCGTTGGAATGGCAAAAGGCACTAAAGATTTAGGAAATGTCGTGGTTAAAAACCGAAATGGTTCGCCCGTTTTAGTTCGCGATGTTGCCGAAGTCAGAGAAGGTGTTGCTTTGCGTTACGGCGCTTCTACAAAAGATGGTAAAGGCGAAATTGTTTCGGGTTTAGTATTGATGCTAAAAGGCGAAAACTCCAGCGCTGTAGTCAATAGAATCCACGAAAGAATGGTCCAGATTAATAAAAGTTTGCCGGAAGGCGTTGTTGCCGAAGCTTTTATTGATAGGGGAAAGCTGGTTGATAATGCGATAGGAACCGTTACAAAAAACTTATTAGAAGGAGCTTTAATCGTAATTTTTGTCTTGATTTTATTTCTGGGGAATCTTCGCGCGGGTTTAATTGTGGCTTCAGTGATTCCGTTAGCGATGCTTTTTGCTATTATTTTGATGAATGCGTTTGGCGTAAGCGGAAATTTAATGAGTTTGGGAGCAATTGACTTTGGAATTATTGTCGACGGAGCCGTAATTATTGTTGAAGCCACAATGCATCATCTGCAAAAACTCAAACTTAAAAAAGAATTATCGCAAGGCGAAATGGATGCTGAAGTCTATAATTCGGCTTCAAAAATCAGGAATAGTGCGGCTTTTGGCGAAATCATTATTCTGATTGTTTATTTGCCAATTCTCGCATTAATAGGAACCGAAGGAAAAATGTTCAGACCTATGGCGATGACCGTTGGTTTTGCCGTTATCGGAGCTTTTATCCTTTCGCTGACTTATGTTCCAATGATGAGCGCTTTGTTCTTGTCTAAAAATACAGAACACAAAGAAAATTTCAGTGATCGAATGATGGCTTGGTTAGAGTCCATTTATACGCCATTTCTGGAGAAAGCGCTGCAGTTTAAAAAGATCGTTTTAGGAATATCACTTGGTTTGTTTGCGCTTGGATTAGTTGTTTTTAATAATATGGGAGGAGAATTTATTCCAACAATCGAAGAAGGAGATTTGGCTATAAATGCTACAATTATGACCGGAAGTTCGCTTACGCAGATGGTAGAAACGACCACGAAATACGAACAGATTCTAAAAGCCAAGTTTCCTGAGATTAAAACCATCGTAACCAAAATAGGAAGTGGTGAAATTCCGACAGATCCAATGCCAATCGAAAGCGGGGATTTGATTATTGTTTTGAAAGACAAGAAAGAATGGAAAGGAAAATACCATAATTGGGAAGATCTGGCGAATGCGATGAAAGAAGAAATGGAAGTAATTCCAGGCGCTAATATTGAGATTTCGCAACCTATCCAAATGCGTTTTAACGAATTAATGACCGGAAGCCGAAGCGATATTGCCATTAAAATTTTTGGTGATGATCTGGAAATTCTCGATGCTAAAGCAACAGAGTTAATTTCGAAAATAAAAAACATCAAAGGAATTGGCGACTTAAAAGCCGATAAAGTAACAGGTTTACCTCAAATAACGATTAAATACGATTACAATAAAATCGCCTTATACGGATTGAATATTTCAGATATTAACCGAATAATTCGTTCGTCTTTTGCCGGAGAAAGTGCCGGAAAAATCTATGACGAGAGCAAACGATTTGATGTTGTGGTTCGAATGAATGAGAACAATCGTGCTGATATTACAGATGTGAGCAATTTGTTTATTCCGTTGCCAAATGGTCAGCAAGTGCCGCTTTCGCAAGTTGCGACGGTAGATTATGAGCAAGGTCCGGTGCAAGTTGTTCGTGAAGACGGAAAACGCAGAATCACCGTTGGATTAAACGTTCGTGGTCGCGATATTAAAAGTGTTGTCGAAGAAATTCAGCAAAAACTGGACAAAAATTATAAACTTCCTGCAGGTTATTATGTAACGTATGGCGGTCAGTTTGAGAATTTAATTGAAGCTACAAAACGACTTTCGGTTGCGTTGCCAATTGCTTTGGGATTAATATTGGTATTGCTTTACTTCACTTTTAAAAGTTTCAAACAAGCAGGATTAATTTTTACAGCAATTCCGTTATCGGCAATTGGTGGTGTTTTTGCGCTCTGGATGCGCGGAATGCCTTTTAGTATCTCGGCGGGAATTGGTTTTATTGCTTTATTTGGAATCGCGGTTTTAAACGGAATTGTATTGATTTCATATTTCAATCAGCTTAAGACTGAAGGAATATTAGATCCGCTTCAAAGAGTTTTAATAGGAACCAAAACAAGATTACGTCCCGTTTTAATGACCGCAGCCGTAGCTTCGTTAGGATTTTTGCCAATGGCATTATCAACAAGCGGAGGAGCAGAGGTTCAGAAACCTTTAGCAACCGTAGTTATTGGAGGTTTAGTTTCAGCGACTTTATTGACATTAATCGTTTTACCGATTTTGTATTTGTTGTTGGAGAAGAGATTTAAACGCAAAGAGCGCGAAGATTTACGCGAAGAAAGCAATGAAGATTAAAAAGAGACAAGATGAAAGACACAAGATATAACTTAAACAAAACAAGCTTTGCAATAATTCCTTTGCGAACTTTGATTTTAAAACTTTTACTACCGCATTCAAAAAGCTTTGCGAACTTTGCGAGAACTCCTTTGCGAACTTTGCGGTTAAATACGCTCCAATTAGCAAATAAAACTTTGTGGTTAATTGCACTACTATTCACCACCGTGGTTTCGCAAGCACAAGAAAAAATAAGTCTTGAAAAAGCGATAGAACTTGCCAAATCAAACAACATCGAGTTAAAAATTGCCGATAAAGAAATAGAACGACAAACGGTTCTCAAAAAGACAGCATTTCAGCCGGAACCACTTCAGGTGCAATATCAAGGCGGACAATTTAATAGTGCCGATTTTGATCATAATGTTTCGATTCAGCAGTTTTTTCCAATAGGGAATATCACAAAAGCCAATCGGCAATTGCAGGAAGAATTGGTAAAATTGGCAGAAAAACGAAAAGCTTTATCTTCTTACGAATTAGAAAAAGCAGTTACGTTGGCGTATTATCAGTATTTGTACGGAGTTTCGATTCAGAAATTGAACTCGGAATTAAATGATATTTATACCAAATTTCTAAAGAATGCAGAACTTCGATTTCAAACCGGAGAAAGCGGAAACATTGAAGTTATTAGCGCTAAAGCGAAAGTAAAAGAAATCGAAACGCAAAAACAACAATTAGAATATGATTTGGCAATTTACCAAAAGCAGTTGCAGTTTTTTATCGAAACGGATCAAAATATTGTTCCGGATGAAAACACAGCTTTGCAATATTCGATTGTAAAAGAAGAAGGAAATCTGAAAGTCGAAGGTTTAATGACAGATTATTATCAGCAACAAATTTCGGTATATCAAAAAGAAGCGAACACCTATAAAGCAATGCGAACACCTAAATTGGGTTTGGGTTATTTTGCTCAAACTATTAATACCGAATCTTTGTTTCAGGGTTTTACAGCCGGATTACAAATTCCGTTGTTTGGAGGTGTAAATACAGCAAAAGCTCAGGCTTCGGCGATAAGTATATCGCAATCGCAATTGGCTTTAGATAAAAATAAATTGGCGCTGAATCTGCAAAAGCAAGAATTAGAAAACAACTTCAAAAAGCAGCAAAAAGCATTAGATTATTATCAAAAAGAAGGATCGCAATATGCCGATCAAATCATAAGTACGGCGCAAAAGAGTTATGCCAATGGCGATTTGAGTTATTGGTCGTACATCAGTTTTTTAAATCAGGCAATTGATATTAAAAAACAATATACAGAGGCAACTCATAACTATAATCAAAGCGCTATTGAACTTCAATTCCCAACCATCAAAAACAATTAAAATGAAAATAAATTTAACCGCAAAGTTCGCAAAGTTTTTATCGCAAAGTTCGCAAAGAATATTAGCTTATAGCTTATTGCTTATAGCCTACAGCGGAATATTAATTTCCTGTAATGAAAAGAAAACCGAAGAAGCGCCTGAAGAAGAGAAATCACAAACAGAAGTAGCTCTAAACGAATCTCAATATAAAACTGTTGGAATCGAAACAGGAATTGTTGAAAACAGAAACCTGAACAAAATCATAAAAGCAAATGGTTATACAACAGTTCCGCCACAAAATTCTGCCGAAGTTTCAACTTTGATAGGAGGAACGGTAAAAGACATTTTTGTTTTGGAAGGCACTTTTGTAAACAAAGGCAAAGTTTTGGCTACGATTCAGAATCTTGAAGTAATCGAAATGCAGGAAGATTATCATTCGGCTACAGCCAATATCGAATATTTGCAATTAGAATACAACCGTCAGAAAACGTTGAGTGACGAGAATGTGAATCCAAGGAAAGTTTTTCAGGAAGTAAAATCAAAATTGGCGGCAGAAAGAGCGAGAGCACAAGCAGCAAAAAATAAATTAGACGCTTTGCATGTTAGCACAAAAGGCAGTACTTCGTTAGTGCCAATCGTAGCGCCAATAAGTGGTTATGTGGGAAATATAAAGATTGCAAAAGGAGCGTTCGCACAAAGCGGAGTAACCTTGTTTGAAGTGGTTGATAATACGCAGATGCATCTTGATTTGAATGTTTATGAGAAAGATTTAGGCTCAATTTCAGTTGGACAAGTAATTGATTTTGTGCTGACGAATCAGTCGAATAAATCTATTAAAGGAAAGATATTCGGAATCAATAAATCATTTTCTAATGAAAGTAAAACCGTTGCTGTTCACGCCAAAATTGATCCGGCAGATGCCAAAGGATTAATTCCGGGAATGTACGTTTCGGCAAACATCAATATTACAAATACGACGGTTCCGGCTTTACCAAAAGATGCGGTTGTTCGAAATGCAGATAAATATTTTGTGTTTGTTCAGGAAGAAGATCACGAAGAGAAACACGAGGAAAAGGCAACAGAAAAGGGAACAGCGCATGAAAAAGAAATCCACTTTAAAGCAATTGAAGTGATTCCGGGCACAACAGATCTTGGTTTTACAGAGGTAAAGTTTGTAGACAAAATTGCGCCTGATGCTAAAATTGTTACAAAAGGTGCGTTCTATTTATTATCGGCATTGAAGGGCGGAGGAGAACATGAACATTGATTTTTTTTTTAAGGGGCTAAGATGCTGAGAGACTAAGGTTCTGAGGTTTTTTTAGCTGGTGTAGAATTGCTCGCAAAGTCGCGAAGTCGCAAAGTTTTCTGGTATTATGTTTTTAAGTTTTAATATCGAAAATCAAAAGAAACTTAAAAAACTCTGCGACTTCGCTCCCGATAGCTATCGGGATTGCGAGATTAAAATAGCCTAACATAAAAACATTTGCCACAAAATCCGTAAATTTAGAAGCTATTTAGACAAAACTTGAAACCCATTTTATGGAACATATACATACAGAAGAAAAAATAATAAAAAAGAAACCGAAACAAGCTACCTGCTGTTGTTCACATGACGAACCCGTTCACTCTGAGAATGACGGACATGATCATGGAGACGGACACGATCATGAACATAATGCCGATGGTGGTTTGTTCCGAATGTTTTTACCTGCTATAATCTCCTTTATTTTATTACTTATTGGGATTGGTTTGGACAATTATTTTCCACAAACCTTGTTTACAGGTTATGTTAGAATTGCCTGGTATGTAATTGCCTATTTACCGGTTGGACTTCCTGTTTTGAGAGAAGCTTACGAAAGCATTATGAAAGGCGATGTTTTCTCGGAATTTTTCCTGATGTGTATTGCTACGATTGGTGCTTTTGCTATTGGAGAATTTCCTGAGGGAGTTGCTGTAATGTTGTTTTATACCATTGGAGAAAACTTTCAGGGATTGGCAGTTAGCCGCGCAAAATCAAATATCAAAAGCTTATTAGATCAACGTCCGGATGAGGTAAATGTTTTAGAAAATAATGTTGCCACAAAAGTAAAAGCTGCCGATGTAAAAATAGGATCGGTTATTCAGCTTAAAGCGGGAGAAAAACTAGGATTAGATGGCGAATTGTTATCAGACACCGCTTCGTTTAATACAGCGGCACTTACCGGAGAAAGTAAACCTGATAGTAAGGTAAAAGGAGAAACTGTTCTGGCAGGAATGATTAACGGAAATACTATTGCGCTGGTAAAAGTAACAACGGCTTATAACGATAGTAAACTTTCTAAAATCTTAGAAATGGTACAAAATGCCACGACTAAAAAAGCTCCAGCCGAGTTATTCATTAGAAAATTTGCGAAGATTTATACACCAATTGTTGTTTATCTGGCAATTGCAATATGTGTATTGCCGTGGCTTTTTGTAGCTAATTATGTCTTTAGCGACTGGTTGTACAGAGCTTTGGTATTCCTGGTAATTTCATGTCCTTGCGCTTTGGTTATTAGTATTCCGTTGGGTTATTTTGGCGGAATTGGCGCTGCGAGTAAAAACGGAATCCTGTTTAAAGGAAGTAATTTTCTGGATAGTATATCAACCATTCAGAATGTTGTGATGGACAAAACCGGAACAATGACCGAAGGTGTTTTTAAAGTTCAGGAAGTTATTATTGCCGAGGAATTCGATAAAGAAGAAATCTTGAAATTTGTCAATGTTCTCGAAAGTCAAAGTACACATCCGGTGGCGACGGCGATTCATAATCATGTTGGAAAAATTGATGCTTCAATCGAATTAAAAAATGTCGAAGAAATCTCTGGACATGGATTAAAAGCCGAAATTAACGGAAAAGAATTGCATGTTGGGAATTTCAAATTATTGGATAAATTCAATATTAAATATGACATTGATCCAAATTCAGTTGTTTATACGACGATTGCAATTGCATACGATAAAAAATTCGCGGGTTATTTGACCATTGCAGACGAAATTAAAGAAGATGCACAAGAAGCTGTAAACAAATTAAAAGCTCTTGGCGTTAAAGTTACAATGCTAAGTGGAGATAAAACAAACGTTGTACAATTTGTAGCCAATAAATTAGGGATTGCAAACGCGTTTGGAGATTTACTTCCGGAAGGTAAAGTCGATAAACTAAACGAGATAAAAGCAAAAAACGAAACTGTAGCTTTTGTTGGCGATGGTGTAAATGATGCGCCTGTTATTGCTTTAAGCACCGTTGGAATTGCGATGGGAGGATTAGGAAGTGACGCCACAATCGAAACCGCCGATATTGTAATTCAGGACGATAAACCAAGTAAAATTCCAATGGCGATCAATATTGGTAAACAAACCAAAAAGATTGTCTGGCAAAATATTACACTGGCTTTTGTTGTAAAAGCTTTTGTATTGATTCTTGGCGCCGGAGGTTTAGCCACAATGTGGGAAGCTGTTTTTGCCGACGTTGGAGTAGCATTGTTAGCGATATTAAACGCAGTGAGAATTCAGAAAATGAAGTTTTAAATTTAATATAAAAAGAAGCCGTTTCAGAGTAAAATTTGAAATGGCTTTTTTATTTCGTTCTAATTATCGTCTGGAATTACAATAGATGTGTAAAGAGAATACACTTCCCAACCTAAAGATTCATATAAGGATTTGCCTTCTTCGGTTGCAACCAAAAAATTATTGTTAATGTTATTTGCTAAAGCAATCTTCTCCAATTCTTTCATCAGAAAAGTAGCGAGACCCATTCTTTTATGTTGAGGTTCGGTTGAAATTCGATCATAAACTGCTAAATCATCAACAAGAACAACGCGTCCTGTTGAGGCTAATTGACCTTCTTTAGTAACAATTCGAACAAGATAAGTGGTGTTATATTGCTCAAATTCTAAGGTATAATTATCGTTTAAACTGCGGTTTAGAATATTCATTGGATGAAAACAAATCATCATATAACCTTGAGGCTGAATAATCCATTTATCAGAGATTCTATCTTTTAATTCATCAACAGAAGCACAAACTTTTAGAAAAATCCAAGACTCATTTATAGATTCTGATAATTCAAGAAAATCATTATTAAGACGAGGAAAAATATAACGGCTTTTTTGATTTTCATAGCCAACTTCTACCATAAGTCCTGATTTGTATTTGACAAGCAAAGGTAAATTTCTTGATAATGACCAAGCTGTAAGCCATTTTTTGACAATACTAAAAGAGATATTTTCTTGAGTCATATTATTAAAAGCAGAATTGTAAATGTAAAGAAAATAAGTAAGCGTTTTTTAAAATTACTTTATGAGATCAATTCAATTTTAGATTTAAAAATTTATAAAGAGGTTGCATTTTAGAATATGAAACACAAGATTAATTAAATTAAAGAATTGTTTTTCAGTGAAGTATTAGCTTTGTTTTTATACCTCAAAAACAAAATTATGAAGAAAGTACTTTTCCTTTCGATACTATTATTCTTAAGTTGTTCGGCGGCGTGGACACAAACAAAAATTGTTGATAGTACCAAAACTGCTAAGGCAAAAAATAAGAACATTGATTTTAATGTAATGCCTTATCTTAACTACAATCGTACGCTTGATTTTATGTTTGGAGCGATCCCAATGATGATGTACAAGGTAAACAAAGCAGATACTATTTCTCCTAAATCGCTGTCAGGTATTTCGGCAGTATATACGACCAATAAATCTTATTTTATAGCTTCATTCAACAAATGGTATATCAATGAAGATCGCTGGCGCGCGCAATTTTTCGTGGCAACGGGCAATCAAAACGCCCAGTATTTTGTAGATGATATTGATACTCCGGATTTTTATAATTACGGAACCAAAACCACGATGGTCAATTTTAGTTTACAGCGCAAGGTAATAAAAGCATTATATGCAGGACTTGGCTATGCTTATGCACATTACGACACAAAATACGAAGACAATGTCCAGCCAACTTCTATAACGCATACAAATGGTTTACAACTATTAATGATGTACGATACGCGTGATGCCGTTTATTATCCTACCAAAGGTGATAAAATCAAATTGCGATGGCTGAGTTATCCCGAATGGTTTGGTAATGATGTTAGTGCGAATAAAATACTATCAGAGTTTAATAAATATTTTCCAATGCGAAATGGAGTTGATGTTCTCGCAGCTCGTTTTTCGGGTAAATTCGGGTTAGGAAATATTGCTTTCGAACAGCAAGTAACCATTGGAAATGAAGATATCAGAGGATATTCTGAAGGGAAATATCGTGGCGACGGACTTATGGATTTACAGGCTGAATATCGATATAATTTTGGTAAAAAAATGGGACTTGTCGGATTTGCAGGCGTTGCTACGATTTATGGTTCTGATACCGAAAACTTCAACTGGAAATTATATCCCGGAGCGGGAGCGGGTTTCCGGTACAGAGCATTTAAAACTGAAAAATTTAATGTTGGACTTGACGCCGCCGTCGGAAAAGGAGATTGGGGACTTTATTTCCGAATTGGCGAAGCTTTTTAGAAAATCAAATCTGTTATAAATTCATTAAATGTGCAGATAGCTGAATTTCGCCATTACCAAAAGACCAATTTTCAAGACCATTATTTTCTAATAAAACAATAATGACATTGTTGATCTGGATTTCTGTTGAGGTCGAAATTTTTGTTGCAATTTGATGATACAATTTCTTCTTTTGTTCACGAGTTCTTCCTTGTCCTGCTGTTATTTGAACGTAAACAATAGCATCACAATGTGAAACACCAAGATAGCTTTCAGGATATTTTATTTGATGAGGTTCTAATTCTTCAATAACATGAAAATAATCATCTTTCGGAATATAAAATTCTTCGATTAAAGCGTGATGGATAGATTCTGAAATATTGTTTTTAGTTTCCAGCGAAAGTTTCTTAGGAAGGCTGATTCGTACAAATGGCATTTGGATTTTTATTTAAAGTTGAAATATAAAGATAAATCTTCTTTTTTAAAGCGTAATAAAATTTAAAAGAAAACCCCGAAAATTTCTTTCGGGGTTTATATTTTATAAAAACTATCGTTCAATTTGTGGTTTTGGCAGTTTCGCAATTACTTCATCAATTGAGAATGTTGCCGGAGCCTGACGCGGAGGAAATTTACGGTAAGTTTCCAGATATGCTGCTACTTTTGATACTGCAGGTAAAATTAAAAAGGCACGATCGATCATCCATTTTTCATATCCAATAGAACCATCTACGGCATATTCAAAAGGATCAGCTAATAAATCAATTATAAACGGACCTCTTAGTTTTACCATTGGGTCACGCCATATTTCCATTCCTTTGGCATATTGAGCAGCAAAAGTATATTTAAAACGGTCATCACGATACGCAACTAAATTACCATCATCATCAAAATAAACAAAATCATGACGATTACTTCCGCTTTCGCCTTTTAGATAGGATAATTGATTGTAACCGTCTAAATGTACTTTGAAGTTTTTACTTCCTTCCTGCACACCATTTTGAGCACTTTGTACTAAATTTTGATCACCTCCAGCTGCAGCGACTAGTGTTGGCAACCAATCTTCTGCCGAAAATAATCCGGTTAAGTTACTTCCCGGTTTGATAACTCCTGGCCAGCGAACCACTGCCGGAGCACGATAAGCACCTTCCCAGTTGGTATCTTTTTCTGAACGAAATGGAGAAGAACCTCCATCAGGCCATTGATTTTTCATTGCGCCATTATCAGTTGACCAAATTACAATTGTATTATCAGCGATTTTAAGATCGTCTAAAAGTTTTAAAAGTTCGCCAACCATTGCATCATGTTCAACCATTCCGTCAGCCTGAGTTCCCAAACCTGTTTTCCCTAACGAAGAAGGTTTTAAATGGGTAAAAACGTGCATTCTGGTACTGTTAAACCAAGTAAAAGAAGGCTTTCCTGCCTTAGCTGATTTTGTTATAAAATCTTTGGCTGCAGCCAAAAATTCTTCGTCTACAGTTTCCATTCTTTTCTTAGTCAATGGTCCTGTATCTTCTACTTTTCCGCCTGCAGTAGCTTTTAAAACACCACGAGGACCAAATGCTTTTTTGAATTCTGCTCCTTTTGGATAATCCGGATTTTCTGGTTCTTCTTCAGCATTTAAGTGATACAAATTCCCAAAAAACTCATCAAATCCATGTTCTGTTGGCAAGTATTTATCCTGATCTCCAAGGTGATTTTTACCAAATTGACCACACATATATCCCAACGGTTTTAAGAATTCGGCAATCGTTGGGTCTTCTTTTTGCAAACCAACCGGAGATCCCGGTAATCCAACTTTTGTCAAACCTGTACGATAAGGAGATTGTCCTGTAATAAGTGCAGCACGACCGGCAGTACAGCTTTGTTGTGCATAGTATTGAATAAAAACAGCTCCTTCGTTACCAATTTTATCGATATTGGGAGTCGTAAACCCCATTAAACCACGGCTGTAAGCACTGACATTTGTAACTCCCACATCATCACCAAAAATAATTAGAATATTAGGTTTTGATTTGTTTTTCTGGGCTACAATAGTTGTAGAAGTTCCGAATAACAATAAAATAAGTAGGGATAATTTCATCGTTACTTTAATCCTGTTTAATTTTTCTGATGAATTCATGGAAATTGTTTTTAAGGGATTTTAATTGGGTTAAGAACAAGTTTCTTTAAAAACACAAGAACTTGAAGAAGTAAAGTTATTTGTTTTTAATGTTTGGTTTGTAGAGTTTTATGTTCCATTTTATAAATTGGAACATAAAAAAAGCCCAACTCTTAAGAATTGGGACTGATGTTTTTTTAAATGTTTTTATTCGAAAGATAATTCTATAGAATTGCTATGATTTTCAATCTTAACTTTTGTTTTATTTTTTTCAGAAGGCGTTTGGGTTGGATACCAATTGCGATAAGGTTTTACAATGATAAGTAAGCCTTCGTCGTCTCCAATTGCAGCAAAATTTTCGCTATTAAAATTTTTAGCAAAAAAAGAAAGATTATAATCTTCTATTAATTGTGTTCCTAATTCTATTGGATCTTCATCGACAATACCAATTTCGCTAATGTTTAATATAGACTTAGAACTGAATTCTTTTATTTTGGAATTATCAAGATCATGTCTGGCAATAAACTCTAATAAGTTGCCATTGTTATCATAAAAATAAACGGCATTGGCATTCCAGGTTTCAAAATTGGCAATCACACGTTTGTCTTCAATAAGTACTAAATCTATTTTATTGTTACACCATTTGATCGCTTCCTCAAGTTTGTTCTCTGGAATGTTAAAAGCAAAATGGTACATAGAATTAAAATCAGGATTTTCTATAAATTTCAAAATTGAATCTCCCACTTTAATAGTAACTGATTTTGATGTTTTTTCTATAATTGGCAGTTCCAGAATATCGCTATAAAATGCTGTAGTTTCAGGAATATTGTTGGTTTGTATTTGAATGTGTTCTAACTTCATAATAGTAGTATTTTATGTTGAGGCAAAAAACTTCTTTTCGTTTCAAACAAATTTAAAAAACGGTTATAGAATTCTGATTAAGAAACTATTTTATACTTCAATGAAAGAATAAGAAATTATTATGAGAAAGAGTTTGTTTCTATCCAAAGACACAGAATAAGTCGTAATGATAATTTTTTTAATAAAATGCCTTATTCCTTTTATTAGGAACAAGACATTTTGCTAATTGAGAGGTAATTAAGAAACTTGCAAAGTCCTGCAATATTCCTTAATCATTTGTCTGACGCGTCTGAATTCGTTTAAAATTTCTTCTTCAGTTCCTGTCGCTTTTGCAGGATCAGGGAAGTTTTGATGTAGTTTTTTAGCTTTTGTTGGCAAAAACGGACAGCGTTCTTTGGCATTGTCACAAACGGTAATTACGATATCAAAATCAATATTTTGATATTCATCAACGTGATTCGATGTGTGATTAGAAATATCTATTCCATCTTCTTTCATCGTTGCAATCGCTCTTGGATTTACGCCATGTGTTTCAACTCCGGCGCTGTAAACTTCGGCTTTATCATCAAAAAAATGCCTTAAATAAGCCTCAGCAATTTGACTTCTGCAACTATTTCCGGTGCAAAGTACGAGAATCTTCTTTTTCATAATTCTAAACGAGTAACCAAATGATATTGATAATGCAGAATTTTGGCTCAAAGCCAAAAATAAGCTGCAACACAATAACAGATGTGGTGATGATAATTGGTTTTTTGTATTTAATTAATAGGTTAAACATGAACGAATCAAGATTTGAAAATTTGTAATTAAAGGTTTCATTTATTGTAATTTGTGCCTTTAGGTACTAAATGTTGGTAGTTAATTTAGTTTCAAATGGTAAAAGCGTGCCGTAGGTACGCAACATAACGATGCGTGTTGCGTACCTACGGCACGCTGGAATTAATTCCGTTTTATTTTTTTACCAACATTTAGTGCCTAAAGGCACATTTTCTACTGCCATTATAATCGCTTAGGATCGACATTTTGTTTGTAAAGGCACTTTTCAATTCTTGATTTGCAGATATTATTAACAACAACCCCCATCTGGTGAGCATGAATTTCCTGAGTCTGTATGCAATTGAGTCAAATTTATTTTTTGCTTTTGCGAAGGAATACCACATGCATCTTGCGCTAAACAAGCTGTAGTTTTACTTTTTAAAATAAATTTTTTGCCATTGAATTCTAAATCATATCTGCCAATTGTTTCACTTTGATATTCGACTTCAATATCTAAATCTTCAATATTTAATTTTTCTTCAGAAAGAGTAATGATGTGTAAAAGTTTAGTTGGTTTTAAGCGATGTTCAAAATCATCTGCGTTCCAAAGCTGAAAGTTCACTGCTTTTTCATGACGAATTACTCCGCCACAATCAATAAAGTTTTTTGAGATCATTCCAACTTCTGTAACATGGAAATGTTCAGGAACAAAATTCCCGTTTTCTAATTGAAATTCTACGTTTTCAAGTGTCGGAAGTATACGTTTAATGTCTGATAGTTTCATTGTATATTTGTTTTATAGTTATAATGCAATATTGCGATATAGATAATTAAAAAAATGCTTTAGCAACATTTTTGCTCTTTAGTGACAGCGATAATATTCGAGAAATAAGCTTTTAGAACATCAAAAGTTTCTTCGTTGATGCAATAACAAATCGCATTTCCTTCGATATTTCCTTTTATGAGTCCGGCATTTTTAAGTTCTTTAAGATGTTGAGAAACGGTAGGTTGTGCCAATGGTAATTCGTTTACAATATCACCGCAAATGCATTCGTTTACCTTTAGAAGATATTCAATAATGGCGATTCTTGCGGGATGTCCCAATGCTTTGGCAATAGTTGCGATTTGGTTTTGCTTATCTGTAAAATGGTCTGTTTTAGTCGCTCCCATAACTTTTATATTTATATTGCAATATTACGATATAGTTTTTAAACTGAAAAACATTTTAAACTTTTTTTAATATAATTATAAAAGTAAACGATATAAGTTAGACTAAACAACTGATTTTTTACCGCAAAGCACGCAAAGTTTTTTTGTTATTCTGGCTTTTATAAAAACGCAAAGTCCGCAAAGCTTTACCTAAAACTTTGCGAACTTTGCGTAAACCTTTGCGCTCTTTGCGGTTAAAAAAAACGCAAAGCCCGCAAAACTTTGCGAACTTTGCGTAAATCTTTGCGCGCTTTGCGGTTAAATAATTTGCATTTAAATAGTATTACGCTTAAAATTCCTCCATCCGAAACCTATTAATACTAAATTGAAAAGTAATAAAGGCAAAAATGCTTTCATAAAACTTATTTGGGAGGAATCACTAAATGTTTCAACTTTAAATTTAGACCAGTTTTCTTTGTTAACTGCTGCATTATTGAAAATTTTCGGATAGAAATATAAACGTAACTTTTCATGAAAGTGTTTGGTTTCTTTCAAAAACAAAAGCTGATTTCCTAAATCAGATTTGGCAATTTCGTTAAGCTGAATTTGAGTATGTAATGTCGGAATAAATTGCGCAATCAATTGACTCGCTTTGTTTCGTTGTTGCAATTTAGTTTCTAATTCTCTCGATTGTTTTGCCGAATCATCGTCGCCCGCTTGTTGCATCGCATAATACCAAAGCCAGCTAAACTCGGCGTTTGGCAAAGGATAATGTTTGAATTGTGGATAATGATTATAGAATTTATCCATCGTAATTTTTTTATCCATATCCCATTTTTCATGATAAGCATTTCGTTGTTTTACAGTCAATTCCAGAGCTTCAGGAATTGGATATTTATTGACAATATACGTATTGATTGTTGCGGGTAAAATGATAATTAGAAACAACCAAATCGTCAATAAAATAACCGCATTAAAGTTCGAATGCTGTTGTAATGAAACAATAAAAAAGCTAACGGAAAACCAAAAAAGAATGTAAAGAATTGCTATTGTGTAAAAGGTGAAAAGTGATAAGTCAAATGGAATATTCAGGAAAAATATTGCTATAAAAAGTACGATCGTTAATAATGCAATCAGGCTTAAAATTCGAATATAAAATAACTTGAGAATGTATAGAAAAGTGTTTTGGCTTTGCGTCGCGACGATTTTCCAGGTTCCGCTTTCTTTTTCTTCTGAAATCAAGTTATAGGAAAAAGCAATAATCAAGAGTGGAAAAAGATAAATTAATACAAACCCAAAATCGATATTTCCGGACAAAAGATTATTCGGATTATTAAGTTCTGAATCGTATTTCTGAGCTTCCAAACCACGAATTGTAACACTTTGAATTGAAGGATTTACATCGCGCTGACCAATAGCCAAACTATTAATTGGCAATGTTTTATTGACCAAAGAAAACTTGATATAGTAGAGTAGGAGCCCAATTTCGTCTTTATGAAAAGCAGCATTTCTCGCAATATGTTCTTTTTGATAGATTGCCGCTTCGGTGATATTATTTTGTTGTTTTTGCTGAAATTGTTGTCCAATTAAAAGACTTATAAAACAGATAATCAACAGAAAAAACAGTCCAATTTTGGTTCCTTTTGATCGTATGAAATTTTTAAAAAGTAATGCTAACATATTAAATGGCTTTAAGGTTTTTAGCGGCAATTCGAATGAAAATAAACAACAATATAATCCAGAGAAAAATGGACATAAGAGCGATAATTTCAGATTTCAGCACCTCCTGAATTCCTTTTGGTTCATAATGAAATTCCTCCAGATCAGCCCAATTTTCTTTGCCAATTGTCAAAGGTTTATCGGTTGGTTTTGGCTTATCATTGCTGATGTATTTTACTTGCAATGCATTCATTTTTTGTGCCATTTTATAGCGATAATCTTCGGCTTGTTTCTGGAAATCGATATACGAATCATAATCTGTATTGGATAATCCCATCGATAAGTTTTTGATCGCGATATATGGATTTATAAAAGAAGTGGTCTTCGAAAAACTGTTTTGCTTTTCATAAACTTTCAATAAATTTTCTAAATGCTGATTGTAAATTTTAGAACTTATTTTCTCGCCTTCGGTCATAATAAATCCCGAATAATTAAAAGGAAGTTTTTGTACCGAATCGACTTTGTAAACACGCAAAAGCGAATCTTTAATAGCTTTATAATGTAAATCATTCGGATTATGACTGTCGCCTTGTTTTAGAATATCTTTCTCAATATCGCTATTGAATTGAATTTTAGAAGGCGCTTCAAAGATATAAGCTCCAATTGCCTGAGTAGTTCTTGGTAGAATAATCGTGAAAACCAGCCAAATTCCAATCAATGAAATCAGCGCTTTTTTGGATGTTTTGCTTGACGCCGAAATTAAAACGGAAATGACACAAAAGAACATCAGATAGATAAAATGAAAGAGAATAAACAATACCATTTTGATTGTTTCATCGGCAGAAATGGTAAAATCCTGAAGCAATAACCAGATAAAAACAAGTACGATAATTGTTGGCAAAAAAAGCATCATAATAACAGAAGCGATTCCTAATGTTTTACCAATTAAAAGTTGTTTCCAATTGATTCCCTGACTTAAAAGTAGTTTTAAAGTTCCGTTTTCTCTTTCGGCTGCGACTGAATTAAAGCCTAAAAAAAAGATCAATAAAGGCAATAAAACCTGCAAAACCATCGCAATACTGATTTCGCCAAAACGAAGCATACTGTTTGAAAATCCCGCTTCAGAGAAATTGGCTGTGTTTTGTTTGTGTGCTTCCAGAAATATGGCATTTCCGAAAAACGGTTCCATTCCAAATTCAAAAACACTCAAAGGCGTGCTTTTTCTAAAGGCAAAATTTCCGTAATGTGCCATTCTGTGCGGGTTTTTGTCCGGATTTTTCAACCAGTCTTCTCTGGATTCATGTTGGTATTTCTCGCTGGTTTCGTTTTGGTTGGTATAATTTTCCCAACCCGAAAAAGCAGCATAAAGCAAGATAAGACCAATAAAAAGCGTAATAATAAATACTGCCGTATTCTTAAAAACGGAGTTCTTTAAATGTTTGGCGATTAAAATTTCTATGTGTAATGATTTCATAGCAATTAAAATTTATAAGTTACAGTAAGGCTGAAATTTCTTGGTGCTCCGGGAAATAATCTCAAATAATTCTGTGCGCCTAACCAATATGTTTTGTTGAATAAATTGCCCGCATTCAAAGCAATTTGCATATTACTTTTGTTGGGTTTATAATATAAAGCGGCATCAAAAACGGTGAAATCAGGAAGTGTGAAAGCTCTTGTAAACCAAGGCACTTTGCTGCTTTGATATTGCATCCCAAAACCAACTCCCAAATCCTTCAAACCTGAATCTGAATTGAAATTATAGCGCGTCCATAAATTGGCGCTGTTTTTCGGTGTGTTTTGTTTTCTTGCTCCAATTAAGGCAGGATCTCGATCGTTAGTGATTTTGGCATCTATGTAGCTGTACGAAGCATTTATTTGCCAATCCGGAGTAATATAACCCGCAAGATCGCACTCAAAACCACGGCTTCTTTCGGCGCCTCTTGTGACTAATAAATCCGGATTTGCAGGATCATTAGCATTCATCAAAATATTACGCTGATTGATTTCATAAACCGCTGCATTAAAACTCATTGAATTATTAAAGAATGTCGCTTTTACACCAACTTCTTTCAGATTACTTTCAAGCGGATCAAATAGACTTCCGGCAGGTAAACTTCCCGTTTGTGGCATTAAAGTCACCGTATTCGATTGTGGCTGATAACCTTCAAGATAAGTCGTGTAGACATTGATTTCGTTGTTAATCGCATATGTAAGCCCCACACGTGGCAACAATGCCGATTTTTTGACTGTCAATTCCTTGTTGGTTTCATAATTGGTAATATCCTCAAACCATTCGTTTCGCAAACCCAACAAAAAGGTGAATTTTTCCCACTGAATCTGATCCTGAATATAAATTGCATTTGTAGTCGTCAACGCAGATGGCAACGCGGTTCTTACATTTAAGGTATAATCTTCAGGACTTGTTAAGGTGTAAACAGGATTGTTTAAATTGAAATAATTGACATTTGGTTTTGGCAAAACAACTCCGTCAATTGTTGTAGTTTGGTAATTGGCAGCGTTTGCGGGAACAAAAGTACTCGCCACAGTTCCGTCTTTTAGCAAATAACCTCTTGCAGCATTTTGTCCGCCGCCTTTGGTTTTGTTCCAACTGCTTAAATCGTAACCTGCCAGTAGTTTATGTTTTAGTTTTCCGGTTTTTAAATCAAAATTAAAATAAGTACTCAAATTGTCAATGTCCCAATATTGCTGACGTTGCACAAATTGCATCATCGCCAGACTTGTAACAGGTTTATTGTTCATATCGACCGCAAAAGCATTTGTAGTTCTGTGTTCCTGAAGGTTTTCGGTCCAGGTTTGTTTCATATATTGGGCATTAAAACCAATTTTAGAATTGAATTTATGAGTGAAATTCGTCATCAAAATCATTTCTTTCGATTTAAAATAATCACTTGGAGCGCCTAGATTTAAACTAATTGGCGTTTGATTTAGATTCGTAACTCCGGCAACGGCGCCAAAAATAGGTTGTCCGCGATCTAGAGTTCCTGTCATGTTGCTTAAAATCAATTCGGTATTAATCGCTGTTTTCTCATTCGGAATATAACTGAACGATGGAGAAATCAAAAACGATTTATTACTCACCAAATCCCGAAACGATTTTGCTTCCTGATACGCACCGTTAACACGATATAATAAAGTTTTAGATTCGTTAAGCGGTCCTGTAAAGTCTAGAGTTCCACGTAAAGTGCTAAAACTTCCTACGCTCAAACTCACTTCTTTTCGGTTTACTGCGAGAGGTTTTTTAGTCACTAAATTAATACTTCCGCCCGGATCGACTGACGAAAATGTGGCACTCGAAGGGCCTTTTATAACTTCGACACGTTCGATATTATTGGTCAAAGGCTGTAGAAAATAATATTGACGTGTTCGCATTCCGTTTACAATCTGACCTTCTTCGTTTTGGCTAATTCCGCGAATTGTATATTGATTGTAATAACTCGCCGGAATTACACCACTCGCCATTTTTACGGCATCAGCAAGATAAAAAGCGCCTTTGTCAGCAATTAATTCCTTAGTAATTGTGGAAATAGATTGTGGAATATCTTTATTCAAAGCGGCCGTTTTTGTCGCTGCAAAAGAGTAATCGCTATTATATTTTTTAGTCGAACGACCAATGATTTCAACAGTTTGAAGTTCATTTCGTTTAATGGAATCCTGGGCAATACTATCTTTTACTTTTTTATTTATGTTTTGCGATTGAATAAACTGCGAACTGCTGAATATCAATAGCATTAAAATTGTATGTTTCATTTTTTTGGTTGGTTTTGAAAATGCTATTTCTTTTATACAGTTTGTAAATACAAGTTTTCGAGTTCGTTTGCCGATATTTTATCAGCTTCGATAACCGTTACTAAATTGCCTTGTTTCATGATTCCTATGTGTGTAGCGACTTCTCTGGCTCTGAAAATATCGTGCGTTGCCATTAATATTGCCGTTCCGTCTGCCGAAAGTTCTTTCAGGATTTGAGAAAATTCGTTTGAAGCTTTCGGGTCTAATCCGCTTGTGGGTTCGTCTAGTAATAATACTTTGGCTCTTTTGGCAATCGCAATCGCAATGCCTACTTTTTGGCGCATTCCTTTAGAATATCCGCCAAGGTTCTGGTCGTGCGCTTTGAGTTGTAAACCGGCTTTCGAGAGAAAATAAGTCAATTCTCCAGATGAATATTTGAATCCCGCCAAAGACGAGAAAAATTTCAGGTTTTCTAATCCGCTCAAATTTGGATATAACATTACCGTTTCAGGAATATAAGCGACATATTCTTTGGTTTTAGAAGCATTTTCTATAACCGATATATTATTGATTTTGAGTTCTCCATCTGTTGGTTCGATAAAACCTAAAAAGAGATTAATTGTAGTTGTTTTTCCGGCACCATTCTGACCTAAAAGTGCAAAGATTTCGCCTTGTTTAATGGTTAAATTCAATTTGTTTAGGGCAATATAATCGCCGTATTTTTTCGTAAGATTCTCAGCTATAAGCATAGTTTTTATGTATTTGGGTGAATTTTTTAGTTTTCGATCGCAGGATTTCAGTCGCTGTTTTTGATACAACGACGACTTTAAAAATGGAATAGGAGGAATGGATAGTTTACAACTATTGTAATAGAAGAATATCTATGTGAATTTGAAAAATAAGAATGCCTTTTCGGAATCTAAATGATAAGTCACTTTCTTTTGTACAGAAAGGAAATCAAATAGATTCACGAATAAGTTTGCCTAACTTCTATATTGAAGGATAGGTAAAATTGCTTTTAATTTTCGAATAAAATGTAGTAAACTATAAAATAGAAGGAGGCGCTCTAAGGGCAAAAAGACTGCCTTTAAAGAAGTTTGAAGCCACTTTTGTATAAAAGAATACATAAGAGGTTTCAGTAATTACTTTATGAAATGATAAAACTTGAAATGAATTGGGAATAAAAGTGCTAAAGGCAAAATGACAAACGTGACAATTATTGTCTACAGAATGGCTGTGTGTGATTTGCTTTTGTCCATCGACAGAATTGTGATGGCACTGTTTTTCGGTTAGTTGTTTGTAAACATGCTCATAAGAATGTATGGTCTGAAACAGCATTGCGAACAATACGGTTAAAGACATAAAAAGATTAATTAAGACAATTTTCTTTTTCATTCCTGTTTTGGCAATCAGCGTGTTTACTCGACTTTCTGAGTTATTAACTAACGCAACTTCGTTGCAAATATAGGTTTCTTATTTAGAAATACACTAAAAAGGAATGTTTTTTTAGCTATTTCCTGAGACAACTATATTAGATTTAGAAATTACTATACAACAATTGAAGCGTATGAAAATCTGAAGAGCCATCGAAATATTTGTCCAATACTTCTTCGAATATTGGTTCAGAATTTTGAATACTGGCGAATAATGTCATGCACGATTGCAATTTTTCATCGTCAGGATTTCCGAATATATCTGCAGCCGTTTTTTCGTCTGTTTTGATTAATTCAGATGTAATCTCCAGAAGATGTTTCCCCAGAATTGGATGTTCTAAAAACGCAATTGCTTCGTCGGCATTTTTAATTTCGTAGAATTTTGAGGTATCGCAGGAACCAAGTCCTTTTATCTGAGGAAAAATAAACCACATCCATGGAGATTCTTTTTTCCCTTTTTTAATTTCGGAAAGTGCCGATAAGTATAATTTATTTTGTGCGTCTAAAAAACGTACTAATTCTTTATTGTTGTAGGCCATTATTTGCTGATTTTATTTGGGGTCAATCAGGTCGTAAAACTACTGAAAATATGTTAAGTTGTACATTCTGATCAACATTTTTGCATCTATTTTTTCAAAATATATGAAGTAAATAATATCCTGTAGTATTAATCGGAAAATTTTATTTTAATGTCACAGATTAAGAGGATTTTTAGTGATTTATGATAATCTAGCAAAGGCGCGAAGGCGCAAAGTTTTTTGTTTTAAGTTATGGACTTGGCGACTTTGCGCCTTTGCGCGAAATTCTCGGTGCTACGTCAAAAGAAACTTAAGAAATAATCTCGCAAAGACGCCAAGTCGCAAAGTTTTTTTATTCTAGATTGTAAACTTAGCGACCTTTGCGAAAAACCTTTGCAACTTTGCGGTAAAATAAATTCACAATATTATTCCTGTTAACAAGGCTCTTTTTTATTACAAAACTCAATAATCGTTAGTGTTCCCGTGATAATATCCCTATTTTTACTAATAGAGGATAATTATCGACTTAGATAATAATTAAATTTTTGATTTGGCATGAACTTCAAAATATGTCAACTTCTATTAACGAGCATATCGCTCAATAAAAAAATAAATTATGAAAATAGGACTAATCGGATTCGGAAAAACTGGAAAATCAGTAGCATCAATACTACTCGAAAACAACAAATTTTGCCTGGAATGGGTTTTAAGACAAAGCACTGTTTTAGAACACAGATCAGTTCCGGAATTTTTTGGAGTTCAGTCAGACGAACCAGGATTAATTTACTCTAGTTCCAAAACTTCGGTAGAAGAATTGCTCGACAAACATCCGGTTGATGTAATTATCGATTTTTCGTCAAGCGAAGGAATCTATACTTACGGCGAAATTGCAGCAAATCGAAAGGTTAAAATTATCTCGGCAATCTCTCATTATAAAGATAAAGAACTGCAATTACTAAAAAAATTAGCGCATAAAACGACTGTTTTTTGGTCTCCGAATATTACTTTGGGAGTGAATTATTTACTTTTTGCTGCCAAGTTTCTAAAGAAAATTGCGCCTTGGGTAGATATTGAAGTCAATGAAGAACATTTTAAAAAGAAAGAAGGAACTTCAGGAACGGCAGTTAAAATCGCTGAAGCTCTAGATGTTGACAAAGACAATATAAACTCGGTTAGAGCTGGCGGAATCGTTGGTAAACATGAAGTTATATTTGGATTTCCGTATCAAACCGTTCGTCTTATTCACGAATCGATTTCAAGAGAAGCATTTGGTAACGGAGTTGTTTTTGTTGCTGAAAACTTAGAAAACAAGAAAAAAGGATTGTATAATTTTGAAGATATTCTGACGCCTTATTTTGCAATTTAAGTTAAAATAAAGCTTAAGAAATAATCTCGCAAAGTCGCTAAGTCGCAAAGCTTTTATTGTAAGTTTTGAATTTCGCGCCTTTGCGACTTTGCGCGAAATTCTCAGTGCTACATAAAATAAAGCTTAGGAAATAATCTCGCAAAGTCGCGAAGTCGCAAAGTTTTTTGTTTTTTTAGATTTTGAACTTAGCGCCTCTGCGACTTTGCGAGAAATTCTCGACGCTAATATTTTAAAAATATTTATTTAACACATAGAAACAGAGCGAGTATGGGGCAAAAAGGCTTCAAAAAAAGAACCGCATTTCTCTCATAAAGAGCGTTATGCTTATTTTTATTAATTGAAATGCCAATTTTTGAGTTACAATATCAATGTTTCTATGTGTTTTAAATAAATAATATTTTGTTATTTTTTGAAAATTAAAGCTTTAGCATATTCTGAATTCATTTTTGCAATGGAAAGAATAGAAATACCTTGCGGACATTCGATTTCACAAGCTCTTGTGTCTGAACAATTTCCAAAACCTTCAGCATCCATTTGACTTACCATCGTTAAAACTCTTTTTGACGCTTCTATTTTTCCTTGCGGAAGTAAAGCCAAATGCGTGATTTTTGCTCCAACAAACAATGCGGCACTTGCGTTTTTGCAAGTTGCAACACAAGCTCCACATCCTATACAAGCCGCGGCATCAAAGGAAGCTTCGGCAGTTTCATAAGATATGGGAATACTATTTGCTTCGGGCGCCTGACCCGTTGAAGCGCCAATAAAACCGCCTGCTTCAATTATAGAATCAAAAGCAGATCGATTGATTTTTAAATCTCTTAAAACCGGAAAAGCTTTTGCTCGAAAAGGTTCAATATAAATTGTATTGCCATCTTTAAAACTTCTCATATGAAGCTGGCAAGTTGTAGTATTTTTTAATGGTCCATGCGCTCTTCCGTCAATCATAACGCCACATTGACCGCAAATTCCTTCTCTGCAATCGTGATCAAATTCTATAACACGCTCTTTTTTCTGAATAAGAGATTCATTCAAAAGATCGAGCATTTCTAGAAAAGACATATGCTCAGAAACATTATCAATTTCATAATCTACCATTTCTCCTTTGGAAGAAGTATTAAGTTGTCGCCATATTTTAAGATATAGTTTCATAGCTAATTATTAATTGTAAGTTGTTAATTATGAATTTTTTGTAAGCTGTAAAATTGAGTTTTATGGATTGTTAGTTAATAATTTACAATTATTTATAACTTCTTACAGCAAGTTGAACTGATTCGAATACTAAGGGTTCTTTGTGTAATTCCGGTAATTGTTGTTTTCCTTTCCATTCCCAAGCCGAAACGTAGCAGAAATCCTTATCATTCCGAACTGCTTCGCCATCTGGAGTTTGGTATTCTTCTCGAAAGTGTGCGCCACAGGATTCTTCTCTTTGCAGAGCATCGTGACACATTAATTCAGCGAGTTCGATATAATCTGCAATGCGTCCGGCTTTTTCAAGTTCGCTGTTGACTGTGTCATCTCCGGTAATTAAAAGGTCTTTTTCAAAAGATTCTTTGAGGGCTTTAATTTCCTGTAAGGCATCTTGAAGTTTTTCTTTACTTCTTGAAAGTCCGCATTTTTCATATAGTAATCTTCCAATTTTTTTATGAAAATAATCTGTCGAAAGCGTTCCTTTATTATTCAGAAATTTATCTAATTGTGCTCTTACTGAAGTTTCGGCTTCATCAAAAGCAGGATGATTTATATCAGATTTTGGAGCATTTAATTCTCCTGCCAAATAATTCGGAATCGTGTAAGGCGCAATAAAATAACCGTCTACACACGCTTGAAGCAGCGAATTTGCACCAAGTCTGTTAGCGCCATGATCGGCAAAATTAGCTTCTCCAAGAGCAAATAATCCAGGAATTGTACTCATTAATTCATAATCAACCCAAAGTCCGCCCATTGTAAAATGCGCCGATGGCGAAATTAGCATTGGTTCTTTGTAGGCATTGATTCCGGTAATTTTCTCATACATCGCAAAAAGATTGCTGTATTTGGCTTCGATTTTATCTTTTCCCTGCGTTTTTATAGCATCGGAAAAATCCAGATAAATAGCATTTTTCATTGGTCCAACGCCATGTCCGGCATCAATTTGTTCTTTTGCAGCTCTTGATGAAATATCGCGGGGAGCAAGATTTCCAAAAGAAGGATATTTGCGTTCGAGATAATAGTCGCGTTCTTCTTCGGGAATTGTATTTGGATCTCGGTTGTCTTTTGCGGTTTTCGGAACCCAGATTCGTCCGTCATTACGCAAAGATTCCGACATTAAAGTCAATTTAGACTGATTTTCTCCGTGTTGCGGAAGTGAAGTAGGGTGAAACTGAATCCAGCTTACACCAGCCATATAAGCACCTTTTTTGTGTGCCCGCCAAATTGCCGAACTATTACAGCCCATTGCCAATGTTGACAGATAATATACTTTGCCATAACCTCCGGAAGCCAATACTACGGCGTCGGCAACGTGACGCTCGAGTTCTCCGGTTTCAAGATTTCGTGCAATAATACCTTTGGCTTTTCCGTCAATAACGACTAATTCCAGCATTTCATGTCGCGTATGCATGGCTACTTTTCCTAATGAAACCTGACGCAATAAAGCCTGATAAGCTCCTAGTAAAAGCTGTTGTCCTGTTTGTCCGCGGGCATAAAAAGTTCTCGAAACCTGAACTCCTCCAAAAGATCGATTATTAAGATATCCGGCATATTCTCTGGCAAAAGGAACACCTTGTGCAACAGCATGATCGATTAAATGTGCAGAACATTCCGCCAGACGGTAAACATTTGCTTCTCGAGATCTAAAATCGCCGCCTTTTATGGTGTCATAGAACATTCTGTAAGTGCTGTCTCCGTCGTTTTTGTAATTTTTTGCAGCATTAACTCCGCCTTGAGCGGCCACAGAATGCGCTCTTCGTGGAGAATCCTGAAAACAAAATGATTTGATATTGTAACCTTGCTCTGCCAGTGATGCAGCGCACGAAGCTCCTGCAAGACCAGTTCCTACGACTATAATGTTTAGTTTTTTTCTATTTGCGGGATTTACAAGCTTAGCTTTTGCTTTATAATTATTCCATTTTTCAGCTAGAGGACCTTCAGGTATTTTTGAGTCGATCATTTTGGTTTTATTTAAAATGAAACTTGTCTTTAAGAAGCTGTAATTTACTACAAAAAAATGAATTTTAAAACAAAAAAAGGTTATGATTTTAAAAATGCCCTGAGAAAAATAAGAATTCTTCACAGGGCATTATTGGTATTTAGAAAAGTAAATTATTATTGTTTGCCTATCGAAATTGCTTTACTGGCGGCATTTGTTTTTACAAAATAGATTCCTGTTGGATGTTCTGAAATCGAAATTACACTTCCGTTTCCTTGTTTTATTTTAGTTCCTGAAGCCGAATAAATGGTCCATTCCATCTCTTTGGATAAATGAAATATTCCGGTTGATGGATTTGGAAAAACGATGATTTTATTCGATTCTTCATTTGGGTTTTCAATACCAAGGTTGCAATTATGAACCATATATGCCACTTCTTTTTTATTGTCTCCAGCAGTATTACTAACGGTTAAAGAAACTGTTTTTGTTCCTTCGGTTGAATAAATTACACTGTGAGGACCAATTCCTGTTGCGGTTGCCGGTGTTGCGCTTTCGCCAAAATTCCACAGATAATTATCTACAGTTCCAAGTGAAACAGACGTGAAAGTAACCGCCGCATTCAGGCATCCCATTTGAGGATTAACTTCAAAATCTGCAACCGGAGCAGTTGTACTTCCGGTTAGGACAAATTCCATTCTATTGACGTTGATGTCTCCTTCTTCAAAAAATAAAGTAATAACACGAGTTCCCTGCGTCAAAGCAATATTAGGAATTGTAACGGTTTGCCATGCCTGAAATCCTGTAGTATTTGGGATATTTACCGTTCCTGTAACATTTACGCCGTCAACTTCAAGATGTAATTTTCGATTAGCATATGGCGATGCAATTCTCAAATGGATACTGTAATTTCCGGTAGTATTTACTTTTGAAGTGTATTTAAGCCATTCATTTTTACCAACATAAGCAAGGTTAAATCCGCCTTCACTACAAGCTTCAGTTCCTACGCCATCGCCGGCTCTGTAAACGGTATCACCACCGCCATTAATGTCAAGAAAAGCACCTGGACCAACATCATAATTTTCGGCTTCAATTGTACCCGGAATTTGCGCTACGGTCCCTAAATATGGTGCATTAGGAAGTGTCGTTGCAGTATAAACCGCGGTATAAGTTGCAGTTCCCGTTGCGGGAGCTTTGAAGGTTTGATTGGCAGCTCCGCCATGACTCCAATGGTCAAAATCATATCTGATATTGTCAATATATTGTGGAGTAGGAGCGTTTAAAGTTTGCAATGCTGCATTTGCCACAACTTGTTTTGTTGCTGGTGCTGTAACAGGTTTCTGATTGAATTCAAGAGCCAATAACGCCGGAGAACTTGTAACTGTTGCATCGACTAAATTAGGTTTAATATCAACAAAAGTTGAGGCTGTTAAACCATTGCTATCGGTAACTTTTACTGTAAATCTGTACCAGACATTTGGTGTTTTTTCACCTTGATTTGATGCTGTAAAATCACCTGATTTTGTACCTTGCGGACTTGCTCCGGGATGCGAATGACCTGAACCCGGAATGTCTTCGTGAAAAAGGTCAATATTCCATGAAAAAGCGCTTGCAGGTAATGTTCCGTCTTCGATATCTGTTGCTGTTGCTTCAAAGTGTACTAAATCATCAGCATTCCATTTTAAAGTTGGTAAAGGAGAAACAATCGTAACTGTTGGTGCATTGCTAAAAGGCGTCACCGTTAAAGTCGCAGGATTACTGGTTGCATTGCCCGCAGTATTAGAAACTATAACGCGATAATCGCCTGCATTTGCATTGGTTACGTTGGCAATAGTATAAGTTGCGGCATTTGCTCCGGGAATATTTACATTGTTAAATTGCCATTGATAAGAAAGTCCAACACCACTTGCAGAAACGGTAAAAGTTACCGGAGTTGTTTGCATAATGGTTTGCGAAACAGGATGATTTACGATCGTTGGCGCGGCAGTTGCAATATAATCGAGCTTAATTAGTGAACCGTTATTTCCGTATGCACAATAATAAATGTAGCCATCGTTGCCTAACATCATTCCGAGTGCCTGCTGTTGTGGCGCTGAATAAAATTCGGTAGAAACAGGATCAGTAACATTTGGATCAAACCAACGAATTGCATTTCGAACAAAATCTTTGATAATAAATTTTCCCTGAAGATCAGGATAACGAGAAGTTGTCGGGTTATAAAGTACGCCGTTTGTCAGGGCATTTCCAATACTTCCGGTTGCGTATGTAAAAATCGGATTGGTAAATAAGTCGGTTTCAGTTTGTTTTCCGTCACCGCCTTGAGGATGTCCCCAAGCATAGTTGCGAATTGTTGGATTGCTAATTTCGTTGATTTCTTCCCAAGAAGTTCCAACATCTAAAACAAATAATTTATTGGCCGTTTTATTGGCTACAAGTCTCCACGGATTTCTGAAACCATAAACCCAGATGCTTTGTCTTTGCACAGAACCACTTCCGTAGAAGGGATTTCCTGGTGCAGGTTGTCCGTCTTCGGTTAAACGGAGAATTTTACCTTTGTAAGTGTCAAGATCCTGAGAATTGGTGTTTTGCTGACTGTCTCCAACGGTTACATAAAGAAATCCGTTAAAGAATTTCAGATCACCGCCATTATGAAAACCGCCACCAATAGGTTCTAATAATAAAATTTCCTGTCGGCTGACAACCTGATTGGCATTATCGATTTTTATTCTTTCTATCCGATGTCTGATTACGCCATCATTTATGGAGTAAAACACATAAATATAACCGTTTGTAGCAAAATCAGGATGCAAAGTTAAGCCAAGTAAACCTTGTTCATTATCTGTAACGGTTTGAACGGTAAAAACGGTTGAAACGGCATTGTTTTGAAATACTTTGACAATTCCGCCTCTTTCGGCAATAAAAATTCGTCCATCAGAAGATTGTTCAAGCGAAAGTCCTTCTTTAATAACCGCTGTAGGAGCAAGGTTTTGTGTGATATATTGACAATTTCCCTGCAGGGAAAGCAATAAAAAGAAAGTGTACAATAAAGGCGTTCGCATTCGCCTCTTTAGAAAATAAGCAAGTAGATTTTTTTTCATAATTATTAAGAATGAATTTATAATTTGGGTAACCAAATGTAAACTTTTCTTAATAATTATTTTAGTTTCTTATATTGTATTTTTGTGTAATTTATTGATTATTAGGTGTTATTGGTAATGGTGTGTAAGGATTTGATGTATTCTTTAGTTAAAAATATTATTTGATAAATTTTTCTACATTCGGAATTTTCTCTAATGATTTGGTGTTTTCTTCGAGAATTTTGGCTGCAGCCTGATTTATTTTACTTGCTGGAATTGTCTTCCATTTGTCTAAGTTTTTTTCGTAATCAGTATTAAATAAAAGTCTGGATAAATCTCTGATGACACAATAAGCAGCAATCGAATGACCATTATCACTGTCGTAATTTCCATTATTGATAAAAGACTGAATTCTTTTGTAAAGTCCGTCTTCAGAATAAAGTGATAATTCTGTCAATTTTCCTCTGTATTCTAAATCAGCAGAACCAACGCCTTTTAGTTTTGGGAATAATTTATAATCTGCAAAATGTCGTCCTTCATGGCCAATATAACTTACTCTAAAGGTTTCTGATTTTAGATCGTATGCTTTTTTTACACAAAACAAAGCTTCCTGAGTTGCCCAACCTGCAGGATAATAACGTCCCAAAGTGGCATATTCGCTCCAGCCTAAAGTTATAAAATCATCCATAAAGTAGATTTTGATTGAAGTTTCCTTTCCTTCATAATTCACTTTATAAATCGTATCTTTTTCTGTTTTCCAAACTAATAAATCATAAAGTCCGCCAGTTTTTCCAAAACCAGTTGTATGATAACCTAAGTTTGAGATGTATTTTTTTTGATAGACATTGATACTGTCTTCGTTAAGGGTTAAGTTTTTTGCCTCTGGAAAATTTGTTTTTAGAAAATGGACAACATTTTTCATAATCAACGTATCAGTTTTCTTTTCTTTATTTAAGAAAGAGAATCGCCAATAATCGCTGTAAATTTTTAAAAGCTCGTCTATTTTTGATTTTCGGGTTTCCAGGAAATCGCTTTTGTCTGCTGGAAACTTAAACCGGCTTTCGAAATTAGTTTTGAATTTTAAGTCTTTCTGAGCTATTTTTCTAGAGGGATCAATTTCAAGCAAAGGCAAAGCTTGTATAGGATTTCCGTCTAATGCAAGGGCATAAATTTTAGTATAATCGAGTTTTATACTGTCATTTGGAGTAGTTTGCGCATTTGTTTTCGAAAATAAAAAGAAATTGATTATCAGTAATGTAACTAGTTTTAAGGATCTCATAATAAAAAATATCAGGTTGATTTTATGACTTTTTTATTATAGAGACGACTTTTTAGATTTTGTTACAGTTTTTATTAAAAAATTAAACCCGACAGTTTCGATGAGATAATGTCATAGAATTAAAGATTTTTTTATACTGTATCGAATGAATCTTTCGCAAAGTCACGAAGTCGCAAAGAAAATATATAAACTTGGCGGCTTTGCGATTTTGCGTGAAATTTGATTAATCATAATTGTTTAAGAAAGCTTAACTTTTATGACTTTGCTGGAAGTTTCGGGATAAAACGTGTTGGCTTTCGATTTGTTAATGATCTAATGTCCAATGATTTCTTTTCTGTGCAAAGTTCCCCATTCGTTCAACGCTCCAATAACCTTATATAAAGTTTGGCTGTGTTCTGTTCTTGCATATTCTACAGTTGGCGGAAAAGTATCATAAACAGTTCTGGTAACCAGTTTGTTTATCTCCAGATCTTTAAGTTCTTTCGAAAGCATTTTATCAGTGATTCCGTTTATATCTTTAGAAATCTCTTTAAATCGTTTCGGTCGGTTTGACAATGCAATTAAAATGGGCAATTTCCATCTTCCGCTTAAAACTTCCAGAGCATCTCTTACGGGTAATAATGCTGCGAGACATTCTTCAGGTTTATGTCCCATTTTTTCTGATAATTCACTCTTTGTTTTCATACATATTTCGTTACTATCCTCAAGGATAGCGCTATCCTTGAGGATAGTACTATAAAAGAGATAGCAAATGTAGATAAGTTTGTATCGTAAACAAAATAATTATAAAAATGAGTAAAAAGATTTTGAATATAGTAACAAGCATCAAAGGAGATGCTTCATTTAGCAACAAATTATCGAATGCTATTCTTGATAAATTGAAAGCGGAATATAATGAAATAGAGATTCAAACGCTTGATCTTTCAAAAACGCCTTTGCCTTATTTGAGCGAATTGGATATTAATGCTTTTTATACTCCGGCAGATCAACAAACTGAAGCTCAGAAAGAAACGTTGAAATATTCTGATGCTGCTACAAAAGAGGTGTTAGAAGCTGATGTTATCGTAATTGGTGTACCGCTTTACAATTTTGGAATTCCGGCAGTTTTAAAAGGCTGGATCGATCAGGTTGCGAGAGCAGGAAAGACTTTTAGTTATGATGAGAATGGACCAAAAGGATTATTAACGAATAAAAAAGTGTTTTTAGCAATTGCTTCTGGCGCTATATTTTCTGAAGGACCTTATAAAAGTTATGATTTTTCTGAACCATATTTACGCGCTGTATTAGGTTTCTTAGGTATAACCGATGTTACTGTTTTTCGTGTAGAAGGAACCGCAATTCCTGATTTTGCCGAAAATGCTTTGCCTAAAGCTTTGTCTGCAGTACAAGAATTTGCTTTTTAAAGTAAAAACTACGAGAGTTGGACATTTTCGTATGTAGTAAACCCGACCGTCCCGAAGCCTCGGGATTGTCGGGTTTTGTATTTTTTTATTGAGATGCAACACAATCATTGTCATCCTGAGGAACGAAGGATCTCCGTGAGTAGCTCGCCAAAGATTGGTAATTTACTTTGTGGAGTTTCTTGCGGAGATCCTTCGTTCCTCAGGATGACAAAAATACGAGTAAACCCGACAGGTTTTTAAAACCTGTCGGGTTTGAATATCGAATAAATTACTATTTCTCAATAATCATTGTAACACCTTGTCCTCCAGCGGCACAAATCGAAATGAATCCTCTTCCGGAACCTTTTTCATTTAATAGTTTAGCCATTACACCAATTATTCTTCCGCCCGTTGCGGCAAAAGGATGTGCGGCGGCAAGACTGCTTCCTTTTACGTTTAGTTTTTCTCTGTCAATAGCGCCAAGAGGTTTTTTGAGTCCTATTTGAGCACTTAATTCCTGACTTTCCCAGATTTTTAAGGTTGCCAGAACTTGTGCTGCAAAAGCTTCGTGAATTTCATAATAATCAAAATCCTGCAAAGTCAAACCTGCTTTTTCGAGCATTCTGCTTGCTGCAAATAATGGCGCTAATAACAGGTTTTGCTGGTTTTTGACGTACTCAATTGCAGCAATTTCGGCAAAAGAAATATAAGCCAGAATAGGAAGTCCTTGTGCTTTTGCCCATTCTTCGCTTGCCAAAAGTATACACGATGCACCATCTGTAAGCGGAGTAGAATTTCCTGCAGTCAAAGTTCCGTTTACTTTATCGAATGCGGGTTTTAGTTTTGCCAGTTTTTCAATTGTGCTGTCTCTTCGAAGATTATTGTCTTTTTCAAGCCCGTTAAACGGAGTTATCATATCATCAAAAAAGCCTTCGTCGTAAGCTTTTGTCATATTCAAATGACTTCTGAGCGCGAAGTTATCCTGATCTTCACGGGAAATTTGATAATGTTTAGCCGTAATTTCGGTATGACCGCCCATCGAAAGTCCGGTTTGTGATTCTTCATTTTTAGGAACTAATGGCGACAAATCTTTTGGACGAAGTTTTAGAAACAACTTGATTTTTTCGCCTAATGATTTTGCTTGTCTGGCATTCAGTAAAATCTTTCTGAGCTTTTCGCTAACCGCAATTGGCATATCACTAATCGAATCAACACCGCCGGCAATTCCGGATTCTATTTGTCCCAGAGCAATTTTGTTGGCAATATAAACGGCACTTTCTATTCCGGTATCACAAGCTTGTTGCAAATCACAAGCTGGAGTTGCGGGATCAAGAGCTGTTTTCATGACACATTCTCTGATCAGATTATTATCATAAGTATGTTTAATTACAGCTCCTCCGGCAACTTCGCCTAACAATTTACCTTCAAGATTGTATTTGGTAATAAGTCCGTTTAAGGCAGCGGTCATCATTTCTGTATTTCCAACTTCGGCGTAAGCGGTATTTGCCCTTGCAAACGGAATTCGATTGTAACCAACTATGGCTACTTTTCTAACTGTACTGGTATTATTCATAATATGAGGTTTGTTTTTGGAAGTTCCTTTTTTAATTTTTCAAGCTTAAAGATAAGCAGACTTATTTATAATTGGAGTTTTTGTAAGATAATATTGTTTTAATTTTTTGAAGGGCTATAAGTATTTGTTTTTATTTAGAATAATTAAAAATAATCTTGTTTAAGAAATATTTAGCATTTACTTTTGCACGAAAATCAAAACCAATTAAAAATGAATATAATGACCCTAAAAAAAGTTTTACTTAGTCTTATGTTTCTAACTTCATTGCAAATGATGAGTCAGGAACTTGGAAAAGTAACAGGAAAGATTTCGCTAAGCGGAAATGTTCCTGCTGAGAATATTACTGTTGTTTTAAAAGGAACAAGATATGTTGCCACTACCAATGAAGATGGACAATATGAGATTAAAAACGTAAAACCGGCAACTTATACAATTATCATAAGATCTGTTGGAATTCATAAGGTTGAAGACCAAATTGTGGTTACTACAAAACAAACAACGACTAAAAACTTTACACTTTCTGAAAGTCAGGAAGATCTTGATGAAGTTGTGATTACAAAAAATAAATACAAACAAGATAAGCCTTCATTATCCTTAAGATTGCAGACTCCGGTTCTTGAAATTCCTCAAAATATTCAAATTGTAAGTGCTCAAACTTTAAAAGATCAGCAAATTACAAGTATGAGCGATGGAGTTATCAGAAACGTGAGTGGAGCGGTGCGTCTGGAACATTGGGGAGATTTGTATACTAATATTACGATGCGTGGTTCTCAAATTCAGGCTTTCCGTAATGGTTTTAATGTGGTTTCTTCTTTCTGGGGACCTCTTACGGAAGATATGAGTTTTGTAGATCATATTGAATTTGTAAAAGGACCTGCAGGATTTATGCTTTCGAGCGGTGATCCGAGCGGACTTTATAATGTAGTTACCAAAAAACCAACCGGAATTACTAAAGGTGAAGTTTCTGTTTTAGGCGGAAGCTATGATTTTTACAGAGTTAGCATCGATCTTGACGGAAAATTAGATAAAAAAGGAAAGTTATTATACAGATTCAACGGAGCGGCTCAAAATAAAGGTTCGCATCGTGCCTTTGAACACAACAATCGTTATGTAATTGCTCCGGTAATTTCATACCAAATTGATGATAAAACGAAACTTACGGCGGAATATAATTTTCAATATGCAAACATGACCGAGGTTGGTTCTTATTATGTATTTGGCCCTAAATCTGAAGGTTATGCGACTTTGCCAGTTGGATTTACAATGACGCAGCCGGGATTGCCTGATACTAATATTCAGGATCATAGCGGATATCTTATGTTCGAACATAAGTTTGACGATAACTGGAAACTGACGGCGCAAACTTCTTATTTTAAATATCTTCAGCAAGGATATAGTTCTTGGCCAAGTGCTGTTGGATCAGATGATAATGCTCTTGGAAAAGGAAATATCATTAGAAATGTTGGAATCTGGGATGCAGAAAGTAATATGTATTTAGGTCAGATATTTGTAAACGGAAAGTTCAATACAGGATCAATTACACACAAAATATTAGGAGGTTTGGATTTAGGAAGCAAAGATTATATGGCAGATTGGGGTCAATCTCATGATCTTGATACTGCTGCAAATCCGTTTAATGTTTATAATCCAAATTATGGAACTCCTTCTAACGGTTTTCCTAATTTCGACCATACAACACCGCTTTCAGTAAGAGCCGGTGGAAAAATGAGCTCAGAGTATGCAGCGGCATATATTCAGGAAGAAGTTGGTTTTTTTAGAAACAGACTTAGAGTTACTGTAGCAGGAAGATATACGTGGATTAGCCAAACAAGCTGGGGAGAAACTCAGGCAGATAGTCATATTACACCGCGTATTGGTATTAGCGCTTCTATAACGGAGGATCTTGCAGTTTACGGATTATACGATCAGGCGTTTTTACCGCAATCAGGTATTATTAAAAATGGAGATAAAGTAAAACCGTTAACCGGAAATAATCTGGAATTTGGTGTTAAAAAAGATTGGTTTGACGGATCTTGGAATACTTCGTTATCTGTTTATCGCATTACAAAAGAAAACGAACTTACGGCTGATCCTACGAATGGTCCAAATGATATTTATAAAATTGTTTTAGGAGAAAAAAGAGCGGAAGGTGTTGAATTTGATGTGAGAGGAAGATTATTAGACGGACTTAACCTTGTTGCAAATTATGCTTTTACAGAATCTGTAGTAACAAGTTCAGCTATTTCGACTATAAGCGTAGGTTCTGTTGTTCCGGGATATTCTAAACATACTGCAAATGCATGGTTAAATTATACGCTTCAAAGCGGAAAACTTAAAGGTTTTGGTGCTTCTATTGGAGGAACTTATCTCGCAGGTCGTCAAACGGACACATGGAGTGAAGGAGCGGAGAAGTTACCAAACTATTTCAAACTTGACGGTGGTTTGTCTTATGAAACCGGAAAGATAAAAGTTACGGCGAACGTGTTTAATATCTTGGATAAATATCTGTATAGCGGATCTTATTATGAGTGGCTTTCGGCTTATTATTGGCAAACAGAAGCACCAAGAAATTTTAGAGTTGGTGTAACTTATAAATTCTAAAAAGAGTTATGAGTTATGAATTAGTGGTTATAATTTTTACCTAACAATTCATAACTCATAATTTATATTTATCCCTTACGTATCAACGGAATTACTTTTGAACCTATAAGTTCTATTGCATTCATTAACTGAGTATGCGTAAGTCCTGCATTATCCATTTGGAATGTAAATCTTGAGATTCCACCAAGTGCTTCGCTGTGTTTTAAGATTTTCTCGGCAACACGTTCCGGACTTCCTACTATTAAAACGCCCTGATCGTCAATAAGTCCGTCAAATTTGGCTTTTGTAACTGGTGGCCAACCGCGTTCGAGTCCTAATTTTGTCCAAAGTTCAGCATAACCCGGATAATATTCTTCGATTGCTTTTTCGGTTGTGGTTCCAACAAATCCAGGAGAATGTAATCCTACTTTAAGCTCTTCAAGTTTGAAACCTGCAGCTTTTCCGGCTTCATGATATAAATCGATTAAAGGGCGAAAACGATGTGTTTGTCCTCCAATAATAGCCACCATTAAAGGTAAACCAAGACTTCCGGCTCTCACAAAAGATTCAGGAGTTCCGCCAACGCCAAGCCAAACGGGTAATTTTTCTTGTATTGCTCTCGGATAAATAGGAAGATTATTCAAAGCGGGACGAAATTTCCCTGACCACGTCACAAATTCATTGTCTCTGATTTGTAGAAAAAGGTCTAGTTTTTCTTTAAAAAGTGCATCATAATCATTTAGATTAAATCCAAAAAGGGGATAAGCTTCAATAGAAGATCCGCGGCCTACGACTATTTCGGCTCTTCCTTTCGAAATTAAATCCAAAGTTGCAAAGCTTTGATAAACTCGGACAGGATCTGCAGCACTTAAAACCGAAACGGCACTTGATAATCGGATACGACTTGTTTTTGCAGCAGCAGCGCTTAATATTACAACTGTAGCTGAATCTAAGAACTCTTTTTTATGATGTTCTCCAATTCCAAAAACGTCAAGTCCGGCTTGATCTGCCAGTTCAATTCTTTGCAGTAATTGTTCCATTGCATCAACACTGCTCAACGTATTATTGTCTCCGTACATTGCCGAAGCAAAGCTGTCTATTCCTATTTCCATTTTATTTAAGCTTTAGGCTTTAAGCTATAAGCATTAAGCTTTTGGAAAGTCTAAAGTTATAGTTCATCGCAATTATTATCATTAGCTTTAAGCAATATGCTTTAAGCTTTTTATAAAGTCTACAGTATTTTTTTAGCTTTAAGCTATAGGCAATATACTTTAAGCTTTCCAAGAAAGCCTACAGCTTACAGCTTAAAGCCTAAAGCGGTAAATTAATGTGAAAAACCAAATGAAACACTAATTAAAATGATCACAATCACAATTAGTGTAATGCCAACATAAAGATAATCTTTTTCTAAAAGGAAAGAAAATAAAGACAGTAACACACGTAAAACGGGCGTTAGAAAGAGAAGAATAATTCCAACAAAGATTAAAGATTCTCCATTTCCCTGAATCGCACCATTATAAACTGCCGAAATTACTTCGAATATATTGCGGTCATTTTCATGGAATACCGAGTAGTTTTCAATATCTGTACTATGTCCGAACAAATATACGATTCCGCCAATAAAAGCGACAGACAATGAAGTCCAAACGCCGTAACGTAATAAATTACCAATTATATATTGAAAGTCTTTTTCTCCAAATTTTTCGTTTTGCATAACCTTAGATTTTTCCATTAATTCCGTTATAAATCATATTCACTGCAAGTACAAAAATCAGGCAGGCAAAAAATATTCTTAGTTTTTTAGGGTTTGTTCGCACCAATACTTTGGCTCCAGCCATAGCACCAAACAATACGCCAATCACAACAGGCATACAGATTCCGGGTTCGATATATCCTTTTTGAATATAGATTACAGAACTCGCCATTGCCGTAACTCCCATCATAAAATTACTGGTTGTGGTAGAAACCTTAAACGGAATTCTCATAATATTATCCATCGCAATAACCTTAAAAGCACCAGAACCAATTCCTAATAATCCCGACATCATTCCGGCAATTCCCATCATACCAAAACCTCCAACGACGTTTTTGGTTCCGTAGCTTACGACTTCGCCATCATGCGTGGGATAAGTTCCGTTTAAGCGTAGTTTTTTGGCCAAAGGACTTGATTCTAAGACAATATGTTCTTCTTTTTTTCGAAGAGAATTTATAGCGGAGAAAATTAAAGTAAGACCAAATAATATGGCTATAAATGAAGTTGGCGCAATTGTAGAAAGCAAAGCCCCGCAAACGGCACCAATTGTTGTGGCAATTTCGAGAAAAATTCCCAGTCGCATATTTGTGATTCCTTCTTTGACATATGCAGAAGCTGAACCTGAGGAAGTTGCAATTACAGAAACCAAAGCGGCTCCAATTGCATAATGAATGTCAACACCAAGAACGACTGTTAGAAGAGGAATAATTATGATTCCGCCACCTAAACCTGATAATGAGCCAATAAAACCTGCTAAAAAAGCACCAAGAATCATAATCAGGGTAAATGTAAGTACTGTCATTCGGATAAATTTTGTTTGGCGCTAATTTACGAATAGAAATTTGGCAGAAGGATATTTAAGGGCTTAAAAAATCCTTAAAAATAGAAATAACAAATAAATCAGGTAGTTAGGTTTGGTAATATTTACAGAATTCAGCTTTTATAAATGTTTACATAATTTTAATAATATATTATAGAATTCCCATGTTATGAATATAAATGATTGGTAGTCTCGTAATTGAATAATATTTTGTTTTAATTCTGTACCGTTAGGTACTAAATATTGGTAGAAAAAATAAAATTAGAATAAAATTAGCGTGCCGTAGGTACGCAACTATTATTGTTTTGTTGCGTACCTACGGCACTCCGCAGAATGTTGAATCTAATGTTCTACCAACATTTAGTACCTAAAGGCACATTTTGATTTTTGGGTTATATTATAATTAAAATTTCACTTCGGATTGTGTTTGTTATCAAAAGCAAAAGAAGTTTTGCCAATTGCAGAAAGTAACAATGCCGCAGCAGAACTTGTTAAAACCGAATAATCAAAAGGTGCTTTTATAGAAACAGAAATCGCCATACTAAGAGCAAAAAGCAGCATTAATCCCGAAGTTCCTAAAGCAACTATTCGGGTTTTGAATCCGATGATTAAGAATAAACCAAACAGAATTTCAAAAAAGGTAGCCAAAGCACCTAATATTCCGGCTACAGATTTACTGGCAAAAGAGTTCAGCGTTTGCGTATAGGCAATAAAATTATCCCAGTTTCCCCATGCAACACCGGGATCTCCGGGCGCGCCCCAAAGTCCAAAACGATCTGCAACTGCTGATAACATTGTGATTCCTAAAACAATTCTTAGAATTAAACCTGCTTGTGGTATTGTTATATTTTTCATTTGGATTAAATTTTTATGTAAAAGTATAAAGATGTTGGATAACTTTACAGACCAATTTATATAAAAACCACAGCCCAGATGTTACCCTATAAAACTTTAATTCTAATTGATCGCGAATCGTCAGTAACACTTTATATACAAGTGTGTAATACTTTTATTTCGTTGATTACCAATGGTACTTTGAAACCTTCAGATGCATTGCCAAGTTCTCGTGTTTTATCTGAACTTATTGGTATTAACAGAAATACGGTCAAATTGGCTTACGAAGAATTAATTAGTCAGGGTTGGGCAGAATCTATAGATCGGAAAGGTGTTTTTGTACTTTCGAAATTGCCTATAATTTCTAAAGTAAAATTACCGGAAACCAACAAGAATCAGTTTCAGGAAGGTTTTATCTGGACGAATACTTTTGAGAAAGAAGTAGAATCTTATGGTAAAAATATTCATAAAGATCCAATTGTTATTGATGATGGTTTTCCCGATGTTCGCTTGGCGCCAATAGATCAATTAATGCGCGAATATAGAAGTTTATCCAGAAAATTCTATGGCAAAAACTTCCTAAAATATGGAAGCACATTAGGATCTGAAAACCTTAGAATTGCTATTTGCAGTTATCTTTCGAATACGAGAGGATTAGTAGTTTCTCCCGAAAATATTATCATTACAAAAGGCAGTCAAATGGGAATTTATCTGGCGTCTCAGTTAATTTTAAATCCAAATGACACGATAGTTGTTGGTGTTTCAAGTTTTGCAACTGCCGATGATACTTTTAAATATTGTGGCGCAAATTTAGAACGAGTTCCTATCGACGATAACGGAATGGACGTTGACTATTTGCAGGAAATTCTGAAGCATAAAAAAATAAAAGCCGTTTATATCATTCCACATCATCATTGTCCAACTGGTGTAACGATGAGTATGGAACGCCGATTAAAACTGCTGAATCTTGCAAAAGAATATCGTTTTGCGATTATAGAAGACGATTACGATTTTGATTTTCACTATGATAACAAGCCTTATTTGCCATTAGCAAGTATTGATCACAATCAAAATGTGATTTATATTGGCTCAATTTCAAAGACTTTTGCGCCCGCTTTACGAATTGGTTTTATGGTTGGATCTCCAGCTTTTATTGAAGCAGCGGGATCTTTAAGAAAAATGATTGACAGACAAGGCGATACACTTCTAGAAGAAGCTTTTGCCATTATGTATGAAAATGGAGAAATGGAAAGGCATTTTAGAAAATCATTGAAAATCTACAAACAGCGCCGAAATCATTTTTGCCAAATTCTGAGTTCTGATTTTAAAAACGAAATAGATTTCAGAATTCCCGAAGGCGGACTGGCAGTTTGGGCGAATTTTAATGAGAAAATCAACTTAATAAAAATGTCAGATGAAGTCGGTAAAAAAGGACTTTCTATCAATAATGGAAATTTTTATAAAAACGAAAAATTCTCTCCAAATGCAATACGAATGGGTTTTGCTTCTTTGGCAGAAAATGAAATGGAAAAAGCGTTGGCAATCCTCAAAAGCGTACTTTAATAAGACTTCTGGACCACTATCGATTTTAGAATTGGGGTATTTTAGATTCTGATTACTGTTCTAATTTTGTATAAAAAACATACAATTATGGAGTCTATTTATCAGATTAAAAAAATCGAAACAACATCAGAAATCGAGCAATGTTGGGATGTCGCTTATGTATTAAGACCACATTTGAATAAAAACAACTGGAATGCAACCATTACAGAAATGATGCAAAACGAAAAGTACAGCATCGCCGGAATTATGGATGAAGATAAGGTTGTTGCCTTTGCAGGATATCGCGTTATGACTTCTTTGCACAGCGGAAACATCATTTATATTGATGATTTATGCACATTAGAAAATTACAGAGGAAAAGGTTTTGCGACTCAATTATTAAATCATGTAAAAGAAATCGCTATTTCGCTTGGTAAAGAAGCTGTAGTTCTGGATACTGGTTTTACGAATAATACAGCCCAAAAAGTATATTTAAAAAACGGATTTGAATTGACTGCGGTTCATTTGTCAAACAGATTAGATAAATAATAATTTAAACACGAATTTCACGAATTTGCACAAATTGAAATGGTTAAAATAGTTTATGAAATTAATTTCACGAACGAATTAGTGTCAATTCGTGAAATTCGTGTTTAATAAATCTAATTCAATTCTTTTTCGATCAAATCTCTTATCGCTTGATGCGTATTATTTATAGATTCCTGATATTTTTCGGGATCAAAACTTTCTCCGTTTACAGCAATTGTGTGAATGTTGGTAATACCAATAATATTGAAAACGGTTTTTAGATAATTGCTTTGAAAATTCATATGCTCGTTATATTCTCCTTTTTCATAACCTTGAGCGCCTCTTGAAAGCAACAGAAATACGGTTTTATTTTGAAGTAAACCAATATAAGGATTCTGAATATTCTCAGGATTTAGTTTCCAGGTTTCATTGACTCTTAAAACCTGATCAATATAAGCTTTTAAACTACTTGGAATAGACCAATTGTACATTGGCGCACCAATTACAATAATATCAGCTTCGCGTAATTCAGCAATATATTCGTCGCTAGTTTTTAACGCTTCAATTTCATGCGCAGATCTCAGGTTTTCTGGTTTGAAAGCCGCTGCAATCCAATTTTCATTGATATGAGGAACATGACTTTCACTTAAATCACGATAATTAATAAGAGCATTATTTTGAATGCTTTTCCAATGCTCTGTAAATACTTCGGTAAGTTTTCTGCTTTTAGAATTTTGCTTTCTGGCACTTGAATTTAAAACTAATACTTTCTTCATTTGAATAAATTTTTAAGCAAAAGTAAAATTATAGTGGACTGATTTTCTATACCAATTTAGATAAAAACTACAGTCCAGATGAAGACTCATTAAACCCATCTGCTTTATCCTTAAAAGCCCACATTGCCATCGCTTCTATAATCGGCATTAAGCCATTTCCTGCGGCACTCAAACGATAAGTTACAAAAGGAGGAACAACCGGTTTGGCTTCTCTGATAACAAGATTATCGGCTTCGAGCTGCTTTAAATGCTGAATCAACATTTTCTCGGTTACAGCCGGAATAGCTCTTTTTAATTCGCTATAGCGTTTACTTCCGCCAGAAAGATGATAGATAATAATGGGTTTCCAATATCCTCCAATTTTTTCCATTACATGTGTTACAGGACAATTTTCTAAAGCATATTGCTTGTTTTCCTGAATAGTCGAAGATTCTTTAATCGCTGTCATTTGTGCATACTTTAGGGTAAGTACTTGTATAAAAGTAAGTACAAATATACCTTTGTTTCAGATAATAAAAAAATATAAAGCTATGAAAATTACAATTTTAGGTTCATTAGGAAATATAGGAAAACCTTTGACTCAAAAACTTATTGCGTCAGGAAATCAGGTAACAGTTGTCAGCAGTAACTCAGACAGAGCAGAAGCTATAGAAGCTTTGGGAGCAAAAGCGGCAATAGGATCTGTTAGTGATGCTGATTTTTTGAAAAATACATTTACAGAAACTGATGCTGTTTTTGCATTGACACCACCAAATATGGGAGGATCAAATGTGATTGCGAATACTACAGATGCGGGAAAAGCGATCGCAACGGCAATTGCAGCTGCGGGAGTAAAACGTGTAGTAATGTTAAGCAGTATTGGTGCCGATTTACCTGACGGAACTGGTCCAATTAAAGGACTTTATAACATCGAGAAAATATACGAAACATTAGAAAATGTATCGGTTACTTTTCTTCGTGCCGGATTTTTCTACAACAATTTATATGCTAATGTTCCGATGATAAAAGGAGCGGGGATTATTGGTGCAAATTATGCAGCAGAAACTGTAATTCCATTTGTACATCCTGAAAATATTGCAACTGCAGCGGCTGAAGAGTTGACAAAAACTACGTCAGGAAAAAATATTCGTTATATTATTAGTGATGTTCGCACGCCAAATGATGTTGCAAAGGCTTTAGGTTTGGCAATTGATAAACCGGAATTACCGTGGATAGAATTTACAAATGAACAATCTCTTGGCGGAATGAAAGAAGCCGGAGTACCGGAAGAAATAGCCGATTTATATACAGAAATGGGATCTGGTTTAAATAGTGGTAAGATTCAGAATGATTTTTTAACTAATAAAATTTCTGTTGATGGAACGACAAAATTAGAAGATTTTGCAAAAGAATTTGCTTCAAATTTCTAATTAACACAGAAAGAGCTGATTGTAAAAATCAGCTCTTTTATTTTTTACGAGTTTTTTGTTTCTAATACATAAAATAAATAATGTAGTATTATTTTTACATATAATTTATGCTATATTTGCACTTTTTTTAATAAGCGCATGAAATTATTAGTTGTATTCGGAATTTTTTTATTGTCTTTTTCTATAAAAGCACAATCAGTTAATGGAGTTGTTAATGCTGAGGACGGAAAACCTCTTACTGATGTAATGATTCGGAATTTAAGCTCTAAAGCACACGCACATACAGACGTAAACGGAAAATTTATACTCGAAGGAGTTCAAATAGAAGATAGTTTACAAATATCAAAACAAGGATATATTACTCAAAAAATCAAGGTTGCTAATTATGATTTTATAACTATTTCGCTTGACGAAAAACCTTTTTTACTTGAAGAAGTAAAGATTACCAATAGCTTAAAATATTTAAATACTATTTCTAAAATAGATTTAGAAATTCAGCCTATTTCGAATTCACAGGATTTAATGCGCAAAGTGCCGGGACTTTTTATCGGACAGCATGCCGGCGGAGGAAAAGCAGAGCAAATTTTTCTAAGAGGATTTGATTGCGATCACGGAACAGATATTAATGTTTCTGTTGATGGAATGCCCGTAAATATGGTTTCTCACGCGCACGGACAAGGTTATGCCGATTTGCACTTTGTGATTCCGGAAACGGTAGATAAAATAGATTTTGACAAAGGAGCTTATTTTGCCGATAAAGGCGATTTTAATACCGCAGGGTATATAGGATTTAGTACTAAAAACGCCTTGGATAAAAGCACTGTTTCTTTTGAATTGGGGCAGTTTAATACCTACAGAACTGTTGCTTTATTTAATCTATTGAATAAAGAAAATCAATCAGCCTATTTTGCCGGAGAATACATGATGACAGACGGTTATTTTGATGCTCCACAGAACTTTAACCGAATCAATTTATTTGCTAAATATTCGGCTAAAATAAATAATGGCGATAAAATAGCAATTTCATTATCTCATTTTGCAAGTCAATGGGATGCCAGCGGACAAATTCCGGATCGTGCTGTAAATAGTGGCATGATTTCTCATTTTGGAGCTATTGATTCAAACGAAGGAGGAAATACCGGAAGAACAAATTTTAATTTGCAATACGATTCAAAGATTGATGAATATTCTCAAATTAAAAACACGGCATATTTAAGTAAATATGATTTTGAATTGTATTCTAATTTTACTTTTTTCCTGAATGATCCTGTTAATGGTGATCAAATTAGACAGAAAGAAAACAGAACAATAGTTGGTTTTCAATCTGAATATGATAGAAAATTAAATGAAAAATGGGTTTTTAAATTAGGCGCAGGATTGCGAAATGACAATAATAAGGATATTGAGTTGTCGCATACTTTAAATCGTAAAACAGTCTTAAATTATTTAAGTTTGGGTAATATCAATCAGAGTAACCTTTTTGCTTATACAAGTTTTGATTTTACGTCTGGAAAATGGCTTATTAACTCCGGTTTGCGAGTAGATTATTTTAAATTTGGCTATGAAGATCAATTACTTCCGGTTTACAGCAATCAAACTCAAAGCAAATCAATAGTAAGTCCGAAGCTTAACTTTTTGTACACACAAGACAATACTTTGCAATATTTTCTTAAAATGGGTAAAGGATTTCATAGCAACGATACTCGTGTTGTCGTAGCTCAAAAAGGGCAAAAAATTCTTCCTGAAACCTATGGCGCAGATTTAGGAATTAACTGGAAACCTTTTCCAAGAATGATAATTAACTCGGCGATTTGGTATCTGTATTTAGCACAAGAGTTTGTTTATGTTGGAGACGAAGCAGTTGTAGAACCAAGCGGTAAAACAGAAAGAAAAGGATTTGATTTTGGTTTTAGATATCAATTTACCAATTGGTTGTTTTGGAATACTGATTATACATATACACATGCACGCTCACTTGACGAACCTAAAGGAAACAATTATTTGCCGCTTGCTCCGGTTAATACTTTGACAAACGGAATTTCGGTCAAAGATTTAAAAGGTTTTTCAGGAAGTTTAAGAACTAGATTTTTGGGAGATCGACCTGCAAACGAAGACAATTCAGTTGTAGCAAAAGGATATTGTATCACTGATTTTTCGGTAAATTATCAAATTAAAAAAGTCTCAATAGGAGTGAATATCGACAATATCTTCAATACAAAATGGAAAGAAACTCAATTCCTGACTGAATCAAGATTGGCAAACGAAACAGATCCTGTAGAAGAAATTCACTTTACAGCAGGAACTCCTTTTAACGCAAGATTAATTTTAAAATATAGCTGGTAACTTGTGCCATGAGGTACAATATGTTGGTAGAAAATGTAAATATGTTTAGCGTGCCATAGGTACGCAATAGCAGTGGTTTTGTTGCGTACCTACGGCACGCTAGCGGATTTCACTGTTTATTATTACCAACCTTTAGTGCCTAAGGCACATTTTGAGACTTGATCTAAGTGAAAAAAATCTGCCTTTTGTGCCGTCAGGTACAACACATTGGTAGAAAAATAGAAATGCGAATGTATTTAACGTGCCGTAGGTACGCAGGGGTATTATTCGTTGTTACTGTGCTACCACAAGCAAACGAATTTTGCAGTCAATGATTACCAATATTTAGCCCCTAAGAAATTTATATTTCCTCTGTATATCCTACAGAATACTTCTCAAGTATATTTTTTACATTGCTAATAAAATTTTCAGTGTTTTTGATTTCGGGTTTAATTTCATGATCATATCTTGATAAATGAAAGCGTTCCAACATATCTCTTTTTAAGTATTTTATCAAAGAATCAATACTTCGGGTGTCATTTTGATGCTCTCTTTTTAATTCCCGTTGTTTGCTTTCCAGATAATCTAAAGCTTTTTTTAACCGCTGAACGTCTAATTCTTCCAAATCTAATACAGTTTAAAATTTAATAAAAAACGATAATCTGGAGTGTGATAAAATTCAATATGCTCCAAAAACAAATACCATTTGAATCTATACCATTCCAGACTATCGTATTTCCCTACATACGTTGAATTTGACAGTTTAGTTTTACCTAATACCGTTATTTAACATACTTTTAGCATGAAATTAAAACCTATTATGTCTATATGTTTGAATTTTAGTGTATTTGCTAATTTTAATACTCAAAATTTGTTGTAAAAAAGAATCTAAAGTCTTCTGATTTTTTAACAATTCTTCAATGTTTGGTGCTTATTAACCTATTACGTTGATAGGATAATAAAAGTTTTATGGTTTTTTGTATAAAAATTAAAAATAACTCTTTAAATTTGCCCCAGAAATGAAAAACAATAACCAGAATAGAATGTATTATAGCTGCAGCATGATGATGTGTTGTGATGTTGCTATGCGTATGTTTTGATCTGGCTGATATAAAAATTAATTTATTTTAAGGCCTTTCATAAACAATTGAAAGGTCTTTTTATTTTAAAATTGATCAAATTCTAAAGCAATGAAACATTTTATTGCCCAAAATAAACCTGAATAAAAAAATGATTGAATTAAAAAATGTAACTAAAAATTTCCATCAGAAAAACCGAATTGTTTCGGCTTTATCAGATGTTTCATTAAAAGTTCCTCCAGGGAAAATCTTTGGTGTAATTGGAACTTCCGGAGCAGGAAAAAGCACATTAATTCGATGTGTAAACTTATTAGAAAGACCAACTTCGGGAGAAATTATAGTAGATGGAAAATCGTTAATACAACTATCAAATGCACAGCTTGCAATTGAAAGAAGACAAATTGGAATGATTTTTCAGCATTTTAATCTGCTTTCATCCAGAACTGTTTTTGAGAATGTTGCTTTTCCGTTGGAACTTGTTGGAGTTTCAAAATCAGAAATTAAAACTCGTGTTTTAGAATTATTGCAATTAGTTGGCTTAGCCGAAAAAGCAAACGATTATCCTGCGAGTCTTTCCGGTGGTCAAAAACAAAGAGTTGCCATTGCGAGAACATTAGCCAATAATCCAAAAGTGCTATTATGCGATGAAGCTACGAGTGCATTGGATCCGGCGACTACAAGATCTATTTTAAATCTATTAAAAGACATCAATCGCCGTCTTAATATTACCATTTTATTGATCACACATCAAATGGAAGTTGTAAAATCTATTTGTGATGAAGTTGCTGTAATCAGTCACGGAAAATTAATAGAGCAGGGAAGTGTTGGTGAAATTTTTGCAGATCCGAAACATGAATTGACAAAAGAATTCATTTCGTCATCCTTACATATTGATATTCCAACGGTTTATCAGGAAAGACTTCAAAAGGAAGATGGCGAAGGTTTAAGTCCTTTATTAAGACTTGAAATGACTGGAAAATCAGTAAATGAACCTGTTATTTCTGAAGTTTCGAGATTGTTCGACACCAATTTTAAAATTGTGAGTGCACAAATGGATCAGGCCGGAGATGTTAATTTCGGAGTTATGCTGATCGAATTGTCCGGTAAACGTGAAAATTACGAAGCTGCAATCCAATATTTTATTTCTAAACATATTAAAACTGAAATCATAGGTTATGTCTGAATCCATTTTTGAATTATTATTAAAAGGCACTTGGGAAACTATCGTTATGACCTTTGTCTCTGGTTTTTTTGGCTTTGCGCTGGGACTTCCAACAGGAATTTTACTTTTTCTAACTAGAAAAAATCAAATCTTAGAACAACCGGTTTTAAATAGAACTTTATCAGTTTTGGTTAATATTTTTCGTTCAATCCCTTTCATTATTTTGATCGTTTGGATGATTCCGTTTACACGCGCCCTTGTAGGAACCTCAATTGGTGTTAGTGCAGCATTGGTGCCGTTAAGTATTGGAGCAGCGCCATTTATAGCACGACTTGTAGAAAATAGTCTATTAGGTTTGCCTGCCGGATTAATTGAAGCTGCAAGAGCTTTGGGCGCAACTCCATTTCAAATCGTGTACAAAGTGTTACTTCCGGAAGCTTTGCCGTCATTAATAAATGCAGCATCAATCACGTTGATCACACTTGTCGGATATTCGGCAATGGGTGGAGCCGTTGGAGCAGGTGGTTTAGGACAAGTTGGGTATCAATACGGTTATATTGGATATGATGCGGTAACGATGAATTCAGTTTTGGGATTGCTTGTGTTACTTGTGTTTTTGATACAATTTGCGGGTGATTTTTTATCAAAAAGATTTGATCATAGATAGGATTTAATTAAAAATTGAGAATTAAAAATTAAAAAAATTGCTTTGAGATTTTACCGCAAAGTGCGCAAAGGTTTTATTTTTCTAAGTTTGTTAAAAACACAAAGTTCGCGAAGCTTTGTGTTCTTTATAGTGTGTTTACACAATCAAATCTTAGTGAACTTTGCGAATCCCGATAGCTATCGGGATAGCGCACTTTGCGGTAAAATACACACAGTGAACAGATAAATATAAATTAAGAATTAAAACACATACCTAGAATAGATAATAATTAAATTAAGAAATAAAAGAATGAATACTAAACTAAATTTTTTAAAAGCAGCCGGAATTATAGCTTTGTCATTATCATTGGCTAATTGCGGAAAAAGTAAAAACGATGATCCGCATCATATAAAAGTTGGTGTTGCTGCAGGACCGGAATATGCTGTGGCACAAGCAGCTCAAAAAGTAGCCAAAGATAAATACGGTCTTGACGTAGAATTGGTTTCGTTTAACGATTACGTAATTCCAAACGAAGCTTTGAGCCAGGGAGATATCGATGCAAATGCTTTTCAGCACAAGCCTTATCTTGATGAACAATCGAAACAACGTGGGTATAAATTAGCAATTATCGCAAAAACTTTCATTTATCCAATTGCAGCTTATTCTAAGAAAATCAAAAACCTTTCGGAATTAAAAAACGAAAGCACGATTATTATTCCAAATGATCCAACAAACGGAGGACGTTCTTTGTTGCTTTTGCAAAAAAACGGATTGTTGAAATTGCGTCCAAATGTTGGTTTATTGCCTAAAGTAACTGATATCGTAGAAAATCCTAAAAACCTTAAAATTTTAGAACTTGAAGCGCCACAATTGCCAAGAGCTTTAGACGATCAAAATGTAACGATTGCAATTATCAACAATACTTTTGCTTCTCAAGCCGGATTAGTTCCTGCGCGTGATGCTTTGTTTGTGGAGGATAAAGATTCACCTTATGTAAATCTTATCGTAAGTCGTGAAGACAATAAAAAACAAGAGAAAATACAACAATTTGTAAAAGCTTTTCAATCTGCAGAAGTAGAGCAGGCAGCCGTTCGCGAGTTTAAAGGCGGAGCGGTAAAAGGCTGGTAATTTCTTATTTACTATATATTTTCAATTTAAAACTCATCATAATCTGATGAGTTTTTTTGTTTGGAATGATTTGTAATGAAGTCATAATTTGAAGATTTAATTTTCTTTAGAATTAAAAAAAAGTTAAAATATTTGCTTATTTAGACCGATCGGTCTTATCTTTGTCCCGTTAAATTTAAAGTCATGAGTAAAGCAGAACGTACCAGACAATTTATTATTGAGACATCGGCACCTATTATTAATAAAAAAGGTATGGCCGGAACTTCGTTGAGTGATATTATGGAAGCTACAAAGCTGGCGAAAGGCGGTATATATGGTAATTTTGAGAATAAAGAAGAAATCTGTACGGAGTCATTTTTGTATCTAAGATCACAATTGGCAGCTAAATTAGATGCTGCTGTCGCTAAAGGAATTTCGGCTAAAGCCAAATTTATAAACCTACTTGAAGCTTACGGAGATGATAAAAATACCGTTGGCGGTTGCCCGATTTTGAATTTTGGAGTAGAAGCAGACGACACAAATCCGGTTATTAAAGAATACGTGAAAAAATCAATTCATTCTGCTCAAAAAAGATTTTCGACCATTATCGAAAACGGTATTGCGAATAACGAATTATCCTCAAACATAAATCCCGAACATTTTGCTATAAAAGTTTTTGCCATGATCGAAGGCGCAATTTTATGCCGTGAAATATTGAATAATAATGAACAATTGAATATTATCCTGAATAGTATCAAAACTGAATTTGAAAGCTACGTTTTGTAGTTTTTTTTAACCATTTTTAGACCGATCGGTCTATTTAATAATAATTAATTTTTTGAAAATGAGAAATTTAAAAGAAAATCATAAAGGCTTTAGTACCTTTTTAGCCCTTGCCCTAATTCCTTTATCAGGTTTTGCAACCGATATTTATTTGCCGTCACTTCCTGCGATGGCAAAAGACCTGAATGTTTCGGCTTCGGCCATTCAGCTTTCACTTGTGTTTTTTATGTTTAGTTTAGGTGTCAGTCAGATTTTTATAGGAAGCATACTCGATAGTTTCGGACGTTTTAAGATTAGTATTGTTTCACTTGCTGTGTTTTCTTTAACCAGTTTTGTTATTGCGATCGTGCCGGATATTTATGTAATATATGCCATGCGAATTATCCAGGGAATCGCCATTGCATTTATTGTGATTGCAAAACGAGCCTATTTTGTAGATCTTTTTTCAGGCGATAAGCTAAAAAGTTATATTAGTTTATTTTCGATTATTTGGGCGTGTGCACCAATTATGGCGCCATTTTTAGGAGGATATTTGCAAAATATATTTGGCTGGAGATCTAACTTTTATTTTCTTGGCGGATTATCATTATTATTTCTGATTTTAGAACTTCTTTACAGCGGAGAATCTTTAAAATATTTTCATCCTTTTAAATTAAAAACCATTGCACAAACTTATGCCGGAATGATCAAAACGCCTGATTTTACGTTAGGAATCGTAATTCTGGGTATTTGTTTTGGTCTTGTTGTTATTTTCAATTTGTCAAGTCCGTTTATTGTAGAACGTGTTTTAGGATATTCGGCTGTTACAACTGGTTACAGTTCTTTATTGTCTGGGTTGTCTGTAATGACGGGCGGAATTATCTCGAAATCACTTATTCATAAACCTTTAGGCAAAAAAGTAACTATAGCAGTTTCTTTGCAGGCTGTTTTGGTATTGCTTATGATTTCTACGGCTCCGATGATTAGTAATATTTATACTTTGGTAGGTTTTACAATGGGAATAAATATTTGCGGCGGTTTTATTTTCAATACGATTTATGGATATTGCCTAAGTCTATTTTCTAAAAATGCCGGCGTAGCAAGCGGATTAACCGGTGGAGCAACTTATATGGTAAGTTCAGTATTCAGTTATGGATTTGTGAATTTATATGCCGTAAAAAGCCAATTATTGCTTGGAGCAGCAAACATTTCATTAATCGTTTTTATCAGCGTTCTTTTTATCATTTTCAATAGATACAGATTAAATAGTATCATTAGTAAAAGCCTTAGTTTTCAGAATAAATAAGAGCAATTATTTTATATGATGGTTATTTTGTGAATACTTAAAAAAAACAAACGAAGTAATGTGTTGTTTATGAGTTGACTATAAAAATAAAAGCAATTGAATGCTATATTGTGCTATAATTCATAAAAATTTTCAATAATATTGTAAGAAAAATTACATGAATAATATTGATATTTATGAAACGAATTTATCAATAGAAAATTCTATCGTGCAGTATCTTTTTGAAAGTGCAGGGAATAAAAAAATTATTAAAGCAGTTCAATACTCGGCTTTTGAAACTCAAAGTGGTGCAACTATCTATAATTTAGGTTTTGGAGATTATAATTCTGAAGTCCAAAGTATTTCTGATAAAGAAAATAGTAATAACGGTGATATGTGGAATGTGTTTAATACAGTTTTAAGTACTGTGCCTAAGTTTTTTAATGATAATCCGGGATTTCCCATATACGTTCAAGGTAGTGATAGTTCAGATTTATTTGTAGAAGAGTGTAAAAAATCATGTTCAAAAAAATGTTCTGAAACTTGTAAAAACAAAAATAGAAGAATAAGAACTTATACTTACTTTGTAGACAAATATTTTAAAGAACTTTCAAAGAATTATATCTTTTTTGGTCTAGATGAAGAGGAAAGTGAATTTGTTGAGTATCTGCCAAAAAATAAATACATTGCCGTACTCGTTTATAAGAAAAAATAGATAATTTTGTATGATAATTGATTTAGGTATGTATTAAATAATCAATTAAATAAAGTGGTTATGAGAAAAGATAATAAAACACTAAAAGAGGTGAACATTATTGCGATGTCGAGCGAAACCAAGGAAAAAATCTCTCAAGTTGCTCGTGAGATAAATGGAAGAAATTTGTTTACTGAAAAAATTGAACTTGCAAAAAAAACTTTGGAACATATAAAATCCTTGCCAATTTAAATTTATTAATATATTAAAAAAAGCGATCCAATATAGATCGCTTTTTTTATGCATTAGAAATTGAAAAGGATTATATTTGAGAGACCGAAATCTATTTTAGGTAAAAGCCTTTAGACTATAATTATCAAATACAGAAAATAATTTATGAAGCTCTTTTTTTCGAAAACACTATTATTTTTAATGCTCTTAACGTTATTTTCCTGCGAATCCAAAAAGCAAAAAAAGGAGCCAAAAGACTATAAAGCGGGAGTTATTTTATCTTTTGATGATGCTTATGTAGATGAATGGTATATGGCGGATCAGGCTTTGAAAAAATACGGTTGGAAAGCTACTTTTAATGTTTGCCGAATCGATTCGATTGGTGCTCCGGAGATCAAAAAACTGCTTCAAATGCAAAAAGAAGGGCACGAAATTGCCGGTCACGGATATCACCATTACAATGCTGTAAAGTTTGTTAAAAAACATGGAATCACATCCTATATGAATCAGGAAATTGAACCTATGATCGAGTCGATGAAAAAACATTCGTTCAAGGTAACCACATTTGCTTATCCGTATGGAGAAAGATCTGATGCGTTGGACAAAGCATTATCGGCTAAATTTAAAATTATCAGAGGAAGAGCTTTTGGCGGTGAAGTACCTGAAAAACAAGATAGTTACTTTAATAATTCAAAAATTGTATTTGCGTTTGATATCGATAACAGCCACATTCATTTTAGTATTCCGTATCTTTTAGAATTGTTGGATTATGCTAAAAAGAATGATAAAATTTTGCTTTTGTGTGGTCATAAACCAGTCAAAAATGTGACTGAAAATTATCAGACAAAAATTGAAACTTTAGAGTTTATTTGCAAGTACATGAAGAAAAATGATCTTAAATATTACACCATATCTGATTTAGAGAATTTGCTTCCGCAGAAATAAATTTGATTATAGTAAAATCCGCGTTTTTGCTTGCAAATCCGCGTCATCTGTGTGCAAAATTTATACGCGGATGAAACAGATTCGCTAAAGCGAAAACACGGATTTTAGCGGATTTTTCATGATTTTGCTTTTAAAGAATTAAGGTTTTATGACTTTAGATAAAATTCGTGGTATTTGGATCAAATCATAATCGTCTTCGAAAACAATATATTGATTGTGCCAGGAAGGAGAGAATTTGTCTTTGAAGTTGCGTAAACCTTTATAATGAGAAAATGATTTTACTTTTTCGTAAGCATATTTCATTGATTTTTCCTGAATAGTTTGCGGGTTTTCGATTCCGCTCATTGGCGCCAGACCAAGATCAACATAAGTAATGTCTTTTGATTTAAGATAATTAAAAAGCGCAACCATAAGAAAGTCCATAATGCCATTTGGCGCATCATCAGTTTTTCGGATTAAATCATAAGTGCTTTCATTTTTGGCATAATCAGGAATGATATTTATGAAAGCTAGAATTTTTCCTTCATTGTTTTCGACGGTAATAATGGTTTGTTTTTTGAGTTCTTCCCACAGAAAAATTCCCTGAGAAAAAAGGATTTCTTTTCTCGAAGTTTCCTGAAGCCATTGATCACTAACCGCTTTAATTTGCTGCAATAATCCGTCTTTTATTGGAGGCTCATTTACAATAGATTGCAAACCAAGATCTGCAATTTTCTTTAAACCATTTCGTAATGATTTCCGATTTTGCCCTTCGAGATGAAATTCTCCAAGATCAACAACTGCAGCTTGCCCGAGAAAGAAGTATTTTTTGCCAATATCAGTATAGATTTTCAGACTCGCTTCAGGGATTCGGTAATATATACTTCTAAGTCCAAAATCATAGCAAAATTTATCAAATTCAAGAATGCAAAGTTTGATTTCTTCGATGGAACTTCCAACAGGATTTTCTAAAGCAACGGCAAAATTTCCCGCTAATCGATACGAAATAAAGGCATTTTTACTTTTCGAAATAAAGAATGATTTATCAAAATAGGTTTTAAAATAACCCAAACTTGAGTTTCCGTATTGCTGCATTAAATTAGTTGCAATCTCTTTTTCTTGATCTGTTGGAGTATTTTTTAAAATTGAAGGTTTTACCAAAGCATAGATTAAAAAGCCAAAAGAAAGAAATCCGCTAATCTTGAGCGAAATTAGAAAATGTGTCGCAAAAGTTCCACTTGGATGTAGATTATCGCTGCCAATTAAAAAATAATTTTGAAGCGTATATCGAATCGATTCTCCTAAACTAAAATCGATATTAAAATGTTTTTTATCGAAGAAATAAAAACCAAGAACACCATAGATAAGAACGGCAAGAATGCTTAATAATGAAGTTTGTAAACCAATAAGACCAAGCTTTGGATTTGTTTTGATATAATACTCTTTTCTCGTTGCAATCAAAACAAAAAGAACGAGAAGTGCAATTGTAGATTCTTCGAAATCAATTGCTTTGGTTAGATTTCCTATCAAAGAAATTAGAGATAAAAGAACTGCAAACCACCACGCCATTCGCAGTCCTTTTAGCATAAATGCCGAAGTAACCAATAGAAATAATCCGGTTGTAAATACCAGATAATTTGAGGTACTTATAGCTTCAATCGGGAGGAAACTTTTAAGAATATGCAATCTGCTGTGGATTGCGGGCGTGAGTACGGAAATAATATTGACAATACCAAGAATCAGCAAAAGTAAGGCGGGAATAACGCGCAATAAAAGCTTCTGAATTTTGGAAACAAAAAGAAGAATTCCAGCAAATAAAGGAAGCCAAAATTCAAAAAAGCGATAAAATAAAGTGATTGCAACGGCTTGCATATTATCAAAACCATAGCGAATTAAAATATATCCCATAGAAACTTCGACTGCGCCCAAACCTCTTAAAAACGGGGAAATAATCAGGAAAATCACCGCGACAACATAAGCCATTGTTGCAGCAAAAAGGGATGAGTCAAATTGAAGCGCTTTCATGGCAATGTAAATGTGTAGAATACCAACGGCATCAATTATCACGGAACATAAAACGATCTTGAAAAAGCCATTTCTGTTTATTTTGTGCTCTTGTAAATCAAGTAAAAAAGGTTCGATTTTAGGGAAATTTCTCAAGATAAACCTGTAGAGTTTTCCTTTTTGAAGAAAAGAATTAAACAATAGAAAAAACAACGGAATAATGACGATTACAAGACCAAAAGCCAACCATTCGTTATAACCAATATCACCTTTTAACAAAGAAAAAAGAAACAATGGTATCGCAAAAAGAATAACGGACAAAATTCCTGTAAAACCATAAATTGCTGATGCTAAATGAACGTCTGTTTTGGTTACGCCTTTTTTTAGTAAAGGTTCTGTAAAGAATAGAAGGGAAGTGATACCGCCGGCAGGAATAAATACACTTATAAAATTGCGTTTCAGAAATAAGTTTGTAGCATCTTTTAAAGTGATTTTGGCACCAATCGCCGAAAACGAAAAGATATACATTAATCCTTGTAGAAAGATATAGGAAATAGTGACTAAAAAACCAATTAAGATCCATAACGGACTTGCTTCGGTAATGCTGTTTTTGATTTGATAAAGTTCGGTTCGTTCTTGTTTTATAAACCAAAAAGCAATTAGAAAAAAAATAAGCGTCAACACGATCTGACCTAATAATTTGCCTCTTTTAGAAAAGAAATCAAATGCTTGTTTTTTTAAATAACTCAGTTTGGTACTTGTGCTTTTTGTTTCTGTCATAATAAGCGTACTCATTTACTTTGTTATAAAAATACTACATTTATTTGTTATTTAAGATGCTTGATTGTTTAAAAGTCAGTGGATTAAGAATTATATAAGGAAAATTGGTGTTTCAGTATGAATTAGAATTAAATTTTATATTTACAACGTAAAAACTTGTTAATATATCAGAAATGAATTAATAGAATAAAAATTTTGGTGTACATTTATACATCAATTTTGAGAAGATTATGGAAGATAAAAAACAAGTATTTCAGACGGAAACAAAATTACGCTGGCGAACTTTTCAATGGTCAACGCGATTGATTATTTTTCTTTTATTAATGTTAATTCCTGTCTTTATTATCACATTGCAAAGAGGTTTAAAACCTGTATTGCCAATTTTGGGTAATGATCCTTCGACACAAAAACTACTGAGTCCAACTATTCCGCAGGAACTTAGTGCAAAAGATCTTAGAAAATACAAAGGGTTTGATAGCTTTTTGAGATCAAAATCAAAAATGGAAGAACTCAAAAAACAAAATCAGGCAGTTGATTTTCAGGAAATCCGAGCTGCATTTTATGTAGATTGGGATCCGCAGAGTTTGTTTTCGCTTCAAAAAAATATTGATAAACTCAATATGGTGATTCCCGAATGGTTTTTTATAGATCCTAAAACTGATTTACTTCGGACAGAAATTGATACGGCAGCTTTGAAAATTATGAAAAAATCCGGAATCAAAATTATTCCAATAATCAACAATATTAATGACGCAAAAGGTGGAGATTTTGATGGCGATTTGGTGCACCGAATTCTGCATGACAATGTAAAAAGAGAAAGGCTGATAAATGATATTGTAAAGAATCTAAAGCAATATAAACTTCAGGGAATTAATATTGATTTTGAAGAATTTAAAGAAACTAGTGATGAACCAATAATTGCTTTTCAGAAGGAACTTTACGAAAAACTGCATGCACAAGGCCTTATCGTCACGCAGGATATTATGGCTGACAATGGCGATTTTAATATAAAAGCATTGGCAAAATACAATGATTATATGTTTTTGATGGCATATGATGAACATTATGCTGGAAGTGTTCCGGGTGCAATAAGCAGTCAGAAATGGACAGAAAGAATCCTTGATCAGGTTGCGAAAGAAATTCCGTCAAACAAAATTATTCTTTGTTTTGCCGGATACGGTTATGATTGGGAACAAAATAAAGAGGCAATAACGGTTACTTATGATGAAGCATTGTCCCTCGCAAAACAATATGGCGCAACGATTACTTTTGACAATAATACTTACAACAATTCTTTTAGTTATAAAGACGGAAGAGGGAACAAGCATCAGGTATATTTTACAGATGCCGCGACAAATTTTAATACCATTCGTTTTGCAGATGAATATGGAACTGCGGGCACTGCATTATGGCGATTGGGTAGCGAAGACGGTAGATTGTGGCATTATTATAATCGAAGTTTAACGAACGAAAGCGTTGCAAAAAATGCATTCGATTTTAGAACTTTAGAGAAAGTACACATGACTTTTTCGACGCCGGATTATATTGGAGAAGGCGAAGTTCTGAATGTTTTGACAGATCCTCAGCCGGGAAAAATTAAACTTCAAACTGACCCGAAAGAATCAATAATAACCGAGGAAAGTTATCTTGAATTGCCAACAAAATATGTAATCATCAAGTTTGGAAATGTACACAATGAGGTTGTTTTAACTTTTGATGATGGTCCGGATCCAACTTATACACCGCAGATTCTGGATATTTTGAAGCGTGAAAAAGTGCCGGCAACTTTTTTTGTTGTAGGACTTCAGGGCGAGAATAATATTCCGCTTTTACAGCGAATTTATACCGAAGGACACGAAATTGGAAATCACACTTTTACGCATCCAAATATTGCATTGGTAAGTAAAGAACGAGCTTCGGCAGAAATGGAAACTACGCGTTTGCTGATCGAAGCGGTTACAGGCAGAAGCACCGTACTTTTTAGAGCACCATATAATGCAGATGCTGAACCTACAACAGAAGCTGAACTTAGACCAGTTGCGTTGAGTAAAGCACAGAATTATTATACGGTTGGAGAAAGTATCGATCCCAACGATTGGGAAAAAGGAATTATTGCGGATAGTATTTATGCCAGAGTTATTAGAGAATATGAAGAAGATCCGAGCAAAGGGATAATTTTGCTTCATGATGCGGGCGGAAACAGGCAACAAACTGTAGAAGCTTTACCTCGAATTATTAAATATTTTAAAGACAAAGGCGTTCGGTTTACGACAGTTTCTAAGTTATTGGGCAAAAGCAAGAACGAAATTATGCCTAAAGCCAAAGGAAATTTAATGACGATTGACAATATTATTTTTGGTCTTGGATATTGGTTTGGACATTTTATTACGGCTGTTTTCTGGATTGCAATTCTGTTGGGATTCTTTCGTATTTTGTTGATGGCATTCATGGCTTTTTACAAGAAATGGAAAGACCACAAACATCCTTTATCCTATACTACAGAAGGAGAAAATTATCCTAAAGTAAGTATTATTGTTCCGGCGTATAATGAGGAAGTAAATGCTGTAAAAACAATTCAGAATTTGCTGCGACAAGATTATCCTAGTTTCGATATTATTTTTGTCGATGATGGCTCAAAAGACAGCACTTTTTCTAAAGTCGATTTAGAATATAAGAATCATCATATTGTAAAGGTTCACACTAAAGTGAATGGCGGAAAAGCTTCGGCTCTTAACTATGGAATTTCCATTACAAACAATGATTTTGTAGTTTGTATTGATGCCGATACACAATTAAAAACCGATGCACTTTCGCAATTAATGAAATGTTTTAGACTACAATTCAAAAACAATCAACAAGTAGGCGCCGTTGCCGGAAATGTAAAAGTGGGGAACGAAAATACGATGTTGGCAAGATGGCAAAGTATCGAATATACAACCGCGCAAAACTTTGACAGACGAGCTTTTGATTTAGTTAACGGAATTACGGTTGTGCCCGGCGCAATTGGCGCTTTTAGAAAAGAAGCGATAGAAATTGCAGGAGGTTTTACAACAGATACTCTTGCCGAAGATTGTGATTTGACCATTAGAATTTTGCGAAATAACTATCGCATTGTCAATTGTGTTGAAGCTGTTGCAGTTACAGAAGCTCCCGAAACTTTGAATGAGTTTATGAAACAGCGTTTTCGCTGGAGCTACGGAATCATGCAGGCATTCTGGAAAAATCGAGATGCTTGTTTTAATCCAAAATATAAAGGTTTGGGAATGATTTCGTTGCCAAACGTGCTGATATTTCAGATTCTGCTTCCAATATTTGCTCCGTTGGCAGATTTAATCTTGATTTTAAGTTTAATCTGGAATCATAATGATCCGGACAGTCTTCATAAAATTGCGATTTATTACTTGGTATTTATGCTCGTCGATATGTTAGTAAGTGTAATTGCTTTTGTCTTTGAAAAAGAGCGATTAAGCAAATTAATATGGCTCATTCCACAGCGATTTGTGTATCGTCAATTAATGTATGTGATATTGTTCAGAGCTATCAGAAGAGCCATAAAAGGAGAAAGTCAGAGTTGGGGAGTATTAACCAGAACCGGAAATGTAGGCTCATTAGATTAGTTTCTAAAAGGTTAGTCTTTTATAACAAAAATCTACACTAAAGTAAGAATTCAAACGTTTTTTTATTTTCAAATGGTCATTTAAACTATATATTTGGATCGGGATACAGCAGAAGTTACAACATAAAATTAAAGCAAAAAATAAATGGTAGTTTTAGGAGACAAGGAGTATTATAAAGGAATTGGTAAAATCAATTTTGAAGGAAAGGATTCAGACAATCCTTTGGCTTTCAGATATTATAATCCGGACCAAATTGTTGCAGGCAAAACTATGCGTGAACATTTTAAATTTGCAATATCCTATTGGTACAGTTTCGGAGGTGCAGGATCAGATATTTTTGGACAATCAACTCAGACTCTTGCCTGGAACGAATTGAGAGAACCTATTCAGGCTGCAAAAAATCGTGCCGATGCCGCTTTTGAATTTATAAGCAAAATGGGGTTTGGTTATTATTGTTTTCACGATCATGATTTGGTTCAGGAAGGACAAACTTTTACCCAGTCGGAATTGCGATTGGCAACCATGACAGATTATTTAAAAGAAAAACAAGCTGTCTCAGGAATTAAAGTACTTTGGGGCGCTGCCAATTGTTTTTCGAATCCAAGATATATGAACGGTGCGGCTACAAATCCGGATTTTAAAGTGGTTGCGAGAGCTGCGGCTCAGGTAAAATTAGCGATGGATGTAACTATTGCGCTTGAAGGTGAAAATTATGTTTTTTGGGGAGCGCGCGAAGGTTATTTGAGTTTGCTAAATACAGACATGAAACGCGAACTGGATCATATGGGAACGTTTTTGTGCAAAGCAAGAGATTATGCACGAGGACAAGGTTTTAAAGGGAATTTCTTAATAGAACCAAAGCCTATGGAACCTTCTAAACATCAATATGATTTTGATTGTGCAACGACAATTGGTTTCCTGCGTCAACATGGTTTAGAGAAAGATTTTAAAATAAATATAGAAGTAAATCATGCAACACTGGCACAGCATACTTTTCAGCATGAGCTTGATGTAGCGGCGATGTCAGGGATGTTAGGAAGTATTGATGCTAACAGAGGAGATAATCAGAATGGCTGGGATACTTCTCAGTTTCCAAATAATATTCAGGATGTTACAGAAGCAATGTTGGTTTTTCTTAAAGCTGGTGGAGTTAATGGCGGCGGTGTAAATTTTGATTCAAAAATTAGAAGAAACTCTACAGATATGGAGGATATTTTTCTGGCTCATATTGGTGGCGCAGATGTTTTTGCAAGAGCTTTATTGACTGCGGATAAAATTATTACTTCATCACCATATGAAAATTTAAGAAAACAACGCTATAGTTCTTTTGATAGTGGAAAAGGAAAACAATTTGAGCAAGGTAAACTGAATTTTAAAGATTTATACACGATTGCAATCGAAAATGGTGAACTGGAACTACAAAGCGGAAAACAAGAGTTTTTTGAGAATATAATCAATCGTTATATCTAGTTTAGAAGAGTCATAAAAAAATCTATTAAAATGTTATTCAGGAGTAGATATTCTGAATCAATTTTAAACAAAAGTATCACTAATTTTCACAAACTAATTAGTGGCAATTAGTGAAATTAGTGTTCAAAATCAAAAATCCCATTCACAGAAGCGAATGGGATTTTAAGGTTATAATTAAGGGCAAATTGTAAAATTTAATTTTTAACGAATTTAAAGTTTTGTACCGAATTACCTTCTGTTGAAGCTTTTATCATATAAACACCTTTTGCAAGACCATTTACAGGAACTTCAGAAGTAATCATGTCTTCGGCAATAATAGTCGTTTTCCAAACTTCTTTTCCGGCTATATCGTACATAGAAAGCGCAACTGGACCATTTATTGTATGATCAAATTTTATTCTGAAAGTGCTTGATGCCGGATTTGGAAACACATAATTGGTCGCCGCAGTTTTAAAATAATTTGGCGTACTTAAATTTGTTGCCAACGAAATTGCATACAAAGCAGCATCAGCCTGAGGCAATTGAACACTTAAAGTTCCTTGCGATGTACTTGTTGTACCAGAATACAATTCTTTGACCGTATAATTTCCGGAACCCAAACCAAGACGACTCAAATTGACATTATTAGTTACTGCAGCATTGCTATAATTAAAGACAGCAACATAAGTAACGCCGTTTTTTGTAGCCGAAAAAACATTGGCAGCATTATAACCTGTATTTCCATCTGTAGGGCGGAATTGAATATCAGCGCGGGCAACATTCATAACATCATTATTTTGTAAAAGTGATTGTGCTTTTGCTTTCCACGCGCCTGCAACAGAGAAATCATCACCAGTGGTAATAGTTCCCGTTACGACACTGCCTAAAAGTCTTGCACGATTTTCTCCAGCAGTAACAGTTCCAAACACAACGTGATCCGCATCCAGATAATCATAAATTTGATTTTGCCACCAGCCATAAGTCGTGCTGTTAAGCGTATAATCGCTATCGCCAATACTGCTATAAGCATCGCAGGCAATACGGCGCATATGTACATAAGGTCCCGTCGCAATATTAGGCGATATCGCAGCTTCGACCAACATTGTACCATTAATTTCGTCAACTAAATATTTCATTCCTTCCTGATAAGCCTCCATTCCGGTATGCAATTGATAATTCACAAAACTATCTGCTTCGATACTGGCGTGCGTCAAAAAGTCGACTTTTACCATCTCAAAACCAGCGGCTTTAAAACGGTTGATGAAATAATGTATTCTGGCTTTAGTTCCCGGACTTGTTGGATCCATTGCATAAGCGCCATCCAATTCAAAAGGAGCGCCATTAACGGTAGTCCAACATTGATTGTAGTTGTACGAACTGCCTTCGACCTGACGATTATATTTTCCCCAATCTACAAACGGAGCCCAATAAATACCGGCTTTAAAGCCTTTGCTTTTTGCATAAGTAACAAATTGCGCCAGTTGCGCGTCAGACATATTATCCCAATACGAATCAAGATCTATAAACAAAGTATTGTCTTCGGTTTTGAAAGCCGGACAATCATTCTTAAAAAAGTCTACAACGGCATTAACTTTCGTTAAATTAATAGAAGTTTGCATTGCGCCCCAACTGTTCCAGCCCATAGGTTTTGGCGCTGTCCAGTCAAAAATATATTTAGGTTGAAGCGCCGCATTTGCCTGAGCAAATTCTTCAAAACCAGTTCGCCAATCGTCATTTGCACTTATAATTACCTTAGGCGAAGGGCAACTTGTTTGACCAACATTTACCCAACCATGACCACGAGTATCTCTCGTAACTTCCTTCTTTGTCCATCCTGCAATAACCGAAACATAAGCAGATGAGCTTCCGCCGCCATTTACCGTAATACCGGTTTTCCATTTTGTGTGTTCAAGCGAACCAATAACCAATCCTTTTCGGTTCGTATTGTTGTAAATATTAGTAACCTCAGATGCTGTAAAATCTGCAGCATTAAGCGGATAAGCATTGTAGCGAACCCAGGCATCATTATCATAAGGTACAAAAACCGCTCTGGTATCTCCTGTGCCAAAGTTTGGTGTAACCTGATTACTCGTCAAAGGCGACATTTTGTAGCAATTAGAGCCATTTCCCGTAAGGACAACCTGAACGGCAAGGTAATTTTTGTTGGTATAAGTGTAGAAAATCTGTTGCATTCCCAACGTATAATTTCCACTTAAAGTGAAAATATGCTTGGTACCGCTTCCAATATTATCTGTAAAAGATTCTGTAGAGTAAACCGCCGAAGCAAAATTACTGCTCACATATTGTTGATCGCTAGATGCATAAGCAGAAGCATTAGTAATTACTGTGGCGCCATTAAATTTTACGCTATACGTTTTATTGGTCAAATTGTAAACGATACTGTTATTTGTACCAAAATTTACCGTTTGAGTACTTGACGCCGCCATAGGAGTCAAAACAAACTTGTCTAAATTTGGCGCCCAGGAATTCGTGTTATCCCAAAGCAGAGTAGTGGTTCCGCTGTTTAAATAAACACTAATGTTTTGCGAAGCTGCGGTACTCCAGCCTCCGCTAGGATCACACGGAATCGAAATTGCTGTTGCTGAACCCGCTGTTAAACGAATGGTTCGCGGATCTCCCGTGCAATAAAACAATTGCAGTTTGTACCAGCCCGTTGTCGCCACAGAAACGTTTACCGAAACGCTGCTATCGCCGCCCAAATTCCCAACTATTTTGCCGGAACAGGCATCACAGTTTTGTATGTTGGCGCTATTGGTGCGCGTGCCATTTTCGAATTCATAAGTCTGAGCCGAACTGCATAAAGCAAATAATAATACTATGACGGTAAGAAATGCTTTAACCGAAAATTTTTCTTTTGTAATTTTTTCTTGCATAATAATTTATTTTAAATAGTTAAGATGCAGTACTATACTATACTGTGCTACAATGATAAGAAAAATATTAATATGATGTATATAATGTTAAAAAATAAATGATTTAATTATTTTTTAATGAGTTAATTACGGTATGTGTTTATTGATTATTGATAATTTTTGAGGAAGAAATATTTCGAGCAATCCTAAAAAGCGAGTACGACTACGCAAAACACAATAATCCATGAAACAGTTTTGCTTTTGACCAAATACAAGTAAAAATTAATAATCGGTAATTATTAAAGGAAGCAGTTTTAGAGATATTTCAAAACATCTTAAAATAAAGTAAATCAGTTTGATGAAATATTAATTTTTATTTTGTTATTTAACTGTAAAACAGGTATTTGTACTTGAATTAGATCGTTGTAAATGAATTAAATTTGATTTGAAAATTATCAGGTTTTTATAAAACAGGACCTTTAACTACAAATAAAATTTTGCAGAGGTATTTTGATAGAGGTTCTATTTTTTAATAGTAGTAAAAAGATTCATTCCAGAATCATTTTGAAATAATTAAGTGTAACCCCTAAAAAATCAAATTATGTTCTACAAAGTAAAACCCAGCGACACGTTATCAAAAATTGCTAAAAAGTTTTCGATTTCTCTTGAATTAATATTGGCATTTAATAAGAATATTAAAAATGTCGATCATATTTATGTTGGTCAGCTCATTCAAATTCCGAATTTAGAAGATGTTCCTGAAAAGGAAGTAGTTCCTATATCCGAAAGCCCGAATAAATTAATACAAAGGGCTAGAACGGCAATTGGTAAAAAAATAATATATAAGCTAGGAGAGGGCGGAATGAATCCGTCTTTAGGTTTACCAACATCTAATAACGAATGCGATTGTAGTGGTTTTGTTTGTTGGGTTTTGGGATTATCCAGAAAGACAACAATTCCCTTTTATCAAAAATTTGGCGGATGGATTTATACGGATTCAATGGAAGTGGATGTGAATAGTAGTGCAGGGATTTTCGAAAAAATCAATATTCCGGAAGTGGGATGTATTGTGGTTTACGGCGCAGGTCCAAAAATTGGTCACGTAGGTATTGTGTCTGAAGTAGAGAACGAGAAAATGAAGAAAGTGATTCATTGCAGTTCCGGAAATTATAAGAATTATCATGACTCAATTCAGGAAAACGCGCCAACTGTTTTTAATCGCGCAGACGCTTTATGGGGAAGATTCTCAGGAATTTGATTTTCTATTTTGAATATAATTAATCTCGCAAAGGCGCAAAGGCGCAAAGTTTTTGTCATTTCGATTTCTTTGATAAAACAGTTTTTTTGGAGCTAATCCCGCTATTCGTTCCAATCTTTTGTGGCGAACCCCGCCACAAAAGGATTTCCACTTCTATCGGGGCTAGGACAATCATTTTCATAATAATATTTTCGTCTAGTTTGTCATTCCGAGGAACGAGGAATCTCCGCAAGTAACTCCGCAACGAGAATCTAATCTTTGTCGAGCTTCTCACGGAGATTCCTCGTTCCTAGGAATGACAATATTGTGATTAGACTTTGCACCTTTACGAGGTTAAGTTTATTTTTAAAATATTCATTTTTAACTGTATAGACTTCTGTATTTGGTTTTTTATCAGAAATTAGATATTAACTGATGTGTTTATGTATCTTTGCGCTCGCAATGGTTTAGCTATTCTTTTCGAGTTTAGCTGACGAAGAGGGAATCAGGTGCAAATCCTGAACAAGCCCGTTACTGTAAATTCCATGCAACATTTTGACTGATGAAATTGCTTTTTTAAGCTTTTGAAATCGAATCTTTTGCCACTGCATTTTTTCTGAATGTGGGAAGGCTGATCAAAATGGGAATAAGTCAGGAGACCTGCCAATGCTTATAATTTCAAACTCTCGTGGACCAGAGTTTTGAGACAAACACAAATATCAAACTAACATTTGATTTCGATTTTACCGTTAACAACTATTTAGTTAAATAGAGTATTTTTTATGCACTTATGTGAACATAGGCGTTTGCGCCTAATGCATAGTGGATTGTTTGTATTTACATGGATTTTATTTTTGAATCCGATGTATGGACAAGATAATCCGCTGAAAAATAATAAGGAGTCAGATTCTTTAAAGAAACATCAATTGAATGAGGTTATTGTAACCACAAGCAAGCGTGAGTTTAAGGTTGAATCTCCTATGCCTGTGCAAATATTGTCGGGAAAACAGCTTGAAAAACTAAATAGTCTTTCTGTTGCAGATGCTGTGCGTTATTTTTCTGGTGTACAATTGAAAGATTATGGCGGAATTGGCGGTTTGAAAACTATAAACGTCAGAAGTTTAGGAAGTGCTCATACAGCTGTTTTTTATGACGGAATGAGTGTTGGAAATGCTCAAAACGGACAAGTAGATCTTGGAAAATATTCATTGGATAATATCGAAGCCATTGAATTGTATAACGGACAAAAATCGACTATTTTTCAGCCTGCGCGAGGTTTTTTCTCTTCGAATACACTTTTCTTAAAAACAAAAATTCCCGATTTCTCCTCCGGAAAAACTACAAAAATAAGAGTTGGCGTAAAAACGGGTTCATTCGGACTTTTTAATCCGTCTTTTCTATATCAACAAAAATTATCTTCTAATTTCTCTCTTACAGCAAGTACAGAATGGCTTAAAGCCGATGGAAAATACAAGTACAGATACCAAAAAACTAACGGTTATGATACAACAGCTGTCAGGCAAAATGGCGATATCACGGCTTTAAGAAGTGAATTGGCATTGCAGGCAAAAGTTGGAACTACGGGTCAGGCTTCATTAAAAGCCTATTATTATGATTCTGAACGAGGACTTCCGGGAGCGATTTTAGCCAATAAATATGAATATGTGCAGCGACAATGGGACAGAAATTTTTTTGTTCATGGTTCTTTTCAAAATTCACTTTCGAAGAAATACGAACTGCTTGCCAATATAAAATTCAGCAGAGATTATAATCGATACATTGATCCTGATTATAAAACACTTCAGGGAGCGCTGGATAATAAATATTATCAAAACGAATTTTATGCTTCTGTTGTAAATCAATATACGATCAGGGAATGGTGGAAAGTTTCTCTCGCAACAGATTTTTCAATCAACACACTTACTGCCAACTTATACCGATTTCCATATCCAACCCGATATTCTTATTTGGGCGCATTGTCTACAGAAATGCATTGGTCAAGACTTGACATTCAGGCAAATTTGCTAGGTGCATATGTCGACGAACAAGTTAAATATTATCAGCAAGGAGACAGTCAGCATGTTTTTTGTCCGGTTGTATCGGCTTCTTATCAACCTTTCGACACTAAAAATTTCAGAGTCCGAGCATTTTATAAAGAATCTTTCAGAATGCCAACTTTCAATGATTTGTATTATACTTTTATTGGAAACAGCTCTTTAAAGCCTGAATTTACTACACAATATGATTTTGGTTCCACTTATATTATTGAACCGAAAAAGTTTTTACAATCGGCTTCTTTTCAGGCTGATGTTTATTATAATCACGTAAAAGATAAAATTGTTGCCATGCCGTCTGCCAATTTATTCAGATGGACGATGATGAATCTTGGCGAAGTTGATATCACAGGTTTTGAATTGAATACCAATTTTGTATTCCGTTTTCCGGAAGAAATATTTCTGGATTTGGGCTTGAGTTATACGTATCAAAAAGCAATAGATGTTACGCCAAATGGCACGACTTACGGAGATCAGATTCCGTATACGCCAATGAACAGCGGAACAGCAACTTCGTCTATTAGCTGGAAAAACTGGCAATTGAACTACAGCTTTATTTATACCGGAGAACGATATAGTCAGAAAGCCAATATTCCTGTAAATTATGTAAAGCCTTGGTATACCAGCGATATGGCTTTGATTTGGGATGGAAAATTCCTGAAACTTCCAACAAAAATAGGAGCGGAGGTCAACAATATTTTTAATCAATATTATGATGTGGTTTTAAATTTTCCGATGCCGGGAAGAAATTATCGCCTGAGTATGTCAGTAAATTTTTAATGTAAAAGATACTAATAATTAAATTTTCTATTATGAAAACAAACTTCAAGTTTTTGATCGTATTGGTTTTAATAGCCATGAGTTTTCAAGCGTGTCAGCAAGATGATCCTATTATTCCTGAAGAGGTGGTTGTTTTGCCTCCGGAAACGGTTACAACTGTCGACGGATTTTATCTTCTTAACGAAGGAAATATGAATATGAACAAATCGTCATTAGACTATTATGACTATCAATCCGGGACTTACAGACGAAATGTTTACGGTCAGGCAAATCCGGAAGCGACTTTAGGTTTGGGAGATGTGGGAAATGATATTGGTATTTACGGATCAAAAGTTTATGCGGTAATCAATAACTCCAATAAGGTCGAAGTTATGGATGCTGCGACAACTAAACGTCTTAAAGTTATTGATGTAAAAAATTGCCGTTACGTGACTTTTGCAAACGGAAAAGCCTACGCAAGTGCTTATGATGGCGAAGTACAATTAGGAGAAAATTCGCCAAATGGTTTTGTTGCCGAAATTGATACAACATCACTTAAGATTACAAGAACTGTAAAAGTGGGACGCCAGCCGGAGGAAATGGCGATTGTTGGTGACAAATTGTATATCGCAAATTCGGGTGGATATAGTCCTCCAAATTATGAAAGAACAGTTTCTGTAATTGACTTGAAAACTTTCACAAAAATCAAAGATATTGATGTTGCAATCAACCTTCATAGACTGAAAGCAGATGCTGACGGAGATATTTATGTAAGTTCTCGCGGCGATTATTATAATATTCCTTCAAAACTTTTTGTGATCGATACAAAAACGGATAAAGTCAAGAAAACCTTTGATATTGCTTGTGCTAATCTTTCTATTGTTGGAGATAAAGGTTATATAATTGGATCAGAATTTAGTTATGTCACTTTCAAATGGAAAATAAATTATTCGATGATCGACGTAAAAAAAGAGACTTTACTCGAAGGAAGTTTTTTGCCTAAAGCAGTCAGCGATCAAATAAAAACACCTTACGGACTTGCGGTTGATCCTTTTTCGCTAAATGTTTATATAACAGATGCCGGAGATTATGTATCACCAGGAAAACTGTATTGCATTGATAAAAATGGAGAAACTAAGTTTACTGTTATTACAGGAGATATTCCGGCTCACTTTGCCTTTAAACTAAAGAAAACAATCAAAAACAATCAAAAACAATCAATAACCTTTAAAATTTAAAAAAAAAGAATGAAGAAGATTTTATTTACCTTGTCAATTGTCCTGTTCTTGGCGGGATGTTCTAAAGATGATGATGCTGTACAGAATCCTCCAAAAATTGAAATTACGATTCCTGCAAATGGTTTCGTTACAGATAAAATGCAATGGTTCAGTGTTAAACCTCAAGTGGGAAGCGAGATAGAGAACACCTATAAATGGCTCGTAAATGGTAATGAAGTGTCAACAACTGCTGATTTATCTTATGTATTTGCAACAGCAGGAACTTATAATATTGTATTTAAAGCTAAAAATGGAGTAGGCGAAAGCTCGAAATCATTTACAGTTACGGTCAACGATAAAGTATATTTGAACAGAATCAAAAATGTGTTTGATTTCTTTCCTGCGCCGGGTCAATTCACCAATGGTTTACCGGAATATGTTGCTGGAGATACTGATGAAACCATGCGCGCAAAAGCTGAAAAAGCAATTACTACAGATAATAGTATGATCACTCTTGGAGGATTTGGAGGTTATGTAACCTTTGGTTTTGACCATACGGTTGTTAATAAAGAAGGAAATGATTTTATCGTACTTGGAAATGCATTTTCAAATTGGGCAGAACCTGGAATTATAATGGTTTCTATCGATGCTAACGGAAATGGAAAACCTGATGATGAATGGTTCGAAATTGCCGGTTCTGAGCATAGCAAAGCAACTACAATTAAAAATTATGAGATAACGTATTACAAACCAGCTACAGAACCGGAAGATCCAAGTGAACCAAATTATATTCGCTGGACAGATAATCAGGGAAAAACAGGTTATGTTTCGAAAAATCCTTTTCACAGTCAGCCATTTTATCCATCATGGAAAGAAAATACGATTACTTTCAAAGGAACATTTTTGCAATCTAATGCCTTTGATCAATCAGGAACGGGAAGTTACTGGGTTTGTCCGGCATATGATTGGGGTTATGCAGATAACTGGTCTAATACTGATGACAAGGCACAAATTGATATCAATTGGGCTGTAAATGCAAAAGGAGAGCCTGTAAAACTAAAAGGTATTGACTTTGTAAAAGTTTACAATTCAAATCGTGCAGAAGCGGGTTGGTTAGGAGAAGTTTCTACAGAAGTTACAGGATTTAAAGATTTGAATTTACCGTAAATTGGAAATTTCAATAAATAACAAAACCTCCAAAGTCATTTGATTTTGGAGGTTTTTTGTTTTTGAATAATAAATAACAATCCTTGTATAATTTAGTGTTTTAAAATCAGATCAAAAACATATAACTGATTGTTTTTAGGCATTCATTAGTGATATTAATTCTTTTGACTTTACGACTTTAAACTTTCGACTTACTTAATTTATTCTTTATACAATATAATAGTTGCCTTATAACCAGTTCCAACATTCCATTGGCTGGCTTTGATTACTTCGCCTTTTTCATCATAAACCTGAAATTCGGCTGTATTTGGTGATGCTGAACCTTCGTTTAAAGCTTCAAAATCAATTTTGTTGATTCCTTTTACTAAAGTTATTTTGAATCCCTGAAATTCACCATTTAAACTTACTTCTTTTTCAATCACTTTATCATTCAGATAAACCCTGATTTTATCGCCATCTACAAAAGCAGCATCACGATATCGAACTGACGAAACGGTTGTATTGGTCACATAACCGCCTAAATATTCATTTCTTCTATAAAAAATTCCTTCAACATTAGCTTCTTTTTTATAGAGACTATTGTTTTTATAAAGGTCATCCGGATTAATTTTTAAAACCGTTGGATCTTTTACCGGCGGCGTATCTGTTTTTGGAGGTATTTCTGTTGGCGGTAGATTTTCTTTTATTTCAGAATTGTTGGCCGGAATTGGCTTGTATTTTCCATTTACTTCTTTTTGCGCGTATCCATGTAGAGAAACCCCGGTTATTATAATTATAAACAATATTTTTTTCATACTTCCTGTAATTAATTTAAAGCATTAAAAAGTATCAATGCCTATGTAGATAACATTTATTGATGGGTGTTTATTGCATTCGGCAAAAATTAATTGTGTCATAAAGGAGACTTTTCATCAAACGAATATTACCTGGACTTATATTCTAAAGTTAGTAAATTTTTGAATACGAAGGATTTATAAGTGTAAGTCTAATTGAAGTTGTATTTACCCGAAGTTATAATTGTTGGTTCTTTTGTTTATGACGAGATATCAATACTCTTTAAGATATTATAGCGAAATGCGACAATTGCAAGAAAAGATTTTAGTCTAAATATCCCTTTTATAAAGAGATTTTAATCATGGCACATATGTTGGCTAAAAATAATTAGAAAATAGCAACGTAAATCTTTTGAATCAATATTTAGCGAAAGGCTATAAAAGACAGGCTATTATTAAAATTACAAATCAAGATTATAAATTTTATTTATAATACTACAAAATTATCAATTTGATCAATGAAGATAACCGCCATACATTTGTCTCATCAAATCAGAACAATTATTTGAAAATCAAAAATTTATAACATTAAAAACTTTAGTCATGAAATTTACAAGAAACGCAAACGCAAACTGGAAAGGTACAGGAATGGAAGGAAATGGAACCATTACTACTCAAAGTACAACATTAAACAATGCACAACTGTCTTTTAAAACTCGTTTTGCAGAAGGAGTAGGAACAAATCCTGAAGAATTGATCGCTGCAGCACATGCAGGATGTTTTACAATGCAATTGAGCTTTTTATTATCAGAAGCAGGTTTTGTACCAGAAGATTTAAATACGGTAGCAAAAGTCACTTTTGAAGATGGTACAATTACTTTAATCACTTTGGAACTTACAGGTTCAGTTCCTGGAATTTCAGTTGATGATTTTGAAAAAACAGCTCAAAAAGCAAAAGAAATTTGTCCAATTTCAAAATTACTTAACACTGAAATTGTTTTAAAATCAACTCTAGTTTCTTTATAATCAATATTTTAATGAAATTTAATAACTTTAATACACCTAATCATTCACATCTTAAATAATAAAAACATGAAAACAGCAATTTTAAAAAGACAATTGAATCGTTTATTCTTGTCTGCAGCATTAATTTTAAGTCTTTTAGCAGTAACAAATGCAAGCGCACAAACAGCGCCAACAAAGGTTAAAAATGTAGTTTTGGTACACGGAGCTTTCGCCGATGGTTCCGGATGGAGAAATTTATATGATATACTTTCGAAAAAAGGATATAAAGTAACGATTGTTCAAAATCCTTTAAGTTCACTTGAAGATGACGTTGCAGCAACAAAAGTAGTACTTGATAATCAAGACGGACCAACAATTTTAGTTGGACATTCTTGGGGAGGAACTGTAATTACTGAAGCTGGAAATCACCCAAAAGTTGTTGGATTGGTTTATGTAGCGGCTTTTCAGCCTGATAATGGAGAGAATACTGTGCAATGGTTGCAAACTGCACCTCCAGCGCCTGAAAACGGTGTTTTACCTCCAAACGATAAAGGAATTGTTTATTATGATGAAGCTAAATTTCACGCAGGATTTTGTGCCGATGTAAGTAAAGAACTAGCTGCATTTATGTACGCATCTCAAGGTGCTTTTTATGCAAAAGGATTTGGAACACCTGTAACAAAAGCAGCATGGAAAGACAAACCTGCTTATGCAGTTCTTGCAACACAAGATAAAAGTATTGATCCTTCGATTCAACGTGCAATGTACAAACGTTCAAATACTAAAGTTACTGAAGTAAAAGGAAGCCACTGTGTTTTCATTTCTCAACCTGAGGCAGTTGCTAACGTAATTATTGGAGCAGCCAAAGATTTAAGCAAAAAATAATACAAACATCTTACTCATAGAAAAGCCAAAATGCTGTAAAGTATTTTGGCTTTTTTTATGATTTATATAATAAAGAATCCAGAGTTCAAAATGTGCCGTTAGGCACTAAAGGTTGGTAGAAAAATGTGGATTCATAATTTGCAGGCGTGCCGTAGGTACGCAATGAAACGTTGCCATTGCGTACCTACGGCACGCTAATTTTATTACAATCGATATTTTGCTACCAACCTTTAGTGCCTAACGGCACAAAATGCGGATTTTCAATCTTTGATTCGTACAATTTAGAAATCTATAACAATCTATCTCGTGGTTGCCTTTATAAAATAAGGGGAATCATTCCATTTGATTTTTTTATAGGCAAAATTTTGCTGTAAGGATTCCGGAAGGCAATTCCAGATTGCTTCATTCATTTTTTCAAGAAGTAATTTTTTCGAAAAAGTATCAGAAACTACGAGACTGATTTCACGAACGGGTTTCGGTTCTTTGAAATGCTTAAAAAGTCCCGTTTCAACTTCATTAATCATCGAAAGTTCCGGTATTATAGCAAATCCTAATTGTGCTCTAACCAGATTTTTTAAGGTTTCAATCGAACTAATATCATAACTGAATTGTTCTTTTATTTTTCCCGGATTCTTAATGTCGCAAATATCCAGAAGTTGTGCATTATAACAATATTCATTTTGGAGTAAAAGCAATTCGGCTCTGTCTGACGGCTGTAGCTCGTAATGAGATTCTGCTGCCATTGGATGTATTGTATTTAAATAAGCAACAAAAGGTTCTTTGAAAACGGGATGTTCAATTAAATGCGGATTTCCTGTGGGAGTTGCCATAATGGCTACATCAAGTGCTCCAGTCATAACATCATTCATAAGCTGACCTGTATTGGCTTCTTTAATGATGAATTGCATTTTGGGAGTTGCCTTTTTCATGGCTTTAATAAAAAGCGGAATCAAATAAGGCGATAATGTCGAAATAATACCGATTTTAACTTCTCCTTCAAGTTTGTTTTTCTCATTAACCACAAAATCCCGAATTTCATCGGCTTCGCGAAGGATTTTTTTAGCACGGTTTATAATCTCAATTCCAAGTAAAGTAGGAGTTAAGGGCACTTTATTTCGATCAAAAATTTTGATTCCAATTTCTTCTTCCAGATTTTTCAACTGAATCGTTAGTCCCGGTTGCGTTACCATACAAACCTCTGCAGCTCGTGCAAAATGGCGTTCTTCGTCTAATGCTACAATATATTTTAACTGTTGAATGGTCATCTTTATTAAATTTTTATATAAAGATAGAAAAATATTAGTTTGAGTTATATTATTTGCTTTTTTTCAATGCATCTAAAAGTTCTATCATATCAACAATGGCATAAGTCGAAGAATAATCGGATACGGCATAAGGCAAAATCAAACTATTATTGTGAATAATTGCGCCACAAGAATATACCACATTTGGAACATAACCTTCTCGTTCGTCTTCTAATGGCGATAGTAACGGTTCGCTAAGTCTTCCAATTTCTTTCGTTGGATCATCCAGATCAAATAACGAAGCACCTATGCAATAACGTCTCATTGTACCAACGCCATGCGTGATTACAAGCCAGCCTTCTTCGGTCCAAAGAGGAGATCCACAATTTCCTATTTGCGTAAATTCCCATGTATAACGTGGCTCTTGAAGTAAAACAGGATTATTCCATTGTGTAACTCTGTCAGAATACATGATGTAATTATTTACGCCATCAATTCTGGCGAGCATAGCAAATTTGCCTTTTATTTTCTTTGGAAATAACGCTAAGTTTTTATTTTGGGCACCAATACCGTGTAAAGGCATTACTCTAAAAGTATAGAAATCTTCAGTCGAAATAAGTTTAGGCAATATTGCATGACCATTATAAGCCGTATAAGTTGCCATAACTCGGGTAGAACCATCATCATCAGTAAAACGGACAAAACGGGCATCTTCGATACCACGGCTTTCAGATTCAGAGATTGGAAATATAACACGTTCCGTAATATCAGAATCGTGCTTGAATTCTAAATCGTAGAATGATTTCGCCAGCCACATTATTTCGTTTAGGGCAATTCTTCTTTCTTCCCGAATCGAAGGATCGCTTAAAGCGACAGTAACCAGATTTTTTAATACAGCATACTCAAAATCATTTGGTAATTCCTGCATAATCTGCGTAATGTATTTGTCTTGTGTGTGCATTTCGGACAATTTCAATAAGAATCGTTCTTTATTGAAAGTAGATTTATGATTAATCTCCGCCTTATCAATGTTATGACCAATTTTCATGACTTGCAGATTATTGTTTCTGTCAAGAATTCCTCTTCTAAAAACAATTGATGAAATATGACCTTCTCCCGTGGCTCTGAAAGAAATGATAACACGTTTTTCGCCTTCTTCAAGACCAGACTGATCAAAATCTTCTACAATCGACGGATTAAAAATGGCAGCAGATTCTATAGCGTATTCCATTGTGCAATAAGAACCTATAAGCATTTTTCTGTCAAGAGACATCGTTTCATAATTAATCTGTAAAGCTTCGATTAAAGGTCTTATTCGTTCGCAATGCTTAAAAAATATAGCAGAAATATTTCGGTGACGTCTGGCAAACTCGCGAAGTGTCTGTTCTAAGGTTTCGAGAACTTGTTTTTCATCGAGCATCATTATGCGTAGGACCATTTGTTGGGTTCGTTCATCGCCATTCATAAAATATCGGGCAACAACTCTTTTAGAATCTGGGCAAAATAATATATTTTTTCGGATGACTGGTACTCGCATAATAAATCTTTTTTTGATGTTAGAAAAATTACTTCAGATATACTACGTACAATTTTGTTCTGGAAAAAATGGAGGAAAATAGTAGAATTAAAACAAGATTAATACTATATATTGTAGTAATTATATACAAGTTAGTGATTTTGTTAAAGAAAAAAAACTTTATTTTTTGATTCTTCTTCAGAAAATTAAAAATTGTTGGATAATAATTGTAGTACCACAACGTCTTAATAAACCCGACAGGTTTTAAAAACCTGTCGGGTTTGATATAAAGTAAACGAAGACTTTCTTGCGAAAATGATTGCCCTAGCCCCGATAGAAATGGAAATCCTTTTGTGGCGGGGTTCGCCATAAAAGATTGAAACGTATAGCGGGATTAGCTCCTGAAAAAAGATACTATAACGAGTTAATCTCGAAACGCATTTCGGTCATTATTTTTTTGAAGCCTGCTTTTTCATAAGCACGAACGGCAGCTTCATTATCAGAGTAAACTTCGAGTCGGACTTCTGTAATTCCTTTAGATAAAATCCATTTTTTAAGATCATTCATTAATAAATTATTGATGCCTTTTCCTCTAAATTCCGGTTTTACATACATAAAGCCAAGATATCCATAAAGCTCATAATTTTTATAAGGTTTTGCAGATCGAATTTGCGCATATCCGCATCCAATAATTTCATTATTTTCTTCGATTACCAAAAGTTCTGTTTTTTCGTCTGAGATAAAATCCTGAATATTATAATAGAAAATTTTTCCTTCTTTTAAAGTTGGATCAAAAGGACGTTCTGCTTCAACAAGAAATTGCAGAAACTCATTAAGCTGTGGCAAATCTGTGTTTGCAGCCGGTCTTATAATTATGTTTTTATTATTTATATCCATATCTCAAATATATTTAAAATAATTAAAAAGGACAATAAAGCAGCGATGTGATTTGGATTTTTGTTAGGCTTGATTTGCAATAACCAAATATAATTCTGTATAATGAGTAACAAGATCGTCTATGCTAAATCCTCGATTCAAACCACTGGGATTTGGTAAAACCCAAACTTTAGAACCACAGAAATCTTCCTCTTGTAAACCCCATAAAATTTGCTTTTTACCTGAAAAAGCTTTGTAGCCTGCTTTGCCCAGAAACGCGATATATTGCGGTTGATATTGATTTATTTTGTTTTTGAAAATTTGAATAGAATCGCTAAATTCTTCTTTAGAAAGTTCATCTGCACGAGTTGTAGGTCTTGCGACTGCAGTTGTTAATCCGTATCCTAATTCAAGAATTGTGAAGTCATTTTCGGGTTCGATTTGTTGCGGTGTAAAACCGGATTGATGCAACACTTTCCAGAAACGATTGCTTCTTCCGGAAAAATGATGACCGTCTAAAGCGGATTTTAAACCCGGATTAATTCCGCAAAAAAGTACTTTAAGATCTTTGGCAATAATGTCGGTTAGCATTGGTTATTCTTTGATTTTAATAATTTAAAACTTGTTAGGTTTGCTTACATATTTGTTGTTTTTTATACAAAAACGCCAAGGCAAAAGTGCATCTTCCTGAGCATATGCAACACCTACGCGAGGAACTGCTACAATTTGATCATCAGAATACCGAATGCCATGATCTTCGATCCAGATTTCTTCTCCGGCTAAATCTTTTCCGTTAAAAGTGCGATCAATTCCTAAAGCTTTGGCAGCGGAACCGGGACCAGATGAAATTGCGGCTTTAGTAATCGGCATTTTGCGTCTTAATTCTATAATGTCTTTACCAATTAAAGGTTCAATTGCCCGAATTAAAACGGCATGTGGTTCTCCTTCGACAGAACTCACAATATTAAAGAGATTGTGGATTCCGTAACAAAGATAGACATACGAAATCCCTCCTTGATTGTATAAGGTTTCTGTTCGATCAGTTCTTCGGCCGCCGTAAGCATGCGAAGCTTTATCCTGAACACCAAAATAAGCTTCGGTTTCTACGATTATGCCCGCAGTTATTTCTCCGTCGATTTGAGTGAAAATGACTTTACCTAAAAGATCTTTAGCGAGAAAAAGCACATCCTGATTGAGGTAATAAGAAAATTGTAGTTTCAAATTGATTTTGTTTACTTTATTAAATGGCTTTTAAGTATAAGGATTTCTTAAGGTATAAGTGACCAGATTTTTTATGTTTTCATGAGTATTATTATATTTTTTCTCTTCGAATTCGAAATTTAGCTTTTTTAGCATTGCAACAGAGTTACTATTATCGGCGGATGGAAATGCGGTAATTATTTTTGCTTTCATTTCTTCAAACGCATATTCGATTACTTTTTTAAGGGCTTCACCCATAATTCCTTTTCCTTGAAATTCAGGCAGCATTTCATATCCAATTTCAGCAATTTCATTTTCAGAATCAAAATTCCACAGACAAACACAACCAACCAGATCTTTGTTTTCTTTTAAATTGATAACCCAATAAATGCATTCATTTTTCTGTCTTAAATTTTGAATTTTAAGAATATATTCCTTTGCTTTTTCTAAAGTAGAGGAGTTGTCTCTGCCTACAAATGCATTTACAGTTTCATCTGAACGAAGTTTATGAATTAAGACTGCATCTGTATTCTCAATGTTTCGTAGTATTAACCGGTCTGTTAGAAGTTGCGGGAAATTTTTAAAATCCAAAACCATTTTCTAGTTTTTTAAATTATCAATTAGGTTCACTAAAAAAATCAATTGCTCTTGTTTTTCAGATCACGAAAGTTAAAAAATAAAAAGCAAAGTAGTTTTCTAAAAGACGATTTAAAATTAGAAATATTACAAGTAGAAGAAGTAGTTTAACGTACTTTATAAAAATAAAACATCCCAAAAAGAAATTTTCTTAATGGGACGTTTTTTTATGTTTTCAAATATTTGAAATCGATTATATACGAATTTTAGTTCTCGCAGAAATCACCAATTTGCTGTAAATGTTTTTCTGTTTGGTATTTATTAAAGTTATCCCATTTTGGTGGAGAACTTGTTTTTTGTCCGTACATAGCATCCAGACAAACGTTGTTGTCTTTGTATTTATCATGTAAAACAGCCAGAATTTTAAAGAAAAATTCGTCTAATAAAACGATTGCTTCAAATTCAGATTTTATAGTGTCATAATTAGAATCTGATGGATTCAATATTTGTAATAAATCCAAAACTTCTTTCTTTTCATCTTCATTTATTTCAGTAGAATAACCCATTTTCAGGGTTTTAAAAACTAAATTATTCCACGCTTTGCTGTCATGTGCCCATTGAACATCAGGCAGATTTAAAGAATGCTCACAAATCAAAATAATAGAAAAAAGAACATCATTTAAATATTCAGCTGGAAACTCATCAAAGCTTCTGAATTCGAATCCGCTTTGGTACATTTTTTCCTGATTAAAATCCAAACCAACTTCAGAAAGCATTTCATATTCCATGTCAGCTTCAATCTGATCGCGCCACCAAATGTTTTCTTCTTTTTCGAATTTTAATAATTTTCTAAAATCATCCACTTTATACGTTAGAATTTTGCCTTTTGGCATTGCTTTATTATAAGTTCCAACGCCAATGTAACGTGACATCGCGTTTCTCATAGAACCCAAAGTAAATTTTTTGTCCAGACTATATTTATCACTTATAACTCCCATAATATCAGGGCTTCCAAGCGTCGCAATAAAGAAAGGTTCAAACCATTGCAGTAAATAAATTGCGTTACCATGCGTTTTATTAAACTCATTATAATCTACAATTCGGCTATCTTCTGTCAATGACGGCAATGTAATATGAAAGTGGTATGTTCCGTTGTTGAACAAAACAAGATTTTCCTGATTTGTCATGAACATATTAAGACCATTGTTGTAATCCGGAAAGCTTAATTTTCCGTCTAAAACAGCAGATTCATTGATTTTATCCAAAAATAGTTTTTTAGTAGCTTTTAGTTCTTTGCAAGAATCAGCAATTGTTCTATTTTCAAAATATTTAGTTACAAATTCGATCGAATCTCCATCAAAATGTACAGAACCCATTGTTTTGTTTCTTTGGGTAATCATACTTTGAATGTTATAAGGCTGATCTTCAAGAAAAACTTCCATGATAGATTGCCCCAAATAATCAGGATTTTCGATTGGTTGCGCAATAACTTCGCCAGTTTCAGTATCCATTAATGGTTTTATTGGCGACAATGTTTTATGCTGATAGTTGATATCCAGTTTTTCAAGCGAATGACTGTTCATCATTCGGCTTACTGTGTAGTTTTCGTTTATGTCAAAAGCTTTTTTCAAAACAGGAGTTAAACTCTCTGGTTTGTAGCATTTTCTATAGTCGATACTATATTTCTCAAAGCCAATTTTTTCTTGTATAAATTCACCAGAGACAATTAGGGATTCTTCAAATTGCATGTAGGTTTCGTTTTCTAATCCTATTCCCCAATAATATTTTTGTGTCTGATTGTCTTTCATTTATACTAATTGTCTTTTTTATGGTTAATTTAATTGTTTAAAATCACTGCTTTTTATTCGGAAAAAATAAAACTAATCTGCTAACAATCAGAGGCAAGAAGTCTTTTAACGGATAAAGCATAATTGGTTGCATCCATTAAAAAAGTCTTGATTTACTTTTAAAATTGTATGAATTTATTAGTTTTTAGAAATTTTGCACTTGTATCGACTGAATGATTGATAGAATCAACATAATTTTATAAGTAGGTTATAAAATTAGTATTGTTGTTAATTGCTTTTATATCAATAATTTAAGAAGATGAATAGCCGAATGACAACTTTTACTATTCCTGTTTTTTCCAAGTTGCAAAAGTAGTTTTTTATTATGTGATTTACAAATAGTTAACACATTGAAAATCAATAAAGTTTTTAGGGGTTTAAACAATTAAGGCAATTGTTTTTATTTATTCATGGTAATATAAGACGTAAGAGGAATATAGCTCATCATTCCACCAATCTTTTCGAACTTCTGAAAAGTAATTATAATTTAGTTTTCCGGCTTGTGATTGTAGCGGATATACTACTATACCATTTTCTCGATATGCTTTATGTAAATCAGTTTCAGGAACAACGGGAACAATATGACCTGAAAGTCCTTTTTCTCTTCTTTTGGCACAAATAATTCCAATTCCGCCATTAGCGTTTACCTTATTTTGAAGTTCATCAACGGTAAATATTCTTTGCCAGCCAAAACTAACTCCCCATTGCAAAAACCAATCGTGTATGGCGCTGGAGTAAATACGATCGACAGTTTGCTCAAAAACAGGTTCAACTTCTTGTCCTTGCAAAACTTTTTCAAGAGATTCCTCTGTCCACCAAACCGTTGGGAGATATACTTTCGAAAAATAACAATAATCGTAGGAGTAAACATTGCAATACGTATCTTCTACAGTTCTTTGATATCTGATATTAGTTTCAACATCAAGTTTTTCAATCAGTTTGGTAATGCTTTCTTTTTTAGTCGCAACATTTGTTAAATCTCTAAACGGAATACTGGAATCCATAAGAGGTTTTTCTTTCATTTCCATAGAATCTAAAAGAGATTCAGGATCAGGTAATAAATCGACTTTCTTTATTTTATCGTTGGGTATTGTATTGTCCTCTAAAGTGGATGACACTACTGATACGTTATATTTTTCCATTCTGACTTCTTAAAATTAATTGGTTTAACGCTGCAGTAATTCATTATTTGCAACACGTTATTCTATTAACCAAAACGTAAATATATTTTAAACTTTTTAAAGAGCTCTATAAAAAGGCAAATTTTAGAAAACTTTTACAATTAATTGAATTGGTTTAGGAGTTTCAAAACTGATAAAAACTACTTTTATTATGTGTTTAAACACATAATAAAAGTAGTTTCGATAAAAATCAAGAGTTGAAAGTTTATAGTTTGTGCCGTTAGGCACTAAATATTGGTAGTCATTGTAGATTCAAAATACGTTGGCGTGCCGTAGGTACGCAACAAAATGATAACTATTGCGTACCTACGGCACGCTAAATTTATTCTAATTCCTGTTTTCTACCAATATTTAGTGCCTAACGGCACATTTTAACCTTGTGATTTGCATTTCTAATAAAAACCTGTATCTAATATTATTTCCCTGTTATTTTTAAGCTTTTGCCTAATGCTAATAACTCGCTACTTATTTTATTCCATTTTTTTAGGTCAGAAACACTTACAGAATATTTTCTTGCAATGCTGCCTAAAGTATCGCCTTTTTGAATAACGTAATATTTTGCTTTTTCTAATGTTGCAGATTTTTTTGAGTTTGTAGTTTTAGACGCAATCATCATAGAATCCTGAGACGGTTTCTCACGTAAGTTCGCCTGATATTCGGCGTAAGCATATATTTTTTCTTCATTCGAAGTAAAAACGGCAATTTTATCCTGTGGCAATCTTAGATAATGGTTTTGTTTGTCATAAACCGGAACAATATTCAATTTATAAGAAGGATTTAATAATTCTAATTGTGCAATCGGAATGTCAATTAAGTCAGAAATTTGCTTGAAACTCATTTGCTTTTTGATCATTATGGTATCTGTTGCAAAATGTTTTACTAATGCTTTTTCGGGCTTAATTCCATGTTCTGCATGATATTCATAAAGGTACATTGTAGCAAGAAAAGCAGGAATATAACCTTGTGTTTCTTTTGGTAAATTTTTTCTAATATTCCAGTAATTTTTTTGTCCGCCAGAACGATTAATGGCTTTAGAAACGTTTCCGGGTCCGGAGTTATAAGCGGCTAAAACCAAATCCCAGTCGCCAAAAGCTTTATACATACTATTCATATATTTTGCTGCAGCTTCTGTAGATTTTAGAGGATCATGACGTTCATCAACATAAGAATCTATTTCTAGCTTGTATTGTTTTCCGGTATTATACATAAATTGCCAAAGTCCTGTTGCTCCCATATTCGAAACTGCTTTTGGATTTAAAGCAGACTCTACAACAGCCAGATATTTGATTTCTAACGGAATATTTTCTTTTGCCAAAGATTCTTCAAACAGAGGGAAATAATATTCAGAAACTGCCATTAATCGACCAAATGATTTCTTTCTGTATTTAAGAAAAGATTTAATAACGTTTTCAAGCTGTGGATTGTATTCAATATTAAAAGGCGATTTTGCATTCATCGCGGCTAATCTCGATTTAAGTAATTCTGTAGGTAATTCTAAATCAATTTTTTGATCCAAAGCACCGCTTTCAATATCAGATGTAAGCGTATTAAAAGTATCTAAACTTGTTAACTCCTTCATCCATAAGCTATCAACGCGCGCAGACATAGTGTTCTTGACAAATGTCTTTTTTACAGAATCGAGGTAAGTATTACTTTTCTCTTTTAAAGTGATTACCTTATTCTGAGCAATTACTTGCGAAAAGAATGGAATTAAGAATAAGATATAAAAGTACAGTGTGGTATTTTTTGTTTTCATAGTTACAAGAGTTAATGCTTTGTTATTTAGATTATTACTACTGTAATTTTCCCTTTATTATAAGGGTGCAAAAGTACAATGTGTCTGCTTTTTATTATGACCATAATAAGTTATAAAACAATCAATATCAGACTTTTATTGGTGCGTTTTGAGAAGGCTTTAAAATTGATTTTGCGTTAATATTGATCTAATTAGGTTTATGATTGAACCATTAGTTTGAAATTACAGTTTTCCTTATATTTGCACTTCTAAAAATTCCTCATGAATTCCCCAATCAAAGCCATTCATCCAATTTATAATCTTCAATTTGGATTAGTTTGTTTAAGTTCCTTACTTTTTTCGGCGAGTTTTAATATGTTGATTCCTGAACTTCCTGAGTATTTGAGTAATATGGGCGGAGCGGAGTATAAAGGATTAATTATTGCACTTTTTACATTAACAGCGGGAATTTCTAGACCTTTTAGCGGTCGCTTGACAGATACTTTAGGCAGAGTTCCTGTTATGGCGGTTGGATCAATTGTTTGTTTTGTTTGTGGTATTCTTTATCCGGTTTTAGGCACAGTTTCAGGTTTTTTATTCCTGCGTTTGATTCATGGATTCTCGACAGGATTTAAACCTACGGCAACTGCAGCTTATGTTGCAGATATTGTTCCAAGAGAACGTTGGGGAGAAGCTTTAGGATTACACGGACTTTGTTTTTCGATAGGAATGGCTTTGGGACCAGCAATTGGAAGTACAATTAAAATATATTCTTCGATGAACATGCTTTTCTACGCATCTTCTGTTTTTGCCTTAATGTCGATCGTAATTTTGATGAACATGAAGGAAACTTTAAAAAATAAACAGCGTTTTAGTCTGCGTATTCTACGAATTTCAAGAAATGATATTATAGCCGTAGAAGTATTGCCGGCCGCTATTGTAACATTTCTTTCTTATATGGCTTATGGCGTGATTTTGACATTAATTCCGGATTGGAGCCAACATTTAGGAATCGCCAATAAAGGGTTGTTTTTTATGGTTTTTACCATTACTTCGGTAATGATTCGTTTTGGAGCCGGAAAAGCATCTGACAAATACGGTCGTTTGCATATCATAGCAATTGGATTGTTCTTTTTGATTATATCACTTTTCATTGTTGGATTCTCGACTTCAATCACAGGACTTTTGGTAGGATCTGCACTTTACGGAGTTTCTACGGGAATTGTCTCTCCGGCTTTAAATGCCTGGACAGTTGATATGAGTTTCGCGGATCATCGCGGAAAAGCTATGGCAACGATGTATATTGCTCTTGAAGCGGGAATTGGTCTTGGAGCGCTTATTGCAGGATGGATGTATCAGGATGTGATTGCAAAAATCCCAATGCTTATGTACGCGAGTGCAGCAATGGTTTTCTTGGCGTTAGGATATGTTTTTATTCGTTTGCGAAAAGTCGAAAATGCCTAAGTTATTCTAAATTTAAATCCATTCTCCATCAGCATTATATTCATTTGGTAAATAGGTAAGATATTGCACCATTCTTGGATTTTTTCCTTTGTTTGCTGTAGCGCAATGTGGTAAAGTATTATTCCAAATAATAAAATCGCCGGCATTTCCCGCAATAGGTTTTGGTTGTAATGTTGCAATCGCTTTGTCTCTCGGGTTTTCGTCTGGTTGGAGATTGTCAAGCCAATGATTTATCTCATTGTGAAATCCCGCAACGCAATGAAAAGCTCCTTCATCAATGCTGCAATCCGTGAGATAGAGTAGTCCCTGAAGTCCAAATTTTATAGGTTGTTTTAAACTCGTATCCCAATGAAGCGGACTTCCTAAAAAAGTAAATTCTGAGGTTTCAGGAGGATTAAAACTTACTTTATCAATAGTTTTATAGATTTTATTTGTTTTATAAAGCTGTTCGTATGCTTTTTTTATTCTTGGCGAAAATCTGTTTTTATTTAAGGTTTCATGATCTGAAAAATTAAGCATTAAGCCTTTTTGGTTTTCATGTCTGTTGTACCAGCTTTCTTTTTTATTGGGATCCATTTCTAAGAAATCCCATATTGCTTGTTGTGTAGCTTCGCAATCTTCTTTTGAAATAGCATTTTTTACAATTACATAGCCATTTTTATCCCAAAATTCAAGATCTTCTTTTGAAAGAACATCGGCTTCAAAACTATCAGATCCGTTGTTATTGCTTTTATTTTTATTACTTATCCAAATTTTAAAAGTTTCAAAATCAGGTTTTTCAAAGTATAAAAACTGTAGCGCTTCTTCCATACCAATACCCAATTGATATAAGGTTTTTATTTCGTCGTCCCAGTTTTGAATTTCATTCGTTGAAGAAGTATTGGAAGGATTTAAAGTTCGTTCCCATAGTTTTTCAAGAATAGTAAAAGTCTCTTTCATTTGGATAGATTTATAGTAAGAATCTGCTTATTCAAAAATAGCAATTATTAGTTTTCTATCTAAAGTATAAATACCTGTTTTAGTTTCTGAAGAAAATCGGGGGCATTATAACTAGAAAAATATAAAACTTCGGTTGATAAGATGGTTAAAAAACAGGTGTATTTACTTATGAAAAAATGCTTTTTATTGTATATACTTGTTCTGTTTTTTAGAGTTAATCTATTGATTACTAGTTGTTATTTGCTAGGTTTTGGCAATGTCAGTAAAATAAAGAATCTGTTTTATATAAATTGAATAAGGAGTAAGCTAAAAATCCTTTAAAGAGTAAGCAAAACTTTAAAATTTAGAGATAATGGATGTAAGTTTTTTTTCTTCTACAATTGTTCAGGTTGCTCTTTCGATAGTCATTAGCTGGGCTTTGTTCGCACTTCTTTGTAGTATGATTCTTGAAATAGGAGTACAGATAAAAAGTGAAAGAGGAAGGTTTTTCAGAAACAAAATTGTTGAAAAACTGTTTGATTTTTCTAATCAGATTAATTGGGGATTATTGATGTACAATAACAGTAATATTAAATTACTGACTAAATCTGAAAAAGCGCCTCCAACAGAAATCAGTTCCAAAACTTTGGCGGAAGTATTAATTGATACCGTTGCAAATGTTCAGGCTGCCAAAATACTTCGTCCAAGCGATCCGGCTGAAACACCGAAATACACTAATGATTTACTGAACAATTTCGAATTTTCTGTTACTTATTTAGGGCAAAGTGACTTGATTATAATGTTGAGAAATGCTCTCACAAAAGCAAAACTTAAAGCCGTAAATAATGAAGGTTGTAATGAAACAACACTTTATGATCAATTGGTTACCGAAGTTACAACCTGGTTTGACCAATTTAATGAGAGAACAAGTGCCTGGTATAAAAAGCTTTCCAGAAAACGGTTGTTTTTTATTGGACTTTTCGTAAGTCTTGCGGTTAATGTAGACAGCATTGCTTTGTTTAAATATTATGAAAGTAATCCAACGGGAAGGGCAGGAATGATTAATTATTATTTAAAGAATCAAGTGCAATTAGAAGGTCTTAGTGCAAAATATGACACGATGAAAAAAGTTACTATTGTTAATAAAGCCGCCATCGATTCTACAAGAAAAGACATTAAAAACTTATCGAAACAAATAGATAGTTTAAAAAATAATCTTGATTTGCCTCTTGGCTGGAAAAAACCTATCTGTGAGAATACCAAAGACACTACAAAATGTGTTTGCAAACCAGTAAAAACTAATACAACAACTTCAAATAACGAACCAGAAAAAAAGACGACATTATGTTCTAAACACGAGATTACGTTTTCCTGTATTTTGCTTAAAATATTAGGTTTGATTATTTCGGCATTTGTGGCAAGTTTGGGAGCTCCTTTTTGGTTCGATCTTTTAAGAAAAGCAACCTCTACAGCTCAAACAGTAATTAAACAAGTGTAAATCATGAAGGATACTTATAAAAATGCTCATACGCACATATTCACTATGAATAATGCTCCAAAAGATTTTCTGAAATTATATTTACCTTCAGCTTTAGTAAAACCAGTTGATAATTTTACCAATACTGATCTGGGTGCCTGGATCGTTAGAGGCATAGCTGGCAGTGATATAGTAAAAGCTAAAAGATATGCAACGTTTCTGCAAATTGGCAAAAGTAAAGATCAGGCGACCGTTTTTGAAAACCTAATGTCTAGATATCCTAACGAAGCATTTGAATTTATTACACTGTGTCAAAACCTCGAATATCTTGGTGTTGGCAGATCTGTAAGCGGATTTGAAGGGCAAATTGAAGAAGTGATTCAGATAAAAAGAACTTATCCAAATAATATTTTACCCTTTTTCGGACTTGATCCGAGATGGAAAGGCAGCGAGGATGAAATTCAGAAGACCGTAGAACGCTATTTTGAAACCAAAATTGAAGTTGCAGGAACTTATGTTTATCCTTTTCAGGGATTAAAAATCTATCCAAGTACTGGTCATTATGCTTTTGATAAAAAACTAAAAAAAACCTTTGAATGGGCTGCCGCTAATGGTGTCCCTGTAATGACACATACCTATTATATGGGCGGAATTTATAATTTTAATAAAAACTATATCGTCAATAACCTTAACCCGATTGATCCTTATACGGGAAAGGTTTACGATAAACCTCAATTTATTAATGAAGCAGGGAGCTTTAGAAACAAACTTTTTGGATTGACAGAAAGAGAAAATTGTAAAAAGACTTGTTCTTATTTCTTAGAACCTCATTCTTATGAATCGATGCTTAAGAGCATTAAAAAACTTAAAATCTGTTTCGCGCATTTTGGCGGTGTGCCTCAAATAAAAGAAGCAACAGATCTAAACAAAGGAAATAAATATGCTAAACCTTATGGAGTTTTAGATAAAAACTGGTTCAATCAAATACAGGATCTAATGACTCAATATCCAAATGTTTATACTGATATATCTTATAGTGTAGCCGAATGCTTGGCAAAAGAAAATAATGCGCTTTATAAAACCTTTTTTGATGAAGCTGGTAAATCTTATGGAAAGCAAATACTTTTTGGTACAGATTTTTTTATGACTGAAACAAATAGTTTAGAAGAAGAAGCTGTTAAAGGATTTAGAAATTATGCTTCGAAAGCTAAGTTTTCAGATGGAACATCGCTTTGGGATCAAATGGCGAGAGACAATATAAACAGCTATTTGAAAAGCAAATATTATCCTTGATTGAAAGTATTCTCAAAATGTATAAAATGTAAAAAGCCTAAATCAGAACAGAATTCGTTTTGTTCGATTTAGGCTAATTAATTATATTAAAGACAATTATTGTTTAATAACCGTAATTGCTTTTTTCATTCCCGGATAAGTAATAAAATAGATTCCGGTTTGTAAATCATTAAAATCAAATGTATTTAAACCTTTTGTAACTGAATGTATTTCTTTTACAAGTGAACCGTTTTGGCTGTAAACCGAAATACTTTCAGGCGCAAGATCATAAAAATCGATATTTAGAACAGAAGTAAAAGGATTTGGATACGCTATTACTTCATTTGCTGTAATTTGAGTTGAAAATTCTTCCTGAACAAGCGCTTTTTTAGCTGTCGATGGGGCGCTTACGCTAATCGTTGACGTTAAAAACTTGCGATGATTTGGCTCGACAACTTCCTTGTTTTCCAAACCATCATTATACGGAATATCTGAACCTAAGTCTGATACTAAATCTAAAGTAAATGATCCCGAAATATCAGCCGGAACATCAACAATACCTTCCGGTTTAAGGTTGGCTAAATTGGCATTAAGCAAAACTGGAGCGGTTGCACTTTGACCATTCCAAGAGTATAATTCAAACGTTCCTGTAGCAGCATAACTTCCGGCTACAATGATATAATTGTTTGAAGCATTTTTGCCTAAACTTCTAATTCCGTGATTGTTTAGGTTTAATTCGATTGGAGAACCAAAAACAGGGTTAGCAGAAGGACTTCCGTTTCCAAACCACGATTCAAAATTTTGCAAAGGACAAATCAACGCTTTATTAGTTCCGCTTCCAACGTATGGCGCTCTAAAACCAATATATAATGTTGTTCCGTCAGGACCCATTTCAAGACCTTCGATATTAAAACCGTCTATACGTTTTGGTTCAATTCCTGTGGCAGCTTTTGCCGTAAAATTGTAACCATTATTATTTCCCCAAGTAATAAGTTTACTTCTAAGATTACTATAATATCCAACAAAAACAAGCGTTGCATTAGCTCCGGTTCCCACAATATCAGTAGCAAAAATTCGGTTTCTGTCCGCTCTTGCTTCTCCTGATTTAGAATTACTTAATGAACCAATCCAGTAAATACGATTTGGTTTTGTTGTGCTTCTAAAAGACGCTTCAATATCAACTTCAGTTCCGCTTAAAGCTAAATATTGATTTACATCAAATTGATAAACAGAAAGTCCCGAATTATTTCGGCTGAATAATTTAATCACATTTGTTTCATCATCGGCAGCAAACATATAATTTTCATCGATAGGAATTGCAGTCGAACCATCGGCAACACCAGCATGATAAATATCTTTAAGAGAAGTTGTAGCCAATGCCTGAGAAACGGCAACGTTTACGGTTATAGATTTATTTCCGCCTTGAGCGTCAGTCACTTTTAAGGTTAAAGTCGAATATCCAACTCCTGTTGGGTTAATTCTGAATTTACGCGCATTACCAGTTCCGGTTACTGTAAAATTAGCATTTGGAACCACGCTTGTTTTAGAACTCGTCATAGAAAAAGTAAGCGCATCTACATTATCATCCGTAACCGTAATATCAAGTCCAGAAACAATAAAAGGATCTGTATTGTTGTTCATTACACAACCCACTTTTGCAGAAGTAGATGATAAACTCACAAATTTTGAAGCCGTAGTATTAAAAACTAAAGTTGGCGCCACATTTACAGCGCTGTTTACCGTTACCGTTTTTACAGAAGAAACAGTTGCATTATTGCTGTTATCAGTTGCTTTTGCTGTAATCGAATAAGAACCTGCGGCAACATTTGTCCATGAATAAGAATATGGAGAAGAAGTTACAGAAGCCAGCAAAGTAGATCCGCTAAAGAATTCAACTTTAGAAATCGTTCCGTCAGAATCTGTTGCAGTTGCAGACAAACTTACTGTTGCAGGAGCATTTCCGGAAACTGTTGGTGTAGCCAAAGTTACTGTTGGCGCAGCGTTTGTTGGAGTTCCATTATTTACTATTACAGATTGAACTAATGAAGTTGTTGAAGCTCCTGTATTATCAGTTGCTTTTGCTGTAATCGAATAAGAACCTGCGGGAACATTTGTCCAAGAATAAGAATATGGAGAAGAAGTTACAGTCGCCAGCAAAGTAGATCCGTTATAGAATTCAACTTTAGAAATTGTTCCATCAGAATCTGTTGCAGTTGCAGATAAGCCTATTGTTGCTGGTTCATTTCCGGAAACTGTTGGTGTTGACAAAGTTACTGTTGGAGCAACATTTCCAACCGGAGTTCCTGCAATCGTTATTGAAGTCGTATTATAGCTTGTAGTACTTGTTACAGACCATGTACGAGTAGTTGTAAAAGTATTTGTCGAAGTATTATAAACTCCTGATGTTGCTTTTACCAATTCATCACTTCCCGGGTCAGCGGCTAAATAAGAAGAAGTTTGTAATTTTCCTCCGTTATATTTATCGTTAACAGGCAATTGATATCCTGAACCTGAACTTTTGAAAGCACTGCCCACACTGTTACCAAAAAATACGGCATCAACTGGAACTGTAGAAGAGGAGATTGAAGAAGCTGTTACATCAAATACAGCAACACCATCAGCATTGCTACCGCCGTTTCCTAGAACTCCGGCAGTGTTTTTAGAACCAAAACTATCTCCGGCAGTTGTTCCGGTATTTTTAGTTTTTAAGGCAACACCGCTTTGGCTTAAAGGCAACATCGAAGAACCTCCAACATAAACAACCTGACCAGCCGTAACTGAACCTGAGTTGATTAAGAAAGCATAAGTAACAGAACTTCCGGCTTTCCATCCGTTTGAAGTTGCAGAACCATTGTCTGTAAAAACAACGGTATAAGGCGTAGTTGCAAAATTAATTGTAGTTGTGGCTACAAGTTCGACATATTCTAAGGGAGAATCATCGCCACTAGGATTTGTCAGGATTTCTGAGATAAGCAAACCTTTCTGCGAAAAGGCATTATTGCAGATTAAAGTAATCGCAAAGATTAATAGTAATTTTAGTTTCATTTGTAAGTTTTTTGTGTTAATTAAGATGCGAAGATAGAATCGCAACATTATCTTAATAACATGAACTGATTAATGTATTGTGTCTGTAATGTTAAATTTTAATGGATTTTACATTCTGTTAATTAAAACTTGTAATTATGTTTAAATTTTTAAGAATTTAGATAGTTTAAAAGTTTAGGTGCTTTTGTTTATTGCTATTCAGCTAAAATTATTACTAAAGTTTAGTATTGTTTAGAATCTGATTTTACAAAGAATGTTTCTGCGCAAGTCAACATTTGTGTTATTTATACAGCACAGAATCCGTTAACTTTTAATTAAAAATTAGACAACCTTAGGTTAATCTGATTTAAAAAAAAGCGATTTTCTCTTTTCCGGAATCGTTTTTTTTCTTCCAAAATCGAAAAAAAGAAAATAAAGGTGTTCATAATTATAAATTTGTTTTTTTTTAATTTATCATTTTAACTATATGATTTTCTTTGTTTTAGCAACTTTGTGTGTTGGTTTTTCTGTAGTATTTTTATTTAATTACTAACTTATTAGTAAAAATACTAATCAATTAGTTTGTCTACTAATTAATTAGTAGTATCTTCGTAAAAAGATTTAACGATGATAAAACTAGCCAAAAGAGAAGAACAGATCATGCAAGTGTTTTGGGATTTAGACAAAGCCTTTATAAGAGATATAATTCCATTATTGCCAGATCCAAAACCACACTATAATAGTGTAGCAACAATTGTCAAGATTCTTAAAGACAAAGGATTCCTGAATAGTGAAACAGCGGGAAATATGCATTGTTTTTTTCCGGTGATTAGTAGAGAAGAATACCAACAATTTGCATTGAAAGATATTGTTAGTCAGTATTTTGATAATTCTTACCCGCGAATGCTTGCCTTTTTTGCAAAAGAGCAAAAACTTACAGAAAATGATTTAGATGAAATCGTAGACATCATTAAAAAAGGAAAAATATGATACCATATATTTTATACACAGCCCTTATTCTTGCAGCGTGTTTAGTGTTTTATAAACTGCTTTTGCAAAAAGAGACTTTCTTTTATCTCAACAGATATATATTGCTGGCTTGTATGATTATGGCTTTTATTTTGCCACTCGTTCCGGTTCCTCAGCAATTATCATTAAGAAAAACAGCAGTAGAAAAACCTGTTGTGATTGCCAAAACTCCGGTTGCCAAAACTGAAACCACAAAACCACAAATACAACCTGTAGAATCAACAGTTGTAGAGCAAACCAAAGAAACTTTTAAGATCGAATCAGTTATTCAATGGTTGGTTTATTTGTATTGGTTTGGCGTAATCGTTTTTGCACTTAATTTTTTGATGCAAGTCGTTATATTGCTTTACAGAGCCTATTCACAATCGGTTATTCAGGATGGAAAATTCCGTATTATCGAAATTACAGACGATAAAGCGCCGTGTTCTTTTGGAAACAATATTTTTATCAATCCTGAGAAATACGAGTGGGAAACCTACAATCAAATTTTGCTTCATGAAAAAATTCATATTGAGCAAAAACATACCATCGATCTTTTGCTTGCAGAGATGGTTTTGATTTTTCAATGGTTTAATCCGTTTGCCTGGCAATGGAGAAAAGCATTAGAAATTAACCTTGAATTCTTGACAGACGATCAAATGTTACAGCAAGATACTGTCGAAAAAGAAAGCTACCAATTTAGTTTACTAAAAGTAGCCGCGCCACAATTCCCTTTGAGTCTTACAACTAACTATAATCAATCATTATTAAAAAAACGAATCATCATGATGAACTCGAAAAAATCAAACGTGCACACCACTTGGAAATATTTTTTCCTATTGCCAATATTGGTGTTGTTTGCGTGCCTTTTTAATCAACCGGCAGCGCAAAGTCAAAATCTTTCTTCTATCGAAGAACCAAAAGAGAATACAAACATTCACAGCAGTGTAAGAACTGAAGGAGATTGGTTTGCTACAATTAAAGAGAATACAATCAATATTCAATTTAAAAGTGACGAACATGACAATTCTAACAGCACTTTTCAAGTGAGTGAATTTTCAAATTTACCAAGAGATAAAGAAGGTACTTTTACCTTAACACGCGAAGCAGGAACAATGTCTTTTACAGGAAAATTTGAAGGAAACAAAGGTATGGGAACTTATAAATTTACGCCTAATAAGGACTATAGCGAAGCAATGTCTAAAGAAGGAGTTGTACTTAAAGAAGACGATGATCGTATGGTTTTCTTTATGATAAACATCAAAAAATCTTACGTTCAAATGCTAAAGAAAAAAGGTTTCAATAACATTGACAAAAATCAGGTTATTCCGCTTGCTGCTCTGGACGTAAATGAAGCTTACATTACTTCTATTAAACAGGCAATTCCGGATATTGATTTAGACAATCTGGTTCCTTTTAAATCATTAGAAATAGACAAAGCTTTTATTGAAGAGATAAAAAAAGCAGGTTACAAAGATGTTAGTCCAGGTAAGCTGATAGCCATGAAATCTCAGGGAATTGATGGGAAATATATTGCTGATGTTAAAAACTCTACTAAAGGAGATAAAACAGATAGTAGTAAAAATTCGGATGATGATGATGACGATATTATTGCTTTTAAATCTATGAATATCGATCAGGATTTTATTAATTCGTTTAAAAAAATAGGATATAATGATATTTCAAACAGTAATTTAATTGCGTTGAAATCTTTAAATGTAACTGCCGAATATGTAAGTGGTTTTCAAAAAGCAGGTTATAAAGACATTAAACTGGACGATTTGATCGCAATGAAGTCCTTAAATGTAACACCTGAATATGTAAACAATTTTCAAAAAGCAGGATATAACAACATAAATCCTGACGATTTGGTTGCTTTGAAATCTCAAAATATTACACCAGAATTGCTGCAACAATACAAAGATCTTGGTTTCAGCAATTTGGATATTGACGACATTATTGGAGCTAAAGCAACTGGCACAACACCATCTTTCATAAAATCGATGAAAGGTAAAGGACATAATTTTAATGACTTACAAAAGTATATCGAATTAAAAACAGTTCTGGGTTATTAATAAAAAACAATCAGAGTTGTAAGACTATAAAAAGCCCAAACCTTACCGGATTGGGCTTTTTTAATTCTAATTATTTAAAGCAAAAAAATGATATTATGAACCTAGAAATTGCTTTGGGTCATAAAAAAACTTTTCTTTCTTTATGAGTTCACCTTCCCAGTTTTGATAAGCGATTTCTTCAATTTCAGAAATACGTCCATCTTTCCATTCAAATCTAAAAAACCATTGAATAACAACAGAATCACCATTAATAAAATAGGGGCGAACACAATTGGATACTAATGATTTGACTTTTGCGAGCGTATTTTTTTCGTTAGCTACAAGAAAATCTCTCCCAACTCTTGGTTCAGACTGATTTTCCTGCATTGAAGCGTCAATAGTATAAAATTTCTCGATTGCTTTATCGTGCTCGTTAGATTCGACCATTGCGATAAATTGCTCTATTGTTTCTACTTTAGGCATAAGTTCTAGCTTTTAATTTTTGAATAATTTCTATAGTTCTGTTTTCAAAAATAGATTGTTCGACTGGCAAAACTACCGATTGAAAGAGTTTCATTAAATCCTCAGAATGATTTGCCGCTTTTTTTGTCTGAACATTATACGGAATAAACTTTATCCATAAAATAGCCTTTAATTCAGTTTCGTTTTCATTCCACATTTTCATTTCAACCAACAAAAGATTATCAGTATATTGAATCAATTGCGACTCAATTAATACGGTTTCCATTGTAGAAGCTGGTTTTATATAACTGATTTGATTCGATGCAACAACCCAACTAAGTCCGGTTGTATGCATATATTTAAACACATCAAGATCATAATGTTCTGCAATTTGATCTTCGCGCGTATTAAGGAAATATTCTAAATACTTAGAATTGTTTAAATGATTAAAAGGATCACAATCCTGAAATCTGACTTTTCTTTTTGTTTTTAATACTTTTTCCATTTTCTAATATATTGCATCAAATACCGATCGGTATCTGATAGGTTAAAAATTTTTTCTACTTCCTAATGCATTCAATTAGTGTATTATCTATAAAATCCATAGCATTGTCGATATAAGATTGATCATTGTGGGTAAAGGAGAGCAGCGAACTTCCTTCGATAAGAGATAATATTATTTTTGCATATTTAACAGGATCAGTATTGGGTTGAATTTCATTATTGGTAATACCATCCTGAATGATATTGGTTAAACCTAAAGTAAATTTTTGAGATAAATTTTGCGCTGCTTTGAATAATAGCGGATTAATAAATTTGGTGTCAACTCCAACTCGCAACATCGGGCAACCGCCTATATCTTTGACTAAATCATAATAACTGCGATGATAATTTGTAATTGCATATAGCTTATTTAGAGCTCCTTCTGTACTAGCAACTATTTTGAATAAAGGTATTATTGCGATGCTTATATTGAGTTGAAATGACTGTAATGCTAAATCTTCTTTATTGGAAAAATTACAATAAATAGCACCTTTTGTAAGACCTGTAGCTTTGGTTATATCGGTTAAACTAGTTCCAATATATCCTTGTTTATTGAAAATAGGCGCCACTTTATCCAGTATAAATTCTGAAGTATTCATAATTTTTATTTTAGAAATAAATAAGATCAGAACAAATATAAACATAAATACCGATCGGTATTTGAAAAATTTTATTTAATGTTTAAAAAATTATTAGACGGATTAAAATAGAATTGGAACGATCCAAAATGATAAAATCGTATCATTTTGATAGTCTTTAAATGACAGATGAAAAGCTTGTTTACTTCTTAAGTTCAAGATTAACAGCTAATAATACTTGTAGTTCTGTTATAATCTAATTGTGGTATGTGGTTTGAATATTCGGATTTATATTTTCAAATATCAAATATGAAACTCGAACTTCCCCCCATAGATTTGTCAGGCAAAGTTTTTTCATTGCCTAATTCATTTCCGAATAAAACAATTTTATTTCCGCACAATCAAATTCCCGAAGAGTTACTCGATTTTACGATTGAGGTTGCTAACGCTAATCATGTTTTTTGGGTAAAAGAAATTTGCGACACAACATTATCTTCCGCTTTAGCGCGAGGAACTGGAATTTCCGGACGTTCTCCCGAATCACTCGAATCAAAAATGAAAAATGGAGAAGCTATTATTGCTTTTGCACCAGACGGATCATGGGCAGGTTTCTCGTTTATTTCGTCTTGGGAAAATGGCAAATATGTTTCTAATTCCGGATTGATAGTCGCGCCACAATTCAGACATACAGGTCTTGCAAAAAGAATTAAAAGAAAGATTTTCGAATTAAGCCGTCAAAAATATCCCGAAGCCAGCATTTTCAGTTTAACCACAGGATTAGCAGTTATGAAAATGAATCACGAGCTTGGTTTTGAACCTGTCACTTATTCAGAATTGCCAAATGATGAGGTTTTCTGGGAGAATTGTAAGTCTTGTGTTAATTGTCCAATTTTAATGAGCAAACAAAGAAAAAACTGTTTATGTACGGCGATGTTATATGATCCGAAAAATGAATAAGTTTTGTATTAATTTGTAAAGTGTATTTTCTACGGGCAGTGTCATTAGGTTAAGGAAAAATCCAGTGAAACAATTTGTTAAGGACAATATATTATCACTTTGTTTCTGTTCCATCGGAACATTTCATCGGTAGTAGCCCAATAAATACGTCGTTTTTTCACGTTCTGTAGGAACGTTTGATTTTATAAATAATATTGGTAAAAACAAATATGGATTACATATGCAATTTCTCAAACGTTCCAATGGGACGATGTTTCTCACGATACTTTTTTTTCTACCGATGAGGTGTTCCGATGGAACACAATAAGTTTAATCATTTAATAAATTTATTAAGCACAATCTTAAAAAGTTCCGTTTCTGCTTTTTCCAGCCATTCAAACGCAAGCATATCTTTGGTAATTATTTCGGCGCCATTTTGCTGCATTCTTTGTAATGCTCTTTCTTTATCAATTGGATTTCGGGTTCCAACTGCAGAGTCAAGTATAAAAACTTCATAATCCAGTTCTAAAAAATCCAAAACCGTTTGTTGTACGCAAATATGGGCTTCGGTTCCCGTTACAATAATTTGTTTTCTTTCTTTTTGAATGTGTTCCAGAAGATTTCCTTCGCGAACTGCCGAAAAATAAGTTTTTGTGACAATGTCAGTTTGTTCGAATTTCTCTCTGATTATTGCAGGTGTAGTTCCAATTTTATCTGGACAATGTTCCGTTAAAAGCATTGGAATACCAATTGTTTTAGCCAAATCTATTGCCCAGATTACATTTTGCATTATCTCTTGATTTTCATAAATCTTTGGCAATAATTTTTCCTGTACATCAATGACAAGCAACGTAGAATTTGATGGTAAAATCTTCATATACTTTAGTTTTTAGAATGCAATTCAATCAAATTTAGTAAAAAAGTCAATTGGTTCACTTACATTAATTAATAAAGTGTAGTCCCTGAAGGCAATGTCATTAAGTTAAGCTTTTAGAAAATAAAATCTGTTTTATCCGCGTCAAAATTAGACGCTGATTTTACTGATTCGCTAAAGCGAAAACGCTGATAAAAACGGATTTTTCTAATTACTTTCCTAATTAAACTGTTAAGTAATTTTGTGGATTTCTATGTCTTTTCGCGGAAAACAATTTTTTGTTATATATCATAAAAGGGAATGAAAATTAGCGAAATGTAGTGAGAAATAAAATATGTTTTAATACTTAATGTATTGATAGTTAGTATTTTGTATATTTGGCTTAATGATTGCCTGAATTTTCGAGATCGCAAAATTAAGGGCATAATTAAGCTGATTTATTCTAAGAAATATCAGAGTAATAATTTGAACTTAAAAAACACACATCGTCATTGTCCATACTTTATTACTCATTAAATATTAAATCTTATGACAAAATCAAAATCCATAATTCTTATTCACGGAAATTTTGTAAACGACCTTACCTGGGCAAAATGGAAAACGCATTACGAACAAAAAGGTTATACGGTTTACACACCAGCTAATCCGGGACACGAAGGAGTTCCGGCAGATTTAAGAAATCAGGTTCATCCTGCGCTTACCAGAACAGGATTTATTGATGTGGTAAATAATATTCTCGGACTAATTAAAACCTTGCCGGAGAAACCATTAGTTATTGGGCATTCTATGGCAGGAATGGCGGTCATGAAATTACTGGAACTCGATAAAGTTTCCGGAGCGGTAAGTATAGACGGTGCACCGCCAAAGAATGTATTTCCGCCGTTTTCGACGCTAAAAGTAGTATTGCCGGCATTTGGTTTTCTATCCGGCAAAGATTATTTTTTAGGAAGTCGCGCTTGGTACGATAAATGTTTTTTCAACACATTGCCGGAATCTGAAAGAGCAAAAGCTTATGATGCTATTGCGGTGCCGGAAAGTTATAAAGTAAACAGAGAATTGGTGTTAAATTCTTTTTCTAACATTAATTTTAAAAAACCGCATCAGCCTATATTATTTATTGGCGGCGGAAGTGATAACATATTTCCACCAGCGCTTACAACCACATTAGCACATAAATATTCAGACAAGAATAGTCGTGTCGATCTGAAAATTTTTCAAGGAAAAAGCCATTTTATTTGCGGTGAAAAAGGATGGGAATCCGTTGCAGATTATATTTTAGATTGGTACGAGGAATTATAAATTTTATCAACAACTTTAGTTTAGAGAACAAAGTTAAGTAAGATAAATTCAATTTTAAATCATTAATAAACCCATTAAACGAAATTAAAATGAGCAAGTTTACAGTAAAAGACGGAACAGAGATTTATTACAAAGATTTGGGAACAGGACAGCCAATTTTTTTTCATCACGGCTGGCCATTGTCTGCAGACGATTGGGATGCACAAATATTTTTTTTCTTAGAGCAGGGATATAGAGTAATTGCTCACGACAGACGCGGACACGGCAGATCAACACAAACTGCGACAGGAAATGAAATGGATACTTATGCGGCTGATGTTGATGAATTGACAACATTTTTGGGCTTAAAAGATGCAATACATGTTGGACATTCAACCGGAGGTGGAGAAGCAATACATTATGCGGCTAAATACGGAAAAAACAAAGTTTCGAAAGTTGTACTTATAAGCGCCGTAACGCCTTATATGATAGTTGATGACAATAATCCAAACGGAGTTCCATTGGCAGTTTTTGATGATATTCGTTTTAATACGGCCAATAATAGACACCAATTTTATATCGACATAACATTTCCGTTTTACGGATATAATAGAGAAGGAGCTGATATCAAAAAAGGAATTCAGGACAATTGGTGGCGTCAGGGAATGAATGGTGGAATTAAAGCGCATTATGATTGTATCAAAGCATTTTCGGAAACTAATTTTACCGAAGATCTTAAAAGTGTTGACTTTCCTGTATTGATTTTGCACGGAGAAGACGATCAGATTGTTCCGTATGCAACTACAGCTTTAAGAGCAATTGATCTTTTGAAAAACGGAAAAATCATTACGTATCCTGGTTTGCCTCACGGAATGCCAACAACGCATGCAGCAACAATCAACGCAGATTTATTGGCATTTATTAAATCTTAGTAATTAGTATTTATATAACTAATACACATTGTTGTTTGTTTCAATAATATCATAACCTCTTCATTGCGAAGAGGTTTTTTATTGGTCTCCTGTATAGTTTAAGCGATGTGCTTTAGTGCATTTAGTTTCTGCATCAATTTTAACCACAAATTGCAAAAATTTTCACAAATTAATTAGCGCTAATTTGTGTAATTTGTGGTTAATAAATAAGCACTGTAGGCTTGCAGATTTTCAGTCTTTCAACGAAATCTATGGATTTTTAGCTTATAGTGATTTATTTTTTGTCCTTTCACAGAAGTGTTTATTGATTTTATGAAATGATTTATTAAAGTATAATTTTCTGTTAAATAATTCCAGAGTAAAATTTATTTCTGTTCTTTGCACCTTAGGATTTATTAAGAAAATGATTAAGGTAGTCTTAAGACGTCGTTTTTATAATGCAATATTATAATAGACAATGAGTTTAGACTAATTATCATATTTAAGTTATGGACAATAGAAAGTTTATATTAAGTTTAAAAAAAGGTAATGAGGCTTCTTTCAAGGAAGCTTACCTTAATTACTATGATAAACTGATCAATATTGCCAGACGATTTAACTTCACAGTTCTTACTCCGCAGGATTTTGTTCAGGAAACTTTTTTAAGACTTTATAATAAAAGAGAATTGCTTAACGAAGATGTTTTGTTCGACAAACAATTGTTCACTATTTGCAAGAACATTATCATCAATCACGTAAATAGAGAGAATAAGATTATTCAACTTGATTCTTTCCACGTTCAGGCCGAAGAAGAAGACACAGAAACTGAAGTTTTTGAAGAAAGACAAGAAATATTATATAATTTCATAAATCTTCTTCCGGAGCAACAACAAAAAATATATACACTACACAAACTGGAAAACCTTAGTTATAAGGAGATTGCCGCAATGACAGAACTTTCTGAGAAGACAATTGCCAATCATATTTATCTCGCCAGTAAATTTATTCGAAAAAAAATCGAAAACCATTAGGAACTTTTGTGATCTCGTTTGTTATATATAAAAACGAAATCATGAAAACCAATATAGAAGCTTACAAAACAGATATTACAACCAAGGAAGACGCACGTTTTATTGTAAGGCTTCTTCAATTTGTTATTTCTGATTGTATCATGAATTTTGATTTAGAAGATTCTAATCATGTTCTAAAAATCGAAACCAACAGAGAAATTAAAGAAATGGTTTACGGTGTTTTTAATAAGCAAGGATTTTATTGTCAGAAACTTTAATGCCCCAAAGATATGAATGATAAAAAAATAGAAGACGAATTAAAAAAGATCTGGGACGAAGTTCCTATTTCGCACTCCGATAGTGAGAAAGAAGCTTCATGGGAAGATTTTCAATCTAAAGCTTTTTTGGCAAAGAAACCAAAATTTAAGATTTGGCGTTATGCAGCGGCGGCGGCAGTTTTAGTATTTGCATTGATTGGAACCGGACTTTATTTTAATAAAGATTCTGCAGAAGAAAATACAATTCTTGCTTCTAATGTAATTGAAAACAAAACTTCAAAAATAAAAACTGTTTTCTTACCGGATAGTTCCAGAGTCGAATTAAGTCCCAATTCTAAACTGACTTATGCTGATAATTTCCAAACCAATAGAAAAATAGAAATTGAAGGAGAAGGATATTTTAAAGTTCAAAAAGACAAGAAACATCCTTTTCAGGTTTTTTGCAAAGAAACGACAACAACGGTTTTAGGAACTTCATTTACGGTAAAAGGAAATTCAGAAAACAGTGTTAGTGTTTCCCTTTTTGAAGGAAGCGTTGAGATGAGCGTTAAAAATCAGGACAAAAAATGGATACTCGTTCCGGGCGAAACATTTACATATGCAAACAATACGGCTGAAGTAACGGAATTTAGCAGGTTTGTAGATTTTGACAACCAAAAATTAACCGATGTAAGCGATTATATTCAGGAGAATTACGGTTATAAAGTGATAATTCCTGCAGAATATTCTAATCAGCGAATTACAGTAAGAATCAATAAAAAAGAAGATTTAAAAATAATTGTACAATTAATATCAGAAATGTATAACCTAAACTTTGAAATAAACGATGAATTAAAAGAAGTTACTTTTCAATAGAAAAGAAATAGAAAAGAAATAGAAAAGAAATAGAAAAGAAAAGGATGCACTAGCCGCGAAACTACACATCCTCCTCATAGTAAGGATAGTATGAAACTATTCCATTTAATAATATTCAAAAATACAAAATTTCATGAAGCATATAATTTCCGCATGCTTTTTTTTATTCGGTTTGAGTGCGTTCTCCCAAAACGTTACAGTAACGGTAGATAAAACGGTATCTTTAAAAGAATTCTTTAAGCAAATTGAAAATCAAACCGATTTTAAGTTTGCCTTTACAGATCAGATTAATACAAGTCAGCATTATTTTACCCACCAAAAAACATATAAAAATATTGAAATAAAGGAACTTGTTAATGAATTAAATAAAACTGCAACAGTTCAGTTTTCTATAGTTGGCAGCAACATTTTTGTCAAGCAAAAAGCGACTAAAGCACCTAAAAAAAAAAACAAGCTGACCGGACAGGTTTTTGACGATAGTAATGAACCTATTATTGGCGCCAATGTTTATATCAAAGAACTGGAAACAGGCGTTACAACAGACAGAAACGGAATGTTTGCTATAGACCTGGATAAAGGAAGTTATACAGTTGCGATTAGTTATATTGGTTTAAAAAATAAAGAAACGAAAATTAGCGTATCTGATGATGCACGGATAAATTTTACAATGGACTCTGACAGTCAGGAGCTGGAACAAGTGATTATAACTAGCAGTAAAGCAGTTGATGTAAAGAATACTCAAATGAGCGTTAGTAAGCTTTCGATGGCAGAGATTAAAAGAATTCCGGCCGCTATGGGCGAGCCGGATCCTTTAAAATCATTATTGACATTGCCCGGAGTTACAAATGCCGGAGAAGCTTCGTCAGGATTTAACGTTCGTGGAGGTGCGGCAGATCAGAATTTAATTCTTTTGGATGGCGCTCCTGTATATGGTGATTCTCATATGTTTGGATTCTTCTCTATTTTTAATGCCGATATCATAAACGGATTAGAATTATACAAAGGAGGGATTCCGTCTAAATTTGGAGGGCGCGTTTCTTCAGTTCTTGATGTAACGCAGCAAACCGGAGATTTTGAAGAATATAAAGTTAACGGAGGAATTGGTTTAATCTCAAGCAGACTTTTAGTACAAGGACCAATCCAGAAAGGAAAAGGTTCATTTATAGTTGCGGGACGTACTTCGTATGCCCATTTATTTTTGAAACTGGCAGATAACAGTAATTCAGCTATGTTTTATGATCTTAACGCGAAACTTAATTACCGTTTTGGCGCTAATAATACGCTTTCATTTTCGGGATACTTTGGAAATGATGTTTTTGATATCGATAATCGTTTTACGAGTACTTTTGGAAATACCATGGGAACCTTAAACTGGAAGCATAAGTTTTCAGATAATTTAAGTACTAATTTATCCATTTTCTATAGCGATTACAGATTTAATCTGGGCTTACCTACAGAATTTTTCAAATGGAATAATAACATTCAGACTTCCGGACTTAAGTACGCGTGGAATCATACTTTATCTGATAAGCTAAAATTAAACTACGGAATCGATGGTCAATATTATAACTTCAATCCGGGAACTGTAGAACCTACAAGTTCAGTTTCGCAGTTTAATTACAAACAATTAGATAGAAAATATGCTTTTGAATCTTCGGTTTATTTAGACTTCGAACATCAAATTACAGAGAAACTGAATTTAAGATACGGACTTCGTTATAGCATGTTTTATCGTTTAGGTAGCGAGGAAATAAGCACGTATGAAAATGGGCAGGCAGTAGTTTACAATCCGTTATATCATATTTATGAAAAAGGAACTCCAACTGGAACTATTTCTTATAAAAGCGGAGAAACGATAAGCAAATTTGATAATCTGGAACCACGCGTTGCATTATCTTATGCTTTTAACGACGAAACATCTGTAAAAGCAAGTTACAACAGAATGGCACAATATATTCATATGTTGTCTAACACACAATCGCCTTTGCCAATGACGATTTGGACACCAAGCGGACCTTTTGCAAAACCACAGATTTTGGACCAATACGCGGTAGGATATTTTAAGAATTTTAGAGACAAAGATTATTCTTTTGAAGGAGAATTGTTTTATAAGAAAATCCAAAACCGTATTGATTATATAGACGGAGCAGATATTCTGGCAAATAATAATGTAGAACAGGTAATCCTGAATGGTAAAGCCAGATCATACGGTATGGAATTATCGTTGAGAAAGAATACCGGACGTTTTACAGGATGGGTTTCGTATACTTTATCAAGAGCAGAACAAAAAACACCTGGAAGAACTCCTGAAGAACCGGGTATTGCAAATGGTGAATGGTATTTGTCAGGATACGACAAACTGCACAATTTGAGCATTGTAGGAAGTTACGAATACAGCCCTAAATGGTCTTTTAATGGTAATTTCACACTGCAATCTGGTCAGCCGGTAACGTATGCAAACGGATATTATGAATTTGGCGGAATCAATATTCCTAATTTTTCTCTTAGAAATGAAAACCGTTTACCACTTTTTCATCACTTAGATTTAGCAGCGACTTATACACCAAAACCAGACAAAAAGAAAGGATGGCAAAGCTACTGGGTATTCAGCTTATATAATGTGTACAATAGAAAAAATGCTGCTTCAATTACGTTTACAACAAATGATGATACAGGAGCAAATGAAACCAGAAGACTGTCAATTTTTGGGGTAGTACCTGGAGTTTCTTATAATTTTAAATTTTAATAAATATGCAAAGGATTAGAAAATATAATTTTAAAAGTAAAGCGCTGTTTTTTTTAAGCCTTCTTTCGGTGATGTTTTTTTCATCTTGTGAAGATGTCGTAAAACTTGATTTAGAAACCGGCGAAACAAAACTAGTTGTCGATGCAGAAATTATTTGGCAAAAAGGAACCACCGGAAATGTGCAAGTTATAAAAATCAGTAAAACGGCACCATATTACAACAATACAACTCCAAAAGTTTCCGGAGCGCAGGTAAAAGTTGAAAATAGTAACGGAGATGTTTTTACTTTTAATGAAACCGAACCGGGATCTTATACATGTAATAATTTTGTTCCGGTTCTAAACATGGATTACACACTTTCTGTAACTGCAGAAGGGCAAAGTTTTAAAGCTACCGAAAAGCTGACATCTGTAACACCAATTGATAGAGTAGAGCAGGAAATTCATAAAGATGGAGAAGGAAAAGAGTCAATCGAAATTGTATTTTATTATAAAGATCCGGTTGATCAGATCAATTATTATCTGACAGATTACAGAGCTGATTTTCTTTTGTATCCGGAATATACACTTACAGACGATGAATTTTATAATGGAAATGAAATAAACAATCGATTCACCAACGACGACGACAAAATACAACCTGGAAAAACGATTAATATTACACATCGCGGTATTTCTAAAAACTTCTATAATTATATGAACCTGATTTTAGAAATATATGGAGGAAGTCCATTTTCAATTCCTCCGGGAAACATCAGAGGTAATATCGTAAATACTACTGATTCAAATAATTTTGCTTTCGGTTATTTCAGACTTTGTGAAGCTGATAAAGTAGCATATTTGGTTAAATAAAAGACGCTTAATTAAGTTTTTTTGACAATTATGACTAAAAAAATCTCGCAAAGTCGCAAAGAGATTATAAACTTGGCGGCTTTGCGACTTTGCGAGAGATTTACACGATACAGTATTAAAAACATACTTATGTGTTAAATACTTTACGCACAAAAAAGGTTAAATAAAAGGTTTAATTGTACGTTGATTTGTAATTACATCTGGCATATAAATATTTATGTCAGATGTTTTTTTATTTACATAATTTCGAAATACTTACTTGGAATAAAACCATCTTCATTTTTTTGAATTAATTCCATTTCTATTTTGTTTGAATTGTATTTTTGACCTCTGTAAATCCATCTGAAAATATTAGGATATAGACTATTGTTTACAATATCTCGTTTGTCTATAATTTTTTCTTCTTTTAAATCATAGACAAAACAAAGATTAGAAAAAGCCTGAATAATTTGAATTTGCGTGGGATTGATAAAATATGCCCATTCGATGTCGATATCATCGCCAAATTTTATTCTATTCTTTTCTAAAGTTGCCAAATCGGTTACAACCAAACTTCTTTTATTGATCGTTAAATGATAATCAGGATAAAAAAAACTTCCAACCAACGAATCCATAACCATAGATTTATCAACTCTGTGATACGTATCTAAATTTGTTTTGTGATAAGTAGAAATGTTTATCAAAAAAGAACCAAGGCTTGGAAGAAACGCAAAATTTTTAGTTGGATGTTCAATTTCAATCTTTTCATCTATAAAAGATTGAATCCTATTTTTCCCAAAAAGCTCGTTTGTTCTGTCAAAGTCATCAATCAAAACAGAATGATAAACAATCATTTGCCCAGCACTTGGTTCTTCCCAACCCAAATATTTCAATTGTATTCTGTTGTTTAGATTTTTAATTAAACTTAAACTTTCAATTTGTTTTACTTGTATCATTTATTTATATCAGAAAGCTTTTGTGATTATAAAATTTATTTCTAAAGAATTGAGAATCTTGGTTTTGTAGATAGTTTTTAATTAACTAATTTCTCAATAAAGCCAGTAAACATGGTGGAAATTACATTTTTAGCTTTGCAATTATCTCATCCGTAAGTAAAGGATTTTCCCAAAATCCCAAAACATACGTAATATTTTCGCCAAGCGAATCTTCCCCTGCAGATCTTGGTTGGTATTCGAATTCCCATCGATTAAATTCGATTCTTAAATACTCTTTATCGTCTTCTTCAATAAAAATTATATCTGCTGAACTTGTATAAAGCGGGTGAATTTTTAAAACACTGGTTAAATATCCCTCATACATAGAATCTTCAGCAATATCGAATTTATAGGTTTCCGAAAGAAAAAGAAATTCCTCTTTAGTAAAAGATTCATTTGAATAAGCATCCGGATTTGCTCGTAAAGTTTTTACAAAAACATTTCTGTTTTTATTGGTTGTGATACCGCCATTTTCACCAATAAGTCTGATCATTGGACGTTTTAATTCTTGTTTGACAGAAACAATTCCTTCATCGACAATCTTTTTAGATCCATCGCCAAATCTTTCCGTTTGAATACAATAAAATTGGTCTATTAGTTTCATTTATAATTGTTTTATTGCTTGCGAAATTTGAATGCAATTTAGGTTATTATTAGCTATAGATTTCTTTTGTGATATTACATAAAAAAAACACTCAGTACAAATTTTGCGCTGAGTGTTTTTCTATAAAAGATAAAACCTAAATATTAGACTTTCGTATAAATTACCATTTTATGTACATACTTCCCCAAGAGAATCCTGCACCAAAAGCAGTTACGATGATATTATCACCTTTTTTGAAATCATTTTTAAAATCCCAAAGACATAAAGGAATCGTCGCTGCGGTAGTATTTCCGTATTTCTGAATGTTTATTTTAAACTTCTCAATACCAATACCAATATCCTCACTTACAGCCTGAATAATTCTCAAGTTTGCTTGGTGTGGTATAACCCAGTCAACCATTTCAGGAGTTAAAGAAGCTTTTTCCATTAATTCCTTAGAAGTTCCACTCATGTTTTTTACAGCTTGTTTAAAGACAGTTCTTCCTTCTTGTTGTACAAAATGCTGTTTGTTATGAATCGTTTCTTCAGAAGTCGAAAGTAGAGAACCTCCGGCACGAACCGTAAGATATTCAGCTCCCGTTCCGTCAGTTCTAAAAATATTTTGTTGAATTCCTCGTCCTTCAGTATTTGGCTGTAAAAGTACCGCTCCGGCTCCGTCACCAAAAAGAATGCAGCTGTTTCTGTCTTCATAATTAACGATAGAACTCATTTTGTCAGCGCCAATAACGATAACATTTTTATATCTGCCGCTTTCAACGAAACTTGCACCAACAGAAAGTGCATACAAGAAACCGCTGCAAGCAGAGTTAAGGTCAAATCCCCAGGCATTTTTCAAGCCCGCTTTTTCGCATACCAAACTGGCTGCAGGAGTTAAAATACGATCTGGTGTAGAGGTTGCCAAAATAAGACAATCAATATCAAGCGGATCTATTGCGTAGTTTTCAATTAAATCTTTAACTGCAAAAGAAGCCATATCTGAAGTTGCCAAAGCAGGATCATCAAGTATTCTTCTTTCTTTTATACCCGTGCGTGAAGTAATCCACTCATCTGAGGTATCTACCATTTTTTCTAAATCAGTATTGCTTAAAACCGTTTCCGGTACATATCCCCCAATAGCAATAATGGAAGCGTTAAGTGTATTCATTTATTTATTGTTTCTCTATTGTGTTTTTTTTTATTTTGAATCCCTGAGCAGCATTTTGCTTAGGTGATTTCTCAAAGTCAGATAAAGAAACTGTGAAGTAAAGAGAAGTTGTCGTTTTTCTCTAATCAAAGTCATTCTTATAGTTATTTTTAATCAGGACAGTGAGAGGATTATTCCGAAGTAAAAACCAAAACGATTTTATCCGAAACAAAAAAAATTAACCCATAAAATGAGTCTTATTTTTTTGGTGCAAAGATAGAAATGTAGTAGGAGCAAACCTAAATTTATTTGGCTGTAGAGCTGCTTAACAGTATTAAAAAATTGTTAAACACGCAAAATAATCGAAGTTCGGGATGTTTTGATCGATGTTTCTACTTTTATCTCTTATCGCGAAATCGTTTTCTTAAAATGTGACTTTAACACTTTTGTTGTTTCAGAAAAAACTTAAAAGCAGTATTCTAAATTCTTGAAATTACTAAAAATTCGTTTTTAAGAAATGCATTTTTAAAGTAGAAAAGAATTATGGAAAGTAAATTTTTTAAGCAAAGAAATTGCTAAATATTTTTATTTCTACAATTTTAGTAGAGTTTAAAAGCAAAACAAAGAAACAGAACCGGATTTCTTGTTTAACCTCAAATTAAATTTATTGAATTATTTTATTATGTTTGCTCCAAATAGAATTATCCTAAAGAAAACAAATTGTTAAATCAAAGCTTAAATCAAGACACTATTCTCATAAATCGCCTGCGCAGCGGTGATGAGTCGGCTTTGACAGAATTGTACAATAGATTTTGGCAGGCATTATTTGTTTCTGCTTATAATGTTCTAAAAGACAAGGAATTGTGCGAAGATATTATTCAGGACATCTTCATGAATATATGGCACAACCGCGAAAAACTGGAGATAAATATTTCGCTAAAAGGCTATATGTATGCCTGCGCGAGATATCAGGTCTTTAATCAATTCAAGAAAAATAAAGACAAAATTCACGTTGAACTTTTTCAGGAAATTGATAAACGTTTTCAGCATTCAACTCCCGAAACTTTGTTGATGCACGAAGAACTCGTACAGCAAATAAATGCAATAATTGAAACCCTTCCGGAGAAATGTCAGCAAGTTTATAAGCTGAGCAGAGAAGAACAATTAACGCATAAAGAAATTGCAGAACGATTAAATATTTCTACAAAAACAGTCGAAAACCACATTACAAAAGCACTTCATGTTATCCGATTTTCTATGGGAAGCACGGCAAGTGTGGCGATGGTTTTATGGCTTTCGAAAAATCTTTTCAAATAGAAATGTATCATTCTGGATAATAGGATATTATTTGATTTTATAAGATAAAACTTTTCCTATTTTTTAGATGAATTTCAAAAAAAAACAAAAAAAAATCACATTTAGACTAGGGGGTACAAGTCACTTTGTATACTTACTAGTATTATTCCCCGATTAATATATTAAAAGAAAATGAAAAGAGAAGAATTTTTGGTGTTACTAAATAAATATCTTTCTGGTCAAACGAATGCCGAGGAGAATAAGTCATTATTGAATTATTACGAAAGTTTTCAGATCACATCAGATTGGGATGCAAATTTAGGTCCCAAAGAAGAAGTGGAAAGCAGAATGAGAAATCGAATTCAAAATGCTTTGGCATCAGAACAAGTAAAAGTAGTACCAATTAGTAAACCATTCTATTCAAAAGCAATATTGAGATTTGCCGCGGCGGCAGCTGTTTTATTGTTTGTTTCAATTTCAATATTCTATAATAAAGATGTATTTAACAAACCCGAAAATTCAGTTGTCATCAATAAAAAGATTTTGATTGGTAGCGATAAAGCAACTTTAACTCTAGAAGACGGATCTGTAATTGCGCTCGAAAAAGGAAAAACATACAAAACCGGAAACGTTTCGAGTAACGGAGAAAAATTAGTTTACAATTCAGAAAATAATAAAACCACAATTGCCAATAACTTTTTGACGATTCCCAGAGGAGGACAATTTTTTGTGCAATTGGCAGATAGTACAAAAGTTTGGCTAAACTCAGAATCACAATTAAAATATCCGGTAGAATTTGTAGATGGCGAAACGCGCCAGGTAGAATTGGTTTACGGAGAAGCTTATTTTGAAGTATCGCCAAGCACCAAACACAAAGGTTCGAAGTTTAAAGTAAAAACACAAATGCAAAATGTTGAAGTAATAGGAACGCAATTCAACATTAAAGCTTATAAAGACGAAACGAATATTTATACCACTTTGGTAGAAGGAAAAGTAGCGATAAGCAATACAAAAACGAGAGAATTATTAGCGCCAAGCCAGCAATCAAAAATAAGTCGTGATACAGATAATATTCAAATTACGACAGTAGATGTTTACAATGAAACTTCATGGCGAAAAGGGCTTTTTGTATTTAAAGGAATGCCGTTAAAAGATATTGCAAAAGTATTATCACGCTGGTATGATGTTGATATTGAGTTTGCTGATCCGGCTTTAGGAAACGTGAAATTTAATGGAGTTTTGAATAAAAATCAAAAACTGGAAGATATATTAACGACCATCAAGAATATTAATTTTATTACCGCCTATGAGATAAAAAACCACAGAGTAATACTAAAATAAAAAGAAAAGGGATTGAAGTTTAGACTTCCGACGGTACCGCGCTTCATCCCTTTTTTGAGATTAATCAATTAATCGATTTTAACAACCAACCAACCAATTAACATGTAAATTTATGAAATTTAAATTAACCGGAGTCTTTTTCTCTTTTAGAAAAAGGCTAATTATTAACATTATGAGAACCTTTATTTTCTTGTTTTGCACCGCAATTTTTGGTTTTTCGCCAGGAAATATGTTTTCTCAAAATTTAAAAGTTGTGATTCCCGCTGATAAAACGGTGACCGTAGATGAAGTTTTTGATATTATCAAACAACAGACCAACTACACTTTTATTTATCAGGAAGATTTATTTAAAAAATTACCTAAAGTACATTTAAAGAAAGGAAAAATCAGAGTAAACGATTTACTTGAAGCCAGTTTTCCTAAAAAAGATTTTGATTTTAGCTTTACCAATGGCAATACGATTTTAGTAAAAGAAAACAAGCTGGAGAAAGTAGTTGTTCTTCAACAGGCCAAACCTATTGAAATCACGGGTATTGTTACAAATCAAAAAAAAGAACCGCTGCCGGGAGTTAACGTAAAAGTCAAAGGAACAAACGCAACTGCGCAAACTGATTTTGACGGAAAATATACTATTACAGCCCCAAATGACGGGATTTTACTTTTTACTTACATTGGTCACAGATCCGAAATTATCGCGGTAAACAATCGAAAAGTAATTAATATTTCGCTTACAGAAGAAACAAGACAATTAGAAGGAGTTGTCGTAAATACGGGAGTTACAGTTCGTAAAAAAGAACTTATTACGGGAGCCGTAACCACTTTTAGAGGAGAAGAATTAAGACAAATTTCGACTCAAAACGTTATTCAGGGTTTAAAATCTTTAGATCCTTCTTTTATCGTTTTGAATAATAATATAACGGGGTCAAATCCAAATGTTTTGCCAACGATTGAGGTAAGAGGACAAACAAGTTTGACTGCAAATCAGGTTGATAGTCAGTTTAGAGACGATCCCAATCAGCCGTTGTTTATCTTGGATGGATTTCCTACGACTTTGCAGCAAGTTGTTGATTTAGATATTAATAGAATCGCCAGCATTACATTATTAAAAGACGCGGCTTCGACAGCATTATACGGATCTCGATCTGCAAACGGAGTTGTGGTGATCGAAACCAATAAGCCGGTTCCGGGAAGATTGCAGTTTTCTTATGTTTACAATTCTTCGTATGAATTAGCAGATTTAAGTGTTTATCATTTAATGAATGCCGAACAAAAACTGGAATTTGAAAGACTTTCAGGCGCATATAATGCTGGTTTAAATCCAGAATTGCAATTTAAGTGGGATCAGGAATACAACAAACGTTTGGCTGCAGTTCGTCGTGGCGTAAACACCTATTGGCTGAACGAACCAATTCAAATGGGAATTACTTCCGGACACAGTTTGTCTCTTGGAGGCGGATCTGAGGAATTTAGATTTAATATTGCCGGAAACTACAAAACGCTTACCGGAACCATGAAAGGTTCAGAGCACAATACCTGGGGATACAATACAACAATCTCTTATAGAAAAAATAGATTTAGCCTTAACAATAACTTTTTTGTTTCAGGAGGTAACAATCAGGAATCACCTTATGGCTCTTTTGAAACTTGGGCAAAAGCAAGTCCATATTATCCAAAAGTCAATGAACACGGGATAATAACGCGTTATCTCGATGGGACATCTTTGCCAATTCCGGCAAACCAATATACCATTGTTAATCACGCGCCTAATCCGTTATACAATGTTTTTTTGCCAAGTTATAATAAAGGAAACGACTTTAATTTCACAAACAATTTTGCTTTAAATTATGACGTAAGTGAACATCTTAAAACTACAGGAGCAATCTCAGTTTCCAGAAATAGTACTATAGGAACTGTTTTTGTATCTCCGGACGACACTAGTTTTATTACTGAAATCGCAACCAGAAAAGGAACTTATAGCAGAAAAGAATCTTTAACCAATAAATGGAATGCCAATCTTGGAGCAACCTATTCTAATGTTTTCAATGACGTGCATTCTTTCAATTATACGATTAGAGCACAGGCATTAGAAACAAAAAACAACTCCTATTTATCAGAATTAAGAGGTTTTCCGCTTGGCGTTCCCGGAAATCCGTCGTTTGCTTTTGGATATGAACCTAATGAAAAACCAACGGTTTATACCGAATTAATTCGAAGCGTAGATTTAACCAATCAAATAAACTACGCGTACGATAAAAGATTTTTGTTTGATTTTACCCAAACGATTTCCGGAGCAACAAACTTTGGAACAAACAAAAAATATTCGCCATACTGGGGTGTTGGACTTGGATGGAATTTGAATAACGAATTCAAAATGAACCAGGATATTGTCAATATCTTAAAAGTTCGCGCCAATATTGGTCAAACCGGAAATCAGAATTTAGTAGGATATGCGTCTTATGATGTATACGCTTATGATGCCAATACGAATGTTTTTGGTCCGGGATTGGCAATTTCGCAAATCGCAAATCCTAATTTAGAAGCACAACGTACCAAAGATTTATCAGTAGGATTAGATCTTGCCATGTTTAGAAACAGATTAACAGCAACATTAGGCGCTTATCGTCGTAGAACTTCACCTCAAATTGTAGCGATAGATCTTGCAGCTTCAACGGGAGTAAATGCATATCCGTTGAACGTAGGGTATTTAACCACAGAAGGATTAGAGATCAAAATAAACTACAACTTTATTTATGACCTGAAAAACAACTTTGTTTGGGGCGTAGGTTTAATGTCTACATCTGGTGATAATAAATTGGGAGGATTCAATAATGCATTAGCTTCGTTAAACGAAGCGGCACAAAAAACGACCAGCTTAACAAGATTCTACGATGGCGCAAGCAGCAACGATCTTTGGGCGGTACCATCTTTAGGAATCGATCCAGCAACAGGAAAAGAAGTTTTCCTTAAGAAAAACGGACAAACGTCTTTTGTTTTAGACAAAAAAGACGAAGTTGTAATGGGGAATTCCAGAGAAACTGCAACAGGAGTTGTTTCTACAAATGTGAATTACAAAGGCTTCAGTTTTGGATTATACGTGCGTTATAGCTTTGGCGCAGACCGATTTAATAATGCATTATATGATAAAGTAGAAAACATTTCAAAGGATAATATTTTTGATAATCAAGATGCAAGAGCTTTTACAGACCGTTGGACAACACCGGGACAAATAGCACAATTTAAAGGAATTGGCTTAACAAATGCGACGCCAATATCATCAAGATTTATCCAAAAAGACGATTATATTTCAGGAGAATCCATTCGTTTTGGATACAGAGTAACAGACAGAGCCTGGCTAAAAAGAGCAGGACTTACAGCATTAGCATTTAATGCATTAGGAAATGAATTTTTTAGAATATCTACTATAAAAGCAGAACGAGGCATCGATTTTCCTTTTTCAAGAATCTACTCACTTAGTTTAAACTTATCATTTTAATTATTATGAAAAAGTACTTATATAAAATTACATTGACTTTTCTTGTAGCTCTTGTAGCCATTAGCTGCAGCGATTTTTTGGATGTTGTGCCACAAGACAAGATTTTAGAAGATCAAACTTATAGTTCAGAAACAGGAGTTCAAAATGTACATAACGGACTTTACTTGCAATTGGCTTCAAACGCTCTTTATGGGAAACAATTGACTATGGATGCCGTTGAGATTTTGGGACAGCAATACAATATGGGAGCATCTCATACACAAGCCAGAATGGCAAGTTATGCTTACGCCGAAAAAACTCCAAAAGCGACCATTTCTGCAATTTGGGAAAAAGCGTTTACCACTATTTTATCAGCAAATAAATTCTTAGAAAGTATAGACGAACATCAAGGCGTAATCTCAACAGAAAAAGCAAATTTATTAAAAGGAGAAGCGATTGCCATTCGTGCGATGCTTCATTTTGATATGCTTCGTATGTTTGGCCCAATTTACAAAAACGCGCCTTCAGATCCTGCAATACCTTATTATGATGTATTTGTAACCACAAATAATCCAATTTTGCCGGCAAAAGATGTCATTGCAAAAATTCTTTCAGATTTAGATACCTCTTTAAGTTTATTGGCAAAAGATCCTGTGCTTACCGTTGGAAAATACGATACGGCAAATACTTTTGACGGTATTCCTTATTATGCCGGAAATCGCGGACAAAGAATGAATTATCTGGCTGTAAAATGTCTAAAAGCCCGTGTTCTTTTATATTCAGGCGATAAAACTGGCGCATCTGTAGTGGCAAATGAAGTAATTACTTTTGCAAAAACAACCTCACTTTTTCCTTGGACGCCATTTCTGGAAGCTACAAATTCAGCTAATCCGGACAGAACTTTTTCATCAGAAAATTTCTTTTCGCTCAGCGATTATACTTTATATACCAAACAAGCAGATTTATTTGATTCGAGTTTAGCAGATAATAATATTTATGCGCCGCTATTAAACAGATTAAATACAGTTTTTGAGTCTAATGATAATGATTACAGAAGTTTACCAAGTTGGAAAATTCCAATTACTGGAGGAAAAACACAAAAGACTTTCTTTAAATATCAGGATGTAAATGATAAAACCAAGCTTTTTCGTTTGCAGATTCCAATGTTTAAACTTTCAGAAATGTATCTGATCGCGGCAGAAACAGCAATAACTCCAGCAGAAGGAATTGCATATTTAAACACATTTCGCTTTAACAGAGGTTTATTGGATCTGGGACCAAAAGCAGTTTTAACAACAGAAATCACAAAAGAATACAGAAGAGAATTTATAGGCGAAGGGCAGTTATTTTTCTATTACAAGAGAATTAATTCAGCAACAATTCCTAATGGTTCGGCGTCATCAGGAAACATTTCGATGGGACCGCTTCAATATATTGTGCCGTTGCCGGATTCTGAGATTAATTTTCAATAATTTAAAAAAGTAAACATGAAAAAAATATTGATTTTAAGCATCATTCTTTTGTCTTTTTTAGGATTTACATCATGTACTGAAGAAGAAATAGAAACCTATAAAGATACCGATAATATTTATTTTTCGCCATCGGTATTTCCAATTCCAATAGCTGGAGCAAATGTATTGACAGACAGTGTAGGATTAAGTTTTGGTTTGGAAAATCCGTCAATTATCGAAAAAACATATAAAATTCCGATAAGAGTACAAGGAAAACTAAGCGATACAGACAGAAAAGTAAAAGTAACCGTAGATCCGTCAAGTACGGCGATTGCAGGAACACATTTTAAACTTCCTGACAATATTGTTATGCACGCCGGACAAGAAGTTGATACCATCGAAGTAAAGATTTTCAGAACTCCGGATATGAAAGATAAAACGATGCTTCTGGTTTTGAACTTAGAACAAAATGAAGCATTTACCACAAAGATGAAAGACAAAGTGCTAAATGTTTTAACGCAAAAAATGATGAGTTTTATAAGTTTCAAATTGTCATTTGATGATAAATTGACAGTTCCGCCGGGATGGTTTTCAGGATTTTTGGGAGATTTTACAGCGAAAAAGTTCTTCTTGATGTGCGATTTAATGCACTTAGAACCTGAAATGTTCAATCACAAATTAGGAAGTTCAGGATTATCGATTTCAGACATACAGTACTATCAAAACTTTATGAAACGATATCTAAACGATCAAAAAGAGCAGGGAAATATAATTTATGAAGAGGATGGAAGCGAAATGTTTTTTCCTTGATAATCATTCATTTTTAATATAAAAACATACGACGATGTCAAAACATATAAAAATATTATGTACGCTTTTAGGGATTCTTTCTTTCAGCTGGAGCTGTACAAACGACGAAGGAAATTATAGTTACAATGCTATAAACGAAATAAAAGCAACCGGAATCGAAGAAACCTATACAGCATATACCGGAGATAATTTTAAGATTACACCAAATCTAAATCCAACAATTGACGACGGAAAAGATCCGGATCGTTATAGTTATGAATGGATTGCCGTAAATCCTGCAAAACTTGCATTAGACTCAAAAACAACTATTGGAACAACAAAAAACCTTGATGGAATATTAAAATTACCGCCTGCAAAATACAATGTTTACTATTTTGTAAAAGACAAAGTTACAGGAGTAACCTGGCAGCACGAACCTTTTGTGCTAAATGTCGTTTCGTCTATTTATTCAGGTTGGTTAGTAGTTGGTGACGCAAACGGAAAACCACGTTTAGACATGGTATCAATTTTACCGGATGTTGCGCAACCGCGTATTATTACAGATGTTCTCGATGCAACTGGTTCAGCACTAAAATTAACCGGAAAAGCAGTTGATGTACATTGTTTTAATCAGCCTTTTGTGACGCCGCTTATGTACGGAATTTATGTAACAACCACAGAAAATGGTACAGCAAGACTAGAGCAGGATTCCTTTAGTTGGACACAATCTCAAAACATTGCTTATGAAACCGTTGGAGGTTCGTTGCCAAGTAATTTCGGAGTAGATTTTATGAAAAATTCCGGTGCTGGTGAAAATTTTATTTACAGTAAAGGCAATATTTATTTTTACTTCAGAATTATGCAAATAAAATATGGACTTCCTCAAAATATTGTAGATATAGAAAGTAAACCATTTTATGCAGCGCCTTTTATTGCCGAAAATCAAGGATCTTTAGGAACACCGGTTTTTTATGATAAAGATGCACGTCGATTTTTACGCTACAGTTATTCAAGAGGAAACTGCTCAGCAATGCCACCTTTAACTGGTTCAGCAACAGTATTAGATTGGAATAATACCAATAGTGATTTGGTTTTTATGACATCAACAAATTACAATCAGGGAGAAAATTTTGCAGTATTAAAAAACATTTCTACAGGAAAGTATAATTTACTTCGATTTAGTGTAGAATTGGCTCAGGTTTATTACAAAGAAATCCTGAACGCACCGGATATTGATAAAGCAACCAAGTTTGCTGTAAGTCCTGATACCGGATATTTGTTTTATACTGTGGGAGGAAAATTATACGAGTACGATAACGGAACTCAATCGGCTAAATTAATGTTGGACAAAGGAGCAGAAGAAATCACCTTTATAGATTTTAATAGGAGATCGCCAGACACATTTCGACAAAAACTAATCGTAGGAAGTTATAACGGAACCGTTGGAAAGATGGAATTATTTACAGTTCCGCCCGTAAACGGTGCTTTAATTTTGAATACGACTTACAACGGATTATGCAAAATTGTAGACGTAGATTACCGCGCAAGATAACTTAAAAACATTAACTATTAAAAAGCCGAATGATTTTTTAGAAGTCATTCGGCTATAAAAAAACTCACATTTTTATGAAACGTATTTTTCAAATTGCAAGTGCATTTTTGCTGCTTGCCTGTCCAACTATTGCCTTAAAAGCACAGACACAAACCACAGATGAAAGTTGGGAATTGGTTAAAAAACAAGCTGTTGCCGAGAAGAAATTAATCTTCGTAGACCTTTATTTCACAGGTTGTATGCCATGCGCACAAATGGATAAAGAAGTATTTCCGGATCCTAAAGTTGCCGCTTTATTAAGCGCTGATTTCGTCACTTTTAAATCTGATATTTTGAAAGAAGAAATCGGAAAAAAGTTATGTATGAAATATGGCGTAACAGGATTTCCAACTTTCTTATTTGCAAATTCTGATGGAAAAATTATTGATGTTGCCGGAGGTTTTCAAGGCGTAGAGCAATTTACAGCATTGCTTCAAAACGCAAAAGAAGCTGCTGCAAAAGGAAATTTCAAAAAATACAGCCCACAAATTCAGGAAAAAGATTATCCGGAGTTTTATCAGCAAGCTTATATGGCAGGCAAACGAAATGTCTCTTTCGAAGTTGTAGATGCTTACTTAAAAGCACAGCCGTCATTATTGGCAGAAGTTCCATTTGTGATCATTTCAGGACTTAGAATTGGAAGAGAATATGATGAATTTTTTCTGAAAAACATCAAAACACTTTACAAAGATTACGGAAAATCAAGCGTAAACATTCACCTATTCGACATTTTGCAGCGCAAGAAAAAAGAGTTCGAAAAAACGAATGATTTAGCAACATTTAAAAAACTATTAGAAAGCTCAAAAGAATTTTATACACCAGAAGAATGGACCAAATTTGAAGGCATTTTGCTAAAAGATTTTGGAGGTACAAAAACAGCGGATAACCCGTATACATTGCAAAAATAATTTTAAATGAAAAAGATATTGATGTTCTGGATATCGTTTACCGGATTGTGTGCAAATGCTCAAAAAAGTACAATTCCGCAAGTGATTAAAGCCTTTGAAGAATCCTTTCAAAAGAAAGATTACAATGGTGTAAAACAGCTTTTGGCGCTAGAGTTTACTGTAGGCGTTGGAGATTCGTCATCAAATGAATTTTATTTGAATGGGATTTTTAATGCTTTTCCAAATTTAGATTCTGTGCAAATTGGGAAATCTGTTACCGTTAAAAACGAAACTCGTGTTGCCGTAGATTTTTGCTTTAGCGGAAAAGAAAAGAAACCATCAGAAATTGTTTTTGATAAAGAAAACAAAATTCTGTATGTGACTTTCTTTGATAAATTGTACAAAGTCGATAGAAATGCAGTTGTTAAAAAAGTAGCAACTATACCATTTGAAATAATCGAAAATGCAATTGCCATTAAAATAAAACTAAACAAAGCAGATCGCGAATTTCTAATGCTTTTTGATACCGGAGCCGATGGAATGGCGCTAAATCCGGACAGCGCTCACAAAGCGGGAGTTGTTGTAACGAGCAATAAATCAACATCAGTTGTGGGCGGAAATCAGCAAGTGCAGTATTCGGCAAACAATACAATTTACATTGGCGATCAGACAATATCAAATCAAGGTTTGGTTATTTTTCCAAAAAGCAGTGTTTACGACGGATTGTTTGGCGCAAATTTACTTCGCAATTACATCACAAAAGTCAACTTTGATACCAAGACAATTGAGCTTTATAATTTTGGAAATTATGTATATGATGGAAAAGCAAAACCGTTTGTTTTCGATTATAAAACAGGTTTACCGTTAGTAAAAATGGGATTAACCTTTGATGATAAAAAAACGATAGAAGGCACATTTACTTTTGATACTGGAGCCGGTTATAATTTAATCGCTTACGGACCTTTTAATCATAAACATAATTTACAGCAAAATGTAAAAATCGATTTCAATTCGACAAATCACAGTTTAGGATATCAAACGCAAATTGTTGCCGGAACAATCCCGAATGTTTCGATTGACGGAAATAATTTTCCAGACGTAACAATTGCGATGCAGGAATATCAGGAGAATAATAAAAGCTGGGCTTCCGCCGATGGATCACTGGGAATTGATTTGATAAAACGCTTCAATTTTACGATCGATTTATTGCACAAAACTATGTATTTGGAACCCAATAAAAGCTTTAAGAAAATGGGCTCTTTTTATCTGTCAGGAATTGATTTAGAATTTGATGAACAAGATAATTTAATTATAAAAAGCATTTTAAATACCGAAAACGAAGAGCTTAAAAAGATAAAACCAGGCGCGAAAGTAACACAAATTAATGATTTTGAAATTGCCGATTTGCGCAATCCAGAGAATATCAAAAAACTAAAAAACACCAAAGAAACTAAAGATTTTATAATAGAACAGAACGAACAATCTGTTAGGATTTCACTTTAACAAACAATCAAAAAACAAAAAACATCATGAAAAAACAAACCATTTATCTACTATTAATTGCCATTTTTATTGGGCAATTTAGTTTTGCTTCAGGCAATTCTGAATACGCTCTTATAACAGGAAAACTTTCAGGAATAGAAGAGAAAGTCAAAGAAATCACGATTCACAACGCCGTAGAAGGAAAACCGGAAATAGTTGCAACTGCAAAAGTAAATGCATTGGGCGAATTTGGTTTTATGCTGCCAATCACAACTCCGGGATTTTATTATGTTGATTATGGACAATTTAAAACCAGAAATCAATTAATCCGTTTGTATTTAGAACCTAAAACAGACTTAAATCTTGTTATCAATAAAGACAACTATGTATTGAGCGGAAAAAATGTTGGTCAAAATGCTTTGGTTCAAAAAGCAAATGAGATTTACAACGAGTTTGCCGTTTACGCAAGATTAGGAGGCAATGTAACTTACATAGAATTTTATCCTTGGCTTGATGGAGCAGTGGCAAAGGCAGACGCATTCAGCAAAACAATCAAAACCAAAGACGCCACATTTAATAAATTATTAAAACTTGCCGTAGCAACAGATGTTGAAGAATTAAGCTATACTTTTTTCAGAATGCCAAGAACCGCATTTCCTGACAAAGACGATCGTCCGGCAGTTATCAAAACTTGGCAAACAGATAAAAAGTTCACTGATCCTGATTTATTAAAATTGGCAAATGGCGTTTCATTAATGTCAAATTATTTCTTTTATGTGACTATGAACAGTGGTACAGCTCCAAAACGTCTGGACTTAGCAGAAGCAATTACACACATTACAGATCCGTTATTAATAGACGCTTATTTGCATGACGGAATTGCAACATCACGCATGAAAATTGAAGAATATGAGAAAGTTGCGCCAGTTCTTAAACCTTATTTAATCTCAGAAAACAGCAAAGCATTTATATTAGAATACGAAAAAGTATTGCATAAAAATGTAGGTCAAAAAGGTTTAGAATTTACCTATAATGACGTTGAAGACAAACCAGTTTCATTCTCAGATTTCAAAGGAAAATATGTATACGTAGATTTATGGGCAACTTGGTGCGGACCTTGTAAAGCGGAAATTCCACACATGAAAAAAATCGAAGAAGATTACCACGGAAAAAATATTGTATTCGTAAGCCTTTCTTTAGACAAAGCAAAAGACAATCAAAAGTGGAAAGATTTCGTTAAAAAAGAGCAACTAAAAGGTATCCAAATTATGGCAGATAAAGACTTTAACTCAGATGTAGCCAAGAATTACGATGTAAATGCCATACCAAGATTTTTATTATTTGATACAAAAGGAAACATCATAAACTCAGATGCTTTACGCCCTTCAAACCCTGAATTAAGAGAACAATTAGATAAATTATTAAAAGTATAAGTAACTTTTTGGGGAAAGGGAGACAAATAGAATTGAGAATTAAAAATTAGGAATTAAAAATTAAAAGCACAAAACCGCAAAGTTTGTCATTTCGACGGAGGAGAAATCACACGCGGGATTCGACAAAGATTGACGATTTTGATTGTAGAGTTTCTAGTGTGATTTCTCCTCCGTCGAAATGACAAGATTGTGAAAAAAACTTGGCGTCTTTGTAGCAAATCTTTACCCAAAACAGTTCAAAAAAAAGAAAAATAATATGTTTTATAAACAAAAGTCTACACTAATTTTTTTATTTATACTTGGAATATTTCAGGCGAATGCTCAGGATTTCAAGGCAAATGATCCAATTGCGGTTAATCAGAAAATAAAAAAAGGAGTTTTGCCAAACGGCATGACGTATTACATTTATCCAACAACAGTAAATAAAAATACAGCAAGTTATTATATCATTCAAAACGTAGGTTCGATTCTTGAAAACGACAAGCAAAAAGGCTTGGCGCACTTTCTGGAACACATGGCTTTTAACGGAACGAAGCATTTTGAAGGAAAAGGAATTTTGAATACACTTCAGAAACAAGGCGCTATTTTTGGCAAGAACATCAACGCTTATACAAGCACAGACGAAACCGTTTATAATCTCGACAATATTCCGTCGAAAGATGACGGCGTTGTTGATACTTGTTTATTGGTATTACACGATTGGTCGAATTTTTTGTCCTTAACAAATGATGAGATAGATGCAGAACGTGGCGTAATTACCGAAGAATGGCGCACGAGACAAAATGCGTCACAACGTATCTACGATCAGCTTTCGCCTTATTATTACAACAATAGTTTATACGCAGATCGTAAACCAATTGGCGATATGCAAATCGTGAAAAGCTTTGATTATCAGGTTTTAAAAGATTTCTATAAAGATTGGTATCGTCCGGATTTGCAGGCAATCGCAATTGTTGGAGATATAAATGCTGCCGATATCGAAGTAAAAATCAAAAAGCTTTTTGCCGATATTCCAACGCCGGTAAATCCTAAAAAGCGTTTTGAAATCGCGATTCCAAACAATGATAAAGCAACTTTTAAATTAGCATTAGACAAAGAAGTTTCAGCATCAAATATCACTTACATGATTCGTCATGATGCTGAAAAACCAACGACAACTTTTGCTGATTTAGAAAAGTCAACACAACGCAGTATTGCTTTTTCACTAATCAATAACAGATTGGCAGAAATGGCGCTGAAAGAAGATTGTCCGTTTAAAGGCGCTCAAATTGGGTATCAAAATTACAGCCGTTTAAATGATGTTTTGTTTGCCAGTATTTCGCCTAAACCAAACCAACAAGAAGCCGCTTTTACAGCCGTAATGAACGAATGGATTCGTGCCGCTAAATTTGGTTTTTCTAAAGGAGAAATTGAAAGAGCCGTTGCCGAAAACATTGCATCTTATGAAGATTACCTGGAAAAGATAAACGAGGTTTCGCATAAAAGCGTAATCGGAATGGTGAAAGAAGATTATCTAAAACACGAAATTATAAGTGATCCGTTTGCTGAATTTGAAATGGAAAAAGTAATTTATAAAAATTTAGATACAGCAATTCTTCAAAAGCAACTTAACGAATTATACACTCCAAACAATAGAGTAATTGGAGTTACAGGAGTAGAAAACGAAGACAATTTAACGCAGGAACAGGCTTTTGATATTATCAATAAAGCCGAAAATAATCCTGCTTTAAAGCCTTATGTAGACACCTTTGTGGCTCAAACTCTTATGGGCGATACGGTTTTGGCACCTGGAAAAATTGTGTCAGAACAAAAAACGGCAGCAATTGATGCAACAACTTATGTATTGAGCAATGGCGTAAAAGTACATTACAAATTTGCTGATAAAAACAAAAAAGAAGTATCACTTGTCGCTGAAAGTTTTGGTGGCGCTTCGCTATATGAACCCGTAGATATTCCGTCAGTTGATGGCGCTGCAACGCTGGCGATGATGTCAGGTGTTGGATCACTTTCGAATACAGATTTAGAAAAAGTTCTGAAAGGAAAAACGGCATCAGCAAATGCGTCTATTTCTAATTTGACCGAAAAAATTCAGGCTAATACAAACGTAAAAGATATTGAAACCATGATGCAATTGGTTTATTTACGCTTTATGAAACCTAGATTTGATCCTGAAATATATGCCCTGACAAAACAAAGAAAACAGAATTCTTTGAAGAATAAAGAGAAGAATATCAACGCAAAAATGTCTGATAGTCTTACGTATGCGGTTTACGGAAAAAACAACCCGAAAATACGTTTAATGGACCAGCAATTTATTGATGATTTGTCTTTTGATAAAATGAAAGCGATCTATCTGGAGCGTTTTGGAGACATTGGAAATTTTGAATTTTATATCGTGGGAGACGTAACTCCTGAGGTTTTAAAGCCATTATTAGAAAAATATATTGCAAGTATTACAGGAGCCAAAAGAAACGAAAAATTCAAGGATAATACCGTTAAATGGGTTTCGAATAAAATCCAGAAGAATGTTTATCTAAAAATGGAAACGCCAAAGAGTTCGGTAAAAATCAAATATTTAAAAGAGTTTGCTTATAACCAGAAAAATGTAATTGCAGCTTCGTTTTTAGGAGACATTTTGACTTTGAGACTAACAGAAAGTTTACGCGAAAAAGAAGGCGGAACTTATGGCGCACAAGTAGGAGCGAGTGTTGTAAAACTGCCAAAACCTACAGCGACACTTGCTGTTGCATTTGATTGTGATGCTAACAAAGTCGATCATTTAGTGCCAATTGTTTATCAGGAAATTGATAAAATTAAGAAAGGCGAAATAGTTAAAGAAGACTTAGAAAAAACTAGAACCAATTACATAAAAGTTAAGCAGGATCAGAAGGATTTTAATTATAACAGCATGGATTTGATCTATAATTATTTTCAGAATAATCTAAATATGGACGACCCAAAAAATTATCTGGATATTGTAAATGGTATGAAAGCAAAAGATATTCAGGACTTTGCAAATTCTTTCCTGAATAAAGCAGATTCATACGAAGTCATTTTTAAACCACAATTGTAATTTCTCTTTAAAGATTTTTATAAAAGTGATTAATTATTTTCCCTATAAATAAATATTTTGAATTAGTAAGCAAATAGAATTTTATAGCGGATTATACGGAGGGTTGTTTTTGCTATTCAACCCTCTTTTTTTTAAATTTTTAACCATGAACAAGAACATACTTTTAGCGAGTTTTTTACTGTTGTTTTCGATAATGGTAAAAGCTCAGATTTATAATCCCATCAAGTGGAAACCGAGCGTTCTGAAGATCTCGGATACAGAATATGAGTTGCAGATAAAAGCAATTATAGATTCCGGCTGGCATTTGTACAGTCAGAATGTGAGCGATGGCGGACCAATTCCAACGCATTTTAATTTCCCGAAAAGTCCCGATTTTCAATTGCTTGGAGACGTAAAAGAAGAAAAAGGGAAAACAATTCAGGATCCGGTTTTCAAAATGCCAATTAAGTTTTTTGAAAAAGAATCGGTATTCAGACAACGTATTAAAGTGCTTTCTTCAAAACCATTCAAAATCAAAACAGATATTGATTTTATGGTTTGTAATGACGAAAATTGTTTACCGCCAAGTACCGAAGAAATTGAATTTTCGGTAAAACCAACAACAGAAAAAATCACAGAAAAAGCAGATCAAAAAACAGAAATTAATGCAGTTTCTACAGATTCGGCAATTATTTCGACAACAACAGATTCGCTTGAAACTAAGGTTTTAACCAAAGAAATTAAAGAAATTAAAAAAGAGGTAAATAAACCAGTTCAGAAGAACAACAAAAGCTTTTGGGGGATTTTTATAATCGCCTTTTTATCCGGTTTTGCAGCGTTATTAACGCCTTGTGTTTTTCCGATGATTCCGATGACGGTAAGTTATTTTACAAAACAAAGTAAAACCAAAGCCGCAGGAATTAGAAACGCATTGATTTACGGATTTTCAATCGTGATTATTTATGTTTTATTAGGATCAATTGTAACCGCTGTTTTTGGCGCCGATTCTCTAAATGCGCTTTCTACAAATGTGTGGTTTAACTTGATTTTCTTTCTTTTATTAGTGGTTTTTGCGTGCTCATTTTTGGGTGCTTTCGAAATAATGCTGCCAAATGCCTTAGCCAACAAAGTCGATTCTCAAGCCGATAAAGGGGGATTAATCGGTATTTTCTTCATGGCTTTGGCTTTGGCCATTGTATCATTTTCCTGCACAGGACCAATCGTAGGAACTTTATTGGTCGAAGCAGCATCAAAAGGCGGAATTGCACCAATTGTTGGAATGTTAGGATTTTCGATCGCTATTGCATTGCCATTTTCTTTATTTGCGGCTTTTCCGGGTTGGTTAAATGCGTTGCCAAAATCTGGCGGATGGCTCAATACAGTAAAAGTGGTTTTAGGTTTTTTAGAATTGGCTTTAGCCTTCAAATTTTTATCCAATGCCGATTTGGTTTTGCAATTGCATTTGCTGTCAAGAGAAGTTTTTCTAACGATCTGGATTGCCGTTTTTGGAATCTTGGCGCTTTATTTATTTGGAAAAATTACTTTGCCGCATGATTCCCCTTTGCCACATATTTCTGTTGGAAGACTGACTTTTGGAATACTGGTTTTAAGTTTTACGATTTATTTAATTCCGGGACTTTTTGGAGCTCCGCTTAAATTAATCAGCGGTTTTCCGCCGCCAATGCAATACAGCGAATCACCTTATGGCGTTGGTTTTTCTAAAAATTCAGAATCAACAACTAAATCAATTTTACCCGAAGGAGCAGAATATGGCCCGCAGGATATTATCACTTTTCATGATTACGACAAAGGAATGGAGTTTGCCAAAAAAGCGAGAAAACCAGTTTTGCTTGATTTTACAGGATATGCCTGCGTAAACTGTAGAAAAATGGAAGAACTGGTTTGGTCTGAACCTAAGGTTTTAGGCGTTTTAAAAAAGGATTTGGTTTTGATTTCTCTTTATGTCGATGATAAAAAAGAATTGCCTTTAGAAGAACAATATATTTCTGAAACTACAGGCAAAAAAATCAAAACCGTTGGCAATAAATGGAGTGATTTACAAATCAAAACTTACAAAGCAAATGCGCAGCCTTTTTATGCTCTTGTCGATCATAACAGCTCGAATTTGATAGAACCATCCGCTTATAATCTGGATAGTGATGATTATTATAATTGGTTAAATACTGGAATCAGGAAGTTTAATTTATAAGATGTTTCAGCCTGATTTATTAGAAATTGTTTAAAGGAAAGAAAGTGCTAAATTGAAAGATTTAGCGCTTTTTTTCATTTTTTAGGGATTTAAAATTTCACTAAAAAACATGAAATGATCTTTAAATATAAGATGAATTAATTGCAAAAATAGCCAGGCAGAAATCATGGAAACTCCCATAATTTTTACAAAATAAAAGGCACTAAGAGTTTGACTTCTAAAGTTTTTGAAGTAAATAATTCGAGTATCAAATTGGTAATCTATTTTAGTAATTGCAAAAGAAACTCCAAATAGAATTAGCCAAAAGAGAAAGATTTTAGTTTCCATTTAATTCTATAGGTTTAAAAAACGAATTGAATAAGGTAAAATTATAAAACTTAATCCGTCTTTATTTAGTTGTTAAGTGAAGTTTATTTTATGATAATGTAAACTTTTAAGACTCTTTCTATTTAGTGAATAGTATCTTTTTCTTTAGAATTTTATTTTTAAATTTGATAGAAAATAACCAACAAAAACCAAGTATGAATCACTCGCAAAACGTCACGGACTATCCAAATAATAATACCATTTTTATGGTTTGGAAATTTAAAAATGAGGCCAATATAAAACCTGCATTTGAGAAAATTTGTGCATTGGTAAGTAATTTAAACAATTCTTATACGATTAGAATTCCGGACGGAAGAACCAGTTGTGTTATGGGAATTGGACATGATGCGTGGATAAAACTTGGATTACCAACGCCTTTGCCTAAAGAATTGGTGAATTTTGAACCAATTGTAGGCGCAAAACATACTGCAATTTCTACGGTTGGTGATCTTCATTTTCATTTAAGAGCTCAAAATGCAGCGATTTGTTTTGATATGGCAATGGCAATTTCAAATGTATTGGAATCGGTAGCAGAATGTCTTGAAGAAGTGCATGGTTTTAGATATTGGGACGGTCGTTCAATCATTGGTTTTGTTGACGGCACCGAAAATCCAATAGGCGAAGAAAGAGATTTTTTTGGTGTAGTAGGAGAGGAAGATTCTGCTTATAAAGGCGGAAGTTATTTATTTGTTCAGAAGTATTTTCACAACATGAAAAACTGGGAAAATCTATCCACAGAAGATCAGGAAAAAGTGATTGGAAGATCTAAAAGGAATGATATCGAAATGGCTGACGATGTAAAACCAACAAATTCTCATAGCGCACTTACCGCTATAACAGATGAAAATGGTGAGGATTTGAAAATTGTACGCGATAATATGCCTTTCGGAAATCCGTCAAAAGGAGAAGTTGGAACTTATTTTATTGCTTATGCAAGCAAATTCAGCACAACGAAAAAGATGTTAGAAAATATGTTTCTTGGTAATCCTCCGGGAAATTATGATCGAATATTAGATTTTAGTACAGCACAAACCGGAACGTTGTTTTTTGTACCAACATTTGATTTATTAGATGATTATTCAGCGGAATAAGAGTATTTGTTTTGAATGAATCTCACGTTGTGAATGAATCTCGCAAAGACGCGAAGTCGCAAAGTTTTTGTTATTTCTCCCTTTGGGAGAAAAAGCAAAGTACTGATTTATAAAAACTTTGCGACTTCGCGTCTTTGCGAGATTATTTTTGTTTTCTAAAAGCTTAACTTAATGACATTACTCGTAGAAGCTACAACAGAGTAATCAATTACAATCGACCTATACGATCATAAATTTTAGGATCGTGTTTTTTGATTTTGATCTTCACATATTTTGATGCCGGCATATTACTGTCCTTCACAACATTATTAACCGAAACCAAAACATTCGTTTCCGGAAAATAAGTAACGGTATTTTTCTCTGGTATTTGGTACGAAACAATTATAAACAAAGGCGCGATTCGTTCGATATCGTCGTCATAATTGAATAAATCGACTTTGTCACCGGCTTTAAATCCTGCCAGATCAATATCTTTTTGATTCATGAATATTACTCTTCGTTCGTTTTTTATACCACGATAACGGTCGTCCAAACCATAGATTGTGGTGTTGAATTGATCGTGCGTTCGTGTTGTTGCCATCATGTATTCGTCAGACGCAAGTTCATTGTTTGGTATTGTCGTTAAGGTAAAAGGTGCGCGATCACCAAATCTTTTCGTAATAAATTGTCCGTGTCGTGCGGCATTTGGCAGATAAAAACCACCTTTTTCGCGTACACGTTTATTATAATCTTCAAAACCCGGAATGCATTTTTCGATATCATCTCTTACGGCATCATAACTGTCGTGATAACGTTTCCAGTCAATAACCGATTTGCTTCCTAAAGTTGCCATCGCCATTTTGCAGACAATCTGCGTTTCATTAATAAGAGTATCAGAAACCGGTTTAAGCATTCCTTTTGATGATTGTACAACGCCCATAGAATTTTCTGTGGTTATAAACTGTGCTTCGCCATTTACAATATCAAGATCACTTCGGGAAAGAGTGGGTAATATAAGAGCTTCTTGCCCGTGAATCAAATGACTGCGGTTGAGTTTAGTAGAAACGTTAACCGTTAAATTAAGTTTTCTTAAAGCACTCGCTGTATAAGTCGTATCTGGCGTTGCTGATAAAAAATTACCTCCCATGCAAAATAGTAATTTCACTTTTTCTTCCTGCATGGCTTTAATAGCTCGAACGACATCATAACCGTGACTTCTTGGAGGATTAAAACCATAGAACGCCTGAAGACGATCAAGCTGTTCGTCTGTTGGTTTTTCGTCAATCATCATTGTTCTGTTTCCTTGCACATTACTATGACCGCGAACGGGACAAACTCCTGCGCCAGGTTTACCAATACTTCCTTTAAGCAATAAAATATTGAGAATTTCCCTGATCATTTCAACACCGTTGGGTTGTTGTGTAAGTCCCATTCCCCAACAAACAATAATTCGTTTTTTGAAGGCAATAATTTCGGCAGCTTCATAAAGTGCTTCTTTCGAAACGCCTGAAAGCGAGACAAGATCATCAAGATTATAATCGTCAAATTGTTTTAGAAACTCTTCATATCCTGTGGTTTTCTCTTTTATAAAATCGTAATCAAAGACTTTCTCAGGATTTTTATTTTCAAGTTCGAGTAATATAATTTCGAGAGCTTTTAGCAAAGCCATGTCTCCGTTTATTTTTACCGGCAAATAAAGATCAGCAAGTTTAACACCGCTTCTAAGAACGCCACTAATCTCTTGCGGATTTCGGAATCCCATTAATCCCGCTTCCGGTAACGGATTTATAGCAATAATTTTTGCTCCGTTCTTTTTACCTTTTGACAATGCGCTCAACATTCTTGGTGCATTAGTTCCGGGATTTTGCCCAATGATTACGATAACATCAGTATCATAAAAATCGTCTAATGTTACGGTTCCCTTTCCAATGCCAATTGTTGGTCTTAAAGCAGATCCGGAAGTTTCGTGGCACATATTCGAACAATCGGGCATATTATTAGTGCCGTATTCTTTCGCAAAAAGCTGATAAAGAAATGAAGTCTCATTACTAGTTCTTCCCGAGGTATAAAAAGCAGCTTCATTTGGAGATTCTAAAGCATTCAGATGTTCTGCTATTTTTTTGAAGGCTTCATCCCAACTTATTGGTTGATAATGTGTAGCGTTTTTAGGCAAATACATAGGTTCTGTTAAACGTCCCATTTTACCAATTTGATAATCGTCTAATTTGGCAAGATCGTAAACGGAGTTTTCTTTAAAAAACTCAGCTGTAACTTTTTTGGTAGTTGCTTCTTCTGCGAGAGCTTTAGCGCCGTTTTCGCAATATTCGCCAAGCGGAGATCTCTCATCATCAGGATCTGGCCACGCACAACTTGGACAGTCAAAACCACCAACCTGATTCATCTTAAACAGCGCTTTTGTTCCTCTAACAAGCGTTTTTTCTTCGATAAGATCACTAAAAGCAGATATGACAGCAGGAACTCCTGCAGCCCAATTTTCTACTTTTGTTAATTTCAGGTCTAAAAGTCGGTATGGATTTTCAGGATCCGGTAATTTTTGTGGGTCAGTATTTTTATCGTGTTGCTCTTCTTTCATGGCTTTTTCTATTTAATTAGCACGGAATAAAAGTGTTGAATAATGATGGTTTTATTTTTTTGGATGTTAATCTTCAATAAATTTTTCAGTATTGATGCGAAGTTTCTATTATTACATCATCGCTGGAATTATAGATATTAAAACGATCTTCTTTCAGAAATCCCAAAAGTGTGATATTAAATTCTTTGGCTAATTCTACCGCAAGACTTGATGGAGCACCAATTGCGGCAACAATCGATATTCCGGCCATAGCCGCTTTTTGAATTAACTCAAAACTGGCTCTTCCGCTAAGGAGTAAAATATGTTGGTTTAAAGGCAGTAAGTCTGAAGCCAAAGCAGAACCAATTAGCTTATCCAAAGCATTGTGACGACCTACATCTTCCTGCAAAAGCATAAGATTTCCTTCAATAGAAAAAAGTCCTGAAGCGTGAATTCCTCCAGTAGAAGCAAAGTCGCTTTGAGCAATTCTTAATTTTTGCGGTAATTGATGTAATATAGCTGTCGAAAGATGTAATTCAGGTCTGTTTATAGAACTAAAAGAACTAACCGTTTTTATGGATTCAATCGAACCTTTTCCGCAAACGCCACAACTCGAAGAAGTATAAAAATTGCGATCAGCCTGCATTAAATGCGGAACAAAATCTTCTTTTAACTCAACCAGAATATTGTTTTTCTTTTCGAATTTACATCCGGTTTGTAAATGAAGCGCCTTTTTTACAACATTATAAGAAGAAATAATTCCTTCGGTAAATAAAAAACCTATGGCAAGCTCCAGATCATTTCCGGGAGTTCGCATCGTTACAGAAACGTTCTTTTGTATTCTTTGATTTTCCGGTCCGTATTCGATCTTTATTTCCAAAGGCTCTTCTACAGAAAGAATATCTGATACCGTTGAACTACTGAAACCATTGACCTTTTTAATTAGTACTTCCTTAATGGAAACTAATTCCAAATTATTCATTTCCATCTAAGTTGATTATAAAAAGCTAAGTAAATTTAAGAAAATAAATTCTTAAATAATAAATCTTGCTTCTTATAATTGAATGTTACAGGAACAAAATATTAAGTGTCTTTTCGTTTTAAACAGCGTCCTCGAGGTTCGTCGCCTTCATGAAGTACAATATCAGAATGTAGAAATTGAGCGGCATCGGCTGAATCTTTTACTTTGGTGGCGCTTCGTTCCAACATTTCGGATTCAAATTCAGTTAAGACATTTTTTCTTATTCCGAGTTTTCTCCATTCAGATGAAGGTCTGCAGCCTTTTGAAATTCCGCGAGCCAGCATAAGTGCATCAAGTAAAGCCTGGTTTGCGCCTTGTCCTTTAAACGGACTCATAGGATGTGCTGCGTCTCCAATTAAAGTTACGGAATCTGCGTTTTCCAACAATTCCGACTGAAGTAATTCGCGATCATAAACAGGATATCCTGAAATTTGAGCTTCGGCAGTTGCCAGTAAAATTTGCGGAATAGGATCGTGCCATTGTGTTCTTAAACACGCTTCTTCTTTAAGTGCTTTTGGTCCTTTGGCACTTAATGCTTTAGCTTCGTCTTCGGGCATTGGAAAACTAAGTTGCCACATTACAGAATCTGCTTTATAAGGCATAATATAAATTCGTTCATTGCCATTTGCAGTTTGAAAAACCGTAGCAGAATCCAATAAAGAATTATCAAGATTTTCAAGCGCATTTAAGGGACAAATACCCAAAATCACAATACAATCCAGATAACGTAAAGGAGCCGATTCTTCGCCAATGAGCAAGTTTCTGATCGAACTTCGAATACCATCGGCACCAACAACAAGATCGGCTTTGATGCTTTTTATTTCGCCATCGACTTGAAAGTTTAATGTTATACTTTCATCTTCAAATTTCTTATAATCAATTAGTTGATGTCCCCATTTTATGGCATCGTGTCCGCCAAGTTGTTCCAATAATGCCAAACGCAACGATTGACGCGCGATATGCATATTAGAACGTTTCGTAGAAGTTTTCTCGTCTGACTGAATCCATTTTCGAATTCCCCATTCTCCAATAACTTTTCCTTCGGTAGTATGTACCAAATGTCGGGTTGAAATAACGCGGTCTTTTAGCGAAAAAATACCTAATCCTTCGATGGCTTTACTCGCTTGTTGCAAAGTAAGTCCGTAACCTTGAGATCGGGCATCAAAACTAGTATCACGTTCATAAATCGTAAAGGGAATTTTTCGGTGTAAACAAGCTACAGCCAGAGCAACTCCGCCAATTCCGCCGCCAATAATAGCAACGTGCGGGTAGTTTTCTGTATCTGCGATTGGAGGATTTTCGGAAGGAATCAATCCTGATCCGGAGCATTTTGGGCAAATGTGTTGGTGTCCTTTTGGAGGAATTGGAGCGGTTGTTTCGCCATTTGTTTTTTCAAATTGGGCTAACGCATTTTGATAGCGAAGTTTTGCTTTCTTAGTGATTCCACGGCTTTTTTTACCGCGTCCCTGACATTCTTCACAAATGATCCAACTCGTTTCTTTATTTTCTACTTCCACTTTATTTTGCCTGATCCAGACTTTTGTTTATTTACACTTTTCAGCATTTTGCTCCTTATTAAAGCTGTGCAAATTTAAGGTAAAAGATTGCGAGTGCAAAACTAACTGATGTAAACACATAGTCCCTAAGCTTTGGGAACAAAATTGTAAAGGTTTTGTCATTTCGATTTCTATGATAAAACTGAGTTTTTTTTAGGAGCTAATCCCGCTATCCGTTTCAATCTTTTGTGGCGAACCCCGCCACAAAAGGATTTCCACTTCTATCGGGGCTAAGGCAGTTATTTTCATAACAATTTTTTCGTCTAGTTTGTCATTTCGACGGAGGAGAAATCTCCGCAAGTAACTCCGCAACGAGAATCCAATCTTTGTCAAAGTTTTAAACTTTGACAAAGGTTTGTATAAACTACTATGTCTTAGTTTTGTCATTTCGACGGAGGAGAAATCACACGAGAAGCTCCGTTCCTAAGGTCGCCAATCTTTGTCGAGCTTCTCACGGAGATTCCTCGTTCCTCGGAATGACAATATTGTGTTTAAACTTTGTGTCCTTGCGAGATTAATTTAATAAATTTCTACCTCTTCAAATACGAATTTTTCATTATTACTTATTCAAAAAAAGAAAGTGCTATAAATGATGTTAATTTTTTTTCATATTCTCATCGTTATTGCTTCAAAATGCAGGCTTCATATCTATATTAATTCTTGATTTTTTATTTATTGTAAAATATTAAAATATTGATTATTAGTGTTTTAATATAGCGAAAACGATATATTAACCTCGATTTTTAATCTATATTTTTTATTTGCTCTTTTTTAAATCTAGTTTCGTTATGTCCTTTTTTTAGGAACTAACTTACTAATTTTAAAAAACCGAAAAATTATGAAGAATCCATTACATTTTAATTTTTTTAGAAGAGAGAAATTTTTCCATATCATATGGATTTGTTTTGTGCTCTTAACCTCAGGTTTGTATGCGCAACGAGGTTATTATGATGCGGCGTATAAAAGGTACGAAGCAAACGTTGGACAATTGTCTAATGGCGCTGCAACTACTTCAAAATCATACGTTCAGTCAGATCTTCAATCAGAAGCGACAGATCAGCAATGTGTGAATATGTCTGCGACAAATGCTACAGTTCAATGGACACTTACAGAAGCCGCAGACGGACTTGTAATCCGATACAGCGTTCCTGACGGACAAACAGCAACTTTGGGCGTGTATAATGGGAATACAAAAATTACAACGTTAACCTTGACATCAACCTGGTCTTGGGAATATTTGTGGAGCAACGGAAATCCCAATAATAACGGAATCACCAATCAAAATCCAAGAATGCGATTTGATGAAGTACGTTATAAACTTCCAAGTAAAATCGCAGTTTCAGGAACTTTAAAATTGGTGCGTGAATCAGGAAACGTTCATGTAGATTTTGCTGAGATAGAACCTGTTGCAACGGCTCTTACAGCTCCATCAGGCGCAGTGACTTATACCGGAAACGGAAGCGATCTTCAAACTTTTATTGATGCAAACGGCGGTAAAAAGATTTTTCTTCCAACTGGTGTTTATAGCGTAAACCGCGAATTGTATTTTGGTGTTGCCAATACTTCGTTGATAGGTGCGGGAATGTGGTATACTCAAATTAATTTTACGAACACGAGCAGTTTAAACGGAGGTTTGCGTGCTAATGCAGCCGGAATTTCATTTACGGATCTTTATTTAACTACAAATTCGGCATCAAGAAGTAATTCTTATAAAGGTATAAATGGTGTTTTTACAGCTTCTTCGATTGTAAAAAATATTTGGGCAGAACATTTTGAATGTGGCGCCTGGATTGCACAGTACAATACTGGAGGACCTGCAATTGCTGATGGTTTTACGCTATCTCATTGTCGTTTTAGAAACAATTATGCCGATGGAATTAATCTTTGTAAAGGAACTGCAAATGCAATTGTAGAGCACTGTAATTTCAGAAATAATGGTGATGACGATCAGGCGATTTGGTCTGCGGATGGACTGGAATGTATCAATAATACGTTTAGATACAATACTTCAGAAAATTGCTGGCGTGCTTGTGGTCTTGCTATTTATGGCGGAAAAAATAACAAAGCTTACAATTTAATTATAAAAGACAATCTTGAAGCGGGTATTCGTGTGAGTAATAATTTTCCGGGAGCGCCATTTAACAATGATGGAATGCACGAAATTCACGATATCACGGTATCAACTTGCGGGACCTTTAATGATACTTACAATAATCCTGTAGCTGCTGTAGATATTTTCAGCGCTACAAATGCGGGAAGTCAGGTTAAGAATGTTCAGCTTTATAATATCGATATTTTGGATTCAAGAAATGATGCAATTTCGATAAGCAAAAGATCAGGAGACGGTATTTATAATCTTAGTTTCAAAGACATAACGGTTAACGGAACGGGTAAGGAATATCCAAACAATAATGCGCTTAACAGAAACTGGGGAAGAGGATATTTTGTACTTATCGCGGGTTCTCCTGCTGGAAACGGAACGTATTGCAACATGAACTATTCGAATAGAGGGGGAAATGCTGCGGCAAATGAAGAAATCAGTGCGATTGGTACATTCTCCTGGACAGCGGGAAGTAATTGTTCGAGTACGCCAGTTGCGGTAACAGGAGTAACGCTTTCGCCAACTACAGCGACTTTAGGTGTTGGCGCAACACAACAATTAACCCCAACTGTTGCTCCGGCAAATGCTACGAACAAAACGGTGAGTTATAGTTCTAATAATACTGGTGTAGCAACCGTAAATGGTTCAGGATTAGTTACTGCAATTGCTTCTGGATCTGCAACAATTACGGTTACAACTCAGGATGGAGCAAAAATAGCAACGGCTGTAATTACTGTAAATTCATCAAATGTTGCGGTAACAAGTGTGAGTTTAAGTCCAACAACAGTATCATTAGCAGTAGGAGCGACGCAACAATTGACGCCAACAGTTTTACCTTCTAATGCAACAAATAAATCGGTTAGTTATGCTTCAAATAATACTGGTGTAGCAACAGTTAATGCTTCTGGTTTGGTGACAGCAGTTTCTAACGGAACGGCAACAATTACGGTAACAACTGTAGACGGAAATAAAACAAGTACAGCTGCAATTACGGTTAGTACAGCAACGGGAAACTATTTTACAATCAAAAATAAATGGACAGGTAATTATCTATATGATGCCGGAGCAAATGTAGGATATGGTGCAACTGTAGCAAACAATAACTACAAATGGGAAAAAGTTGCGGTTGATGCTACGTATTATATTCTAAAAAATGTGGGCACGGGAGATATCATGAATATTGAAAATTTGACTGGGGCGGTGCAATGTAATGCCGGATCAACAGGTTGGTATAGTGCACAATGGTCAACTGAAAATGTTGATGCTACATGGGTAAGAATTAAAAACAGATGGCAAACCGGAAGCATGATTCATATCGAAAATCTAAATGGTTCTGCTCAATATGCCGGAGCTCAAAACAATTGGGAAAGTGCGCAATGGCAATTTCAAGCTACTTCTACATCCAAAAAAGCAAATGGTATTGAAACAGCAGTAACGGTTGAGAATAACGCATTGGTTAGTATTTATCCAAATCCGTCAATTAACAATGAGTTTAATGTTGTTTTTCCGGAATTAAAAACTGGTAATCAAGCAACAATAACGGTTACGGATATAAACGGAAGAAAAGTTTTGGTAAACAAACTCAATACATCTGGAAAAATTGATCATCATTTAACTTCAGGAGTTTATATTGTTACCATTAGTTCTAATGAATTTAATGTGTCTAAAAAATTGATTGTGAAGTAATTTATTAAAATATGCAATTAAGAGTTGAAAGTCTATAATTTGTGCTGTTAGGCACTAAATATTGTTAGAAACAGAAATAGGAATAAATTTAGCGTGCCGTAGGTACGCAATAGTTATCATTTTGTTGCGTACCTACGGCACGCCAACGTATCTCGAATCTACAATGACTACCAATATTTAATGCCTAACGGCACATTCTAAACCTTGATTCGCATTAAATAATAAAAAACAGAAAATGCCAGACTTTTTGATCTGGCATTTTTTATTTATTTTTCTTTTAATAAATGGTATTACAACTGTAATTCTGATTCTTTAGATGTTTTAAGGTCTAAATAATTCCAGATATTTTTATCAAAATCAAAATGATTTTCGCCTCCGTTTAGCTTATTACCCCATCTTCCAATTAATGCAAGTCTGGCTGAATCTGATTTATTTACTGAAGCTGAGTGTAAAATCAAGGAATGCCAAAGCATCAAATCACCTGCTTTACCAAAAAAAGGAACGGCTTCGTTTGAAATCCTGTTTTTTATATTAGCAAATATCATATCTTGGCTAAGAGTGCCCTGAGCCATATAATCTTGTGGGTTTTCCCTAAAATAATTCCATGAAGTGATATGACTTCCAGGCCAGTACATAAATGGTCCGCCAAACTCAGTAACGTCTGATAAATAAAAAACAGAATTTACTAAAGTTCGAATTGCATCATAAACCGGAAAATCAAGATGTGGAGCTCTTGGACCTAACCATTCTGCTTCATTATCCGGCGATCTTGCTACAACTTCATTTTCACCGTCCCATAAAATGCTATCGGACAGACAATCGTATAAGCTTTTCATTTTGTAATGCAGCGTTGGCAATGGTTCATTCTCCAGAAAAAATTGGCTTGAAGGTATGTTCTTCAAAGAATTAAACCAATCTTCATCAGAAACCGGATTCTGAAAATAGTTTAATACTTGTTTTTTCCATTCAACAATTTCCTCCTGAACAAAAAAGTCTTTAATAATCAAAACTCCATCTCTTTTAAATTGTTCTATTTGATTAGCTGTTAACATAATTCAAGTTTTTATTTGATTAAAATGTTTATGAGAATTAAATATTTGGGATATTAAATTATTTTTATCATTGGTTACTTCATACAGCGTCCATAAAACCTGAATTGCTGTTTCTAGTTTTATTTGGAAGATTGTATTTTCTCCGCTTTCTTCATTTTTTACTTCAGAAAATGCTGTTTCAAAATCTCCAAAACTGCCATCTGTACATTGTTGATGTATTATAAAATCTACTCCTGTTTGAATCGCAAGTGACTCTTTGCATTCTAAATAATTTAAAGCTCGCAAACTTCTCATTGCTAATTCCAGATCATATAATCTCATAGCATGTATGGCCATTCCTTCAATTTTGCTATTAAATACAGGATTATATTCGACTTCACATGTTCCGAATTTTGATTTCATTTCTATTTGAGTAAGAACATTATTTATCATTTTTATGATATCCAGCTCAAATAGTGGAACTTTAAAATTAAGCGGAGAGATTTCATTTTTGTCATTCTCATCATCATCAAAAACACAATTTAATAACACTCCATTAACGGAATTAGGATTGGCATCTTTGATTTCGTATAAAATGGAAGAATATTCTAAAGCAGCTTCTATCTGACCAATACTGCCAAAATCCAGTATTAAAGAATTGGCTAAAATGCAATTAAACAAACTTTCTGAACGATAGTCAATTGGATTATTATTTCTAATAAAGTTTTGGATGAATTTTATTTCTTCTTCATTTCGATTTTTATCGATTAGAGTAATTAATTTGAGCAAAGCCAGAACTTTAATTACATTATCAGATTGTTGTATAGCATTATTTGAACGGATCCAGCTATATAATTTTTCGATGATTTTTTTGATAGACTTTTCCATAATTAATTATTAATAAATTCGCAATCCAGCAATATTAAAGTCACAATTGTAGGATGATAAACATCATCAAAAAGAGGTGAGTTTTCTTCTATTGATTTGCCATCTTGTCTTTGTTTTACCCAATCTCTGCCAGGAATAAAGCCACTTGTTTGCTGGCTTTTGCACAATGTTGAAGCGATATCCCGATCTATTTCTGTAAATTGTTTTCGCAGGCAAAATTGATTAATTAATAATTCGGCAGTCAAATCCCAGTCTTGTTTTATTATAGACATAGACGTCGATAGATCAACATATTTTTGAACATCTTCATAATGCACTCCTAAAAATTGTTTCATATCTACTGATCCAAAATCTGAAAAGTGAAACAAAAGGTGCGTTAAACCATATAAATCCATGTTTTGGATATAAGACAATTTAGGAAGATTTATAAGGGAAGAATTTAATAATAAGTCGTCGTTATTTGAAAAAGAATGCTTTAAATCGCAAGCCTCAATATAATATTTCATATCCAGTTTATCCCAGGCACTTCGTTCAACACGATCTAAATATCCTCTGTCTAAAACCGTTTGTAAATCATTTGAAACTTCTTGTTCATTGATTCCAAAAGATTTAAGTACAGAACAGGCAACAACTCTATGTGGGAACAATTGGATTCTTCGTCTCGAATCAAAGAAAAAATTCTGACTATTAACAATAGAAATCCATGCTTGTTTTAGTTTTTCAATTTTAGGATGTTTCTTTAAAACAAAAGATCTTTGAGCAAGTCTTAAAGCTAATCCTAACTCAATTAATGCTTTTCTTGATAAATCAGCTTTAATATTTTCCGGCGGAATACCTGTGATAGAATCTTCGGCAGGTGTTTGAAATTTTTCCATATTAGAGTCAAGCCAATCTAAAACTCCTTCGAGCATATTATCTCGATCACTAGTACTAAAAAGTTTATTCATGATGTTATTTAGATTTAGGGGAAAAGAAAAAAATAATGAGTGAGATTTTATTTCTCACTCATTAGTAGGTAGTTAATGACTTACAAAACCATGTTGGTAGACGATTGCGCTGTTAACTACAGGCCCGTTAGCATCACCATCTTTATGGGTTTTTTTAACTAAGAAGTTTGCAAATTCGTCCAAATTTGTTACACCTTCTTTTTTCAATTGGCTAAGAATCTCTTCTTTACTGATTTTAATTTCTTTGCTCATGATTTCTAATCTTTAATTGTTTTTCTTACTCATAAGGTTTTTCAGAATCCACCCCGTTTTTATAGTGGTTTCTGAACTCCACTGTTTTATATTATAATTTTTATAATGCTTTGATATAGTTCATTTTATCTTTGAAGTATTATTTTGAAATAATATCATAAATAAATGAGAATAGTTTTATATTTCTATTATAAATCTACTGATATGTAGTATTTTACAGCTATAAAAAGTCATGAGAACGACATTTTTTATACATGAGAAAGGAAATTCATGTTACGAGTTTATTTTGTGAGTTTATTTTTACGATGAAAAAATGAATTACCTGATATTCAAAAACTTAAAATAATGAGTAGAAAAGCAATGTTATCTGAAACCGATTATTTTGAAGAAGTTTATTTCGAATTTAGATTTACATTAAACGATCGAGAATATATAGAAGAGATGAAAAGGCAACCGAATGTATTTATAAATTACAGCTTGTTTAATGGTATAAAAAAAGCCAAATCTTCTGATCTGGCTTTTTTTACTTAGAGTATATAATTTACAACTGGCAAATGATTTTCTAATTGGAATTATAGATTCAATTTCCTTTTAATAAATTGATACTTACTGTTGCGATGTTAGCATCCGGAAATTGTTTAGCAAACGAGTTATCGGGAAATAATCCTGCTTCTGCAGCAATTTTATTAAAAACAGGAAGCTCAACAATATATTGATCAGAAAAACCATGTGTGGCGTCGTAAGCTGTTGCAGGAGTTTTTCCTAAATTAGTGGCTGCAAGTTTTGGATCTATAGTATGCAATTCGATCAGTAGTAAACCGAATTTGCGAACATATGGCGACCATTTTTGTAAATGCTCCAGAAGATTATCTTCTACAAGATTGTTGCTGATTCTTTTTCCTCGAAAGGCAAATGCACCGGTAGATTTACTGATTCTGTCTTTGTGAATGTGCTCCGGATCTGTCCAAATTCTATTGTGATCCAGAAAAGTTCTCACGTTAAGTAAGTCTTTCAGATCGATGTTATAATTTTCTTTTAAATCATCTGAAAGTAAATCGGGACGACCAATATCTCCCCAAATTACTTTTGCCCAAATATCTGCTTTTATAAGATTAGCTCTGGTTACTTTTAGCGCAGCCTGATTATAATCGGCACCAACGAGAAATAATGGATAATCGTCGAGCATTTTTCCCCTTAAGGTTTGTCTTTCGATTACTTCAAAAATATGTTGCAGAAAAGCGCCATTACCACAACCCATATCCAGGATTCCTTTTGGCTGTTGTTCAATTGGCAGATTAAAAAGACTTATAATAATCTCATCGACAACTTTAAAATACGTATCGTGAGCGCCACCGCTTCCCCAAACATTCATTTCGCGATCAACGTGAATTTCGTTTTCGCCATCGGCAATTGCTCTTAAAACGGTTGGGTCGCCAAAAATCAATTCTTCAATTTTGGCAAATGTTGGCAAATATGAAACGGTAACGCCATAAGCACTGGCTCTTTTGGCAAAAAACAAACCGACTTCGGTAAACTGATAATTACCATTTTTTTCGAGAAACCATCCAAGATGAACAAAAAAGTCTAATATTTTTTTGAAATTTTCAGGAGATTTATGAAACTCTTCCGGTCTGAAAGAAGTCTCCATAAAGTATTTGTGAAACATTCCGTTCATCGCCAGACGAACGATTGTTGGACCAATTAAATACCCTTCAATATGTTTTAGAATCTGTTCCTGAATGCTTTTTTTCAAAGCATCATTAGAAAACTCGATTCCATAATTTTTTTTATATTTTTCGAAAATAATATTGAGTTTTTCAAACGGTGCATCATCAAAAAGACGGGAATGAAATTGAGTAGAAAAATGGAGTAAATCAACCACATCCTGATAAAGATGAAACATCGAAAAAGCAATCTCTATTTTTTCATTTACAGCAATCGTAATTTCCTGTGTTTCGTTATTGACCTCGTATTCTAAAAAGTCCTGAGAAGCCAAAATTCTCAAAGCTACATTCAGATAACCTTCATTTGCTTTAAAAACAGTCACAAGTTCAGATAATTGTGTTTGCTTTTTTTCTAAGATAAATTCCAAAACGCCGTGATTCTTCAATGCAATTGCTACCGGAGCAACAGCTAAGCCGTCAAGATGTCTGAAAATGGAGCTTCGAAGTTGTAATTTATCTGTCATAGTAAGATATTGAATGTTTACTAAAATTAGTGATTTTTTTCTAACAGAGAACAACATATTTTGCATTGCTGATTATTTCATACTCCAAAAAACTCTTTGAATCTTTTATTACTTTTTCTGATAAATCACTTCATTTTAAACCCAAAATTTTGACCAGTATTTTTGTCCTTCAAATCAAAATAGATCATAATAATTCGCATAAAAAAAATCCATATTGAAAGCATTTGCAAAGTAGGATAATCCAAAACTATGATGATTTCAGAAGAAATCTGGAGAAAATAGAGGTCAAATTATTATTTATTCAACAAAAAACGAGGTTCATTTTATTAAACGCAGAATTTAAAATTATAGATTTTTCTGGTTTAATCCTTTCAATTTACAAAATTTCTTACAGCTGTTAAAAAAAGCAAATAGGTGTTAACTCTTTTGTTTTTAGTGTTTTAAAGTTTTAGTAAAATTTTAATTAACATTTTTTTTGCAAAAAAAACAATTAAACTTTTGGAGTTAATATTTTTAATATACTTTTGTTCTATCAAATTAGTAGGATTTAAAAAAAAGCTTATATACAAAGACATTAAAGGTTATCAAACACATTTTAGTTTTGAGCAGGCGAGAAGTATTCGGCAATTTATCCCTTCTGATTTTTCGTTGTTTTTAAAAAAAATCAATTTCTAATTCATATAAATTTTTAATAAAGACGGACCTGAATTTTAGGGTCGAAATCTTGTAAAAACTAAATCAAAATAATAGTAATCAAAAAAAAAAGAAAATGAAAAAACGAATGCAATGCAGTTAAAAAAAAACCATTTCTGTTGCAGCAGAAATGGTGAAGCTTAAAGAAATTGTACATCTCTATAAGGAAAGTGGGAGTGGAGTAAATCCTTCCTGGTTCGCCTTATTTATTAAACTAAAACAAAGTAATGAAAAAAAAATTAAATAGATATGCATACCTATGCATTTTGTTGATTTCCATAGGGATTAAGGCTCAGGAAACCAAACCTTTAATCCAATCCAAACTTGAAGGAATAGTGATTGATGCTGCTACAAAGGAGCCGGTTATTGGAGCTTCAATAAACATAAAAGGTACTACACACGGGGTTCAGACAGATTTTGACGGGAAGTTTTATTTCCAAACCGGACAAAAATTTCCTTATACTTTAATCGTAAGCTTTTTGGGATATAAAAGACTGGAAACTGTAGTCAATCAAAATTCGGTTGTCATTGAAATTACTCAGGAACAAAATGCACTTTCAGAAGTTGTAGTTACTGCATTGGGAATTTCAAAAGAAAAGAAATCTCTTGGATATACCACTCAGGCAGTTAAAGGCAAGGATTTAGGAGAAACTAAAGAAACGAATTTCCTGAATAGTCTTAGTGGTAGATTGGCCGGTGTACGTATCACCAATTCTCAGGGAGATATGGGATCTTCACGTATTGTGATTCGTGGAGAAACGTCAATCGCTGGAAATAACCAACCGTTATTTGTGGTTGATGGAGTTCCGGTTGATAACTCTCAATTAGGAAGCGTTGGTGGAGCAACCCGTGATTTCAAAAATGCGATTGCAGATATTAACCCACAAGATATTGAAACTTTGACAGTATTGAAAGGTCCAAATGCTGCGGCACTTTATGGATCACGTGCTGCGCATGGTGTTGTTTTGATTACTACAAAATCAGGAAAAAATCAAAAAGGACTTGGGATCACAATTAATACGGGTATTACAGTTTCTCAGGTTACGACTTTGCCTCGTTTTCAAAACTCATTTGGTCAGGGATCAAACGGGAAATTTAGCTTTGTAGATGGTAAAGGTGGCGGAGTTAATGATGGTGTTGATGAAAGCTGGGGACCAAAATTAGACGGACGTCTTATTCCGCAATTTAATTCAAATGGTGTAGCGGTTCCTTTTATCGCGCATCCTGATAATGTGAAGGATTTCTTTAATACCGGACTTACTTACGATAACAGTATTTCTATTGCAAAATCAGATGATAAATCAGATTTTCGTTTAGGAGTAAACAATCAAAAACAATTGGGAACTGTACCAAACAGTGAAGTAAACAAAACAAACTTTACGGTTAATACGAATTACCAAATTTCAAAGGGCGTTAGAGTTGGTGTAAATGCCAATTATATTGTTACTGATGCTCCGGCACTTCCGGGTGGTCCGTCTGGTAACCGTGCTGCGGGTGTAATGCTTCAGTTTCTTTGGTTCGGACGTCAGGTAGATACTGAGGAACTTCAAAGAAACAGAGATGTAAACTGGAACAACAGCTATTATAGTAATCCATATTGGAATGCTTATTATAATACTACAAGTCAGCAACGTAACCGTTTGATTGGAGATATCCATTTGGATGCAAAACTTGCTGAAGGATTTAATTTTAAATTCCGCACAGGAATTGATTATTATAATGATCGTAGAAAATACGAGATTAAATACGGTACAAACGGAACACCTTTTGGATCATATGCTGAAGATGCTTATACTGTAAGCGAACAAAATACAGAAGGTATTTTTACATATACTAAGAAATTAAACGATGATTTTAGTTTAGACGCTCTTGCCGGATTCAACGTTCGTACGCATAGTGATGCAAACAATTATCAAAAAGCACCGCGTCTTGCTGTACCGGATTTATATACATTGACGAATTCACGTGATCCGTTGACTTCATCAAATACTTACTCGAGATTAAAAGTTTATAGTGCATATGCTTCGGCACAATTTGGTTTCAGAAACTATGCATTTTTAAACGTAACAGCTCGTAACGACTGGTCATCAACATTGCCAAGTAATAACCGTTCTTATTTTTATCCTTCTATTAACGGAAGTGTAATTTTAACTGATGCTTTGAATTTGAAAAGCAATACACTTGATTTCTTAAAATTACGTGGTGGTTGGTCTGAAGTTGGTAACGACGCAGATCCATATCAATTATCTACAGTTTATAATTTTCAAACGGCATTTGACGGAAATCCAATTCAAACTTCTTCTCAAAAGAAACTTAACGATAACCTGAAACCTGAAACAACACGTTCTACGGAAGTTGGTTTAGAAGCTTCTTTTTGGAAAAACAGACTTCATTTTGATTTTGCTTATTATAACACCAACAGTTTAGATCAGATTTTAGAAATCAAGACAACTGCTGCAAGTGGATATACTTCACAATTAATCAATGCAGGAAAAATAAACAATCATGGTGTAGAAATTCAATTGGATGGAAATCCTGTTCAAACTGAAAATTTCAAATGGAATGTTGCTGTAAATTATGCAAAGAACATAAGCAAAGTTGAGATTCTTGATTATGATAAACAAATTCAAAACTACACTATTGGTACTTCGGGAGGTGTTGATGTATTAGCATCTGTAGGTCAGGCTTACGGTGCGCTTTATGGAACAGCTTATTTGCGAGACGCAAACGGAAACATTGTAGTTGGAGCAAATGGATTGCCAAAAGCAGATCCGCAAAAGAGAGTATTAGGACATTATACTCCGGATTATACTGGTGGTGTTACAAATACATTATCGTATAAAAATCTTGAACTTTCGTTTCTTGTTGATGCAAGTGTAGGCGGACAGATTTTCTCAGGAACAAACAGAACCGGTAATTATACAGGAGTATTAGATCAAACAATGCCAGGTCGTGATGCTGCAAATGGTGGTTTAAATTACTATGTAACAGGTACTACAAAAAATTTATTACCTGCAGGGACAACTGCTCCAACTGGTGCAGTAGTTTATGATGACGGAATGATTTTTAAAGGAGTATATGCGGATGGAACTCCAAACAATACAGTACTTAGTGCGCAGGAATATTACAAAGCTTCATACAACATTAGCGAAGCCTATCTATATAGTTCCACTTACGTGAAATTAAGAGAAGTAAAACTGACTTATAATGTTGATAAAAAACTAGTTAAAAAACTGGGATTAGCAGGAGCAAGTTTTACAGCTTCAGGACGTAACCTGTTCTTTATTTATAAAGACGCACCAAATATTGATCCTGAATCGGCTTTTAACACTGGAAACGCACAAGGTTTAGAGAGTTTGTCTCTGCCAACTACCAGAAGTTTCAGTCTTAATGTTAATCTTAAATTCTAAAAAAACGAAATCATGCTAAAAAAAATAGCTTATATAACTCTATTTGCATTGTCGCTGACTTCTTGCAGCAACGATTTGGATCAGATTAATAAAAATCCAAATGCAACCGAAACACCATTGGCACCTTATCTGTTAACAGGATCTTTAAAACAAGGCGCTGACTTATATTGGGGATCAACAAATAACTTTGATTCGTCTTTATTGTTTGTTCAGCATTGGGCAAAAATTCAATATACAGAACCGGACAGATTCGATGTATCTAACGCGTCTTTTACAACTTTGTGGAATACAGGATATGCAACTTTAATTACGGATTTGAACACGATTCTGAATTTCTCTGATCAACAGGCAAATTCAAATTATAAAGGAATTGCACTAACGTTGCGTTCATGGACATTTTTGTTGTTGACAGATGCTTACGGAAGCATTCCTTATAAAGATGCAGGTCAAAAAGTGACGCCTGCTTATAATACTCAAAAAGAAGTTTATACAGGATTACTTGAAGATCTGAAAAAAGCGCAGTCTTTGCTTGGTACAACAAACGGTACTGTAACAGGTGATTTAGTTTACAAAGGTGATATCTTAAAATGGAAGAGATTTGTAAATTCACTTCGTTTGCGTATTGCGTTGAGAATTTCGGACAGAGAACCTGCTTTGGCTAAGCAAGCTGCGATTGATGCAACAAGTGATGCTGCAGGAGTATTGAGCAGTAATAGCGATACTTTTCAGTTTGTTTACATCAGTTCTCCGCAACAAAATCCAGCTTCAGCTTGGTTTGAAACGAGAGATGATTACCGTATTTCAAAAACATTAGTAGATAAATTATATGCATTATCTGATCCGCGTTTGCTAGTTTATGCACAATTACCATCTGATGCAACCGTAGGTAAATATGTTGGTGGTGCTAACGGATTATCAAACAGTGACGCTAATAGTCAGGGTTTTGCCAAAACATCAAAACCGGGTAAATATTTCTTAACATCAACTTCTCCGGCTGTAATTGCTTCTTATTCTGAAACATTATTCAATCTTTCTGAAGCCGTTGCACGTGGTTTTATTCCCGGAGATGCAGAGCAATTTTACAAAAGTGCAATTACTGCTTCATTGAATCAATTTGGTATTAACGATGCAACAGTAGTTTCAAATTATCTTAATCAGGCAACTGTAAAGTACGATGCAACAAACTATGCAAAATCAATTGGTACTCAAAAATGGATCGCATTCTACGGACAAGGTCTTGATGCTTTTGTAGAATGGAGAAGGCTTGATTATCCTGTATTAACCGCTGGTCCTGCAACAGTTTTGGACGGACAGATTCCTTCGCGTTTCTTTTATCCGGGAACAGAACAATCGTTAAACGGAACTAGTTACCAAGCTGCAATCGCAACTCAGGGAAAAGATTTGTTGACTACGAAACTTTGGTTTGATATAAAATAAACCTGTTGTTTGTAGGTCGCAAAAAAAATTAAACACATAGAAACATAGATTTTATGCGTGGAAAAGGCGACAAAAAGAAATATATTTCTTTCACATAGATAGCTATGTGTATTTAAATAAGTGAAACGCATCTTTTTAAGCGAACAAATGCTATGTTTCTATGTGTTAAAATAATTACACTCGATTTTAGTGCTTACTAATAAATCACATTAATGAAAAAATCCGCAAAGTCAATAATAGACATTTGCGGATTTTTTTTATGTTTTCAGATGGTAAATTATAGTTGTTATAACTGAATTAACCAATCTACAGAAAAAGCAATAATGATAAAAACATTGTGTACAAATACAAGTTGCAGGTAATATCCTTTAAAATTTTTGGTATGAGTTGAAGGTATAATTTCAACTAGAAAAGTCCAGCTAATAATTCGGATTAAACCATTAATGAAACCAATAATAATAGTTGTTGTCCATGAAATTTCTGCAAATTCGTTATACCAAAGCAAATAATAAATGGTAGCAAAACAAAGCCCAAAGCTGTGGTGTAATATCTTTCCGGCTTTTAATTTCGCTTTAAGCGGTAAATTTATATCAATAGCAAAAAGAAGACTTGTAAGCAGAGTAGGTTCACGATAAAATTCATTGTCTGAGTTTGATAACGCCGTGTTGAATATTTTGAGAATACAACAGGTTAACAACCAGGAAATCAGAATTTGAAAAAGTAGGTGTAAGATCATAAAGGGGCGTAAAATTTTTTACGCGGCAAATATAAGCATGAAAGTGATAAGAATAAAATTAAAATGGTTAGAATGACCTTTTCCTTTAAATATTCAATTAAACTAACGTCTTATTTTATTGGCATGAAGTACTAAAAATCACTCCAGAATCTTTGAACCATCTAGAAGAAGGAAAATCCACTTTATCAACCTGAATGCATTTGAGATCATCATTTTTAAGAGCAGAAACATAAGATATGCTACTATTATTTCCGTTTTTAAGATTAAGAGAAGTCAATTCATTCGAAGAACAAATTAAGCTAAGTAATGCTGTGTTATTTGATAAATCGAGAGTTTTCAATTTGTTTTCTTCACATGAAACTCTGGTCAATTGCAGATTGTGAGACAGATCTAAAATTTCAAGTCCATTTTGCTGACAATGAAATTCTTTCAAAGCTGTATTTTTAGTTATATCCAGGTATTTCAGTAGATTAGAGTTGCATTCAAGATACATTAAAAGAGTATTTTGACTCGGATCCAAATTAGTCAGTTTATTTGAATTGCAATTAAAATACCACAAAACCGTATTCTTAGAGACATCCAAAGTAGTTAGCTGATTTGATACGCAGCTAAAATTATTCAGTACTTTGTTAGAGCTGATATCCAATGTTTTTAATTTATTCTCATTGCAATACAACATTCTTAAGTCTTTGTTTTTAGAAATATCCAGATTTGTCAATTGATTATTGGCACAAGCAAATTTTTCCAATTTCGGATTCTGACTTATATCTAAAGAAGTTAAGAGATTATTACTGCAAAACAACTCATCTAAAATGGTATTTTTAGATAAATCCAAAGCTGTTAATTTATTGTCATCACATCGTAAGATTGTCAAAGCAATATTTTTGGAAACATCTAAATCTAATAATTTATTAGCATGACAATCAATGTAATCCAAACGCACATTTTTGGATACATCAAGGTTTGTTATTTGATTGGCATGACAATCCAATTCGATTAATGAAGTATTTTTAACAACACTTAATTCAGTTAAGAAGGTATTGCCACAATATAAAGTCTTCAGTGCTATATTTTCTGAAACATCTAAAGTTGTCAATTTATTACCATTACAATTTAAATTAGTTAGCAATTTATTTTTAGACACTTTCAAAGATTTCAAATCGTTGTACTCACAATTCAAAGTAAGCAACGCTTTATTTTGGCTAACATCTAAAGAAGTCAGATGATTACGCTGACAATTTAATAAAGTAAGCGCTTTATTGTGAGAAACATCTAAATCAATACTATTAGATTCACAATCTAATTCTTTTAAAGCCTTATTTCCGGAAATATCCAAAGTATTGAGATAATTTTCCTGACAGTAAAGCGCAGTTAGGTTTTTATTGTTTTTTACAGTTAAGTAGTTTATTAAATTTTTAGTACAAACTAGTTTTGTCAAAGCTTTATATTCGGTAATATCCAGATTTTCAATTTGATTTTTAGAACAGTTTAAGGTTTTTAAAGCGACAAAATCCTCTAAACCTTTTAAGTCTTTAATTTCTTTATTCGAAACATCCAAATCTGTAATAGAAGCAATATTTGCTGTAAAGACTCTTCCGTCCGGTTCACCAGAATCATATTTTAACGCAATTAAAGCTTTCTCAAAATTAAGATCCGGAATTACCGTATATCCGGGTTCAATTTCAGCACATATTATTCTGCATTTTGAAAAGTCTGACCTATCACTTACATGATAAGGTTGACCATCAAAATCTGCACTAATGCATTTTAGATTAGGATTTTCCGCAGTAAACATATAATTTATAAGAGGGCAATTTTTAATATTCAAATCAGTTAATTGATTTTCAGAACAATCAAAACCTTTTAAAGAAAGACTGTTTGATAAATCCAATGTTTTTAACTGATTTCCACGACATCCCAAATCTCTCAAAGCTTTGCTTGAGCTAAAATCCAATGCAGTCAATTGATTGTTGGAACAGTCAATTTCAGTAAGAGCATTATTTTTCGAAAAACTTATCGTTGTTATTTGATTATCATAACATTGTAAAGACCCCAAATTAATATTCTGAGTTAAATTCAATTGGGCTAATTTGTTATATTGGCAATATAAAGTATTTAGATTTGTATTTTGGCTTAAATCCAAAAAAGTCAATTTATTATTAAAGCAATGCAAATATTCTAAAGCAATATTTTGGCTCAAATCCAATGAAGTCAATGCGTTGTGATCGGTAGTTAACATATTTAAAGAGGTGTTTTTACGTACATCTAAAGTTGTTAATTTGTTGTTAGAACAATGTAACTGATTTAGTTTAATATTTTGCGTTACATCTAAAGTTTTCAATTGATTATTATAACATATTAAGTGAGTAAGAATTGTATTTTTGGTTATATTCAATGATTTTAATTTGTTTTCCGAACAAGATAAAAAAGTCAAAACGGTATTTTTGCTAAGATCCAGTTTTGTTAATTTATTTCCGTAACAAGTTAAATTATCTAATGCTTCAAAATCTTGTATTCCCGTTAAATCAGAGATGTTTTTTTCTGAAATATTTAGTGATTTTACATTAGAAATTGCAGCAGTCAATACTTTTCCGTCAGGTTTACCAGAATCATATCCCAAATCGATCATACACTTTTCGAAATTAGAGTCGGGGATTAAAGTATATCCGGTTTTGGCTTGCGAAAACAAATTATTTGACGCGCAACAAAGCAAAATAACAAATAGTATCCTTTTCATAAATGTCTCTTTTATACCAATGGGAATTACTGAATGTGATTTTTCAAACACAAACAGGTCTAATAATTTTTGATTTTAATTTATTTCTGAATAACAAATGCAGTACTATAAGCAGTCCTTACTGCTTTTCCTTTTATCTGTCCCGGAATCCATTTTGGCATTTTATTCAGCACTCTCAAAGCTTCTGCGCCAGAACCATAACCATAATCTCTCAGTGCTTTTGCATTGCTAATTGTTCCGTCTTTTTCTATTATAAAAGACAAATAAACTTTTCCCTGAATTATTTCTCCGTCCTCTTTTGGTGCTTTAAAGTTTTTATCTATAAATTTATTTCTTGCAGCCATTCCTCCGTTATAATCTGGCAATACATCTAGGTCTACTGTATTATAAATCTGGTTTTCGAGTATAGTTTCAGGTGTGATTATTGCTGGAGGAGTATATAGAGTACCAATATTTCCTGTGCCTTCGATTGGTTTATTTCCTAAATATTTAATCTTAACGTCAATTGAAATTTTGGCAAGCCAATATCCGTCATCATTTTTTAGAAGATAATAATCAGATGAAGGAGTTTTATCTAAACCACAACCGGGTCTGTTTCCTGTTATAACCGCTAATATTTCGACATTCTTATTTTTTATTACTCTATTGGCGCCACTGTAGATATAATCTTTGTCCGCAAGAAAATTAAAGAATGGCTTAACGCTTTGTGCATCAATGCCTTTTATGGGAACAAGCTTATCACTTCTAAAATAAGTGTAAACATTATTTTTGTCTTTGTAACAATTCAGAATTCTTTCAAAAGTTTCAGCATCTGCAGTTGTTTCTTTGCCATTGATATAAATTTTCTTATCAGATTCATACAACTGATATTCGTAAAGTTTCTTTTTTCCAATTTTATCAGTTATAGATACTATATTTAGTTTATTGTTTTTTGCTGCATTGATTTGATCCGGAGAAAGATTTTGATACATCTTTTTTTCAGAAAGATCGTAAGCCTGATTTTCATATATCAAATAGCGATACGAATAACCATAAAAAGTATTTTTTGAAGAGACCTTTTTAGTATAAACAAATGGGAATTTTTTCGCTTCAGATTTTTCCGTTTTTTCGTTCCATACACGTTCATAAATGCCATTTTTATCAAAGTAATAATCTGAAAACGGAATCATTCCAAAAGTTTTAGCATCAACTTCAGGAAATGGATAATTTGTACCCGCATAAACCATTTTACCATCAGAAATAAAACGGCTGTTTATCTGATCCCAAGCTTTGATGTTTTCTGGATTTTTTACTGAAAGTATCGTTTTTTCACCATCATAATACGCAAAATTCTTATCTATAGAATAATGCCTGGATAATGGTCGAATAGACTTTGCATCAATATTTGGAACAACCGTCCAGCGTGTTAATGTCAATACTTCTTTTGAAGTTTTCATTAAATAATCATTTACAGAACGAAGCGTATCGCCATTATGCAGACCAATCTCGCCATTTATATAAACATAGTTTTTGTCATAAATAATAGCTTCAAAAGTATCTGAAAGTGAATTTACATCGGCGTTTTTTATCTTTTTAAAATTGTAATAAAGATGATTTTTGTCTTTAAAATAAAGAGTTGAAGAATAACTAGCTGATCTAAAACTTTCGATATCAATATCTTCTGTAATCTCGATATTGTTTTTAAAAAGTTTATACTTTGTTTTCCACACTAAATCCGGGCGAGCAAGGTATTCTGTATTCCTGATTTCGGCCAGGATTTTAAATCCGGTTGTATCAGTTGCTATAAAATCTCCATTATAATAAACACCATTTTTATCTAAAGCAAAAAGGCCATTATCATTATATCTTGGAAATGTAAAAGATTCAACATCAGCGTCTTTTAGAATTTTTCGTTCACTCACATTTTTTTGAAAAATAATATAATTTTTGTTTTTGATGTAAAGCGGAGCCATATAACCTGCACTTGGATATATTGCAAAAGTAGAATCTACAACAGGATCTATTACCGAAAAGGAATCCGGCGTTTGTGCACAGCTTAAATTTGAAATCAATATAATTGATAGTACTAAAAAGTAATATTTATTCATGTTGTGGTATCTATTATGGTTTTTCGGTTCTCTTTATTATATAGATGTATTAAAATCTAAAAAGGTTGGGAGAGGAGTAATTTTTTTGTTTTATCAATTATTAAGCTGTTAAAAATGCTAATATATAGATTAGTTTGCGATTTAATTTATTGATAATAAAAGTTAATAAGTGAGAAATGATTCCGCGTGATTCTAAATTCTTAATTGACTTTAATTTTTAATTTTAGTTGTACGGAAAAAGTATAAACTGACTTACATTTGGGTGAAAAAATAAAGGTTATTTTTGATATTATTGTAAGTTGACAATCTATAACTGTTTCTTAAAATTATTTTATGAATTTAAAAACTACATTTTTGCACAGATTACTTTTACCAATGTTGCTTTTTATTTTCATGCCGGCTATTCAGGCTCAAACCGAGTTGCAATTGAATTGGGTTAATGCATTAGAATCTAATGATGTATTTTCGGTTAGTGCTAAAAATATAAAAACTGATGTCATAGGTAATATTTATGTTGTAGGAACTTTTACTGGTACAGCCGATTTTGATCCAAGTGAAGCAATAGTCAATTTAACAAGTGCAGGGGAAGAAGATGTTTTTCTGGCAAAATATGATGCAAACGGAAAATATATATATGCATGTGTCATAGGCGGAATCCAAAATGATAATTGTACTGCTCTTGCTGTTGATCGTTATGGGAATGCATATATATCGGGAGTTTTTGAAGAGAAGATAAGTTTTACTTCTACAAAAAAAACAATAAAAAAGATTAGCGCCGGTGATTTTGATGGTTTTATTGCGAAATATGATCCTGATGGAAGATTGTTGTATGCAAATACATTTGGTGGTGTGGATCACGATTATGGAAAGGCCATTGCAGCAGACGATAATGGAAATGTATATGTCACTGGTAATTTTACCGGAATCTGTGATTTTGATTTCGGAAAAGGAACAGCCAATCTCTCTAGTGAAGATGGAGCTCATTTGTTCTTTGCCAAATACGATGCAAGTGGCGAGTATGTATATGCAAAAAACATAAATGGCGTTAGTACCGGAATTGCTAATGATGATAAAGGCAACGTGTACCTTACCGGATATTATGAAAATACTGCAGATTTTGATCCAGGAAAAGGAGTTGCAGTTATGAAAACTATTTATGGTCAGAATATTTTCTTTGCTAAATATGATGAGTATGGGAATTTCGTTTTTGTAAAAAATATTGGAAGCGACAGATCAAGAGATCTGAGCAATGCTATAGCTCTTGATCGTAGTGGTAATATTTACCTTACTGGCTTTTATGAAAACGACGTGGATTTTGATCCCGGAACAGGAGCCGCTATTTTATCTGCACCCAAACCATGCGCAATGTTTCTTGCGAAATATAATGCTGACGGAAATTATATTTATGCCAAAAGTATGTCCGGTGGAAATGGTGTAATTGGTAATGCTGTGGCGGTAGACATTAGTGGGAATGCATATGTTACCGGTTCTTTTGAAGGTACGGTTGACTTTGACCCAGGTCCGGAATTCGCCAAGTTGACAAGTCCGGGGCGTACAAAAGAAATTTCAGGTTATGAAAGTGATATATTTCTGGCAAAATATGATATTTATGGAAATTATATTTATGCGAAATCTATGGGAGGCAAGGAGTATGATATAGGAAATGGTATTGCGCTTAATCCCGATGGAAGAATTTACGTTGCAGGGACATTTGACAGTCCGGCAAATTTTGACCCGATGAATAATGACAATGTTGTAAAATTAAAGAAGATGCCTTACGGTTCATTTGTAGCTTGCTATAGTGAATGTAATGTCAATGAAAATGAGATAATAAAGACCAAATAGAATAGTTTTGATTTGATAGTAAACAACTTTATACATTATATTTTATTATAATAAAACCAACCAAAAACCAAATTACCCTTATGAAAGTAAAAATTTCATTGCTTATTTTTTTCGCGTTTTTTACCGTAGTTACTTTTTCGCAAAATATTACCGTTCAAACTAAAGTTTCCACAGACATTATTGGCTATTTTGATATCTTGAGGGTTAGTTTTGAGGCAAATAGTAATGAAGTCACACTTAGAGAACCTTATTTTGAAGATTTTACAATTTATAAGGGTCGGGATACAAAAATAGAACAAAGTTATCTAAATGGTAAAACGACCTCTAAAACGATTATTTCTTATCTTTTAAAGCCTAAGAGAACAGGTGAATTAACTATAGATAGGGCAGTTTTTGAATATGACGATAAAGTTTTTGCAACAGATCCGGTTACCATAATAGTAAAGGGAGATACCTTGACAAACGATCCTTCAAAAAAAGACAGTAAAATTTTTGTTTTTGCCCAAGTTTCCAATTATACACCGTTTTGTTATCAGCCAGTAATGATAGAATACAAATTGTATTTTGATGCAGATATAAAACCTTCAACGATTGGCTTTGATTTTAAGAAAGAATACACTGATGATTTTTTAATTTATGCTATTACTTCAGGTGAATCAGTTAATACAGAGGTAATTAATGGGAAAAAGTTTAATAGTATTGTTATAAAGAAAGACGTCATTCGATTTAAAAACCAAGACGAAATTTCTATTAATAATAATGTAGTAGTTGAGTATAAAACAAGTAAACCAACGAAGGACGATGAAAACGCTGACCAAATTTCGGAAAAAAGTTTGCCAGTAGTTTCAAATAAAATTAAGTCGAAAAAAATGGAGAAAACGCCCAATTTTCCTCATGATATTCAATCGTATGGCGATTATAAATTAGATGTGTTTTTTCCTGAATACACAATAATCAAAAAGAATAAAATTTTCGAAATTACTGTACAACTTTACGGAGAAGGCTATATAGAAGATGAAATTTTACCACAACTTAGCATTCCCAAAGGATTTGAAGTTATTTCGAATACAATCGTAAATGATCCTGTTATGGAAGACGAAAAAATAAAATCTGTAGCCACAAGAACCTATAAAATAAAGCCTTTAGCGATTGGTAGTTATAAATTTCGCCCCGTTAGTTTTTATTTCTATAATGAAAAGATAAAACAAAGAAAGGCCGTTTCGTCTAAAGAATTTACACTTACAGTGAAATAAAATAGACTTTGATAATTTGATAAAAACAAAAAAGTTTATGCTTTATAGGCATAAACTTTTTTAATATAAGGGTATAAAAACAATTTCTTAGTTTGCTCCTGCAGCGCTTTTATCCACAAGGAATAATAATTCTCCTGAAACAGGTTTAATCAATTGCATTGGGTAAGTTTCAGGATTATAATTTCCTGTTGTAACTTCTTTTAATGCATGCGCTTTTTTCTCTCCAAAAGCTACAACTACAATCTTTTCGGCTTTGTTAATTAACGGAGCCGTAAGCGTAATTCGGTGCATTTTTTGAGGTTCAAGATAATAAGCATCAACCCATTTTGTTTGTTCTTGTAATACTTCTTGTCCAGGAAAAAGTGAAGCTGTGTGTCCGTCGTCACCCATTCCTAATAAGATAAGATCAAATTTGCCTTCATCGCCCAAAACTTTTCGAATAGATTGTTCGTAAGAAACTGCATAATCTTCTGGTGTAACACCATCTTTGTACATTTCAAAAATATTTTCCTTCGGAACTGGAACGTGGCTTAATAAAGACGCATAAGACATTTTTGCATTGCTTAAATCATCACTTAAAGGTACCCAACGCTCGTCTCCCCAAAATACGAAAACTTTACTCCAGTCTATTTTATTTTTGTAAGCATCAGAAGCTAATAATTTGTAAATCCCTGCAGGAGAAGAACCTCCCGTAAGTACAACTGTAAATTTGTCTTTCTCGGCAATTGCTTTTTGTGCAGCTGTTACGAAAATATCGGCAGCTGTAGTATTAATTTCTTCTGTATTATTGTAAATCTGTATCATCTAAAATTTCTTCTTTCGTTTGTAAGTTTGGAATCCATTTATGACCCTGACGCGCCAAAAGTTCGTCGGCTTCTTCAGGACCCCAGCTTCCTGCTTTATAATTCGGGAAATTGGTTGGCGCCGTAGTTTTCCAAACTTGCTGAATCGTATCAATTGCATCCCAGGCTTGTTCTACCTGATCCCAACGCATAAATAGAGTAGGATCTCCCGCCAAAGCATCGGCGATAAGCGTTTCATAAGCTTCCGGTGACATTGTAGAGCAAGAGAAATAGTCAAATATCATTTCTGCAGGTCTTAATGAAAGTGACAGTCCAGGTTTTTTGGTCATAAACTGCAACTTAATATCCATTGCCGGTTGAATATTGATAATAAGCCTGTTTGGTGTCATTCCTTCTTTTCCATAAGAAAATGCTGAATGCGGAACTGGTTTAAACTGTATAATGATAGAAGATTGCTTTTCCTGCATTCTTTTTCCGGTACGCAAATAAAACGGAATTCCCTGCCATCTCCAGTTATCCAAGTAGATTTTCATCGCCACGTAAGTTTCGGTATTAGAATCAGGAGCAATTCCTTTATCTTGACGATATCCTACAACCGGTTTTCCTTTTATGAGTCCTGCATCATATTGACCACGAACAATGTAGTGATCAACTTCATCAGGTTTTATGCGGCGAATAGATTTTAAAACATCAGCTTTTCGGTTTCTAATATCATCCGCTTCTAGTGAAGCCGGAGCTTCCATAGCAGTCATACATAAAATTTGAAGCAAGTGATTCTGAATCATATCTTTTAATGCACCAACGCCTTCGTAAAAGCCTCCGCGTTCTTCAACGCCAACTTCTTCGGCTACTGTAATTTGAACAAAATCAATAAAATTACGGCTCCACAAAGGTTCAAACATTGAATTTCCAAAACGGAAAGCCAAGATGTTTTGAACGGTTTCTTTACCTAAATAATGATCGATTCTATAAATTTGTTCTTCTTGAAAAGTCTGCGAAAGCATTGCATTCAATTCAATTGCAGAAGTTTTATCGTAACCAAAAGGTTTTTCGATAATAATACGATCTTGTTTTGGATTAGCTGCAAGACCAATTTTTTTAATATTACTTGAAATTGTAGTAATGAAAGAAGGCGTAATCGAAAGGTAAAAAAGACGATTGGCACGTTCTCCAAAAGCCTCATCGATACCATTTATCTTGTCATTTAAACTTTGATAAGATTCTTCTTTGTCAATATCAAGACTGTGATAACTTATATGTGAAAGAAATTTTTGAGTTTCAGGATCCGAAAGTCCTTTTTTTCTCGAAAAGGTTTCCAGATTTTCTAAGACATAACTACGGAATTCTTCATTGCTTTTTTCGGCTCTTCCAAGTGCTATAATCTCAAACTTATCAGACATACGTCCGTCAAGATAAAGATTTTGAAATGCAGGAAAGAGTTTTCTTTTCGCTAAATCTCCGGTTCCTCCAAAAATCACAATGATTGTTGGATTTATATTTTTGAACTTACCCATTTGTGTGTGTTGTGTTGCTTATAGTTCTTTATTCAGACCATTTTGTGTGGAAAACACCCGGAACATCTGTACGTTCGTAAGTATGCGCTCCAAAATAATCTCGTTGTGCCTGAATTAAATTTGTTGGAAGATTTTCTGATCTGTAAGCATCAAAATAAGCCAATGAATTCATAAGTCCGGCTACAGGTAATCCTTTTTCAACAGCAAATTGAATAACTGCTCTCATTCCTGCCTGGTTGTTTGTTAATTCTGAAGCGATTCCAGAATCTAAAAGTAAGTTTGGTAAATCAGATTTTGTAACATAAGCTTTTCTGAAATCTTCTAAAATAGCAGCACGAATAATACATCCTCCGCGCCATATTTTGGCAACAGTTTCCAGATTTAATCCGTAATTATATTCTTTAGAAGCAGTATGAAGCTGCGCCAATCCTTGTGCATAAGTCACAACGATAGAAAAATATAAAGCCGATTTTAATGCAGCAATTGCTTCACTTGTATTTACATCAGATTTTGGAGCGTCCCAAGTTAATTTCTTAGCAGCTTCAATTCTTTCCGGTTTGGTTTTAGACATATCGCGCATAAAAACTGCTGCGTCGATTGTTGGAATCGGAACTTGCAAATCCATTGCGTTTTGAGAAGTCCATTTTCCGGTGCCTTTAGATTTTGCCCAATCCGAAATTTTATTGATTAGCGGACTTCCGTCTTCGTCTTTTTCTTTTAAGATGCTTCCGGTAATTTCGATCAAATAAGATTTAAGCTCATGTGATTGATTCCATTCCTCAAAAGTTTTCTGAATCGTCTCTTCATCCAGATTATAACCTCTTTTCATCAGGTCATAAATCTCAGAGATTAATTGCATAATTCCGTATTCGATACCGTTGTGAACCATTTTTACATAGTTTCCGGCAGAACCGTTTCCTAGATATTCTACACAAGGTTCTCCATCAACTTTTGCTGCAATCGCTTCAAAAATAGGACGAAGTCTTTCGTATGCTTTCTGATCACCGCCCGGCATCATTGCAGGACCAAATCTCGCACCTTTTTCTCCGCCTGAAATTCCCATTCCAAAGAAATGAATTCCTTTATCGGATAATTCTAAAAATCTTCTGTCAGTATCTGTATAAAAAGTATTTCCACCATCAATTATAATGTCTCCTTTGTCCAGATGAGGCAATAAACTTGCTATTGCGCTGTCAACAGGTTTTCCCGCAGGAACCAGCAACATAATAGCTCTTGGTTGTTGAATAAGCGACACAAAATGTTTAACATCTGTAGTAGCTTCAATTATATGATCAGGATCAGCTTCCTGTTGAAGTGAATTAACTTTCTCAGTATCTAAATCTAAACCTGCTGCAGCAAAGTTATGACTCGCAATATTCAAAAGTAAATTACGCCCCATTACACCGAGTCCTACAATTCCAAAATCAAATTTGTTCATAGTTTTCAATTAACTAAAATTATTATAAAATGCTTTTCTAAATAGAAACCAGAGAAAATAGTAATCCATTTTCTTTCAGTTCGTTATCAAAAAAAGTTAGTTTTAATCTTATATTTTAAGATCTACAGCGCTAAGTTAGAGAAAAATGGTGAAATAAGAGGTGATTAATAATCCACTTTTAGGCTTATTATCATACTTTTTTTCTTGTGGAAATAAAAACTCGAAATCTGTACTATTTTTAATTGTCTAAGGAATGATTAGGTGAAACTGAAACGGTATAAAGTAGAAGAAAATATGCTTAAAAAATCACTTCGATAGTAGTTCCTTTTCCTGGTTCGGATGTTATTTTCATTTCTCCGTTAAGTGATTTCGCTCTTTCTTTTATGTTTCGCAATCCAATACCTTCTTTTATTTTTTCGACATTAAATCCAATTCCGTTATCCCAAATTCGAATCGTGATTTTATCGCCTGTTTTTAAAAGCATTATATAACACCTCTCAGCATTCGAGTATTTATTACTGTTTTGTAATGCTTCCTGAATAATGCGATAAATATGTATTTTATTAGAACTTGAAACCGGAGACCAATCTATAAGTTTATCAACCGAGAAATCAAATTTTGTATTGAACTGATTCTGTTGAGATTCTACCAGATTTTTTATTACATCGGTAAAACTATTGTCTTCAAAAAGTTGGTTCTGTGTTAAGTTATGAGAAACTCTTCTGATTTCATTTTCTGTTTTTTCGAGCTCTTTTACAAGTTGTTCTTTTTTATCATTTTGAGTAGAATCCAGTTGAATTAAATTAAAACGCGTTGTAAAAACACTGTTTACAATTCCGTCGTGAAGTTCCATCGCAATACGATTTCTCTCTTCATTACGCACACATTCTGTTTCTGATTGCTGTTTTAGCAAAAGCTGATAAATTCTTTCATTAGCTTCTTGTTGTTCTTTGATAAAAGAAAGCTCTTTGTTTTTTACTTTTAAACGATATATAATTATAAAGATTCCTAAAAAGAGAATTATAACTGCAGAACTAATTATAATAATGGTGTTTCTGCGAGATAAAATCTCGTTTTTTTCTTCTACCTGATCCGTTTCGTATTCTATTCTTGCAAATTTGTCTTTTGTAATTCTTTCGACTTTCTGCAGACTGTCATTAATTTTTAAATATTGAGAAGTATAAAAGTTTTTGTTTTCTAAATCATTCGCCATTAACAACTTCAGCGATTCAATGGTATGCAGGTTACTTTTAATTTCTTTAGACAGTTTAAGACCTTCTTTCAGATAAGCCAATCCTTTGTTTTTATCCTTTTTATAAAGATAATATTCACCAATATTAATTTTACTCGATGCTATGCCAATTGATACATCAAGACTATCTCTTATTTTTAAGGACTCAAACAGAAGTTTGTCAACTCCTTTAAAATCGCCAATTTTCATTTTAGAATAGGCAAGATTATCCAATAACATCGCGTATGATTTTGGATGTTTATTTTCTATGTCCTTTATTCTCAAGCCTTTTTTGTACAAACGTATTGCTTCAGGATAGTTTTTGAGTTTTTCATAAACTCTTCCGATATTGTTAAAACAAGATATTCTCGATCTTTCAATTTTGCTTTTAGGATAACCTTCTCTTTCCTGTTTTTCTAATTGTTTTAGAGCCAGATCAAAATATTTTAGAGATTCTACACTGTTATTAAGCTCTTTTAGCGAAATAGCCAATATTACATAACATTCGTAAATTAGTCGTGTATTATTAGTTTTTATAAGTAATCTCAAAGCTTCTACAGCTTGTGCTTCACTTTCGGAAAAGATTCCGGCATCAAACAAAATTCCGGCTTTGTATAATTTTGTTCTGCCAATGTTTAGCGTATCTTTTATTTGAGAATATACTTTTTCGGATTGGGAATAGTAATTAAATGCACTATCCAATTGTGATTCCTCATCATAATAATCTCCAAAATAATACAGTGATTTTGCGATATGAGAATCGTCTTTGCCTTCGACAGATAAATTATGGACGTTTTTTACGACAGCTAGAAATTTACTGTATTTATCGATACCGTAATATTTGCTTGCAATTTTGAAATAAAGATTTCTATTAATAGAATCGTTTTTATGTTCTGATAATTGATGGTAGAGTGTATCAATTATTTTATCCTTTTCATCATTTCCAGCTGATGAAGAATCAAGATTTTTTAAAGCAATAGTAACATTTTTTTTTAATTCGTCAGTTTTGTGTGCATCCTGACACGCTGAAATTTGTAAAAAAATAATTAGCAGTACTATTTTTAAGCTTGCTTTCAATGGTTTTGGACATAGTGGTTATACTTCCAAAAATAAATATTAATAACCAGATAATAACAGTATTATCTGGTTATTAATTAAAAAATATTATCCTTGAGCTTTGTCTTTATCATCAACCCCATCAGCAGCCTTAGAGGAAGTATTTGGCGTACTGGTATTGGTTGGCGGAGATATCTTAGTTTCTTTTTGCAGGGCTTCAGTATTTGGTCCTTCAACACTGTCTGCAGTACAAGATGACATTAAAATGATTGCTGTTAAACAGCCGAATGTAGTTATTAGTTTTTTCATTAGAAAATAGTTAAAAATTAGAAAATGGTTTATTTGGGCATTATCCTCAATGGAATACCTTATTTTTTAGAAAAGTCGGGAATTGACCGTTCTGAAATATTAAAAATGACACTGCACAAAAGCAGATGTTCCCCCATTTTTAATACCGATTTTTAGAAGCTTCTTTGGTTTAAATCTGTTGCAAATTAAATGGATATAAGAGACAGATCGTTGAATTTTAGGCCCGTTATAGTGAGCCTGTTTATTAGAATAGTTTTAAGTGGAATCTGCGTGGTGAAATAGGAGTATTTGAAATTTAAATATTGATTTTCCTGATTATTGCATCAATATTGTCTTTGTACGTCAATGAAAAAGGTAATATTTCATTGTAATTAAGATAACATTTTGATTTGCTCAAATGTATTCTCGACACATGATTGATGTTTACGATGTAGCTTTTATGAATTCTAAGAAAGTAAAATGGCAAAGTGCCTTCAAAATGTTTCAGCGTTTTATAGGCGTTAACCGTTTTACCATTATCCATTTGAATATCAGTAGTATTATTGTCAGCTTTTAGATAAGTAATGTTTTGTAAATCAACAAATTGATAATCGCTATAAGATTTTATACAAATTGTTGATACAACATTTGGAGGATTTCTTTTTTCGAATTTAAATAGCATTTTTCCTAATTCATGCAAATGCAAAGGTTCAATCATATAATCTGAAAATCCTGATTGTATGGCAGTAAGTGCATAATCTGGCGTTGAAGCCAGTGCTATGAAATACGGAATGTAATCCAGATACTGAAACAACTCTGTTACAGTTTTAAAAAATGTATCGGCATCCTTTGATTTGGCAGAAATGCGAAAAAATACCAATTGTGGTTTTATTTTTATAATTTGGTTTATCGCGGATTGACTATCTTTGACAACACCTGCGCAGAAATAATTAGGGAAATTGTCAAAGAGTTCCAAAGTTCCTTTGACATTAGTGGCATTGTCGTCGATAAGAAGAAAAGAAAATCGCATTAAAGTATAGTAAGAATAAAAAGCTGCAAGCTAGGCAAGTAAATATTTTTTTTGTTGCAGAAAAACTGCTTGTTTTGTTAAAGTTTAAAAAATGTTTGAATGAATGTACTTATAGTAGATGATCATCCAATGACCGTAGAAGGTTACATAAATGCACTCTCAATGGCTCCTTTTGCATTAAATTCTCCTGTTTTTTCAAAAGCCCATAATTGCGAGGAAGCTTACAATTGTCTAACGAAAACTTCGCTGGCAAAAGGATCATTTGACATTGCTATAATTGACAAAGGTTTGCCTGGATATGAAGAGAAATCTATTTTATCTGGAAGTGATTTGGCTGGTTTTATTAAAGAAATCATGCCCAATTGCAAGGTTATTATGATAACGGCACATACCGAAGTTCTCATTGTTTATGACTTGTACAAAAATGTGAGACTGGACGGGCTTATCATAAAAAATGATATTACTCCCGAGAAATTACAACAAGCTGTAGCAGAGGTTTTACAAGGCAATTCATATAAAAGTATTACAGTACAAAACTGCATTAACGACATATGGAAAAAAGAGTTGATGGTGGAAGATTATAACCGTCAGATTCTATTTTATTTATCCAAAGGTTTTAAAGTAAAAGAACTTGAAGGAGTTATCTTTTTGACCACAAGTGCAATCCAAAAACGCATTATCAGAATGAAAAGAGCTTTTGACGTAACAGACGATTCCGGTTTGGTCAAAGAAGCCATTAAACAAGGGTTTATTTAAAACCACTTTCCAAAAATTAACAATATTTATCTAAAAACAACCTTCTTTGTTAAAGGTTGTTTTTGCTATGTATACAATTCATCTCTTCTTTATATGTTTGATAAAAATTATCAATTATTTGCTTTTTTAACAGAAATCAAGTGCACATGATGAATGGTAGGGAAGTGTTTGTTGCGAATTTTTAGAATTGAGGGAACATAAAGGAGAAAACCTTAAACCGGATAACCACGTGAAGGTGTAGTATAAACAACATTAAAACAAATTAACATGAAAAAAGTAAAATTCGTTGGAAAATTAAGCTTAAACAAAGTTACAGTTGCAAAATTAAATAACGACCAAATGAAGAATGTTGTTGGTGGTGTAGATCCGGGAAAATCACCTTCTACAACTAAATCAACTGTTTATACTTGCGGATTTTTATGTACTTACTAAGATTTTTTGGTTTTTAATATTTTTTTGACACCTTCCTGTTTTATCCTTAAAAATAGGGAGGTGTCATAAATTATAAGATCAAATGAAAAATATAATAAGCATAATGTTTTTATTATTCTAATTGTAAAAACAATGTAATAATTCTTTAGCAAATGTGAATGCCCATATTTTTAATATTGATAGCATCATTAAAATTGTTTTAAAAATTCAGTGATATTTAATTATATACAAATGTGGAATAAAATTATAAAAAACGAGGACTTAGTAAGTAAAGTAGAGAAGAAACTAAAGGAGATTTCGCAATCCTTTGATACTTACGATGAATCAGATTGTTCTTTGTTTTTAGGGCAATCAGGATTGGTATTATTCATGGCGTATCATTCTAAGCATAAAGAACGCTTAAATGAAAGTGAAGCTTATGTTCAGGAGTTATTTGATTATTTTCAGGAGCCGGATAGCTTGAATTTCTCTTTTGGAATTGCCGGCATTTTACATACACTTTATCATTTAGAGAAAGAAGATTTTTTTGATTTTGAGGATAACATAAGTGATTTTGATTACTCCATTTTTCATGAATTTATTTCAAATGATACTTCTTTAGATTTTTTGCATGGCAATACAGGCGTTGTATTTAGTCTTTTAGAACAAAATATTGGATCCAAATATGATTATTTATTTGATGCCTGGATCGCTTCGATAGATAAAATAAAAGAAAATGATCCAAAATTTCTAAAATGGAAGGTTGATTTTACATTAGCAAAAGATGAGCAGCCTACAGAAGGATATTCTTTTGGACTTGCTCATGGAGTGCCATCGATAATTATGGTTTTATTAAAATTATTTGACAGAAAGAAAGACTTCAAATTATTAGAATATTTAAATAAAAGCATTGGCTTTTTGCTAAGCGTTAGATTTGATGCTTCGTCAGAATTTTATTTTCCAAGTCAATTGGTGAATAATGATAAAACCGACAGTAATCTGGCTTGGTGTTATGGAGATTTAGGCGTTGCGATGGCAATTTTTCAATATGCTAAATATTTTGACAAAAGAGAATTAGTAGACTTTGCATTAGAAATATTTACCAAACATTCCTCAAAAAGAGATGTTCATGCTTATACGGTTGTTGACGCAAGCATTTGTCACGGAAGCGCTGGTATTGCTCATATATATGCAAGAATTTATAACTATACCAATATCGAATTATACAGAGAAACTGCCGAATATTGGTACGGAATCACTTTAGAAAAAGCGGAATATCCTGATGGAATAGCAGGATATAAACAATTTCATGGTAAAGATGAGCCATTAGTCAATGAATTTGGTTTGTTTGAAGGAGTTTCCGGTATCGGACTTTCTTTGATTAGTGCAATCAGTAATATTGAACCAAGGTGGGACAGGACATTATTATTATCGTAATTATATGAAATTTCATTCTAACTTTATTTTTCGCTCGCCATTCTACAGTACAGAACAAAAAATTAATGAAACTAATTTTTTAGAAGCATTGTATGTGGCGTCACCGGCATTTTACGAAGAATTTCGAAAACATCTTAATATACCTATTACAGATAGTAAGGATCTAAAGAAAATCAATAATTCGTTGTATAAATATCAAAGTCGTGCAAGTAACCGTTGCACACCATTTGGTTTATTTGCAGGTTTGAGTATTGGTAATTGGTCGAATGAAAATAAAATTATACTAAATAATGATTTAAGCCAAACCTTGAATCGAAGAACTCGGCTGGACATGAATGTGCTTTTTTGGATTGCACAGGAAATAACAAAACAATCTTTTATTAAACCTCATTTGAGATATTTTCCTAACGCAAGTATCTATTTAGTTGGAGATTGTTATCGTTACATCGAATATTATTATCTTAATAATCGTCGTTTCCATAAATTGAATAAAGTTGATTATTCGCCTTATTTGGATCTTATTTTAGAACAGAGTAAAAATGGATTAAATCAGGACGAACTGGTTGATTTATTGATTAATGACGAAATTTGTTTTGAAGAAGCCAATGATTTTGTTGAAGAAATAATTGCTTCACAATTGCTTATAAATGAATTTGAACCAACAATTACCGGAGAAGATTATTTCTCGAGATTACTCGAAAATCTTGACAATATTTTTAAAATAAATCCTGGAAATGAATTAAAGCATTTGATTAATTTGCTGGATTCAGTCGATGAATTAATAGAAATTAATGATGCATCACTTTTCAATTCTATTGATACTTATAAAAGTATTCATCAAAAATTAAAAATCATTTTACCTGAATTGAGCGAAACAAACTTATTTCAGATTGATTTGTACAAAGAAGCCGAAACTGCGACTTTGAATAAAACAATTCAAACGCAATTGAAGAATGCGATTTCGTTTTTGAATAAAATTACGCCGCCAGAAGTAAATTCTAATCTTGAGAAGTTTAAGACCAGATTTCAGGATTATTATGAAGACAAAGAAATACCATTATTACTCGCATTAGATACAGAAACAGGAATTGGATATCCCCAAAAAGACAACGATGGTATTAATGATTTAATCGATACTATTTATGCAGACGGAACCAGCAAGGAGCAGGAAATAAAATGGGATTCTGTACAGCCGCATTTGCTGAAATTAATTATTAGCAGCATTAAAGAGCATAAAAAAGTTATTGAAATTAGCGAATCAGACTTTAAGGGAATCGATTTTTCAGATTCAGTTTTGGCTTCTTCTTATTCGATAATGTTCAAAGTTCTTAATGCCGAAACTAATAAAATTGCCATTTCCGGCACAGGCAATAGCAGCGCTATAAATTTGCTTGGTAGATTTGCGGGAGGAAGTAAAAAGCTGAAGAATATTGTTAAAGAAATTGCAGTATTTGAGCAGCAACAAATGCCTGATAAAATCCTGGCAGAAATAGTTCATTTACCCGAAAGCAGAACCGGAAATGTTTTGTCGCGACCAGCTTTTCGGGATTATGAAATTCCCTATTTAGCTAAAAGTTCTGTTGATGATGAATTTCAGGTTAAAACCGAAGATTTAGTGCTGAAATTAAAAGACGATAAAATTATTTTATTCGATAATCGTCTAAAAAAAGAAATTATTCCCCGTATGGGAAATGCGCATAATCACACCAATAATAGCTTACCATTATATCATTTTTTAGGTGATTTACAAACGCAGTATTTTACAAAAATAGCTTTAGGTTTCAATTGGGGAGTTTTGACGAATCAATTTAGTTTTTTGCCGAGAGTTGAATATCAAAATACAGTTTTATCTCCGGCAACATGGCAATTAAACAAGCATGATTTAGAACCATTTCAAAATAAAACAGCATCGAATGTTGAAAAACAGAAGTTCTTCTTTGATTTAAAAGAACGAATTGAATTGCCAAATAAGTTTTTGGTAATTGAATATGATAACGAATTATTGATTTCAACGGACAATCCAATCGCGGTTGACACCTTTATTGATATTATAAAAAATAGAGATCAATTGACCATATTTGAATATTTATTCGAAAAAGAATCAGCACTAATTAAAGACACAGAAGGAGCAGAGTTCACAAACGAATGTATTGCAATTGTACTGAATGAAACCACTAAAAAGGAATCACCAAAAGTTGTAGAAAAGAAAACTTTTGCAAGCAAACAAACATTTGGCATTGGAAGCGAATGGCTGTATTATAAAATTTATTGCGGTGTAAAAACAGCGGATTCTATTTTATCAGAAAAAATAAAATATATAACCGAAAAACTTTTAAGCGAAAATAGTATTGATCAATGGTTTTTTATCAGATATGCAGATCCTGATACTCATTTAAGATTTAGATTGCATATTACTAATTTCGAAAAGTATGGCGAAATATTACAGCTCATAAATACCGAATTAGAACCTTTATTAGACCAACATATTATATCTAAAATTCAAACCGATACATACAAGCGAGAATTAGACCGATATGGCGATAATAGCATTGAACTCGCCGAACAATTATTTTATAACGACAGCGTATTTGTTACAGATATGCTGGAAATGATTGATGCTGATCATGGCGGAACAATTAGATGGCAAATGGCAATTCGATCGGTCGATGAATTTTTGAATGATTTTAGATTGACATTAGAAGAAAAGCATAATTTGATAGAAATGCTCAGTAATTCTTTTTTTAAAGAACACGGCGGAAAACAAGAATTAAAAAAAGTTTTGAATCAGAAATTTAGAACATTACGAAGCCAATTAGAAGATATTCTGGATTCGAATAATGAAGAAGAAAAAGAATATTATCCAATTGTGGAATTACTTCAAATCCGAAGCCAATCTAACAGATTGATAGTCGATGAAATTCTAAAATTAAGAGATCAAAACGAACTAAAAGTAAAATTAGGCGGATTACTTGCAAGTTTGTTACACATGAATTTAGACAGGCTTTTTATGGGGCGTAATCGTACCAATGAGTTTGTGGTTTATGATTTATTAGCAAGACATTATAAAGGTAAGTTAGCAAGATTGAAATTTGATTGTAAAACTTCTCTAATAGATTCTGAGCTTATGCAGTTGCGTTAAAGTTAAAAATTAAAAAAGCCTTTCATTTTGGAAGGCGTATCATATCATTTTGATAAGAAAATATAAAGTATATAAAGATTTGGTTTTGTAATTATTTATTAGTCAGTAATTTGAGGTGTTTTGGAGTGGTTTGGCATAGCGTTTGTTTTTTATGGTTTTGAAATAAACTTATATTGTCCCAAAACACCATCAAATTATTAGAAATATGAAAGCAAATAAAACAAGAAACAAAGAGATTACTAAACTTTATATGTCGAATAAATCATTGAAGAATAAAGACAGAACCATCAACTTAATGGTATTTTCTATCGTCTTTTTTATAGCTATTTTGCTAATCTCTCAAATAGTTTAGGTAAAATTTAATACAAGTTGTTTCAGAATCATAAAATTTTATTATTTTGGCAAAAACTTTTACTATATAATTTACTAAACCGAATTTAACCAAACCATTATGAAAATTATAAACCCTATTATTGATCCTAGAATCAATCTAACGTCGAAAAAAAGTTTCTTTTCAAGCTTATTTCAAAACAAAACAGAAGAACCGGTTAATGCTGCAATAGAAAAGCCAAATAAAGAAGTTCGTAAGAATAAATAAAATAAAAACTCCAAAATCAAATGACTTTGGAGTTTTTTTATTTTATAAAATTATTTTTTTGCATATTGCCAGAATCTGCCTTTTCCTTCCGCTATCCATTCCAGAGATTGCTCGATTCTTCTTTGTCTTGTAGTATCTGTTTTAGCATCGATTATCCAAACTAAATAATCTTTGCGATAAGAATCTGATTTCGATTCCCAAACCTCTTTTGCTTTTTTATTTGCGTTAAGCACTTCTACTAAATAATCTGGCGTTTCGATCACTTTTGGTTTATCAGATACAGGCTTTTCTTTCTTGATTCCTTTTTCATTGATTGTCATTGCTTCTTTAAGGAGCGAAACCAAAACTTCCTTTGATGGCAATTCAGAAACAGATTTCAGTTTATCCATATAGCCAAATTTCTTTCCGGATTTTACACTTTCAGCGATTTCTTTGTCTATCATGAATTCTGCTTTATACAGACTAAAAGAACAATGATTTTTGAAACCCGCAATCATACATAAATGATCGCCTTTATAAGAATAATGTGGAGTTCCCCATTTTATATCTTCCGTTGCATCTGGACAAGTTTCGTGAATAATTTGTCGTAAATATTCGAGAATTGGCTTTGCAAAGGCTTCAGATTTTGCAATGTATTCCTCTACTTTTGAATTTAATTGTGCCATTTTAATTGTTTTTTTTTAATGGGAAATCTGCAGTTAAAGATAATTCCTATTTTTAATTTTCTCAAAATTATCATACAAATAAAGGTAAAAAAAGGAGTTGACACTCAGATAGTATGATTCAAATGTAGAGTTATCAGGATGTTAGGAGGTGATAAAAATGTGAGGTATTTAGTTTACTTATGTAACAATTTATATATTGTTTAGGTCTAATTCGTTCTTTTTCAGTTTTGTACTGTTAAAATTAATATATTTACACCAACAAATAATTATTAAGATGCAAGAAGGTACAGTAAAATTCTTCAATGAAGAAAAAGGTTTTGGTTTTATTACACCAAAAAACGGTGGTAGTGAAATTTTTGTTCATGTTTCAGGTTTATCAGAAAATATCCGTGAGAACGATGAAGTACGTTACGACGTAGCAGAAGGTAAAAAAGGACCTAATGCTGTAAATGTTGTGGTAGCCTAATACATTAGGACAAAGAAAAAAAGCACCTGTCGAAAAACAGGTGCTTTTTTTTGTAAAAAACATTTAGAGATATCTAGCTCTTATAATGGATTATTTGAAAATTTGATCGTATTCAAATCAATTGTATAAGGTTCCTGAACATTCATTTCGTATGTTACTTCTATTTCATTTTCAGATACAAATTCTATAGTTTTATCGCATCCATGAGCACAGGATTCTACAATAACAGGAAAGTACAATTTTTTGTTTTTGTCGTATCCTATAACGTTATGCCGAAAATAAGTGACAATTTTAAAAGATTCATTTTCTATAACTTGGTCTTTATCATATTCTCCATTAAGTTTAAATAAATCTTCAGAATAGTAAGTGCTTGTTATAATATCAGGCGATTTTCCGTTTTTTGGCGCATTATCCGAATACCATTTTTGCTCAAAATTGGTGTAATAGTTAATGTCTTTTTCTTTTCCCGTTGGTTTGTAAATCCATTTACTTTTGTTTGCAAACTCGTATAATTCTTTCTTGATCTCAGGATTAGAATCTAAAGTTTTATTTTCTTCAAAATCACCATCAACTGTTTCTCTGGATCTTACCGTATTTTCTCCAATATATTCTAATGTATAGAATTTAAGAGTATTCATGTTTAACATTATAAAACTCAAATACAAACCAGGATCTCCATTACCCATTGGGGATTTCATTACTGCAAATAGAAAATAGTCTACATTTTGAATCTGCTTTCTTAAAAAAAGTTGGGGATCGATATTGACAAGGGAATATTCAATTTTTAATAAAGTATCTGTTTGAATTAATTTTAAACTTTCTTTGTTTTTTTTAAATTTTGAAACTATAAATGCAACTTTATCTGCGGAAAACAAAAATTTATCATCGTCAGTAGCTGCGTCCTCGTTACCTGATATTTTAATTATTTCGGTATTATCGGAATTAGCAATAGAAAATATAGTCGACATTTTAGGACTTGCATCTATTTTGGTGCTATCTTTTTGGGTGCTTGTATTTGCTTTATTATCAGCTGTTTTTTCATCATTCTTGCAAGAAGATAAAGTAATAAGAGCTAAAAGAATTGCGGCTAGTTGGTTTTTAATTGCTTTCAATTAATTGTCAGTTTTTGGTTGGTTGAAAGATAAAATTTATTTTAGAATTTAAAAATAAAGTAGCCAAAGTCTTTTTAAATTTTTATAATTATTGCTTTAATATCTTGGAGTTGACAAATAAAATTTGTTAGTTTTACTTAAAAACAAATCGTGATAAAAAAAAAACTTTTCCTATTTCTCGTTTCAATAGTTGTGATTTCCTGTAAAAAAGAAAACAAAGAAGTTCTTGATAAGCCAGTTATAAAAACGCAGAAAGTTATCAAAGATAAAATCTCATCAAATAATGATCAATTAACGGATTTCGTTGGATTATATGAATATGAAGATAAGGACAATCCAAAGGAAAGTCTTTTTCTGGTTTTGAAAACAGTTGATCCTAAAAGCATCGCCAATTTTGAAGGATATGTATGGGAAGAGAAAAACGAAAAAGGAGAAGTAGTTGAGCAAACATTAGCGGGATTACTTTACGGAAATACTGATTTGTTTGATGAAGTTAGAGAAGGTTATGCTCCTGGTTTTTTTGTTGCCAATGTACAAGTTGAACCATTTCACAATGATGCATTAAGAGTAAGTATAGATGGAGATTCTTCGGATATTTTAGAGAATCCTGTTCCGTTGAGTATTATATCTACCAAAGAAGCTTTGGCAAAAGGAAATAAAACATGGGAAGTAACAGAAATGGATATTATGAGAGAGTTGATTTTTGAAATAAAAAATTCTAATGAATTAATACTGAAATCAGATCTTGGTTCAGATGATAAAACATTCAGTAAGACAAAATAATATTTAGAGAATTAAAATATGAACGAGCAACTTACTGAAATCATAAGGCAGGTTTATCATAAAAAAAACAGAAATCTTTTTACGTTTTTGACCGGCGCCGGAATTTCAGCAGAAAGCGGTATTCCAACTTATAGAGGTGTTGACGGAATCTGGGTAAAAGGAACTAAATTTCATAAACAGGAGGAATTTGGAACGTTTAAATATTTTAAAGAAAATCCCGAAGAAGTTTGGCAATATTCTCTTTTCAGAAAAAAAATGTTTGAAAATGCGCAGACCAATAAAAGCCATCATGAAATAGCAGCAATCGAAAACCTTTTGCAAGACAGATTTCATTTGATAACTCAAAATATTGACAATTTGCACAGACGTTCCGGTGTAGAAAGAATATACGAAATACACGGAAATAACAGAGAAATTAAATGTTCGAATGGTTGTAAAGAAATCGAATTTCTGCCCGCTGAAATTGAAGGAAAAGATATAGACGAAGATCTAAACCAAAAAGATATCGAATTACTGAAATGCAAAGAATGCGGAAGCTGGATGAGACCAAATATCCTTTGGTTTGACGAGTATTATGATGAAAAAACAAACAAAAAATTTAGTTCGCTGAAAATCGCCAAAAACTCAGGTATTCTTTTTATTGTAGGAACATCAGGAGCAACAAATTTACCAATGGCAATTGCAGAAACTACATTAAAATACGGAGGAACAATCGTTGATATTAATACAGAAGATAATTTATTTACAGCGCTTATTAAGGACAAGAAAAATAAAATTATAATTCGGGAAACTTCAACCGAAGCTTTAAAAACAATTCGGGAAATATTAGAAAATATAGTAAAAGAATAAACTGTTTTTAAGAGTAAAATTTATGTGCGAAACCGGAAAAGAAATTAAGCTTTGTACTTGCGTTCCAAACGGGATGAATAGAATTGTACACAATAAAAATTCCCGAAGATTTAAAAATTTGCCTAAAGAATTTACCTGGACCTTACGAAAATATATTGGCTTTAGTAGTTCCATGATGGAGGGAATGATAACTTTTCCGCTCCATATGCTATCAGAAGATCTTACGACAGAAAAAATGCTTGTTGATCTTAACAATCGAAATTGTTTTGATTTTGATTATAAACCTAACGAAGGTGATAATCTTCAAATTTTTACTCCTGAAAAGTACTCGAGACAGTTTTTATCTTTCATCTATCGAAATGACGAATGGATAGCTGACTTTTATGATGGTTTCAGGTATGAAACTGAAAAAATAAATCATGGGAAAGTATATTTTGACGAAAAAACAGAAAATAAAAATGATTAAAAGAAATCATGAAAAACTAACTTTTGAATAGTTTTAATATTTAATCGCAACTTAAACCATACAAATCTAATTTGCCTGATATGGTTTTAAATTTATCTTTTGGTTTGCTTAATAATTTCTTTTAAAGTTATCCATTGTTCATCTTTACAATTCTCGACACGAAATTCCTGAGTATGATGTCCTGTAAAAAATAGTACAGGCATTTGTTTTTGAGATTTAGGATCAGTTTCTTCGTTTCCGTCTCTAATTATTTGATGGTTTAAAGAACAGAATAATTCAATATTGTCTCCGTTTTTTCGTGCTTTTATATTTTTGATATCCCATGGATATCCCCAATATTTTTTTCCGTTTTCTATTATAACCGGATTTACATAAAGTAATGTTACATCCTTTCCGGTTGATAAATTTTGATCCGTAATAACGTAGTCTGCGCCATCTTCGTCGCCAATTCCTTCAAACATTTCAGGTTCAGGATCGTTGTCTAAATTTATAAACCAGCGATAATGAAAACCATCTGCAAGTTTTCTTTTTTTAATCGTTTTGAATTCTGATGAAACCCAATATTCAGTACCATTTCCTAAAGAGTCAATTGTAGTTTTACAGATATAATCCGGGATTTTATCTCCTGTAAAATCGACTTTTTCTACACTATCAAGTTCTTCTTTCAGATATTTTCTAAGTTGATCTGTAGCAAGTATTTTTTCCGATTTTATAAAATAAACAGATGGAAGTTCTGTTGATGAATTAGCAATTTCAGATTCTATTTGTTTAGTATCGTCTGTTATTTCTTTTGATGAAGTTTTTTCGACTTTATCGCTTTTATCTTTACAGGAAATAAATAAGAAAAATGAAACAATAACAAAACAAATTAGAGTATTTCGAAGCATTTTTGGCGATTATATTTTGGTTATGGTTAACCAAATATACAGAAGTATTTTATAAAAGAATATCAGTTTTGAAAGTTATTTGCGCTTAATAAGACATTTCAATCCTTGATTTACATTATGAATAAAATAGGAAATGCAAACAAGAATATAGTTTAGTTCTATATTTTCATTTGCATATCCAAGATAAAAAGGAAACTTACAGAGCAGTAATTTTTACAGAACTGGCTTTGTCATTAAAACTTCCTAAACAGCTATTATTTCCCGTTATTACAACAGATTCTCCGCCATAATTATCGTTCTGATACATGGTGATTTTGTATCCGCTTTCTAATCGAACAGAAGACAAATCATCATTTGCAATACCATAGGATTTTAGCTGAGCCAATGTATAATTACCCGCAGGCAAAGCGATTGCATAACCCGTATAATTGCAATTTTGGTAAAGCGTTACAATACCTCCAGCCGAAGCATTGTATTTATTATCCGTATAAGTGCGGGAAAGATTGCCTACACCATCAAAATAATTATCAGCTAGTTTTGCAGGATCTGTTGCAAATTCTCCACCTTGTACAATAGCATCATTTCCATCATTCCATGCCCACGGAGCATTTGCGCCACCGGTTTTAAAATCATTTCCTGTAAATCCTCCACCCGGACTAGAAAACAATTGTGTATTAAATCGTTGATCCCATAATCCGCCGCTTTCAAAAATATCAACAAGTTTGTATTCCACATAATTATCATAATTATCAGCTGGTATTTGAGCCACTCCGCTTGCCGATGGATAATAGATAATTCCGTCTCCGTCAATATCGTGCTGTGGCCACGCTTTAAGACTATGTCCTTTAGGATCTTGCGCTGTAACAGGATGTAATTCTCCGTTAAAATCTCTCATTTGCAAAGTTCCGTCAATGCTTTCTAATCCGCTTACAAAAGAACTTCCGGACGGAACATACGAAAAGAAATCAGAGTGACTTACCGTAACCGCTCCTTTTAAAGCTCCATAAGTTGAACCATTTTTTTCTACAATCATTAATACACCTTCTAAATCATTTTCGTGTTGGTCTAATGAATACAAAAGCGGGTTATCTGTCCAGTCTCTTGGAGAGAAAAAAGCATAAGTGATGAACCAATGTGTGTTTGATTCTACTACAGAATAGTAACAATGCGCCGCTAAAGAATTGGCATAAGCCGGAAGATTATTCCAGTTGTTTTCGCCATTCCAGTCGTTGTCATAATTAATAGCCGTAAGATAATCTGATTTTCCTCCTTCGGAATACGTTCCTGTGGCATCTACATCTTTGTAATGAATAGGCGCCCATCTTCTTGCCAAATCAGAACTTGCTGCTGAACTCATCTTTTTGAAGCTTTTTTGCTCTTTTACCACAGCAGAAGTTTCTGCTTCGTCCAATGTCGTGTCCTGACAAGAGATTGCAATTGCAGATAATGCAATAATGAAGACTTTACTAAAAATCTTTTTTGGATTCTGTTTTTTCATAATTCTAGGTTTAATGGTTTATAATAGATTTAAATGCACTGATTTTTATAAATTATTTGATTAGCATTAGAAACTTTGTTTTTGAATTATAATTCTTACTACTTGTAAGTACTGTAAAAGAGAAATCGTACTATCTGGACGGTATTATAATACGGTTAACAAAAAGTTAATAGGATTAATATTATTTGTTGCTTGCGAAGTCAATAAAAGCGCTGAAGTATTTAAAGCAGATATCGCAGTTATAATGGCGCGTGTAGATAAGTTATATCCGTGATATTGGGAAGATTAAGATATGTTACCGATAAATTAAATTATGGTTAACTGGTTGTGTTTGATTCTATTTTAATGTAATTAATTCTCAAATTTACAGACGTGTCAATATAGCATAAACCAATTTATTCTCTTATAATAGTATCTTAATAAACGTGCAAAACTACCTTATACCTTCAGAGATTTCATGGCTTTCTTTCAATAATTGTATTTTGGATGAAGCAGATGATGCTACTAATGCATTATACGAACGAATTAAGTTTTTAGCGATTCATTCCTCAAATCTGGATGAATTTTTTAGAGTTAAAATCAGAAAATTGCTGATTAAAAATTCAAAGAAAAATGCAGCTTTATTAGATAAGGTTTTAGCCGAAATTAATCTTCAGCAAAATAGATTCGGGAAAATTTGGAACTATTCGATAGTACCGGAATTAGCCAGTAATAATATCGTTTATTATGAAAATCAAGAGCTTTTAGAAGAACATTTGCACGAGATCGAATATTATTTTAAAAGCATTATTTTATCTTATATTCAGGTAATTTACATTTCGGTAAACCTTCCGAAAACTTACTTTTTAAACAATCGAAGTTTATACTTTTTGGTAAAGCTAAAAGATACGGCAGGCAATTATCATTATGCTTATCTGAATATTCCTTCGGATAAATTGGATCGCTATAAAAAATTGCAAAGTCTGGGAGATACACAATATATTATTTCGATTGATACAATTATAAAGAAATGTTTGTCACTGATATTCCCAACCGGAAAAGTGGTTTCCTGCAATGCGATAAAGTTAAACAGAGACGAAAATTATCTTATCGAAGATGAAAATTCAGGAGATTTAATTGCAAAAATTGAAGCAAAAATCGAAGAACGAAAACGAGGTTCATCAACAAGATTTCTGTACGATTATAATATGGATACCGAAACAATTTTGGTATGCAAAAAAGCGTTCCGACTTCATAATAACGAAATGATAAAAGGAGGAAGTCATCACAATCTTTATGATTTATTTAAGTTTCCAAATCCTGTAAAACCAAATATTCAAAGCGTAAATTATCCAGGTTTGCAACATTTGCCTTTTGAAAGCAGTAAGTCGGTTTTTGAAATTATAGACAGACAAAATCAATTGCTTCATTTTCCGTATCAATCGTATTATTATGTACTTCAGTTTTTTAATCAGGCGGCAATTAATAGAAACGTTCTTGAAATAAAAATTACTTTATATCGCATTTCATCAGACTCATTAATTGCAAATGCTTTGATAAGTGCCGCAAAAAATGGTAAAAAAGTAACTGTTTTTGTAGAAGTTAAAGCGCGTTTTGATGAATACAATAATTTATTCTGGTCTAGAGAAATGAAAAATGCGGGAATAAAAATTATTCAAAGTATGCCGAATCTAAAGGTTCATGCCAAAGTTGCAATGGTAACAATGAAAGATAAGTACGGAAACAAGAAACATTATAATTATATGTCAACGGGAAATTTTAATGAAAGTACCGCAAATATCTATTCTGATTTTGGATTTTTTACTTCGGAAAAAAGATATACCGATGATTTGAAAAAAGTCTTTGCATTCTTAAAAAGCAAGAAAAAAACCGAAGCTCCAAAACATATTATGGCAGCAGGTTTTAATATGAAAGAAAAATTAATAGAATTGATAGATGACGAGATAAAAAACAAAAAAGAAGGTAAAGAAGCGTACATCTTTTTAAAAGTAAACGGAGTTGACGAAAAGGATATTATTGATAAACTTATTGAAGCAAGCAAAGCTGGTGTTGATGTGATCATGATCGTTCGCGGAATTTGCACGTTGTTACCGGGAATTAAAAATGTATCCGAAAACATCGAAATTTATCGCATTGTAGATATGTTTTTAGAACATTCGAGAATTTACAAATTTGCCAATAATGGAGATGAAAAAGTCTATTTATCATCTGCAGATATGTTAAGTCGAAATTTAAACAGAAGAATAGAAGTTGCTTTTCCGATATACGATCAAAAAAATATTGCCGAAATAAACAAAATTATTGAATTGCAACTGGAAGACAACACAAAACGAAGAAGTATAAATAGTGAAGGAATTAACGAATTAGAAATTTTAGATACAGAGATTCCGAGACGTGCTCAGACCGAAATTTACAATTGGATTGCTGAGAAGAATATAGAGTAAAGAATATAGAGTAAAGAATATAGAGTAAAGAATATAGAGTAAAGAATATAGAGTAAAGAATATAGAGTAAAGAATATAGAGTAAAGAGTAAAGAGTAAAGAATAAAGAGTAAAGAATATAGAACAGAGAGTAAAGAATTGAGAATAAAGAATAAATTTTGTTATTTATCTATGAGTTGTTCCGAAAATGCTGACTGGATTAATATTGGAAAATTAAATAGACTAAAACGATTCGCCCAGAGTGAATTCTTTTTGTTTGATTCGTCCGGTTTCAATTTAATATTCAGTTAGGAATGTCTCGTTGGTAGAAATGTTTTTGTTTGATTCGTCTGGTTTCAATTTAATATTCCGTTAGGAATATCTCGTTGGTAGAATTGTTTTTGTTTGATTCGATCGGTTTCAATTTAATATTCCGTTAGGAATATCTCGTTGGTAGAAAATATAGCAGTATTTAGTATCGCGTGTCCTGTAAGGACACTTGTTTTTACGGGAACGCTACATCAATCTAATTAATCAGACGTTCTGATGGAACGTATAACTGCAATTCAATCTTGGTTCTAACAACGAGACATTCCTACGGAATGATTTTTTTATATGGCAAACGAAAAAAACCTTTGCATTTGCAAAGGCTTTAATAAACAACAACAACTTGAAAACACTATTTAGTGTATTTTTTTCTAAGAATATTTATTTCTTTTGGTCCAATTCCCATTTCTTGTTGCAAGAAACCTTCCACGCTTCCGTATTGTGTTTTGATTCCTCCAAAAAACGAACGAATAAGTTCTGGTTTTAATGCCATTTCGTTTTCTATTTGTGCTTCAGATAAACCGCTCATTTTTGCAAGTGGCGCCATCATTCCTTTATTCATTTTCTTCAAATAAATATTTGATGCAACATAATCTTCCTCAATAGTTTTTTCGGGAACTTGTAAAACATACAAGAATAAAGCTGTTGCCATTCCGGTACGATCGCGTCCGCCGGTGCAATGATACATTACAGCTTCTTTTTTGTCTGCAGTTAATAATTTTACAAATAACGGACGGAATCTGTCTCCACTATATTTAACAGCATCAATTCCGTAAAATTTTTCTAGAAAACCACCTTCTTTCAAAAGTTTAACCATTTGCATTGCATTCGGAATACTGTCGCTTCCTGCCGGACTTAAAGTATAATCTGTATTTTGAGGCAAACGATCCGGAGCAGCTTTTGATTCGGCAACACCTCTAAAATCAACTACAGTATGAATCTTTTTTTTATCTAAAAGTGCTATATCTTCAGGTGTTAATTTATCAATTGCTGCGCTTCTGTATACTTTTCCCCAGACAACTTCTTTTCCATCTGTGGTTTTATATCCGCCTACATCTCTGAAATTCAAGGCGCCTTTTACAGGAACTAATCTTTTTATGCTGTCTGTAACCTGAGCATTTGCTAATGTTTGTACCAAAATAGCAGTCATAATTATTGTTTTTTTCATTTTGCTTTATAGTTAATTTATTTGTTTTTAAAAGATGTCATAACGTATTCCTGCTTGTCCACGGCTTCCGTACCATTCTTGCGAAGTAACACGGCGTTTATCATTCCCCATATACATTTTTACCGGAGAATCACTTAAATTATTCAACTCAACAAACACTTTGAATTTTTTGTTGATGTTAAACGTTGCCGAAGCATCAATCGTAAAGTTAGAATCTGTCCAGATGTAGTAATCAGGACCTAATTGCTGATTAATTGTTTCTACTGAATTTCCGCGGTAGTTTCCTGCAAGACGGAACATTACACCATTGCGCTCGTAGAAAAGGATTGCATTAAATAAGTTTTTAGATTGGTTTGGTAAACTCGTTTTATCATTATAAACAGTAGTTCCGCTAACACGTGGTACTTCTGTTTTTGAATCTAAATAAGTGTAGTTAAACTCTACTCCAAAACCACTCCAGAATCCGTTAAGGAAATCAAACCTTTTATTGATTCCGGCTTCAAAGCCAAATAAAGAAGCTTTGTTTAGGTTTTTTGCCTGAGTAACTAAATAATCACTTCCATCAATATTTTGCATGCTTACATCAGTAAATACAACATCTGTAATGTTTTTGTAAAATGCACCTCCGGATAAAATTCCAACATTGTCAAAATAATATTCGCCCATTAAATCATAATTGTTACTAAACGTAGGTTTTAGATCCGGATTTCCTTGTGTAATCGTTGGTGGAGACGATGTAGTATTTGTAGAACTTCCAGGTGTCATGTCTCCAAAATTCGGACGAACAAATGTGCGTGTATAAGCAGCACGAAGATTTGCTTTTTCGTTTAATTTATATTTCAAATGCAACATTGGAAGAAATGAATTATAATTATTCTCAACCACAGATGGGCTTAAAGTAATTACTGCTGGAGTTCCTTGCGTAGTTGCTTTAGTTCCGTTCAAAGTCATCGAAGTATATTCATTACGTAAACCTCCAACTATCTTGAAATTCTCTGTAGCATCGATTTCGGCCATTGCATAACCTGCAACTACATTTTCGTCGCCAGTGTAGAAAGCAGTTGCATTTGTTTTGGATGTAAAATCCATAAATCCGTTAGCCTTTTGAAAAGACGCTCCGTACATATCAAACAATTGATCTTTAGTCAAAGGATTTACAATGAACTGACTAAAATCACCATTCATGTTTCCGAAAAATTTGCTTCCGCTTGGGAAATTTGTTGTTTGTAAATTTGAAAGCGGTACTAATGCCGGTGAATTTGGAATTCCAACAGCTGCTCCGGGCAGATATACATAATTAGAACCGTATGTATTTGTTCTGTCTTTATGACGATATTTTGCACCAAACTTCAGATTTACTTTAGAACTGGCTTCAACTTTTAAGTTAATTTGCCCAATATGATCTCTTTCGCTATTGTTAAGCTGTGCAATTACCAATTGGTTTAATAATAGTTTTGAAGGATCCATTACTTCATTTGGATTTGCAATTCCAGTTTCAAAATGATCTACCGTACCACCAACTCCGTTTGGAGAGTCAAATCCCCAGTAACGTTTTCCATCGCTTGAAAGATCATTAAAACCACCTGTAATCTTTTGACGGAAAGTTGCAATAGGAAGTCCTTTGTTGCCAGAAGTTGGAGGAGTATCTAAATAATATTCTGATTTATGATTGCTGTAGCTCCAGTCCAATTTGAATTTTTCGCTCATTTGATGTTCTCCGCCAATTTCAAAACCATTCAAAGCTGTTTGATAATGAGAATATCTGTAATTGTATTGAAAACGGGAATTGGTATAATCAATATAAGATTCATAAACAGGGCGAATATCATCGAATTTATTAGCCATTCCTCTAAAGAATATTTTATCAGAAGATGTCAATTTATATTCTGCACCAACGTTTAATCCTTTAGTTTCACGTTCTCCCATGTAGCGTTTAAAAAGTACAGTGTTAAGAGATTTCTTTTGTTCAACAATAGTTGCACCAGTATTATAAGTTGCAGCAAACTCATCAGATCCCCATTGTCTGCTCCAGATTGCACCGGAAACAATTACGCCAAGTTTATTATTAAAGAATCGGTCACCATAAGTTACAGATCCGTTGTAAGTACCGTTTTCGCTAAAGGTATTGTATCCGCCTGCAGCACTAACATTTAGAACGCGTTTTGTTGGTGCTGTACGTGTAATAAAATTGATAGATCCGCCAATTGCATCTCCTTCCATATCCGGAGTAATTGCTTTTGAAACCTGTACATATTGAATCATTTCAGAAGGAACAGCATCCAAAACAGAAGAACGATTCCCCATAACATTCGAACTCGGAAGACGATTTCCGTTAAATAGAGTAGAAGTCCATGCAAAAGGAGTTCCTCTCACCGTTGCCTGATCTGCTTCGCCATGATAACGCGCAACGGCAACACCTTGCATACGCTGTACAGCTTCGGCAGCATTACGATCCGGAAGTTTTCCTATTGCATCTGCAGCCATTACATCCATAATAGCAAGTGAGTTTTTCTTGATGCTATAAGCTTTTGCCTGAGACGGCGCCATTGTTCCTTTGACCACAATCTCTTTTAGAGAACTTGAACCATCTGGTGACATTTGAATCAAACCAAGATCAGTGATTCCTTTTACAAGATTTATGGTTATAGACTTTGTTTCAAAACCTATATAGCTAATCTCAATAGTAACTTCTCCTTCAGATGGTGCGGTAAGAGTAAAAGCACCTTGCAAATCTGAAATTGCCGAATTATTAAATGTTTTTCCTGCAATGTTGGCTGTAGGCAGCGTTCCGGCATCACTGGTAATAACTCCTTTTATAGTCTGCGCATAATTTGATGTAATGGAGCAAACCGTGAGAAGAGTGGTGAAAAGTATTTTTTTAAATATCTTTTCCTTTTTAAACAAAGATTTTAAAATAATTTTAGGTGTCATGTTTTATAGTTTTTTTGCAAAGATTGCTTCGATTTAAACTACTAAACGACTTTATCGAACTAGAACTACTTTTAAGAAGTGCCAATCTTTTTTTATTTGGTTAAGTTGTTGATTTGTAGTGTTTTATTTCTTGTTATTAAATTGTTATGAATCAATTGTTTTGCATTTACTAAACATTAATTTAACAGCCTTACGGTACTTTAGCACAAAGATTTTAAGATGAAATATATTATTGCCATTGGGATATTTCAGGCATTATTAGCCGCTGTATTACTTTTAAGAAGCAGATACCGAAAAAACGCGGATGATCTCCTAATATCATTAGTAGTTTGCATAGGATTACATCTCTCCATTAAGTTTTTCATTTTTACCTTTGTAGAGGATCAGCAGGTTCTTAATATGCTGAATACTTTTATTGGGTTTTGTTATATCCCGTTATTATATCTCTATACCTTAAAAACTATTCGTCCTGAATTTGTCAGCGCTTCAAAATGGTATCTTTTTATTCCGTTTATTATTGGTGCCATTGGTTACTTTTCTACAGTATGTGTATTGACAGTTACATCTCCAAAAGCCTATTTGGTTTTATATTGGTACAATACTATTAGCCTTTATACATTGCTTCCTTTGGATATTATTTTTTCTTGCGGCATCATTTATTTGGCTATAAATAAATTGCCAAGAAACAGTCAGGAAAAAAAACTGATCGTTCAGCTTGCTTCTCTTTTTTTATCGATCGGGATATTAGGCGTTTTATTTTTAACCTTTAGCTCTTCTTTTTTATCTTTAAATTACCTGAGCAGATCTATAATTTATACGTTACTTGTTATAATTACAATTAGAATAATTACTTATAAATATGGAGTATTGGTTGATCCTGTATCAACTATTATAAATAATGAAATGCTTTTAAGTGCTGCTAATTATAATGTATCTGAAGAAAGTAATGATGAAATGAATTCAGTTGTAGAAAGTAATTATTTACTGAATTCTCCAATTGAAAATATTCTAATAACAGAAGTAGAAAAACCCGAGCCACAAAAGCGAAAGGAAATTTTAAGTCAAAGCGAAATGTTTAAAATACTGCTAAAACTTGAAAAAGCGATGGAAGAAAAGCAGTACTTTATGGAAAGCGAATTAACGCTTGATAAACTGGCAAAACTTACTGCGATTAATAAATATCATATAAGCGAAACATTGAATCATTTCGTTAATAAGCCATTCTACACTTTTGTAAATGAATACAGAATTGAATATGTAAAAGAGAAATTGAGAAGTTTGACGGAAAAAAACAGCAGTATTAATATTCTTGATTTAGCTTATGAATCTGGCTTTAATTCCAAATCATCTTTTAATAGATATTTTAAAGAAATTACCACTCATACACCAAGAGAATATATTAATTTAATTTCGACACCAATATTAGTTTCATAATAAGATTGGATTGTTTTCTATCTGTCTAAATTGGTTCTTTTGAAGTCTTATATTTTTTATTTGATGAAGACATTCATTAACGAGATTTTTTATTTCAAAGTAAGTGACATTATGAATTGAAGTAATAGAACTTTTCACCATGTCGATATAATTTCCGGCATCAATTAAATCTGTTTCGAGTTTTTTTAGAATAGTACTTTCCGGACTTTTGCTTTTTTTATAATAGTAAATGCAATTATGAAGATCTTCAATTTGACCTCGCAAATCAAATACTGCATTTTTTGAAATAGCACGTCTGTAATAATTCGAAAACTCTAACGGATTTTCTTCTATCAATTTATCAAAATCTTCAATTGCCTGAGAATGTTTATTTAATTTTTGAAGACATTTTGCTCTTAATTTAAAGACTTTTAAATCAAATCGGGAATTTAACGAATTATCAAAGTATAGTAAAGCCTCACCAAATTTGTTTGACAAATAAAGTTTTTTTCCTTTTTTTAAATTAACCAATTCTTGTGTAGAATTCGATTTAAAAAAAACAGTCTTAAGTTTTGCTTCCAAGTTGTTAAACCATTTCATACCCTAAAAAATTAGATGGTTAAAATTTTACCGATGCAATTAAAAGAAATTTTTGGGATTTAAATTTAGTTGTTTTTTTTTAATTTGATAGCTTTTGAATAAAATTAATTTTACAATTACTTTATAATTAAGGTTTTATTGATAAGGAAAAAGGGTTTTAGTTTCCCGATTTTACAGTTATAATAACCATTTGTTTACTTATAAATAGAAAAAAATAAAAACCTCCAAAGTCATTTGGCTTTGAAGGTTTTTTTGTTTCGAAATATCTAAGTTAATACCGCTTGTTTTATAAGATGCTAATTTTTTTTTCTTATTGAAATCATAGTTTGTAGAAGAACCGAGATCACAACAAAAAATAATCCTATATAAAACGACATATTTACCTCCTTACTTTCATTAAAAAATAAAAAAGCCAAAATAATAGCATACACGGGTTCAAGGTTAAAACTCAGATTGACAGTAAAAGCTGGAATATGTTTCAGAGATTCAGCAAATAATACATAAAGACCAACTGTACAAAATGAGGCTAATAGAATAAGATAATATATATCCTTAAGACTTGGAATCACTGTTTGTACTGGAAAAAAATGGAGATAAAAAGGAAGTAAAACCCCAAGTCCTAATGTTCCACCAATCATTTGATAATAATTAATGATTCTGCTATCAAAATTTTGAACTAGTTTTTCATTGTATATGGTATAAAGCGCCGCAAATGCAGACGAAATAACTCCCAAAATTATGCCTAATTGATAAGACGAATCAAAATGGAAAATTAATGCAATACCAAATAATGTAATTATGCTTAATCCCAATTCAGATAAGCTAAATTTTGTACGATTAATTAAAGGGGCTAAAATTGCTGTAAAAAAGCTTGTCAGACAATAACAAACCACTCCAATAGATATGTTAGAGTATTTAATACTAGCATAAAAAAATACCCAATGTATAGTAATAAACATTCCAATTTTTGCAATATCAAATTTCTTCTGCCGGCTGATATTTGTCGATATCTTGGATAGTTTTACAATAAGTAATAAAATAATGGAAGAAAATAATACTCTATACCAAACTAATAGTCCTTCATTAAGAGATATAAGTTTACCAAATATACCGGTAAACCCAGCAAGTATTACAGCGATGTGTAATACTAAATATGATTTTTTCATAAGAATTGTCTGTACCTAAGTACACGATTAAAAATTAATAATAAATTGAATAACAGCCATAGATAAAAATGTCGATAAACAAGTCGACAATTAAAGATGGATGATAGCGTAATTAATTATTAAAATCTAGGCGGTGGAAGACAACTCTTTCTGTTCATATCTAAAAATTTGAAACAAATTAAAGAAACAAATTTGTATTTGCAATGTTATAGCAATGACTTTCTGTAAAAAAAATTGAAGACGCACTCGATAATGATGCGTATATTTGAAATAGTAAATAATAATAATGCTATCTATGAAAAAAATAGGATTTTTATCTTTTGGACATTGGGCCAATCATCCTTCCTATAAAGCTCGTACGGCAAGCGATACACTACTTCAGTCTATTGATTTGGCCGTTGCTGCAGAGGAAATTGGTTTGGATGGCGCTTATTTCCGAGTTCATCATTTTGCACAACAGCTGGCATCGCCATTTCCTTTGCTTTCGGCAATTGGAGCTAAAACGAGCAAAATAGAAATTGGAACAGGCGTTATCGATATGAGGTATGAAAACCCTTTGTACATGGTAGAAGATGCCGGTGCAGCTGATTTAATATCAGGCGGACGTTTGCAATTAGGAATCAGTAGAGGATCACCGGAACAAGTTATTGACGGTTGGCGCTCTTTTGGTTATGAACCTGAAAAAGGCGAAACAGATGCAGATATGGGACGTAAAAAAGCTTTAGAATTTTTAGAAAGACTTAAAGGCGAAGGATTTGCTGAGCCAAATCCATTTCCGATGTTTCCAAATCCTCCAGGTTTATTGCGCCTTGAGCCCTATTCTGAGGGATTAAGAGAAAGAATTTGGTGGGGAGCAGCTTCTAATGCTACTGCTGTTTGGGCGGCCGAAAACGGAATGTATCTGCAAAGTTCTACTTTGAAGTATGACGAAAATGGTAAACCTTTTCATATTCAACAAGCGGAACAAATCAGATTATATAAAGAAGCATGGAAAAAAGCTGGACATGAGCGCGAACCACGAGTTTCTGTAAGCCGTTCGATTTTTGCACTGATGAACGATCAGGATAAATATTACTTTGGCGATCAGGGCAGAGGATCTGATAGTTTTGGGAATATAGAAAGTGATAAACGTGCAATTTTCGGAAAAAGTTATGCTGCCGAACCAGAAAAACTCATCGCAGAGTTAAAGCAGGACGAAGCCATTCAGGAAGCCGATACCTTGTTGCTGACTATACCAAATACATTGGGTGTTGACTATAATGTACATATATTATCGTCTATACTAGAACACATTGCTCCGGAGATGGGCTGGCGATAAACAATTTCAAAAGAAATATAAAAAAAGCTCTCTTAATTTTTTAAGGGAGCTTTTTTGTATATGATTTGTTTAAAAGCTTATTTTATTTAAGTGCATAATTGATAAAACCTCCGTCAACTACTATTTCAGTTCCTGAGATAAAACTCGCTGCATCAGAAGCCAGGAATAATACCGTTTTGGCTATTTCGCTTGGATCTCCTAATCTTTGAAGTGCGACAGCATTTGCCAGATATTCTTTTGCTTCAGCAGGTACGACGGTATCTAATCCGGGAGTTGCAATAGGTCCGGGACTAACAATGTTGACGCGGATTTTTCGTTCAGCAAGTTCATTTGCTGCAATTTGAGCAATTTTATTTAATGCTCCTTTTGTTGCTGAATAAATACTGGTCGATAAATTTGCAGTAGTTGCCACTGTCGAAGAAGTAAACACGACCGAAGCGCCGTTTGCCAAATACGGAAGTAATTTTTGCAGCGTAAAAAAGTGGCCTTTAACATTGGTGTTAAACTGAGCATCAAAATCGGCTTCTGTTACCTGATCGATTGGTGCGAATGTTCCAATTCCTGCATTCAGGAAAAGAACATTTAATTCTTTTTTACTTTCTGAAAACGCATTTACCAAAAGAGGTATATCTGCCAAATTTGAAGTATCTGAAACTACAGTGATCAATTTAGAACTGTTAATTTCGCTTGCTGCTTTTTCAAGATTTTCGCTATTTCTTCCTGTAATCCAAACGTTTGCACCTGCATTTATAAATTCTTTTGCAGTAGCTAATCCAATTCCAGTAGTTCCGCCAATTATGATGACATTTTTGTTTGTGAAATCCATTTCTATGTAATTTTAAGTATTAATAGAGCAAAGTTAGTACAGGTAAATTTATTTTAGTTACTTTGTAACGAAAAGTAACAGTAACATTTGAGTAACAAGGTAACTTATGGAAGAATATGAATGTCAAGTAGGACATAAAAAAGAGATTATGGCGGTGCACGATGCCATGGATGTATTGAGCGGAAAATGGAAAATTTCGATTATTTCCTCTATCTGTTATTATAACAAAAGAAGATTTTCGGATATTTTAAGTGATGTTAGCGGTATTTCAAATAAAATGCTGAGCAAAGAATTAAAAGAGTTAGAGATGAATCAACTCATAACCCGAACTGTTTTAGATACTCAGCCTATAAGTGTTCAATATCAGCTAACAGAGTATGGGATGACATTAAAAGAGATCATAAACAAACTTACAGCTTGGGGAATAGAACATAGAAAAATGATTACAGGAAACCGGTAAGGTTCTGTCGTTATTATTATACGTCTTTGTGATTAAAATTCTACTTTACAATTTACTATACTGTTTCGGTTTAATTCCGGTATGAGTGGCAAATACTTTCGAAAAATGACTTAAATTGGTAAAACCTAATTTGTAGCCAACATCAGAAACGGATAAATCTTCTTGTTTTAAAAGTATTGCAGCTTCTTTCATTCTAAATTCCTGATAGTAATTGAAAATACTATTACCGAAAATCTGCTTAAATAAATTCTTCAGTTTAGTCGGACTCATATTAGCAGAAACGGCAAGATCGTTAATCACAGGAGGAATGCTTAGATTTTCAAGCATTTGCTGTTTTACTTTATAGATTTTTTCAACATCATTAGGGTTTAAAGTATAGAGTTGTTTTGTGTCTCTTTTTTCTAATTCAATTAATAATCTGCAAATCAGTTCTTCTGCTTTTATTCTTAGAAAAAGTAGTTTAAAAGTTTTAGAAATAGATTCTGATAGAATTTCATCTGCAATTTTTTCTAAAGAAGGATACATCATTTGTTCAAACAACAAAGGCTGTTTATTCTGCAGGAGATTGTATAAAATGGTTGATTCTTCGGAAATTTCAAAAAGTTCGCTCAAATAATCAGCATTTATCTCAATATTGATAGTCGCAGTATTGGTATGAATAGGAATAACAGAATCTGTATTCAGACTGCTTGTTCCAATTAAAACTGAAGGAAGCATTTTTGCCTGTGTTTCTTCAGCAAAAGTTTCTGCTGCAGGAAATATATTCTGAAACTTAAAAAATAGCGTCTTCTTGGAATGATCTATGTCTAAATTTTCGACAATTATATCTTCATTGAGTTCATAATTAGAAATGATCATCCTGATATTGGCATTGAATTTAAAACCAATGCAATATCCTCTTCCAAACTTTTCAGGAATTTCCAGTTTCCAGTCTTTTATTTCGGTATTCAATAAATGAGCAAATGCTTCGAGAACATTTGGCACTGTTTGTTTTTGAATCATAAAATGTCTTTTACGGCTATTTTTATACCTATTAAGGTTATTTTGATTCTAATATACGAAATAAATTTGTGCCATAATTTAAAAGTATTTAAAATCATGAAATCTAAGACATATAAATTGTGGATTATTATAGGCATCGTTCTTTTGAATTCCATTGGGTTTTCTATTGTATTGCCGCTTCTGCCTTTTCTAATAAGCAAATATTTACCGTCTCAACAAGTGGTTGTAGGCATGAGTTTACTGATGTCGATATTTGCTGTCTGTTCCTTTTTTTCGGCACCTGTTTTTGGAGCATTAAGCGATAGGTACGGAAGAAAAAATATCCTTTTAATCAGTTTACTTGGTTCTGTAATTGGCTATGTTTTGTTTGGTATTGGCGGAGCATTATGGATTCTTTTTCTAGGACGAATAATCGACGGACTTACGGCGGGAAATATCAGTATTTTGTTCGCTTATATAGCCGATACGACTGAACCTAACGAACGTGCTAAATGGTTTGGATATATTGGTGCCGTAATGGGAATAGGAAAAATAGGAGGACCTGCATTAGGCGGATTGTTAGGAAGTATATCAATTGGATTACCATTTTTTGTAACAGCAGCTTTGATATTTCTCTCTGGTGTGGCAGTTTATTTTCTATTGCCCGAATCATTGGCTCCTGAAAAACGTACCAAACATTTATCGGTTTCCAGTTTCAATACTTTCTCTCATTTTAATGAAATTTTCAAACTAAAAGGATTAAAACCTTTATTGATTTTAGGAGTTTTATTCTACATAGGTTTAAGTATTTTTCAGTTTAATTTTACCCTTTTCTTAAAAGATATTTACCAATGGACTCCCGGATTTATTGGCGGAATCCTAACCTTTGTTGGTATTTGCGATATTCTTACCAGAGCCGTTTTATTGCCTTGGTTATTGAAATATTTCAACGAGACAAGAATTGGGACAATAGGTTTAATTATTTTGGGAATTGGTTTAGGATTAATTCTGTTAAGTGTTTATGTGCATTCTACAGTGGTAATTTCTCTTGCGGTAATATGTATTATTTCAGGCGAAGGTTTATTTGATCCCACATACAATGGCAAACTATCACAATCTGTAGAAGAAAGTAAACAAGGAAAATTACAAGGTGTAAACCAAAGTTTGCAATCGGCTATTAATGTGTTTATTCCGTTGTTGGCGGCGGCTATTTATTATTATAGTCCAAGTGTTTTGTATGCAACTGCGGCATTTATTGTGCTTATGGCTGCTGTTATGTATGCGAAGTATAAAATTAAAAATTAAAAATTAAAAATAACAGAGATAAATACGATATTAGAATTAAAGTAAAAAAGCCCATTTCTAACGAAATGGGCTTTTAATTTTGCTATCCTTACTCAAATCCTAATTTAGTTGAGAAAAGGAATTATTATTATTTATTGATGCAACTATTGAGCATCCCAAGAGGCGCTTGGATAAGAAATAGAACTTGTTACCGGGGCTTTCCAGTATTCCTGACTTCCACCACGGAAAGTGTGTAGACTTACTGCATTTACATTTCGCTTAGAATCATTAGTTACCCAACGAATGGTTTGATTCAATAATTCTGTACCATTTACATAATATTTGACATATCCGTTAGTACTTGATCCAGTATTTAACTTAACAGATATCTGACAGTTATAGGTAACTCCTTCTTGTATGAAGTACTTTTTTCCAAAATCATTACCAAATTGTCCCGGTTGATCTCTATAATACACATAAGGCTGAAGATAAGCACCGCTTCCTTTTGCAGAGTTTGATCCGTTTGGACAATACCACATAAATCTTGCACTACCGCCATTACCGTCCCATCCCGGATCACCACCGGTATTCTGATCACCAATTAATATTCCATATCCGCATTTACCGCCTCGGCTCCAGTAAAATCCGGAATTAAATTTCATCTGGAACCAAACGGTATAAACGCCTTCTGACCAAACACCATAAGACGTACATAAACCGCCAGGACACGATAATGTATTGGTTTGCAATGTGATCGTTCTGGCTCCGGCACTGCCTGCTAATGCGGCGGCTGCTGATGCGGCAGCTTTTTTAGTGTTTTGTTGTAATTCATTGTTGACGATTTGAGTTTCGTCTTTGTTAACGCTTTGTTGCGCATTTAAATCTTGTTCCTTTTCGCAGGAGTTAAACACTAATGCTGTAATAAAAAGCATACTTGTTAATTTCAATAATTTTTTCATTTTTAAAGTTTTAGGGTTAGTAAAAAAAAATCTAATTATATTATTGATAATCAAAGAGTAGACTTTATGGAATTTTAAAAATCAGCATCAATACAATAAGTAATTAGTACAGCAAAGTTGATTAATAACAATTTGTAAATCGATTAAAAAAGTACGATTTTGGGTACACAAAAATCCCGAAGATGGATTTTATAGATATAAATGCTGTTTAAATTGCTTTTAGTTCCTGATCGATAATATCGGTAAGAGATTCCGTAACCCGCATTGTTTGATCACAGAGATCCAAATACGGTAAAGTGGCTTAGTGAACGAAAAATAAGCAGATAAATTTAATTATACATTTAAATAGATACTACTTTATAAACCAAAAAACCTCCAAAATCACTTGATCTTGGAGGTTTTTTGATTCGGAAATATATGACGTTTTCTTTAGAATGCCTGTGTAAAACTAACAGTCAATCTAGTACCATTTTCCTTTACATAATTCATATTATTTGACTGCCATTGCGAAATTACACTATAATAATCTTTATTGAATAAATTTTCTACACCTAAACGAATAGTACTTTTTTCTTTGAAAGTATAGCTCGAAGAAAGGTTGAAAGCTGTAAAAGATTTTATAGGTCCGGTTCCGTAAGTATATGCTCCGTTAACAGGTTCAAATCGATCTCTTCCTGTTGTGTTTATCATTTGCAAGAATACTGACCAGTCTTCAAGAGGTCTAAAAACGGTATAAGCTGCTAATTTTGGTGGATTGATACGATCTCCTCCTAAATATACTTTTTTGTCTGTAAGTTCACGTTTTCCTTCTGTAAAAGAATAATTTGCTCCAATATCAACTTTTGGATGAAGACGATATTTTGCTGACAATTCAAACCCATAAATTTTTTCTGGTGAACGTGAAATCTGCGGATTACCATCAACGTAAACATAAGAAGCTCCTAATTTAGAAGTACTGTAATAAACTGCTCCTTCATACGAAAGTTTATCTAAAGCACCAGAGAATCCAAATTCGTAATTGTTGGCAGTAACTGCTTTTATCGAAGTATTATTAACCGTGTTTTCTTTGGCTGCGCGCAGCACCAAACCTAAATCGGCTACACTGAAACTCTGAGAAAAACTTACAAAAGGTTTAAACAATGCCCATTTTGTATAACGTAATCCGGCATTAAACATAAGCGCATTAAAATCCAATGCTCCGCCATTTACTGCAATTCCGCCTCCAACGTAAGTTCCGTTTACATAATTACGAATACCAATAGTGGTATAATCCGGTACGTCTATGTTTACATTCTCCAGTCTTAATCCGGTTTTTAAAACTAAATTTGGTCCAAACATGTTTTTAAGCTGGAAATAAGGTGCAAGATTGCTCATTTTCATTTCAGGAATTACCAATCTGCCATCTGTAAGATGCGTGTCTGTTATATCCGAAAGAATATCCAAGCCGTAAGTTAAATTTCCTGATATAAGAGAACTAAATTCGTATGGAGTATTTAAATTCAAGCGAAAACCTAACTTCTTACTTTGTGTAGCAGGTTGTCCATTATTCTCAAAAAAGTCACTGTAGTTAATAACAGTAAGGTAATCCTGAAAATAAAGTGTAGCATTTACATCCGTTTTTCCAATAAGATTCTTTCCAATATAACTTAAACTTGCATTATGATTGTAAGGCGTTCCTTCCGGTTCTCCAGGTCGCGATCCTTTAACACCCGTTGTTGGCGAATCAAAATTGCCATAAACTCCAGCTTTGGCAATATAATCCGTATGTTGAGTACTTTGGAAATAATTATACATTAACTCCAATCGATTATTTGAGTTTATATCGTAACCAATTTTCGCAAAAGCATTATAATTTTTAAGATCATTCATTCCATATTCCGGTGAAAGAACACTCCCTTTTGCATCGCGATAAAGACCAGTTTCTTCATAACGTCCGCTCACGACATAATCGATCTTTTTTACTTTTCCTGAAAATAGTTGAGATACAAAGAAACCTGCTGTTCCTTTAGGTTGAATAAGAGAGAAATTGGTTCCCGCTTCAGTTGATCCGCTTATTGCTTTTTCAGTATTTGCTTTTTTAGTAATATAATTAATCAAACCGCCATCTGCACCATTACCATAAATTGCAGTTGCGCCTTTAATAACTTCTACGCGATCCAGAACAGTTGGATCAAGTGAACGCATATCTTTGGCTCCGTCTCTTAAAGGTGTAGATTGCGGAATTCCGTCAATCATAACTAATACACGACGGCCACGTAATGTCTGACCTAAATTTTGCGTTCTATTGGTACTAAATCCTAAACCAGGAACTGATGCGCCCAAAATATCACTAAGATTAGAACTTATACTTAATTGTTGTTGTATTTGCTTTTTGGATAATAAAGTAACAGAGGAAGGAACCTCATCTAAAATTTCAGCTTTTCTGGATGCAGAAACAACAATTTCCTGAAGTTCATTATTATAATCTGACTTGTTTTTTAAGACGCTGTCCTGACTTTTAATATTTTTATCTTTTTCGCTATTCGTGTTTGTTTTGGAAATTTGCTGTGCAGAAAGTGAACTTATCGTGAAGAACACCAAAAGTAGAGTAGAAATTCTTATCATTACTTATTTAGACTTAATTAAAATAATTGCAAATATATAAAATGCAATAATTAAAAATGCCTGCTTTACCAGCATTTCTATTGGTAAAAATCTAGATAATAGCGATAGTGCTGATAATCAGTATAAGTAGAAAGAAATTTTATTACTCATAATTTAGAGTATAATTTATTCCTTAAACGAAATCTTAGACAGAACAACTTTCAGGGTAAATATGTTATGTTTTTTTAAAGTGTTTATTATTAGTTGTATATGATAATTATAGTACCACCAATAATCATTAGAACTCCAATAATACCAAGAGGACTTATTTTTTCATTTAAAAACACCACAGATAGGATTATTGCGATTGCAACACTTATTTTATCGACCGGCGCAACTTGTGAAACTTTTCCTATTTGCAAAGCTTTAAAATAAAATATCCATGATAGTCCGGTTGCGATTCCGGATAAACATAAGAAAATTAGATTTTGTTTTGTTAATAAATGTATTGTATTGGTACCGCCTCTAAAAAAGGCAATTCCCCAAGCTAAAATGAGGATAATTACAGTTCTGATTGCTGTAGCCAAATCCGTGTCAACACCTTTAATCCCGATTTTAGCAAAAATTGCCGTTAAGGCTGCAAAAAAAGCTGAAAGTAATGCAAATATCCACCACATAATATTTAGTTTTTAAATTATTAATTGATTTTATAAAGCAAATTAAGTTTAAGATTTAGTTTTAAATTAGAATTTATTCTATCCGAAAGAAGATTTTCTAGTTTCTATTTTGATCTTCTCTACAATTATCAAACTTGAAATTTTACTTACCAATAAATTTAGAAAATTGGAATTCAAAAAAAGCGACAAAGACAGATAATACTAAGAACCTGTAATAGTCATCAATTTAATAAAAAACATAGCATTACTTAATCTAACATTAAGAATTGAAAGGGTTTAATTCAGAATTAATTCAGGATTGATATTCAACTTTGTATAGAATTTAAAACGTTTATTATGAAGTGTTTATCCGTTGTTTTGTTTTTCTTTTTCGTTCCTTTTTTAAAAGCCCAAGATATAAAATTAGCTAGAGAAATTAAGGTAGAAGGAAATTCGAGTTGGGATTATTTATCTGTAGATGAAGCATCACAAAGATTATTTGTTTCTCATGGAAATGTGGTGAATGTTATTGATCTGAAAACAGAAAAATTAATAGCCACAATTCCAGATACCAAAGGCGTTCATGGTATTACGATCGCTAATGATCTTAACAAAGCTTTTATAACTGACGGAGCAGATAATGCCGTAACGGTAATTAATCTAAATACATTTGAACTGATTGAAAAAGTTGCAATTCAAGGTATAAAACCGGATGCAGTGCTTTATGACAAATTTTCGAATAAAGTTTTTGTATTTAATGCTAAAAGTAATGATGCAACAGTTCTCGATGCACTTTCGAATAAAGTTGTAAAAACAATTGCATTTGATGGCAAACCTGAATTTTCGGCCACTAATAAAAAGGGATTGGTGTACGTAAATATTGAGGATAAAAATCAAATTAAAGTTATTGACGCAAAGAAACTTGAGGTGATAAATTCCTGGGATATTTCGCCGGGTGATGAACCTTCAGGATTGGCTTTCGACACTGCTAACAATAGACTTTTTAGTGTTTGCGGAAATTCAATTCTGGTAGTAACAAACGCAAATACCGGAAACTTGGTAACAAAATTACCAATAGATGAAGGTTCTGATGGTGTTTTTTTCGACGAAAAAAGAAAACTGATTTTCAGTTCAAACGGATCAGGAACTCTAACTGTTATAAAACAGAAAGACAAAGACCATTATGCTGTTGTACAAACTCTAAAAACGGCTAAAGGTGCTAGAACTCTTACTATGAGTAAAGCTACAGGTACATTATACCTTCCAACAGCCAGTTTTGGAGAAGCTCCGACTGCAACAAATGAGAATCCGCATCCACGCGCTCCAATTACTCCGGATTCCTTTAAGATTTTAGTAATCCAGTAATTTCATATAATTTTTGAATTGCAAAAGATGAAATGGTATATATTCTTCCTACTTGTTTTGATTGGTTTCAAGTCTTTTTCTCAGGAGAAAGATTTGTCTTATTTTCTTGAAAAAGCAAGAACCAATTCTCCTTTGCTGGCAGATTATCAGAATCAGATTAAGGTCTCGACTCTTGATAGTCTTTTGAATAAGGCTTCTTATAAAACTCAGGTGGCGGCAAATTTAAATGCGAATTACGCACCTGTTATCAATGGTTATGGTTATGATACTGCTTTGAGCAACGGTCAGATGGTTTCGGCTTTGGTGGGTTTTAATCAAAGAATATTAGGTAAAAACCAAATTAGTTCACAAGCAGAATCATTTAAGCTTATCAAAGACGCTTTGATAATTAATAAAAAAGTTGCCATTAAAGATTTGGATAAAAGTATTATCGCTCAATATATCACAGCGTATGGTACCGAAAAACAAATGATATTTAATAATAAGGTTACCACGCTTTTAAAAGAAGAGGAGGTTATTTTGAAAAAACTAACCAAAAATTCGATCTACAAACAAACAGATTATCTGATTTTTAATGCAACCATAAAACAACAGGAACTCACGGCTTTGCAATTAAAACAGCAGTATGAAAACGATTTGGCACTTTTAAATTATCTAACAGGAGAAAGTAATACCGAATTGGTCAAACTAAAAGAACCTGATTTAACTATAAAATCTACTACAGAACAGGGCAATATATTTTTGAAACAGTTTGAGACTGATAGTTTAAAAATAAAAAATGCGGACAAACTAATTGATAATAATTATAAACCAGCGGTTTCTGTATTAGGAGATGCCGGATATAATTCGAGTTTTATTTATCAAGGATATAAGAATTTCGGATTCAGTGTTGGTTTAGGCATGAGTATTCCAATTTACGATGGAAATCAACGAAATCTTCAGCATCAAAAAAATAGTATGGCTTTGGCTACGAATGAAAGTTATACAAGGAATTTCAAAAGACAATACGAGCAGCAACTGTTTTTGCTCCATCAAAAATTGACACAAAGTACAGAGACCAATAAAATGTTGCAATCACAGCTTTTGGTAGCAGAAGCACTTATTGAGGCGAATAAAAAATTGTTGCTTACAGGAGATGCACAGATCACCGAGTACATTATTGCACTGAGCAATCTTATCTCTATTCAGACGGCTATTGCGCAAAATAGCGTAAATAATCTTCAAACTATTAATGAAATTAATTACTGGAAATCTAATGAATAAATATAGTTACATAACAGCGGTATTTTTATTGGTAATGGTACTTTTTTTAGGTTCCTGTAATAAAACGGCGCAGGTAGAAACTCCTGCAGTTGTGAGTGTTCCTGTGACTGTAACCCATATTGATACTACAGCAATTGAGAGTTATATTGATTTGAATGCTACAACATCTTATTTGATTAAAAATACAATTAAGGCAAATACAACAGGATATGTAGAGCTTGTAAAAGTGGCGTCAAATGATTTTGTTTCCAATCATCAATTACTGTTTTCTCTTAAAACGCGTGAAGCTAAAGTTCTGGGAAATACTATTAATAAAATTGATCCAACGCTGAATTTTGGCGGTGCCATACAAATCAAAGCCACTTGCGACGGATTTGTAAATGCGGTTAATGTTCAGAAAGGTGATTATGTGCAAGAAGGTGATGTGCTGGCGATTATCAACGATGCTAATAGTTTCTCGATTGTTTTGAGTCTTCCGTATGAACTCAGAAAATTTGTTCCTCTTAATAAAATACTAAATGTCTATTTGCCGGATGGCACTACAATTCAAACGAAAGTGGACAAATATATGCCAACTGTTGATCCGGCATCGCAGACACAAAATGTGATTTTAAAAAGCATTAAAGCCGTCAACATTCCTGAGAATTTAATTGTGAAAGTCAGAATCGATAAAACAACGGATTCTAAAACAATTAGTCTTCCTAAACAGGCTGTTTTGAGTGATGAAACTCAAACTGATTTTTGGATTATGAAAGTACAAGGCAAAAATATGGCCGTAAAAATTCCTATTAAAAAAGGAATTGAATCTGCCGATAAAATTGAAATACTTTCTCCAAAATTGAAAATTACTGATCAGATTCTGTTAACAGGAAATTATGGAGCAGGAGATACCATCAAGATAAAAATCATCAACAAATAAGCTCATGATACCTTTTTTTGCAAGACATAAAAACGGATTAAGTACTATAATCTTCCTGATTTTATTGGGAGGGATATTTTCTTATTCTAAAATGCAAACCGGATTGTTTCCTGAGATTACATTTCCTAAAATAAAAATTATTGCAGATGCAGGTCAGCAACCTGTAGACAAGATGATGATTACGGTGACTAAACCTTTGGAAAATGCCATAAAAAAAGTACAAGGACTTCAAACAGTAAGAAGTACGACGAGCAGAGGAAGTTGCGAGATTTCGGCTTTTATGGACTGGAATACTGATATCGACTTGAGTAAAACCAGAATTGAAGCTCAAATTAATCAGATAATAAATGATCTTCCGCCTAATTTACAGGTTACTGTAGAGAAGATGAATCCATCTATTTTGCCCGTTATTGGATATGCCATTGACAGTAAAGATCGTTCTCCTGTAGATTTAAAAAAGATTGCCAATTATACTATTAAACCTTTTCTATCACAAATTCAGGGAACAAGCGAAATCAGAATTGTTGGCGGAAAAGAAAAAGAATATTGGTTATCATTAGATTTTCAAAAAATGAGTGCTTACGGAATTACTCCCGCAATGGTTACTCAGGTTTTTAGCGAAACAAATTTTATTAAATCTAATGGTTATCTGGCAGATTATCATCATTTATACTTAACGATTACTGATGCACAATTAGATAAAAAAGATGAACTTGAAAATTTGGTTATTCGCAATAATAGCAAAGGTATTGTCAGATTAAGCGATATCTCTCCGGTTGAAATCAGAGAAGCCAAAGAATACATAAAAGTCAATGCCAATGGAAAAGAAAGTATTCTGATTGCTGTTATAAAACAACCCGATGCCAATCTTATTGAGATGTCTGATGCCATGAATAAAAAAATGACAGAACTGAAAGCTATTCTGCCAAAAGACATTATGATAAAGCCTTTTTATGAACAGGCAAATTTTGTAAATGATGCTGTAAAAAGTGTGACCGACAGTTTGCTAATAGGATTGTTTTTGGCGATTATCATTGCTGTTTTGTTTTTAAAATCGGCAAAAGCCAGTGCTACAATTTTAATCACTATTCCTGTTACGCTTTCGTTGACACTTATTGTGCTTTATTTTACAGGACAAACATTCAATATTATGACACTCGGAGCCATTGCAGCTGCTTTGGGATTAATTATCGATGATGCGATTGTTGTAGTAGAACAAATTCATAGAACTCATGAGGAACATCCTGATGAACCTGCAACAACACTGCTTCAAAAAGCGATTCAATATCTGTTTCCTGCAATGGTTGGTTCTTCTATCAGTACGATAGTTATTTTTATTCCTTTTGTATTGATGAGCGGAGTGGCAGGATCTTATTTTAAGGTTTTGACTGATACGATGATTATCACTCTTGTATGTTCGTTTTTAGTAACCTGGTTATTGTTGCCCGTAATCTATTTATGGCTTTCTCCAAAAAAGGCATCTTCAACTAAAAAAGAAATTGCACATCATGAGGTTAAAACACAAAAATGGGTTTCGTACTTTATTGCAAGACCTTTTTTAAGCATTGGTTTATGTTTAGTATTGCTGCTTTCAATATTTATTATTCTTCCCAATTTAGAAACAGGATTTCTACCGGAAATGGATGAGGGAAGTATAGTTTTGGATTACGAATCTCCTCCCGGAACTTCTCTTGAAGAAACAGACAGAATGCTTCAGGAAGTCGAAAAAATAATCATAAAGAATCCCGATGTAGAAGCGTATAGCCGTAGAACGGGAACACAAATGGGCTTTTTTATTACCGAACCCAACACAGGAGATTATCTGATTCAATTAAAAAAAGACAGATCAAAAACAACCAATGATGTTATTGACGATATAAGACTAAAGATTGAAAACAGTCAGCCTGCACTTCGTATTGATTTTGGACAGGTGATAGGAGATATGCTGGGAGATCTTATGAGTTCGGTTTCGCCAATTGAGGTTAAAATTTATGGAAATAATCAAACAAAACTGCATCAAATAGCCAGAAAGGTTGCCACTATTATTGAAAATACCAAAGGAACAGCAGATGTTTTTGATGGAATAGTTCTGGCAGGTCCAAGTGTGAATATTGAACCTAATTATTCATTATTGGCACAATACGGGATTACACCTGCAGATCTTCAATTCCAGATGCAGAGCCAGCTTGAAGGAAACATTATTGGTACTTTATTAGAGCAGGAACAAGCAACGCCGATTCGTCTTATTTATAAAAATTCCGAAAAAAGAAGTTTGGACGAGATGAAACAATTGCAGATTTTTCTTCCGACAGGGCAGTCTATTCCGCTTTCTAATCTCGTAAAAATAACACCTGAAAAAGGAAGTGCCGAAATACAAAGAGAGAACCTGCAAATGATGAGCGTAGTTACAGGCAGACTCGATAACAGAGGTTTGGGAACTGTAATGGCAGAAATTCAGAAGAATGTTGGACAGCATATTGCATTGCCGCAAGGATATTATATAGAATATGGAGGCGCATACAAAGATCAACAACAAGCATTCAAGGAATTGCTTCTGATATTGGTTGCGTCGTCACTTTTAGTTTTTGGTGTAATTCTGTTTTTATTCAGGGATTTTAGGGCTGCATTGATTATTCTTCTTATTTCTGTTTTGGGAATTTCAGGAAGTTATCTTTTGCTTTTCCTGACCAATGTACCGCTGAATGTAGGAAGCTATACGGGAATCATCATGATAGTGGGAATTATTAGTGAAAACGCCATTTTTACTTTTCTTCAATTTCGAGAAACTTACAAACAAACGCTGGATATTAATCAGTCTTTAATTTACTCGATTTCAACAAGGCTAAGGCCAAAATTAATGACCGCTATTGGAGCTATTATTGCCTTGATGCCTTTGGCAATAGGAATAGGAACAGGATCTGAACTTCACCAGCCATTGGCGATTGCCGTGATTGGTGGTTTTATTGTAGCCATGCCATTGCTCTTAATTGTATTACCGAGCTTATTGGCAGTTGTATATAAAAATCCAAAACATCTTATCTATCTATCATGAAACAAAACTACGTTATTCTGAGTGTTAACGTAATATTAATTTCTAATTCTTCCTACAATGCTAAAAACATTTTTATTATTTCTCGTAAGCATAACAGCTGTTACTGCGCAAAATACGGTGTCGGATTCTATTGTAATTAAAGATACCGTGCAAAACCTAAAATTCAATTATAAACAATTGATTATACCGGGAGTTCTTATAGGATATGGCTTTATTGGGCTTGAAAGTGATCAGCTCAAGAGTTTTAATAATAATATAAGAGAAGAGGTAACAGAAGATATTGATAACAAAATTACTATTGATGACTTCTCTCAATATGCGCCTGCTGCATCAGTTTATGCTTTGAATGCTCTGGGAATTGAAGGTAAAAACAATCTTAAGGATCGTTCCATTATTTTGGCAACTTCTTATCTTATGATGAGCGCAACCGTGTTTGCATTAAAAGGTATTACCAAAGTAGAAAGACCTGACGGAACATCTAATAATTCATTTCCTTCCGGACATACTGCCAATGCTTTTGCTGGTGCTGAATTTCTTTGGCAGGAATATAAAGATAAGTCCGTTTGGTACGGAATAAGCGGATATATTGTCGCTACAGGAACAGGTTTGTTCAGGATGTACAATAACAGACACTGGCTTACAGACGTAGTTGCAGGCGCTGGAATAGGTATCCTGAGTACAAAAGCGGCTTATTGGCTTTTCCCATATGTTAAGAATACTTTTTTTCCTTCCAAAGAAAAGAAAGTTACTTCAATGATTGCGCCTTTTTATAACGGAAGGCAAATGGGAGCGGGGATGGTTGTGCAGTTTTAGTCCCTTAGAATTATCAATAGAATTAGATAGTAAAGCCGTTTGGTTTAATTAGAGAAAATATGGTTTAACACATAGAGACATAGATTTTATGTTTCGAAAAAAGTAAATCAAAAAGAAACTTGTTTCTCACACATAGCTATGTGTGTTAATGCAAGTGAAACGCCTTTTTTGAGTTCAATAATTCTATGTTTCTATGTGTTAGAAAAAATTATACTCAACGGCTTAATAGTAATGTTTAATACCACAAAGCTGATTTAAGCTTTAAAATTTACTGTGTAAATGAAAATCTCCAAAAAAGTAAACACTTTTCGAAGAACCACCATGCGTTTTTTGACCAAAAATATTGGATCTTCTCAAAAGAAAAAGAACAATACGATAGAAGATCCGGCAATGATAAAGCAAATTTTGATTTGCAGACCAAACGCAAGGCTAGGAAATCTTCTGCTTATTACTCCTTTGATCAAAGAGGTCAGTGCCGCTTTCCCCAAGGCTCAAATTGACCTTTTTGTTAAAGGCGGTCTGATGCCCATTATTTTAGAAAATTACAATCAGATTGGTGAAATTATTGTGATTCCTAAGAAACCTTTCAGTAATCTTTTTGCCTATTTAAAAGTATGGTTCAAGATAGAACGCAAAAAATATGATTTGGCAATAAATGTAGACAAGGATTCTTCATCAGGCCGATTAGCCGTTGAACTCTCTCATGGAGCTTTTAAATTTTATGGAGATGACTTAAATGAAAATGATCGTAAGCCAAAGGATTATGTGCATATCGCCAAATATCCGGTATATAATTTCAGAAATTTTTTAAAAAGCGTTTCTCTGTATAGCGACAATAAAGTTATTTCAGATATTGATTTGAAATTAGACACAACAGAACTGGCTCGCGGCAAAAAGATTCTTCATGATAAATTTGACAATGAAAAACCAACCATTGCAATTTTTACTTTTGCAACCGGTGATAAATGTTTTTCTGAATTTTGGTGGACAGACTTTTATGAGCTTTTGAAAATAAAATACGAACGCGATTATAATATTCTTGAAGTCTTACCAGTAGAAAATGTTTCGCAAATTCGATTTAAAGCTACCAGTTTTTATAGTAAAGATATAAGGGAAATTGGTGCTGTTCTTGCAAATACGGCAATTTTTATTGGTGCAGATAGTGGGATAATGCATTTAGCCAGCGCTGTACATATTCCAACAGTTGGATTGTTTTCTGTCTCTAATCTTCAAAAATATGAACCTTACGGAAATGGTTCGAGAGGTGTTAATACCAATGATATTGTTAGTAAAAGTCAATATATACTAATTATTGATGAGATTTTGATGGGGAAAAATAAGTGAAGAATATAAAAAATCTCTAAAATAGATAATACTGTGTCGAATGAATCTCTCGCAAAGTTGCAAAGCCGCTAAGTTTATAAGATTGCTTTGCATCTTAGCGACTTTGCAAGATTAATTACATTTTCTAAATTAAGAATTAAAACTTATAACTATAACCAAAACGTATTACTTGCGTTTCATAATAGTCTTTACTACTGTATCTAAAACCTTCTCCGTTTACTTCTTTTTGTATCACCAAAGTATTAAAAATATCTGTTGCATTTAGAAATACTTCACCTTTTCCTTTCTGAACCGTTTTTTTAATTCCCAGATCAACAGAAAATCTCGAGTCAATTTTCCCTTGAGGGATAATATCAGGTGCCAGATAAATTACCGAAACCTGACCTTTTAATGTTTTGTCCAGTTGAAGCGTGTTATTCCATTTTAAATTTCCTGAAACCATCTGCTGGCGTTCACCGTTATAAATGCTTGGAACGGGATATAGATTGGTAACCGTAAAAGCATCAATGGTATTTTGATACAGGTTTCCATTAATATTAAACGAATACCATGAAGTTACTTCATTAGCATAAATTGCCTCAACTCCAAGAGAACTACTTTTATCCGCATTCTGAAAAACGTTGTATATCAAAGTACTTCCGGGAACTGTAGTTGCGATACGGGCGATAGTTCCATTTATGATTCTGTAATAAACAGAAGAAGTAAAATAACCTTTTTGCATCGTTTTTTTATATCCAAGTTCAAAAGCGCTGGTAAATTGCGGACGAAGCGCCGGATTCCCAACTTTTATAATCTCGGCATCATCATACTTTGGAAAAATACGAATATCAACTTCTGCGGGTCTGTCGACTCTTCGATTATAGAAAGCTGTGATTTTATTTGTATCATTAATTTTATATCCAAAACGTACATTCGGAAACGGTTCCGTATAATTATAACCATCGCTTTTATAAGTGGGATGATCCGGATTAACATCATATTGAAGTTTTACATATTCTAAACGAAGTCCAATTTCAGCTTCAATTTTATCCGTTTCAAATATATAATTCGAATATAAAGCAGGAATTATTTCTTTATAATTTGCCCAACCTCCGGCATTTGCATCAATAGGTGAGTTTTCTCCAGGAAAGAACTGCATGTTGGTAGGGATTTCTCTGTTTCTGAATTTAAAACCTGTTTCAAATCGTCCGTATTTCAAAGGCTTAATGTAATCAAGATTAATATCAACTACTTTTTCATCAGATAATAATTTAAAAGAATCCTGTCCAACAGAAGTTGGCAGCGTATTGGTAAAAAAGTATTTCTCATCTTCACGATGATAGGTATAATTGATTCCAGCATTTAATTTATGTCCGGGTTGCTTGAATTTATGCTCGTAAGACGCGCTCGCCATTACGGTAGTTTTTAGTTCATCTTCAAGAAACGACCAAAGACGAAGTCGTTGCGAATAATCCTGATTAAAGAAAGGTTCGTCTCCGTTATCGATAATTTTTTCACTTCCAAAAAGTCCTGAAAATGAAAAGCTATTTTGTTCGTTATAATTCCAGTCGATTCCTGATTTAAGAGTTGTAAATTGAGTATCACGATTTCTTACCGTTTGCTGATTGATAATCGTACCATCATCATAAGTTCGGGTTACAAACTCATTTTTGTTGAGCGTTTCGGTATATAAATAATCTGCCTGAACATAGGCATTTATTTTATTCTTGCGATAATTCAGCGACAATGACGGATTTATTTTTGGCGTCATCTGGTATTGCGGACGAATGCTTGGCAGATTGGCTTTTCGCTCCCAAAGCGCTCCATATCCTGAACTGATTCCAACTTTTCCGTTGAAGCCTTCTTGTTTGTTTTTTTTATAAATAATATTGATAATACCAGCATTACCGTTGGCATCAAATTTTGCAGAAGGATTGTTTATAATTTCAATTTTTTCAATAGCTGATGCCGGAATATTATCCAAACCAGACTGATTTCCAAAACCTGTCAGCGCGGTTTGTTTTCCGTCAATAAGCACCATTACTTTATCATTGCCGCGAAGTTGTACTTTTCCGTCATGTAGTGTTACGCCAGGAAGACTTTGCATGGATTGAAGAACAGAACCTCCGCTTTGCGTAATATTATCGGCTACAGAAAAGACTTTTTTATCCATTTTGGAACTTACTTCTGCCGTTTTAGAAGTTATAACCACTTCAGATAAAGTATTGATATCTTCTTCGAGATCTATAGTATTAAGATCGAGAAAATCGGATAATGTACCAACGAAGACTTTTTGAGATTTAGTTTTATAACCTATAGAAGTAATCTCGAGATTATAATTTCCGGATGGTACTCCGGGGATATTAAAGCGACCTTCTTCATTGGTCACTGTTCCGGCAAATATTTTTTGTTCGTTTGCCGTTTTTAAAACTACATTAATATAAGGAAGTGTAGTTTTTGAGGTTTTATCTTTAATTAATCCTGAGATTGTAGCTGAATTGTTTTGGGCCGTTACGTTGTAAATTTTCATTACAAGAAACGACAATACTAGTATTATCTTTAATTTCATTTTTATTGTTTTAATCTGCTATGCTTTTAATGTAAGTTCCTTGTTTGTCAAAAATCAGGTCAATAGAAGTTACCTGAGCTTCAAAAGTAACGGTGCCATGAGCATCGGTTATCCTTGCAGCTTCTTTGATTTTCTTGTTTTTGTATATTTTTTGAATGTATGCCAGAGCTTTGGCAGGAAGTTTTTTTACGCTGATTTCTTCTTCGGTTTCCAGAATGTTTCCATCGGAATCTAAAAGCATTGCGTGTTCTGTTTTGCCAATTGTAAAACTGGCTTCATAATTCTCTTTTTCCTTTTCCCATTTCACATCGGTCTGATCTGGATAGGAAATTAAAAAGGTCGATTTTACAATATTAGGAATCTCTTTTTCGCTTACATGTTGCGCTATGGCAAAGGAAGAAAAAAGCAGGACTAAGCATGTTAGGATTGAATTTTTCATTTGTACTAATTTTTTTTAATGGATTAAAAAATGTAGTACAAAGGTTCAATACGAATCTGTAGGAAGTTTGAATTTTCTAAAATTTGACGCTAAAACGATGCAAATTATTATAAAAACTATAGTTTATTTCCCAGTGATTCAGTTTTGTGATTTTTTTGATAATTGCCAGACCAAGTCCATTTCCCTGAGAAGAAGGATTGGATTTTGCAAAACGGTTAAAGAGTTTCTCAATTTGTAATGGTGTGTCCTGACCTGTATTCAAAAATATCAATTCATCTTTGAGAGTTGTAATAATGATTTTTCCGTTTTTTTCATTGTGACGAATAGCGTTTAAAAACAAATTATTGATCAAAACCTCTGTAAGGGCAGGATTTCCGGTAATAGTTAAAGCTGCAGTAAACTCAGTTATAATAGTCAGGTTTTTAGCACTTGCCTGTTCCGTAAAAAAGTCCAGGTGTTTTTTAATATAATCGTTAAGAACAATTGTGGTTTTTTCAAGAAAACTTTCGTTGTCAATTTTAGAAAGCAGCAACAGGTTTTTGTTAAGTCTGTTGAGTCTTGAAACATCAGTATTTAAAGAAGCAACAAGAAAAGATTGCTCTTTGTTGAGGTCAAGCTGAGTCAGCGTATCAATTTTAGTTTGAAATAAAGCTAATGGCGTTTGAAGCTCATGTGCGGCATTTTCGACAAATTCTCTTTGACTTTTATAAATGGCAGTGTTTTTTTCAATTAGTCTTTCAAGACTTTTATTAAGACGATCAAATTCATCAATATCAGTCGGAATAAAATGCGGTGGTTTATTCTTATCGATTTCAAAATCCTGAATCTGATTTAGTGTATTATAAAAAGGACTCCAGATTTTGGCAGCTGTTGCTTTTGAAATCCAGATAATCCCAATTAAAAGGATAATAATGATAAAGAGAAACATGAGAGCAATACTAAAGACCATTCCTTCCATTTCTACCAGATTTATTTTCTCTGTATAGGTATATTTCTTGCCGTTTATAGTTATAGGAGCATAAAGTACACGAAAAGGTTCTTTCTCTTTAGCAATAGAATCATAGAGCATTTTTCCAACAATAGAATCCTTTTTAATTCCCATATCAGGCACAATCATTACTTCATGATTGTATTTGTTCCATAAGTCAATATCGGTTTGTGTAAAACCCTTATGGCTTTCCTTCGCAAAAGCGCCTTTGTGAAAATGGAGCACTTCATCAGTTTCATAAATATAAAGCTGTTGGCTTATATAATAAAATAATGGCGCCGCTATCAATAGAATAATAATAGCATAAGCAAGAAAGCTATTGGTTGTTTTGTTGAGTAGTTTTTTTTTATTCATTTTCCCATTTATATCCCAAACCGTAAACCGTTTTAATGTAATCGCCGCTTCCCGCCTGGTGGAGTTTCTTTTTTAGATTTTTGATATGTGCATAAATAAAATCATGGTTATCAAGCATATCAGCCATATCTCCGGAAAGATGCTCCGCAATAGCACCTTTAGATAATACCTTATTTTCGTTACTAATTAAAAAAAGAAGTAGATCTATTTCTTTTTTGGTCAGATCTAATTTGATATTGTTTACTGATACAGATTTAGAAAATATATCGATTACAATTTCATTGAATGTTATAGTATTACATCCTTTAAAATTTTTACGTCTGATAAGTGCCTGCATGCGAACCAAAAGTTCCGAAAGGTGAAAAGGCTTAGTGAGATAATCATCGGCACCAAGGTTAAATCCTTCCAGACGCGTTTCTAGTGTTTCTTTGGCCGAAACCACAATAACTCCGTCAGTTTTATTTTTTCTTTTAAGCTCTCTAAGTATATCAAATCCGTCACCATCAGGCAGCATTAGGTCCAGAAGTATGCAATCATAATCATAAGAATCAATTTTGTTAAGTGCCAAATCATAGGTTTCGGCAGTTTCGCATTGGATTCCGTTGCTTTTAAAATAATTTTTGATGCTTTGAGCAATTTCCAGCTCATCTTCTATAATTAAAATCTTCATGCCGCAAGTTTATATCTAAATTTTGTAGAAAAGTTGAATTGAAAATGATTTGCGTTTCTTTTCTAGTAAAATCTAAGGTAATAATTTAAGGCTACTTGTCGATTACAATTTTCAAAAAAATATGTTCAACATACAGAAAAACAGATTTTAAGTGCAATCAAAAACCTAAAAAAAAAGCTCCTTCACACAATATGTCTTGTTGTGTCACAAATAAAACTTTTAGAAACGCTTGCTAGATTAGAAGTTTGATAATTTCCCCGAAAACGAAAACGGATGAATTTCGCTTATATAATTAGAATAAACGACAGTATAATCTTCAGTTTTATTGTGTTGTAAATTAAGTATATGTTAAGCTAATACTACGCACTGGTTATGTTTTCTAACAAATTGAAATTTAACGTTAAAAAAAAATCTAGTCTCGTAGAAATTCTAAATTTCTTCAGAATTGACCAATTATTTTACTTTTTATTAAAATGTAAGACATGAACAGAAAAATGAGATTAGCTAATCTTGCAGCCGGCAAATTTGATGGATTATTAACGGTTTTACCAAAAAGATGGATTGGTTCATAGGTAAGAAGAATTAGTGATTTTAGATTGTTCTTCATCATTTTTTCTTAGAGCGGAGAAGAACGATTTTTTAACCTGAAAATTATTTGAGAACCTAATAAAAGTAAAAAAATATTAATACAAATAACATAATGAATACCTACATTATTAATAATTATTCAAGACTTAAACCTTTTCTGTTTTTTCTTCCATTATTTTTCCTAGCCGCCATCGTTTTGTTTTTGTACAGTCGAAATGCTTTAAGTACAGATCAGTATGTACAAATTCAAAAAGACAGTTTCTATTTTATTAATCATCATTTGGGACATTATCCAGGTTTTGAATATAATCTTACTCAAATAGGAGACGCTCTTGTTTTTTTATCATTTTTAAGTGTTTTTATTGTTTATGCGCCTAAATTATGGGAAGCTTTAATTTCTGGCTTGCTGGTTTCTCTTTTATTTTCATGTCCGCTGAAAAAATTATTTTCAGTACCAAGACCTGCAGCTGCGTTTAACAATGAGACATTTTTTATTGTTGGCAAAACATTGACCGGACACAATAGTTTACCATCAGGGCATTCGATAGTCATCTTTACAGTACTAACAGTTTTGCTTTTTGCCTTTATGCCTCAAAATCTCAAAATGAAAGTTTTATGGTTCTTTGCAATCATAATTTTAGGATTGTTTATAGCCTTTAGCAGAGTGGGAGTGGGTGCGCATTATCCTCTTGATGTTATTACAGGAGGAATTATTGGATATATCTCGGGATTATTGGGTATTTTTATAAGCCTAAAATTTAGAATCTTCGCTTGGATTAACAATAAAAAATGCTATCCGGTATTCGTTGTTTTGTTTCTTATTTGCGGTATTTGCTTAATCAACAAAATAATTAATGAAGATTTAATCATCTTTTATTTAGCATTCATTAGTTTAGCCGTTTCACTTTATAAAATTACTACCGTTTCCGTATATGAAATTACCGCCGTTTATGCCAAAAAGTAACTTGAAACTAACTCATTTTGCTTTATTAATGAGTTTATTAAATTTTTTATTCTTTCATTTTCCTTTTTTTAGCTACGTTTTTAACAACGTCGATTATAAAAGTTTAAGTGGTATAGTTTTGATTATTAGCTTGGTAATTGTAATGCTTATTGCAAATGCTTTTGTATTTTATCTGATATTTTTTCTCTCTCGTTACGTAGGTAAATTTTTACTGGTAATATCTTTTATCATCAATTCAATTGCAGTTTACTTTGTTAATACTTACGGCGTTATCGTAGACGAAAGTATGATTGGTAATGTACTTAATACCAATTATTCAGAGTCTAGTAGTTTTTTCTCTTTTAAATTAATACTGTATATTCTTTTTCTGGGTATAATTCCGAGTATTTATATTATTAAAGTAAAAATCATAAATACAGATTTTAAGAAATTTTCGATCACTTCTTCGCTAACCTTATTGCTTATTGTTGTTATTGCGTTTGCCAATGCAAGCAACTGGCTTTGGATTGATAAAAATTCAAAACAATTAGGAGGTCTTGCAATGCCTTGGTCATATTCTGTAAATGTGTCACTTTTTTATATTCATAAAGCTAAGAAGAATGAAAAAGAAATTTTATTGCCAAATGCTGTAATAAAAGACAATCAGAAATCGGTTGTGGTTTTAGTAATTGGAGAATCTGCAAGAAGCCAGAATTTTTCGCTTTACGGATATAAGAAAAACACGAATCCGTTGCTCTCCAAAATACCGAATGTATTTCATTTTGATGCCAATTCCTGTGCTACCTACACAACAGCTGGCGTAAAATGTATTCTGGAACATACCAATTCAGATGAATTATATGAAATCTTACCTAATTACCTTTATAGAAATAATGTAGAAGTTGTATGGAGAACCACAAACTGGGGAGAACCTCCGGTACATATAGAGAAATATCAAAACAGAGATATTTTAAAGAAAGATTGCAAAGGCGAAGAATGTAATTATGACGAAGTTCTTTTAAGAGGATTAAAAGAGCAAATTTTATCCAGCAAAAAAAATAAAATACTGATTGTACTGCACACAAGTACAAGTCACGGGCCAACTTACAGCAAAAAATATCCGCCTGCGTTTGAAACTTTTAAACCGGTTTGTAATAGTGTTGAATTGGGAAAATGTTCTCAGCAAGAACTCTTTAATGCTTATGATAATACGATTGTTTACACCGATTATATTTTATCAAAAGTAATTGAAGATTTAAAGGAGTTAAAAGAGTATAAAAGTGCGATGATTTTTGTTTCAGATCACGGGGAATCCTTAGGAGAAAAGAATCTGTATATGCATGGAGTGCCAATAAGTTTTGCCCCGAAAGAACAATATGAAATCCCTTTTATAGTTTGGGTATCTGACAATTCAAAACAACTTAAGGCAAATAAAACAGTATCTCAAAATCACGTTTTTCATAGTGTTTTAAACTTTTTAAACATACAAAGTCCTGTTTATAAAGAGGACATGAATATTTTTAAATAATCTGATTTTCTCGACTGAAAACACAAGCTTCATTGCTTAGAAGTCAAGGTTGATTAAATAGCATAAAAAACATAAAAAAAGCCCATTTCTAATGAAAAATGGGCTTTTTTTTACACATTGATTTGAATTGTTCTTCAGATCCTTTTCTAATTTTGAATGTTTTTGGTAAGTTTTTTTAATAGATTTGGACTGAAATTTGCAAATCTTATAACCCGTACAATTTCTTATTATTAATAAAAAGCACTCAAAAACAAAACTATGAATGCAAAAATTATAGTATTATTACTTTTTCCTTTATGGGGTTGTTTTGCACAAAACCTGAATATCCGTTATAGCGATACACTGGTTATGTATGAAAAAGTGTTGACGCAATGTATAAAAGAACACAATGATCATGAACTTGATTGCCGAAAAGAATATTATCATGCGCTGCAGGATTATGAATCGGATGTATTTTATGCGGTAAGAAAGGTCAAGGAAAAAACGAAGACTGCAGCAGAAATAGAGGCAATGAATGTGGCAGAAGGCGAATGGAAAAGATCATCGTACTGGTATATAGCCAAATTAATGAAAGAGTTTAAAGACAAACATCCAGGTAAATTTGTATGGGATAAAGATGTGGATTTAAAAGTAGATACGAGGATATTCTATATAAAAACTGCCCAATATTTTACAGACAGGATGAACTATTTGTTAAGTTTAATAAAAGACAGCCAATAAATTTCGCAACTGATTACTATTACATAATTTTGTAATCTATGAAGTAACCAGCTTCTTAATCTACTATGAGCAATACATTTTCTGACAACAACCAAATAGGAATAGTTTCTACTTTCTCTGAGCTTATAAATACCGATTTCAAAGGAGAAATGAATGCGTTATGCTGGCACAGAAATTTGGATGGCGATTTTAATGAGATTGTAGCCCAGTTATCTCTTGAAGATAATATAACAGAAGTTTCTCCCGAAGATCTAATTGCCCTCCAACTATCCGAAAAAGGAAATATAGCAAGAGAAATAATCTTAAATGACTTGCAATTATTAGCTGATTTTGGCGCTTCGCCGTCTCTTAATTTACTGAAATGTTATGAACGTGATGACGAATTTGACTTCATATCGACAGATGTATATTCGTTTCATGTTGATCGTTCGCCCATTGCAACTGATACTTTTTTATGCACCTATCACGGAGCCGTAAGTGACATTGTTTCGAATTCGCAGGCAGAACAAAAAATCCTGATTCCGGAAATCAGAACAAAGCTAAAAGAACTGCACAATGGACCATCAGAAGAATTCGAAGACTTTTTGAAGGAAAATTATTTTGATTTGCATTATCAGTTAAATGCAGCTGCAGAGCCAGTTAATTTAGGATTAGGACATCTTTGGCGTCTTGCTGTAGATCATCCAAAACAAGAAGTTTTGCCTTGTATTCATAGAGCACCAATCGAAAACGAAGGAGAATATCGGTTGTTGTTGATTTGTTAAGGAAGTTGTTGGGACAATGCACTTGAGAAAAGTTTTTTTATCCTTGTAAATCGAATTAATTTATGACAATAGTAATATCTAAAGAATATTTATTGTTTCCTCTTCAAATTCCATGTCAAAAATATTGTTAAGATTGAGGTTTAATTTCAATTAAGAAATAAAATAAATACTTTCAAGATATTTTCAGCATAATATTGTGTTTATAAAGTGACAGAATGTTTAATTCAAAGTCCTGTACTCATTAGGAGTACTGCCAACATGCTGTTTAAAAAAACGAGTAAAATGTTGTGGATATTTAAACCCTAACTCATAAGCCACCTCATTAATTGTCTTTGAAGAATCGAATATTTTGTCTTTGGCGACATTAATAATTTTAGTTTGAATGTATTCCTGAGCAGATTTTCCGGTTTCTTTTTTTATGAGGTCGCCAAAGTAATTGGGTGATAAATTAAGTTCTCCGGCATAATAGGCAACAGAAGGTAATCCTATAATATTAGGTTTGTCTGATGAAAAGTAACCGTTTAAGAGTTCTTCAAATTTTTCAACAATTCCTTTGTTGGTAGTATCTCTGGTAATAAATTGTCTGTCGTAGAATCTTTCACAATAATTCAAAAAAAGCTCAATATTAGATGCAATAAGTTTTTTACTATGCTTGTCTATAGATTGTTTTAATTCTACTTCAATTTTAGTAAAACAGTCAAAGACAAGTTGTTTTTCTTTTTCTGATAAATGCAAAGCTTCACTGGTATTGTAACTGAAAAAGCTATATTCACTAATCGTTTTTGCCAGAGCTGTACCGCGGATCAAATCAGGATGAAAAACTAATCCATGTCCTGCAGGCTGATAATAATCTACTTTGTTTTCTACATCAATGGTCTGGCCGGGCGATATGAATACTAAGGTTCCTTCCTGATAGTCGTAGTAATTACGGCCATATTTCAAATCTCCGCATTTTACCTGTTTTAAGAATATACAATAAAGTTCAAAGTTCATTTTTGAACCAGTTCTTGGTTTGGCCTTAGAAAAATCAATTATACTAATCAGCGGATGCAGTGTTTCATGATTATTAAAATCATTGTATTCACTAATAGTTTCGAAGTTAAATACCTGTTCCATGTTTTTTATTGTTTGCTACACAAATTTAACCATTTAACTGCAATTTAAACTGCGGTCTGTTCTCAATCAGTAATCTTGGTAGGAGATTCCGTAATCCGTATACCAATGGCATCGTATTAAGTTCGGAAATTTGTAATAATAGAATTATAAAAACATATTACAATGTACAATATAAAATTAAACAATGGTGTAGAGATGCCCATTTTAGGGTTTGGTGTATTTCAAATGCAGGACATGGCAGAATGTGAACAGGCAGTTGTAGATGCAATTGAAACAGGTTACAGATTAATTGATACAGCAGCTTCTTATATGAATGAAGAGGCTGTTGGAAAAGGTATTAAAAGAAGTGGTATTGCAAGAGAAGAACTCTTTATTACCACAAAACTATGGGTAAGTGATACCGGATATGAAAAAACGAAAGCAGCTTTTCAGAAATCTTTAGACCTGCTTCAATTAGATTACCTTGATTTATATCTGATTCATCAGCCTTATGGCGATATATATGGTTCCTGGCGTGCTATGCAAGAATTATATAAGGATGGAAAAGTAAAAGCTATCGGTGTTTCTAATTTTCATCCTGACAGAATAATGGATTTAGTTTCGAATACCGGTTTTGCACCGGCTGTAAACCAGATCGAAACACATCCTTTTCATCAGCAGAATGAAACACAGAAATTCCTTCAGGAAAACAATATTCAAATTGAATCCTGGGGACCTTTTGCAGAAGGGAAAAATGAAATTTTTACAAATGGAGTTTTAGCAGCGATTGCTCAAAAATATAATAAATCTACCGCACAGGTTATTCTAAGATGGCTCACTCAAAGAGGAGTTATTGCTATTCCCAAATCTGTTCGAAAAGAAAGAATGGCAGAAAACTTCAATATTTTTGATTTTGAATTATCAAATGAAGATATGACAGCCATACAAACTTTGGACACCAATGCAAGTCTGTTTTTTGATCACAGAGATCCTAATATGGTAAAATGGCTAAGCGAACGAAAATTAAATAGATAACAAATCTTAAAAAATATTTTAAATGGATTGAAGATCAATATTAAAAACAGCAGGTTTAGCATTGGCAGGGAGTGCTTTGCTTCCGTTTCGTTCTTTTGCTCATTCTGCAGCGCAGGATTTAAATTTAGAGGAGAATAATTCAGTTCCATTACTTGCTCCGGGAAAAAGAAAACTTGGCACCTTGGAAGTTTCCAGTATTGGAATAGGTGTTGAGAATATGAGCCGCAACTACCAGACTACAATTCCTTCCAGACCGGAAATGCACCGAATTATCCGCTCAGCTTTTGATAATGGAGTTACTTTTTTTGATGCTGCGGAAGCTTACGGACCTTTAGAAGTTGAACGAATTTTGGGAGAAGGAGTGCAGTCGTTTCGTAATAAGATTGTCATTGCAACAAAATTTGGCTGGAATATTGATCAGGAAACAGGAAAACGATTACCGGGTTTAAACAGCCGTCCCGAACATATTAAAATAGTAGTGGAAGGAATGCTGAAGCGTCTTAAAACAGATAGAATTGATTTGTTGTATCAGCATCGTGTTGATCCACAGGTTCCAATTGAAGATGTTGTAGGAGTTATTCAGGATTTAATAAAGGAAGGTAAATTATTGCATTACGGACTTTGTGAACCCGGTCATCAAACGGTAAGACGTGCACATGCCATTCATCCCGTTACTGCCATTCAAAACGAATATTCTCTTTTTTGGCGTGGTCCTGAAAAAGTGATTCTCCCGCTTTGCGAAGAACTAGGTATAGGTTTCGTGCCATGGAGTCCGCTTGGAGTTGGTTTTCTAACAGGAGCAATTGATAAAGAAACACGCTTTGCACCAGGCGATATCCGCGGTATTGAATCTAGGTTTTCACCTGAAAACCTGCCCGCTAATATGGCTCTTGTTGAATTAATCCAAAAATGGAGTAAAGAAAAAAATGTTGCACCAGCCCAAATTTCTCTGGCCTGGCTTCTTGCCCAAAAACCTTGGATTGTACCTATTCCCGGCACCACACAAATGGCGCATATGCTAGAAAATACCGGAGCGAGTGCTGTAGAGTTTACTGCAAATGAATTGCAAAATTTCAATAAAGAATTAAGGACTATTAAAATTTTAGGTGAAAGATTACCTGCAGGAGTTTTAGCTTTCTCTGATGTTGAAGCGCCTTTAAAAAAGAGGTAAATGAACTTCAGTTAACAATTTAAAGTTATCCGCAGCAATTGCAGGACAGAGTGGGGAAATAAAAAAATAAGCATGAAAAGTAAATCAGTTATTGTTGTTATTGGAGCAGGATCAATTGGTCAGGCCATTGCAAGACGCATAGGTGCAGGAAAACATATTCTTTTGTCAGATCTTCATCAGAAAAATAATGATTCAGCTGCACAAGTGCTGTCTGATGCAGGTTTTGAGGTCAGTACAGCTGTTGTAGATATTTCGTCAAGAGAATCCGTTCATGCACTTGTAGAAAAAGCTCAGGAAATTGGAAGCATCAACGGATTAATTCATGCAGCTGGGGTTTCTCCTTCACAAGCATCTGCAGAAACTATATTTAAAGTCGATTTGTATGGGACTGCTTTAATATTGGAAGAATTTGGAAATGTCATAGAAGACGGCGGTTCAGGTGTTGTAATAGCTTCACAGTCTGGACATAGACTTCCATCTTTAACGCCTGAACAAGATAAAGCTTTAGCAATCACACCAACAGAAGAGTTATTAGCACTTCCTTTTTTACAATCAGATGCAATTGATAGTTCTTTATACGCTTATCAATTATCAAAAAGAGGAAATTCACTGCGAGTAAAAGCGGAAGCAGTACGCTGGGGAAAACGCGGTGCCCGAATCAATACAATTAGCCCGGGAATTATTATAACGCCTCTGGCAAATGATGAATTGAACGGGCCAAGAGGTGAAGGATATCGCAGAATGCTGAAAATCTCACCAGCCGGAAGAGCAGGAACTCCTGATGAGGTAGGAGTTTTAGGAGCTTTATTAATGGGAAGAGACGGCGCATTTATCACTGGAAGCGACTTCCTGATGGATGGTGGTGTTACATCTGCCTATTGGTATGGTGATTTAGCTCCAAAATTAGAATAGAATAATTAGAATGTGAATCTCATCAATAAAAACGAAATGAAAAAGTCAGTGGTATTTTTGTTCCTGATAACGACAGTAGTCTGTATGTTTTCAGACTGCAGTAAAGCACAGGAAAATCTTCAAAGTAAGGAGGAATCAATATTAGATAAAAAGATATTGATCGTGTATTTGTCACGAACTAAAAACACTAAAGCTGTTGCAGAAATCATTCATAAAAATGTTGGCGGATTATTAGTTGAGCTTGAATTGCAGAATCCTTATCCTGAGGATTATAAAACAACAGTAAGTCAGGTTGCGAATGAAAATGAATCAGGTTTTCTGCCTCCACTTAAAACAAAAATCGACAATATTGAAAAATTTGATGTAGTTTTTGTGGGTTTCCCAACTTGGGGAATGCAGCTGCCTCCGCCAATGAAAAGTTTTTTGAAGCAGTATAACTTAGAAGGAAAAACAATAATTCCATTTAATACTAATGCGGGTTATGGAATTGGAAGCAGTTTTCAAACCGTAAAAGAACTCAGTCCGAAAAGTAAAGTTTTAGAAGGTTTTTCTACTAAAGGCGGAATAGAAAGAGACGGTGTATTATTTGTAATGGAAGGCGAAAAAGAAAAACAGGTACAAATTGAAGTTCAAAAATGGCTGAAGAAAATAGGTTTTACGGTACTGAAGTGATCTCCAAGTAAAAACAAATAATAAACTATTAGAATGGAAAATACTTTTAGGATAACGCATGCTTTGTGTGATTCCTTTTTTAACTTATCTTCGCTCTTTATACATTTGCGGGTATATTTTACTCGCTTAAAAAACTAATTTGTGAAAAATAAACCCGAAGACGCACAAGATAATCAGCTAAAACGTGGGCTGACCAATCGCCACATTCAGTTAATTGCCTTAGGAGGATCAATAGGAACAGGACTTTTCCTTGGTATTGGTCCAGCAGCAGTATTAGCAGGACCATCTGTTATTTTAGGATATGCTATTGCCGGAATTATCGCTTTTTTTATCATGAGACAACTTGGCGAAATGGTTGTCGAAGAACCTGTTTCAGGAAGCTTTAGTCACTTTGCCTATAAATATTGTGGTTCTTTTGCTGGTTTTGCATCGGGTTGGAATTATTGGATTTTATATATCTTAGTGAGTATGGCTGAACTTACAGCCATTGGTGTTTATGTGCAGTTTTGGTGGCCCGAAATTCCGCTTTGGGCATCCAGTTTGTTTTTCTTTTTGGTTATTAATGCTCTGAATTTTGCTTCTGTAAAAGTTTACGGAGAAACTGAATTTTGGTTTTCGATCATAAAAGTTGTCGCAATTATTGCCATGATTCTTTTTGGAACTTATTTGCTAATAAGTGGAACAGGAGGAGAGCACGCTACCATTCATAATTTATATAACGATGGAGGCTTTTTTCCAAAAGGTTTCTTTGAAAAAACTGCAAAGGGTGATTTTCAGGGTTTATTATCTGCAATGGCGCTTATTATGTTCTCTTTTGGAGGTTTAGAACTTATTGGAATTACCGCTGCTGAGGCCGAAAACCCAGAGAAAAACATTCCGAAAGCAACAAATCAGGTTATTTATAGAATCCTTATATTTTATGTTGGTGCATTGGTAATTTTATTTGCTTTATCACCTTGGAGACAAATTACGACAGACAGCAGCCCGTTTGTAATGGTTTTTCAAAATCTAAACGGAATGGAATTTGAGCTGTTTGGCACCAAAATATTTTTTACAAAGCTTATTGCTAATGTGCTTAATTTAATTGTATTAACTGCAGCTTTATCTGTGTATAATAGTAGCGTATATAGTAATTCGCGTATGTTATATGGTTTAGCAGATCAGGGAAGTGCGCCTAAGTTTTTAAAGAAATTAAACAAACATTCAGTGCCAATTAATGCTATTTTAATTTCTTCATGTTTTGCAGCAATCTGTATTTTAATAAATAAAGTAATGCCCGAAGAAGCTTTTAGTATTTTAATGTCTTTAGTTGTGTCTTGCTTAGTTATTAACTGGGTTATGATTTCGTATACGCATCTAAGATTTAGACTTTCGAAAGACAAGGAAAGCACAAAAACTAAGTTTCCTTCGTTATTTTATCCGGTAAGTAATTATATCTGTTTTGTGTTTTTATTTGGTATTTTATCCATCATGTGGATCACAAATATGAAGTTATCCGTAGAATTAATTCCTATTTGGTTAGGTATTCTTTTTATATGTTTTAAAGTTTTGAAGGCTAAGAAATAGGTAGATTTTCTATATTATTTAAAAGGCATTGATTATCAATCTGTAGTTGATTTTCAATGCCTTTTTTTGATGTTATGTTTTACGTTTCTTGATGATTAATTACCCATTTCAATAGATACTTTCATATACCTGTAATATTTATAGAATGAAGTAAAATCACGTATTTTCCCTCTTGATCAGGTATTTGATTTTTAATAGTTTTGAGATAAATAATCTTTAAAATTTGAATGGGAAATTATGAATGAAAAAAAATTACTTGAAGAATTAATTAATTATGTTGTGAAATCAACACAACATGTTATTATGATTGACCCTGAAACGCTAATGCCTTCAAGCGGAGGTAGTGGCTTACTACTATTGTATAAAGAAAGACTTTTTTTTGTTTCTGTCCAGCATGTCACTGATAAAGCAGGAAAACAGGCAGCTCTTGATACTGGTATTGGAGATGAAAATGGCACAAATCTATATAGTTTACCTGCATTAAATTTTATTGACCAATTCAGTGTAGAGGGACTTGATATTGGGCAGCCTGTATTGAAAAAATTGAAATCTTTAGATATTTGTTACACCGAAATCAAGGATTCTATTGAAATTAAGCAAACGTTGAAGAAATTTGGAGATACAGTTGTAACAGCTGACTCAAAAAGAATTATTTACACAAATTTAGATTACGAACCAACATATGAAGAAGGATATTCTTTCCACGGAAGAATTAAGGGAGAATTAGAAGATAACACCCTGAACCAGATTGATAAACTGGTATTAGGAATGAAATATGATGGTAAAATTGGACCATTTGAAAGATTTATACTAGAAGAAGAGATTGTAAATGAACTTGATTATCAAGGAACAAGCGGCGCACCGATATTTTCTGAAACAGGCGAACCTGTTGCATTGGTTGCTCATGGCTACATTGGAGAAAAATATTTGTATGGATTTTCTATGAGGGAACTTAGAAAGTATCTTGACATATACATACTTTTAAACCCAATTAATAATTCCACTGTAGAAGAAGGGGGAGTAGAATTAACCTATGAGGAACTTTCAGAATTTGACCGTGAAAATATAGACGCAGAATTAGGATCATTATTACATAATTTTGAAGATGATTTTGGAGTTAATACTCATATCAAAAATATTATTAGTAATAAATATATTTCATATCCTGTGTTATATGGAACTAATAGAAAATATGAAATTAAAAGTAAAAAAATAGAATATAACAATAAAAGAGATACCAGTTTGCATACGGGAATTTGTGAAATAAGCATACCTCTTTCTCATCGAGTTGGTGAATTAGAGCGTCCTAGCTGGTTTACAAGTCTGTTTTTTAATGATAGTCCTGAAAAGTATTTCACTATTCTTAAGAATGAATTACTGGACAAGGCAGCTTTTACTAAGATTCTCGCAGAAAAAATAGGTAAATCTGACCAAAATGATATTTTATTATTCGTACATGGATTTAATGTTGATTTTAAAGAAGCAATGTACCGCGCAGCACAACTGGGTTATGATCTAAATTTTAAAGGAGGAGTAACTGCCTTTTCATGGCCTTCAGAGGGTACTGTTGGTGGTTATGTTGCAGATACTGATACTGCTAAACTATCTTCAAGTTATTTACGTGATTTTATCAAAATACTATTAGAAACTAAAGATTTAAGAAAAATACATATTATAGCTCACAGTATGGGTAATGTAGTATTAACTAATGCTTTGGTTGAATTGAAAAATGAAAACTTATTTCCTAATACTCTAATAAATCAAATTATACTTGCAGCACCAGATATTGACAAAGACATTTTTATAAATCAATTAATGCCTGCGATAAATAGAAATTTTGGTTTAACCCTTTATGCTTCGGATAAAGATAAAGCACTGATAGCTTCAAAAATGATAAGAAGTGATTATCCAAGACTTGGAGAAGGAGGAAATAACATTGTAATTATTGATGGTCTTGATTCAGTAGATGCTTCAAGGGTAGATACAAGTTTATTAGGACATGGCTATTTTGCAGATACACAAACATTATTAAACGATATTCATATGACGCTTTTAGGTATACCACCGGCAAGCAGAATACTTGATTCAAAAAGTAAAGTAGTTGGCGGAAAGACAAAAGCGTATTGGGTTTTTAGAAATTCTTAATATGAATTATTCTCAATTCCCAGAAATGGTTAACTGAAAAACTGCGCAAATTTAAATTAATAGCAGCGAAAATCCGTCTAATCCGTGTCATCTACGTCCTTTATTAGACATTAGTCCACTTAGCGGACAGTCATATAAATTTTTATTTTTTTTACGATTAAATTTTCTTTTGGGAGTTTTTTTTGCGTTTATTTGTTCATGGTATACCAAGATTTAAATGATTTTATGACTGTCCGTTACTTGTACCAATTTTGAGAATGGTACACGGATTTAAACCGATAAAAAACGGATTTTTATATTAATAGCAGCGAAAATTCGTCTAATCCGTGTCATTTGCGTCCTTTATTGGGCATTAGTACGCTTAGCGGACAGTTATAATAGATTATCTTACCAATATGTGGTGAGATAGGCTATTTTGTTTTTCACAACGAATAAATTCCCATTATTAACCATATTAAAGACCCCAGATGTTAAAAAAAGTATTAGCAGCAATATCGTTATTTTTATTAGTCAGTTATCAGCATTTTGGAGATAGTAATAAATGGATAGTAAAGATGCAGCCAGAGACAAATGACTCATTAAATCTTAGTTTTACATATGTAACAACTCATCTAATTTCTTTAGACAGAGTGCCTATTTTTAAAGAAAATGTAATAAAAAATTATATTGGCATTCCTGCTCATGATTCTATAGCATACTATGGTAATTTCGAGACGACCTTGCAATTTTATTATGATTTATATAAGATCAAACAATATGACAAATCCGAATTTCTGGAATTAATTAAAAAAACTCATATGGATACATTGAGGTTTTCAAAAAGACCTTTAAAACAAGGTTTTATTTCTATTGTTGGATTTTATAAAAACAAGCAATTCATAATTGCAGATTTCAACAGAAACCAAAACTTTGATGACGATTTTAAATATGAATTTGATGTTAATTTTAGAAAAAAATCGATAAGAGAAAATTTAGATATAATCAATAAATTACAACACAGTGACTATTCATATGAAACTTATTCTAATGGCAAAATTCAAAAATATAGCCGAAAAATCACTTTATTCCCTAGTGCAAGCCCTTTTGATCGCAGAACAGCTGTAAGTCATAAAGAGGCAGAATACCTTGCATTTTTTAGATTTAAGGATTATTGGAAAGGAGAACAATTAATAAATAATTCTCCTTATGACTTTTCTTATCAGGCTCTTGACAATACATTTGGGGCTATATATATTAAACCAAAAGGAATTTCATTCAGGAAAGATGAAGTTTTTAATCAGCAATTCTTACATTACACAGAAGATACAATTGCTATTGATGATGGATATTATAAAATTGATAGCATTAATAGAGAAATATCAAAGTTATATTTAAGAAAAATAGGTAACAATGCTCATAAATATGGTCAGGAAGTTGGAAGCTATTTTGAAAACGTCACTATCGAGGATCTGGACAACGGACGATTTACAACTGATAGTATAATTAAAATGAAAAAGTACACTTTAATTGATTTTTGGGGAACGTGGTGTGAACCTTGCTTAGATATGACACCAAAGCTAGTTATGATGCAAAATAAATTTCCACTAAAATTAAGTATCATCAGTATTGCAAATGATCAGAAAAAAAATGCAGTAAAACAATATGTAAAGAAAAGTAAAATGAATTGGACACATGGCTTTGCTGATATGAGTAAAAACCCTAAAATTTATTCTAATCTTGCAGTACAAGTATTCCCAACTTTTATTTTATTGGATTCTGATGGCAAAATATTATTACGTGGTGGACGGGAAGTATTTAACAAAATAGAAAATTTAATAAAATAAGTTTATGAGTTTTAATCTGAACTGCATTTTTCAATACATTAGAAAAGAGGATATTATATTCGATAAGGAGGAGTTTACATTCCAAATGAAATCTCATCCTGACTATCCCTCAATACTTTCTATTTCAGACATTCTAACATTTTCAATATTCAAAATGCGGTAATACGCGTTGAATTTTCAGACGTTGATTTATTACCCAGCTCTCCAAAGTGTTCAACTGAAAAGCTGCGCAAATGTCTCTGACTTTGCGCATTTTTTCTGCATCTATGAATTATTAAAGTTTATAAAAGTCTCCTGACTTTTTACACTTATTTCTTGATATTGTTTTGATTCTTTCTTCTCTAGAAATTACATCTAAGAAATTTAGTTTTAAAGTCTGAGACTTTATCATTTGTACGGTTTAAATTAGATATTTGCAAATTGGCGCAAAGTCAGAGACATTTGCGCAGCACTTATGAGATACACTTTGTGGATTAGGGAAAAAAATATTAATTGAGGCTTTAAATTTGAACTTACTACCAATTAAACCTTCGAAAATAATATAGGAAGAAGTTCAATGTTATTATACTTCTTGGACTATGTCTAATAAATTTGTTTGCTTTTCCCTTAATATATAATTTTTTGCATTATGGTTTTCCATAATAAGATTGCAATTGCCTTGAATATATTTGATTCTTAAAATGTAAAAATATGAAAACAGAACCAGAAGCAAATATTAGAGAGAATATGCCTTTTATGCATCCCGAAATTTTAATAACTGTAGGGAAAAGTACCGATCCAAATAAAGAAACCACTTTGGATGCTACAAAATTTGAAAAAGCAAAAAACAAAGGGAGAGAATCTGCAAATGATATTTTAAAACAACTTTTTAACAAAGTTGAATATGGTAAAATCGAAAGTCATTTTAATACGGAAAGTTTAAATTCTAAAAATTTTGATAGCATTAGGGAACAAATAGTTAATCTTTATTTCCAAAGAGAAGTTATATCTAATGAAGCTAACAAATTTTCTCAAAATTACGAGAGGATTCAAGCTCAACATTTCAAGACTACCAATTCTTTTTTTAAATTTCTTTTAAAAAAGAAAATCCAAAAATTGACAGAGCAATTAGCAGATAGTAAAAATGATCTAGAGTCAGTAAAAAATGTCGAAGAAGAATCTTATTTAAGTATAAAGTGTATTTATGAAACCAATGAGTTTAAACAAAAATATTCTGATCTTATCAGTTCATTTACAACCTTAAAAAACTCTGATGTAATTTGGGACATGACTTATTCTGAGGCAAATACTGAGACCAAAGCAGCGGCACAAACGTTCATGAGAAGAAATAAAGTGAATTTCTCATTTAAGTCAATTCCAGCAATACAAACAACTGAAAAGAATTTTCATTTCGAAAATTTTAATGGAGGAGATTTTTATTTTTATCCTAGTTTTATAATTTATTTCAAAAGCGAAGAAGATATAGCGATTCTTGATTACAATGATCTCCAACTGAATTATTCTGAAGCTCGATTTCTAGAAGAAGCTAAAGATATAGCATCTGATACTGAAATTGTTGGAGAGACTTGGTATAGAGTAAATAAAGATGGTTCACCAGACAAAAGATTTGTAGGTAATTATAAAATTCCAATTGTATTATATGGTTCAATTCATATTAAAACAGAATCAGGAATTAATGAATTATATTATACAAGTGATTTCAAAAAAGCTAAACATTTTTGCGAACAATATAACTCATACCAATCTTTATTATAAGAAAGAGTTTGTAATTGAAAAGATACCACAAAACAAAAAAAGAGACTATTCGAAGTCTCTTTTTTTTGAATAATATATCTTTATAAAATAATAATTATTTGTCCTTAATTAACTTCTCAAACCTCGCCATCATTTCATCTTTCTCTTTCAACATACACTCGTACATTGCAATTTTTCAATTAGATAAATATTAATTGTTTCGTTAATGGAATAATTTTTTGTTTTTTTACTTCTGTATAATAGTTGAATACAAAGCCTTTTCCTCTAAACAAAAATCGATGATAAAAAAGTTTTTTATAACCATTAGTTTCGGATTGTTATTGAGCTGTCAAAATAGTAGTATTCCGGCATTGGCAGATCCCGCACTAAAAGTAGAATACGGATCTGGCGGATGCAATTTTGTTGAAAATCCAGCCTACATCGTCAACAAAGATTATGTGGTTTATCAGGACTTTTGTACACATATGGTTATTTATCCTGATTTAGCTTCTTTTTCGATTAGAAAAAACGAAGAATCTGCTTTTGCATTTGATAAAAACGGAATGTATGTAAAAGGAGAATTTATTAAAACAGATACTTCAGGATTTACCGTTTTAGGAACGAATAAAGAAATGGATTTCCTTTGGAAAACAAAATATAAAGTATTCAAAAATTCAACAGAATTAAAAGACATTGATGTTGCGACTTTTCAGGCTAATCCGAGTAAAAATTTAAGTCGGGAGGATCAGGTTTTATATTTTAAAGACAAAAATTCTATTTATTACTTCGATAAAAAGATTGAAGGTTCAGATGGCGCATCGGCAAATACGAATCCGAATGATTTTTGCCACGATAAAAATCATATGTATTCTAAAGGTGAAATTGCTTCTTTCGGCAAAGAACCGTATCAATATGTGAATTATGATTTCTTTAAAACAAAAAATTTCGTTTTTGATAGGGAACATTTGGTTGACAATATGAAGCCTGATTCCTTACAAGCACTTTCAGGAAGTTATACCAGATATAAGAACGACGTATATTATCAGGGAAGGAAAACACCAATGCAGCTTGACAAACATAGCCGAATTAAAGTCTGGAGTGTTAATAATCAAGATCGTTACATTACTGATGGAAAAAGTCTTTTTAGGGATGGTGAAGAAATTCATAAAAAAGTGAATCTGGCATCTTTCGGATTCTTTTTTAATTCTGCTTGTTTTTATGATAAAAACGGAATTTATGAAATAGGATATGATCAGGAATCGAAAAAAGATATCATTGAAAAACTGCCTTTTAAATACACCGAAAAAGTAAGCAGTGCGAATACTTCATACAACTATTTTTCAAAGATTGTATTTTATAAAAATCAGGCTTATGCAACTCGCACAAAATCTTTCTACGAAAATTTAAGTCAAAAGCAGCTTGCATTAGCAAAAGCGCAAAAGAAAGATATTGATGACTTTGACGGTTCGAATAAGGTTATTATAGATTTTAGTTTTTCTAAAATGAATGATCGTATTTATTTTAATGATAAAAAAACCGGATTTGATGCGGAGACATTTGTGTTAATGGATCAAAAAGCGAAATATTATAAAGATAAAAATGTTGTTATTTATTATGAGGAAAGAGATAACGAAATAAAAATACTAAAAGATGTTGATGCAAAATCTGCAAGAACTTTAAATATATTTTTAATCGATAAAAACTACTTGTATTGCAGAAATGTAAAGATTATTAAAAGTACAAATCTAGAATTACTGGCTTGTTTTTCAGGATATAGAGGTGGTTTCTGCGGTAATGATTCAACACCGATTTCGGATTTTTATTTGTTTAAAAATTCAGAAGGTTTCTGGCTTGTCAAAATCTCTGATGATATTTCGTATCGTTTTTTAGGAAAAGTATTTGACCGCAAATGGGATCCGGCTTTTGAACCGATTGATCTTGCTAAAAAGTATGGAAACAAGAGAACAATTGTGCTTCAAAAACCTGTTATACTGGACAAAAAGAAACAGTATGAGGAAAATCGAGTTTTTTCAACTTCTGAAGTAGAGGTAAGACCTGCATTTCCGGGTGGTATTGAAAAGTTTCATGCTTTTTTAAAGAAAAATTACGTCATACCAAAACAATTACTTGATGATGAAGAATCTTCCAGAGGCGGCGTTTTTGCAAGTATAAGGATTGAAAAAAACGGCAGTATATCTGAGATAAAAATTATTCGTGATTTTGGTTATGGAACCGGAAAAGAATTAGAAAGAGTTTTAAAATTATCCCCAAACTGGATTCCGGCAATGATAGACGGAAAACCTGTAAGATGTTTGTATAGTATTCCGTATTATGTTCAGTAATCTCTCGCAAAGACGCAATCCCGAGGCTTGGGGCAATTTTATTAAGTTTTTTTTAGATAATTACTTTTCAAAAAACTGCGTAAAGACGTCACTTTTTTGAGTATTAAAATTATTGAATAGGCTCCAGCTTCAGCTGGAGAAACTCATTACGAAAATAATATGGCTTTAGCCAAATCACGCATTTTTGGCTAAAGCCATTCAGATTGATTTTATATAAACTCCAGCTAAAGCTGGAGCCTATTCAAAAAAAATGTGGTTAAGCTTATGCCTCTTTACGAGATTAATTTTATTCTCTAAAAGCTTAACTTAATGACATTGAGCTTCAGATGAAGCCAATTCAAAAAAACGGTTTAATTGTAAAACTCTTTAAGAGATTTTTGAAGTATTACTGTAGAATATGAACTACATCATTTTTCCTTCTTTTGCATATTCTTTTTTAATTCCCTGAAGTAGATGATTTAAGTTGATACTTTCGTTTTTATCTTCTAAAGTTCGCAGACAGGCATATTGAATAATATTGACAATATTTGCACCGGTAATATCGTATTTTTTCGAAAGTTCATTAAGGTTTACATCTTCTGCAATCTTGATTCCTTTAGGCAGATTATTTTGCCAAAGCTGTAAACGCTCGCTGTAAGAAGGAACTTCAAATTCAATTATAGATTGAAATCTTCGGGTAAAAGCGGTATCAATATTGGTTTTAAAATTAGAAGCCAAAATCACTAATCCCGGATGATTTTCGATGCGCTGCAGTAAATACGAAACTTCCTGATTGGCATATTTGTCGTGTGCATCCCGAACATTTGTTCTTTTTCCGAAAACGGCATCAGCTTCATCAAAAAACAGAATCCAGTCTTTATCTGCGGCTTTGTCAAAAAGAGAAGAAAGATTTTTTTCGGTCTCGCCGATGTATTTCGAAATCACCATTGATAAATCAATTCGGTAAACATCTCGTTGAGTATATTTTCCTAAAAGCGAAGCCGTAAGTGTTTTTCCGGTTCCTGGTGTTCCGTAAAACATGACTCTGAAACCGGGTTTTATTTTGGCTTTCATATCCCATTCATGCAACAGAATTTCGTTGAATTTAAGCCAGGTTTCTATTTCTTTTATCTGATTTAAAGTAGAAGTATTCAAAACCAAATCGTCCCAATCTAATTGTGTTTCTATTAATTGCGCAGGGAAAATACTGCTCAATTGAGGTTTCAGGATTTTTCCGGTTATGAATTTTTCAATGTATTCATCTTCCAAAATTAATAAACCACTTAGTTTAGGTTCGCCATTCGGAACTGATTCTATTTTTACAATGCCTTTTTGATAAAGATAAGATTGATTGTGTAGGTAATTATAGAATGAAATTCGGTTTTCCAAGTCATTTCCGGCAACTAAAAACTGAGCCGTTTCACCTGTTGGTAAAATTCCGCGATGATTTTTTGTTTTGATTCCGCCAAATTCGGGCAGTTCGCCGCCATTCGGTAGATATTCGGCGATAATCGAACTCAAAAAATCGGGCTTCATATGCGGAACCAGAGATAATCCTAAGATAAGAATATCAATTTCGGACAGATTATTTTCGATGATAAATTCATCAATAAAACCATTTGAATCAAGTTGATTTAAAACAGGTTTTTCCGTTTGATTCTCAACCTGAAAAAGAGCATCAAGCTGAAATAAGAATTGGTTTTTTAGGTATGTGAATATATTTTCCATGTTTGTCTTTTGATTTTCATAAAGTAAACTTTGATCTCACTCTGAATCGAGCGTTTTTTGAAGCTTCTATTTTAGAATAGCATTCATTAGAGCATTTAGGTTTTTCTAAACAACTGATTACAATAAAAATCTATAACTTCTCTTTTTTTAAAATCATTTTGAAAGACTGCCTTTTGCCAACCGTAAAAAAAATAATTTTTAATTCCCAAAGACAAGTATTCATAGATTCCTATAGCAATAGGAGTGATTGTTCCGGTTTCACTAAAATCAATTAAAAATAATTGGTCTGAATCTATACCATCCGTTTTCATTTTATAACAAACAGCAAGTTCACCATCCAGGTAATCAAAAGGAATATAAGTATGTAAATTATCTTTGTCATTAGTATTCAGAATTTTATTTGGATCAAGATAGTCCTGTATTGATTTTTGATTGTAAATTTCATTTAGAAAAGAGATTGCAACAACATTCATTTCCCCGAAAACCAAATCTATTTCTTTATCTAAATAATTGATTGGATTATTTTCATCTGATAATTGCCATTTACATTTCATAATTTCTATTCTGGAGTAGAAATCTTTAATTGTTTCCGGTAAGTTCAATTCTAAATTATCAGAGGCAGAAAAGTCTCCATATTTTATATCCGATTTTATTATTCTAATTTGCGGTTTATTCAATTCATCTATAAATGCGAGGAATTCCTTTATTATTTGCTCCTTCATGATTTTTGATTTTAATAGTGCATGAAAATATAATTGGCAGCTAATACTCTTAAACGAGCTCCATATGTTGCCGCAAAAGCAACTCTCATACCATTTGTTGTATAATAATTATCCATATGAGTTATCAAACCCTCTATTGAATCTCCAAATGATTGTGAAGGAATTTCTCTTCTTGCTGCAACAATATTTTGATATACGCTTCCAGGTATAGTTCCTCCGGTTAAAGTCACGGCATCAGAAGTTTCTTTTAGACTTCCAGCCGAAGATTCGTTAAACGATGCCATTGATATATTTGTTAATGCTGGTATATCCTGAGTAAAAGATCTTCCTCTTGCGCTTCCTCTTGTAAAACTGCCCGGACTTCCGGTTAATTCTCCATATTGTACATTAATTTGATGAGGGAAATTGCTTAAATAAGGTTTATGAGGTTGTGCCCCCAGATATGTAACCGTTGATTCATAAAAATACTGCTTAGTTGGATTTGCTTTAACTTCGTCTTTTGCAAAATTTTCAACTTCAGTTTTCATATTGTTATTTGTTTCCGTGGTACCGCAAACAAGGTTCCAGGATAATCCCGGTCCATGTAAATGATGATTTAATAAATGCGCTCTTACCCAAAAATTATTTCTGGCTGTAACATTATTTCCATTTGCAATTAAAATATCATCCCATCCTACAGGATCTTGTTGTGGAGTAGAACCTGCAGTATTTCCCGGAATTGTAGTTAGAGGCTCTGCAATAACAGATTTTGGTCTGCCGGCGTCTAAAGTATGAACTACTCTTGTTTGAATATTATTGGAACCTCCGGAACTGATTTCTGCAATAATTAAATCACCAATAATTTCAGTCATTTTCAGATCGATTAATCTCTGTAAATCTGTTGGTTGTCTGCTGCTGCTATTGTCTACAGCAGAATTATATTGAGCAACTAAAGCAAGAACTTCAGTTCGTTTTGCTGTAATTCTGTTTAAAGCCTCTAATTTTGGTTGGTTCGCGGTTACGTTAGCAGGCGTAGCTGTGTTTTCTTGTTGTATTTCTGCTCTTCTGTCAAGGACTAATTGTTCAATAGTTTTAGGGGTAGAAGCTACCATTAGAACACCATTTGTACTTCCGGTTTGAAAGTATAAGTTATGACTTTCGCCGTCTCTTGTGCTAAAAGGTTTTCTCAATCCTAGCCATCCTAAAATAGCATCTCTTACACTTGCACCCATTGCCATAGCCCTGTCTAACAATGCCATTCCTGTATCTACCGCTTTATTCACCAGCCAAGTCAATGCCTCATCAACCAGTTGACGAACAGAAATAATCATTTCGCCAACTCTTGCGCCAATTCCGGTTAAACCAACTTGATTTGCTAAGAATCCTATCACAACCGGCATAGCTTGTCCCATTGTTCTTTCGAGATAATTGGCCGCTGTCGAAACATTTCCTCGGGCAATATCGGCAACTCCGTTGACAAACGAATTGACAACTTCGAGCATTTCACGTAAGTATTTTATAAAACTTTGTATCGCATTAAAGAACGCCATAGCACCGTTTATGACCGCCATGATTCCGGTTGGGTCTAACATGCTTAAAAGTCTGGCCGTAATTCTGTTAACAATGCGTTCCATGACAAAGTTTTTCACGGCATCGAGAACGGTATTCCATAAATTACTAAGCTGTTCTTGTATTTTATCCCAAATAGCAGCCATACCACGTTCCTGAACATCTTTTATAAATGTCCAAATACCTTCGAGCGTATTAATCGCGCTGCGGATTCTGGCAACTCTTGCAGGACCAATTCTTGGATGTGCGGCAAGTTTTTCCCAAATTCTTTCCATAGAGATATTCAGCACTTCTAATACCCAGGCAATAACGCCGCGTAAAGAGAAATCAGTAAGTACTGGAATATTGGCATCTTTCAATTCGCTCATCAGCCAGCCGGTTACACCATTTATTAAATGGGTTACAATATTGTCGAAGAACTGTATGAATCCTTGTTTAAGCGCTCTCAGTATATTTTTCAAGAAGCCAATTGGGTCTTTTTTAATATCCTCAATAGCTTCTAATGCTCTTCTAATGATATTTCCGATGAGGTCAAATGGGAAATTCATGATTTCGAGAATGGCGATAATGACAATTCGAACAATTTCTGCCACAAAAGCAATTAGTCGGCCTATAGGTTCTCCAAATTTTTCGATAATTCTGATGAAAGCATCTATCGGATGAATAAGATCATTGATAGTCATAGAATCCCAAATGTCAGTAAAGAGTTGAATTATCGATTGAGGCGTCATGTTAAGCGTCGCTACTGCGGCTTCAATTTCGCCTGCAATTCTGGCTATTGCACCAGACTCAACCATTTGCGCATATTGTTGTTCTCCGCCCTCCATAAGGCTCATAAAACCTCGTATAAGATTTGGAATTGTGCGCGGTACAGCTTCTTGTGTAAAAGGATCTTTTCCGATAATTACTTTCACAAGCGAATAACCTCTTACAGTGGCGGCTTGAGAAGACAGCCATCCTAATAGTGACTCTTTAACAAGTTCTAATACTTTTAATGCTACACCTGAAGCAAAATCCCAAACTCTTTGCAGGAATCCTCCAGCCTGAGTGGCAAGTGCAGAGAGACTATCGCCAATGTTTGCCAAATTTGCAGGCTGAATAGCATCCCAGGCTGCGGTTATGAGTCCGCGAAGTTCACCTAATAACGAATTGAAAGTTCCAACCTGAGTGTCAAGCCAATCAGCAGTTTTTTGCAGCGTGCCTTTTTCACGCATTTGTTCAAGCTCTGTTTGCTTGTCTATAAGTAGTAAGAAATCTTCTAATATTTCGACCGTTGTTGCATTAACAGCTTCATCACGTAACGGATCGTATTTGATTATTTTTTTGATTAATGACCAGGCTTTGTTTTCAGCCAATATAGGTTCTGCTACACCAATCAAGGCTTCTTTTATCCAGGTAATAACCTGATCGACTGTTGCGCTTACAAAAGAAGTTATCCTGTTAACTACTTCATTAAATTTTTCAGTAACTAAATCAATAATACCGGTGTAAGGAAACGATAATTCGTCCCAAACATCTTCAACCAAATCTAAAATACTGTCGATAGTTAAACCCAGTTCTCCTAATTTTCCTTCTACCCAATCAAAAACCTGCTGTAAAATGCCATATTCCTGAAGCTTGTCGAATATGGCTGTCCCAAAAGGAACAAGTCCCATTAAGCCTTCAACGAGATTAATTGGAGTTCGTTCTACATCAATTTGACGTAATGGATCGTAACCAATAATAACGGTGAAAAGAGTGTAACCCGGAACGTGTCGCGCCTCATTTATGATCCAATCCGGAACTAAATCGAGGAACGAACCCTGAATCATTTCGGGAGCAGGGGAGATTGGTTCCGCTTTTTTTCTAATAGCTGCTCCTTGCTGTACGGTATGTGTTAATTCGTGGGCGAGTAAATGTTTACCGTCTTTCGAATTTGGATTGTATTTTCCTTCGTTAAAATAAATATTGTTTCCGGTTGCAAAAGCCTGAGCTCCCAATTGCTTATTCATTTGAACAGCATTGGAATCATTGTGTATACGAACATTGCTGAAATCGGCTCCAATACCGGATTCCATTTCGGATTTTACTTTTCCGGATAGCGGAGAACCGCCGCCTTTACTGCTGTTTAGATTCGATTCTAAATTAGAATTATCACTAGGATTGGCATCTCCGGAAGGACTTTTTTGTATTTGTTTATCCTCATCTTTGCCTTGTTTATCTTCTTCTTTTTTCTGTTGTACATTTTCTTCTTTTCCTTTATTTTTATTTTGGATTAAAGGTTTAAGTGAAAGTGTATTTGTTGCCGCAGTTTCTGTTTTTTTGACTTCTGCCTTATTCTGAATTGTCTCCTCTTTTTTCTGAACGTTATCTTCGAGTTTATGCTGAATTAACGTTTTTGAAGAAAAAGCCGGATTGATTTCTCGTTTTTCTCTTACTCTGGAATCGAGTTTATTTTGGATTAATTCCTCTTTTAGCTGTACAACAGGCGTTATGGTTTCGGCGACAGTTTTTCGCTGAATTTCTTTGTTTTGCTGTTCTTGTTTTTGAACATTACCCGCCAATCTTTTTTGCACGACTGGCGATGGCGAAAAGAAAGTGTCTGCTTTTGCTGTTTGTTTATTAGCAACTACTTGGTCTGCAACTCTATCGGCTTCAGCCTCAAATTTATCATTAGATTTTCCTATATTCAATTTTGCCTGTACCCCAAAAAAAGATTCCTTCCCCTTGTCATGATGTGACGCGGAGTGCGAAGGATTCGTGTTTGTTTTTTTGGTTAAGACTGGCATATTTTATTGACTTACACTGTAATTTGATTTTAAAGTCGAACTTGATCTTGAATATATTCTAATGAAATATTTATCTCCAGGAGTAACACTTGCAATCTTAAATTCTAAAGTCGAAGGGATATTACCCGGTGATAGTCTTTTTGAACCTATATTAGTGTCATCTATGAGACCGCATTTTATAACCTGAGCACTGAAATCTTCTTTGATCCAGGAACCAACAGGGTTCACATAATCTACATCAATAACTATTTTTAAAGCATCACTTTTAGAAGGAACAAAAGTTTCAGTATAACAGGTGTTTTCAAATTCCGAACAGGAACCGGATAAATTTAAGGTTGTAGTTGTACCACAATCCGAATCGGATAGTTTTTGAACATTATTTGATGTCTTGCTGCCCGTTTGCTGTATGGTATGCGTGAGTTCATGTGCAAGTAAATGTTTTCCTTCTTTGGATTCCGGATTGTATTTTCCTTTATTAAAATAAACATCGTTGCCATGCGTAAAAGCCTGTGCACCCAATTCTTCACTCATTTTAACGGCTTTGCTGTCTGTGTGGATGTTTACATTGCTAAAATCGGCTCCAAAACCCGATTCCATTTCTTGCTTTGTGTTTTTGTCCATTCCATTTCCACCGCCTTTTGAGCTGTTGAGGTCACTTTCGACGCCTTCATTTACAGCGTTTGACTCGTTTAATTTTGCCTGAACTGGTTTTTTTTCTTCCTTTTTTTCTTCTTTCTTTTGAGCTTTTTTGTCTTCGCCCTCACAATCAGCACATTTTTTTTGGACTTTCTTGTCGTCGTCTTTTTCGCCTTTTTTCTGAACTTTTTTATCTTCTTCCTTATCGGATTTCTTTTGGACTTTCTTGTCGTCCTCTTTTTCGCCCTTTTTCTGAACTTTTTTGTCTTCTTCCTTATCGGATTTTTTTTGGACTTTCTTGTCGTCTTCTTTTTCTCCTTTTTTCTGTACTTTTTTATCTTCTTCCTTATCGGATTTTTTTTGGACTTTCTTGTCGTCCTCTTTTTCGCCTTTTTTCTGTACTTTTTTATCTTCTTCCTTATCGGATTTCTTTTGGACTTTTTTATCGTCTTCTTTTTCCTTGCCCTTTTTTTGCAGCGGTTTTTCTTGCGCTAAATCTTGTTTCTGAACTGTTGAAATGGTTTCTGAAATAGGTTTTTGCTGTACAGCTTCTTCGCTTCTTGATTGCAGGAGTCCTCCGGTTTTACGTTTGTTAACTACTTTATCAGCAACATTATCGGCTTCGGTTTCAAACCTGTCTCCGGGAGTTCCTGTAGTTAGTTTCTTTTGAACTTTGGGTCCAAAAAAAGTAGAAGTAGAGGGGGAAGCTGTTTTTTTTTGTTCAAATTCTCTCATGATTTATTATTTTACCATCTTGAATTAATAATTTGTTTCACTAAACAAACTGCAGATTATTCGCCACAACACCTTCTTTCTCTAATGCGTTTTTTATTTGCATATACCAATACGGAAATATTTTAGAGAGCCGAAGTTCAATCTCATCAACAACATATTTTTCATATTTTTTCATTCCAAAAAAATGAGAATACCCAATATTATCGGCATATTTTCCTTGTTCTGTTATATTTTCTCCTTTCAATAATAGTGTAGGATTATTGTTTTTATAATTCAATAGCGATGCAAGTGTATATTGTTCGATTAAAATACAAGTCTCATAACCTTCTTGTTTCAATACAGAAAAGTTGTTTTGGTTTTCAACATATATTTTCTCCAAATCATAATAGCTTTTTATAAATTCATCGCGAAGTTTGAGATCGTTAAAACCAAATATTCCGCAATTATAAGAATAGCCCAAATTGTTATGCCAATAAGGCAAGTTATTGGTGTATTTATTGAAAAACTCTACCTGTTTCTTGTAATGAATTTCATAAGTATCTTCCTTGCGTTCTACTATTACATCATCAAAACTAAAATCTATTTTTTTCTTAATAAATATGTCGGTGTCTACGTGAACAAATGGTTTTGTTTGTAGTTCCATAGCATTAATTTTTGATTTCATCCAAAGTTCAATTCTGTTGTCATTATGCACTTTGGTAACCGCACAAGGAAGCATATATAAAAACTTAAAACCAACTTCGTCTACATAAAGCTCAATTTCATCATACCACAAATGACTATATAATATACTTAGCGCAGTCATGTAGATAGTTTCCTTTAGTTTGTCTCCCATATTCCATCTGTTATTTGTTATAGGACGCACATCAAGGCTATAAATCATCTTGTGTCTTTGGTTCATATATAGCTATTTATAGTTTTTAAACGATACCTTCTTTCGCCAAGGCATTTTTCACTTCTTTGTACCAATACGGAAACAGTTTAGAAAGCCTGTGTTCTATTTCCTGAACAATTTCAATTCTGTATTTTTTTTGACCGGCAATGTGTGTGTAACCAATTTTATCTGCAAGCTGACTGTTTTCGTACAAGTTTTTTTTCCACAGCAATAATGTTGGTTTAACATTATTGTGATGTAATAATGCCGCAAGATTATATTGCTCTAAAACAATACAAGGTTCTACTTTTGTTATTCCCGGATTATTATTTTTTATAAAAATTTCCTCTAAAGCATAAAAAGCTTTTAAAAACTGATCCCGAAGTTCAAGGTCTCTAAAACCTAAAACTCCGCAGTTAAAAGCATATCCTAAATCTGGTTTCCAATAGTCTAAATTCTGAGTAAACTGATTAAAAAAATCTAAACGATATTGGTACATACTGTATAATTCGTAATCGTTTTGTTCGACAATTACTTTCTCAAAATCAAAATTTATTTTTTTCTTTATAAAGGCGTCATTATCAAGATGTATAAAAGGTTTAGTTTGTTTTTCGATTACATCAATTTTCGATTTCATCCAAATAACAGTGTCTTTATTACTGCTAATTTTACTAACTCTGCACGGAAGCATATACAGAAACTTATAAGCCGTTTCATCAGCATAAAGTTCGATATCCTTATACCACAAATGGCTGTATAATATGCTCAATGCAGTCGAATAAATTGTTTCTTTAAATTTATTCCCTTCATTCCATCGATTGTTACTTATAGGAAATGCATCTAAGCTGTAAATTATTCTAGGCTCTTCCCTCATAATATATTTTTTTTAATAGTATGAATTAAGTTTTTTTCTTCCAGAAAAGTTACATTGTTGTACAAAGAAGCTTTTCGGCTGTGTTTGTACAATCGTTTCCATTCATAATCGCTGCCTTTTGCTTGTGAGGTGTTTAGATGTATTTCAGTATTATGATTTATTTTACTTTCTTCAAAAGAAGTATGCCAGACCATTTTACCCAACAAAGGCGATTGTATATGAGTTGCGTTAGAAAAATCCCTTGGAAAGCTGTCTATATTAATCGAAGTTTCTCCAACTCTGAATATGTTTACCAACGCTTCACCATTTTTTGTTTTATAGAATTTAGACGGATATCTTCTTGTTGCCAATTTGCTTATCATGGGCTGTAAATCCTGTTCGTTTTCAAAAATTATATCGATATCATTAATGGTAATGTCATAATATTCACGAAGATTGATATAGTCTGCAATTCCTCCGCAAAAGACCACTTTAGACATGTTTACATTGTTAAATAAAAACTCTAAAGCCATTTGCTGAAAGCCGCGAATATTTCTTTTATCGTATTCTAAAAAAGAGGTGTTTTCAACATTCATATCTATAATTTTTACCAGTTAACATATATGATTCGTTTTTTCCAAGCCAATTTTATAATGCTCAAATTCCAGCTTAATTTGTCTAATAAAACATCTTGCGTTTTTCGTTCTATAATTATTGTGGGACTTTCGTCTCCAATAACGCTCAGTTTTCCCGGGCGTTGTAAAAACTCATTTTGAAGCAATTCTGCCGATGATTTTTTCATTATATCCCAATTGCTCAATACCGCCTGAAGCATTTCTGCCGCTTCTTTTTTCATTTCTTCAGATAGTACAATGTTTCGTTCAATAGGTTCGTCTATTGGAATATTGCATAAGAATTTTTCGAAAGTCATAGCGTTCTCATAATCCTGTTCTTTTCCGGTAGCGACATAATGCAAAAGGTGCGTGGCAACTTCGGGATCATTTATCGTATTGTCTTTATCGAGTAATTTGCAATTAACAAACAGCGATTTCAAAAAGGGATGAATCAGCATTAAGCCCGCATTTTCAACATATAAACCGCTAATATCTGCTTCTAATATGTTTTCTTTTTTGTCAAGCGAAAGCTCTTTTTTATCGATTACTTTTTCGTCATTATCTGAAGTTTTTTCTTTTGAGTCATTCGATAATGATTCGATATTTTTCTCATCGTTATGAGCAGTTTCTTCTTTGTTTTTTAGCGAAATCAAATCAGGATCGGGCGTTATAGTTTCCTTATTTTTCTGAATTTTTTCTGTTTCTATTTCCGATTCTATTTCAGTTTTATTTTTTATCTCTGTTTCCGGTTTTATTGGTTCTTGTTTTTTTGAGGAAGTTTCTATTCCAGTTTCAATTCCGGTTTCTGTTCCAGTTTGTATTTCGTTTTTTCTTTCCGTCTCTTTTTCTTTTAAAATAACGTTGTCTAGTTTTTTTTCGATAATCGAAATAATAGCATCAAGATTAGCCAGTAATTCCAGTTCGTTTTGTTTCTCAATCTGATTTTCAATTTCCTTTAGACAAAGTTCTTCGTGTGCCAAAAAGTTATTCTTTTTATGAAATTCAAATACATTACAAACCAATCTGAAAAGCTTTTGTTTTAAAATTGCATTGCTTGTTTCCAAAAGGCTTAAAACAACGATTTCCCACATTAAAAACCTTTGATTCGGAATCAATTGATTTTTTGAAATACTGGTTTCAATGTGTTTTTTTATCGCTTCAATTCTGATTATTTTGGCATTATTTTCAGCGCTATTTTTTTTAAGTAATATTCCTTTTTTAATAATGATTACAATTTGTTCATCACTAAATTGTTTGATAAACCTTGTTCTTGCAATCGATTTTCGTACTGTATTTTTCCACTTAAAAGCAAAGCTTTCATCATTTAGTATTTCGCCAAATGCAGTATCATCAACTATTTTAAAATTAGGTTCTAAAGTTGTCCACCAAGCATTTGTGCCTGTTTCCAGGAAATAAAAAAAGCTTTCGATTTCTTTTTCTTGTGGTTTGATGACTTTATAACCTTCTATATTATTTGAATCTTCTTTTTCAAAAACTTCTTCAACTTGTTTTGTAATTTTGTTTAGGATTTGCCCTTTAAAATCTTCAAAATCCAAATTTTGATCGATAGCAATATCAATGTTTAGTTTGTCTAATTGTATACTATGCGAAGGATTTTTAGAATCCAATTCATTAAAGTAATTTTCTAAAACCTTGAATATTTCCTGCTGTAAAAACGCATCAATATTGTCCTTGAGATAATATCCTTTTTCTTTAGAATTGGTATTTATCTCAAGGAAAACTTTATTGATGATATGTTTATTTGAATTTAGCACCAGTTGTAAGTTCGTTTATTTGTAAATTTAAATTAGTCAGTATAAAATCGACTTTTGGGAATACTTTTATCATGCTCAACAAGAAATCTTTCAATGATCCGTCTTTATCTGTATTGAATTTTATTTCGTTGAAACTTTTAAATAAATTATTAAAGAGCACTCCTGTCGGGAAAATTTGTTTTTCTGCTGCTTTCAGCGTTTCCGGATCCTGACATCTCAAAATAGTGTAATACAAGGAAGTGTTTAATTCGATAAGTTTTTCTACCGCAGCAATCTGATTTAAATTTTGAAGTCTAATGGCAGCGGCAACAACTGTAGCTATAGAATTGAAATATTCTTGTTTGAAGATTTCAGCTATTTTAGCATTTGACTTACCGAGAATGTAACTTTCAAGATCTTTTTGAACATCGAGAAATCTGCTTTCAGTATCAGAAATGAAGTTAACAGTTTCCTTATTGAATTTATTTATATCGGAAGTTTCTCTTAAATTGGTAGTAGTTTCAATTGCCTCTTTCACAAATAAATCAGCATTGTCAAGACATGGATTTACTTGAGGTTCTTTTCTAAACTCAATTATTCTTGGACCATCAGTTACGGAGCCACATTTGCCTTCAGCAGTCAATGCAACGAAAATAGAAGGTGCATTAAATGAAGAAACTGGCTTTATTATTGGATCTTTTTTATCCGTACTTATTATTTCCTTATCAATTTGCCAAGTGTAAGTTGCGGCATTTACAGAGTTGTTGGTTAAGGTTAGATTTCCTGCCGGATCTATAACAAAAGCAAAACTTGCAGTAGGTAGATCTAAAAGCGTGATTGTAAGATTAGAGGGTTTTCCGTCTATCAAAATATTTACGCTTGTAACACCAGGAGAAACACTAGCTGGATTAAACTGAACTCCTGCTCTTGTTATTAAAATAACGCCTTCTCCGGAAATAACAGCTCCTTTTACATTTGGTTCGAGCGTAAGTATCACCGGTTTATCGTTTCTGCAAAAGGATATTTTATTGACTAATTTGCCATCTATCAGTACTTTTGGGTCTTCGATTTCAAAACTTACTTGATGACTGATGTGAAAACCACAATTGCCATTATCTGCATTGAGAGTAACATCAAATGTGAATTTTTTCTGTGATTCACTATTATACTTGTAGATGTGTTTTATTTCTGTTTTATCATCTGCGATAAGATTGGTTTTGTCTCCAAAATCCCAGATATATTTATTGCCGGCAATATTATCTCCGGTTATGGTAAAAGTAACTTCGGTTTCACTAATTCCTGATGGTTTTAAAGGAACTGCGGTAAAATCGAATATTGGTTTTTCGAAAATGGTTATCGCGCAATCCGTATCAAAATTATTAACAGTAAAAGTTATGGTTTGACCAATTAATTCTTTGCTGACAAAATTTGGATCAAAAACAAGAGCTCCAAGTTCGTTTACCTTTATTCCGCCATTTTGATCATATCTCACATTGGCTTTTACAAAACCTCCCGCTGGAGAAATTTTAAAAGGCAGAGGAGGAGTTTTGCTGTCAAAACAAATTTTATCTACAGGCAAACTAAGACCAATATTGTTTTCGTCACAACATAAATAAGGAATCGAAAAATCGGCCACAATTGGATTTAAAATTGGAATACCTTCAGCAAATTTTTCAAAATCACCTGTTAAAGATGGTCTGCGAGTATTGTAATAGTAATAATATGGAACTTTTTCCTCAAGATATATCATTATAAAAGTACCTCCGGGAACTACGCCGGCTTTATGCTCATAACCATGATTTTTGTTCAGGTAATATTTGGTGAAATTCTGAATGGTTTTATCCAGTTCATCAGCATTTACAGCAAGGATCATTATGTTGAATCCAAGTCCGTTATCTAATCTAATTTGCTGAATAGCTTTTAGTGCTTCTTTGTAATTGCGTCCCTGATGTCCTTCGATTCTATAGAAATCACTATCAAGATGAATTTCAAGCGGATTTTTAGTATCTAATAAATCATCATGGTAACTAACATTGTTCTTTTCTAAGCCTAAAATGGTTTTATCAAAATCCCAGGCTTTAATAAGCGAATCGTTTACATTATTGTAAAAAGGAATGGCTTTTTTGCCCAATTTGCCCAATTGCAAAGAGGGCGTAATTTTTATAAAATCAAATGCTGAGTTGTAGTTTTCTAATAATTGTTCACTTCTCAAAATAAGACTGTACATTCTTTGTTTGGCGGTGTTTTCGCCGTAACATAGTTGCAGTTCATCTGACGTTTCTTCTTTTTCTTTTTTTACCGAATCTTTAACAGGAACTTCAGCATCTGCAAGACAGTCATTGCAAGTAGTTAGGTTTTCTCCTGTAAGTAAAGGCGATTTGTAAAAGGCATGACGGAATTCATAACAAGGCTCCGTTTTTATTAGTTCGCCCAGCATTAAATGTTTTGGAAAAGCATTGATATCAGGAGAACAATAACTATCGTCTATAGAAAGCAAAAGCGCTCTGATTTCGTTGTAAGTATCAACAAGATCGTTAAGCAAATCGTACAGATATTGAAAATCGGCAGGAAGTACCGGATCTCCTTCAAAATTAAATAGTTCGTCTATCTTTTTTTGAATGGAATCTAAAACGGTTGGCATATTTAAACCTTTCAAAAGCTGAGTGTAGCCTTCCTGTAGATTTTTAACCACATTATTTTTGAAAATCCCTTTGGTAAAAGTTTGTTTTATGGCTTCAAGATGTACAAAATCATCTGGTTTTAATACAATTCTGTTTGATTTTAGGTCGGGTAATGTGTAGTATAAATTAGAATAATTGATTTTGCCAATCATGCTGTCATGACTCATTATTTGTGCGGCAACGTCTTTGCTGACAATTAAAACTTTAAAATTGCCCACAATTTCCAATCCCTGATTGTCACACGAAAGACTTACACAAAGGTCAGATTCTTTTTCATAAGATTCTAAATACAAAAGAATTACGGCTTCTTTAAACTCAAATTTTGTATTTGCGTTAAATTCTGCTAAAGCAAAATTGGGATCTTTTTCTTTTTTTTGATCTTCTTTTGTCAAGAGTTCAAAAAGTGGCAATTGCTTGTTTGATCCATCATAAAAGAAGGGTTTATAATCTGCCTTTTTATTATCATAAATTTTACAATGCGTATAGGTTTTGGAGTCAAAATCAATTTTTTTGTTTCCTAATACATCTGACTGATATAATTTAAAAAGATCACCATCTGTCGTTATACCAGTTCCTTGTGTTATTGAAATAGTATTTTGAACTTCATCGTAAGAAGTATAAAATCCGCAAACTATACCAACGCCACTCAGGTAAATGCGGGAAAGGCGATCCTGATCGTCAAAAAAATCTACTACCTCATTAAGGTTTCCTTCTGTAAGTACCTGATTCTTTGTGAATCTGCGGTATTGTGTTGTTATTGTTGAAAGTTTTGCTGACATGGGAATAGTTTTTATAGTGATCCTAAATTCGTTTTTCCTAGTATAATTTTGTCTGATAATCGCTCGTTTTCATCGCTGCAATCAAACAGTCGTCCGGTTGGGTAAACATTGTCCAGAACGGTTAACGCCTTAATAAAGCTGATTAATTGTGGTTCCGGCTGTTCCTGATTCAAATCGGTTTTGGCGATTAAGTAGTCTTTATATGTTTTTTCAAACTGAACAAGCTGGTTTTCTGCGGGATCTTTTACATCTTTTTCCCTATATCCAATCCAGCATATTTTAGCCAGAACGTGAGCCGGCAGTTCTTCTTTAATTATTTTTTCGATATAATTTCTAAAATCGGTATTGGCAAATCGCAAAGTGTATCCCGGCAATACTACGCTCACACGGTAGGAGTAGGGATCTATTGGTTCGCAATTACCGCACTCATCGGCACAGATAGGCATGAAAGTATCCGGATTTACGGTTGTCAGATTTACATCCGGACGAAGCATCATATGTTCGATCAAGAACATTCCTTCTTCGGTAAAATCTTCTTTCATGAATTGAATTAAGTCCAGAATCGATTTTTCTAAATCCGATAAATTTGTATAGTATTCAAATCTGCGGGCAATAATGCGGTTTGGATTTTTCTTGTCTGTGATTGCCGGATTTATAATATCATAAGAATATTTTCCGGCATCTGATTGCTGAATTAAAATATTATCGATAATAGCCAAATCGGTTATTGTGCCGTTTTTAAAAGCCTCTTTTATTTTATATTCGCGTGTCTGAATGATTTGTAATACAGCAAAATAAAGCTCCTTATTTGCAGCAGAAGTATCAAAGTATTCTGCTGTTGAAGAAAGTACAATATTTTCATTCTTGTCTACAATACGCCATCTATAAACAGATTGATTGTCTGTATCTATAAAATTATACATTTGGACAAACGAATGAGAAAGGTTTCTGCGACTGTAATCTCTAACACCAATGAGTCTCGAAATCCTTTTTTCGGCTCCTGAAACATTATTGGTATTCCATAAATTGGCAATAGGTTGTTTGTAATAATCAAAAGCATTACCGCGTTCTTTGCTTACGACTTTGTAATCTTTCAAAAAGTTTTCTTTGTCACGTAATACAACCTGATCTGTGGTGTTGCCATAAATGGTTTTGTTAACGAATACATATTCCGAAAAATTCTCAGCAAAACGTGACAAAAGATGGTCTAAAATTTTATTTCTTCGTTCAATATTATTGTCCTGCTGATCAAAAAGCAGTGCTGTAATAGTTTCATCGTCGTAATTTTCATATCCGTTTACAATGTCATTAGCGCCTTCAATATCCTGAACGACTTGAGTAAAAAGAGTTCGGGACAAATTCCCGCTTACCGAAAGCAATTCGCTTACCTGACCTAATTGTTTAAAATAACTTCCTAATATCTGATCAAAAAATAAAAGATATCCTTTTAATTGTTTTGCTTTTGATTTGCGTTCAATTGATGCTCTTGAAGGAAGTCCTACTTCGCCAATACCATAGGTTTCAGGAAAATCATTTTGTATGGTGGTATAAAAATCAGTGTTAAGATATTCGCCATTTGGTATTTCTAATTCCTTATTTTGGCTGGCGTTGGTTGTCGCTTTGTCTTTTTCGGCTTTTATCTCATCTAAATAAAATTTTACCCGAGCCTGATTGATATTTAGAGGCAATAATCCTTTGTTGTAATTGAAAACACTTTTGGGACAAATAACAGGTTTTTCGTAAGGAGCAAGACAGATAAGCCATTTGTTTTCCAGATCATCACCGGCGCAATTCCCCAAAGAAATATCTTTAATTAACAGTACATCCGGAACTGACATTATTATTCTCATAATATCTGAAAGACGAACTTCGTTTCTCAAATCGGCGATAAGCAATTCTTCAGTATCGATAAAACCATGCTCTAAAGTTGGTCCGTCAAAAATTTCCAAAGTCGAATATCCTTTGTCAATCATTTGCTTAAGCGAATAAAAATTGACCGTTGTCGATAAGTAACTTTCCAGAGCATCAAGGACATTTGCATGAACTAATTCTTCATCGGCTTCTGTATTTACTTCAATATCTGCGCATATTTTTATTGGATAGTCTACAACTTTTTTTATGTCAACAAGATCTTCGCAAAGGTTTCTGTTTGCATGATATTGCTTTCTTATTTTTTCTTTAACAATTGCTATATCTGCAGGCTTTGAACTGTCAAAATCTACATAGAGATCATATAAACCATTGAGATCAAAAGATTTTCTTAAATCTGGAGTTGCAGATAAATCATTAAAATCCTTAACATCATAAGAAAGTTTATCTTTTTTGCAGTCGACATATACTGTTTTTTTATGTTTTGCAAGCCAGCAGTTTCTAACTCCTTCTATGTCTATAAATAGTTTTCGGTAATCAATTTGCGTTACAGGACTTGATGACAATACTTCTGAAGCTTTAAAAAACTGCTTTGGAATGCCTTTATTAATGTCATTTGATTCTAATATATTTTCGATAGGGAGACTGAGTCTCATGCCAAGATCAGAAATAGCGTAGCAAAGCATCTCCAGCATCGTAATACCAGGATCGTGCTCATTAAAATCAGTCCAAAATTTACTGCCAAAGGACTCTATATATTCGATTCCTTTTTTTCTCAAATAAAAGAAATCCAAATCGTCATCGGTTGCTGATTTTTTAGGAATGGTGATATGTTGGTTTAGTATTGACATTTTTCAGGTTCTTCTGGGGTTGTTTTTGTACAAGTTATTATGTTGGTACCGATAATGTGGTTTTTAACAGAGACTAAAATGTTTTTGGGACTTGATGGTGAAAGTGTGCTTAAAAAGTCTAAAACATTTAGATTGTCAACGTTATCTTTTGTATCATCTAATGATTTAGGTTTATCTTTATTTGTTTTCTTATCGATATAGATTGCCATTTCAAGTGTAGATAAAAAATCTACATAATATAAATTTTCGATATATTCTATCACAATACTTCGTTGAAGCTCAACGCCAAATATGATTTGCTTAGAAGTATCAAATGCCCAAGGCGATAAAAATTTGATAAGATCTTCATTAAGCTGTTTTTTATAAAAATTCTCATCGTATTGTGGATAAAACTTTACATCCAATTTTATGATAACTTTTTCGTAATCAGGATTAATTACTTTTGCAGACACTAGCATTGAATTTTTAGAATTAATAAAATTCTCAATGCTGTTCAATGTTGCTGTGCTTACTCTTGGCTCATAAATATCGAATACATTTTTGTCTACGATATCCGGAATTACTACCAGCGTTACATTTCCGGGGGATAAAAACGAAGTTTTTGTACCCGAAATAAAAGTATGGTTTAGGCATTTGACTCTAAAAACACTTGGAAATTCCTGTAAAATCAAATGCTCATAATCCCAAAGCGTTATAGCTCTGTTTTTGTGGCGCAAGCGTTCGCTTACACGCAGATAATAGGAGGGATCTGATTCTAATGGCTTTCCTGAAAATGAATTAAAAGGCTGGTCAATACTTTTAATTTGCGGAACTCTTGTAATTAATTTAGATATTGTTTTGGCGGGTAATGTGCTGTCTAAATGAGCTAAATTGTTATTGTTATCAAAAAATTCTGCGTTAACAACTTGGGTTTTCACATCGATAACTTTGCAAACTGCATCATAATCTTTGTGCATTTTTGCTTTTACCCAAATTGTATCGGCTGGAAATAACGTATTATCATTAGACGCCTGTTTTGGAATATTAAATTTTACGATACCCGATTTTAAAAAATTATCGATACCATTTGCCAAAATATCCTTATCAAGATTTTTCCAATAATTGTCGCATAATATGTACCATGATACTTTTTCTTTTCCTTTAAAAGTGGAAACGCTGATATTTTCGCTTCCTTCTAATATTTGAAATAATAATGAAATTTGCTGCATTGTTTCGGCATCATGAAGCCCTATATAAAATTCGCCTCCATTGCAATAATCCGGAACCAGACAATTGGTAGTTAGCGTTCCAGCATCTAAAATCTCTTTATTGATAGCTTGTTGTTTCAAATAAGAATGTTCTTCGCGCTGACCAAAAGGAGCTTCATGAAACAATTTTATTCGGTTTGACTCGTAGTGATCAAAATCGATATTTTCCTCAGCAGAATAATTCAGACTTATGCTTTCTACAACTGGCGTGTAAGGTTCATTTGGGATAGGCGTTGTTGGCTGTGCAGCGATATTCATTATTGCCAGAGTATATATTCTTGGAAATAAAGAATGTAAAAACGAGTGATTTAATGTCAATCGTATTGGGCCGCTTTTGTCAATTGCATAAGTGCTCCCATCTACATGGACATTAGTTTCATATAATTTATCCTTATCAGGATCATCAAATAAATTGACAGCATTATTTTGTTCTTCCCAAACTTCTTTGTTTAAAACAGATAATGTGGCTTTAAAATAGCCGTCTACAACAATTGGACCATTTGGGTTTGTTGTAGGTGGATCGGTAGTTTCTGTAGCAATTTTTGGTTCCGGAGCGCTTCTTTTTGCGATTCCATCTTCAGGTTGATTGGCATTCATTGTGGTTACATTGCTATCGTCGCTGAAAATTGCATCAATAAAACTTTGTTTACTTATGGTTTCAAGAAAACTTTCTTTGTAAGAAGCATAATGAGTTTCAAATGATAATGGAGTGTTTTTCCACTTTATATTAATATCTACATCTGTCCATTTTTTAGAAAAGATTTCAGGATAATTTATTATAAATGAGCTGTTTTTTTCGGGTTGAGTTGTAAAAGGGTAGAAGGGTTTTGCAGCATTAAGTAAACCATTATCACTCTCTAATAATAGCGATTTCACATCCTTAACTTCAACTTTTACGTTTATGTTATCTATTGCGTTTGTGACTAAAGCTCTAAAAAGATTATGTCCATGTCCCTTTGGATCTTGCGTATTGATTAAAAATCGGATTACAGGAAGTTCTGTAGCGAAAAATTCGCCTAAAACTTTCTGGTCATAACCCACAACTGCCGGATCATCTTTTGGTATCTCAAAAACCAATGTTAATTGTTTACCGCCAACGCTTGAAGATAGACTTCCAGTTTTAAAAAGTACGTTTTTGCCAGGTTTTAAATTTCCAATCCATGCTTTTTTTCCACTGTATAAAATGCTGATATTTGTTGGAAGATCGTCTGCAGTAAATGGTTTATGAAAAAATAGATTATCAACGAAAGTAATAGTGATAGCAATATTTCTATCACCTTCTTTAAGATTAAATAATTCTGAAGCTATTGCAAAACCTAATTTCGCATCGTCCAATTTTGGGTATTTTTTTTCTTTGGATGTATATCCAAAAGGAAACCAATATTTAGCGTCTTCTTTTAATGGTTCACCTTTTCCGTCAAGCGAATTTGCAATATCGCTGTATTTTATTTCGCCCAAATCAAAGTCATTATACACGCTTTTTAGGTATGCTATATTGGCTTTATTGGCTATAAATTCTTCTGTGGTTTTATATATTAATTTTTTGCCATCGGGATCTTTTCCTGCGTCAAGTTCTGTATTTACGGCGATTTTTTCTTCGGCGATTTTTTTTGCCAGCTCAAAAATGATACTAACTTTATCTGCTTTTGCAGGAAGTTTTTCGATTTGAAGTATGTCTTTATAAAAAAAGTCTAAATGCTTTTTTGTAATAAGATTAAGTTTGTCTTGAGATAATTCTAATAATTTCAGGAAACACACAAACAATGTCATGTGAGGCGTAAGATCCTGATTGATATTGGCAGTAGATAATGTTTTGGTAATGTCTTCTTTTAAAGTATCATATTTTTTATCTGTTCTTTTTGGTATACCACCATCATCCTCAAGATTATCTTTTGAAAAACCGAAATAGTTAAAAAATTCCTGCCAATCTCCTTCCGGTTTTTTATCGTTATTAATGTCGAAAAAGTTGACTTGTTTCGCAAAATTATAAGCAAACAACAGCCAGTCTTCAATAGTAAAATCATGAAGTTTCAGGTTTTCAGGCTCTAGTGCGTCACTAAAACGTTCTTCCTGATTGACTCCATTTCTTTTAAAAATAACATTGTCTATTTGGCTGCCGTCGGTATTCATAGCTTATAAACTTTTAAATATTAGTGCCTTCTCCTTTGTAAAACGGATAAACAAGATTGCTTCTTGAGTTTGTACTTCTTATTCTGTAGTCGATTATGACTAATAATTCGCCTTCTAAATCATCACTTTGTGTTATGTCGATTTTATCAACATCAATTCGCGGTTCGTAATATAAAATGGCCGTTTTTATTAGTTCAGAAACATAGGTTTTTAATGTTCTGTCTAATGATTCAAAAAGTAGTTCGTCCATATTACAGCCATATCTGGGCAGCATAATGCGTTCGCCGATTTTGGTAGAAAGTAATATCTCTAAACTGCTTTTAATATCTGCCTCGTCAGATGTCATTACGACTGCTTTGTTGTTCTTTTTAAACTCTGGCGGAAAACTCCATCCGGTACCTAAAAAAGCTTCTTTATTTTCCATAATTAGCCTATTAAAACAGTTGGACATCCTATTACAATTGTTCCGCCATGCGCAGTTGAATCACCCATTCTTGCAGCTGGTTTTCCTCCAATAAGTACTGTGGCTGAGCCCGCTATAATACTATCCGGAGGTCCGGTGCAAGTTATCATATCTCCTAAACAGGCTGCCGGTTGACCGCCTATCAGTACGGTGGGTGAACCTGGTGGCAATATTGGCCCGCCTACATGAGGAACAGTTGCTGTTACCATTGGGCAAACGTGCATATCGTTGATTCTTGCGGCTGGTGCTCCCATGATTTATTATTATTATTATTATTATTATTTATTGCTATTATTATTTCGTTTAACGACTGAAAGCAATCGAAGGAATAATTTAATTTATCTGAACAATACTGCCTTTAACTATCGCCACAGCTGCTGATGACATTTCTGCGCCGGCACTGCCTTCGGCTTTAAATTGGGCTGTTGCTTTTAGATTTACATTTGTACCTTCAATTTTTACATCGCCTGTTGCTTTTATCGAAATATCGCCTGCACTTTCCATTTTTATTCCTGCGCTGTCAATGGTAATCACGTTAGAATTTTCGTCTTCTATAACTATAGAACCTTTGTTTTCGTCGAGTGTTATTTTTTTGCCTGCAGGAGTTTCAATGGCTATCGATTTTTTGTCATCATCAAAAAGTACTTTCATTTCGCTTCTTGTAAAAATCCCTTTTTGATGGTTATCGTCAGATGCTTTTAACGGAGCAGGTTTTGCGCTGCTGTGGAGCATTCCTAATACAATCGCATCATTAGGATCTTCGTTTATGAAGCCAATAATTACTTCGTCTTCAATTTCAGGTCTAAAAAAAGTACCTCTGTTATCACCGGCATCAAGGGCAGCAACTCTGCACCAAATACCTTGTTCTTCGTTATTGATAATTGGTATTTTGACCAAAATTCTGTCTTCGCCGTCGGGATCGTCCTGAAGTTGCGTTACAATACCAATATGCAATCCTTTTATGGATGGAATTATTCCGGAAGCCGATGGTGTATTGATATCATAAGTTTCAGAAAACCATTCCGGATTTAATCCAAACTGTGTGTTTACAGTCCAATTTCCGTTTGCAATTTCATGGAAAACTCCAGTAATATATGCTTTGCCATTAAAACGATCTCCAACGCCTTCAAGCATAATAATCGTGTTGGGTTTTACTGCGGGAATGCCTTGAAATTTTACTCTTCCGCGAACTTTTGAAAGTTGTTGAAATAATAATTTTGCATCCGCCCAATCTTGCAATTCAGTATCAGTAACATGACCGCCGTGACGCAATTCTAAATTTTCGAGCTTTACAATATCGGATAAATCCGAAGGAGATAAATTTCCGTTTAGGCTTACGCTGGGATCTTTGGCTTCAATTTCTAATAATTCCTGATTGGATGCATTCCAACTATAAGAGGAAACTTTGGCAAACTGATTTCGAGCATCAATTTCGGCATCAAAATCTAGCATACTAGACCCAAAAGCAACTGTTTCAACTGCTTCAGAAGCCAAATCTGGTTTTTTAATCGAAATTTTGCCGTTTTCTACAAAACATAATTTTCCATTGGCTTGCGCACGGGAAACAATAAAATCCCAATCAGATGTATTGTACTGCACTAACTCTTTATGACTATAATTAGTACTTTCGACATCTTTTTCTAATCCGTAAGTGCCTATAATGTCTTCAAAAGCATCACTGTCTTTTACATCATAAAAATATTTGCTTTTTCTGCCAATGGTCATTTTTACGGCTTCGTCTTTGCATTCAACAATTAACAGCGATGAATTGTCTTTTATTTTTATGGAATGTTTTACAACTATTCCTTTATAAATAGTTTCTTCGTCGCTGTGATAACCGGCTTTTATTTCGATTTTTTTCCCCGGAATCAGCAAATCTTCGTTGCTTAATTTAAAATCTCTTGCAGAAGCATCTCCATCAGTCAAAATAATTTGCGCCATAGGTATTCTATTCACTTCGTTATGAACTACAATGCTCATAACCTGGTAAATACCAGATAACTCATTTCCCTCAATGAGCAATTTGTGCGTTACTAAATCTGCACTTTTACTGGTTTGTATGACGCCGCTATTGTTCATCTATTGTTGTTTTTGAAGAGGAGGGAAGAATATTTTTTGACCAATTTTTAGCTTTCTAAAATTTATAATCTTGTTGGCTCTTGCTACTTCGAGATAATATTTTGAATCGCCATAGATTCTAAAAGACATTAGCGGAAGCGTATCGCCAGCTTTTACAGTTCTGGTATGCGTTAAATCAGGAGATTGATTGTTTTGCTGTTTTGCCCTTAGCTCATCTTCAACAACTCCTTTAAACTTACCTTTTGCAATGGCTCTAATTGGCGTTCCATCTGGTCTGAAAAGTTTATACTCAATGGTCATTTCTGTGAGTGATCCTTTGAATAGCAAACTTCCCCAGGCAATTTTTAAATAATTTGGCTTATGTTCTGTACCATTATATTCTAAAATTACTTTTCGAAAGTGTTCAATGTCTTCAATAACGCCATTTTCGGTAGTTTCCTTACCGGCAATAACGCCTGTTCGATCAAAAACAAAATCCAATTCTAATTCCTCCGGAGCAATCGCTGTAAATCTTGGTGCAGGACTGCTCGTTCCGGCAGCTTGAGTGGTATCTTGCTCGATCTTGTAATGAAAAGTATACTTTTCGGGATTCATCAAAGTAATGAACTCTTCAATATCCGAAATAGGATTGTTGAATTGAGGATCACTGTAAGCAATGATCTTCAGTTTCTTTAATTCACCATTAGTCGTTGTCATATTAACGTTCTTTTTTTCGTTCAATAATCTTCATTACTTGCTCGACACAATCAGCCACATTATCCTTTTCAGCAGCTGATGAAGAAGGAGGTGGTTTTGCACTGGAATTTGAGTTTTCGTTCACGTTTATTTTAATGTGAAGCTCTTTGATTTCAATTGGCATGGTAAAATTATTTTTTATGAAGTGTGAAATAATTATAAGTAAGCTCAAAGCTTTCAATAACAATTTTGCTTTCTAAAGCGCTAAAATCTTCAACTGCCCATTTTACAGGATAGGCATGTACAACTTTCCAGTGCATCAAAGGTTCGTGATCTTGATTCAAGAGTTTTACAGTTAAATCGACGGGCTTAAATTCGAAATTTTCTATTGCTTTTCGGCACCATTCAATTACGTCAGAATCAATAAGAATTCCTCTTTTGAGAACCAAATTTGGATATTTGGTTTTTACAGGAACTTTGTGTTTGAATCTGTTTTCTCCACCCTCGACAAATTCTTCCGTTTCAAGATCTACAGATAGTCCTGATACAGATTGAAATTGATGGTCTTTTTCTTTCGTTCCCAATTGATCAAATTCAACCAGAAAATGAAAACCTACGGGTGGATAATAATTAGCCATGATTAGTCATTTTGAATAGATAAACCTTCGTGAACCAATTCTATTGACTCGATAGCGACTTCGTTTCCATCGGCTTTTAAATCAGTTGATTGAACTTTTGTTGGCCACGCATTTTTTACTTTCCAGGTAATCACAGGTTCGTGTTCCTCGTTAAGTAATTTGATGGTGATATCCCTTCTTTCGATGGTGTTTAGTTTTACCGTATTCCACCAGGCGTAATATTCATTATCGCTTTTAAAAGTGCCTCTTTTCATAGTAATGTTAGAGAACTTTTGCATGCCCGGCATCTTGATTTTGCTGTATTCCGGACTTGCGCCCTGACGGTATTCAATAACTTCAGTTTCTACATCTAATCCGGAAACCTCTGTAAAACCTATTTTTGTTCCACCCCAGTCAACTGAGAAATGAAACTTTGATAATGGATAACTCATGATCTATATATTTTTAATGATGATTATTTAATTAAGATTCCTGCATTTTGTGAGAGAAACGAAGGATGATAAACTCAGCCGGACGAACTACTGCCAAACCAATTTCGATTATCATTTTACCGTCTAAAATATCCACCGCAGACATGGTTTGTCCCAGTCCGATTCTTACATAAAAAGCTTGTTCTGGTTTGGCTCCCGCCAAAGCTCCGGCTCTCCATTGAAGAATTAAGAAATTCTCAATCATAGCTCTAACTCTTATCCAGGTATTGGCATCGTTAGGTTCAAAAACGAACTGTTCGGTTGCTTTTTTAATGGATTCCTCCGCCATATTAAAAAATCGGCGAACCGGTACATAACGCCATTCACTATCATTACCTGCTAAAGTTCTTGAGCCCCAAACCAAAGTTCCTTTGCCGGTAAAAGTTCTTATAGCATTGATAGATTTACCTGCGACGGTATCAATATTCAATCCGTCTTGTATATTATTAGTGATTTTTACCGTAGGAGCAATGACATAGTTTAAACTAACATTGGCCGGTGCTTTCCATACGCCACGATCACCATCGACTCTAGCATAAATTCCTGCTATCGCAGAACTTGGCGGCAACGTTATTGAAAGATTAGAAATTTCGGACAGTATTTTATTGTAGGTGACATTATCAAGCTCTGTAATATCTGCTAAAAAGCGGCCATTCATGGCACCGTTATTTTGATCATTTGGTTTTGCGGTTGTTACAGCAGCAATAATTGCATCAATATTAGCTGTAATAGGCGCAAAAAGATCAACATTAATGGTGATAGCTGCCGGAAAGTCAAGGATAGAAGCTGGTGCTGTGAAATGCAAAATTTTTGGAATTTCAGAAAGTACAGTAGTAACACCTGCTGCACCTTTAATATTAGCAGTTATTTTTACTTTGGTATTTGCTGCTTTTGCTTTTCCTAATAAATCAGCCAAATTGGTTTTAACGCTTTCAATTTTATTAGCTAATTCAAAGGGATCAGTGAGATTTTTTAAAGCTGCCGTGATAGCGTCTCTGGTTGGTTGATCTTCTTCATCAGACGCTATTGCTGCTAATGCTGCTTTTTTAATTTTTTCTTTTTCTCCTATAAGGTTGGCCAGATCTTTAGTCAAAGTTTCTAACAAAGGGATAAAGAGCGTGTTTTTTGCCACCGTAAAAGTTCCTGCGGCTGCAGCTGCGGCATCTGCATCTGCTTGTGTTCCTCCTCCAGTGATAACTGCTTCTGCGGCTGCAGTTGCTGCTGCATTATTAAAGCCAGCTGCTGATTCAATAAACTTCAAAACTTCAGCTATACTTCCTGTTAGATTATCATTTGTTCCCGGAACTGTTTTTAATTTATTGATTAATGGTGCAATTGCAGTTTTTGAACCTCCTAAATCGCTTAATACAGTTGACATGGCATCAGGCGTAGGTGAGGTAAAATGCTTGATCAAAATTTCACTTGCATTGTATCTGTAATCTAGAATAGTCTCTAAATGTGGATAATAAGCAGCTCCATATTTTAAAGTATCTTTCTCTGAACTGATAACTCCTCTCAAATCATCAATGTTTGTATCTGTTGGGCTGGTAGCGTCATAGCTAAGTGTGTCAATAATTGTAAATCGATCCTGCAGATTTCTACATTGGTTCAACGCATCATTATACAAGCCATAAAAATCAGTTGTATTGATACCGGTTACCTGAGTAGCGTCCGGAAAAAGGATTAGTGTTGGTTCATCCATTTTTTCTAGTTCAAGCAAACCTTTTTTTAATAGCGAACTATCATTTATAGAGGTTACTTTTTGATCAGCGTCATCCAAATCTTCGCCATAACGGCCAACGGATATAATATAACATGGACCGCCGCCATTTGCAAAAAACAATTGCATCGAATAATACATCAAAAAAGGCTGTCTGCTAGTTGGTTGGTTTACAATCACTGATCTTGCTGTCGAACCATTATCAACGATATCATTAATGGTAACACTAATTGTTGTCTCTGGTTTTGCAAAGCCAAAAAAGCGTTCATATTCTAAAAGAGATGTTATTCTTGTTGGTTTCAATTTCAAATCTCCATTAATCTTGTTCGTGGCTTTTTCAGTATAGCCAATAAAAGCAGGAATCGCTGTCTCTACCTGGGCAACAGAAGGGGGAAACTTTACGATTTCCTCAACATATACTCCAGGCGTTTTGTAAGTTGTTGCCATAATTGAATTGTTTTTTAATTATTAAATAAATATTTCCGAATAGTAATCACTATTGATTTTTGTTATTGATTTTACAGATGGATTTGGGTATTGACTTTCTACGGGTTGTGAAGGCATAAAATCGTTAACCGGGTCAATTTCAACAAAACCGGAGCGCGTTAATGGTTTTACGGTTTTGGTTTCAATTGTGGTTTTTTCTTTACGATTGATATATCTCCAAAGTGTTTTTCGATTATCAAAATGAATTTCAAAATTTGGACTTATCAATTTTCCCAAATCGTCTACAATATTCCCTGAACTGTTGTCGCCCTTAGCGGTTAATGAAACAATTCCAAAAACACTTGGCTGTTCTGATGGTTGAAGTGTCGAAATTAAATCGGCAGAGGTTTTTTCAGATACTAAATAGGCATTTGAAATAAGTTTGTTGTCAGCTATTTTTGGAAGATATTTAAACGAAACCGGTTCGGTTAAAGGTCTAACGTTGCTAAATAAAAATACTTTAGTAAAAGCAAAGTCCAGATTAGTATAATTTTCGAATTGATAATCATTGATTTTGATTAGAAAATTTAAATTCAAATCAATAGGAACTTGTATAAATGGCTCTAATTCATTTGTTTCTTTTACTTTAATATAGATACTGAACCCTGTTTTGGTTTTTTTGAATACCATTTTGTGGTTTTTGAGTACTGTATTGGTTTCTAAAGTTGGCGTTATTGTCGAAAATGCATCTGTATTAAATTGTTGCAGCATTTTTTCTTTATCATCATCAGACATACTTGCAAAAGTTTTTTCTCCTTTATTCAAAAAATAATTATGACGAAGCGTTACTTCAAATAATAATCCATATGTACTAGAATAACTCATGACTGTTCTTTTCTTTTGGTTACACCTGAAAACTCACCAATAAGCTGCCCTTCTGCTTGTGCAATATTGCGTTCGATTTGTATCATACTCACTTTATATAAAGCCGATGGAAGCTGTTTTCCGCCCAATGTTCCCCAGATATAATTCAGTTCTTCAAAAGTGGGAGTGTAGAGCTCAACCGTAAATCTAAAATTCTCTACATTGCTCATTGCACTAGTGCTTCTGTTAAAGATGGTATTGGCTTGGGTAAAAAGTCTTTTCCCCTGAAAAAATTCAATAATTTTCGAAATATCCTTAAGCGAGTTGATGTATATATCTCTATTTGCACTAAAAAGGATATACAGATTTAAATTGACGACACTATTTTTATAAATTGTTTTAGTATTTTCAACACTATGATTTGGGAAATTTTTTAAAGTAGCTTCTTCGGCTAAATTGATTACTGTAAGTGCTACGCCATCTTTTAACTGATTGTCCGGATCATCTTTTTGCGATTCTAAAAAAGCAATATTTTCAGGAACAACAGATTTCTCTAACCCAATTTCGGCGAGATAGCTGTTTACTTGTTCTGAAATTATTTGTATTACTTCAAAAATCATCTTTTGATAAAATTTATTATAAATACTAAATGAAATTAACTGAAAGGGATATGATTCTGGGCGCAGAGTATAATTAGAAATGGGGGCTTCTGACTGTGCTTAAAACTTATGGTAAAAACAGGGCTTTTAATATTTGACTAAATTAGATAAATGTAAGCGTACAAGAAAAGGGGAAAATTCCCCTTTTTTTATTTATTTAATATATTGGTTTTTAGTTAGTTGTGAGCTATTTTTGATTCTTTGAAATTAGGAGAATTATAAGCAAAAAAAAGCTCCAGATTTCTCTGGAGCTTTTTGCTTTGTGACTTACATCCATCTCTCATCAATAAGTTCGGGTGTTTCAAAATCAACTATTCTTTCTTTAGGAAGCATTAGTTTTTCAATCTGATTTTGGTCGATATATTGTTTTTGTTCTTTAATAAAATCAGAAACGTCGAATACAAAATCAATATTTTCTTTTATCAGTTTCTCAAAATCCTCTTCGTTTAGATCAAGTTGCATGGTTTGTCTTTCGAGTTCTTTTCCAAAATAATCATAGTCGGGATTCCAATTTGGTGTTACTTTTTGTAAAATCTCTTTAAAGACTTCTTTTTTTATCCAAACAGCCAATACACTTTCCTGATTTTCTTTTTCTCGTAAACTGTAATCGTGCAGTATTGATAGAAAACTTAGCTGTAATGAATTTGTTTTCAGACTACTATAATCAGGTTTTTCGAGATCTTGGCTTTCTGTAATAGATGCAGCTGTACTTTTTTCATTAATTAGATATAATACAATATACTCCGTTACGATACCGTGATAGGGCGGAGCATTATCAATAATGTGAACGTTTTTCATGATATAACTTATTATATCTTGTCCGTTTTGAGGCAATTCTTTTAGCCTTTCTGAATAACTTTCAAGCGCTATTTCAAAGCCTTGATAGCGTGATTCTCCTATTGTAGGAACTTTTCTTCTGAATTCAAAATCCCACTTTACCAGTCTTTTGGTGGCGTATTCCGCTATTGTTTCATTGGCTTGCTCTGCTATTTGTTCTAAATATTTTTTAGCCTCATTAGTGCCAATGTCTGCAAGTGCCCAAGTACATTTTCTCTGCAGAGGAAAATATTCATTCCATCTAATATATTCAAAGTCCGAAAATGCTACATTAAACAAAGTTTCTGCCGTAATGGGATTTGAAATATACTGAAAAGCCCTAGCCATATCTTCATGCCTCTTATGCCAGTCAGATTCGAAGAGTTGACAAAGGAGTAAGAGAATTTCCTCGTCTTCTTCATAGGTGTGAATAAAAGAAAAACCATTTTCATATGCTTCATTGCTGTCTTTCTCTTCTAAAATTTTTTTTAGTTTAATTAAATCAGTTTCTCTTTGGTTCATTTGTTTATTAAGGATTTGGATTTTGGTGACAGGCAATAGTAATTTTTAGATGTTCTTTTCAATTAGAGTCATTTTTCCGAATATTTCATTTATTGCCTCTGACATAACTTTGGCTGTATCTGCTCCACTTTGATTAGTAATAATAAATGCACCTAAATCGTATTTTGGAACGATATAAATATAACATTGAGAACGTGGCACTCCACCGTGATGAATGTAGAAGGTTCCAAGTTTTTGATCATCTGTATCGATATTCCAGAAATAACCAATACTAAACTCATTATTAAATTTTACAATTGATTTATGTGATTCAGCAACAATTTTATTATTTTCCAACTCAAACTTAATGTATTTAACCATATCAGGTACTGTTGATTTCATATTACCGGATGCTCCCCATGGTAATTGCGGCATTGGCGAAGTGATTACGCTATTATCACTATGATAACCTACTGCAAGCTTTTTGGTTTCCTGATTAGAAAGGTTGATTTTGGTGTTTTGCATTGCAATGTCTTTAGTCAGGAAATCTGTTAATAGTTTTTCATACTTTGTTTTATAAACTTTTTCTAAAATAAAAGCCACAAGTAGGCTGCCTGTACTTGAATAAGAATATTTATATCCCGGAATGGTATCGATTATAACTTTATGAAGATCTCTTAAGAAATCTTTTTCTCCATAGTTTTTATAAAGTTCATCGATTTTTGCAGGAGTATTATGACTTAAGAAATTCTGTAGAATTGTATTTGCTTCTAATGGAAGCATATTTGGTAATCCGCTTGTATGTGAGAGCAAATGCTTTATAAGAATAGGCTGGTTTCCATATTTTAAATTTGGATAATCTTCGGGTAAATACTTTTGGATTTCATCCTCAATATTTAATTTCTTTTCGCAGACTGCTTTTGCTGCCAACGTTCCTGCAAATGTTTTACTTATAGAACCTATTTCATAAATTGTTTCATTATCAGGACAATTATTTTTTCCTGCTTCTAATTCTCCATAATGACCAATGAATTCTTTTCCCTGATAAACTATTGCGATTGAAGTAGAATGGATTAAGGGTTTTTTAATCATTCTATTTGTCGCACTATCGATTAAAATTTTAATATTTTCTGTTTTTGAGCTCTGAGCCAGACAAAAGACAGAGGATAGCAAAAGAATTAAAAGGAATTTGTTTTTCATAGTTTTAAATGGTTATATGTCTTTATAAGGAATTGATTAGATTATCGAACGTTTCTTTATATAATGCAAAATAATTGGTTTTAGTCAACTTCACGAATCATTTGGAAAAGTAATCTATTAATTTACTTTTTCAATTATCATTTTTTTAGCTCCCATATCAATTTCCTGTTTCAAAATTTGATTGGTTTCGGAATCAATATAATAAGTATTTACCACTTTGTTTTGCGAAATACCATCTGTTACAGTAACAATCCACACCGATTTTCCGGCAAGGAACCCTTTTGTTGTATTAGTTATATTTACTTTAAGAATTGCAGCTTTTGTTTGAGGATTATAATCGAAAATAGTCATTTCTGTTTTATAATTTTCTTTTAACGGAAGCCAGCGGATTATTTGAGGATAAATATTACTGTCAAAAAAGTCGCCGGCTGTTTCTTCTTTAATATCTGTTTTTTTGTTCTCCTTTTTATCCAGATAATAACCCGTTGTTTGTTTTCCAAAATTAAGATTCATCTCTCTTTGGGTGTTGACAGAAGTATGTTTTACAGGTTTTAAGTCAGGAAGTTCCGCTATAGTTTCATCAATCCAGTCCGGCATATTTTTCATTTTTACCGTAGTGGTGACTTTTACTGTATTTTTTGTTTTAGAGATTTTAGTAAATACCTTTCCAATTTCAATTTTAGCAGTATCTCGAATTGCAAACCAATTCATTTGATACTCTTCATTTTTAATTAGTTTCTCAATAATTTCATTGTGAGCCGGAGATTGTGTTTTTTCTTGGGCATTTGCAGTAAAACATAGTAAAGAAAGACCTGCCGAAAGAAAAAGTAAGGATTTCATAGATTTCATATAGTATATTTTTATACCAGTTAGTGTGCGAAAAGTAATAAAAGTTACAGTAGACTAATTTTTAGGATATTCTAAGTTTTAGTTTATTAATCTGCTGTTCAAACTGTTCAAAGCATTTGCTGAGTAACCGCGAAAGCTTTCGGAACTAATGTAAAATAGTGTACAATAAAGAGAGTAGGGAAGAAGAGGTTAACCATTATGCACGTTGCAGAACCAACAGTTTGCAATTAATCTTTATATTTGATTTATTAAATTAATAAAATGAACGAAAAAACTAAACCGTATGCCTTAATAACCGGAGCCAGCAAAGGCATTGGAAAATCTATTGCTTATGAATTGGCTAAACAAGGTTATTCACTATTGCTTGTTGCAAGAAATGAAGAGGATTTAAAAGTACTATCTGATGATCTTCAGGCTAAATACGGCATCAATGCTTCGGTTTTATCGATTGATCTTTCGATAAATGATGCATCGCAAAAAGTAACTAATTGGATAAAAGAGAATAACTATCCGGTTGGCTTTTTAATTAACAATGCCGGTTATGGTGTTTGGGGCGATTTTAGTCAATCTTCTCTAAGTGATCAACTTGGTATGATGCAACTTAACATGAATGTAGTTGTAGAACTTTCGCATTTATTAGTTCCCATACTTTCACAACAAAAACAAGCCTACATTTTAAATATATCCAGTACGGCTGCCTATCAAGCTGTACCTACTTTGGCTGTTTATTCGGCAACAAAGGCTTTTGTTTTATCGTTTACCCGAGCCTTGCGTTTCGAACTTGCTCAAACTTCAATTTCAGTTACTTGTTTTAGTCCAGGCCCGGTTGATACTGGTTTTGCTGAAAGAGCTGGTTTAGATGCTTTTAGCAAAATGGCTGAAAAGTTTAATATGCAACCTGATGATGTTGCAAAATTGGCTGTAAAAGCCATGTTCAACAAAAAATCAGAAGTAATTCCGGGTTTTACCAATATTATTTCGGTTTACGCCAACCGCATACTACCAAAGGGTTTTATCGAAAAAACCGCAGCCGGGATTTATAAAATTTAATTTTTTCGAAAAAAAATAAAAAAAATATTCTTTGCAAAAGAAAAATTATATTATGTTTGTATTAAATTCTACTAATTCTATAGAGTATGTCAGATAAAAGAAAAAATATGTTTAGTTTTCCTAAAGGCCGAATGCACACAAACATGCTAATGTATTGTTGTTGCTGTTGTTGCAGTCTTTTAGATAAAATTACAAACACTATTATTTCATTTATTAAATCTATATTATCATGGTATCTTCTTATAAAACCTTTACCCTTACTGAGCAATTAACTAATGAGCAAATTGCCTTTTTTAACGAACATGGTTTCATCCATTTCAAAAAATTTATAAATCCCGAAACTGTTTCATCAATCATTGATGCCTCAAAACAAGTAGAGCAAAATTGGATTGAAAACGATCTTCAAAAAGTAAACGGTGTTCCAATTAAATACGGAAAAGATTTAGACGGTTCTCCAATTGTGCAACGTTTTGCTTTTATCAATCAACATCATCAAACTTTAAGTGGTCTTTTACTTGATCCAAGATTTGATGGTTTATTACCATTGGCAGGCGAGGGCGCAAGATTAGGAACGGAAGAAAAAGACGGAATGGTTTTTAATCATTATATTAATGGACCGGAAAGTAAGTTTACTAAAATGGGCTGGCATACAGATGGTTTGAGAGATATTTTTTATGGTGCAAAATTGAACCCAATGCTAAATGTGGGTATTCACTTAAGTACTTTAAAACCCGAAAACGGCGGTCTTAAAATCATTCCGGGAACTCATAAACAAAGTATTTATCAAATGCTTTTCCGCAAAAAATACTTTTTAGATAATAAACCAGATGCTGAGGAAGTTGCTATCATTCCGGAAGCTGGAGATCTAACTATTCACGATGGACGTTTGTGGCACAGAGTTGCAGAATCTTCTATTATAGGCGAAGAGAGTAGAAGGAGAGTTATTTATATTCCGATTATAGCCGGAAAATATGCTCCTAAAAATGAGAACAGTCCAACGGTTTTCTATCAGCGCTTTGCGGGAATTGTTAAATAATTATGCTTATTATCCTCGCATTTAGTTATCTGGTTAGATCAGGTAAGTTAAAAAGTACGACCGATTTTTTTAAAAATAGTCAGAGAAAAGTAAAATTTAAAATTGCAAAACTAGAATTGGCTATACTTTCTGGCTTACAAATATTGCGCTATTAATGGGAAAAGAAATACAGATTGAAGATTATAGTGCAATTGCACAAAGAACATTTTCAGACCGTAAGCGAACTAATATTTTAAAAAGAGCAGAACAGTTAACGATTGTATTTTTGCTTCCAAAAGTGCCTAAATTTATTTCGCCAAACGTACTCACTTTAATTGGTACGCTTGGTTCGGGATTAATTTTTCTAGCCTTTGTTTTAGGCACTTATGTAACAAATTGGTATTTACTTTTGGGTATTATCGGTTTGGTTATAAATTGGTTAGGTGATTCTTTAGATGGAAGATTGGCTTATTACAGGAATATTCCGCGTCGTTGGTATGGTTTTGCACTCGATATTATTGCCGACTGGATTGGTATTGTACTCGTAGGCTTTGGCTATTATATTTATGCTGAAAATGGCACACAAATAGTAGCCTTTGCTTTTGTTGCATTGTATGGTTGGTCAATTATTATCAGTCAGTTACGCTACAAAATTACAAATGAATACAGTATAGATTCTGGCTTTGTTGGTCCAACAGAACTTAGATTTATTATTGCTTTAATTTTAATTACAGAAGTTTTATTTCACGGATCAATTACCTATTTGGCTGGCTTAATCTCTATTATCTTATTTATAATCAATGTTATTGATAGCTTAAAACTTTTAAAGTTGGGCGATTTAAAAGATAAAAACCAAGTCTGAAATGTTCAGGAAAAAATCTGTTTACACTTTTCTTCAAGCTCAAGTTGCGGCATTTTTAGGAGGCATTACCGATTATGCCTTAATGATTTTATTAACAGAAGTATTTGAATTGCATTTTACCTTTTCTATTCTAATTTCCGGAACCGTTGGCGCAATTATCAATTTCAGCATCAATAGGTTTTGGGTATTTAAAACTCAATCCGGTTATAGCAGCCACATCAATAGTCAGCTTTTTAAATTTGCGTTGGTTGTGTTGGGAAGCATTTCCTTAAAATCGTTTGGTACACTTATTTTGCAAAAAGTATTTCAAATCGATTATAGAATCGGAAGATTAATCACGGATAGTTTTGTTTCTTATGGATTTAATTATCCGCTGATTAAATATTGGGTTTTTAGAGTAAACGAAAAAAGAATGTAATCGAATAAAATTAGAATATAAATAACCAATTAAGTGTTTTCTTCCAACACATAGAAACATAGATTTTATATGTAAAAGAAGAATACAAAAAGAAGCAAGTTTCTCACACATAGCCAACTATGTTTGTTTGAATGAGTGAAACGCCTTTTTAAAGCGTCTTAAATCTATGTTTCTATGTGTTAAAAATAATTGTAGCCAACAGGTTATATAAAAACTTCGATATGAACAAATTATCATTTAAATATATTACAAAATCACTAATCGTTACAACGATCTTAGTAATTATAATTTCTGAAAATGTATGGGCACAATCCAAAAATCCATCGCCATTAAATTTTCCAACGCCTAAAAACATAGATAATATGTTGTTTTATATTCAGCGTGACCCAAATATAAACACTGCTATTTATGCCATAAACTATCAGGAAAATGGAAAAATAAACAAAAGCAATCCTATAAAAGCCTATTGGATTCGATATGCTGAAAACGGAGAAAAAAAAGATTTTAATTATATGCAACGCAAATTTGCATACGGATTAGAAAGCAAAACCTTAAATAATGAGGAATTTGAACTTCAATTTGTATCGTACAAAAAGCTGCCTTTGACCTTGAAAAAAATAGATTCAGATCAAAAATATCATGTTTTTGTAAGTGTAAATCAGAAGAGAATACAGGTTGAAAAAATATTTGTGCGCATTGAAGGAGGTTCTTTTTGGTTGCCTAATGTAAAGTATGCCGAAGTCACCGGAATTGAGACTTCTTCAAATAAAATAATTACGGAAAGAATGTTGTTGAAATAAGATTCTACATATCAGTTATTCTCAGGTATCCGAAGTTTCCCAACTTCGGATACTTTTTTTATGTCTAATATCATTTTAGCAATTTTGCTTTTACATCATTCTTTTAATTGAGATATAAAACCCAATTATCTCGGGAATACTACCAATAAATATAGTGTAAGAGTTTTATAATCAAATAGTAAAGTTGTTTTTTGAATTAAATCTACTGGGAATTTTGTAACATCCTAGTGGAATTAAATACTTCTTAGTCTTCTCTCATTTGTACCTTTAATACTGTTATTAAAACTATTATAAAATCAAAATAATTAAGTTATGGCAGAAATTAAAATTGAGAAGAAAAAACCAGTATGGCCGTGGATTGCAGTATTACTGGTTATAGGAGGAATTATATATTACATCTATTTTGTGGATCATGAAACTCCTACCGAAAGCAGTACAGAAATCGAAAACACCACAAGTGCACAATAGAACGCAATCATTGGGAAATACCAAAGTTAAACCCAGCTGAAAAGTGAATATTTAAAAAAAAAGAAATTAATTATGGAAAGTAAAGATAAAAATTTATACAGGTTAGACGAACTATCTGATTATAAAATCGCATCAAATTATTCTGATGTAAGAGGATGGAAAATTGTTGATTCTGATAATCAAACTATAGGCGAAATTGATAATTTGTGGGTTAATAAAGATATGCAGCGTGTTGTATATTTGGATGTTAAACTAGACAAACGATTGTTAGAAGACAGCCGTAATGAGGTTCGGGATGTTATAGCAAACGACAACGGAAAAGAGTTTATTTATAAAGAAGGAGCAAGCCATATTATTATACCAATAGGATCCGTAAGTATAAATAAAGACACGAAAATTGTTATGGCGAACAGTTTAGGATATGATACCTTTAAAAACACAAACAGATATAATAGACAGCAGAATTTTGACAGGGAATATGAAAGAAGAGTAATGAATTCTTATTATCCTCAAAATAATCCTGATTCTGCTTATTATAGTGACGATGATTCCTTTTACAACCGCAAAGAATTTGACAATAAATAGTACTTTTTCAGATTTCCTGTAAACTGTTTAATTAAAAAAAAAACGATCATGGAAACGCAAATCATTGAATTAGAAAAAAAATATTGGAAGGGAATGGAAAATCATGATTATGATACAGTAAAAAATCTTACGCTGTTTCCTTGTGTAATTGCCGGTAAAAATGGTGTACAAAGTGTAGACGAATCTCAATTTAAAAAGATGTTTGAATCCGGTGATGCTAACAAAATAAAAGTATTGTCTATTTCTAATGTAGAGGCAAAGTCTATTACCGAAAATACGGCAATAATAGCATACGTAATAGAATTAGGTATGGGAGATAATAAACAAAATCAAGCTATGAAATGTGTCTGCACTTCTACCTGGATTTCAAAAGATGATAATTGGGTTTGTGCACTGCATACAGAAACAGAATTGTCTCAGTGAGATTATAAAAATAAGAAAAACTAAAAAAGCTCTAAATCATTGATTTGGAGCTTTTTTTATGTGACGTCGATTGAACAATTCCAGTCCAAAAAAGTAAGCAAAAGTTAAGCTATAATTTTGTAATTATTTAATTCAAAAATTGCTCTCGATATTCTGTTGGAGTCAATCCGACTTCTTTTTTGAATAACCTTGAAAAATAGGGTGGGTTCTCAAATCCTAATTGATAGGCTGTTTCTGCTACAGTATTGTTTGTGCTGACCAATAGATTTTTGGCCTCAGTGACCAAAGAAATATGAATATGCTCTAAAGCTGTTTTACCTGTTTCCTGTTTTAATAAATCACTTAAATATCTTGCAGATAAAGATAATTTTGACGCCATATATTTTACAGTTGGCAATCCTTCTTTTTGAAGCTTTCCACTTTCAAAATATAATTTAAGAATCTCAGTAAACCTGGTGATAATTGTTCCTGATAGCGAGGCTCTGTTTAAAAACTGTCGTTTGTAGTAACGCTGCGAATATTTTAGAATTGAATCGATATGAGTGAGCATAATATCTTTGCTGAAGTCGTCCTGATTGTTGTAATATTCCAATTTTATTTTATAGAATAAATCCCAGATAGTTTCCTCTTCTTTAGGTGATAAATGCAAAGCTTCATTGACTTCATAATCAAAAAAGCCATATTTTTTAATTTCAGAATAAAGGTTTGTATTCACTAAAAAATCTTCATCAATATAAATCATAAAGCCTTTTTCGGTAAGTTCAATGTCGCTCATTGTAATTTTCTGACCAGGTTTTACAAAAGCCATCGAGCCATTATCATGATCATATTTGGTTTTTCCGTATAAAATAGTACCTGATTTTACTTTTTTTAAAGCTATTTTATAAAAATCCATTGTGAATTCTGTTTCAGCAAATGTGCATCCTTGCAACTCTTCAAAAGTTACCAGCCCCAGCAAAGGATTTTCTGGAGGCGGAAATCCGTTTGAGGTATAAAGCTCGCTTATCGTTTTATAATTTTTCATGCTTAACAATTTTATGCATTATAAATTTACATTTAAAAAGTTTATGTGCTGTTCGCAATTTAAATTTCTTCAAGATAGGTCAATTCCGGTGGTGCAATCAGCTTCCCGTTTAGAAAAGTAAAAAAGCGCTTCACATAATCCTGTTCCAGATGCCAGTCATATGTTTCTTTTGATGTATAAATGGCAAAAATTACTATGGTATTTGGTTCTTCGGTTTTTCGCGTCAGCACAAAATTTTCACATCCTTCTTCAAGTAAAATATGAGCTTTTGTTTCAATTGCAAGCAAAAGCACTTCCTCGATGAATTCTGGATTGATTTTAAGTGCAGCATTTGTTATAATTTTATTCTTCATTTGTTTAATATATTTCAATTATTTGATGCTTTTTAATATTGAACTTTCAAACATTTTTGGAGCAAAGTGTTGTAGGAACACAATCATACCAGACATTTTCCCAACCGGATTGCTAAATTTTGGTTCTTTTGTTCCAATTAATTTGGTGATAATTTTTGCCACTGCATCTGGTGATTCTGCTTCGTCTAAACCTTTTTGAGTAGCAGCGTTGACTTTTTTTCTGTAAATATTGTAATCTGGAATATTTCCTGTTGAAGAAATGGCATTGTGTCCAAGATTGGTTTTAAACCAAACAGGTTCAACAACACTAACTTTAATATTAAAGGGATTTAGTTCGAAGCGAAGTGATTTGAAATATCCTTCAATTGCGTGTTTTGAAGCAGAATAGTAAGATAAATTTGGAGGTCCAATCAAACCAACAATAGAACTTACGGTTATAATTTGTCCAAATTTTTGTTTTCTAAAGTACGGTAATAATGCATTAGTAACCTTAACAGTTCCCCAAAAGTTGGTCTCAAATTGTTTTCGGGCTACATCTATAGGGGTTTCCTCTGCAATACCGGTAATCATAAAACCTGCATTGTTTACAAGTACATCAAGCTGTTTTGTTTCGGAAGACAGTTTTTCTTTAAAGGCAAGAATTGAATTATCGTCATCTATATCCAGACGCAGCAATTTAAAAGGGACTTTATATTTTTCCGGTTCACGACTGGTTCCAATTACATTAAATCCTTTCTTGTGAAGATCATTTGCTAACATCAATCCAAAACCTGATGATGCTCCTGTGATTAAAATTGTTTTGCTCATTTTTATTTCTTTATATGATTAATAATGAGGCAAAGTTAGAGTAGGAGTTACTGCTACTGCTTATACAAAAGTGGGAAGACGTGATACATTTTTACGTCTATTTTTAAAGTTTGACTTAGAATGTCCTGTCGATAATCGAGAGAAAATTGAGCAAGAATCGGATTTTTAAGAAGAAAAACAGCATATAAATTTGCTTTGATTTAAAATATTAAGAATATGAAAAAATTTAAAATTGTTCCGTTGTCTAAAGAATTTGTAAGCCAAATTCGGAAAACAAATATTGATAATTTTGGCAATCAGGTTTACGAGCAATTAGCAACGGGAAAAGGACCATGCCGAATTTCGTTGAAACCTTTTAATGTCGGTCAGGATATTCGTTTGGTTTTTGCTTATAGTCCGTTTTCAGAAAACAATGCATTTAATCAATCCGGACCTATATTTATTCACAAAAACGAAGTGGAGCAATATTCGGATATTTACAATTTCCCCAAAGAATTAAAAGCAGATAAAGAAAATTTTCCTTTATCGCTAATTGGCTATAGCAAAGAGCAAAAAATGATTTTTACTAAATTAGTTGGCGATAATGATATCGATTTACTAATTGCTGAAATCTTTGAAACAAAAAGCAATGTTGAATATCTTCATGCAAGAAATTCAGAAGCTTGTTGTTTTATCTGTAAAATCGAAAGGGTGTAGTTGTGTACTTTTTAAAATTGAAATAATTGTAACAATTAGCAAAATTTGTTGTCTTTAATACTAATTATTTACATTTCACCAGAATCAAAACTAACTAATTCAATATATATGAATAATATCGTTCACACTTTCCTGACGTTTTTTATTGTCTTGAGTTTACACTGTACTGTTGTTAATGGACAAGAAAACAAACAAACTAAAAATGCTTTGACGTTCATGAATGCCACTATATATGTTTCACCAACCGATCCGGCAATTCTTGAAGGAATCGTAGTTATTGAGAATGATAAAATAATTGCAGTCGGTAAAAAGAACGAGGTAAAACCACCAGAGAATACTAAACTAATTGATTGCAAGGGTTTTACAATTACAGCGGGATTCTGGAATAGTCACGTCCATTTTACCGATCCAAAAATTGCCAATGCGCCAAGTTTAAGTAATAGTGAATTATCCAATTACCTTGAACAATTTTTAATCAAATTTGGGTTTACCTATGCCTTCGATATAGGTTCATTTCCAGAGAACACAAATAACATAAGACAACGAATTAACAGTGGTTCCATCTCAGGTCCTCTCATCCTAACTACCGGCCTTCCGCTTACGGCTGAGAACGGCACTCCTTTCTATGTGAAAGCAATGAATATAAAATTGCCAGAACTGACTTCCATAGATGTCGCTACAAAAATTGTAAACCAAAATATTGCTGATGGTTTAGATGGAATAAAAATATTTGCAGGATCTCCTATGGGACCCGGCAAGGCCGAAAAGATGATGCCTGTAGAAATAGCGAAAGCTGTTATCGATGCTGCTCATAAAAAAGGCAAACTTGTCTTTGCACATCCTTCGGTAAATGACGGAATTTTAGTTTCAGTAGAATCCGGTGTCGATATACTGGCACACACCTCTCCTGATGGCGGTTTGCCTTGGGATAGTCAAATGATTCAACAAATGGTTAAAAAGAATTTATATCTAATTCCAACATTAAAACTTTGGAAATGGAGTTTAGTTAATAATAATCAATCTCCACAACAAATTGAAGATTTTGTTTCTATCGCTATTGGACAAGTAAAAGATTTTAATGAAGCAGGAGGAAAACTTTTATTTGGAACAGATATTGGTTTCATGGATGATTTTGATCCAACAGATGAGTATGTTTATTTGCAAAAGGCACGACTTAATTTCCGACAGATTCTGGCAATGCTTACTACAATACCCTCAGAAAAATATGGTTTTTCAAAGCAATATGGCAGACTTGCTGTTGGCATGACTGCAGATATGGTGGTTTTTAAGGGAAATCCAGAACTAGATATTAGAACTTTGTCGGATGTAAAATATACGGTTAGAAAAGGTAAAATTATATATACAAAAACAGACTGATTATAAAATTATAAGAAGCACTTTTAAATTTTTGGTGGAACTTAATTGCCTGCGCTCTCCGAAGTGTTATCAAGAAAAGCTGCGCAATCCCGAAAGCCTTCGGGACTGACTTTGCGCAGCGTAAAGAAGAACACTTTTCCATTAAAATTCATTGGGAAGTTTGTGGTGAGTTTTGAGAATTTTATATCATCACAGATAGTATAAAAATGCTTTTTTTTTGAATAAACTATTTTCTAATCAGTTCTAAGTTATCGTCAATTTGAAAAACGATTTTAATATTATTGTCAAAAAATCTGCTGAATTTCTAATGGATATGCACATCTAAGTTTTGAATGATTTTTAGCAGTTAAAGTTTAATTTTACTTCGTATTTTTAATTTTTAGAGTATAAGTTGTTACTTCAGTTAAACTGATTTTACACTTCTTATTCGAATAATATTTTTTTGTAATGTTTAATTCAAAACCTGCAAAAAACATTGTAATTATTAAAGTCAAAATTATCACTGTTTTTATTTCTTTGTATTCCATTTTTAAGAAGTTTTAATTTATTCAATTGGAATACAAAAATCTACAATGCTTATTTTTTCAGGATGTTCATTGAAATTATTATAATAAATTTCATAAGGATTTCGATCGGCTTTTTTATATCCGTTTTCGTTCATCCAAATAAAAAGACCGCTCCATGATTGTTCAAATTCGGTTATTTGAATTTCAAAATGTCCAACAATAAATTTACCTTTTTCAATGGTAGTTAATCCAATTTCTCCATCAACTTCAATTTTTTCTTTCAACGAAATGCAGGCACTCATTCTGACTTTTTCAGGTTCGGTTATTTTAAAACTATCGTGGTAAATGGTAACTATTTTTAAGTTTTCATTTTCTAAAAGTCCTTTTGGAGTTGCCCACTTAATTAATTTGGAATAAGCATGCTGCATTCCGTTGTGTCCAATTTGTGAAATATAAGCAAGATCCAGTTTTGGCATTTCTTTAATTTCAATTTTTGCTTTCATTTTTATCCAATTTTTATGGTTATTAATGTTGCAAATATATTGGTCAGATATCCCATTTTCTTGTCCATTCTTGCTATCAAGTTTACCAATCTTGCTAAATTTATCCGGATATGTTTGTCGGAATTCTTTAGGGCTTATCCCGTAAAATTTCTTAAAAGTTCTGGTAAAGGACGAGTTACTGTTGAACCCATATTGCAATGAAAGTTCTGAAATAGTTATTTCTCTTTTGTGTAAAAGTATTGAAGCCGCTTTTTCAATTCTTTTGCGAGTAATATATTCATTTATAGTTTCATTTATAGTTTCATTTGTAATTGCTTTAAAAATTCGGTGCAAATGAAATGGCGAGTAATTTCCAATTTTAGCTATAGTTTCCAAAGTCAGTTCCTGATCTAAATTTTGGTCAATAAATAATAATATATTATTAATTCGCTTTATATAATCTTCTTTCATATTTAGGTTTTCTGTCGTTCTAAATTAATCTTTTAATGAAATATTAATCAATAGCTGAATCAAAATTATCAATTAAAAAACATTTTAATACTCTTCTGTCGAGAATGGACAATCTTTTCAAAAGATTCTTTATTTGATGATAGCATGTAAATTGGAATTTAAGGAAAGTGTTTTGGGCAAAAAATAAGATTAGAGGGTTTTAATATATTTGAATTTCTTAACTTTACATAATGAAAGAGAAGATAATAAGAGAAGTTTCTAAGTTTAATAATGAACTGAAACTGCAGGGTTTTAAAGCATTCCAGATAGAAGACGATGGTGCCGAAACGAGAACTTACAGCAGAAAGGAGTTTTATAAAATCTGCCTGACTACAGGAAAAAGTAAAATTCATTATTCTGATAAAACCTATGAGCAGGAAGGTACGATTCTCTTTTTTGGAAATCCACACATTCCATATTCATGGGAAACTATTTCTACGACTTATATTGGTTATACTATTTTATTTTCAGAAGAATTTTTTAAAAATTCCGAGCGTTCTGAAAGTTTGCAACAATCTTCTTTTTTTAAAATTGGAGGAACACCTGTTTTAAAAATTACAGAAGAGCAAAGAGGTTTTCTTAATACAATTTTTCATAAAATGATTGAGGAACAGGAAAGTAATTATGTTTTTAAAGATGAGTTGATTCGCAATTACATCAGCCTCATTATCCATGAATCTTTAAAGATGGAACCTTCTCAAAATTTCGAACAAAACAAAAATGCATCTTCCAGATTGTCATCTGTATTTTTAGAACTATTAGAAAGACAGTTTCCAATTGAAACTACTTCCAATCCGCTTCAATTAAGAACAGCGCAACATTATGCCAAACATTTGAATGTGCATGTAAATTATTTAAACAGAGCCGTTAAAGAAGTTACCGGAAAATCGACAACTACTCATATTACCGAGCGGATTATAACAGAAGCCAAAGCACTTTTACAACATACTGATTGGAGTGTTTCTGAAATTGGTTATGCACTTGGATTTGATTATCCAACCTATTTCAATAATTTTTTCAAAAAAAACACTGGCACTAATCCTTCTACATTTCGCTTAGCAGAAGTTTGAATTTCTTAATCTTTGGTTTGATAATTGTTACTCCCTTGCTTTAAGGCAGTCTTACCTTTGTATCTGATTATTTAATTCAAATATTATGTCAGATCAAAATTTTGTTTCCGATGCTCAGCCTTTTCAAAAAGATATTTTTGAGAGACTTTTAGCAGGGGAAACCATACTTCCTAACGATTCGCAAATAGGCAAATTGAGAGCGCAGGCATTTACCTTGAAACCATTTTTGACCCAAATGAATGATTCTTCAAATCCTAAAGAAATTACGCAGATACTAAGCAGGATTTTAGATAAAGAACTTCAGGATGTTACCGTATTTACACCTCTTTACATCAATTGCGGAAAACACATTACAATAGGTAAAAATGTATTCATCAATTTTGACTGTACCTTTTTGGCATTGGGCGGAATTACAATTGAAGACGACGTTTTAATTGGCCCGAAAGTCAGTCTCATTACCGAAAACCATCCATTAAATCCAGAGGAAAGAAAAGGACTTGCGGTTAAACCAATAGTCATCAAAAAAAATGCATGGATTGGTGCTAATGCTACTATTTTACCCGGCGTGACAATTGGAGAAAACTCAGTGGTTGCAGCAGGAGCAGTAGTCTCTAAAGATGTTCCTGATAATACCGTCGTTGGTGGGATTCCAGCAAAATTTATTAAAAATATTTAATCTTAAAAAATGAAAAAAGCATTCACAATTGCAATATTCTTCCTGATAACCGGGCAAATATTTGCACAAAAAGTAAAATCAAATTTAGAAAAAATGAATACGTCAAAAGAACATTATACGTTTCAACTTAGTGACAAAGTAATACGTCAAAAAGTTAGTTTCAAAAACCGTTACGGCATTACATTAAGCGGTGATTTATACCTTCCAAAAAATGCAGGAAACGAAAAATTGTCTGCATTAGCAATCAGCGGACCTTTTGGAGCTGTAAAACAACAATCGTCAGGATTATATGCCAACCAAATGGCAGAACGTGGTTTTATAGCTTTGGCATTTGACCCATCTTATACAGGAGAAAGCTCAGGCGAACCACGAAATCTTGCCTCTCCGGAAATCAATACAGAAGATTTTAGTGCTGCGGTTGATTTTTTAGGATTACAAAAAAAGGTGGATAGAAATAAAATTGGAATCATCGGTATTTGTGGTTTTGGAGGTTTTGCTTTAAATGCAACTACTATTGATAAACGTGTAAAAGCTGTTGCAACAACAAGTTTGTATGATATGACCAGAGTAATATCGAAAGGCTATAATGATGCTGTAACTCCGGAACAAAGAACCAAAACATTGGAAACTTTGGGTGAGCAGCGTTGGAAGGATGCCGAAAATGGAAAACCAGCAGCTGGTCCCAGAAATTTGCCGGAAAAATTGAAAGGCGATGAACCGCAGTTTATAAAAGAATATTTTGATTATTACAGAACGCCACGTGGTTTTCAGGTTAATTCTGTGAACTCAAATGGAGCCTGGCTGGCAACTAATCCGATTTCGTTTATGAATATGCCAATACTAGCTTATGTAAAAGAAATTTCACCAAGACCTATGCTTTTAATCGCAGGCGAAAATGCGCATTCAAGATATTTTAGTGAAGATATTTTTAAAGTGGCAAACGAACCAAAAGAACTAATAATTATACCAAATGCAGTTCACATTGATTTGTATGACAAAGTAGATGTGATTCCTTTTGATAAGTTAGAAAGTTTCTTTAATGATAATTTGAAATAATATAATTGTCCTCTTGTTAAGTTCCCGAAAAGCCACTCAAATTGAACATGCCCCAAATAGTGTTTAACTTTTTGGGGCATGTCCATAGAAATGGGCTTTTAGTTTTGTGACCTCAACAAGACAAATATCCATGCATTTTATGGAGGATTTAAAAAGCTTGGCTTATTGGAAGTAGAGGCTGTCTTTATATGTCTTCAGTTTCAATTTAATTAAGCGGTTCTTTATTGTCAATTTCGATACTTGGAGGCATCAGTTTGTACATCACAGGAGTTACAATTCTCGAGAGAATGGTAGAACTTATCAGTCCGCCGATAAGCACAATAGCCAGCGGTGCAATTAGAGGATTAGAATTTAAAGCTAAGGGAATAAGCCCGCAGATTGCCGTTATCGAAGTCAGCACGACCGGTAGAAATCGTGTTTCTCCGGCAATAGCAATTGCTTCATCTATGGATTTTCCTTCCTGTCTGAGCTGATTGGTAAAATCTACCAGCAGCAGCGAGTTTTTAACCTGAATACCCGACAGACCAATAAAACCAATAATAGCCACCAGTGACATAGGACTTCCATTAATCAACAGCAATAGAACTCCTCCTAAAATTCCCAATGGAATGATAGAAAGTACAATGATGATTCCTTTGAATGTTTTGAACTGCAGCAACAGTACACCAATGAAAAGGAATGTGCTTAAAATAATTACCGAAAGGAAATTTCCTCCCAGCGCATCTCCTTCGGATTCTTTTTCGCCTGATAATTTATAATAATACCCTTTTGGCATTTTAAGTTTATCCAATTTAGGGATAATCTCTGTTAATAAATCATTAGCATAATAGCCTTTGTTTGATAACGCTGTAACCTTTGCAAAACGTGATTTATTGAAATGGTTAATTGTTGTTGGCGAAGTTTCAAAAGAGATCTCTGCAATCTGGTTCAATGCAATTGGAGTTCCCTGAATATTATTTACATACAGGTTTTTTAAAGCGTCCAGATTAGAAAATTTATCTTTGGGCAGTGTAAGCGTAACATTTCTGGCATCACCTCGGTCATCGATGTAATCCCCGACAGTTAATCCGGCTACGGCAAGACGAACAACCTTATCTGCCTCACTTGTCATCACACCTAGTGTTCTTGCTTTTTCTTTGTTAATTTTTACTTTGACATCTGTTTTGTAAGTGTTTAGTTCATTGTTGATATAAACTGTTCCTTTTTGATTTCGTAAAATAGTTTCAACTTGAGAAGAAAGCTTACGCAGAACAGCCGGATCTTCTCCAAAGAGCCTCACTACAATATTTGCTTCCAGAGGAGTTCCCTGCTCAAAATCCTTTACTTCGATTTTAGCATAAGGCATTGTTTTGAATTTTTCACGTAGCCTTTCAATCAAAGCTGTTTTTTCGGTTGGTTTTGCCTCATCTTCCAGCTGCACAAAAATCTGCGCAAAATCAGGTTTTCTGTCCTGTGGATGTACGTTGTAATAAATCTGTGGGTTTCCCTTTCCGACATTGGCTGTATAAAATACAATTTCTTTATGGTTTTTCAGTTCAGCTTCGACCAGTTTTGTAACCCTGTCGCTTTCTGTCAAATTGGCCTGAAGTGGCATTTTTATATTAATAAGAAACATTGGTTTCTCTGAAGTTGGGAATAACTTAAATCCTGTAGCTTTAAAAAGGCCAAAAGCAGTTATGCTCAAAGCTATGGATATAGCAATTGTTGTTTTTGGAAATTGTAAAGCCTTCGGCATAATCCTGCTGTAAGATCGTGTCAGAAACTTTTGTAGGTACTGAAGAAAAACATTCCCTTCGCCATGTTCGTGTGTTTTTAAAAATCGGCTTCCCAGAAACGGAACCAATGTCATTGCCACAATCATTGAGGCCAGTACACTTGTAATGATGGCCATAGGAAGGCTTCTTATAAATTCACCTGACACATCAGGCAGGAAAGCCAGCGGTAAAAATGCAATCACAAGAGTGGCTGTACAACCTACAACAGCAAGACCTATTTGTTTGGTTCCTTTTAAAACAGCATCCATTTTAGAATGGCCTTCACGAAGCCAGCGCTCAATGTTTTCCACCACCACAATACTGTCATCTACCAGAAGCCCTAGTGCCACGACTAGACCTACAATACTTAATTGGTTAAGTGAATAACCAAATGCATTCATCACAATAAGTCCTAAAGCCAGTGAGAGTGGTATAGATATCATAACAATTAAGGAAGCTCTTGATCCTAATGGTAAAAGCGTAATGATAACCAAAACAATCGCAAGGGTAAAATCAAAACCCAGATGCCCCAGACGCTGTGATACCATGTTTGCCTGGTCAAAGTTTTTAACGAGCTTTATGTTTTGAGGCAGGTCTTTAGAGAATTCCTCTACTATTGGTGAAAATTCTTTTTGGACATCGGTTATGTTTACGTTGTCTTTCATCCCTACGGTAACCAAAACACAGCGATGACCATTTATACGGGTAATATGATCTACTGTTTCAGATTTATAACCTACTTCAGCAACATCCTTCATATAGATTATTTTACCATTTGCATTGTAAATAACAGTATTGGCAACATCATCAGCATTTTTAAATTTACCGCTTGTCTTTACATTAAATACTTTGCTGTCAAGATTAATGCTTCCTCCGGGAATATCGGCAGCCTCACTCTGAAGGCTTCCCATCACGACATTTAATGGAATTTTTAACTGCGCTAGTTTATCCAGTTGCAGGTCAATTCTAATTTCCTGTTCCGGTATTCCTGAATACTTTACATCTTTAAGGTTGGTAATTTTTTCCAGCCTTGTCTTTAGTTCATCTGCGGCATCACGCAGTTTTTTATCTGATGCATTTTCTGAAATTAAGGCTACCTGAAGAATTTTTACATCTGAAGAAGCAATTTTTTCGGTTTTGATCAGGTAAATATCTTTCGGAAGTTCGCTGTTTTGCAGCGCATTCATTTCCGTAGAAATTTCCTGGTACTTATTATCCACATCAACTCCATACTTAAATTTTACCTGAAAGGCAGCAACTCCGTCTTCGACAGTAGTTAGTATTTTATCGATGTTTTCGAGTCCGTAAATTTTATTCTCAATAGGCTTTACAACCTGTTCTTCCATATCTTTTGGACTGGTTCCCGGATAAATAACCGTAATAAGATATTGAGGCGGGTGAGTAGAAGGATCTTCTGATCGTGGCATTGAAAACAAGGTCAGGTACCCTACAACAGACACGAGAAGAAATATAATCAGCGTGAACTGATAGTTTTTAACGGCAAAGTTTGTTATCTTCATGGTGCTTATTATTTAATGATCTTAATCTTTGATTCTTCGTTGAGATATGCGCTGTTCGAGATCACTATCTGATCTGTTTTCTCAAGACCGTCTTTGATATACACGATTTTGTTTTCAAATTTGAAAATGGTTACAGGTTGTCTTCTCACTTTATTATTTTCAACTAAAAAAACAAAAGCCTTATTACCATCTGCTTCAATAAGTGCATCGTATGGGATTGTGATTATATCCTGTGCATTATCGGCATGTATTTCGGCTTTGCCAAACATACCCACTGCAGGTTTACTATTTTTCATGTCCAGTTTTAATTCTACCTGAAATGATCCCAGGGCAGCATCGGCCGACTGTGATTTTCTAAAAACCACGGCATCAAAGTTTTGATCCGGATAGCCATCCAGGGTAACGGATGCTTTCTGGCCAATTTTAACCGATGCCCATTCTTTATCTGTTAGTCCAATTTTTAAAAGGTAATTATTGTTGTGGGATGTTTCATTTATGGCTAAAATGGGAGAACCTGGTCCAACAACTTCGCCCTCATTGGCTATTTTTTGAGATACAAAACCATCTGCTGCCGCATATATTTTGGCATAACGCGCATTAAAAGCAACCGCATCTTTTTGTTTTCTGGCAATGTCAAGACCAGTTTTAGTATTTTGAAGCTGTTCTAGAGTATATACACTGTCTTTATAGAGATTATTGGCACGAGTATAATCTCTTTCGTATTTTTTTACGTTTAAATCGGTCTGGTTCAAACCCGCGCTGATTTCGGTTTCGTCCAATGCGGCTAAAAGCTGTCCTTTTTTAAAAAAATGCCCTTCTTCGACATAAATATGTTTTACCAGACCGCCGATTTTAAAGCTGTAATGGGCCGCATTTTCTGTTGTAACCAAACCAGAAGCACTTATGTTGCTTGTAAGTGCCAGCGATCCGGCCGGTGCTGTTTTAATGGATACAATATCCGCGGTTTCAAATGGGCTATGCTCTTTTTTTTCTTCGTTACAGGCATAAAAAACAGGAAAGGCAAAAAGGCATATTGCTATTGTTTTTTTACTCCCAAGTGTAAAAATGTTTTTTAGGTATTCGTGACCCGAGCCTGAAAGGCGAACGGATGCAATAATATTCGATTTCATAAGTTATTGTTTTTGGATTATTTTAAAGTAAAAGTGGCATTGGCTCTTTCTAATTCTGCAAAGGCAATCCAGGAATTATAAAGAGATATATTAGTATTAAGCTGAGCATTTACCCATTGATTCTGTGCATCAAGAAGTTCGATGTAGATGGCCTGTCCTTCTTTATATAATTTGGTTATGTCCTCATTATATTTTTTGGCTGCTGCTTTTTGATTTTTATCGGCATTGAATTGTTCCAAAGCAGACATTAGATTATTTCGGGTAACCTGAAACTGTAGCAGCAGCTGCTGTTTGACGTTATCAGTCTGTGAGCTTATTTTTTTACTGTTCTCCTGAACCTGTTTAAGTCTGTATTTGTTTTTGTTGCCTGAGAAAATAGTCCACTCTAAAGCGGCACCTGCAAAATAGTATCGGGATTGCTTATTTACTTCGAAATCAAAGTCTTGAAAACCGAAATCTGCAAAACCGCTCAGCTTTGGATACCAGTACGACTGCGTAAGCTTAGTCACATTTTCATTTATATCTTTGGCCATGGTAAGCTTTGAAAGTTCTTCTCTGCTTGAGGTGTTCTCCTGTACCAGTACATTAGGCAGGCTCTCTTTATCCGAATCAATCTCAATTTCGCTGTCAAGCTTTTGATTGATTAGAAAGTTAAAATACGTTTTAGCATTATTACTCACTTTTTTTGCTGTTTCCAGATTTGCTTCAATACGAATTACTTCATTATCACTTCTAAGAACTGCTGTACGGTTTATCTTGTCATTTTTAAATAAAGACAGGTTAACCCTTTGATTTTCCTTCACCAATGCTAAGGCATCCTGATAAATATTTATTCCCTCAATGGACTGCAGGTATTTATAATATGCCGTTTTAATTTCTTTCACCAGCTCTCTTTGATAGATTTCCAGTTCTATTTTCTGAAGGGAAGTTTGCTGACTTTTGATTCTCTTGTTATAGATAATTTCATAGTTCAGCAGTGGCATTGTCGTATGAATTTTAGCATCATAGAAATTATCGGGATTAATCAGAACCGACTGGTTTTGCAGAGAAGGGAAGGCATTCGAATTGGTTATTTGATTAAGTGTGCTGTATACAGGATTCAGCATATCTCCAATTGGAATATCTATTGTTCTTCCTCCATCAGCTTTAGTGTAATTAGCATTCAAAGAAACAGTAGGGTAGAACAGGGAACGGGCTTCCTGCAGGGCGTACAGACTTTTATTAATATCAAAATTATGCTGTTTGATTATCTCGTTGCTTTTTAATCCAATCTGGATGTAATTATCGAGTTTGCTTTGGGAATATCCTATAAATCCAAAACAAATAATGGTAAATGTAATTGCTCTTTTCATTTTATTGTACATTGTTTTTAAATTGAACATTGTTCATTTTTTTGATCAAAAAAAAGTTTAAAGTTTCTTTATTATTTTTAAATATTCATTGTATCCTTCAGAAAGGATTGTATCCGGGTTAGAAAATTTCACACCTTTTGTTCTCTGGCGTATTTCCAGACAGCACATTCCGTGTACTAAACTCCAAATCATAAAAGATAATGCTTCTAACGAATGCCCTTCAAAATGCCCATTGTCCATACATTCTTTTACGGTTTTCTTTAAAGCACCAAAAGTGTCAGCTCCTTCATTCCATGCTTCTTTTTCAGTACTTTCAATAAATTCCATTGGCGCTTTAACGATGAACATCAAATCATACATTTCTGAATTTTCCATTGCAAATTTCAAGTAGGTAAATCCCATTTTTCGAAGACGTTCCATTGGATCTTTAATCGCAAACAATTCAGTAAAATATCCGCCTAGTTCTTGAAAACCAATAGAGTGGAGGTCGTGAAGAATCGCATTTTTATCCTTAAAGTAAACATACACAGTTCCAACACTGTAGTCTATTTCATCAGCGATGTTTCGAATAGTAGTCTGTTCAATGCCCCTCTCTAAAAAGAGTTTTTTAGCTCCTTTTAGGATTAGCATTTTTAGGGCTTCTTTTTCACGTGCTTTTCTTTCTGCTGTACTCATGCTGCAAATGTATGTATATTTTTTGAACAACGTTCATTTTTTGTGATAATAATTTCAAATTAGTTTGTTAGTGTAATCATTTTCTTTTATAATTTGAGATTCTATTTTCCCATTTTCGAAAAATATATTGTATTTTATCATAATCACTTTATCTTTATTTTGTTTAATATTGTGAAATTTAACCGATATATAATATTGTAAATAGGTTTTTTTGTAGCTATATATATTGCAAGCTGCTGTATATTTATGAGTTAGGAATAAACCTGAAAAAGCATAGGATGAAAAAAAATATTCCTATAATTTCTTTAAATGAGTTTTCGAATCAGGAAACAAATGTATTTCACTTTATTGGTGCTGAAGATAATAGCGCTTTATATCAAAAAATGCCACATCGTAGGGATGACCATTTTTTGTTTATTCTTCAAAAAAGTGGATTTAGCAAACTTATGATTGATTTTAACGAAATTACTTTAAGAGAAAATTCGATAATCTGCATTTTACCCGGACAAATACATTACGCTATTTGCGTTGATTCTAGTACAGAAGCGTGTATATTGGCTGTTGATTCAAAACTCATAAGCAAAAAAAACAGAAGCATCTTTGAAGAAAATTATTTTGATTACCAGTCTGTAAACTTAAATCCCGCTACAAGCCATTTTTTTAATTCTTGCATAGAATTGGCGGAAGCTTCTGAAAAATTAAGCACAAGTTCAGCAGTAATTTATTCGATTACCAATACTTGTGTTTGTTTATTTGCAGATGCTTACGAACAAATAAAAGTTAGTCAATCTAATATTTCCCGAAAGTATATCATTACAAAACAATTTAAGAGTTTGTTATTACAACATTTCAGAACTCATAAAAGTGCAGTAAACTATGCAAATGAATTAAATATTTCTTCGGCTTATCTTAATGAGGCTGTTAAATTAATTACCGGTTTAACTGTTAGTTATTGGATACAACAAATGATACTAACAGAAGCTAAACGATTACTTTATGTTACTGATGATACAGTAAAGGAAATTGCATATCAGCTTGGTTATAATGACCACGCCTATTTTAATCGTTACTTTTCTAATTTGGAAAAGATGACCCCACTGCAATTCAGACTGAGTTACCGCAAATAGTCCAATCATTACCATACTATCGCTATTGTTATAACAGGGAATTGGGAATAGTTTTGTATCAAAAATAGAACTATGATAAATCAGCTTATTTGGTGCATTGGAATCCTAACATTGATAATAGTGTTTCTTCAATTTTTTAATTTCGTAAGACCATATTTACGTTCCTCTCAACTACTCAGATACAAGACAGAAAATGCCTATGCAATAATAACAGGTGCGACCGACGGTATTGGCAAAGCGATTGCAATAGAACTTGCTAATAAAGGCTTTAATGTGATTATTCACGGAAGAAATGAAGAAAAGTTAAAATTAGTAGAAAACGAGATTATAACAAAAAATAGAACTTGTAAGGTTATACATTTGATACATGATGGAAGCGAAAACAGTAAAATGGACATATCATCTATAACCCATTTACCAATTACTATTTTAGTAAATAATGTAGGTATTGGTCCCATTTCTGAACTTGCCGAAATGAGTAATCAGGAAATTGATCAAACAATTGTGTTGAACACTGCATTTCCTTCGCAACTGACACATGATTTAATACCCTTTTTCAAAAAGCCTGCTTTGATACTCAACATGTCTTCTTATGCAGGGCTTTTGCCTCCGCCTTATTTAGCAGTATATGCCGGAACAAAGGCTTATAATAATGCTTTTTCAATTTCTTTGGCTCGTGAACTTGAAGATATAGAAGTAATTTCACTGCTGACCGGAAGCGTAAATACCGGAAGTAATAGAAAGCCAGTTTCTTTTATGCGTCCAAGTGCAGAAACTTATGCTAAATGTGTTTTAAACAGAATAGGTTGCGGCAGGCAAGCTATAATGCCTTATTGGCAACACGCAATACAGACTTTTTTGATTTCAATTTTACCGCAGAAATTTATAGATAATGCTACCAAAAATGCATTAAAAAAAGAACTTGAATTAAAAAGAATTAGCTAAAATCCTTTTAGCTCTTTTTGATCTATTGTATTATATTTCTAATTGCATCTATAGTGCGGAAGCAATTAGAAATTTTTCATTTTTGAAATAATTTTTATAAATCCCCGCGCTCTTTAAAATGTTCTCATGAAAAGCTGCGCAATCCCGAAGACTTTCGGGATTGCGCAGCGTAAAGAAGAATACTTTGGAGAACGGGGCTGTTTTTTTAACTTTTCTTGGAAATTTTGTATTTTGGTTTTTCGTAATCAGTTATATCCAAAATAATATCATAAACGCCTGTTGAAATTTCAATATTATCTCCTTTTGGCATTATTCCGTCGCTCATATCTTTTCCAAAGTTTAAAGTCCAATCGTCATTAAAACGAAATTTAAGCTCTCCTGTTTTTAAAGTCACATTTTTAATTGTCCAAATTCCTTTTGTTTCAGTTTCAAAAAGTTTTGCATCAGGACCGTCCCAGCCTTTTTCTGTGGCAGTTCCAACAATTCCCCAAGAAGGAAATATTTTTGTTGCTTTTTTTAGTTGATTTCCTACATGAAAACTTAATGACTCTATTTGTGAAGTCTTGTCTCTTTCAAAAATTACATCACCCATTAATTCTTCAGCGTAAAATAAATTTTCTTTTACAGGATATAGAATAGTTGTGGGTCCGTTTCCACTTTGCAATTTTAATTTATTGTTTTCAACTGTAAGGTAAACTACAAAATTGTCTTCTACTTGATAAGTTCCCACATATTGCTTTAAAGTTTCTGAGCTTACGTTGGCTACAATTGGAATTTTATAATCTTTATTATACAAATTATACAAAGTTTTTATAATAGCATAAGTGGCAGTGTTTAAGCCTCTTTCTGTATTTGTAAGCAGTATAATGCAGATATCATCTTCGGGAATTTGAACAAAATTGCTACAAAAACCAGCTCCATAACCACTATGACCAACTGTCATTTTTCCAAACATTCGCATTGTAATCCAGCCATAACCATAATTTTTTTTGAAAGGTGTATATGCTTTTTCTAAACTTTGTTTGGAGATAATTTTGTAATTTTTTAGTCCATTATAATATTTGTTTAAATCTTCAACAGTTGAGTATATTCCACCAGCTGCAAAAGGCATAGGCGGATCATAAACAATCGATGGTTTTTGTTCTTTTTCAGTAAAAATCTCATAGCCAATGGTTTTATTTTCACTTTTTAGATTTTTAAAAGCAAAACCACTTTGCTTCATTTTCAATGGTTTAAATATGTATTTTTCAACTGCTTTTTCGTAACTTATTCCAGTAACTTTTTCAATTACATAGCCTAGAAAATAATATCCCGAGTTAGAATAACTCCAATCAGTTCCAACTGGAAAATCCAAAGGTTTTGTTTTTTGAAATTCAATAAATGATTTTTCCGTTTGGTCTTTCATATCATTTCCTCTGGTATAGTCATAAACTCCAGAGGTATGGGTTAACAAACTTTCAATTGAAATAGTACTTGCATCGGGATAATCTGGATAGAATTTTGAAAGTTTATCCTGTAATGAAAGTTTTTTTTCTTCCACTAATTTTAAAATTACCGTTGCTGTAAAAGTTTTTGTAATGGAATATATTTGAAAAATGCTGTTAGCGTTATTTTCCTTTTTTAAAGCTACATTTGATAATCCATAACCTTTATCTAGTAAAGTTTCTCCTTTTTCAGAAATAAAAACAGAACCGTTAAATAGATTTTGTTGATTGTAAAATTCAAAAAGTTGCTCTAATTTTTCTTTCTTAGTTTGTGCAAAACCCAATTGTGTTATAAATAATAAAATAAAAGTGATTGATTGAATTGATTTCATGTTTTTTTTAGACTTTTTATTGAATTCTAACTAACAGTTTGCCCTTTGTGACAGTTGCGTAAATTTAGAATAAAAGATTACAAATAAAAATTCCTAATTGAATTTTCAATCAAAATTCAGAGCACAAGCCAAGCTTACACGTCCTGTCGGGGATTAAACCAAAAATCTATTGATTTCTATACTATTTAGCCGTTTTTTTTACTTGATAAAATGAATATATTAAAAACCAAATAAATAGAAAAATTAATGTAAACTTTATCTTATTTATAAAAAATATTACATCTTTACAAAAACTTTAAATCATGAGAAAAATAGTTTCACTGTTTTTTGTTTTGTTTCTGTTTACTTCCTGCGATAAGGACGGCAGTATTTTTAACGGAGAAGCACAACTGCCACCGGCAACAACTACCGGAGCAAACACTGTTGGATGTCTAGTCGACGGCAGAGTATTCTTACCGCATCAAAGCGGCATTAATCCTTCAGTAAATTGTTTCTATCAAATTGAAGGAGGAGAACAATATTTCGTTCTGAATTTCGCTGATCTTCGCAACGAAAAAAGTGAAATGGTCGTGGTGATGCTCAGAAAAGTTGAAGTAAAAGAAGGAGAAGTGTACGAACTAAACAAAACATTTTCTATAGCACCTGAACTCACCGGAGCAATAGGAGTTTACAGTACAGCAAATAGTCAGTTATATTATACTAATGAAATCGTGAAGGGTGAACTGAAAATAACACGCTTAGATCTTTCAAAATCAATTATAGCAGGGACTTTTTGGTTTGACGCCGTTAGTGATAAAGGTGCAAAAGTGCAGATAAGAGAAGGACGATTTGATTGGAATTATTAATGTTAAAAACAGTATATGATAAGAAAAATTACTTTTTACAAATTTATTCTGCTTACTTGATTTAAAGAAATTAGCTTACTTTTAAGTTGATTTGTAAGATAATTATTTAAATTTTTATTAGTAAACGGTTTGTATGTCCTGTCAAGGTTAAATGTTAAAACATATGCATTCTTATAACATTAATAAACTTTCGTTATCATTTCATCTATAGGCAAACGAACTTTTTTCGTAGCTGCCATATAGTCTTTTTCCGAATCCCGATATCCTAAAGCGAGGATAACTGTAGAATGCAACCCTTTTTCTTTCAAACCCAAAACTTCATCGATAATAGAAGCATTAAATCCTTCGATAGGAGTGGCGTCGACTTTCAATTCTGCCGCAGCAATAAGTGCAGTTCCTAATGCAATATAAGCCTGTTTTGCTGCCCAAAGTGCTTTTTGCTCTGCGTTAATAGCGCTGAAATAGGAATGCAATCCATTTCTAAATCCTGATAAGGCACCAGCGTCAAGACCTCTTTGCTTTTCTGTCATTGCGATGTAATTGTCGATGTAAGTCAAAGATATATCATTGAATGCAGCAAAAACCAACAAATGAGAGCAAGAGCCAATCTGTCCATTATACGAATCAGCACCTAATTTTTTTTGAATTTCCGGATTGCTTACAACAAAAACACGGTAAGATTGCAGACCGCAAGAAGATGCTGAAAGATTTATAGCCTCTAAGATCTGATCGACTTTCTCTTCTGTTACTTTAATGTTATTGTAAGCTTTTGTGGCGTAGCGCCATTTTAAATTTTCTATCAAATTCATTGCTATGTATGTCTTAATTTTTGGCAAATATAAATGATATTGTTTTCTTTTTTGAGTTTTTGAAGCGCTCCTGGAAACTCCAAATCAATAATCTTAGGCCACTAAAGAATATTAATCTGTTTTACTTCATTATTATATTTGTTTAAAGATTAATAATCTTTAAAAATTAACTTTAAAAGAATAATTAACTGATTTTATATGTAAATAAAAATATTTAATCTTTTATATTCAAATTTGCAGGGTAAAAAAACTAAATAGTATCATCATATGAAAGCGAACATACAAGAAGATAGGGAAATAAACGAAAAGCAGAATATTGAAAACACCCAGACTACAATCCAGAATGATTTTGCATTCACACTAAAGAGCACTTGTTTAGATGAAAACTACCACCCCTCAAATCAAACGCGTTTGACAACCAATTTTGCAAACTTGGCCAGAGGAGGTAATCGACAACAAAACTTACGTAATGCCTTAAATATGATTAACAATCGATTCAATGCATTGGCTCATGTGGATAATCCAAAAGCTGATCGTTACCTTGTAGAACTTGAAATCATCACAGTAACGATGAGTATTGATGATAAGAATGGTATTAACAATCTGCCTTTGATTGAAGTTTTAAAAACGAATATTTTTGACCACAAGACTAGTCAGCGTATCGAAGGTATTGCCGGGAATAATTTTTCGTCTTACGTTCGTGATTATGATTTCAGTATTTTATTGATCGAGCACAATAAAAATAAATCTAATTTTTGTATTCCTGAAAATTTTGGTGATTTGCACGGAAAACTTTATAAGTGCTTTGTCAATTCAGCCACTTATAAAGAGCACTTTAAGATGTCGCCGATCATTTGTTTAAGTGTATCGAGTAACAAAACTTATACTCGTACGGAGTATCAGCATCCGGTTTTGGGTTTTGAATATCTGCAGGATCAGTATTCTATCACCGATGAATATTTCTCTAAAATGGGCTTAAAAGTTCGTTTTTTCATGCCTCCGAATTGTGTGGCACCGATGGCTTTTTATCATTCCGGAGATTTGCTTGCTGATTATACTGATCTTGGATTAATCAGCTCAATCAGTACAATGGAGACTTTTCAGAAGATTTATCGTCCTGAAATTTATAATGCAAATTCAGTGGCTGGAAAAATCTATCAACCTACTCTTAAACACGAAGATTATTCATTGACTCGCGTGGATTATGATCGCGAAGAGCGCAGCAGACTAGCTGTTGAACAGGGTAAATATGCAGAAGAGCATTTCATTAAGCCTTACAAAAGTCTCCTGGAAAAATGGTCTGCTAATTTTGTCCTTTAATTGATTACAACGCATTAAAATTATACTATTATGAAGAAATTATTATTACCCACCTCTATTGTTGGAAGTTTACCAAAACCTGCGTGGCTTGCACCACCCGAAAAACTTTGGTCACCATGGAAATTAGAAGGCGATCAGCTACTTGAAGGGAAACAAGATGCTTTACGCATTTCTCTACAGGAACAACAATTGGCAGATCTGGATATCATTTGTGACGGCGAGCAGACACGCCAGCATTTTGTAACGACTTTTATCGAGCATTTAAGCGGTGTAGATTTTGAAAATCGTAAAACAGTAAAAATCCGTAACCGTTATGATGCGAGTGTTCCAGTGGTGGTAGGTGAGGTGGCGCGTCAAAAAGCAGTTTTTGTTGAAGATGCTAAATTTTTACGCAAACAGACTAACAAGCCTATAAAATGGGCATTGCCAGGCCCGCTGACAATGGTAGATACTTTATACGATGACCATTATAAAAGCCGTGAAAAATTGGCCTGGGAATTTGCGAAAGCACTCAATGAAGAAGCAAGAGAACTTCAGGACGCAGGGGTAGATATTATCCAGTTTGATGAACCTGCATTTAATGTGTTCTTTGATGAAGTAAACGATTGGGGAATGGCGGCATTAGAAAGAGCCATTGAAGGTTTACACTGTCAAACTGCAGTTCATATTTGCTATGGTTATGGAATACAGGCAAATACTGATTGGAAAAAGACATTAGGTTCAGAGTGGCGACAATACGAAGAAATTTTTCCGAAAATTCAAAAATCTAAAATTGATGTGGTGTCTTTAGAATGTCACAACTCTAATGTGCCTTTAGATTTAATGGAACTTGTTCGCGGTAAAAAAGTAATGGTAGGCGCCATTGATGTGGCAAACAACACTATCGAAACACCAGAAGAAGTAGCTGCTACCCTGCGTAAAGCGCTTGAGTTTGTAGATGCCGAAAATCTTTACCCTTCTACAAACTGCGGTATGGCACCGTTATCTAGAGATGTAGCCAGAGGCAAGTTAAGTGCTTTAAGCGCAGGAGCAGAAATTATACGTAAAGAACTTGGGGTTTAGTCTCAATATATTAATAATAAAGTCCGTGCCTCAACGGAGGAATAATATTTAAAACACATTGAAGAAATTATTAGAAGTATTAAAGAAAGCAGGTTTCGACGGTTTCCTGTTAATGATAGCCACCATGATTCTGATGGCTTATTTTTTGCCACAGCCAGGCATGGTCAAAGAACCTGTTTCGCTGGAGGAGATTGCCAATGCTGGCGTTTCCTTGATTTTCTTGTTTTATGGCATGCGACTAAGTGCTGAGAAACTAAAAGCCGGACTTTCCAATTGGAAAATGCACATTGTCGTCCAGTTGACAACCTTTTTATTTTTTCCGCTTATTGTTTTGGCATTTCGCCCGTTGTTTGTCAATAACGGCTTCGAGCTGCTTTGGCTGGGTGTATTTTTTCTGGCAGCATTACCGTCTACAGTTTCCTCTTCGGTGGTCATGGTTTCCATCGCTAAGGGAAACATTCCCGCAGCCATTTTCAATGCAAGCATTTCCAGTTTGATCGGAGTAGTCGTTACGCCTATCTGGGTTGGGCTGTTTATAGCTTCTGCGACAGGCGATTTTGATGTTACTCAAATCGTCATAAAGTTGATTCTTCAAGTCTTGCTGCCTGTCATCATTGGTATAAGCCTCAATTCCCGTTTCGGCGCCATTGCCGAAAAATACAAGAAACAGCTCAAATATTTTGATCAGGCAGTTATTCTAACGATTATTTACACGTCGTTTTGCAAGTCATTTTCCCAACATCTTTTTGAAGGCTTCACCGCCCTTGAACTTACAGGACTTGCTGCAGGGATGATGGCGTTGTTTTTTGCCGTATTCTTTTGTGTCGGACTAATTAGCCGCATGCTTGGTTTTTCAGATGAAGACCGTATTACTGTCTTATTCTGCGGATCTAAAAAGTCATTGGTACACGGCACTGTTATGTCAAAAGTCCTTTTTCAGCACAGTACTATCACCGGCATCGTATTGCTGCCACTCATGCTTTATCATGCCTTGCAATTAATTGCCGCTAGTATCATCGCTCAGGGTATGGCTCGACGAAAAGAAGTATAATAAGATTTTTGTATTGTTTTTGGTTATATTTGAAGAATTTTATTCTGTCTTATAAATAAATTAAACAAAAATATTCCATGGAACAAATAGACGATATTGATCTTCAGTTATTAAATATACTACATGATAATTCTAAGTATACAGTAAAAGAGCTTGCTAAGATGGTAAATCTTTCGGCATCGCCTGTTTTTGAGCGTATTAAAAGATTGGAAAACAGCGGATATATTAAAAAATATATTGCCCTGCTTGATGCAGAAAAATTAAATAGAGGTTTCATTGTTTTCTGTAATATCAAACTTAAACAGCACGATCGTAATATCGGAAATCAATTTGTTAGTGATATTATGAAAATAGAAGAAGTTGTGGAATGTTACAATATCTCAGGCGATTACGATTTTTTGATGAAAGTTTCTGCCAAAGATATGAAGCATTACCAAGATTTTGTGTTTAATAAATTGGGATCAGTTGAAAGCATAGGGAGTACCCAAAGTACCTTTGTTATGTCTGAGATAAAAAATCTCTACGGATAGTTCCGCGAGCAACGATAGCGCGGAAATTCTTTCCGTGGCTGTTCCTAGTATTAATAAAAACCAGACTTACTTTTTTATTTGTTGTGATATACTTTACTGGTACAGGTTGTAAATCCTTGTGATTGTTTTATATTAATCCTCAGTAGTAATATCTGAATATACTTATATATATTCTGATTTGTCTTCAACAGTTGTCTGAAGTCTCCCGACTTCTGACATGTTTGTTATATCCAAGTTGTAAATAAAAAATCGTCGTATATTTCAATTTTCAAAAGTTGCAAAATCTAAGATAATCAACTAAACACTTTACAAAAATCCATAAAAAATCCCATTTCGTAAGAAATGGGATTTTTTAGTGACCTCGACTGGAAATCAACCTTTGTTTTAATGTACTGGAAATCAATAGCCATATGTGAGTATTGGGTCGTTTGTGGGGAGTTTAAGATGTTATTTTTTTTCAGCGACAACATTATTAATAAAAAGTTCTCCAAAATTAGTTAATCTAATTACTTTTCTATTGAAATCTATAAATCCTTTACCTTGAGCTATATTTGCTTTTAAGGTAAATAGAGAATTATCATTTTCTAATCGTTCATATAGTCCTTTTTTAATAATATATTTTCCAACTGGAATTTCTGTAAGTCCAAGTCTGCATATATTATCTATGTAAACTGATGTTAAATCTGGTCTTTTTAGGTTATAAAAGTTCTTAAAGTGAGAAAAATTTCTATAGACTACTACTTCTGAATTTAATTCAGGAATTTGGTGAAAAATATCTATTAGAGGAAATTGGTTTTGAGAGCAAAAAGCTTGTAAAATTAATGCTTCATCACTTGATAAATTTTTTATTATTTCGACATACCCTGGGTGTATTGAATCTGCTGTTGTATTGTCCATTGCATTAGCTAAAAGGTTAGAATATAGTTCTCTTAGATTTAAATCTTCGCCTGTAAATCTTAACGCTTCAATTGTAGGGCCTGCTATTGATGGTGACGGTGTAATTATGTTTTCTTCAGGAACATTTTGTAATTTTTTAGTGACACTTTGAGAGATAAATTCTTCTATTTTTTCATAGCCCCATACCAATACCTTAATAGGTGCCAACGCAATATTTACAGTTTTTGCAACTGTTTCGAGTGACTTTCCAATTTGCTTAGCAGATGGTTGTAACGTATCTTGATAAACTGGTATTGCTTGTACTAGTCCAGTGACAGCATCAATCGTAGCTTTTATATTCGTATCTTTATTTTCTTCCATTATCTTTCAATATTATTTTTGGTCGCGAGCTTTAATTCCATCTAATTTTCCCGAAGGTAAGGAGCTATATATTTCATCAATTTCCTTTGGTTCAGAAATTAATTTTGTAGCAATAAAATTTACAAGTTTAAAAAGTTTGTTTGCAATTTCTCGATTATCATTAAGATTTAATACACCAGGATGTACAGATTCATTTCCAATTACTCTAACACTATCCAGAGCTTCTTGGACTTTTGGAGGCAAACCCTTTGATACTAAATTTTTTATATCTGTATTAATATCTTTACCTGGTTCGCCCAAATGCTTACAGAGTTTTTGAATTGCCAACCTTAAAAGCGCTGCAGAACTACGGGGTGATAAATTAAGAACATTTGCAGCCTCATTATAATCTTCAATAATATCTTCAGGTAAATCAAAATTCGCAGGTTCGATAATTGTATTCTGAGGAAAGACTATATTTTCGCCTGCCCAAAGAGTGTTACCTGCACAGCTTGCACAATATGAAATCCTAAATTGTTTTATGGTATGCGAATGCATTAAATTACTACTTGTCTGTTGTGAAGCTTGTACGTAAGACCATATTTGATTAGCATAAACGTGACAATGTGGACAATTAAAACCTTTCAAATCTAATGCGGGAGGGATGTAGTGTTCTTTCATAATTCATTTCTAAAGTTCTTCCTGTTTAAGTAAATAGTTCTGTTTTTTTAATAAAAGTAATATTTTTATTTAATGACTCCCAAATTAATTGTTTGAGGTTTTTGTGGGAAGTAAATCAAAAAAAACATTACCCAAAAGATATAAAAAAAGCCGTTCGATGATTTGTAAAATAAAAACAATATATTTATAAAAGATAAAGCGAAACAAATTTTATTTGCTCTAGCCGATTTTTGGTGTGTAGGTCTTATTTCGCAAAATATATGTTCAAGTTAGTACCAATTATATATAACATAATTAATGAATGACATCGTGATCGAAATGTTAAGATTTGGCAGAAATAATCTTAACAATGGTTTTACTGAAATACAAATGGGAAATCATTTAACGGAACTTGGTTTTGATCTAGCTAACAATATTTTAGTAGTTGATTTGTATTTTAGGAAATATTTTGCATTTAATACACCTCCAGGTCAACCTCCAATCCAGAATGCTAATACAATTCACTTTTTAAATCCGGATGGGTATTTTGATTTGTTGCAACATGAATCAACTGTACAATCTTCAAAAATTGCAAAAAGTGCAAATTATTTATCAATCATCTCACTTAGTGTTTCAGCTCTATCTCTATTACTTAGTTTGTATTCTATATTTAATGTTGAAAACGTTATAAAAATTGACCAAAAACAAATAGATGAAATTAAAACAAGTCAAGAAAAGACAACAAAAGCGATAATTAATTTAAATGCTCTACTAAATAAAAAAATTGATCAAGTAGAAAAGAAAATTGTGATATCTAAAAGTGAAACCAAAAAAAAGTTTTTACAATCGGATAATGTAAATTAGCCTAATTAAAATTTAACTTTGTATTTAGTATGATTTACAAATTCGAATAATGGGTTTAACTTAGCACCAAACCCCAGTCTCCGAAGAGTTCTTGTAAAAAACTATGCGAATATTTCCCGATTTCGCATCAGTAATTAATATATTTTATAAATGATTATTTATTGATTAACTTTTCAAGCCTAGCCATCATTTCATCTTTCTCTTTCAGCATACGCTCGTATAACGCAATTTTTTCATCATATAATTGAACAATTTTGTCAACAGGATTGAAAGAGGGTTGGTAGCTAAATCCAGAAGCGACAGCATTATCCTTAAAATCTTGGAATGAATAAGTATTTGCAATTACATTCACCGCTTGTTCTTCATCAAAGTTCTGAAAAGCTTCAACTGGAATTTTTAATACTGCCGAGATTTGTTTCAACAGATTATCTTCAATTACATCTTTTTGCTCAAGCATAGAAATTTTCTTTTGATTCCAGTCTTCTCCCAGATCATAAGCCAATGCTTCCTACTTTATGTTAAGCATTTCTCTGAAACGTTTTACGTTTCTTCCCTGATGTATTTTCTGTTCCATAATAAATATCGATTTTCTAAAGGCTTAAAGATAAAAACATTTTTTGAATTAAAACCCTGAGTTTCAAAAATTAAAAAAAAAATCCCATTTCGTTAGAAATGGGATTTTTGTGACCTCGACTGGATTCAAACCAGTAACCTTCTGAGCCGTAATCAGATGCGCTATTCAGTTGCGCCACGAGGCCTTTTTTGTTATCAATTCAGCTATTTTTTGTAGCTTTGTTGATTGCTTATTGCGGGTGCAAAGATAGGAAGAAATGTGAGATAAACAAGAGAAAAATAACATAAAATTAAAAAAAAATGCAGTTAGAAAAGTATATACGTGATATTCAGGGTTTTCCAAAAGAAGGAATTTTGTTTAAAGATATAACTCCGCTACTAAATGACCCAATTGCGACTAAAGAATGCCTTAAAATTCTGGTTGAATCTCTAAACGGACAAAAAATAGACAAGGTAGTAGGAGCAGAAAGTCGTGGCTTTTTCTTCGGAATGTTGTTGGCGCAAGAATTAAATGCAGGTTTTATTCCCGTAAGGAAACCCAAAAAGCTGCCGTATGAAACAATTTCTGCATCATATGAATTAGAATATGGCACAGATAGCTTAGAAATGCATCTAGACGCGATAAAAAAAGGAGACAAGGTTTTGATCCATGACGATGTTTTGGCGACAGGAGGGACCGCAAAAGCAGTTTGTGAATTGGTAGAGAAATTAGGCGGCGAAATTGTGCAATGTAATTTCCTAATGGAATTAAGTTTCCTGAACGGAAGGGAAAAAATAAAAGAAAACCCAATTTTTGCTGCAATAACGTATTAAGCAGAATCAGAATAATCAAAACAAAATTGTCTTAGTTGTTTTAAACTAAGACAATTTTATGTTTTATAGCATATAATACTAAACCTATTCGGGTTTTAATTTCGAGTTTATCGAATAAACATTCGCGATAACCATCAATTGTTTTGGGACTTAAACACATTTCTGAAGCAATCTCTTTGTATGTTTTTTCGGTGCAGGCATGTTTTATAAAAATGATTTCTTTATCCTTCAAATTGATTTTTGTCGAATCACTGTTGGCTTTTTTGACTAACATTCCGGATACCAGTTCAGTAAAGTAAAAACCTTTTTCGATAACAGATGTAATTCCGCTTCTAAAAATTTCAGGTGATGTGTCTTTAAGCAGATAACCTTTGGCGCCATTGGTCAACATTTTAATAATGACTTCTTCGTCGTCATTTACAGATAAAGCGATCACTTTAAGTGAAGGTCTGTTTTCTTTAATCCATTTCATGGCGCTTAAACCATCCATAACAGGCATATTTACATCTAACAAAATTAAATCAACTTCTAAGTCGACGTTTTCCTGTAAGTACGAAATGAATACTTTTCCGTTTTCAAAGCGATTAATTACTTCAAAATCTTTAAAACTATTGATCAAAAGTTCCAGTGATTGTGAGAATAACAAATGATCATCTACAATAATAATTTTGTTTTTAGGTTTCATCGGGTTCAGTTAAAGGATATTCTAGTGTTACAGCGGTTCCAGACGAATCTGAATTCATAATTAATGTTGCACCAATTAATTTGGCTCTCAATTTCATGTTGTTTAAACCTATTCCTGAATTTGTTTTAAGCGGATCATAACCAATTCCGAAATCTTTAATTTTTAAACAAAATAAATCATCGGTTGTGGTAATATTTACTTCAAACAAATCGCTGTGCGAATGTTTTAAACTATTGTGCAATGCTTCTTGAAAAATTCGGTAAATAAACAAATCATGTTCCTCGTTAATCAGAGGGATTTCACCTGAAAGAGTATATTTATACTGAATTTTTTTAAGCTTCTTTATTCGCTCTAAATCCTGTTTAATGGCTTCGATAAAATTGCTTTGCAGTAAGTTGTCTTTATTTATAATTCGGGACAAAATTCTTATTTCGTCCAGAGATTTGGCTAGAATTCCTTTGAGATCACGTAATTCATTGGGTTGAATTATTTTTTCGCTATTGATATGCATATTCAGTTGCATAATTCCAACAGAGATTATTTGGCCTATATTATCATGTAATTCTTTGCTGATTTCAGAGAGCGTCTGATCTTTTATTTCTATTCTGGTTTTTACTAATTCCGATTGAAAATAAAGTTCAGATTCCATTTTATCAACCAGATAGCTGTTTTTTTTCTTCAAAAAATAAAAGAATATAACAAGCAAAGTCACCAGTAAAGTTAAGAAAACAATACCTAATGAGATGACTAATAATTGTATTTCTTTTCGCTCCATATAAATCCAATTATAAAACAACTATGCGCCAGAAAATTTAAGATAAACAAAACCAAGCTAAATATGGATTCGTCTTGTCTAATCAAAAACCAGTTGATTGCCAGCATAAAAGGCAAAAATGGTACATGAAATACCAGAATACCCAGGATGTACCAAAAAAAAACTGATTTTTTGAAATTTAATATTTTGTCTGAATTGAAAATCTCTACCAAATATAAGCAAGATAATATCATAACTAACAGAACTCCAATTGCAAAGCTATAAATAAATGAATGATTGACGTTCTCTTTGAAGTACCAAATATTTAGAAAAAAAGAAACTATAAACAATATTAAAAATAGATAACCGGCAAATCTGTAGGAGCGGTTTAATAAAATGCTCCGAATAAGCAATATATAGGCAGAAAAACTTACGAACATATAGAAATTATAAACATAATAGTTTAATAAGCCTGTCCATTGTGTAAAGTAGTAGCCGACAATTTCTATTAATACGGAGAACCAAATTAAAACAACTAAAAATTTAGCTTTTTTACCAGGCAGTTTGTTCAGTGAGAACAAACCAACAATACCTGATAATAAAGCTAAATAGACGATATAAGATCTTAAAAATTCAAACATAATTTTTTTTAATATGTTAAGCTAGGTGGTCTTCCAATATTTCCATAATTCATTGGTGAAAGACTTTCTACGTCGCTTGAGGTTTGTTCTTGAACCAAAGCAAAACTTTGCACTTTTGCAATGGAATTTACTGTTTTCTTTCCGGTTGGCACCAAAAATAAAGTGGTTAATCCGGCTTTTTCTCCGTGTTTTTCATCATTGGGATAAACTCCAAAATAAAAACGGATACCATCTACTGTATAACCATCTTCTAATCCTTGAGTTTTTATATAATGAATGTAGTTTTCCAGTTCTTCTAAGGAATACCAAATCGCATTTGCATCTTCTTTTTTAGCAGCTTTGGCGGCCAGACCAGCTCTTGTTTTATTGTAATTCTGATTCAGTTCTTTAGCGAATTCCTTAGTAATTAACTGACTCGGTTTTGCGGGTGGATTTTTCATGACTTTTAGTTTTTATTGGTTGGTTAAAAAATTAGTTTATTGAATACTTTAAAATATTCATGCCAAAATTATTTCAATCGTTTCATCAGAACAAGGGTGAAAACCCCCTTTTTTCGCAAGGTAAATTAATTAAAAAAAATGGGCTAAATCACTCTTTATTAATTATTTGTAAATATTTAGATTTACATTGTTAATTTTATACTCTTTTAAAACGACAAAAATACTATCTGCAATTATTCAGGTAGAAATAAAAGCCAAACCATCACAACAAGCAAAATAACGATCTAAGTGACTCTTCAGGAAATGGGAAGTAGATATACTATTGAACGTTTAAAATCTGAATTTTCAACGCCAATTCTGTTCAAATTTATTATAAAGAACAGTCTTAATCCTGATATTTTAATTTCATATAAAGTCAATTATTTTGACAAAAATGACAATCTGGTAAACTCCGGAAATGATGTTTTTAACTTCTCGATATCATCAAAAAATAACCATAAATAAAAAGTTATGAGAACTATAAAATTAGGTGTAAAATCAAGTGAAGTATATTATTTGAATGAACTTCTCTTAAAATTGAAATACAGTGTGCTGGTTTCTGATTCTTTTGGAGTTGCGACTGATAAAGCGGTGCGGGATTTTCAATTAAAAAATAGTTTAGTTGTAGACGGAGTTGTAGGTTTGAAAACCTGGTCTGCTTTGATCGAAAAAACTAAAGTTGGATTTTCTTCGAATAGTAAATTACTTTCCGAACAAAATTTAATTGATTTCGCAAACGAGCATAATCTTGAATTAGCTGTCGTAAAAGCCGTTAATGAGGTCGAAAGCGGAGGGAAGGGGTTTCTTGTAGATGGACGTCCGAAGATTTTGTTTGAAGGTCACGTTTTTTGGAGACAACTTGTAGCGCGAAATATAAATCCTGTTACCTATGTAAATGCAAATACGAAGGATATTCTTTTTAAGGATTATACAAAAAAGTATTATTTGGGCGGAACTGCTGAATATACACGTTTAGAAAAGGCCATAAAACTCAATCTTGACAAGAAATTCAGTGACGCAGCAAAATGTTCAGCTTCGTGGGGTTTGTATCAAATAGTGGGTTTTAATGCGCTTAGTATAGGATATAATACAATCGATGAATTTGTTGAAAAAATGTATTTAAATGAAGGCGAACATCTCAAAGCTTTCGGATTGTTTCTAAAAGCAAATAATTTGATAAGGCTATTAAGAGATAAAAAATGGGCAGATTTTGCGTTAAAATACAACGGACCAGCTTATAAAACCAATAAATATGATGAAAAATTAATGAAAGCGTATTTGAAGTTTAAGGGTTAAAAAAGTTTCTTTTGTTTCAGGTTTCAAGTTTCAGGTTTCAGGTTTTCTTTAGTTTGAACATAATTTTACCGCAAGGTTCGCAAAGATTTACGCAAAGGACGCTATACAAAGCTTTGCGAAACTTTGCGTAAATCTTTGCGAACTTTGCGGTTAAAAACATCCCAACAAACCTGAAACCTGAAACAAAAGAAAACCTGAAACAAATAGAAAAAAGAAACCCGACAAGTTTTATACCTGTCGGGTTTGTATATTATATAAAGTTGTGTTTTATCTTAAAACAGCTCCAATTTCAGTCTCAAAAGTTTGTTGCAATTTCGACATGATTTTATCAATTTGAGAATCGGTAAGTGTTTTTGTATTGTCCTGAATTGTAAAACTCAAAGCATACGATTTTTTACCTTCCGGAAGTTTATCGCCTTCGTAAACGTCAAATAAATTAACGTCTTTTAAAAGCGTTTTTTCCGTTTGTTTAGCCAAATTATAAATACGCTCATAAGTAGTACTTTGATCGATTAATAAGGCTAAATCTCTACGAACTTCTGGGTATTTAGGAATCTCGCTATATTTAATTTTTCCGGTAATAATTTTAAGAACTAAATCCCAGTTGAAATCAGCATAATAAACATCTTGTTTGATTCCGAAATGTTTTAATATTGATTTTTTAACCACACCCATTTCAACCAAAGTATCGTTGTTGTAGCAAATTGCAGTTCCTTCTGAGAAAATATCAGATTGTACCGGAGCATTTGTGATTTTTTCAATTCCTAAACGAGTAAGAATTCCTTTTGCATATCCTTTCAATAAAAAGAAATCAGTTACTTTTTGAGGATTTGTCCAGCTTTCTTTGTTTCTGTTACCAGAAATCAACAAAGTAAGGTGTTTGTGCTCTTCGTAACCGTTAAGGTATTTATGGTATGATTTTCCGAATTCGAACAATTTCAAATCAGAATTTCTTCTGTTAATATTATACGAGATCGCCTCTAAACCAGAAAACAACAAAGATTGACGCATTGTTGCCAAATCACTACTTAAAGGATTCAACATCGTAACATTATGTTCTTCTTTTAAAACAGTCGATAATTTTGCATAAGCCGCTGTTGTCAAAGAGTTCGCCATCATTTCGTGAAATCCTTGCGAATTTAACTGCCCTGCAATTACATTCTGAACTTTATAATCTTCCGTTCTTGGAGAATTAGCAACCGTTGCATTGAATTTTTTAGAGAATTCGATGTTGTTATAACCGTAAACTCTTAAAATTTCTTCGATTACATCAATTTCACGCTGAACGTCAACACGATAAGCCGGAATTGTTAAACCTAAACCAGAATCAGAAACACTATTTACTTTAATATCTAAAGAAACCAATATTTTCTTGATTGTATCTTTCGGAATTTCTTGTCCGATGATTTTCGAAACGTGACTGAAATTCAATAAAACAGAGAAATCTTCTACTTTTTTAGGATAAACTTCCACAACATCAGAAGTTAATTTTCCGCCCGCAACTTCCTGAATTAAAAGTGCAGCACGTTTTAATGCATATTCCGTAATAGTTGGGTCAATTCCTCTTTCGAATCTAAAAGAAGCATCTGTGTTTAATCCGTGACGTTTTGCTGTTTTACGAACACTTACTGCATCAAAATAGGCACTTTCTAAGAAAATAGAAGTTGTTCCTTCAGTTACACCAGATTTTTTTCCACCAAAAACACCAGCAATACAAAGCGGTCCTTTTTCGTCACAAATCATTAAATCTTCTTTGTGTAATGTTCTTTCAACATCATCCAAAGTGGTGAATTTTGTGCCTTCCGGAAGTGTTTTTACGATAATTTTTCCGTTGATTTTTGCAGCATCAAACGCGTGCAAAGGTTGTCCTAATTCGTGTAAAACATAATTAGTAACGTCAACAATATTATTTTTTGGAGTTAATCCAATAGCTTTTAAACGATCTTGTAACCAGCTTGGAGATTCATGAACTGAAATTCCGGAAATGGTAACACCGCAATATCTAGGCGCCAATAAAGGCTCTTCAACATTAACGTCAATTTTTAAAGTACGCATTTCAACTCTGAAATTACTTACAGATGGCGTAATCAATTCGATATTAACACCACGTTGCAGCATTCCCGCTCTTAAATCACGAGCCGTACCAAAATGACTCATTGCATCGGCACGATTTGGCGTTAATCCAATTTCGAAAACTTCATCATTAGCAATCTGAAAAACCTCAGAAGCAGGCGTTCCCGGTACTAAAGCATCATCAAGAACCATGATTCCGTCGTGGCTTGTACCCAAACCTAATTCATCTTCGGCACAGATCATTCCGTGACTTTCCATTCCGCGAATTTTTCCTTTTTTAATGGTAAATTCACCGCCGTCTTTATCATATAAAATGGTTCCAATAGTGGCAACAGGTACTTTTTGTCCGGCAGCAACATTCGCTGCACCGCAAACAATTTGTATAGGCGCTTCCTGACCAATATTTACAGTTGTAACTCTTAATCTGTCAGCATCAGGATGTTTTTCGCAAGTAAGTACGTGTCCTACAACAACTCCTTCTAAACCTCCTTTAATCGATTGGTATTTTTCGACAACTTCAACTTCCAAACCTAAATCTGTAAGTAATTCTGAAGTTTGTTCCGATGTCCAGTCTGTTTTGATGAACTGTTTTAACCAGTTGTAAGATATTTTCATGTGTAACTTTATTATTCTAGTATGAGGATACAAATATAAGGATTGCGTGTTGTAGTAAGAAACAATTTATTTGGTTTTTTTAAGGTGATTTTAATCTGTTGAAAATTAATTATTTCTGATTTTTATTCATTTTAGAATCATTATTTTATGAATTAGACATTAAATGAATCTCGTATGGATTAATATGATTTTTTAACTGAAAAAAAATAACAAGAAAGAAAAGTTGAAGCAAATTATAAATCTTTAAAATAAGATAAAAAGTTGTCATTAAGACTTTGTAACGAGGTTAATAAATCTTGCAGCTGCATTTTTCACTATTTTCATTTAATAAGGTATAGGTCAGCAAAAAGGTGTGTGTACCATTATTGTAACGGCTGAACTTGGTTATGGATTGATCGTAAGCATAACCAACTTTGAAATTATCAAATAAACGAACTCCAAAAAGAAGCCCGACACTAGAATTGTAGTCAAAATTTAAACTGGCAATATATTTTTCGTACCAATTAAGATTAAGAGAAGTCAGAACACTAATTGGCGCACCTTCTGTAACTCTGACCAAAGCCGCAGGAGTTAAAGTAATATCTCGTCGCAATTCAAATTTATAACCGGTATTGAGGTAATAATTGTTTTTACTTTTCGAAAGCGTACTGGAATTATTGGCATTGTAATATTTTGACACCAATAGATTAGGAGTTGAAAGTCCGATAAAGAATTTGTCTGAATAAAAGTTCATTCCCAGTCCTAATATGAGCGATAAATTGTTCTCAAAATTGGAATTAAAAACTTGTTCGCCCGGCTGGTAAACATCTAGCTGATTGATGTCGACTTTATAAGAATGTAATCCGCTTTTTAATCCCAAAGCCAGTTTGTATTTGTCATTTACATCAATGTAATAGGCAAAATTTCCTTCGATATTGTATTCTCTTGCGGGACCAATAGCGTCATGATACAAACTTAGTCCAAGTCCAATTTTATTATAAGGCAATTTTGTATCTACAGATAAATATTGCGTTTTTGGAGCGCCATCAAATCCATACCATTGACTGGAATAAATTCCTGCTACATTTAATCCGTCAGCTGCGCCTGCAAAAGCTGGATTATAAATCAAAGAATTATAATTGAATATCGATAATTTAGAGTCATTTTGTGATCTTACCATAAAGGATAAAAGGAAGACTGCAACAAAAAGTATTTTTTTTCTTGATTTGTTATTCATTATTGCTGATATAGAGAAAACCTTTTTGCAAATTATTTTCTGATGAAATGCTTTTTTTAAAATTTATTACATAGAAATAAGAACCGGTTGGCAGTTTTTTACTTTTCTGAAATACTTCTCCGGCGTTTGCTTCACCATAAAAATAATTCTCATTTATGCCATATTTAGCGGTGCGATAAACCAACTGGCCAAAACGATTATAGATTTCGACACTATTCTCAGGAAAGAATTCTATGTTTTTTATAACAAAGTGATCGTTTAAATTGTTTCCGTCAATTGTAATTGAATTAAAAACAACTAATTGACATGGAATTACGGAAACCAAAACAGCAGATCTTTTTGCACTTTGACAATTGCTTTTAGAATCAAATACAGAAGCGTAATAAGTAGAACCATTGCTAATGGGAGTATTTTCTGAAAGAGGTATAGTAGCATTTTCTGAGTCGTAGAAAATCATTTCAGTGTTATTTTCTTTCAAAGCACGTATGGATAATTCGTCATCTAGACATACTTGTTTAGTATAACTTGCCGGTAAAATATTTTCCGGATCTTCAAGAACGACATTAACTTTCAGGCGCTCTTTACTTTCGCATCCCGTTTCTAAATTAGTTTGTGCTGCGTAATAAGTAGTATTGGTTAATGCTGTTGATGCAATTAAAGCATTCGTATCTGTTAGGCTTTTAAACCATTTTATTCCATTGCCTTTTGCGTCTATGTTGCTAATTGTAGGTTTGTTATTTGTACAGAAATATTGAATTGCATCGCCAATTGGTGGAGGAAAATTTGATACCGAAGCAGTAAAAGCGATTCTCTTACCTGTACAGCCATTATCGTATACAGCGGCATAATATGTCGTTTTGTCAACCAAAAGGGTTGAGACTGCTAATTCTTCGGTTGATGTTAATGAACTATACCATTTTAGATTTTGACTACCAACACTTATACTGCCAATTGTTGCATTTTGATTGCAGAAATTTTGGTTTGGATTTAAAACAGGTTCTGAAATTGGATTATTATTGATTAAAACGGGTTCGCTAAAACTAAAGACACATCCGCTTTCGCTCGTTGCTGTTAGACTTACATTATAGCGTCCGGAATTTGTATAAATGTGTTTTGGAGACTTTTCAATTGAAGTTAATCCATCACCAAAATCCCAGTTCCATTTTACATTTGTTTCAGTTGTAATAGACTGATTTTCAAAAGCTATTGGATTGAACGTAGTTTGGGATGTATTACAAGATGTTATTGCTTTAAATAAAGGTGTAATTTTTGTTGGTTTTGTTAGTGCGATCTCAATTTTTGATTCACAAACATTCGAATTACTATAAGCGGTCATCGTACATTCAAAAATTGCTCCCTCAGGATAATCTGCAACGGGTAAAGATGTTGTTGATGAATTCGTACCAACTGGTTTTCCTAAATAAGTCCAAAGATATTTGCTGAATCCATATGGAGCGATTAAATCAAAGGTTGGAGTATTTGAACATACTTTTAAATCGGCTTTTAATTTATTGCATCTCGCTGAAATATAAGCATAGCCAAAGTGCTCTTTCAAGGCACAATCTTTTGTAGTGAATTCGATCTTTACAGTCTTTCCCATATAAGCAGACAAGTTCACACCAACAGTTTTCCAGTTAGTCCATTTTACGATCCTTGTACGGTGTGTTTTAGGATCTGTGTATTCATAAGTATTAAAATTTTGCTCAGGCTGACCGGCATAAACTTTATAATCGCCACATAAAGGATCAATAGTTTGGCCATTAATATCTGTAATTGTAACGCTAAATTGAGGCTGTTCTTTTGGGAGATGATCAGGATCTTCGACGACAACAGCATATTTGTATAAAAAAATACTGTTTTCCGGTGTAACATTCATGGAGTAAATTAGCGATTCTGTCTCAGCACCCGCGTTTTCATTTCCTAGTTTAGCCGCAAACTTTTCTCCAAATGGTATTGTAGCCAGCATATTACCAGTCCTTGGATCTAATGTGGATTCAGTTATGATTGTCTGTCGGGTTTCTTTAAAACCTTTATCTTTTTTAGGACGATTGTATGTACCGGTATAACCTTCCCAACCAGAAAAAGTTCCTTCTGAAAAATCTGAATTATAGCATTCAGACTGACTGAATCCTAAATTTGTAAATAGAATAAATAGTAAAAAGAAGTTTTTGTTTAGCATATATTTTACTAATTTATAAAAAATAGGAAAATATATGCAATAATTAAGAAATATTTTTAATTAAATGAGCTCTTCGATGTGTTTTTTGATGTTATCCGCAATCTTCTTTGTCGGTAAATCATTCTCATCATTACCAAACGGATCTTCGATTTCTTCGGCGATAAGCTCTAAACTTGCTAATACATAAAAGATAAAAACTACCACGGGAGCAACAAGATATCCTAAACTAACAGAGTAACCAAAAGGCAATGTCATGGTATAAAAGAAAATGAATTTTTTTATAAAAGCACTGTAAGAGTAGGGAATAGGCGTGTTTTTTATTCGCTCACATGCACCACAAATATCTGTAAATGCTTGTAATTCGTCGTTTAAAATTATGAGTTGTTCTCCGCTGATTTTTTTTGCATCGTACAAATCATTGATTTTATGAAACATCATTCTCTTGATCTGATTAGGCTTGTGTTTATGATGGTCAATTTCTAAATCTACGTCATCAAAAAGCTGTTTGCTGGTATCTTCGTCATGAAGATGTTTGTGCAAAATCGAAGCATACGCAGGAATAAATTTTCTAAAGAATTTACGATCATTTTCATCCTTTAGCATTGCCGAAAGTTTAATCGCCAGATTGCGGCTATTGTTTACAAGACCGCCCCATAATTTGCGACCTTCCCACCAACGATCATAAGCAGTATTGGTTCTAAAAACAAGCAATAACGAAATCACAAAACCTAACATTCCGTGCATTATTGGAATGTTATGGATGTAATCATTTTTACCAACTTTGAAATAAGAAACTTCAAGATATCCAATAAGCGAAGAATAAATTCCGATGGCAATCATGATCGGAAACAATTTTCTAACGGTATCTGATTTATGAAAATGGAAGATAAAAGTAAACCACTCTTTGGTATTATATGAGATCATTTATGTTCGTTTTGAAAACAAAAATACTTTAAAAATTAATATTTCCAGCTAATTCTTTCAAAGCAATTTCAGATAATTTTGCTTCATATTGAGCGTTGCTGTAACGTACTTTTGCGTTAACATAATTAAGCTGAGCCGTTCTAAAATCAAGCGTTGTAATAGTTCCAATTCTGAATTTATCCAAAGTAATTTGAAGATTTTGTTTTGCAATTGCTTCGTTATCTTCTTCTAAACCAATTAATTCAAGATTGGTTAAATAAGTTTGAAAAGCAGTGCTCAATTGTGTATTCAAGATCATATTTTGTTGCTCGATTGCGATCTGAGAGTTCTCAATTTGCAGTTTGGCTACTTTTTCATTTCGATGTTGGTTAAAACCGTCAAAAATGTTTAAAGTTGCGTTAAAACCATAATTAAAACCTTTTGAAGAAGCTGAACTGGTAAAACCTAAACTAGATTGACTTTCTGTAAAATTGTAGCCAGAAGTCAGGTTTACAACAGGATAACGATCTGCTTTTATTTGTTTAAGTTGTAATTCGGCGATTCGTTTGTTGATGATTTGAGATTCTAAACCCGGGTTTTGTTTCTGCGCTAACTCCATTAAATCAGCTAAAACTAATTTATCATCGACTTTAACCAAATCAGTTACTGTAAAATTTATTTTTGGATCACGGGCTAAATATTGATTCAGTAAAATCTTTGCATTTGCATACGATTCCTTTTGTCTCAATAAAGCAACCTGATCCGAATTTAAATCAACCTGAGCATTTAAAACCTCTAATTTTGAAGCTTTTCCAATGCTGAAACGATTTTGTGCCAATGTCAATCTTTGTTTAGAAATTACGATTGTAGTATCTAATGCTGATAATTGATGTTGTTGCTGCACTAAGTCATAATAAGCCGAATTTACCTGACCAATTTTCACCAGAATAGTTCTTTTTAATTCAGAATCACCTAGTTTTTGCAGTTCTTTTAATTGGTCTAATTTGGCAAACATCTTCATACCGTCAAAAACCGTCCAGCCTAAACTTACACCATAATTTAAGTTGTTATTTTTGGCATTGTTTAATTGTGTAGAAGTTCCATCCTGACGTGTTTGAGAGGAGTTTGTAACACTGTTGTTGTCCGTTATAGAAGCAGTTGCTTGTGGCAGCATTCCAGCGTTTCCTACAGTTACATTCGTTTCACTAATTTTTGTGTTGTTCTTAGCAATCTTAATTTCAAAATTATTCTCCAAAGCTATTTTCATAGCATCTTCAATAGTCAGGACTTCTTGCGCATTACTTTTTGCTATACAAAACAAAAATAAAACGAGACTTTTTAATAATATTTTAGTTTTCATATTATGAAGGATTAGCTTTGAACTTCAGTTATTAACTGATAATTCAAAGCTTTTATTTTATTTCAAAAAAATTAGAATCTATACTTTGCTATCTCTTTCATATTCTTCAATATGGTCAAATTCCGGATAGTGTTTTCTGGCTTTAGACCACATTAAATAAATAGCCGGAATTACAAACAGGGTCAAAGCAAGAGAGAAAATAGTTCCTCCAACGATTACAACTCCCATTCCAATTCTACTTGTAGACGCAGCTCCAAGTGACATTGCAATTGGTAAAGCTCCTAATGCAATTGCCAAACTCGTCATCAAAATTGGACGTAAACGTGCTTCTGATGCTTCCAGAATTGCTTCTAATTTTGGTTTTCCCTGTTCTCGTAATTGATTCGCAAATTCGACGATCAAAATACCGTTTTTCGTCACCAGACCAATAAGCATTACGGTACCAATCTGACTAAAAATGTTCCAGGTTTGATTGAATAACCATAATGAGAATAATGCTCCTGCAACCGCCATTGGTACAGTCAAAATGATAATTAACGGATCAATAAAACTCTCAAATTGCGCCGCAAGAATCAAAAAGATTAGTAATAAAGCTAGTCCAAATGCGAAAGAAGTATTAGAACTACTTTCGACAAAATCTCTTGATTCACCACTTAAATCCGTAGTAAAACTTTCGTCCAGAACTTTGGCTTTAATTTTATCCATTTCTTCAATACCGTCACTAATACTTTTCCCCGGTGCTAAACCTGCAGAAACTGTCGCAGACATATAACGGTTATTGTGGTATAATTGCGGCGGATTACTTTGTTCTTCAACCTTTACAACGTTGTCCATTTGGATTAATTCGCCTTTTCTGTTTTTTACAAACATCGAAGTTAAATCCAAAGGTTTAGATCTGTCTTTTTGGTCAAATTGTCCAATAACCTGATATTGTTTTCCGTTTTTAATGAAATAACCAAAACGTTGTCCGCTTAAAGAAAGTTGTAAAGTCTGGGCAATATCAATGATCGAAATTCCTAGACTTTCTGCCTTTTCACGATCGATACTTACGTTTATTTCCGGTTTGTTAAATTTTAAATTTACATCGGTAATAGAGAAAACATCACTTTTGCCGACTTCATCCATAAAAACAGGAATTTTTTCTCTTAATTTTTCAAAATTCGGAGCCTGAATAATATATTGAATCGGTAAACCTCCACGTCTGTTTACGGCAATTGTAGGTTGTTGAATAACAGATGTTTTAGCATCGGGGTATCTTTTGGTCATTTTTGTCAATTGATCAGCAACATCTTTTTGAGATCGTTTTCTTTCGTCAGGTTCTTTTAACGAAAGTCTGATAAAACCGGTATTGGTTGCCGAAGCTCCAAAACCTGGCGCTGTAATAACCAAACTTACTTTTTTCTCCGGAATAGAATCATCTACCAATTTTGAGATTTCCTGCATAAAACGGTCTGTATATTCGTATGAAGATCCTTCTGGAGTTGTCATACGCATGGTTACAGAACTACGATCGTCATAAGGGGCAGTTTCTTTTGGAAGAATAGTAAAGAATAAATAAATCAATCCAAAACACGCAATTAAGATTGGGAAACTGATCCATTTTTTCTCCATAAAACGCCCAAGCGCCTCAGCATAACCGCTATTTAATCTTTCGAAAAAAGGTTCAGTTCTAACGTAGAATTTTGATTTTTTTTGTTCGCCGCCTTTCATTAAATAAGCATTCAACATTGGCGTTAAAGTCAAGGATACAAATGCCGAAATTAATACCGCAGCACCAATTACAACTCCAAATTCCCTAAAGAGTCGACCAACGAATCCTTCTAAGAAAATTACCGGTAAAAATACTGCTGCAAGTGTAACAGAAATCGAAATTACGGCGTAAAAAATTTCATTAGATCCTTTGATTGCCGCTTCGATTGGTGACATTCCTTCTTCGACTTTCTTGAAGATATTTTCGGTAACTACAATTCCGTCATCGACCACCAAACCTGTAGCTAAAACAATCGCTAATAAAGTCAATACGTTGATCGAGAATCCGAAAAGCCACATGATAAAAAACGTAGCAATTAACGAAACCGGAATATCAATTAATGGTCTGAACGCAATTGCCCAGTCTCTAAAAAATAAGTAGATAATGATGATTACAAGGATAATTGAGATTCCTAAAGTCTCAGCAACTTCAAGTACAGATTTCTTTACGAAAATCGTATTGTCAAGTGCAATATTTAGTTTGATATCTTTTGGAAGATCTTTCTTTAAAGATTCGTATTTTTTATAAAATTCTGCCGAAATATCTAAGTAATTTGCTCCAGGCATTGGCACAATAGCCAAACCAATCATTGGCAATCCGGATTGACTTAGTTTTGTTTCGATGTTTTCAGGACCTAATTCGGCACCACCAACATCACTTAAACGAACGATTTTATCGCCGTCAGTACGAATGATAATATTATTAAACTCTGACGGTTTAGAAAGATTTCCAACTGTTTTTACTGTTAATTCTGTGTTGTTTCCGGTTAGTTTTCCAGATGGTAATTCGACATTTTGAGCATTTAATGCATCACGAACATCAGAAACGGTACAACCATAAGCTGTTAATTTTACAGGATCGATCCATAAACGCATCGCATAACGTTTTTGTCCCCAAATCTGAACGCCACTCACACCTGGAATCGTCTCTAATCGTTGCGAAATAACATTTTCTGCATAATCACTTAATTCAAGAGCGCTTCGGCTATCACTTTGCACCGTCATTGAGATAATTGCATCACTATCCGCATCTGCTTTTGATACTACCGGCGGTGCATCAATATCTTGCGGTAAACTTCTGATAGCTTGCGAAACCTTGTCACGAACGTCGTTTGCTGCTTCTTCAAGGTCTTTATCTAAGTTAAATTCGATCGTGATATTACTGCTTCCCTGATTACTTGACGAAGTTATATTTCGAATCCCATCAATAGCATTTACGGCTTTTTCAAGAGGTTCTGTAATTTGCGATTCGATAATATCGGCATTTGCTCCGGTGTAGTTTGTTCGAATTGAAACTTGCGCAGGATCAATCGAAGGGAATTCACGAACACCCAAAAATGTATAACCAATGAAACCGAATAAAATAATTAAAAGATTCAGTACAATCGTTAAAACGGGTCTTCTTATACTTGTGGTTGATAAACTCATGTTTTGATTTAGGATTTTAGAGTTGAGATTTTAGAATAAAGAAAATAGAGTACAGATTATAGATTTAAACTCATAATTCATAACTCATAACTCAAAACTATTTTTTTACTACAACTTTTATTGGGGCTTCATTTTTTAATGACATAACACCGCTAGTAATCAATGTGTCTCCGGCTTTTAATCCTGACAAAATCAAAATAGAAGCGTCTGTTCTGGTTGTTGCCTCAACTTTAACTTCTTTGGCTTTGCCCATATTAGCGATATAAACTTTTTTACCGTCTTGTATTGGAATAATAGCTTCAGAAGGCACTACAATTGCATCTTTTATAATGTTTAATGGTAATTTTACATCGGCAAATGTTCCGGGGAAAAGTTTTCCATCGATATTATCAGCAATCGCACGAACTTGCAAAGTACGTGTTGCAACGGCTACTTCCGGCTCAATTGCATAAATTTTTGCCGAATAAACTTTATCAGATCCTGAAACCGAAAAATCAATACTTGATCCTGATTTTACTTGTGAAGCATATTTTTCAGGAATAGAAAAGGTGATTTTCAATTTTCCTGTATTGACTAATTTTGCTACTAAAATAGTTGGAGTAATATAGGTTCCAGGGGAAATAGAACGCAAACCAATTTTTCCTGAAAATGGAGCTTTTACAGAAGTTTTAGCAATTTGAGCTCTTATTAATTGAGTCTGTGCTTTCATTGAAGCATAATCAGCATTTGCAACATCAAATTCTTCCTGACTTATAGCTTCTTTTTGAAGTAATAATTTAGCTCTTCTTTCATTTTCGGCAGCCAAACCTTCTTTGGTAACGGCTTGTCTTAATTGCGCTTTTAGTTCAATGTCATTTACCTTAAAAAGCACCTGACCTTTGTTTACATATGTACCTTCATTAAAGTAAATCCCTTCAACAATTCCTGAAACTTCACTGCGAATTTCGATTTGTTCATTTGCTTCAATTGATCCTGATAATGATAGATTGTTATCAAAAGTAGAAGTGTTTACTACGATTCCCGTTACAGTTGTTGGAGTATCTTTATCGCCAAATTTTTTAGATTCGTCGTTTTTACTTTTGTTAGATACCACTCTGTAGGCAATAAAACCTCCTAGAACGATAATTAGAAGGGCGTAAATTAGGTTTTTTACTTTCATAAAATTAGGGTGAATGTGTTTTGGTCTGTGATTTAGTAAGCTTGCAAATTTAACTTTTTGTTGTGAAAACGAAAGCTGTTAGCTTTTATTTAACACTTGTATGTACAAGTTTTTTAATTAATACAAGTCTTAGACTATTCTTCTTAACAATGGTTTAATGTTGATCGAAAAAAAAGTTTTTTATGATTCTTTCTGTGGATTTAAAAATACTCAAAAAATCTTCAATTATTGCTTGTTTTGATCTTTTTTGTAAGTTTTTACTTTTTTTTTAATATACTTACTTGTTTTAATTACAGAAAAATCTTTCAATATTTCTTTGTAAAGTATTTTATCTGATTTCTGTTGCACTTTATCGATTTTATTTGTAACATTGATAAGGTTAAACAAAATATATTTTTTGATACATAAAAACTTATATTTTTAATTCGTAAATCGGTAAAACATGAGAATTGGCGCTGTATTTTAATCGAAATCCTGAAATTTGCAAGTAATTGCGTTAACAAGTGTTTATCTTTTTTTATTCCCTCACTAAGAAAATAATCAATTTATGAAGAAAAAAATACTTTTAGTCTTATGGTTTTCATTATTACTTGTTGCAATTTCTTTCTTGTTTTGGCAAAACGAATTTAAATATAGTTTGCCAACACCAATTCCTCGTGACTATCATGAGATAGCCATGGGAAGTAAAATTGATCTAAAATGCTGCACAGCAGATCAGAGACCAGTTTTTATTCATTTCTTTAATCCGGATTGTCCATGTTCCCGCTTTAATATACCTCATGTAAGCGGATTGATTAAGAAATACGGAGATCGAATTAACTTTAAAATTGTGGTTCTCAACAAGCAGAAGAGCTTTACAATCGAAGAAATCCAGAAAAAATTCGACGCGAATGTTCCTGTATATTTTGATGAAGGAATGGCAAAGAGTTGTGGTGTTTTTTCGACTCCGCAAGCCGTTCTTCTCGACGATTCCCAAAACCTGTATTACCGCGGAAATTATAATAAAACAAGGTATTGCACCAATGCCGACAGCAATTATGCCCAACAGGCAATTGAGGCTTTGCTGAAACAAAATCATGCCCCTTCATTTGATGCTTTAGCTCTCAGAGCTTATGGATGTTCGTTACCAAAATGCACTAAATAAATCTATCCTTAACCTAATTATTTAATTTATGAAAACAAAAGCCAGTTTGAATGAACAAGATTATCTGTACAATTTTATGTCTACAATGACGCAAAAATCAGATACCATTATCAATTATGTTCTTGTCGCTTATTTCCTTTTCGGAATTGCGTTAGCCTTTAAATACGATACTTTTGAAATAGGAGTGGGCGTTGGAACTTTGAATTTATTACTGTACTATTCGGCAAAGTTTTTTGTCAAAAGATCTACTTTTTACCAATATGTATTGTCTGTGGTTTTAGCAATATTTATGGCGCAGTATATCTATCAAATGCACGGATTGTTTGAGATGCATTTTACGGTTTTTATTGCAAGTACCATTTTAATTATTTATCAAAACTGGAAACTTCAAATTCCGCTTACATTACTGGTAGTATTGCATCACGGAGCTTTGGCTTATATGCAAAATTTTACTTTTACTGATCCAAAAGGGCTACAATTGTATTTTTCGCAGGTTAATTTCGACCTTGAAACTTTTGTAATTCACGTTGTATTGGCAGCAGTTGTATTTTTTATGAATGGATATTGGGCGTATTATTTTAAGAAACACAGCCAAAATCATATTTCTAAAATTTCTGATGAATACGAATTAGAAAACATCAAATTGGCATCTGCAAAATATAGCTCTCAGAGCGCTACAAAAGACTATAATGATTTTATTCACAGAACAACTTTAGATTTAAAACTACCGGTAAATTCAGTTTTAAAACTTATTGATGTTTCAAAAGGACATACTGACAATGATAAACTGCTTAGTTACTTAGAAATGATGCGTGAAAGTGCTAAAAAGATTGACGATTTAGTAAACGATATTCATGTTAAGTCAACAAACAGCAGGGGATAAAATTTAATAGAAACCAACTTCCAGATTAGTTATTAAATCTATTTTATTTTATGTGTCAGTATGGTTTTTTAATCAGCCAGTCCAATGTGCTGATTATTAAAAAGTACATTAATGATTTTTAGAACTAGAGCTTAATTGCAATAGAGCTTTAAAAGAATTGAACTTTATACGCAGAAATGTAACTGTATATTAATTTTAAAGACAAAAATTATGGATACCAGAATTAACCGTCCAACTCCATCAGATCGCGAAGTTGATTGGAATAAGAGTAAAGTATTACTCAGTAAAACAGATACAAAAGGGACGATTCTATACGCCAATGAAGATTTTATAGATGTATCTGGATATGATGAATTTGAGCTTGTTGGACAACCTCATAATATTGTACGTCATCCTGATATGCCAAAAGTTATTTTTAAATTCTTGTGGGATAGTATTAAGTCAAGCCAAAATATTCATGTGATTATCAAGAATATGTCTAAAACCGGAAGGTATTATTGGGTTGTCACCGATTTTAAAATCATAGCCGATGCCGATGGAGAAATCGTTGGATACTTTGGAACCAGAAAATCAGTTCCAGAGGATATTATCGTAAAGTTTATAGAACCTTTGTACAAAAAACTGCTGCATATTGAAGAAGTAAGCGGACTTCACGCTTCTGAAGAATATCTTGTTGGTTTTCTTGAAGAGCGCAAGAAAACCTATATGGAATATATAGATCATCTTATAGCAACAAAAAAAGATGATAAAAACAAAATAAGCAAAGGTCTATTCAATGGTTTATTTGAAAAGAAAGCACCACCAAAAAAATAATACTATAGCAACTAACTCTAACAATATGCTTCATTGCATCAAACAAAATATTCAAAATTTAATATTTGACCCCCAACAAATCTGAATCACCTTTAGAAATGGTAATTGAATATTCGAATCCTAAACATTGTTTAGGTATGATACAGTGAAGTATATTTTTTTTTAAAATTCCAATTTTAAAGTTCCAAATTCCAAGCTTGTTTTCAATTGGAATAAATTCCAAATATAAAAAACTTAGCACCTCAGAATCTTACAGCCTTAGCGCCTTAAAAAGAGTTTATATTCAAAATAGGTCTGCGCATTTTTGTCATCCCGAGGAACGAGGGATCTCCGCAAGAAGCTCGACAATTTAGAAAAAAAACTATGCGTTAGTTACTTGCGGAGATCCCTCGTTCCTCGGGATGACAAGATTGTGGAAAAGCTTTACGTTAAAAAAAACCTTAGCACCTCAGAATCTCAGAACCTTAGCACCTTAACTGATATAATTCCAAATATTTTTCTTTTTAGTCAACTCAAGAAATACAGCTTTTAGAACTGCGTGTTCCGGTTTTTGCAACGGACCATCTTCTTTAAGAATTTTCATAGCATAATTTCGGGCAAGACTCAGGATATCGCGATCTCGTACAATATCTGCAATTTGAAGGTTTAAAACACCACTTTGTTGCGTTCCCATTAAATCTCCCGGGCCACGAAGTTTAAGGTCGACTTCGGCAATTTCGAAACCATCATTCGTCTGGACCATCGTTTCCATTCGGGTTTTACTGTCGGCACTCAATTTATGGCTTGTCATTAAAATACAATAACTCTGTTCAGCGCCACGACCAACACGACCGCGCAATTGGTGAAGTTGAGACAATCCAAAACGCTCGGCACTTTCGATAATCATAACACTTGCGTTTGGTACATTTACACCAACTTCGATCACAGTTGTTGCGACCATTATATTGGTTTTGCCTTCAGAAAAACGTTTCATTTCGGCATCTTTATCAGCGGGTTTCATTTTTCCGTGTAAGATCGAAATCGAATATTGAGGCAACGGAAAATCACGTGAAATACTTTCGTAACCGTCCATTAAATCCTTATAATCCATTTTTTCCGATTCCTGAATTAACGGATAAACAATATAAATTTGCCTTCCAAGCGCAATTTCATCCCGAAGGAATTTCCAAACCTTTAAGCGATTACTATCAAAACGATGCACGGTTTGAATAGGTTTTCTGCCAGGAGGCAATTCATCAATTACAGAAATATCTAAATCTCCATATAAACTCATCGCCAAAGTTCGCGGAATAGGAGTGGCGGTCATCACCAAAACGTGTGGGGGAATATCGTTTTTCTTCCATAATTTAGAACGTTGTTCTACGCCAAATCTATGTTGCTCGTCGATTACAGCCAAGCCCAGATTCTGAAATTTAACCTTGTCTTCGAGTAAAGCGTGCGTTCCGATTAAGATATTTAAAGTTCCGTTTTCAAGTTCTTCGTGAATGATTTTTCGAGCCGAAGTTTTAGTTGAACCCGTAAGTATTTTTATATTTATATTTAAGGTTTCTGCTAATTCTGATAAACCAATAAAATGTTGATTAGCGAGAATTTCTGTCGGCGCCATTAAACAAGCCTGAAAGCCATTGTCCATTGCCAGAAGCATGCTCATAAAAGCCACAATTGTTTTTCCGGAACCAACATCACCTTGCAATAAACGGTTCATTTGAGCATTACTGCCCATATCTGAACGGATTTCTTTGATTACCCTTTTTTGAGCATTTGTAAGCTCAAATGGCAAATGATTCTGATAAAACTCACCAAAAAACTCTCCAACTTTCGAAAATGGATGTCCTTTTATTTTATGTTTCCTGATTAGGTTTTTGGTAATTAATTGTAACTGAATAAAGAACAATTCCTCAAATTTTAGTCGGAATTGGGCTTTTGCCAAAATCTCAGTGCTTTTAGGGAAATGGATGTTGAATAAAGCCGCTCTTTTTGACATTAAATTTAATTCCGCGATCAGATAAGGAGGAAATGTTTCTGTAAATAAAGCCTGAGTTTCAATAAACAATTGCTCCATTATTTTGTTAATCGTTCTATTTGAAATTCCTCTGTTTGCAAGAGTTTCGGTTGAAGGATAAACAGGTTGCATAGCAGAACGAAGACTTTTTTCATGCTCGCTAAACAACTCAATTTCCGGATGTGCCATACTAAATTGACTTCCGTAAAGAGAACATTTTCCAAAAATCACACAAACTTCATTCAGCTTTAAACTTTCACGAACCCATTTATGTCCCTGAAACCAGTTTAAGTCCATTTGCCCTGTATCATCCACAAAAGTGGCGACAAGACGTTTCTTGTTTTTGGCAAACTCAACCGTTTTTATGTTGATGATTTTTCCAATAATCTGAACTTCTGAACCCGTATTTTGAAGTTCGTTTATTTTATAATAACGAGTTCTGTCAATATATCTATTCGGAAAAAAATTAACTAAATCTCCATATTTATGAATTCCCAATTCCTTACGAAGCAATTGACCACGATTCGGGCCAACACCTTTTAAGTATTCGATAGGAGTTTCAAGGAGATTATAGGACATTTTTTGTAGACTTCTTAAAATTTAGAGTATAGAAAATAGATTATAGAACAAAGAAACAAGATTAAGAATTAATTGACTGATTTCTGTCTATATTCTTTCCTCTATAATCTATTCTCTTTAGAAAAGCGAAGATAGATTTTAATTAGGAATTTTGAAAATTGATATTTATTCAAGTTTAGCATTTTTTTTGCTGTTGAATTAAAATAACAGTATATTTACTGTCAAAATATTTAAACAGTAAATTCATTGTCAAATGGTAAATAATTGGATTGCACCAAAAATAATAATAGGAAAAGATGCTACAGGTGAATATTATTATAGGAGAGAATATATAGAAAATGAAGTTTGGTCGGAAATTAAAAAAGGTAATAATGTCTTAATAGCGGCTCCAAGAAGAGTTGGCAAGACATCTATTATGAAATATTTAATTGAGAATACCGAACCTGGTTATAAACTTATTTTTAGAAATGTTCAAGGTATTGATACGGAAAAAGAATTTTATAAAACAATTTATGAATTAATAATTAAATGCTTAAGCAGATTTGAAAGTAGTAAAGCAATAATTGCAGATTATTTTAAACAAAAGAAAATTACAGATATTAGTTGGTCAGGCGGAATAACAATTGGAGATAGTGAGATTGATTATTTACATGAAATAAATAATTTAATACCCAAACTTGATAATGCAGGAGAAACGATTGTTTTGTTAATTGATGAATTACCTGAAGTACTTCATAATCTGCATAAAAAAGAAAAGAATGATATTACTAAAAGTATTATTAAAAATTTAAGACAATGGAGACAAGAAAAAGGATATGAAAAATTACAATTTGTATTAGCAGGATCTGTAGGTATTCACTATGTTGTTAACTTAATAGATGGGAGGACATCTGATATTAATGATTTAAATAAGATATATTATCAGCCTTTAAACGAAAATGAAGTTGATCATTATATAGATTGGGCAACTAATGATGCATCTGTAAAATATGATGGATCATTAAAAGAATATCTGAGAACTAAAATTCAATATTTTGTACCTTATTTTATTAATCTAATGCTTGATGAAATAGATAAATCAGCAAGAAAAAATAATAATTTTTTAATATCCATAATCGAAATAGATAATGCTTTTAATAATATTGTAAAGAACAATGATTATTTTAGTGATTGGAAGAAAAGATTATCAGATTATTTACCAAAGGAAGATTTTAAATTTGTTAATGAAGTACTTAAACACATTGCTCATAAAAATTCTATTACGATTCAAGAAATATATAATAAGGCAGAGATATTTGAGAAGACAGAAGACTACATGAGTTTTATTAAAGATTTAACTCAGGACGGATATATTGTTGAGAATGATAATAAGTATATTTTTATTTCTCCATTTTTAAAAGAATTTTGGAAATTAGATAACCCAGTATACAATGGATAAGCAAGAAAAAAATAAAGGAAGGAGGTTTTTAGAACAACTTAATTTATATCAGTCAGCCAATAGTGATAATGAGTCAATAAAAAGAAATTTTATAATTAGAGTAAATGAATTTGAAACAATTATAAATTCTTTAAAAAATAAAACTAATAAAGACCCATTACAGAATGAATTAATTTTAGGAAGACGTGGTAGTGGAAAATCAACTTTATTGAAAAGAATACAAATTGAAATTGAAGAAAATTCTCAATTTAATACTAGATATATTGCAGTAAATTTAGCAGAAGAGCAGGCTGGTATTTATAGATTATTTGACTTGTGGGAACAAGTAATCGAAGAATTAAATTGTAAGTTAAGTTTAGAATTAAAATTAAGAGATTTTAAAGAATTTAAAGAAGAGCAAGAATTTACAAGATACTTATATCAAATCATTCACGAAATTTGCTCAAAGGAGAATAAAAAAATTATTCTATTGTTAGATAATTTTGATAGAATTGTGGAAAATTTTACTGATGATGGAAATTTGTTACGTGAGATACTTATTAATTATAATGATGTTGAAATTATTGCAGGAAGTACAAGAATGGACGAACATTTTTGGCAATATGATAAACCTTTTTACGAGTTTTTCAGAAGACATCGCCTTGAAGCATTAGAATCAGAAGAAATTAATGTTTTGATTAATCATTGGAGTACAACCTTGCAAATTCCAGAATTAAAAGATTTTGTAGAAAATAATCGTGGAAAAATTGAAAACATCAGGATTTTAACTGATGGATTGCCTAGAACTTTGCAATTTTTTATTCAAATATTACTGCAAAATTCCCAATTAGATGGCTATGAATATTTACGAAAAGTAATGGATAATACAACGCCATTATATCAGGAAAGATTAAATTACTTGACACCCCAATTTCGAAAAATAATATTAGAGATGGCTTTTATTTGGGAAGCTTGTACAACAAAACAATTGGTTGAAAAATGTAGAATGGAAAGCAAATTAATCTCAGCTAATCTAAAAACACTTGTAGATAAGGGAATTGTGGATAAATTGGAAACTTCAAAAAGAAACAATTTTTATCGAATTTCTGAACGTTTTTTTAATATGTGGTTAATAATTACACAAGGAAATCCTGAGCAAAAAAGAAAAGCCAAATGGTTGAGTATCTTTTTAGAAAATTGGTATAGTATTCATGATTTTAAAAAACTTACTGATGAGCATATTCATAATTTGAAAGATAATAAATTAGGATTTAATCAAGCTCTTGTTTTTTCAAAAGCATTAAGCCAATGCAAATATATTTCAACTCTAGAACGTGATACAATTATTGAATTAACAGAGAAATTAAATTCGGATAAGATAAAAAATAATTTATTAGAATTACCAAAAAAATATAGTACAATTAAAAAAGAAGTGTCTAAATTAATAGAGCAAGAAAAATATTTTGAAGCAATTAAGATAGTAGAAGAAATAGAAAATGAAGAGGACGGAATTAAGTTTAGTTTGCTTGGAGATTTGTATTTTGATCTAAATGATGTAAAAAATAGTCAAAAAAACTTTTTATTAGCAATTGAAAAAGGAGATTTAAAAGCAATATCTAATTTAGGTATTTTATTTCATAGTCAAAAAAAATATACTGAAGCTGAAAAAAAATATTTACTAGCAATCGAAAAAAAAGTATTACAAGCTACCTATAATTTAGGATTGCTTTATGATGAACAAGGGAAAGATCTTCAAGCTGAAAAATATTATTTACAAGCAATTGAAAATGGTTATACTCTATCATTTTCTAATTTAGGATCTTTATATGCTAGAAGAAAACAGTTTGAAGCCTCAGAAAAATATTATTTGTTAGCAATTGAAGATGGTCAAAACGAAGCAATTAATAATTTAGCCATTCAATATTATTCGCAAAATCGAAATAAAGAAAAGGCACTAGAACTAATAAAAAGACATAACTTAATTGAAGGAGATATAACATCAATTCAGCCTGAAATTATTATTGAAATATGGAATGGTGTTTTTACTGATTTAGAACGTAGGCTAATTCAAAACTTTAAAGATCACGAACTTAATAATTTAGATCTCATGATTTTTCAATTATTAATTCATCAACAAAAAAAAATAGTATTAAAACTTTTTCAAAATGAAATTTTTAATGAAGAGTTAAAAGATAGATATTCAATTTTATTTTATGTTACTTTAATTTTAAATAATTCAAAAGAAGGAAATTTAGATTTAAAAATCCCTCCTGAAATCCAACCAACTGTTGATGATGTAATTCTACAAATTTTTGATTTTCAAAAATTTTATGGATACTTGTAAATTATTATTAAATAGAAGAAAATGACTATATATTTAGCACTTTTAAGAGGAATCAACGTTTCTGGACACAATATGATGAAAATGGAGGCTTTGAAAGCAATGTTGGAAAATATTGGGTTTCAAAATGTGAGAACGTATCTTCAATCTGGAAACGTTTTTGTCGATACTGACGAAGAAAGTGCATCGAAAGTTGGTTTTATGATCAAACAGGAAATTTTTAAAGTTTTTGGACACGAAGTTCCTACGATTGTGATCACAAAAGAAGATTTGGAATTATGTTTTAAAAACAGTCCATTTTTGAAAGAAAAAGAAGTTGATACTAAAAAACTATACGTTGCTTTTGTTTCGATTGCGCTAAAAAGCGAAAACATCAACGATCTAAAAATAAGCCAATTCAAACCTGATGAAGCCAGTATCGATGGCAACAGAATCTTTATTAAATATGCCGTTGGTGCTGGAAAAACAAGGTTTGATCAAAAATATATTGAGAAAAAACTAAATGTGACAGCAACAATTAGAAACTGGAATACGGTAACTAATTTGTTGAGTATGTACTCAGAGTAATGAGAAAATGAGATTATTAGATAATTAGATAATTATTATAGAGCGTTCTAGAATTATCTCATTGTCTAATTATCTCATTGACACATTTTTAAATCACAATACCAAAATCCATAATCAAATGCATCAGTAGAATTGGTGTCGCAAGCTGTATTTGAGGAATCTTCGGTTTTTGGTTTTTCATATTTTCGATAAACAATTTCTCCGATTTCAAAATTTATAGGTTCTGAAAAAATTGGTCCATCAAAAGTAAAAGTGTGAAATTCGCCGTTTTCGCCACAAACATCTACATTTTCAGGTAAATCATTTATAAAATTCTGATCAATTACACGTCCAACAAAGCTTTTGTCCAGATAACGTTCGTTTACACAAACCACAATAGTTTTGAATCCTAAGGAAATAAACTCCTGAATCAAATCATGAGTTGGAATTTTCCAGATTGGAAAAACGCCTTCAAATCCTAATTTAGCCAATTGATCTTCACGGTATTTTCGCAAATCTTCCAGAAAAATATCTCCAAAAACTGAATGTGTAATACCGTCTTCCTTTAATTCAGTTAAGGTTTTGGTCATTACATCTTCGTAAACTTCCATCGTTGGCATTTCCGGAATTTGCAGAATCTTCAAAGGTAAACCAATACTTTTTGCTTGCGCTTCAAGTAACTCAACACGAACACCATGCATCGAAATACGTTGGAATTGTTGGTTGACGCTTGTCAATAAACATTCGATTTTAAAATCAGGATTCTGTAAAATTTTATACAAAGCAAGTGCAGAATCTTTTCCGCTGCTCCAGTTAAATAAGGCTTTTTGGGGTATTGACACGATAATGTAATTTTCTGTTGGTAAACTTACAAATTTCGTTCGATTTGTTGGTGAAACCTTTGTAACTTTGGATCTTTGCCACAAATTTATCCTTAATGAAATATATTCTTCTCTTTTTTACCACCTTCATTTTTGCACAACAAACTCAATTTGTCGATTTCAAATCCGTTAAAGGACAATTGAAATTAGACGTAGCAGACAAAACAATTGCCGGTTCAGTAGAATATCAGTTTGATGTTTTGAAACCAACTGATACGATTAAAATTGATGCCAAAAACATGGAATTTACGAAAATCCGAATCAATCAAAAAGAAGTCAATTTTCTAAATACAGGTAAAGAATTACAGCTTATTGACAATTTCCAGAAAGGAAAAAATGTATTGACTTTTGATTATTGGGCAAAGCCAAAACAAGCGCTGTATTTTATCAATATGGAAAATTCAGAAGTTCAGATTTGGACACAAGGACAAGGAAGATATACGAGTAATTGGTTTCCGAGTTTTGATGATGTCAACGAAAAACTGGTCTTTGATTTCGGAATTACTTTCAATAAAGATTATCAGGTAATCTCAAACGGAACTTTAAAAGAAAAAACAACAAATGGCGATTTAACACAATGGCAATACGGTATGGAAGAACCAATGAGTTCGTATCTGGCAATGCTTGCGATTGGAAAATATGATAAAAAAGAACTGAAAGCAAAGTCAAAAGTTCCGTTGGAATATTATTTAGAAAATAAAGATGTTAATCGTTTCGAGTCAACATATCGTTATTCAAAACGAATTTTTGATTTTCTGGAGAAAGAAATAGGAGTAAAATATCCTTGGGAAATTTATAGAGAAATTCCGGTTCGTGATTTTTTGTATGCAGGAATGGAGAATACCACTTCAACACTTTTTGCGACACGTTATGTTGTTGATTCGATAGGTTTTGAAGATCGAAATTATACTAATGTAGATGCGCATGAGTTGGCACATCATTGGTTTGGTGATTTAATTACCGCCGAAAGTAGTACACATCACTGGCTACAGGAAGGTTTTGCAACCTATTATGCTTTACTTGCTGAACGAGATATTTATGGAGAAGACTATTTTTATTCGAAATTATATGATTCTGCACAGCAAATTAAATTTGCTTCCAGAACAGATTCAGTTCCGGTTTTGAATGCCAAAGCAAGTTCTCTGACTTTTTACGAAAAAGGCGCTTGGGCATTGTTTGTTTTACATGAAGCAATTGGAGATAAAGCATTCAAAAAAGTGATAAAAAGTTACTTGAAAAAGTATGCTTATCAAACTGTAAATACGCAAAATTTCTTTGACGAGATAAAGAAAGTTTCTGATTTTGATTTAGACAAATTTCAGAAAACATGGTTGGAATCTCCAGCTTTCGATACGCCAACAGCAAATGCTTTATTGAGTAAAAACAAAGCAATTCAAACACGTTTAGAAGTTGATAAATTAAAGAAAACACCATTGGCTGAAAAAGAAGTTTTCCTGAAAAAAACTTTAGAATCTGATGTTTACCAAGGTGTGAAACAAGCAATTGTTGATCAATTAGCTAATGAAAAATACGAAGCCAAAAAAGATCTTTTGCTCGCAGCTTTAAAAACAAATAATGTACAAGTTCGACAAGATGTTGCGAGTACTTTGACTAAGATCCCGGAAGATTTTAGATTAGAATATGAAACTTTGCTTGACGATAAATCATACCAAACGCAGGAAATTGCTTTGTTTTGGTTGTGGAAAAACTTCCCTGATCATCGTTCAGAATATCTTGATAAATCAAAAAACTGGATCGGTTTTAATGATTATAATCTTCGTACAATGTGGCTTTCGTTAGTTTTATCTACACCAAATTATAGTGATAATCCAGAAGCTTTGGTTGCAGAATTAATTTCTTTTTCTTCAACAAAATATGAAGCTACAACACGACAAAATGCACTTGAAAAACTCATTTCTTTCAAAATCATTAATGATCAGGTTTTGACTAATTTAGTTTCGGCAACAACGCATCATATGTGGCAGTTTTCTAAGTTTGGAAGAGATACAATTCGGTTTTTATTAAAAAATTCAGAAATGCGTGTTTCATTTGAAAGAATTTTGCCTAATTTGACCCCTGATGAACAATTCCAATTGGATCGTTTGTTGAAAGAGAAAGTAGTAGAGAAGTAGAGAAGAAAGAATAAGGAGAATAGATTATAGAATATAGAGAATAGAAGCAAGAAGCAAGATTTTGAAAAAGTCTTTGTTCTTGACTCTATAATCTTTTCTCTTCTTCTAAAAGCCCAAAAAAACAAATACAAATACCTACAATAAATTTATGAGAGCATTGGTTATTTCTGGTGGAGGAAGTAAAGGCGCATTTGCTGGTGGTGTGGCGCAATATTTAATTGAAGAAAAAAATCACGAATATGATTTGTTTATTGGCACTTCTACCGGAAGTTTGCTGATTCCTCATTTAGCGTTGGGACATATCAAAAAAATTCATTCCGTTTATACAAATGTTACAATGGGAAGCATCTTTAATATTTGCCCATTTGTGGTTAAGAATAAAGACGGAGTCGATATTGTAACCATTAATCACTTCAATGTTTTACGTCAGTTTTTTAAAGGAAAGCGAACTTTTGGGGAAAGTAAAGGATTAAGGAAATACATTCAGAATAACTTCAGTCTTTCGGATTTTAATAAATTGAAAAAACTCAATAATGACGTTATAATCACCGTAACCAATTTTACCAAAAATGAGTCAGAATACAAGTCTATAAAAGATTGTAGTTATGAAGAGTTTTGTGATTGGTCCTGGATTTCGAGTAACTATGTTCCGTTTATGAGTTTGGTGGAGAGAAATAATTCCGAATATGGAGATGGCGGATTTTCGAGTTTGGTTCCTATTCGTGAAGCTATTAATCGCGGTGCAACAGAAATTGATGTAATTATCCTTGAAACAGAAGTTAATATGGATAAAACCGTTATTGGTAAAAATCCATTTTCGCTAATGATTGATTTGTTTAGAATTGCCTTAGATCAGGTTGAAAAACATGATATTGCTATAGGAAAACTTATGGCAACCAACAAGAATGTAAAACTTAACTTATATTACACACCAACAAAACTGACGAATAATGCGCTTATTTTTAATAAAGAAGTAATGAAAGTTTGGTGGGAACAAGGTTACGAATACGCTCAGAATAAATCTGAAATTATGAGTGATAATAGGTAATTTAAGATAGTTGATTTTAGATTTTAGATTGATGGGAACCTAAATGTTGTTCTTAATAAAAAATCTAAAATCTAAAATCTGAATTCTAAAATCTGAATTCTAAAATTAAAATCTTACCAAAGTTCTGCTACTTCATTTTTAATATAGGCCAAAGCAGCATTACTTGGAGATTGTTTCTCTAATAAATCATTCAAAATCTTTTCACGTAATTTGTCTGCGCTGTCAACACGGTCGCTCATTGCAGCTTTACGAATGATTTGTATGGTTGAGTTTTTTGCTGTTGTAATAATCGTCCAACATTCGTCAGACATATAAATTTGCTGTGTCAGATTGTGCTCAAATTCTTGTTCGATTTGATCGATTACAAAGTTTTCATAATCGTGTTTTTCGTTTGAAATTGGAGCGATTCTGATCAATAATTTCGTAAGGTTGATACGCTCTAAATACAAAGTCATACGTTCGTAAGCCTGCAAACGTATAGGCAAAGATTGTTTCTGATATTCTCTGTTTAATAAAAAGTTACGTTTTTTATCATTGTTTTTAATGTGCAGTTCAAAAAAACTATAAGCCACAAATCCGGTAACGATGGCTGGTAAAGTGTAACTGGCTAATTCTATAATTCTATTAAAATCCATTTGGTTCAATTTTTCAACAAAAATATACTTTTTGAGGAGAAATCCGCTCTAAATTTATTGTAATAAACAAAATGGAAGTTTACTTTTGTTTCCTTCTTCTAAAACCTACTGAAACACAACATTAATGGATTCATACATTATACTTTTTCTTTGTTTAGCAGCTTTTGCAGCTGGATTTATTGATGCAATTGTTGGCGGCGGCGGATTGATTCAAACTCCAATGGGATTGATTTTATTGCCTAATTTACCAGTTTCGACCGTTATTGGAACGTTGAAATTACCTGCTTTTAGCGGAACTGCTTTTGCAGCTTTTCAATACTTAAAAAAAGTAGTTATTCAATGGAAGTTACTTTTGATTATGATGTGTTTGGCAGTTCCTTCAGCATTTTTAGGTTCTACTATATTAACGATGGTAAGCAATGATTTTATGAAACCACTTTTATTGGTCGTTTTATCGTTGTTGTTTATTTATACGTATGCAAAGAAAAATTTTGGACAGCATGAAGCCAAAGATCATTCGGCAACTACTCAAATTTTATATGCGGTTGTAATTAGTGTAATTGTGGGTTTCTATGACGGATTTATTGGTCCGGGAACAGGAAGTTTTTTTGTAGTTGCTTTTATTGCTTTGTTGGGTTTTGACTTTTTACATGCTTCTGCAAATGCTAAAATGGTAAATCTGGCAACTAATTTTGGCTCGATTTGTTTGTTTATGATTAAAGGAAAAATCATTTGGTCAATTGCAATTCCTATGGCGGTCAGCAACGGACTTGGCGGATGGCTTGGAGCTAAATTAGCAATTAATAAAGGAAATGGTTTTATTCGGATTTTCTTTCTGATTGTTGTAATTGGTACTTTGATTCGATTTGCTTATGATGTGTTTTTTAAGTGAAGGTTCTAAGGGACTAAGATTCTAAGGGGCTAAGTTTTTTAGTTAATTATTAAGGATTATGGTGTAAATCTATTATTCTAAAACAAAAACTTAGAACCTTAGCCACTTAGAGCCTCAGTACCTTTATAAAAAAAGAAACCAATTGTTTTAATTTAGCCCCGATAGAGGCGGTATCCTCGCAGTGAAACGGAGAGATATAGCCGAAAGCGGGAACTATGTTTATTGAAAATGCCTAATGTTCTGCTTCAAAAAAATAAAAAAACTTAGCAACTCAGAACCTTAGAATCTTAGTAGCTTATTAAATCTATAATTCTTATTTTTGCATCATATGGAGAAAAATTTCATGCAAAAGTACATTGATCAACTCAATGAAGCGCAACGACAACCCGTGCTGAAAAAAGACGGGCCAATGATTATTATTGCTGGTGCAGGTTCGGGAAAAACCCGTGTTTTAACTATTAGAATTGCTTATTTGATGGCGCAAGGAATTGACGCTTTCAATATTTTATCGCTTACGTTTACGAACAAAGCTGCTCGTGAAATGAAGCACAGGATTTCGGATATTGTGGGTGCATCTGAGGCAAAAAATCTTTGGATGGGAACTTTTCACTCGATTTTTGCGCGTATTCTTCGTGCGGAATCGGAGCATTTGGGATATCCATCCAATTTTACCATTTATGATTCTCAGGATTCGGCGAGACTGATTTCTTCTATTATTAAGGAGATGCAGTTGGATCGTGATATTTATAAACCAAAACAGATTTTAGGTCGTATATCTAATTATAAAAACAGCTTAATTACCGTAAAGGCGTATTTCAATAATCCTGAATTAGTAGAGGCCGATGCAATGGCTAAAAGACCACGTTTGGGGGAAATTTATCAGCAATATGTAGAGCGTTGTTTTAAAGCAGGCGCAATGGATTTTGATGATTTATTATTGAAAACCAATGAGTTATTGACTCGTTTTCCGGAGGTTTTGGCAAAATATCAGAATCGTTTTAGATATATTCTGGTTGATGAGTACCAGGATACAAATCACTCTCAGTATTTGATTGTTAGGGCTTTATCTGATAAATTTCAGAATATTTGTGTGGTTGGTGATGATGCGCAGAGTATTTATGCTTTCCGTGGTGCAAATATCAATAACATTCTGAATTTCCAGAAGGATTACGAAGGTGTAATCATGTTCCGTTTAGAGCAAAATTACCGTTCAACAAGAAATATTGTTGAAGCGGCAAATACGGTGATGGAGCACAATAAAACGAAATTGGATAAAGTTGTTTGGACTGCAAATGATTTTGGACAAAAGATAAAAGTGCACCGCAGTTTGACGGATGCTGAAGAAGGTCGTTTTGTGGCAAGTACGATTTTTGAACAAAAAATGCAAAACCAATTACATAATGGTTCGTTTGCGATTTTGTATCGTACCAATGCGCAATCTCGTGCAATGGAGGATGCGTTGAGAAAGCGTGATATTCCGTATCGAATTTATGGAGGTTTGTCATTCTATCAACGTAAGGAAATCAAAGACGTTTTGTGTTATTTGCGTTTGGTAATTAATCCTAAAGATGAGGAAGCGTTGGTTCGTGTAATCAATTATCCGGCACGTGGAATTGGTGATACTACTGTTGAAAAACTTACGATTGCTGCCAATCACTACAAACGTTCGATTTGGGAAGTGATGGTGAATATTGATAAAATTGACTTGAAATTAAACGCTGGAACAAAGAATAAAATCAATGATTTTGTTACGATGATTCAGAGTTTTCAGGTAATTGATCAAAATCAGGATGCTTTTTATATTACAGATTATGTAGCTAAAAAAACGGGTCTTGTTCAGGAATTGAAGAAAGATGCAACGCCGGAAGGAATGGCGAAGATTCAGAATATCGAAGAACTTTTGAATGGTTTAAAAGATTTTACTGAAGGACAAAAAGAAATTGATGGCGCAAGAGGAGCTTTATCTGAATTTATGGAAGATGTAGCGCTTGCAACTGATTTAGATAAAGATACATCTGATGAAGATCGTGTAGCTCTAATGACGATCCACTTGGCAAAAGGACTTGAGTTTCCGCACGTTTTTGTGGTGGGAATGGAGGAAGATTTGTTTCCGAGTGCGATGAGTATGAGCACCAGAAGCGAATTAGAGGAAGAACGTCGATTATTTTACGTAGCTTTAACTCGTGCAGAGCATCAGGCATATTTGACTTATGCGCAATCTCGTTATCGTTGGGGGAAATTGACAGATAGTGAACCGTCACGTTTTATTGAAGAAATCGACGGACAATATCTGGAATATTTAACTCCTGCGGAAACTAATTACAGATATAAATCGCCAATTGATGGTGACATTTTTGGAGATATTGATAAATCTAAATTGCGTTTGGCAAAACCAATTGGTTCTACGCCACCAAAACATGTTACAGACAATCAGCCTAAGCCGGATTTGAATATTCGTAAATTAAAACCAGTTGCAGGAACTAACCCGAATAGTGCTGCTCCAAATTTATTCGATAATAAATTAACAATTGGAAATGTCGTAATGCACGAACGTTTTGGAAAAGGTGAAGTTGTAAATCTGGAAGGTGTTGGAGCGGATAAAAAAGCAGAAATAAAATTTGAAGTTGGAGGTCTTAAAAAGCTGTTACTTCGTTTTGCTAAATTGGATGTTGTAGGATAGAAAAATGTTTCAAGTTTCAGGTTTTAGGTTGCTTGACTTTGAGTATAATTTTAACCGCAAAGCTCGCAAAGATTTACGCAAGGCACACAAAGCTTTGCGAAACTTTGCGTAAATCTTTGCGAGCTTTGCGGTTTAATCACATTACAATAATCCTTAAAAAAAATAAACTTTAAACAAAAAAAATGGCTGAGTTCATAAAAATATATCCGGATAAACCTAGTGAAGCAGCAATTGCCAAAGTGGTGAAAGTACTTCAGAATGGAGGTTTAGTAATTTACCCAACTGATACAGTTTACGGTTTGGGTTGTGATATTACAAATTCACGTGCGCTGGAAAAAATTGCAAAAATTAAAGGTGTGAAATTAGAGAAAGCAAATTTCTCGTTTATCTGTCATGATCTAAGTAATTTATCAGATTATGTTCGTCAGATTGATACATCAACTTTCAAAATTCTGAAAAGAGCTTTGCCGGGACCTTATACTTTTATTTTACCTGGAAATAATAATTTGCCAAAAGAGTTTAAAAAGAAAACGACAGTTGGTATTCGTGTTCCGGATAATAATATTATTTTAGAAATTGTTCGCCAATTAGGAAATCCTGTTGTTTCGACTTCTATTAGAGATGAAGATGATGTAATTGAATATACTACAGATCCTGAATTGATTTTTGAAAAATGGCAAAATATTGTCGATTTAGTTATCGATGGTGGTTATGGAGATAATGTTGGTTCGACGATTATTGACTTATCAGATTACGAACCGGTTATTGTGAGAGAAGGTAAGGGTGATATTGGTATTTTGTAAAAAAATACTGAAATTGAATAATAGTTAAAAATAAATAACTAACTTTAGTATAGTTAAAATTTAGTTAGTTAATTTAAAATAATGCTATTCTTGATTTATATTTAATTGGTTATTAAAAAAATTAAGGATACATAAAAGCAGGTCAATTGACCTGCTTTTTCTGTATTATAAAGTATGTAAAAACTAAGATTATTTAGCTTGTTTTTTCATTTCTTTTTCAATCATGTCATAGAATTGATCGATTTTTGGCATAACCACAATACGAGTTCTTCTGTTACGAGCTTTGTTCTCTGGAGAATCGTTAGCAACTAATGGTACATAAGAACTTCTACCAGCAGCAATTAATTTTGCAGGGTTAACACCAAGATCGTTTGTTAAAACACGTACAATAGATGTAGAACGTTTAACACTTAAATCCCAGTTGTCTAAGATTATACCGTTGCTTTTGTAAGGAACGTCATCAGTGTGACCTTCAACCATACATTCGAAATCTGGTTTGTCATTTACTACTTTTGCAACTTTAGCTAAAACAGATTTTGCTTTATCGCTTACGTCATAACTTCCGCTTTTAAATAATAATTTATCTGCGATAGAAATAAATACAACTCCCTTTTCTACGTTGATTTCGATATCTGGATCGTTAATACCAACTGCTCCTTTTAAACTAGTAACTAAAGCAAGTGTAACACTGTCTTTTTTAGTTAAAGCATCTTGAAGTCTAGATATTTTTAAATCTTTTTCTTTTAAACTTTCTAAAGATTTTTCAAGATTTTCAGCTCCTTTAGTTGTTAATACAGTTAAATCTTTAGAGCTATTGATTAAGTCTTGATTATGTGCTTTGTAGCTTTCAGCTGTAGCAGCAAGTCCAGCTTTTTCTTCAAGACAAGAATTTAATTTTACGGTGCAAGAGTTTAATAAATCCTGAATCTCTTTGTTCTTAGCTTCTAATGCTGCATATTCTTTTTTCGATACGCACGAAGTTAAGGCCATTAATACTGTTAGTGCGATAACTATTTTTCTCATAGGTATTATATTTAATTAAACGTTGATTACAAATTTAGTTTTTAATATTTTGATTACTGTTAAAGATTTCTTTAAAAACAGCCAATTTCCTGATGTAATACAAGTAAACGATACTTTTGACGGTATAGTATTGCTGTATTTGAAAATCTTTTCTTTTTCTTAGATATCTTAAAGATATGTAATAAAATGAAAAGTGCGCCTTTAAAATGGCAAAAGTATGGCTGAACTTACCTTGTGTAAGAAAGCGGATACCGGCGATACCATCTAAAACCATTCGGAAGAAAATCACAAAAAACAGTCCCTTTTTAGGTAAGTTTTTGACAAGCATTAATAGTGAATTTCTAAAATTTAAAAATGTCTTTTTCGGATTTCCTTGCTGCAGTGTGGCACCTCCAACATGATATACAACAGATCCTGAATTGTACTTTATAATATGTCCTTCATTTGCAGCACGCCAGCATAAATCGATTTCTTCCTGATGTGCAAAAAACGTTTCGTCGAACCCTTTTAATTCATGATACACTTTGCTTCTGATAAAAAAACAAGCTCCTGAAGCCCAGAATAATTCGCAATTATCATCGTATTGTCCGTTGTCTTTTTCGATTGTATCAAAAATTCGGCCACGACAGAATGGGAAACCATATTTGTCGATAAATCCTCCGGCTGCTCCAGCATATTCAAAATATTCTTTATTCTTAAAATCAAGAATTTTAGGCTGAATTATAGCAGTTTGATTTTCAGTATCAAAAGTATGAAGTATAGGCTGAAGCCAATTTTCTGTCACTTCGATATCTGAATTTACTAAAGCATAAATTTCAGCATTTATATGTTGTAAAGCGTCATTATAACCTTTTGCAAAACCATAATTTCCACTATTCTGTACAATTTTAATCGTAGGGAAATTTTGTTTGACAAAATTTATAGAATCATCAGTAGAAGCATTATCTGCTACATATATTGTGGCTCCTTCTGAAAATTGAACGACTGAGGGCAAAAATTGTTCCAACAATTTTACACCGTTCCAATTTAAAATGACGACAGCTATTTTATCCAAAAGTAAAATTTATTTGTTTTTAGTATTTTTTATTTCTTATAATCGGGCAAGTCCCTTAAAAACTGGTATTTTTCGTTTTCAAAATCCATCTGACAATAAAAATGGCTGAGACCATTCGTTACATTCAAAAACCGTGCCTTCATTGTCATGTTATAACGGGCAATTTGATCAAAAGTTGCCTGAGAAATTTTTACTTCAGGCGCTTTGCATTCTACTAATATATGTATAGAACCGTCAGAATTAAAAACAACAACATCGTATCGTTTTCGTAATCCGTTGACAGTTAAAACTTTTTCTACATTAATAAGCGATTTTGGGTACTTTTTTTCATTCATTAAAAAATGAACAACATGTTGGCGAACCCATTCTTCTGGGGTAAGAATGATAAATTTTTTCCTGATTTCATCAAAAATAGACACTTTATTTTCGCTATTTTTGAATCGGAAAGTATAAGTAGGAAAATTTAATTGCTGCATAGTACAAAAATATTAAAATAGTTTAAAGTTTCATGTTTAAAGTTTCAAGTTGTTGGAACGAGAACCTGAAACCTTCAACTTGAAACAAAAGATTGAATGGACGAAGTTGTAAAAATTGTTAACGATATAAAAGCCGGAAATATTAAACCGATATATTTTTTAATGGGTGAAGAACCTTATTATATAGATAAATTATCGGAGTATATTGAACAAAATGTTCTTTCAGAAGAAGAGAGAGGTTTTAACCAAACGGTATTATATGGTAGAGATGTTTCTGTAGAAGATATTGTTTCAACGGCCAAGCGCTATCCTATGATGGCTGAACGTCAAGTTGTTATCGTAAAAGAAGCGCAGGATTTATCAAGAACAATTGATAAAATAGAATCGTATGTCAATAATCCGATGGAAACAACGGTTCTTGTTTTTTGTTATAAATATAAAACACTTGACAAACGTAAAAAAGTAACTAAATTACTGGCCCAAAACGGAATCGTTTACGAAAGTAAAAAACTATACGAAAACCAAGTTGGTGATTGGATAAAACGTGTTCTTGCGGGAAAAAAATACACAATTGATCCTAAAGCAAACGCTATGTTGGTGGAGTTTTTAGGTACAGATTTGAGTAAAATCAATAATGAATTAGAGAAATTACAGATTATTTTACCACAAGGAACTGTAATTACGCCGCAACATATTGAAGAAAATATTGGTTTTAGTAAAGATTATAATGTCTTCGAACTTAGAAAAGCTATTGGAGAACGTAATCAACTAAAAGCGTATAAAATCGCAGAGAATTTTGCTCATAATCCAAAGGAATATCCATTGGTAATGACAACAGGTTTAGTTTTTGGATTTTTTGTCCAGCTTTTAAAATATCATGGATTAAAAGATAAAAATCCTAAAAACGTTGCCGCTGCGATTGGCGTAAATCCTTATTTTTTAAAGGAATATGATTTAGCAATAAAGAATTATCCTATGCGAAAAGTGAGTCAGATTGTTGGTGCTTTGCGAGATGTTGATGTCAAAAGTAAAGGAGTAGGAGCGAATGCATTGCCACAGTCAGATTTGCTAAAAGAAATGCTTTACAAAATATTTAATTAAGCCGTGAAAATTCACGATATTTGCACTTCTAAAAATAAATCACATTAAAAAATAATTATTACAACTATGGGAATGAATAAAAATACCGTTTTAGGATGGGCTACTTTTATAATGATACTTATGGGATTGTTACTTATAGGTCTTGGAGCTTTTAGATATAGTGACGTATCAGGCTGGGGATTTGCCGCAACAGGAGTTGGTTTCTTAGCTAATGCCTGGGTTTTTAATGCGTTGAAAGGTAGAGTTTAATTCTATACAATATAAATTGCAAGAATCAATTGCAATATCAAAGTCAATAAAAAATAATTAATTAAAATAAAAAATAAATAGAATGTCAGACGATAAGAAAGTAATTTTCTCAATGCAAAAATTGAGCAAAACCTATCAGGGAGCAGACAAACCAGTGCTTAAAAACATTTATTTAAGTTTCTTTTATGGAGCGAAAATTGGTATTCTTGGACTTAACGGTTCTGGAAAATCTTCTCTTTTAAAGATTATTGCCGGAGTAGATAAAAATTATCAAGGAGATGTTGTTTTTCAACCAGGTTACACAGTTGGTTATTTAGAGCAAGAGCCAATTCTTGATGATTCTAAAACAGTTATCGAAATTGTTCGTGAAGGAGCTGCAGAAACAATGGCGGTTTTAGAAGAATACAATCAAATTAATGATTTATTTGGTCTTGAAGAAAACTACTCAGATCCAGATAAAATGGATAAGTTGATGGATCGTCAGGCAGCATTGCAAGATAAAATCGATGCTCTTGGTGCTTGGGAAATCGATACAAAACTTGAAATCGCAATGGATGCTTTACGTACTCCAGAAGGTGATACGCCTATTAAAAACCTTTCAGGTGGAGAGCGTCGTCGTGTAGCTTTATGTCGTTTGTTGTTGCAACAGCCTGATGTATTGTTACTTGATGAGCCTACAAACCACCTTGATGCTGAGTCAGTTCTTTGGTTAGAGCAACACTTAGCGCAATATTCAGGAACTGTAATTGCAGTAACGCACGATAGATATTTCTTAGATAATGTTGCTGGTTGGATTCTTGAGTTAGATAGAGGAGAAGGTATTCCATGGAAAGGAAATTATTCTTCTTGGTTAGACCAAAAATCAAACCGTATGGCACAAGAAGAAAAAGTAGCTTCAAAACGTAGAAAAACTTTAGAGCGTGAGCTTGACTGGGTTCGTCAAGGAGCAAAAGGTCGTCAGACAAAACAAAAAGCACGTTTACAGAATTACGATAAATTATTAAACGAAGATCAAAAACAACTGGATGAAAATCTGGAAATCTATATCCCTAACGGTCCACGTTTAGGAACAAATGTTATTGAAGCTAAAAATGTTGCGAAAGCTTTTGGAGATAAATTGTTATATGATAATTTAAATTTCACTTTGCCACAAGCTGGAATTGTTGGAATTATTGGACCAAACGGTGCTGGTAAATCTACTATTTTCAAAATGATTATGGGAGAACAAGCTACTGACAGCGGAGAATTTTCAGTTGGAGAAACTGTAAAAATCGCTTATGTAGATCAATCACACTCTAATATTGATCCAAATAAATCTATCTGGGAAAATTTCGCCGATGGTCAGGAATTAATTATGATGGGAGGAAAGCAAGTAAATTCAAGAGCTTACCTTTCACGTTTTAACTTTGGTGGAGGCGAGCAAAACAAGAAAGTTTCAATGTTATCAGGTGGTGAACGTAACCGTTTGCACTTAGCAATGACATTAAAAGAAGAAGGAAATGTACTTTTGCTGGATGAGCCTACGAATGACTTGGACGTAAATACACTTCGTGCACTTGAAGAAGGTTTAGAGAATTTTGCTGGTTGTGCCGTTATTATTTCGCACGACAGATGGTTCTTAGATAGAATTTGTACACACATTCTAGCTTTCGAAGGAGATTCTGAAGTTTATTATTTCGAAGGAGGCTTCTCTGAATACGAAGAAAACAAAAAGAAACGTTTAGGTGGTGATTTAACTCCAAAACGTTTGAAATACAGAAAATTAATTAGATAAATTTTTTAAGTAATTTTCAAATTTTTAAAATCCCAAATTCCAAATTGTAATAGATTTGAGTTTGGGATTTTTGTTTTTTCTTTATTAGGATGATATGGTACTTTTTGTTATTTCGAGGAACGAGAAATCTCCGCAAGTAACTCCACAAAGTGTTTCCAAACTGTGTGGAATTTAGCCGATGAGATTTCTTGTTCCTCGAAATGACAAGATTGTGTCAAAAGTTGGAATTTGGAATTTTTTAATTAGAATTTAAATAAACTTAGCTTTCAATTCGGGAGAGGGAATCATACAACTTTTTTTTTTACCGTACCACTTATAACGATTCTTTGCAATGTAATCGTAAATATAATTTCGAACTTTTTCGGGAAATATTTTAAAAACAGCAATCAAACTATAAAATCCTCCAAGCTCTTCTGCAATTTTAATTGCTGCTGTAGATTTGTAATAATACGCAACACTGGGATTGTACAAAATTATACTATCGATTTTAGTTTGATCAACTCCTATATAATTACAAATCTCAATTCCTAATTCTGATTGTAAAGCCACAAAACGGAAAATATCTTTTTTATCATGTTTGATAATAAACTGAACAGCGCCATTGCATAAATTGCAAACGCCGTCGAAGAGGATTATTTTTTTGTTTTCTGGAAGGTTTTGCATTTTGAGGAAAGTTTCAAGTTTAAGGTTTCAAGTTTTTAGCTTTGTCAAAGTTTTAAAACTTTGACAAAGCTGTAACATCTAGTTTGCCATTCCTCGTTCCTCGGAATGACAAAAATGAGGATAATGAATGTTATAAAAATAATTTATTTAAAATATAAAATCAATAAATTTTATAAATTAAAAACAGCTTTCATAAATTGTTTTTAAAGCTTTTTTAAAAAATATCCATCTTTCGTATCATCTTTTTGAAAACAATTAGCTAAATCGCTTTATTTTAATTTTAGACCAATTTTCATGTTTTTTAAGACTAAAAACTGCGACCAAAAACTAAAAACTTACTTCTTTCCAGCTTCGACAAATTCTAATTCGTCTAAACTTACTTTCGAAGTAAAGATGCCGTAATTAACAGTTGCTTTGTTTTTTTCGATAGAATCAATGCTTCCAACAGATCTTCCATCGAGCATTCTCACGCGATCTCCAACTTTTAGAACTGGTTTTGGTTTTTCGATAACAGGTTTAAGTTTCTTTTCTTTTTTCTCTTTTCGAATTTCTTCCACCTGAACGGTTACTTCTGCAATGACTTCTTTTTTCTTTTCGATTATCGCTTTGGCTTCCTTTGGAGTTGCTTTTTTGCGTTTTGAATTTTCGATTTCAATAATTTTCAAGAATTCGCCAATAAGTTCCTTCTTGTTTTTATTGTTGAAATATTTCTCAGAGATATCCTCAATTTTCTGACCAATGTAAATAGTCTTTTGATTACTATCATATAATTCCTGATAGCTTTCTAATTTCTGTTTGATTTTTACATTGATGTTTTCCATCTTCTTGCTTTCCTCACGCGCTCGGGTTTCTTCTTCTTTAAGATTTATAGAAGTTTTTTCGAGTTTCGATCTTTCTTTCTGAAGTGTTGCAATTGTTTTGTCAAAACGAACTTTACCAACTTCGATCTTCTTTTTGGCACGATTAATTAATCCAAACGGAATTCCGTTTTTCAATGCGACTTCAAAAGTAAACGAACTTCCGGCTTGACCTAATGCCAACTTATACATTGGTTCCAATGATTTTTCGTCAAACATCATATTGGCATTTGTAGCAAAAGGCAATTCGTTTGCGAGAATCTTTAAATTAGAATAATGCGTTGTAATAATTCCGAAAGCTTCACGATGATAAAATTCTTCCAGGAAAATTTCCGCCAAAGCGCCACCTAATTCCGGATCAGAACCTGTACCAAATTCATCAATTAAAAACATGGTTTTCTTGTTGCATTTCTTCAAGAAATAATTCATGTTTTTTAGTCGGTAACTATAAGTACTTAAGTGATTCTCAATAGATTGATTATCACCAATATCTGTTAGAATTCTATCGAATAAAAAAGTTTCACTTCGTTCGTGAACAGGAATCAACATTCCTGATTGTAACATCAATTGCAATAAACCAACTGTTTTAAGCGAAATTGTTTTTCCTCCGGCATTTGGACCAGAAATTACAATGATTCGGTTATCTTGCTTTAATTCAATTGTTTGCGGATGCGTAACTTCATTTTTTTGCTTATTATTCAAATACAAAATCGGATGATAAGCTTCTCTAAAGAACAATCTTCTTTCTTCTGTGATTGTTGGTAAGATTCCGTTTATTCTATTTGCATATTTTGCTTTTCCGGCAACAACATCAATATCACTTAAAAATTCCTGATACTCAATCAATAAAGGTAAGTATGGACGAATTTGATTTGATAATTGCTTTAAGATTCGGGTAATCTCTTCTTTTTCTTCGTATTCAAGATTGGCTAATTCGCGAGAATATTGCAAAGTTGCTTCTGGTTCAATATAAGCGATACTTCCGGTTTTGGAACTTCCTAAAATTGAGCCTTTTACTTTTCGACGATACATTGCCAGGACCGCTAAAACTCTACGGTTTTGAACAAAGCTTTCTTTAATATCGTCTAAGTAACCAAGGCTATTATTGTGAGTAAGTGCAACTCCAAAACTTTGATTTACTTTGCCGCGAACAATATTCATGTTTTGGCGAATGCTCAATAAAGCCGGTGAAGCATTGTCTTTTATTTCTCCATATTTATCTACAATGGCATCGATTAAAGTTACAATATCTTTGGTATATTCAACTCTTGAAGCTCTTGCGTTTAAGTTTGGGTAATAATCATCGAATTTTTTAAGGAAATTCAGCAAGAAATTCGATGTCGAAGAAAGTGTTGCAATTTTTCTAAAACTTCCTACTTCAAGAAAGCTGTCTTCAATTGCTAAAAACTTAATTTCGTGTGTTATAGCGTCAAAACCATGATTTGGAATTGCGTTGTTATTTTGAAAAGACGAAACATACTCTGATGTCTGCATCAAAGCCTGCATCAAAGTTTCTTTGTCTCTAAAAGGTGTTATTTGTAAAGCTTTTTCTTTTCCAATGTCAGTATTACAGCCTGCTGAAATGGTTTCGAGTACTGTTGGAAATTGTAAATCTTGTAATGTTTTTTCGGTAATGGATATCATTATATATCGTAAGTTGTAAAATTCAAAGTTACAAAGTTTTAAAACTAAATAGCACTATTAATTGGTACTTTGGAAAAAACTTTGCGTAATTTGTATAAAATTTAGTAAAATGAAAATTAATCTTTCTCCTGAGTGGCAAGCAATTTTAAAAGACGAAATCCAAAAGCCTTATTTCAATGAATTGATGTTGGCTTTAGACGTCGAATACAAAGCTCATACTTGCTATCCTCCGGCAGAATTAATTTTTTCGGCTTTTAACAACTGTTCTTTTTCAGATTTAAAAGTTGTTATTATTGGTCAGGATCCTTATCATGGAGAAGGTGAGGCCAATGGTTTAAGTTTTTCGGTAAATGATTCCGTTAAAATTCCGCCTTCATTGCGTAATATTTTTAGAGAATTAAATGATGATTTTGATTCCATTTTTATGCCAACTTCAGGCAATTTAGAAAAATGGGCTCAACAAGGTGTTTTACTTTTAAATGCTTCATTAACAGTTCGAAAAGATAGTCCAAATAGCCATAAACACTTAAAGTGGAATCTTTTTACAGATGCTGTAATTCAGGCAATTTCTGATCAAAAAGAAAATGTTGTCTTCTTGTTGTGGGGAAGTTTTGCTCAGAAAAAAGGCCTCAAAATAGATCGTTCAAAACATTTTGTTTTAGAATCAGGACATCCTTCACCAATGAGTGCTAATCAGGGGAAATGGTTTGGGAATAAACATTTCAGTAAAACAAATGAGTTTCTACAATCAAAAGGAATTAAGGAGATTGAATGGTGAAACACTAATTGCACGAATTTTCACTAATTCGTAATTTTTATTTCCTCAATCTTGTCATTTCGAGGAACGAGAAATCACACTTGTAATTCCGTTCAGAATGTCTCCAATCTTTGTCGAGTTTCTAGTGTGATTTCTCTTTTCAGTCGAAATGACAAAACAAGCTCGCTTTAGTGATTATTTTTCTACAGGTTTCTTTACAATCTCGTCTAAAATTGCTTTGTTTTCGTAGTTAATTACTTTAAGAACAATCTCTTGGTTTTTAACTGTTTTTCCTTCTATAATATATAGTTTTCCTTTTTTGAAAGGAACATTACTTTGATCAAAATCAACGTCTCCGTATGTCAATGTATTTTTAATATCGGCAGTATCAACCCATTTTTCGTTTAAAGTCTGGATTGCCTGAGGAGAATATTGAAAAGGTTTTGTTCTTAAATTATTCAAAACTCTCGCGTTCGGAAAGTAATTGCAACGAGTATCTTTTCCACTAAAAACAAGGGCTACAAAAAAGCATCCCATAATCAAACCAATCAAATAATATGCAAAACGATGTACGAACTTCATGAAATAAAATTTTTGCAAAGGTACGCTAAAGTTCCCTTAAAATACAAGTAAATTAATATCGTTATCTGGCAAATCAAACCATTCGCCAATTGCTTTGTTGGTAAGGATTCCGTGGTATAAATAAATTCCGTTTTTCAGCCCTTTATTACATCTGATTGCGCTCTCTAAACCACCATCTTCAGCTATCTGAAGTAAGTATGGAGTTAAGATGTTACTAATTGAAAGTGAGGCAGTTTTAGAATATCTCGAAGGAATATTCGGTACACAATAGTGTAAAACATTACTCTTTATAAAGGTTGGTTTTTCGTGAGTTGTAACTTCTGAACTTTCAAAGCAGCCACCTGTATCAATGCTCACATCGACAATTACAGCACCTTTTTTCATGTGTTCAACCATAGTTTCTGTCACTACAATCGGGCAACGTTCTTTTCCGCGCATCGCACCAATAGCAACATCACAACGTCTTAAAGCTTTTAATAATGCCTTTTGCTGAATTGTAGAAGTGAATATTCTTTGGTTTAAATTGTTTTGTAGACGACGTAATTTGGTAATCGAATTATCAAAAACTTTCACGTTTGCTCCAAGTCCAATTGCGGTTTTTGCAGCAAATTCACCTACAGTTCCTGCACCAAGAATCACAACTTCAGTAGGAGGGACGCCGGTAATGTTACCAAATAAAAGCCCTTTTCCAAATTCGTCTGTAATCATTAATTCGGCAGCAATAAGTATAGAAGCGGTTCCTGCAATTTCGCTTAATGATTTTACTGCAGGATACGAACCGTCTTCGTCCTTAATATATTCAAACGCAAGCGCAGTTATTTTTTTCTGAGCTAAAGCTTCGAAATATTCTTTCTTTTTAGTTTTTAACTGAATTGCCGAAATAATAATCGTTTCCGGATTGATCATTTTGATTTCAGACAATGTTGGAGGTTCAACTTTAAGCAACAATGGACATCCAAAAACTTTTTTAGTGTCTTTTGTTACTTCTGCACCGGCATCTGCATATTCTTTATCAGAATAGCTAGAGCTTTCTCCGGCACCAGATTCAATCATAACACGATGACCTTCATAAGTCAAAGAGTTTACCGCGTCTGGAGTCAGGCAAATACGACGTTCCTGGTAACTTGTTTCTTTAGGAATTCCTATAAAAAGTTCACTTTTGAATCGGCCAATTTCAAGTTTTTCTTCTTGTGGCAACAATTGTTGTTTCGTAAATGGAGTTAAGGTAATTGACATGGGTTGTGCAAAATATTAAGAGTACAAATTACGTAAAAAGTTTTAAAATCAATGTAAAAATTGTGCTAATACTGTTTTAATAATTAAGGCATTAGTTTTTCCATTTTAATGTCGGCTCTTTCGTAAATCCCATCTTCTAAAGGAATTTCTTCAAAACCAAATTTTCTATAGAGATGAATTGCGGGAAGTAATTTTCGGTTGGAATATAAAAGTACTTTTTTAATACCGTTTTCTTCGGCGACAGCCAGACAATGAACTAGTAGTTTATTTCCAATTCCAAGACCTTGTGCTTTATCAGAAACTGCCATTTTACTCAATTCAAATGTTGTATCGTCAATCTTCATTAAAGAAGCCGTTCCGATAATTTCGTCATTATATTTAGCGTAGAAAATAAGTCCGCCTTTGTCAATAATTTCTTCTTGCGGATTTGAAAGCACTATTTCATCTTTTTCTTCTACTCTAAAATACTTTTGAAGCCATTCTATATTTAAGGTTTTGATGTGGTCTTTTAAATCTTGAGAAAAAGGGATTATTTCTACTATATTTTGGGTTGTCATTCAATCTAATTTTATTCTTAAACTACTTCTACTTCAAACAATTCTTCTGAACTTGCCTTATTGCCATTACTATTCAAATATAAAACTTGGAAAGAAGTTCTTTTTCTTTTTGGATCCATCAAGAATATTACAGGGAATGTTATTGGATTTCTACTGCCAATATTCTTTCCAGCCATTGTAACTTTATTATCTTTTGATTTTAGCATTATTCCTGTTAAGCAATCTTGACATGGGGTATCTGAATAGTATTTTACTGTAATAGAATCGCCAATTTTGTAATCACTTGCTTTTAAAACAAGGGGTGTTTTATTGGTGTTCCCATTATATTCTTTGATTTTTATTTTATTATAAAAAACATGCCAGACACTTATTGTATCAGAAGCCTTACAAAAGCTAGAAATTAGAAAAAATGCAATAAGGATATTTAATGTCTTCATGCTTTTAAATTAATTCTAAGCTTCTTTTTCCGTCTGCCAATAATTCAATATTGATAGTAGAAGTTTCTTCAGGGAGTAAATTCGCAATTTTTTCAGACCATTCGATAAAACACCAATTTCCCGAATATAAATAATCATCAACGCCCATATCAAGTGCTTCGGTTTCTTTGTTTAATCGGTAAAAATCAAAATGATAAACGATTTGATTGTTAGAAGTAGAATATTCATTTACAAGTGAAAAAGTTGGGCTGCTTGTTGCGCTTTCAACTCCTAAACTTCTGCATAATTGCTTGATTAAAGTAGTTTTTCCAACTCCCATTTCTCCATTAAAAAGAATTATCTTTTTAGGATTTGAAGCTAAAATTTGTTCTGCTACTTCTTGAATTTGATCTAATGAAAAAACGATATTCATTTTTTTTAAAGTTACAAAGGCTCAAAGAGACAAAGGTTCAGAGGTTTTTTCTCTTTGAGGCTTTGGTTTATATTATTCTTTTTATGTTTTGTTTTGCCACGAATTTCGCTAATTAAAAAATCTTTTAAAAATAAATTCGTGCTAATTAGTGAAATTCGTGGCAATATATTTTACTTCGGATTAAAAACTAAAAACGGAATAATCATTTCTTCTAACGAAATTCCTCCGTGTTGATACGTATTTCTATAATAACTTACATAATGATTGTAGTTGTTTACATAAGCTAAAAAGAAATCATTCTTAGCAAAAATAAACGAACTACTCATGTTTATAGCCGGTAAGCCAATATCTTTTGGTTCTTTTACGACATAAACATCTTTTTGCTCGTATGTTAAACTACGACCCGTTTTGTAACGCAAATTTAAGCTTGTATTTTTATCTCCAACAACTTTCGAAGGATTTTTTACATTAATCGTTCCGTGATCTGTCGTCAAAATCAGTTTGAAACCTAAAAGTTGTGCTTGCTGAATAATCTCTAAAAGTGGAGAATTCTTAAACCAGCTCAATGTCAATGAACGATAAGCTTTATCATCAGAAGCGAGTTCTTTTACGACTTCCATTTCAGTTTTGGCGTGCGATAACATGTCGACAAAATTGTAAACAACCGTAACTAAATCATTTCCTTTTAAGGCTTTGAAATTTTCTGCCAGTTTTTTTCCGCCAGCGTAATTTGTGATTTTAAAGTAATCTTCTTTAATATTTAATCCTAAACGCTTTAATTGAGCTGAAAGAAATTCGGCTTCGTAAAGGTTTTTTCCTCCGTCTTCGACATCATTTTTCCAGTATTGAGGGAATTGTTTTTCCATTTCAATAGGTAATAATCCGGAGAATATCGAATTTCTCGCATATTGTGTTGCCGTTGGAAGAATAGAAAAATACGGAACTTCTTTTTCTAATTTGTAATAGTTAGAAACCACTGTTTCAAAAGATTTCCATTGATCATAACGCAAATTATCAATGACAACAAACAAGATTGGTTTGTCTTTTTTCTTGAGTTCGGGAACTACTAATTCCTTAAATAATGTATGAGATTGTATAGGTTTATCTGCTTTTGGAGCAAACCAGTCTTCGTAGTTTCTTTCGATATATTTTCCGAATTGTGAATTGGCTTCAACCTTTTGAGATTCAAGAATTTCGATCATTCCCTGATCTTTTATATTCTCTAATTCTAATTCCCAAAATATCAATTTTTTGTACAATTCGACCCAATCTTCAAATGAATTAACCATTGCTAATTCCATTGAGATTTTACGAAATTCCTTCTGATAATCTAAAGTAGTTTTTTCAGAAATCAATCTTGAATGATCCAGATTTTTCTTCAAACTCAACAAAATTTGATTCGGATTCACCGGTTTTATCAGGTAATCGGCGATTTTAGAACCAATTGCTTCTTCCATTATATATTCCTCTTCACTTTTGGTGATCATAATCATCGGAATTGCCGATTTCTTCTCTTTCATTTCCGAAAGCGTTTCCAAACCACTCATTCCGGGCATATTTTCATCTAAAAAAACAATGTCAAAATTGTCTTCTTCAAATAAAGAAATAGCGTCAAGGCCATTATTACAAGTAGTTACAGCATAGTTTTTTTTCTCCAGAAATAATATATGTGGTTTCAAAAGATCGATCTCATCGTCGACCCAAAGTATTTTTATCTTATCCATAAACGATTTTATTTTTAATGCAATTTAGAAGTATAGAACTTAAAAAGTATTAAAAATAGTATAAATTTCAGAATAATGATTTATGATTTTTATGGAATATCTTTTTTTTATTTTGTTATTAGATTGAGAATCAGGTAGAATTATTGTTTATTTTTAAGCAAAAAACACGAAGTGGATTATAGTTATTTACTTATATTTGTTGATCTAAAAATAACCAAATAGTGACTCATATCAATAAGTTAAAAATATTCAATGATCCCATTTATGGGTTTATTTCCATCCCGAACGAACTTATTTACGACTTAATCCAGCATCCGTACTTTCAGCGTTTACGCCGCATTTCGCAAATGGGATTATCGTATTTGGTTTATCCAGGGGCAAATCATACTCGTTTTCATCATGCGTTGGGATGTATGCATTTAATGCAGAAATCTGTCGAGACTCTTCGTTTTAAAGGAGTTGCAATTTCTCCCGAAGAAGAAAATGCCTTATATATCGCTATTTTACTGCATGATATTGGTCACGGTCCGTTTTCTCATGCAATGGAAAAAAGTATTGTTGAAGATGTGAATCATGAAGCTATTTCGTTATTATTTATGAATCAGCTTAATGAAGAATTTGATGGAAGACTGAGTTTGGCTATTCAGGTTTTTAAAGGTGATTATCATAGGAAATTCATGTTGCAATTGATTTCAAGTCAGTTAGATATGGATCGAATGGATTATTTGAAACGTGATAGTTTTTATACGGGAGTTGCAGAAGGAAATGTTAATTCTGAACGTTTGATTCAGATGATGAATGTGGTTGATGGTACTTTGGTTATTGAGGAAAAAGGAATTTATTCAGTAGAAAAATTTCTGCTTTCGCGAAGATTAATGTATTGGCAGGCTTACTTGCATAAAACAAGTTTGGTGGCCGAATTAATTTTGATGAAAGTATTGAAAAGAGCTAAAGAATTAACTTTAAAAGGAGTTGCTTTGCCTTGCAGTGAGCCTCTTTTATATTTTATGCAGAACAAAGTTGCGCTGGAGGATTTTAATGCCGAAAAGCTTGATTTGTTTTCTCAATTAGATGATTTTGATATTATCAGCGCTTTAAAAGCGTGGCAGAAAAATAGCGATTTTATACTTTCTACTTTAAGTAAAATGCTTATTAATAGAGATTTACTTAAGATTAAATTGAGTGCAGAAAAAATTCCGATGGAAGAATCACAATCTTTAAAAGAAGAATTTGCAGAAGCACATCATATTTCGGCTGTAGATGCCGGATATTTCATTTTTAGAGGTAAAATAAAAAATCAGGCTTATAGTAAAGAAGCTGAACCAATACGAATTTTGAAAAAAGATAAAACAATTGAGGATGTTGTAGAAGCGTCTGATCAGCTGAATTTGAAATCGTTATCTAAATTGGTGACAAAATATTACATCTGTTTCCCAAAACAACTTATCTAAAATTAACATTTAAAATCTATTTTTTATATTTTTGTCGCAATGAAATTTACAGCAGAACAAATAGCAGGAATTTTAGAAGGAGAAGTTGTTGGGAATCCCAATGCAGAAGTTTCTCGGTTATCTAAGATCGAAGAAGGCGAGGAAGGTTCACTTACTTTTTTGGCTAATCCTAAATATATCAACTACATATATACTACAAGAGCTTCAGTGACAATTGTTAATGATAGCTTTATACCTGAACAAGAAGTTACGACAACTTTAATAAAAGTAGAGGATGCTTATGCTTCCTTTTCGAAGCTTTTGCACTTTTACAATCAAGTAAAATTGAATAAAAACGGTATCGAACCACAATCTTTCATGACTGAAGGAACTAAACACGGAGAGAATCTATATTTAGGAAGCTTCAGTTATATAGGGCAAAACGTGGTTTTAGGTGACAACGTAAAAATTTATCCAAATAGTTTTATTGGCGATAATGTTGTTATTGGCAATAATGTATATATTTTTGCAGGCGCTAAAATTTATTCTGAAACTATAATAGGAAACAATTGCACAATTCATTCAGGGACTATTATTGGTGCTGATGGTTTTGGTTTTGTTCCTAATGAAGAAGGAGTATATAGTAAAGTACCTCAAATTGGTAATGTTATCATTGAAGATAATGTTGATATTGGAGCAAATACAACTATAGACAGAGCAACTCTGGGTTCTACAATTATTAGACAAGGAGTTAAATTAGACAATCAGATTCAGATTGCTCATAATGTAGAAATTGGTAAAAACACGGTGATTGCGGCGCAATCTGGTGTTGCTGGCTCTACAAAAATTGGAGAAAACTGTATGATTGGCGGGCAAGTTGGTATCGCAGGTCACTTAACAATAGGTAACAATGTGAGATTGCAGGCTCAGTCAGGAGTTGCAAGAAACATTAAAGATGATGAAACCTTACAAGGATCTCCATCACTTGGATATAGTGATTTTAACAAATCGTATGTTCATTTTAGAAATCTTTCTAAAATTGTTGCCGAAATTGAAGAATTAAAAAAACAAATAATAAACCCAAAAAATGGAAATAATGGTTAAACAGAAGACCATCAAAAATGAAATTTCACTAACAGGCGTTGGATTACACACTGGAAAAGAAGTTACAATGACTTTTAAACCAGCTCCAATTAATAATGGTTTCACTTTTGTAAGAGTAGATTTGCAAGGTCAACCAGTCATTGAGGCTGATGCTAATTATGTTGTTAACACGCAAAGAGGTACTAATTTAGAAAAATTAGGTGTAAAAATTCAAACACCAGAACACGTTTTAGCTGCTTTAGTTGGATGTGATTTGGATAATGTTATCATTGAATTAAACGCTTCTGAGCTTCCAATAATGGATGGTTCTTCAAAATATTTTGTTGAAGCAATTGAAAATGCCGGAATCGAAGAACAAGATGCTAAACGTAATGTTTATGTAGTAAAAGAAGTTATTTCGTTTACTGATGAAACTACGGGAAGTGAGATTTTGGTTATGCCAAGTGATGATTATCAAGTAACTGCAATGGTTGATTTTGGTACCAAAGTTTTAGGTACTCAAAACGCAACTATGAAAAGTATAGCCGATTTTAAAGATGAAATCGCTAATTCAAGAACTTTTAGTTTCTTACATGAATTAGAATCTCTTCTTGAAAACGGATTAATTAAAGGTGGAGATTTAAACAACGCTATTGTATATGTAGATAAAGAAATATCTGATTCTACAATGGAGAATTTAAAGAAAGCTTTCGGAAAAGATAAGATTTCTGTTAAGCCAAACGGAGTTTTAGACAACCTTACTTTACATTATCCAAACGAAGCTGCAAGACATAAATTATTAGATGTTGTTGGAGATTTATCTTTGATTGGAGTTAGAATTCAAGGAAAAATTATCGCTAACAAACCTGGTCACTATGTAAATACGCAGTTTGCCAAAAAATTAGCAAAAATTATCAAAATAGAGCAAAGAAATCACGTACCGGTTTATGATTTAAATCTTGAACCGTTAATGGATATTCATAAAATTATGGCTGTATTGCCACACAGACCTCCATTTTTGTTAATTGACAGAATTATCGAAATGTCTGATAGCCATGTAGTAGGAATGAAAAATGTAACAATGAATGAGAATTTCTTTGTTGGACATTTTCCTGAAGCTCCGGTTATGCCAGGGGTTTTAATTGTGGAAGCAATGGCACAAACAGGTGGAATTTTGGTTTTAAGCACAGTTCCGGATCCTGAAAATTATTTGACATATTTCATGAAAATTGATAATGTTAAATTCAAACACAAAGTATTACCTGGTGACACCTTGATTTTCAAGTGTGAATTGATTTCTCCTATCAGAAGAGGAATCTGTCATATGCAGGCAAATGCTTACGCAAACGGAAAATTAGTAACTGAGGCAGAATTAATGGCTCAAATTGCAAGAAAACAATAATCAATTAATCGATTTTATTGTTTACGTTTGTTGCCCAAATTAGATTATTTTAAATTTAAAATATAAAACATACAGATGAATCAACCATTAGCATATGTTCATCCCGGCGCCAAAATCGCTAAAAACGTTGTAATAGAGCCTTTTACAACAATTCACAATAATGTTGTTATTGGTGATGGTACTTGGATTGGTTCAAATGTGACCATCATGGAAGGTGCTCGTATTGGTAAAAATTGTAATATTTTTCCAGGAGCTGTAATTTCTGCGGTGCCACAAGATTTAAAATTCGGAGGAGAAGATTCTCTTGCCATTATTGGAGATAATTGTACGATTAGAGAATGTGTTACTATAAACAGAGGTACAGTTGCTTCTGGACAAACTATTCTTGGTAACAATTGTTTAGTTATGGCATATGCACATATTGCGCACGATTGTGAGATTGGTAATAACGCCATTATCGTAAACGGTGTAGCTCTTGCAGGTCACGTAGTTGTTGGTAATCATGCCGTAATTGGTGGTTTGGCAGCAATTCATCAATTTATTCATATTGGTGATCACGCTATGATTTCTGGCGGATCTTTGGTTAGAAAAGATGTTCCTCCTTATACAAAAGCTGCAAAAGAGCCATTATCATACGTAGGAATCAATTCAGTAGGTTTAAGAAGAAGAGGTTTTAGTACTGAGAAAATCAGAGAGATACAAGAAATCTATAGAATTTTATACCAAAAGAACTATAATACAACACAAGCTTTAAGTATTATTGAAGCCGAAATGGAAGCAACTCCTGAGAGAGATGAAATTCTTGATTTTATCAGAAATTCATCACGAGGAATTATGAAAGGTTATTCAGGAAACTATTAGATAAAAGTTTAATCGTTTATTTGTTTGTCGTTAAATCGAAAACAGATAAACGATTTGACGATTCAACAAAATATTAAACAAAAAAGAACAAAATGGCATCTACATCAGATATTAGAAACGGATTGTGTATTAAATTCAATCATGATATTTATAAAATCGTTGAATTTCTTCACGTAAAACCTGGAAAAGGTCCAGCTTTCGTAAGAACAAAATTAAGAAGTTTAACTTCAGGAAGAGTATTAGATAATACATTTTCTGCAGGTCATAAAATCGACGTTATTCGTGTAGAAACACATAATTATCAGTTTTTGTATGCTGAAGGAGATGAATTTCATTTTATGAATACAGAATCTTTTGAGCAAATTTCTTTGAATAAAAACATTTTAGATGCTCCGGGATTATTAAAAGAAGGAACAAGTGTAATGGTTCAGGTAAATACTGAAACTGACTTACCTTTATCAGTAGATATGCCATCTTCTGTAGTTCTTGAAGTTACTTATGCTGAGCCGGGAGTAAAAGGAAATACAGCTACAAATGCTACAAAAAATGCAACAGTAGAAACTGGAGCATCAGTAAACGTTCCGTTGTTCATCAACGAAGGAGATAAAATTAAAATTGATACAGCTTCAGGTTCTTACATGGAGCGTGTAAAAGAGTAATTTTTAATTAGATAATTTGTCAATGAGTCAATTAGAAAATTAATGCATACGCAGAAATTGAATAATTTTTATTTTCTAATTGACTCATTTTCTAATTGACACATTCTCTAATTGACAAATTTTCTAATTTAAATATATGAAATTTCCAAAGATTCATTCTTTACAAGAAATTGCAAATTTGCTTCAATGCGAATTTATTGGTGATGAAAACTTTCCGGTTTCAGGCATGAACGAGATTCATGTTGTTGAATCTGGAGACATAGTTTTTGTAGACCATCCTAAATATTATGATAAAGCTTTACAATCAGCTGCAACTATTGTTTTGATTAACAAAAAAGTAGATTGCCCGGAAGGTAAAGCACTTTTAATTTCTGATGATCCTTTCAGAGATTTTAACACTCTTACGAAACATTTTAGACCTTTTCAAGCCACGAATGTATCAATAGCGCTTTCTGCAACTATTGGAGAAGGAACTGTGATACAACCCAATTGTTTTGTTGGGAACAATGTTACAATAGGTAAAAATTGTTTGATACATCCTAACGTTACCATTTATGATCATACCGTAATTGGAGATAATGTAATGATTCATGCCGGAACTATTTTGGGTGCCGATGCGTTTTATTATAAAAAACGTCCGGATGGCTTTGATCAGTTAATTTCTGGCGGAAGAGTTGTAATTGAAGATAATGTTGGTATTGGTGCGCTTTGTACGATTGACAAAGGTGTAACAGGTGATACAACAATTGGAGCAGGAACAAAATTGGATAATCAGGTGCATGTTGGACATGATACAGTGATTGGAAAAAAATGTTTGATCGCTTCTCAAACCGGTATTGCCGGCTGCGTTGTTATTGAAGACGAAGTTACGATCTGGGGACAAGTAGGAACAACTAGTGGAATCACAATAGGAGCGAAGGCTGTTATTATGGGACAAACAGGTGTTACTAAGTCAGTTGAAGGTGGAAAATCTTATTTTGGAACCCCTATCGAAGAATCAAGAGAGAAGCTAAAACAATTAGCCAACATCAAGAAAATTCCTGAAATTTTAAATAAATTGAAATAATATGTCTATTAAAGAATTTGTTCAAAAATTTTACAAGTCAGATGCCTTAATCGATAGCGAAATCATGAAAACGTATTTACATCCTGATGTAAAATTAGAGTGGAATAGTACGAAAGGATTGATCGAGATGGATTATAATTCGATGTTAGATATGGCGAATGAGCTAAGTCGCGCTTATGTGCGTTCTAAAGTCAGAATTAGTCATATTATTGCCGAAGAAGAAGTGGTTTCAATTCGTTATTCTCATTATGTGAAAACGATTGAAAATCCAAGAGAAGAGATGTTATTGGCCCATTTTGCTACAATTTGGCAAATAAAAGACGATAAATTATATCGTGGTTTTCAAATGAGTCAATTTTCTTAATTTTTTTGAAGACAAAAAGGTTAAAATACGTTACAAAACCTTACTTTTGCATCACAATTTTAAAAACTACATAAAATATATATCATGAGTGTTTTAGTTAATAAAGATTCCAAAATAATTGTTCAAGGATTTACAGGAAGCGAAGGAACTTTCCACGCTTCTCAAATGATTGAGTACGGTACTAATGTTGTTGGTGGTGTTACTCCTGGAAAAGGAGGAACTAGCCATTTAGATCGTCCGGTTTTTAACACAGTAAAAGACGCTGTTGACCAAGCTGGAGCTGATACATCTATTATTTTTGTACCGCCAGCTTTTGCTGCTGATGCAATTATGGAAGCTGCTGACGCTGGAATTAAAGTAATTATTGCTATTACAGAAGGAATTCCTGTAGCAGATATGATTAAAGCAAATAATTATGTTAAAGAAAGAAATTCTAGATTAATCGGACCAAACTGTCCAGGAGTTATTACTCCGGGTGAAGCTAAAGTTGGTATTATGCCAGGTTTCGTTTTCAAAAAAGGTACAGTTGGAATCGTTTCTAAATCAGGAACTTTAACTTACGAAGCTGCTGACCAAGTTGTAAAACAAGGTTTAGGAATCACTACAGCTATTGGTATTGGTGGAGATCCAATTATTGGAACTACAACTAAAGAAGCTGTTGAATTATTAATGAACGATCCAGAAACAGAAATCATCATTATGATTGGTGAAATTGGTGGTCAACTTGAAGCTGATGCTGCAAGATGGGTAAGAGCTGATGGTAACCGTAAACCAGTTGTTGGTTTTATCGCTGGAGAAACTGCTCCTGCTGGTAGAACAATGGGGCACGCAGGTGCTATTGTTGGTGGTTCTGATGATACTGCTGCTGCTAAAAAACAAATTATGAGAGACAACGGAATTCACGTTGTTGATTCACCAGCTGAAATTGGTAAAAAAGTAAAAGAAGTACTTGGATAATCTCCAATATTCGAAATAAAAATTCCAGAAAAAAGTCTCAATATTTTGTTGAGACTTTTTTCCATTTTTAAAATGCTGGAATATAAATTAAAAACTTAGCAACTTAGTCCCGAAACTTCGGGATAGAACTTAGAAGCTTAAAATGAGAAATATGTACAAAGAATTAGAAAAGTTTAAAGTAAGCAATAGTTTTACTTTTACCATTGAAGATAGTTTAGAACAAACTTGTAACGCTCCGGAATCTGGTGCAGGAGTTTTTGTAGTTTATGCTGTTGAAGGAGATGTAAAAGAATTAATCATGGTTGGTTCTACAGGAACAGTTCAAAACGATGGAACTTTGAAAAGTAAAAACGGTGGTTTATATGATAAAATCGTAAACGGACACCAATTTGCTAAAACAGGAAGAAAATATTCCTGGCCAGCACAAATGAAGTTAGAAAATATCGATGCTCTTGAAGTAGTTTGGTACGAAACTTTTAATGCTGATGTAAAAGGAATTCCTACTACTGTTGAAGGACAAGTTTTGCAAAATTTCTTAGATGAAAATGCAAGATTGCCAAGATGGAATGTAGCTTTCTAAAAAACTGTTTTTAGAATAAAATTTACAAACCTTGCTATTTTTAGCGAGGTTTTTTTGTTTTATAGGTTTGTTTCTGAATGAAAAACTAAATTCCAGTATTAATAATAAATAAAATAGGGTAGAAAAATTATTGTAGTAAAATCCCACAATTAATATATTTAACAAAATAAAATTAAGATTTAAATAACAGGGATTAGATTAACTAAACCGCAATAAAGAAGCAGTTTTCTAATATTAGGAAACTGCTTCTTTTGTGTAAAAAAATTTGTTTTAAACTTTTGCTTTTATATATTTATCGCACAAAATGAAAAGATAATGTTAAAAAAACATATTCTTTATATTAAGTAGAAGATTTACTTTTAGAATATCAGCCTTATATACTATGAAAACCTCAATCCTTGAATTTAGCACTTTTGATGACATTACTCTTTGGACTAATCTAAAGGAAGGAGATGAAAAATCATTCTCAATGTTGTTTGAAAGATATTATGCCGATTTGGTGAGTTACGGGAATTCTCTTTCTCCATTTCACGAAAAAGTGCAGGATTGTGTTCAGGATGTTTTTACTGATATTTGGGTGTATCGCAATTCATTACAGCCGTCTGTGGTTGTAAAAGCATATTTGTTGTCAAGCGTACGTAAGAGAATTGCACGACTTCATGAACGTGATCATATTTTTAGAAAAGCAACAAACACAGATTCTATTGCATTTTTATTGGAATTTTCGGTAGAGCATGAACTTATAGATGATGATTATGCAACTAAAGAAAAAGTTACTTATCTGAATAAATTATTAAATGATTTACCGCCTCGTCAGAAAGAAGCTTTGTATTTAAGATACCATCAGGGACTTACTGTAGAACAAATTGCCGAAATGCTTGATGTAAATTATCAATCGGCTAGTAATTTGCTATATCGTGGTTTGATGGCACTTCGTAAAGAATGGAAAGGTAGTTTTTCATTATTTCTACTACTATCTTCAAGTAGTTTTTAAATTTTTTCAAAAAAATATAAAAAAAATCACAATTTGGTGAGTATATAATCAGAGAACTGTCCTCTATGTTTTTGTAACCTTATTTTTAGATGCAAAAACGTAATACATATACCGAAATAGAAGATTTTTTATCTGACGAATCATTCCAATCATGGATTTTACTAAAAATTGATAATGATGGTTGGGAAGAGTGGACTTTAGAAAGTCGTCAACGTGCCAAATTAGTCGAAGACGCAAGGCATTTATTGTTGGCAATGAAAGTTCCGGATTCAAAATTATCAACCTCAGATATTCGCAGAGCGTTAGAAACAACATGGTCGAAAATCGAGCGAAAAGAAAATCAAAGCAATTTATCTGAAAACTCAGATAGTAGATTCCTTAGAAAATGTTTTTTTACAGGAGTTGCAGCAACTTTAGTTTTTGGATTAATATCAGTTTGGTTTTACAAAAATAATTTCCAGACAGACAATAAAGTTGTCACTTACAAAGAACTTATCGATGAAAATAGTGAAGGATTAGTGGAGCAAACCAATAATTCTGATAAACCGCAAATTATCACATTATCTGATGGTAGTTCGGTTTTATTACAGCCAAATAGTAAATTAAGTTATCCTAAAATCTTTACCGGAAACGAAAGAAAGGTGTATTTATCCGGCGAAGGTTTCTTTGAAATTAGTAAAAATCCTAAAAAACCTTTTTACGTTTATGCAAACGAGATTGTCACAAAGGTAGTTGGAACTAGTTTTAGGGTCAAAGCTTATTCTGATCAGCCTGATGTTGAAGTTCTTGTTCGCACCGGTAAAGTTAAGGTTAGGTCTAATGAAATGATTTCGAAATCAGATCATGAAGAGATCGTTTTACTTCCTAATCAGGCATTGCGATTTGTACGTAATGATCTAAAATTTAATAAAATAACCAATATCACTGAAGATGTTGAACTGGCTCAAAGTGTTGGAAACATCGAACAATTAAGTTTTGAATTTAGCGATATTCCGGTTTCTCAGATTTTTCAAACTATTGAACAAGCTTATTTAGTCGATATTGATTATCCTAAAGACAAACTAAAAGATTGTCACCTTACAACTTCACTGAGTGACCAGCCGCTGACAGAAAAATTAAAAATAGTCTGTAAAAGCATTGGCAATAATACCAGTTTTGAAATGAACGGAAACCAAATTACCATAACATCAGAAGGCTGTAATTAATCTCATTGTTTAACTGTAATTAAACAATAGAAAATTAGGCACTTAAAAATAAAATTTTGAAGTAAATCCTTTCTTTCTCAAACAAGAATGTAATTTATTTCTTTTGAAACAAACCAAAACCAAATTATAAACTAAAAAACAAGAAAAAACCAAAAATGCCTATGTAAAAGATTATGCATAAAAAAAGTGCCGAAATGCTGTAACATTCCGACACTTATTAAAATTGAATTTCTCTCTGTAAAGAGTTATTCAGTACGTTTCTTAGAATACACTCGAATCAGTATTAATCAAAACAAACCAAAATTATGAAAAAACCAGTTGTTAAACAACGATTACTCCATCGAATCATGAAAATAACACTATTTCAGTTTGTCCTTGCACTTGTGTTTTCAAGCGGTGCAATGGCGAACGATGTAAATGGGCAAAAAAAATTAGATACCAAAGTCACAATTACAGTTGAAAATTTGACATTGGATAATGCATTATCTAAAATTGAAAAGTCTGCACATGTAAAATTTTCCTATAATTCCAGATTGCCACAATTGAACCAAAAGGTTAGTATTGAGGCAAATCAGGAAACATTATCGAGTATTCTGGACAGAATATTGCTTCCGTTTAACATAACATTTGCAGAAGTTAGTAACCAGATTATTTTGCAGAAAAATGTTAGTAATCCGTTTGCAAATTCAGATAATCATGATTCATTATTTGAAATATTAGTAGGCCCAACTATAAAAGGAAAAGTTACTGATTCAGCTGGAAATCCTTTGCCTGGAGCAACAGTAATGGCAAAAGGAACTAAAACAGCTGTATTAACAGACTTTGATGGTAATTTTACTATCGAAGTGCCTGCAAATAGCGATAAACTGATCATTTCTTATGTGGGTATGGAGACAAAAGAAATTGATACAAACAATACAACACCAACTATTGTTTTAAATGAAGTAGGACAAAACCTGAAAGAAGTTATCGTTACGACAGGTTACGAAAAAACTTCTAAAAGAACATTTACAGGAGCTATTAGTAAAATTTCAGCAACTGAATTGAAAGTTGATGGAGTAGTCGATGTTAGCAGAATGATTGAAGGAAAAGCAGCAGGGGTAACGGTTCAAAACGTAACTGGAACTTTTGGTACAGCACCAAAAATCACAGTTCGTGGATCTTCATCAATTTTTGGAGATACAAAACCTTTATGGGTTATTGATGGTGTTGTTCAGGAAGATATTATTAATATTTCATTTGCGGATTTAGCTTCTGGTAACTCAGAAACTTTGTTAAGTTCTTCTGTAGCAGGTTTAAATGCAAACGATATTCAGAATATAGAAATCTTAAAAGATGCATCGGCAACTTCTATTTATGGTTCAAGATCATTAAACGGAGTTGTGGTTGTAACTACAAAACAAGGGCGCAGAGATTCGCCATTAAAAGTGAGTTATTCTGTTGAAAATACAGTAAGAACTGTTCCAAGTTATTCTCAATATGATATTTTAAATTCTCAGGAATCTATGAGTATTTTAAAAGAATTAGAAGGATATGGAGGAGACGGTAAAGGATTCCTGGAAATCGCATCATCTCTAAACGGAAGATTTGGCGGAGTTTACAACATTTTGGCAAAACAAATTGATACTTACAATAAAACAGGAGGTCAGTTTGGAGTTAGAAATGACGAAGTTAGTCGTAATCAATTTTTGAAGAAATACGAATTAGGGAATACAGATTGGTTTAGTGTTTTATTCAGACCATCGATCACTCAAAATCACTCTTTGAGTTTTTCAGGCGGTGGAAAAAACAATACTTTCTATGCATCACTTGGATATTATACAGATCCGGGATGGACAATTGCTGATAATGTAAAACAATTGACTTCTAATATAAAAGGTACTTTTTATATCAATGACAGATTGAATATTACTTTATCTACAATGGGTTCAATTCGTAATCAAACTGCACCGGGAAGTTACGAAAGCAAATCAGATCCTGTTTACGGAAGCGTGAATAGAGAGTTTGATATCAATCCTTTTAAGTATGTTTTAAACACAAGCAGAACTTTAAGACCTTATGATGATAATGGAAATTTAGAATATTACAGAAATAACTGGGCTCCAATGAATATTATCAATGAGCTTGCAAATAATACACTTGATATTAAAGTAAATGATATTCGTTTTCAATTGGATTTAGAATATAAATTAAACAATCATTTGACTTATAATCTTACAGGTTCAGCAAGATATGCCAATACTTCAAGAGAACATAAAATTTATGAAGATTCGAATGTAGCTGCAGCTTACAAAGCCGGTACAGCTTTGAGTTCTGAAGGTGAAAATGCAATTGTTCAGGATGCAAATATCTTTTTATACCGTGATCCGGATAATTTGACTGCACCAAAAATTTCTGTACTTCCAAATGGTGGATTTTTAAGAAAATTTACAAATGATATGACTTCTTATAACATTAGAAATAGTGTTAATTATAGAAATACATTCAATGAAAAACATGAAGTAGAAGGTTTCTTTGGTACAGAGCTTAGATCTGTAGACAGAAACAGCGATAATTTTACTGCAGTAGGACTTCAGTTTGACCGAGGACTTACACCTTTTATTGATCCAAGATTAATTTCGAAAATCGTAAATGACGGTGATTCTTATTATGGTTTTGATGCCGAAAGAGAGAGAACAGTTGGTTTCTTCGGAAAAGTAGGATATACCTATGATCGTCGTTATACTGCTTCTCTTACAGGTCGTTATGACGGTTCTAACAGACAAGGAAACAGCGGTTCTAACAGATGGTTACCAACTTATACTGTAAGTGGTAAATGGAATATTACAGAAGAAAACTTCATGAAAAATGTTAAGTCTATAAACAATTTAGCATTAAGAGCTTCTTACGGACTTACAGCAACTGCGGGACCAGCTACAAATTCATTAGCGATTTACAAAAGTTTCATTACAGATCGTCTTTTTCTTGCTAACAGAGAATCTGCAATATCAATTGATGAATTGCAAAATGGTGATTTAACCTGGGAAAAACAATATGAAACGAATATAGGTTTAGACTTAGGAATGTTTAACAACAGAGTACAATTTGTAACTGATGTTTATACTCGTAATGCCTTTGATTTGGTTGATTTTGTGACAACTTCTGGTGTTGGAGGAGAAAGTATTAAGCAAGGTAATAATGCTGATATGAGAACTAAAGGTCTTGAAGTAGGTTTCACGACTCAGAATATTGTAACTAATAATTTTAAATGGTCAACAACGCTTAATTTCTCTGTTTACGATCAAAAAATCACAAAATTACAGAACAAGCCATCTGCTTTTAGCTTAGTAAACGGAAACGGTGGAAATGCATTGGGAACTCCTAGAAATTCAATTTATTCTTATGAATTCACAGGATTAAACAATCAGGGATTACCAACTTTCAAATTGCAGGACGGAGCTGAGAATAATATGACAGATGCAGATTTTCAAGATACAAAAGATGTAACTAAATATTTGAAATATGAAGGTTCTATTGAGCCAAATAAATCTATTGGTTTAGCAAACACTTTTACTTATAAAAACTGGTCATTATATGTATTTATTGTTGGTTCAGGAGGAAATAAAGTTCGTTTAAATCCTGTTTATGACAGTGTTTATGATGACTTGACAGTATTTACAAAAGATTTTACGAATCGTTGGATAAATCCTGGAGACGAAAACTTTACGAATGTTCCGGTTATTGCAGACAAAAGATTAATTGAAAATAATGGAGGAGAGCGCACATTGGCAAAAGCTTACAATACTTATAATTATTCTGATGTTAGAATTGCCGATGGTGATTTCGTGAGATTAAAAAACATCTCATTAGGCTGGGAATTTCCTAAGGATTTCAAGAGAAAATTAGGTGTAAGCACATTTACATTAAAAGGATCAGCAGTAAATCCTTGGTTAATTTATTCAGATAAAAGACTTAACGGTCAGGATCCTGAATTCCGTAACACAGGAGGTGTAGCTTTCCCAATTACATCACAATATACATTCGCCATAAACCTTTCATTTTAATATAATTGATTATGAAAAATATAAAAATAGCTTTATCACTATTAATACTTGTTGGTTTTAGTAGTTGCGATGATTTCCTTTCGGAAACGCCAGATAACAGATTACAGATTGACACACCAGAAAAAATATCCGAATTATTGTCATCGGCATATCCAGATGGTACTTACATAGATGTTGCAGAAACGATGACGGATAACGTATCTGACAATAAAAGTTCGCTTGTTAATATAAATAATGCTCAAAATTACAATTGGGAACTTCAAGATGATCAAACAGGCAGGGATACTCAGGGTTTTTATTGGAATGCAGCTTATAAAGCAATTGCAACAGCAAATCAGGCATTAGCATCTATAAAAGAACTTGGAGGCACACCAAATCTAAATCCTCAAAAAGGAGAAGCATTACTTGCAAGAGCTTATGCTCATTTTATGTTGGTTTCAATGTGGTCAAATCGTTACAATCCGGCTACAGCAGGAACTGATTTAGGGATTCCTTATGTAACAGAGCCAGAAACAGTTTTAATTGGAAACTACAAACGCAATTCAGTAAAAGAAGTTTTTGATCTAATTCAGGCAGATATTGAAGAAGGATTAAAATATGTTACAAATGATTACAGAACAGATTATTTAAAATATCATTTTAATAAAGAAGCAGCAAAAGCTTTTGCAGCAAGGTTTTATACTACAAAAGGAGATTGGAGACGTGTATTAGAACTTACAGATGGATTAGGAAACAAACCAGTAGGAAAACTTAGAGACTGGGTTGCTTATAATTCTTATGATTTTCCTAATAAACCAATTGAATATGCAAAGAATACACAAGTTACAAACCTATTAATAGGATCTCCAAGTTCAATTTGCGGAAGAGCAACAACTTCAAACAGATTTGCTTTTACAAGAGCAAACGAAAGAGATCAGATACTTGGCAGTGAAACTAATATATTCAATAAAGATTGGTTAATTGATATTTCAATTCAAGGAGCAAGTGGAGCAAATGTGGCAGTATATAAATTCAATGAGTATTTTAAATATACAAATGTAACGGCGCAAATTGGTCTTCCATTTACAGGAGTTGTACTTTTTTCAAATGACGAAATGTTCTTAAATCGTATCGAAGCTCACGTTATGACAAATCAATTGGATATTGCTACAGCAGAATTAGAATATTTCTTAGGAACCAGAACAGACGGATATGATAGCGCTACAGATGGATTGACTAAAGAAATGGTGCTAGAAAAATATCCGGTTATTGCAGATGAATTCACACCTTTTTATTCTTTAACTCCAGAGCAAACTTCTTATATCAAAGCAATTACAGAAGCGAGAAGAAGAGAGTTTTTACACGAAGGGCTAAGATGGTTTGATATCAAGAGATTTAATCTTGTTGTAGTACACAATACCTATAATTCACAAGGACAAATAACTAAGAACAATGTCTTGGTTAAAGATGATAAGCGTCGTGCGGTACAAATACCACTAAATGCATCTAATAATGGAATTGAACTAAATCCGAGATAAATTTAATTTAAGCGATTATGAAATTAATTAAACAATATAAAAATATAGTACTGGCTGTTAGTTTTTTAACACTTGCATCTTGTTCTCAGGAAGATCAGCCAAAAGAAAGTTTATTGGATTTTACTCCAAAAGTAAAAACTGATTTAGACAAATGGATTGATCAAAACTATATTGATCCTTATAATATAAGTGTACAATATGAGTGGAATCAAAATGTTGTAGATAATAATAGATTTTTATTTCCGCCAGAAGTAGACAAAGTACAGCCTGCATTAGAAATAATCAAAAAAATATGGATCGATAGTTATACTACTATCGGAGGAAAAGATTTCGTTAAGATCATTGCGCCAAGAGATTTTGTTTTGGTTGGAGGAGTAAACGTAAATCCTGATGACGTTTCAAATACTTTAGGTTTGGCGGAAGGAGGAAAGAGAATTTCTCTTTTTCAGGTTGATTATGTAGACAAGAAAGACCGCGCAAGCGTAACACAATTTGTTCACACAATTCAGCATGAATATGTGCATATTTTAAATCAAACTAAAATTTTTGATGTAGAAGCCTGGGCAAAAATAACACCTAAAGATTATAGCTCAGATCCGTTTAGTATTTCAGATGGTGAAGCTCAGGAACTAGGTTTTATAAGCGCATATGCAAGATCAAATTATATAGAAGATTTTGCAGAAACAGCAGCGATAATTTTACTTAGTTCAAAAGAAGAGTATGCGGCTTTGCTTGCAAGTATTACAAATCCGGCTGGAGTTGATGCTATTAAGAAAAAAGAAGCTCTTGTAGTTCAATACTATAGAGATGCTTTTAATATAGATTTTTATGAGCTAAGAGACGAAGCGCAAAAGAATACCACAGAGGTTCTAAATGATTAAAAATTTAACAAAGAAAAATATGAAAACTAAAAATATATTTAAGTATTTGCTGCTTATTATTTTGATGTTGCAAATAAATAGTTGTGTTAGTACAGACGCTGAACAAAAGTTTGATGACTCACCAACAGAGCGTTTAAATAAGCAAAAAAAGGAATTAAATGATTTATTACTTTCTTCCGAAAATGGATGGAAAGCGGTTTATTATACAGATGATAATCAGTTAGGTGGATTTACACATTTGTTTAAATTTTTGCCTGATGGAAAAGTAACTATGGCTTCTGATTTTGATGATGATACAAAGAAGCATGATAGTCAGTATGAAATTCAATTGGGAAGTACTGTTAGCGTAGTTTTTACAACAAAAAATAAAATTCATTTATTGTCAGACTCTGGTAATTCGCCACTTGCTCCGGGAAAAGGGTTTTTAGGTGATTTTCAGTTTTTATTTTATGGCGTAGAAAATGGAGATCTTGTTTTCAGAACCAACAGAACTGTGAAAGAAGTTCGTTTCGTAAAAGCAACACCTCAAGATTGGGACGATTTAGCAGGAAACACTATCATGAATAAAAACTTGACAGGTGATATTAATAGTCCTTTATTCAGAACACTTGAAACTACAGATGGAACAACAGTTAAAAAATATGATCTTAACTATAATTCCGTAGTTCGATTTGGAACAGCATCTCCTTTAGAAGATGGAAACGCTGAAACGCTGAAATTAGCAGTGGCGTATACACCTACAGGAATAACTGTAAAACCTGCAATCACTGTTGGATCTCAAAAATTATCAGCTTTTGCTTATAATGAAACAGATAAAAACTTTGTAGCAACAGGAACAAGCGGTACAAAAGCTACTATTCAATTTACAAATATACCGCCAAGATTAACAGATGATTATAAATTGTTTCTAGAAGGTGGTCCTCAAATTACAATAGGATATATAGCTGCGAATTTATCTAAAGCGGCTACGAACTCTCCGTATGCTAAAGCAATATTAGATAAAGTAAATGCCGCTTTACCAGCAAATCAAAAAATTTCGAGAATTGAGCTAAATTTCAACGATCCTTTGAATGGTAATTACATCGCGTATACATTTACCGGAGGAAAAGGACCAATCTATCATTTTTTTACTACTAGTGAAGATGCAGCAAATAAGACCATTATTTTAACCAATGACGGTTGGACAGCATCTGCGGCGACAAGAGCATTTTTGAAAATCTTAGATGATGAGATTACAAATCCTAAAGGATTATATCTTAAAAAAGAATCATTTACCATTTTCTATACGAATGTTATTTACACTTATGCAAGTGCAGCCACACCATTTAGATTGACAAATTACAGATTTTAAAAGAAGAGTTTTTTTTAGTTTTGTTTTTAATTTTGGAAAAAAGCGACTCAAATCGAGTCGCTTTTTTAAGATTAAGAACCAGTAGAAATATTTTATAGCAGAAATTACCCATTATTCTTTACAGATATAATCTAAAAAATCAATTTAAAAATTTCATGATTACATATTTTGCAGGTCTGAAATCAAGCAGACAAAAAAAGAGTGAAAAACAATATAGAGAGCATTCAGTATCAGTTTTAGAAATACTTTTAAGTTCGTCAAGAGTAGAAGTAATAAGTGGTGAAGAGCAAAAGAGTATTTTTGGAAAAGGATATTCTTATCAACCTGCAAGATGCTCTGTTTATGAACGTTCTGAGATGAATTCTTTTAGGATCTCTTAGCGATAAGACTATAATTCTGAATTAAATTGAAAGTTAACAAGTACGAATGTCATTTGTTGTTCATTATAAAAGAGTTTTAATTTATTAAACCGTTTCAGAATTTTGAAACGGTTTTTTTATCCTTTTTCATTTTAAAGAAGCGCTCTTCTTCATAAATTATACTATTGTTATTTTTTTAAAAAGGGAATTATCATATATTTGGCAAGTCATTCATAGCCCTGATAGAAGCGGTATCCTTTTACTGGCTTTTTTTGCCAGAAAAAGATACAAGCGGATAGCAGGAATAGCTACAAACAATTATTAAAATTAATTTTGAATATGAAATTACTAGAAGGAAAAGTTGCCATCATTACGGGCGCTAGTCGTGGAATTGGAAGAGGAATCGCTGAAGTTTTTGCTAAACATGGTGCAAACGTTGCTTTTACATACAGCTCATCTGTAGCATCTGCAGAAGCTTTGGAAGCAGAGTTGAACAGTTTAGGAGTTAAAGCAAAAGGGTACCAGTCAAATGCGGCCGATTTTAATGAAGCACAAACTTTTGTTGACGCTGTTTTAGTTGATTTTGGAACAGTTGATATTTTGATTAACAACGCCGGAATCACAAAAGATAACCTATTAATGCGTATGTCTGAAGCTGATTTTGACCAGGTTATTGATGTCAATTTGAAGTCAGTATTTAATATGACAAAAGCAATTCAAAAAACTTTCTTAAAACAACGTGCAGGTTCTATTATCAATATTAGTTCAGTTGTTGGAGTATCAGGAAACGCAGGACAAACTAACTATGCGGCATCTAAAGCTGGTGCAATTGGTTTTACAAAATCAGTAGCATTAGAATTGGGTTCACGTAATATTCGTTGTAATGCGATTGCTCCAGGGTTTATCGAAACCGAAATGACAGCAAAATTGCCGGAAGATGTAGTAAAAGGATGGAGAGACGGAATTCCGTTGAAACGCGGAGGAACAGTAGAAGATGTAGCAAATGCTTGTCTTTTCCTTGCTTCAGATATGAGCGCATACGTTACAGGACAAGTCCTTAATGTTTGCGGAGGAATGCTTACTTAGAAAGGTACAAAGGCACTAAGTAGCAAAGGTTCAAAGGTTTTTTTATTGGAATCTTTAAATTATTAAATCTTTTCAATCATTAAATCATAAATATGACTACAAACACAATACTATTATTATTGCTTTCATTAGTAATAGCGGGAGGTTTGTCGTATTTTCAATATTTTTTTAAAGCCAAAAACAAATCCAATGTGATTTGGTTTTTGGCTTTTTTACGTTTTTTAGCCATTTTCGGGTTATTAGTCTTATTGATAAACCCAATAATGACCAAGAATTCACTCGAAATAACCAAAACTCCATTAGCAATTGCAGTCGATAATTCAAGTTCGATTTCAGTTTTGAAATCTGATAAGAAAGTGGCTGAATTGTATCAGAAATTAATTTCGAATCCTGCACTTCAGGAAAAATTCGATATTCAATCTTACCAATTTGATGCAGATTTTAAACCTTCCGATAAATTTGATTTTAAAGGAAAACAAACGAATCTGGACGAAGTTGCCAAAAATCTAAAAAGCATCAACAAAAATCTGATTTTCCCAACTGTTGTAATTACAGACGGAAATCAAACTACAGGAAACGATTATGTATATCGATTTGATCCTGTCAATAAAGTTTATCCTTTGGTTGTGGGAGATACAACCACTTTTCTTGATTTAAAAATCAATCAGCTTAACGTAAACAAATACGCTTTTCATAAAAATAAATTTCCTGTTGAAGTTTTTCTTCAATATTCCGGAGATAAAACCACAAATGCCGATTTTACAATTGTGCAGGGAAATTCAGTTGTAGCCAAAGAAAAAGTTTCTTTTTCACCTTCTAAAAAAACAGCGACTTTAAATTTGCTTTTACCCGCAGATAAAGTTGGATTGCAAATCTTTAAAGCTAGTATTTCATCAGGAACAAAAGAGAAAAATAGTTATAATAACGTAAAGAATTTTGCTGTCGAAGTCATTGATCAAAAGTCAACAATTGCCATTGTTTCGGCTATAAATCATCCGGATATTGCGGCATTAAAACGTGCAATTGAAGTTAATGCACAACGCAAAGTGATTTTGGTTAAACCAAATGATATTAGTCAATTACAAGATGTTTCGGTTTTAGTTTTATATCAGCCAACAACTGCCTTTAAAGCGATTTTTGACAATAATAAATTAGCGGGAACAAACACTTTTATAATTACAGGAAACAACACCGATTTTAATTTTCTAAACCAACAACAAAATAGTTTGGTTTTTAAAATGAGCGGACAAAGAGAAGATTATTTATCTGAATTTCAATCGCAGTTTAATCTATTTGCGATAGATAATATAGGTTTTGAAAATTTTCCGCCGTTGCAAAATTTATTCGGAACCATTACCACAAACGGAAATGTGTCTGTTTTACTTTCGTCAAAAATTAGAAATGTTACTACAAACGCACCTTTATTGGCTTTCGCCGAAAATCAAGGGAAAAGAACTGCTTTTCTTTTGGGAGAAAACAGTTGGAAATGGCGTTTGCAAAGTCATATCGACAATCAATCATTTGAAAAATATGATGTTTTTGTAGACAAAATAATTCAATATTTAGCCTCAACAACTTCAAGAAAGTCACTTGTTGTAACACACGAAAGTTTCTATAATTCAGGAGAAGCAATTGTAATCAATGCGCAATACTTCAATAAAAACTATGAATTTGACGAGAAAGCCAGATTAACAATTACAGTTACAAACGCAGAAACAAAGCAAGTTAAAAACTACGATTTGTTAAAAGGAAACAATTCTTTCTCTGTAAATCTGGACGGTTTAGTTACCGGAAAATATAATTTTACAGTAAAAGAACTGAATACAAATACATCATATTCAAGTCATTTTGAGATTTTGGATTTTGATATTGAAAAACAATTCGTAAATCCGGATGTTACAAAACTAAAACAACTAGCACTTCAAACTGGTGGGAAAGCATTCTTTGAAGATCAAGCCGATAATTTGATCAATACACTTCTTGAAAATAAGGAATACAAATCAATAGAGAAAAATATTTCAACTAAAACTCCGTTAATTGATTGGGTTTGGTTGCTGATTTTAATCGCAGTTTTCTTGACAACAGAATGGTTTGTTAGAAAATATAATGGATTGCTTTAGTATCTCTTCTAAGTAATGTTTTAATTAAGTAAAATCTAAATTTGTATATATGTTTAATTCAGAAGATGTTGTTTTTAATAAATTTAAAACACAGCTTGAAAGCAAAGGCTTAACTATTGATTCTATTGATAAAGATGGATTTATTCTTATAGATGTAGAAGGATCTGAATTAAAAGTAAGTTTAGATAATGTTAGACGTAACTACGAAAGAGATTCTGATGATAGTCATATTACAGATTTAATTAATGTAATTGTTTCCCATTCATTAGAAAAAGAAGATTGGGAGATTATAAAAGATAAAATTTATGTACAATTTTTTCCTAATGACTTTGAGTTTGAAAACCTGATATATGAAAAGGTAACAGAAGAATTCAGCAGAGTTTTTATGGTAAATACTAATAATAACTTTTCATTTATTTCTCATGATGATTTGATAGACTGGAGCTTAGACTTAGAAGAATTAAAACGTCAAGTTGATTTAAATTTAGATACTTTTTTAGATAAAGTAAAGATAGAAGTTGATGATGTTGATAATCATAAACTAGGAATGATTGATATTGAGGAAGTTTGGCTTAAAAGTGCTTGTCTTTTTTCATCAAAAATTAAGGATTTAGTTAAAAATAGTATTGGTTTTCCATTTTATGCTGTCATTCCTGTGAGAGACTTTTGTTATATTTTTGGAGAGCAAGATTTTGAGTATTTTTCTGAACGTCTTGGTTCTGTTGTAGTTGAAGAATATGAGAAATCAGGATATCCAATTACAACTGAAATTTTGAAATTTTCAGAAAATGGAGTTAAAGCAATGGGAAAATATTAAATAACAATATGGATTTCAGGCTAAAAGTATTCTACACCGTTGCACTCCGCTTAAATTTTACTAAAGCGGCAACGGAATTATATATCTCGCAGCCAGCAGTTTCTAAACACATTCAGGAATTAGAAGAAACTTATAAAACCAAGCTTTTTGAACGAAACGGTTCTAAAATCGCTTTAACTCCCGCCGGAGAAATTCTGCTAAAACACACCAAAAATATCTTCGAAATCTACCGCGAAATTGATTTTGATATGAGTTCTTTTATCAACGAACGTCAAGGTTTATTGCGTTTAGGAGCAAGTACAACAATCGCACAATATCTTATTTCACCGGTTTTGGCCCGTTTTCATCAAAAGCAAAAAGATATAAAAGTCAATTTGCTAAACGGAAATACAGAGCAAATCGAAAATGCCTTAATCAACAAAGAAATAGAAATAGGAATTGTAGAAGGACAATCTAAAAATCAGTCTATAAAGTATATTCCGTTTTTGAAAGACGAATTGGTTTTGGTTTGCAATATCAATAATCCTTTTGCAAAGAAAAATGAAGTTTCAGTTGAAGACTTAAAATCTATGAAATTCATAACTCGTGAACGTGGTTCCGGAACACTTGAAGTTATAGAATTTGCTTTGAAACAAATTGGTTTTAAAATAACTGATTTGCAAATCGAAATGCAATTAGGAAGCACAGAAAGCATAAAATCATATTTATTAAATTCGGATTGTTTTGCTTTTATGTCAATACATGCCGTAGATAAAGAGCTAAAGAATAACGAACTTATGGTTCTTGATGTAGAAAATTTATCTGTCGAAAGGTATTTTTACATCATTACTTTACTAGGAAAAACAGATTCATTATCAGAACTTTTTATTCAGAATATTTCTTCTTACTATAACTTAGAGTTATAGTCGATTGCAATTTACGATTAGTGATTATGATATAAACGGCAGACCTTTGTAAAAGAAATATCAAATCAATTATTTTGAAAACGAAACAACATACACCGTCACATTTATTAGAAGTTAACCTTTATATACAACAAGCAATTTTTGTTTTGATAATTGCTCTTTGTTTATTTTCTATAATCTCTCCGCCAATTGCATTATTATTTGGAGTTATAATGGTGAATATTTTCGGAAACCCATTTGTTGAATTCAATACTAAGGCGATTACTTATTTATTACAATTTTCGGTAGTTGGTTTAGGTTTCGGAATGAATGCTTCAAGCGCACTTTCTGCCGGAAAAGAAGGTTTTTTATTGACGATATTTTCAATTTTCAGTACCTTAATATTAGGTACATTTCTTGGAAAATGGCTTAAAACAGATAAAAAAACGTCGCATTTAATCTCTTGCGGAACAGCTATTTGCGGAGGAAGCGCAATTGCTGCCATTTCGCCTGTTATAAAATCAAATGAGAATCAAACTTCAATTGCATTAGGCGTAATCTTTATTCTGAATTCGATCGCATTATTTGTTTTCCCGTTTATTGGACATCAGCTTGATTTATCTCAAAAAGACTTCGGATTATGGTGCGCAATTGCTATTCATGACACAAGTTCTGTAGTTGGAGCAGCCAATAAATATGGAGCAGAAGCTTTGCAAATTGCAACAACTGTAAAATTAGCAAGAGCATTGTGGATTATTCCAATTTCGATTTTGACAGCTGTAATTTTTAAAAGTAAAAACAGTAAAATTAAAATTCCTTACTTCATAGGATTATTTATTCTTGCAATGCTTTTTAATACTTATGTGCCTGCAACTGCTATTATTGCATCGCATATTGTGGGAATTGCAAAAATTGGATTAACAATTACATTGTTTTTAATTGGAGCAACCTTAAATATAAATACTTTAAAATCAGTAGGAGTGAAGCCTTTATTACAAGGAGTTTTACTTTGGATATTTATTGCTTGTTTAGGTCTGGCTTCAATATTATACTTTCATTAAAAAAAAACTATTTTACATTCGAGAATTTCACAATTGGTTTGTCAACCATTTTGTAGAATTTTCCTTTAAACGAAAAATGTTTTTCAATCTCGAATTTAAACTGTTTTTTAGTTTTGGCCATTGTAGCTATTTCTGAAGGAAGAGTAACTTCGAATTCATCATTAACCTGCTCAGCTTTATCAAAAGTACCGCTTGTTTTAATGATAATGTCTCTAAAATGTTTTTTAGTAGTATCATTTACAACACTATAAGAGCTTGACCAAGTTACACTTGCAACATTTGTAAGCTGATAATCATAAACTTGCATTATAGGTTGATATTTACCTTCAAATCCGGCAACAAGATATAGAATGCCTTCAAACGGACCGCCGGCGCCACCATTGACGTGTAATAATGTAAATGCATATTGATCTTCGCCAATTTCGATAAGTTTAGGTTTTGGTGCTTGTGCAAATGCGCCAAAGCCAGCTACTGCAGGTTGAAAAGATCTCATTTGCCAAATTTTGTCATTTTTTGCAAATTTGGCAACACCAACAAGACCACCGGAAAATCTTCCGGTTTGTAGGCCGTCTTCATCATAAATAGAATGATTGAAAAATAAGAGTTTAAATTGATTTCCTTTAGAATCTTTATAATCGATGTTTTCCAGAAGTCTGGTTGCAACGCCTTGAGTGTATGGAAACATTTGATCGCCTTCGACCTCATTAACATCTTTAAATGCAGTAGGTTTACAGTTTTTACAATTCCAGCTTATAAAGGTGTTATGATCTGAAAGATTGTATAATTTGCCTGGAAAAAGCTTCTGCATTGTTTTCAGACCGTCCAACGGATCAGAAAGCTGCAATGTTCTTTTGGTATTTAAAATAGTATCGCTAACATTTTTAAGCTTTACAATATCATCTTGTGCAGTACAAACGGAAGAAAACATCAAAAAAAGAATACTCAGGCGGATTAGGCGCATAGGAAATAGTTTAAGGGCTAAAGTAAAACGAAATTACAAATAAACTTTGAATTTGAGGTTATCTCATTTAAATGGTTTGAATGCCATACAAAATTAAATTTACACAATATTTGAAAGTATTCTTTTGAATTATATTTAAATGAGATAAATTTGCCCCCTCAAACAAATTTATAAATGAAAAACTTTAAAATGAAACCAAAACTAATCGCTTTTTTTGCATTAGGAATTGGATTTTTGACATTATCCTGGGGAATCGTTGGACATGAACGTATTAACAAAGCAGCGGTAATGGCTTTGCCTCAATCAATACAAGTGTTTTTTTACAATCACATTGATTTTATTACTCAGGAAGCTTCTGTACCGGACATCCGTAAATATGCTTTAAATTATAAAGACGAAAATCCAAGACATTATTTTGACATGGAAAGTTTTGGTCCTGCTGAAAGTTTTCCAAAAACTTTAGAAGAAGCAAAGGCTAAATATGATGCTAAATTTTTGAACGAGAATGGTATTTTGCCTTGGTATATCGAAGATATGATGGTAAAATTAACTAAAGCTTTTAAAGAGAAAAACAGAGCTGAAATTTTATTCCTTGCAGCAGATTTAGGTCATTATATTGGTGACGCACACATGCCATTGCATACTTCTGCAAATCATGACGGACAATTAACTGACCAAAAAGGAATTCATTCACTTTGGGAAAGCAGATTACCTGAATTATTTGCTAAAAACTATAAATTAAATGTACCACAAGCACAGTATTATGAAGATGTTCATAAAGCAACTTGGGATATGATTAATGATACTCATAGTTTAGTTGAACCTTTATTGGCAGTTGATAAAAAACTAAGAACTGCAACTCCTGAAAACCAGGTTTTTGAAATGGATGCAGATGGAAAAGTGGCAAAAACTAAATACAATACAGCTAAATTCTCTGAAAAATATGCTGCTAAATTGCACCAGGAATTAAACGGAATGGTTGAAAGCCAAATGAGAAAAGCAATTGCTGCAACTGCTAGTTTTTGGTATACTGCTTGGGTAAACGCCGGAAAACCAGATTTGAGCAAGTTAGACGCATTTGAAGTTACACAACGTAATAATGAAGCTTTGAAACAAGATCAAAAATTGTATCAGGACGGATATTTATTCGGGATGAAGAATCAGAATGACTAAGAAGTTTTTTAGTTTCAGGTTTTATGTTTCAAGTTGAGATGTGGTAATGAAACTTAATAATTCTCATTAATAAAAAAAGCCTCAAATTCAAATGAATTTGAGGCTTTTTTTATGTGTCGATTTTGTCAAACAAGTTGAGTTAAAATTATAAAAAATTAGTGTAAACCCGTTTAATCCGCGTTATTCGTGTGCTATTTTTCAACAACCTTCCATTAACTTGAAACATGAAACATGAAACAAAAATTATTTCTGATATTTCTTTTTCTTCAACATATCCGAAGCTGTTTGATAAAACGAAATAGTTTCATTAACCAAATCAGTTCTTTCTTTATTCACAGGGATTTCATTATAATTAATTTGAAATTCAGGAGCCAGGCCCGGTTTTGGATTGACTTCTAAATCAAACTGTTTCACTTGCTGTTTAGGAGATAAAATAGTTAAAACATTATCCTTAATCAAACCTAAATCCTGATAAGTTGCAATAAAAGCTCTTGGTTTGTAATCAGGTTTCAAAACATCCTGACCAAAGAATTTACTTTCATAACTAAAATTCAATAATCCAAAAAGCGTTGGCATAAGGTCAATTTGCGACATTGTCTTATTGTATTTTTCAGGTTTTGCGCCCGGAGTATAGATAAAGCCCGGAATTCTGTATTTGTCTAACGGAAGTTCAGTTTTTCCAGCACTTGAAGCACAATGGTCAGCAACAATTACGAATACTGTATTTTTGAACCAAGGCTGCTTACTCGCCATTTCAAAGAATTTTCTCAATGAATAATCAGTATATTTTACTCCGCCATCACGAGATTTAATATCTCCGGGAATATCAATTTTATTATTCGGATAAGTAAAAGGTCTGTGATTACTAACAGTCATAATGTGGTTAAAGAAAGGTTTATTTTCCTTTGCTTCAGCATTCATAACTTTAATAGCTTTGTTGTACATATCTTCATCACAAACGCCCCAAACATTAGAAAACGTAATTTCTTCAGGAGAAAAACTTGATTTGTCTACAATTTGGTAACCATTTCCACCATAGAAATCCTGCATATTGTCAAAGAAAGCATCACCGCCATACATGAATTTTACATTATAACCTTTTTGTTTGAAGATTGCTCCGGTTGAGAATTTATTCTTATTGTCTTCTCTTTTTACAACACTTTCTCCGGCAGTTGGAGGTAAACATAAAGTAACTGCTTCAAGTCCGCGAACGGTTCTGTTTCCTGCAGCATATAAATTGGTAAATACCAAACTTTTCTGAGCCAAACTATCTAAGAAAGGAGTAATATTTTGCTCGTTACCATACATTTTCATGAATTCGGCGCTATAACTTTCGATAGTAATTAATACAACATTCTTGTGGTTTTCCAGAGAATCACTTGTTATTTTACGTGAAGTATTTTCGCCTGAGATAGTAGGAAATTGTTGTTTTAATAATGCAAAAGCTTCCTGATCAGGTAAAGTTTTGTAGAATTTAAAATAATCTAATTTATTATTCTGAAAAGCAAGATAGAATTTGTACAATCCATTAGCTTGTAATTCATTAACAAATACATTTTTGGAGTTTTCCGTTTTAGCTAATGTTGGAATTGCAATCAATGAAATAAAGAACAAGATTAGATAAACCGCGCTAATTTTTATTTTCCCGGCAAAAGAAGGAATTTCGCTGATGAAATTTTTAGATTTTTTAAGAATAAGATAAGTAATGATTCCGGTTATTAAAAACAGCGCTGAAAATATTGGAATAACAGGATAAGACTGCATGATATTTCCAATAACTTCATTTGTATAAATTAGATAATTAACAGCAATAAAATTGTATTTAACTCCAAACTCATTCCAGAAGAAATATTCACTTAAACCATTTTGAAGGATCAATAAAACATACAAGAAAATTACAAAAGCAAATAACCAATATCTGATTTTTTCTCTTTGTTTTGGAATAAAAAGTAAAAGAGCAAAAAGAGCCATTTTAATTCCAATAAAAATTAAGACAATATTCGGTAAAGCTCCGCCATATTCCGTAACAATACTTTTCCCCGAAGCGATATAAATAAATAGCGCTACAAAACCACCTAAAATAATGTAACCCCAAGGTTTATTGTATTTAGTATTAGAAACAGTAATTAAATACAACCATAAAAAAATACTCGCAACTACAAAAACGAAGAAATCTGAAATGAGTCCTAATGAAAAGATTTTCAGGCTTTCAAGGATAGTAAATGAGCTTTGAGTTATAGGATGAAAAAACAAAACAATTCGTAAAATAAAGCTTACGATAAAATAAAACAACGCAAGATTGAAAAGTGGGGAAAATTTCTTGTAAAAAGCCATCTAATTATTTTTTTGACAAAATTAATCCATATACATTAGTTCCAGATTAAGTTATACTTTCATGTTACTTAACTTTATCTTAATGTTTACTTAAGATTTATTGGTTTGCGCTATTCTTATGGTTTTAAGCGGTTTCTGAGTTCAAAATTTTTATCTTTGAGGATAAAATTTTATAGTTTTAATCTAAATTTAAAATTAAATGCACATTTTAATAGTTGAAGATGAGTTAGGTATTGTTCAGTTTTTACAACAAGGTCTGCAAGAAGAAGGATATCAAATTACAACTGCAAATGATGGTTCAAAAGGATTTGAATTGCTTCAGGAGCAAAAGTTTGATTTAATTTTACTGGATTGGATGTTACCAAAAATCAATGGTTTAGATTTATGTAAAGCCATAAGAGTCAAGGATCAAATAACGCCAATTATTTTTCTGACTGCAAAAGATACAGTACAGGAAACGATTGAAGGCTTAAAAGCGGGAGCAAACGACTATATCAAAAAACCTTTTAGTTTTGAAGAATTAGTAGAGCGCATCAAGGTTCATTTTAGAAACCAAAAAACAGCTGAAATACTTACTTTAGGAACAATTACAATTGATCTTTCAAAACATATTGTCTTAAAAAATGCCGAAGAAGTTTCTTTAACACAACGAGAGTTTGAATTGCTGACTTATTTGATTAAAAATAAAGGAAAAGTATGTACCCGAAATCAAATCTTAAAAGATGTTTGGGAGATAAATTTTGAATACGATACCGGCGTAATTGATGTTTTTATGAATGCAATCAGAAAAAAACTCAATTTAAAAATTGAAGAAGATTATATTAAAACAATCCGCGGTATTGGCTATATCGCTAATGACTTATAAATGTTGCAACTTTCTTTTAAAAACAGAATTGCCTTAAACTATATTATCACGACAGGTTTGTTGATTTTGGTAGTTTTCTCTATTATTTATTCCATTGTTAAACATACTGTTTACAGTCATATTGACGAAAATATTAATGTTGAAATCAAAAACCACTTAGAAGAGTTAAAGGTTGTAAATGGTAAAGTAATTTTTATTGATGCCGAAGAATGGAAAGAACGTGAACATAATACTGTTGATGTAAATCCGGTTTTTGTAGAGTTTTTGGATCTAAACAAAAAAGTGGTAGAAAAAGCACCAAATTTAAAGACCGAAACACTTGAATTCAAAGATTCTGTAGAAGATTTTAAATTATTTGATACTAAATTAGGCGATCATGCTGTACGACAAATTCAGGTTCCGCTTCATATTAACAATAAAAAAATAGGATATGTAATTGTCGCAATGTCATTGGCAGATTCAAAAATGGTATTGAATAATTTGTTTGATATAATGTCTCTGTCTTTTCTGGGGATTTTAATATTGCTGTTTTTTATCGCACGTTTTTTTGCAGGCCGAAGCATAAAACCAATAAATGCAATTATAACTACCTCAAAAGTAATCACAAAAGATAACCTTAAAACAAGGATTCCGTTGCCCAAAACACGAGATGAATTGTACACACTTTCTAAAACCATAAACAATTTATTAAACCGAATTGAAGATGCAATAGAACGTGAAAAACAGTTTACTTCTGATGCTTCTCATGAATTAAGAACACCTTTGACAGTAATAAAAGGAACACTTGAGGTTTTGATTCGTAAACCTCGTGATAATAAGGAATATGAAGAAAAAATAAATTATTGTATAAAAGAAGTAGATCACTTAAATATGTTGGTGGATCAGCTTTTATTAATGGCTCGTTTTGAGAATCAAAAGAAAGGTATAAGTCCGGAAACAGTTTATTTAAATGCAATGATTTTGGATGTTTTAACGCTAAATTCAGAGAAGATAAACAATCTGAATATCGATATTAAATTTGATGCTTTAGAAGATTATTACATCAAATCAGATAATTTCTTAGTAGTGACAATTCTTAGGAATATTATTTCGAATGCAATTAAATACACAAGAAAAGACGGAGCAGTTTCGATTTTACTTTCGAAGCAAAATGAAAAAATAATCTGTAAAATTTCTGATAACGGAATTGGAATTGCAAAAGAAGATCTGGAAGCAATTTTTAATCCTTTCTTCAGATCAAATTCAACAGATCATCCTGAAATTAAAGGAACCGGATTGGGATTGTCGATCGTAAAAAGAATTACAGAATTACTAAATATTAAGTTTAAAATCGAGAGCGAAATAGGGGCAGGAACAACCGTTATTTTGAGTTTTAATGAAAACCTGAAATCGTTATCGTAGAATTAAAAAATGTAATAAAAACGACACAGATTACGTTTTTTAACAATAAACTATCGTTAAGTTAAATTAAAAATTGCTTTTTTATTAAATTAACTGTTATATTTGCAACCGAATCAAAGAATTAAAAAACAAACCAAGTCATGATTTCTATTCAATTACATCATCATCATTTTCATTATTGCTCTCAAGCGATGTGTTAATGGTATGCATGTAAATCATCATATTTTAAAACCCGTTTGAGTACATCAAACGGGTTTTTTTATACCAATTCTTTGTACTCAGACTATTAATCCAACAAAAACTAAAAAAATGAGTACATTAAAAATTGCAATTCAAAAATCTGGTCGTTTAAACGAAGACAGCATTCAAATCTTAAAAGATTGCGGTATTTCGATCAACAACGGAAACGACCAATTAAAAGCTGAAGCTTCAAATTTTCCATTAGAAGTTTTGTACCTGAGAAATTCAGATATTCCTCAATATTTAATTGACGGAGTGGTAGATCTTGCTATCGTAGGAGATAATTTATTGGTAGAAAAAGGAAAACACATTGAAGTAATTCAGAAATTAGGATTTTCAAAATGCAAGGTTTCTGTTGCAGTTCCTAAAGCCTTCAATTACAACTCAATTCAGGATTTGGCAGGTTTACGTATTGCAACTTCTTATCCAAATACGGTTAATGAATATTTCGATTCTTTTGGATTAACAGTTGATATTCACCAAATTTCAGGTTCTGTAGAAATTGCTCCAAATATTGGTCTTGCAGATGCAATTGTAGATATTGTTTCCAGCGGAAGTACATTATTTAAAAACAACTTAAGAGAAGTAGAAGTTATCCTGAAAAGTGAAGCAGTTTTGGCAGTTTCTCCAAAAGTTTCGCCGGAAATTCAGAAGCACATAGATACTTTAAAATTCAGAATACAATCGGTTTTAAGAGCACGAAATTCAAAGTATATTTTGATGAATGTACCAAACGATAAAATTGATGAAATTGGTAAAATATTACCGGTTTTAAGAAGTTTAACTGTTTTGCCATTAGCACAAGAAGGCTGGAGTAGTGTTCACTCGGTAATTGATAAAGATACTTTTTGGGATGTAATAGACAAGCTAAAAGAGGCTGGAGCCGAAGGAATTTTAGTTTGCCCAATTGAAAAAATGGTTCTTTAGGGCTTTGCCCACAATAGGCTTTAGGCAATATGCTTTAAGCCAAAAAAATGACAAAGTTACTAAAGCTTAAAGCCTATAGCTTATAGCATAAAGCATAAAAAAAATGAATAAAATAGACAATCCAAAACCAGAAACCTGGTCAGAAATATTAAAAAGACCAACCAAAACTATCGATGATATCGAAGTTACGGTAAAAGAAATTTTTAAAGAGGTTCAGAAAAAAGGAGATGAAGCTGTAGCAAAATACACTTCAATTTTCGACGGAATCACTTTAGAAAATTATGAAGTTACAACTGAAGAGATTCAGGAAGCAATTAGTTTGATTTCAGAAGAATTGAAAGAAGCGATTCAATTAGCAAAAGCTAATATTCTAAAATTTCACACTGCTCAAAAAACAGAACGAATTTCGATCGAAACTACAGAAGGTGTTAATTGTTGGCAGGAAAAAAGACCAATTCAAAAAATCGGACTTTATATTCCGGGAGGAACAGCGCCTTTGTTTTCAACAGTTTTAATGTTGGCGGTTCCTGCTGAAATTGCAGGTTGCAAAGAAATCGTATTATGTTCGCCACCAGATAAAACCGGAAAAATTAATCCCGCAATTTTATATGCGGCTAATTTATGCGGAGTTACCAAAATCTTAAAAGTTGGCGGAATCCAGGCAATCGCAGGAATGACATTCGGGACAAAATCAATTCCTAAGGTTTATAAAATCTTCGGGCCTGGAAATCAATTTGTAACTGTTGCTAAACAATTAGCAACACAATTTGGCGTTGCGATCGATATGCCGGCAGGACCATCAGAATTGTTAGTTGTGGCAGATGACACTGCAGTTCCAGCTTTTGTCGCTTCAGATTTATTGTCTCAGGCAGAACACGGAACGGATAGTCAGGTGATTTTAGTTTCGACTTCAAAAAGATTAATTGATGCTGTCGAAAAAGAACTTCAAACTCAAATTGAAACGCTTCCGCGAAAGGAAATAGCGAAAAAAGCGATTGAAAACTCAAAATTAATCTACGTTGAAAACGATCAAATTGCTTTAGAATTAATCAACGAATACGGACCGGAACACTTTATTATATGTTCAGAATTTGATGATTTTTATTGCAACGGAATTGTAAATGCAGGTTCTGTTTTTATTGGAAATTATACTCCGGAAAGTGCTGGAGATTATGCTTCTGGAACAAATCATACGTTACCAACCAACGGATATGCTAAGAATTACAGCGGAGTAAATCTGGATAGTTTCATGAAATCAATGACGTTCCAAAAAATATCCAAAGAAGGAATTCAAAACATTGGCAAAGCAATTGAAATTATGGCTGAAGCTGAAGGTTTGCAAGCACATAAGAATGCTGTGACTTTGAGATTGAAGAGTTTGGAAGAAAGAGAATAGATTATAGAAGAAAGATGAAAGAGCCAAGAAGCAAGACGAAAGATTCATAGGATTAGATTTGACTCTTTTCTCTTGATTCTTGCTTCTTGCATCTTTCCTCTCCTTAAAAAAAAATAAAAAAAATGAAATTCGATATAAATACAATAACGCGTGAAAACGTAAAAATATTAAAACCTTATTCGTCGGCGCGTGATGAGTTTGAGGATTTTGATACTGCCGAAATGATATTTCTGGATGCCAATGAAAATCCGTTTCAGAATGGTGTGAATCGTTATCCGGATCCGCAACAGAATTCGGTTAAAGTGATTTTGGCGAAGAATAATAACGTAAAATCAAGTCAGATTTTATTAGGAAACGGAAGTGATGAAGTATTAGATTTACTTTTCAGAGCTTTCTGCGAGCCAAAAACGGATAATATTATTTCGCTGCCACCAACTTATGGAATGTATGGTGTTTTAGCGAATATTAACGCGGTAGAAAATAGAGAAGTTTTACTTTCAAGTGATTTTCAGCCACAAGTCGAAAAGATTTTAGATGCTGTAGACGAAAATACAAAAATCATCTTTTTATGCTCGCCAAATAACCCAACCGGAAATTCTTTTTCGGATGAAAGTGTGGTGAAATTACTTCAGAATTTTAAAGGTTTAGTCGTAATTGACGAAGCATATATTGACTTTTCGGATAAAGAAAGCTGGTTGACAGAAATCGACGAATATCCAAATTTGGTGATTACACAAACACTTTCAAAAGCGTATGGTTTGGCTGGAATTCGTTTAGGGATTTGTTATGCTTCTAAGCTGTAATTTCAGTTTTTGAATAAGATAAAACCTCCTTATAATGTAAACGAATTAACGCAACAAAGAGCAATTGTTCGTTTGAATGATTCGGATAAAATAAAACAAGAAATAGCTTCTATTATAGAACAAAGAGAAGAATTGCTTAAAGTTTTGCTTGAAGTAGGTTTTGTAGAAAAAGTTTATCCTACAGAAGCCAATTTTGTATTAGTAAAAGTGGATGATGCAAATAAAAGATACGATGAATTAATTGCAAAAGGAATTGTAATTCGCAACAGAACGACTCAGCCATTATGCGAAAATTGCTTGCGTTTTACGATTGGAATTCCAAAGGAAAATGCAGTTTTGATTAAAGAATTGAAGTTGCTCAGATAAAGCTTAACCGCAAAGTTCACAAAGAATTACGCGAAGTTCGCAAAGTTTTTTTGCCACAGATTAAAAGGATTAAATAGATTTTAAATTCGTGGCAATTAGTGAAATTTGTGGCAAAAGAAAAAAAAAATCATTTTAATCTGTGAAATCTGTGGCAGAACAAAAATATAATTTATGAAAAAAGTACTTTTTATCGATCGTGACGGAACGATTGTTTTAGAACCAGAAAATTATCAATTAGATGCTTTGGAGAAAGTAGAATTTTATCCAAAAGCTTTTCAATATTTGGCTAAAATTGCCAATGAATTAGATTACGAATTGGCGATGGTGACCAATCAGGACGGATTAGGTACGGATAGTTTTCCGGAAGATACGTTTTGGCCAACGCAAAATTTTATTTTAAAAGCCTTTGAAAACGAGGGAGTTTTGTTTGACGATATTTTTATTGATAGATCTTTTCCGGAAGATAATGCGCCAACACGCAAGCCAAGAACGGGAATGCTGACAAAATATATTGATAATCCGGAATATGATTTGGTAAATTCGTTTGTTTTAGGAGATCGCTTGACTGATGTTGAATTGGCTAAAAATCTTGGAGCAAAAGCCATTTTTATCAATGATAATGACGGAATCGGAAGCAATGAAATATCCTCAAAACGCGAGGAATTAGACGAAACTATTATTCTTCAAACGATGAGTTGGAAGACTATTTATGAGTTTTTAAAACTAGAAGCACGTTCGGCTTCGATTACGCGTAAAACCAATGAAACGGATATTTTTATCAATTTAAACTTAGACGGAACCGGAAAAAGTAAAATCGAAACCGGAATTGCTTTTTTTGATCATATGTTGGATCAAATCTCACGTCACGGGCAAATGGATTTGGAAATTCTAGTAAAAGGTGATCTTGAAGTTGATGAACATCATACAATTGAAGATACTGCAATTGCACTTGGTGAAGTTTTTGTCAAAGCTTTAGGGAATAAACTAGGAATAGAGCGCTACGGTTTCTGTTTACCAATGGACGATTGTTTAGCGCAAGTTGCAATTGATTTTGGAGGAAGAAACTGGCTAGTTTGGGAAACCGAATTTAAACGCGAAATGGTTGGAAAAATGCCAACAGAAATGTTTTTTCATTTTTTTAAATCATTCTCAGACGGTGCAAAAGCTAACATCAATATAAAAGCCGAAGGAACGAACGAACATCACAAAATTGAAGCGATTTTTAAAGCTTTCGCGAAAGCAATAAAAGTAGCGGTGAAAAGAGATACAGAGAAAATGATTTTGCCTTCGACGAAAGGAATGCTTTAAAGTTTATGGTTGATAGTTGTTAGCTGTCAACCAACAACCAACAACTAAAATAAATGAAAATAGTAATTATAAATTACGGAGCGGGAAATATTCAGAGCATTATGTTTGCTATTGAAAGGCTTGGTTTTAAAGCTGTTTTGAGTAATAATCGGGATGAAATTCTGGCGGCTGATAAAGTGATTTTTCCGGGAGTTGGAGAAGCGAGTTCGGCGATGAAAAAGTTGAAAGAAAGCGGTTTGGATAGTTTGATTCCGAATTTGAAACAACCAGTTTTAGGAATTTGCCTTGGAATGCAATTAATGTGTAAATCATCTGAAGAAGGAAATACTAAAGGTTTGGGGGTTTTTGATGTTGATGTAATTAAATTTACTTCAAAAGTAAAAGTGCCACAAATGGGGTGGAATCAGATTTATGATTTAAAATCGGATTTGTTTAAAGGAATTTCTGAGAATGAATTCATGTATTTGGTACATAGTTTTTACGCGCCAAATTGCGATGAAGCCATTGCTATAACGGATTACGAACTTGAATATGCATCGGCTTTGCAAAAGAATAATTTTTACGGAACTCAGTTTCACCCAGAAAAAAGTGGTGCTGTTGGAGAGAAAATATTAGAGAATTTCTTGAAATTAAATTCCAATATTTAAACTCCAAATTCCAATTGTGATACAATATCAAAAATCAATTTCAATCAAAATATCAATTAAAAAAATCTAAAATAGACTTTACGACTTTAGACTTTTTAACTTTAAGACTTAAATAAAATGAGAATAATACCAGCCATAGATATCATCGACGGAAAATGCGTTCGCTTATCAAAAGGTGATTATGATACCAAAATAATTTACAATGAAAATCCGCTTGAAGTAGCGAAATCATTTGAAGCGCACGGAATTGAATATTTGCATTTAGTAGATTTAGATGGTGCAAAATCCAGTAAAATTGTCAATTATAAAATATTAGAGCAAATTGCAACACAAACGAGCCTGCAGATTGATTTTGGCGGAGGTTTAAAATCTGATGATGATTTGAAAATCGCTTTTGAAAGTGGTGCCAGTCAAATTACAGGCGGAAGTATTGCTGTGAAAAACAGAGCAATTTTCGAAAAATGGATTTCGGAATATGGTTCAGAAAAAATTATTCTTGGTGCTGACGCTAAAGACGAAAAAATTGCCGTTTCGGGTTGGTTAGAAGATTCGGATGAAGATTTGATTCCGTTTATACAGGAATATCAAACAAAAGGAATTCAGTATGTTATCTGTACTGATATTGCAAAAGACGGAATGTTACAAGGTCCGAGTTTTGATTTGTACAAGAAAATTTTAGCACAAGCAAATAGCGTAAAACTTATTGCTTCGGGTGGAATTTCAACTTTCGACGAACTTCCTAAATTAGCGGAACTAGGCTGCGAAGGAACTATAATTGGAAAGGCGATTTACGAAAATAGAATAACGCTGAAACAACTTGAAAATTATATTATTGGTAAAATGTAAAAAGTGAATTGTAAAATGGCAGTTTTATGTTTTACAAGTAACATTTCACATCTTACATCGAACAATTAACAAAAGAAAAATGTTAGCAAAAAGAATCATTCCTTGTTTGGATATAAAAAACGGAAGAACCGTAAAAGGGGTTAATTTCGTTGACTTGCGCGATGCTGGTGATCCGGTGGAATTGGCTGAAATTTATTCGGCTGAAGGTGCAGATGAATTGGTTTTTCTGGATATTTCGGCTACTGAAGAACGTCGTAAAACGTTGGTGAATATGGTAAGAAGCGTTGCGGAGAAAATTAATATTCCGTTTACGGTTGGCGGTGGGATTTCGTCTGTTGAAGATGTTGAAATCCTTCTGAATAACGGAGCTGATAAGGTTTCAATCAATTCATCGGCAGTAAAAAATCCGCAGTTAATCAATGATTTGTCTCAAAAATTTGGAAGCCAATGCGTGGTTGTGGCGATCGATGCCAAACAAATTGACGGACAATGGATCGTACATTTAGTAGGTGGAAAAGTACCAACAGAACTTAATTTATTTGATTGGGCGATAGAAGTTGCAGAACGCGGCGCAGGAGAAATTTTATTCACCTCAATGGATAATGACGGAACCAAAAATGGTTTTGCAAACGAAGCTTTGGCTAAATTATCAACGTTAATCAATATTCCGATTATTGCTTCTGGCGGTGCGGGAAATATTCAGCATTTTGTGGATTCTTTTAAAGTAGGTAAAGCTGATGCAGCTTTGGCTGCGAGTGTTTTTCACTTTAAAGAGATTGAGATTAAGACTTTGAAAGAAGAACTTAGAGATAATGGTGTTGAAGTTAGACTTTAGAAAAGAAAATAGAAGCAAGAAGAAAGAAGCTAGACTTTAGAAAATAGAGTATAGAAAATAGAGTATAGAACAAAGAATCAAGAAGAAAGAAATAAAAATATAGAATTCAGAAAAATCTAAAGTCTGAACTCTAAAATCTAAAATAAAATGAATATAGATATAAAAAGTGCACACGGGTTGATTCCGGCAATTATTCAGGATTCTGAAACAAAAAATGTTTTGATGCTGGGATATATGAACGAAGAATCTTTGCAAAAAACAATAGAAACCAAGAAAGTAACTTTCTTTAGCAGATCGAAGCAAAGACTTTGGACAAAAGGGGAAGAAAGTGGCAATTTTTTGAATCTGGTAGATATTAAAAACGACTGCGATGGTGACACACTTTTGATTCAGGCAAAACCTGTTGGGCCAACGTGTCACACGGGTGCTGATACGTGTTGGCAAGAAGAAAACGCAGCAAATTATGGCTTTATTTCTCAATTAGAGAATACAATCAAAACTCGCAGAGAAAATGCTGATTCTGAGAAAAGCTACGTAGCTTCTTTATTCGAAAAAGGAATCAATAAAATTGCACAAAAAGTTGGTGAAGAAGCTGTAGAAGTGGTTATTGAAGCTAAAGATGATAACGATGATTTATTCTTAAGTGAAAGTGCCGATTTATTGTTTCATTATTTGATATTGCTTCAGGCAAAAGGTTTTCAGCTGAATGATGTTGTTGAAGTCTTGAAGAAACGTCAGAAGTAATTATTCTACAATCTTGTCATTCTGAGGAAAGAAGAATCTCCGTGAGTAGTTCGACATGCCAGATAAACTTTGTGTAAGTTTCTTGCGGAGATTCTTCTTTCCTCAGAATGACAAAATTGATGATAAGCGAGAGTAAAAAAAAACGTATAAATCTGCGTCTTCGCATAGCGAATCCGTGTCATCCGCGTGCCATCTCAACGCTACTCTACAAACTCAAAAACAGCAAATTGATCAGGTTGATGAAACCCAAATTTTCCGCTTTTATAGGGTTGTAATGCAAGATATTCAGTTGTGCTACCGTAATCAATTCTAAAAGTATTTCCTCTCCATTTAGAGCCTGTTTTTGGCTTGCTAAAATTACCATTCTGAATGGTTTCTAAACTTGAAAACGGAATCTTAATTTCTGTAGTAAAACCTTCAGGAGTTATTTTGCTTTGCGCTTCCATTCCAGTAATATTAAATGCCATAGATGTATTCCAACCGCCACAAAGAGGTGAGATGCATTTAAGTAACATGTCATAATTGGTTGAAAAAGCGTTTACTCCAATTTCAATATAATTTTGACCGTCGCCATCTGGATCGATAAAAATTTCGACTAAATCATCTGTATTGAAAATTTGAGAATCTTTTTTTTGATTTGTTCCAACTATTTTAGAATCTATAGAACGATAGGCTATATATAGGTTTTCATCATTCCACGAAAGTGAAACCATTGTATTTTGTGTTGCTTTTTCACCTGAATTATGAATTACAAACGGACCTAAAAAAGGTGTTTTCCAATCGGATAAATCTCCATCAATAATTAATTTTTCGTTTGTTTTGTAAACAGGAATATTTTGCGAATAAGTTGTTATCGAGCACAGAAAGCATACAACAGCTGCAATTTTACTAATTTTCATATAGAGCAGAAATTTTTTTTATTTGCTAAAGTAAAAAAGAATAAGTGAATTTTAACATTAAATTTTCGGAATAGAAATTGTAAAATCATTTGAAACTTAATAGTATTGTTTACATTTGTTGAAGATTAAGTTGGTTTAATTACCTTATTTATTACAAATTTATAAATAATGAAAAAATACTTCGGTGGCGTTTTTATCGCCTTTTTAGTTGGTTTTACTGCCAATGCGCAAGGACTTCTTAATAAGTCTGAAACGGTTTTTACACATCAGGACACTTTACGCGGAAGCATTACTAAAGAAAGAGCCTGGTGGGATTTGAAATACTATCATTTAGATGTAAAAGTAAATCCAAAAGATAAGACTATTACGGGTTCAAATACTGTTCGTTACACTGTTTTGACGCAGAATAACAAAATGCAAATTGATTTGCAGCAACCAATGCAGATCTACAAAGTAACGCAAGACGGAAAAGAATTGAAGTTTGAAAGAGACGGAAATGCTTTTTTTATTGAATTAACAGCTGCTCAAAAAGTGGGTGAAACAAAAGAGATCATTATTTCTTTTGGAGGAGTACCTAAAGAAGCTATCAAGCCACCTTGGGACGGAGGAATTACATGGAAAAAAGATAAAAACGGAAAAGATTTTATTGCTTCATCTTGCCAGGGTTTAGGCGCTAGCGTTTGGTGGCCTTGCAAAGATCATATGTATGACGAAGTAGAAAATATGTTAATTAGCGTGAATGTTCCGGGCGATTTGACTGATGTTTCAAACGGAAGATTGAAAAGCGTTAAAAAAGAAAAAGATGGTACAAAGACCTTTAATTGGTATGTTTCGAACCCGATTAATAATTATGGTGTAAACATTAATATTGGTGATTATGTTAATTTCTCTGAGAAATATAAAGGAGAAAAAGGCGATTTAGATTGTAGTTATTATGTTTTGAGAGATAATTTGGCTATAGCTAAAGAACACTTTAAAGATGCACCAAGAATGCTGAAAGCTTTTGAAAACTGGTTTGGACCTTATCCTTTTTATGAAGACAGCTATAAGTTGGTCGAAGCGCCTTATTTAGGTATGGAACACCAAAGTAGTGTGACTTACGGGAATGACTATAAAATGGGGTACAGAGGAAGTGATTTAAGTGGAACTGGCTGGGGATTAAAATTCGATTTTATCATTATTCACGAATCTGGACACGAATGGTTTGCTAACAATATCACTTATAAAGATATTGCTGATATGTGGGTTCACGAGAGTTTTACCAATTATTCTGAAAGTTTGTTTCTTGAATATTATTACGGAAAAGACGCCGCTGCAGAATACATTATTGGCTGCAGAAAAAACATTGATAACGATAAACCGATTATTGGTCATTATGATGTAAACAACGAAGGATCAGGCGATATGTATCCAAAAGGAGCAAATATGCTGCACATGATTCGTCAGGTTATTAATGATGATGCAAAATGGAAATCGATTTTAAGAGGTTTAAACAGTACTTTTTACCATCAAACGGTTACAGGAAAGCAAATTCAGGATTATATAAATGAAAAATCCGGAATTAACTTTAATAGAGTTTTTGCACAATATTTGACTACAACACAAATTCCGGTTTTTGAATATATGTTCAAAAATGGCACTTTCGGATATCATTGGACAAATTGTGTTGCCAAATTTGATATGCCGGTTAGAGTAAAAATTAATGGCGTTGAAACTTGGTTAAAACCAACAACAGAATGGCAATCTGAGAAAACTACAAATGAAGACAGAAAGCTAGAAGTTGATAAAGATTTCTATGTAACGACTTCTAATATTGTAGAATAATTTTAAATTCCAATATTTTAAAATCCCAAATTCCAATTTATGGAGTTTGGGATTTTTTATTTCAATTACTTCACGTAAAGACCTTTGTCAAAGTTTTGAACTTTGACAAAGGTTGGAACGCAAACCATTTGGAATTTGGAATTTTAAAATTGAAATTTTTTCATAATGTTAATTGCATAGTTTGTACGAATATTACCGTTTTATTTTTCTACTTTAGATTCTATTAATTTGAAAATGAATAAATAAAGCGTAATCCGAAAAGCTAATAGAGTAGGAAACAAATCAAAATCAAACTATTTATGAAAAATTTAAAAAACCTAAAAAATGTTGAAATCCTAAGTAAAAATGCTCAAAAAAATATTTTTGGAGGTATACTTCCGTACGTAAATCCAACAATTGGTTTGTGTGATAGATTATGTGGTCCAGCCGGAGGAATTCTTTCAAATACACCAGGAAGAGGAGATGTTTGTCTGGCAGGAACTTCTACTTGTTGTTATTGCAGATAAACTATTCTTAGGAACGAATAAAACTCACAATTTCGTTCTTAAAAGTAAACCCGACAGGTTTTTGAAATCTGTCGGGTTTGTTGTTTGTAGATAATCTTGTTACTTGTAATCTTTGTCAAATTTTTAAACCAAACGGGAAAAACAATTTTTAATATTCCTTAGGAATATCTCATTGGTAAAATAACAATACCGTTTTGGTTGTGTCCCGTAGGGACACCTGTTTTTAAAAACGCACCTGTAACACTAATCAAACGTTCCAATGGAACGTACATCCACAATTCAAATTTGCAACTACCAATGAGACATTCCTATGGAATGATTTTTATTGGAATTTTAAATCCTTAACGACTATTCAATTTTGCCTTTTCCTTTATTATGTCAGCGATTTTTCGGTTTTCGATTTTGCTTTCGAGCCATGAAATAATATCAAGATATAAGAAGGCTCTTTTTTCGTAGGTGTTTTTTTCAAGTTCTACGAAACGAGCGTGCATTTTAATGAATTCCTTTTTGATATCGGCAGGATATAAATTGTTTAGGTTTCTTAAGAACTTAATAATTTCCTTTTGAACTTCGTGTAAGTCGTTCATTTTAATTAGAAATTTATAAGTGTTTTTAAGGTGGTTTTCTAAATAATAATCTTTCCCTAATTCATAATGTGCAATCAACGACAAAAGTCTCGCAAAGCACATTAAATCCTCACGCATACTTAAGTTTTTGTTGTTTATGATTTTGTCTAAGTACGCAATACATTCATTATACTTTTCATTTCCAAAATAAATAGAAGCAATCTTATAAAAGAACAACATCTCATGATGCTCATCAAGATGTTCGCTGTGTAATTTGATCTTTTCTAAAATTTCTGGAATCAAATATTCGCTTTCGGCAAAAGTACCTTCCAGGATATGCAAATTCAGTTTATTGTTGTAAACATATAGAAATGATAGCGATGCAATGTTATCGTTTACCGGAAATTTAGGATCTTCTATCGTTTCTTCTAAAAGCGTTAGATATTTCTTAAAATTCGATTTGTATTTCAACATATATAAGGACTCCAAAAAGTAATGATTCCCTTTTAAGAAAAATACAGGATTCTGAATAATCATATTTGGATTGTCATAAAACAACCGAACCCATTTATAAGCGTATTTGTAACTGGCAAGAAAGTCCTGAACCAAGAAACTACGCCATAAGTTTGCATTGTAAAACCAATATTTTTCACGGAAACCAAATTTGCTTTCGTCTAATTTGGATATATGTTTATTGAAATAATCATCAATATATTTATATTCTTCATCGCTTTTTACGTAGCCGGTTTTTAGCATTATTCCGTATAGCTGAAGCGATAAATTAGATAATTTACTTGAAATCGTATTTCTGTAATTCAATTCTTTGGCCTGAATCACTAATTCATCGGCGCGACCTTGAATACTTCGGGTAATATATTGTGATTCGATTAGTTTTTCGAATTCTACAATTTCATAAGCCATATATTTTTCATCATTTTCAAGCGCAATGATTTTGGTTTTATCCAGAATTTTTAAACTCTGTTTGTAAAGTCCTTTATTATATAAAATAACGGCAAAATCTATTTGTTCGCGCAATTGATAACGAATGTTCTGACTAGGAATATTCAATCGAATACTAACCAGAATTTGCTTGTATAGATATGATTTTAAGTTAGATAGCTGTACTTTTTTGATGATTCCGCTCTTTAAAATGAGCTTTTCATCATAGTTTTCAGACTTATCCAGAATATTAAACAATTCGATAAATTTCGTGTTAGAACTGGTTTCTAAGCGGCTTGCAAAAATTTTAAACTGTCTTTTTTCGGATTTAGAAAGTGATTTTATTAATACAAATAAGAAATCTTTTTGATGGTTAGCCATTGTAAAATATAATAATGTAACTTATTGATTTTAAGTTGATTAATGCGTTATAAATTGTGTTATGAACAGTATAATTTCATTAAAATGAATTTCGTACTGAAGAAGTACAATATATATTTGTTATCAAGATGTGAAATTACATTAAATAAATGAATATGAATAGAGAGAAAGTTCAAATTTTTGACACCACTTTGCGCGACGGCGAACAAGTTCCAGGATGTAAGTTAGATACGAAACAAAAATTAGTTATCGCAGAACGACTTGATAAAATGGGAGTTGACGTTATCGAAGCAGGTTTTCCTGTGTCAAGTCCGGGCGATTTTTTATCGGTCTCTGAGATTTGTAAAATTGTAGAGAATGCAACCGTCTGCGGACTAACAAGAGCTGTAAAAAACGACATTGATGTTGCCGCAGCTGCTTTAAAGCATGCTAAAAAACCTAGAATCCACACAGGAATCGGAACATCTGAATCTCATATACTCCACAAATTAAATACCACAAGAGAAGATATTATTGCAAGAGCAAAATTTGCTGTTTCTCACGCAAAATCTTATGTAGAAGACGTTGAGTTTTATGCTGAAGATGCTGGTAGAACTGATAATGCTTTTCTTGCACAAGTTTGCGAAGAAGTAATTAAATCCGGAGCAACTGTATTGAATATTCCTGATACAACAGGATATTGTTTACCGGAAGAATACGGAGCAAAAATTAAATATTTGAGAGAAAACGTAAAAGGAATCGAAAACGTGATCCTTTCATGTCACTGTCATAATGATTTGGGAATGGCAACTGCAAACTCTATCGCAGGTGCTATAAATGGAGCGAGACAAATAGAATGTACTATTAATGGTATTGGTGAAAGAGCTGGAAACACGGCACTTGAAGAAGTGGTAATGATTTTTAAACAACATCCTTACTTAAATCTTGACACGAATATCAATACAAGAGAATTGAATGAAATGAGCCGATTAGTTTCTGAAAGTATGGGAATGATCGTTCAGCCTAATAAAGCTATTGTTGGAGCAAATGCTTTTGCACATAGTTCTGGAATTCACCAGGATGGTGTGATCAAAAACAGAGCAACTTACGAAATCATGGATCCGCTTGATGTTGGAGTTAATGAATCTTCAATTATTCTAACAGCTAGAAGTGGTAGAGCGGCTTTGGCTTACCGCGCTAAAAAAGTAGGTTACGAATTGACAAAAGTACAATTAGACATTGTATATATTGAGTTCTTGAAATTTGCTGATATTAAAAAAGAAGTTGTTGATGCTGATATTCATCAGATTATTGAGGCTGCTAAAATTCAGGATGAGTTGATTAGAAGCTAAGTTGAAGAAGAGAATAGAATAAAGAGTAAAGAAGAAAGAAAATAGAATAATAGAATAATAGATAGGATTTAAATACATAAAGAACGAGACGTTATGAATTTGAAAATAGCAGTTTTACCAGGAGACGGAATTGGACCAGAGGTAATTTTACAAGCCAAGAAAGCTTTATACGCCATAGGCGAAGTGTACAATCATGAATTTGTTTTTGAAGAGGCGCTTATGGGAGCGATCGCTATCGATAAAACAGGAAATCCGCTGCCGGAGCAAACGCTGAATCTGTGTTTGAATACAGATGCAGTTTTGTTTGGTGCAATTGGAGATCCTAAATATGATAATAATCCAAACGCAAAAGTTCGTCCGGAGCAAGGATTATTGAAGCTTCGTAAAGAACTGGGCTTGTTTGCTAATATTCGTCCTATAAAACCATATAAATCATTGCTTGATGCTTCTCCATTAAAAAGAGAAATTATCGAAGGTGCTGATTTTACTATTTTCAGAGAATTAACAGGTGGAGCTTATTTTGGAGCAAAAACTCTAAATGAAGAAGGAACTCACGCTTCGGATTTATGTGAATATTCAGAAGAAGAAATTACAAGAATTGCACATTTAGCTTTTAAATCGGCACAAAACCGACGCAAAAAACTAACAATGGTTGACAAAGCAAATGTTTTGGAAACTTCAAGATTGTGGAGAAAAGTCGTTCAGAAAGTAAGCGAAGGTTATCCGGATGTAGCTTTAGACTTTTTATTTGTAGATAATGCAGCAATGCAGATTATCTTAAATCCAAAGCAATTTGATGTGATTTTGACAGAGAATTTATTCGGAGATATTTTATCAGATGAAGCAAGTGTAATTACAGGTTCTATCGGATTATTGGCTTCGGCTTCTTTAGGAGAAAAAAATGCTTTGTTTGAGCCAATTCACGGTTCTTACCCACAAGCAAAAGGAAAAAATATTGCGAATCCAATTGCTTCAATTTTATCAGCAGCAATGTTGTTAGAGCATTTTGGTTTATTTAAAGAGGCAAATGTAATCTATCAAGCTATTGAAAAAGCAATTGAATATAAAGTTGTTACGGTTGATTTAAAACCAGATTCAAAATTTGGCACAAATGAAGTAGGGGAGTTTGTTTCTAATTTCATTTTTAGCAAAGATGATCTGTTATATTTCAATAATGACAATGTAAGTATTGGTCAGTCTACAATAGTTTAGAATTTTTATTAAAATAATGAATTAAATAACAAGAAGTATGTAAAATGTTGAGATTTTATTTTTTTAGTCCTATAAGTTTTCATACTTTTGTGACACTAAAAAATAAAAGATGCAAATCTCAATTATTATTACTTCTGTCGTTGTTGTCAATGTGATTCACACATCTGCATCGGGAATGGTATAAATATAATTGAAAAACTATATTACAAACCTTCCAAATACTGGAAGGTTTTTTTTTGAATAAAAATTAAAATAAATAATACAATAATGGAATTAAATAAGTACAGCAAAACCATCACTCAAGATCAAACACAACCTGCTGCGCAAGCAATGTTGTACGGTATCGGTTTAACTGAAGAAGATTTGAAAAAAGCACAAGTTGGAATTGTGAGCATGGGTTACGATGGAAACACATGCAACATGCACTTGAATGATTTAGCAAAAGATGTTAAAAAAGGTGTTTGGGATGCGGATCTTGTCGGACTTATTTTTAATACCATTGGTGTTAGTGACGGAATTTCAAACGGAACTGAAGGAATGCGTTATTCATTAGTTTCTCGTGATGTAATTGCAGATTCTATCGAGACAGTTGCGGGAGCACAATGGTACGATAGTATTATTGCAATTCCTGGTTGTGATAAAAATATGCCTGGAGCGTTGATCGCAATGGGAAGATTAAACCGCCCGTCTCTTATGGTTTACGGAGGTTCAATTCACTCTGGAAAATGGAAAGGTGAAACACTAAATATTGTATCAGCTTTTGAAGCCTTAGGAAAAAAAGTAAAAGGAGAAATTACTCCAGAAGATTTTAAAGGAGTTATTCAAAATGCATGTCCGGGAGCTGGTGCTTGTGGCGGAATGTATACGGCAAATACTATGTCGTCTGCAATTGAAGCATTAGGAATGAGCTTGCCATACAGTTCTTCAAATCCTGCTTTGAGCCAGGCAAAAAGAGACGAATGTCTTGCTGCAGGAGCTGCAATCAAGATTTTATTAGAAAAAGATATTAAACCAAAAGATATCATGACGCGCAAAGCTTTCGAAAATGCTATTACAATTGTAGCAGTTTTAGGAGGTTCTACAAACGCAGTTATGCACTTAATTGCAATGGCACATTCTGTTGGTATTACAATTACGCTGGATGATTTTCAGGCTATTAATGACAGAACACCAGTATTGGCAGACATGAAGCCAAGTGGTAAGTATATGATGGAAGACATTCATGAAGTTGGAGGAATTCCTTCAGTAATGAAATATTTATTAAAAGTAGGATTAATTCACGGAGATTGTTTAACCGTAACAGGAAAAACAGTTGCTGAAAATTTAGCTTCAACTCCGGATTTACAAGACGGACAAGAGGTGATTCATGAAATTCAAAAAGCGTTGAAACCAACAGGAAATATTCAGGTTTTATACGGAAATCTTGCTTCTGAAGGCGCTGTAGCAAAAATCAGCGGAAAAGAAGGAGAATATTTTGAAGGACCAGCTGTTGTATTTGAAGGTGAATTTGAAGTAATTCCAGGTCTTGAGGCCGGAAAAATAAAACCAGGTAATGTAGTCGTCATTAGGTATTGTGGACCAAAAGGTGGTCCGGGGATGCCTGAAATGCTGAAGCCTACATCTGCGATTATTGGAGCCGGATTAGGAAGCAGTTGTGCTCTTATCACAGACGGTAGATTCTCTGGAGGTTCACATGGCTTTGTCGTAGGACACATTACACCAGAGGCTTATGATGGTGGTGGTATTGCTTTAGTTAAAGATGGCGATTTGATCGCGATTGATGCTGTAAATAATACAATCAACCTGAAAATATCCGACGAAGAATTTGCAGCTAGAAAAGCGGCTTGGGTTCAACCGCCGTTAAAAGTTACAAAAGGAGTTTTACTTAAATATGCAAGATCGGTTTCAAGCGCTTCAACAGGTTGCGTTACCGATAATTAATTTGACAATAACAATTTCAAAAATCAATGGCAATATCAATAAAAAAAAACAAAATTTAATCGCAATATAAAATAGAAATATAAAGAATCAGTTTGAAATTGATTTTTGACATTGCCATTGAATTTTGAGTTTTGAAATTGATTTTTGACATTGAAAAAACAATATACTATGAGAATATCAGGGGCAGAAGCCGTTATAAGATGTTTGTTAGAAGAAGGTGTAGACTTGATTTATGGTTATCCAGGAGGAGCAATCATGCCGGTTTACGACGAATTATATAAATTTCAGGATCAATTACACCACGTTTTAGTACGTCACGAACAAGGTGCAACACATGCAGCTCAAGGTTATGCAAGAGCTACAGGAAAAGTGGGAGTTGCTATTGCGACTTCTGGACCTGGAGCAACAAATTTAGTGACAGGAATTGCTGATGCTCAGATAGATTCCACGCCAATGGTTTGTATTACAGGACAAGTAGGCAGACATTTATTAGGATCTGATGCTTTTCAGGAAACGGATATTATCGGAATTTCGACTCCGGTAACCAAATGGAATTTTCAGATAACTGAGGCTTCTCAAATTCCGGAAATTATTGCAAAAGCCTTCTATATTGCACGTTCTGGGCGTCCGGGACCAGTATTAATTGATATTACTAAAAATGCTCAGTTTGATGAGTTCGAATTTAGTTATGAAAAATGCACAGGAATTAGAAGTTATGTTCCAGTTCCGAAATTAAATTTAGATAAAGTAGCCGAAGCTGCTGCTTTAATCAATAGTGCCAAAAAACCTTTTATCGTTTTTGGACAAGGAATTATTTTGGGTAGAGCTGAAGAGGAATTTAAAGCTTTAGTTGAAAAATCAGGAATTCCGGCTGCATGGACCATTTTAGGACTTTCGGCTTTGCCAACAGATCATCCTTTAAATGTTGGTATGCTTGGAATGCACGGAAATTACGGTCCTAATTTATTGACTAATGAATGTGATGTTTTAATTGCTTTCGGAATGCGTTTCGATGATCGTGTTACAGGAAATTTAAAAACATATGCAAAACAGGCAAAAGTAATTCACTTTGAAATTGATCCTGCCGAAGTTGATAAAAACGTTAAAACTGAAGTAGCAGTTTTAGGCGATGTTAAAGAATCTTTAGCAGCATTATTACCTTTAATTGATGCGAAATCACACGATTTATGGCATAATGAATTCAAAGAATTGTATAAAATCGAACATGATTCAGTTATAAAAGAAGAGTTGAACCCAACGAATGGTAAAGGAATTTCGATGGGAGAAACGCTTGAAATGATTAATAAGCACTCAAAAGGTGACGCGATAATTGTTTCAGATGTTGGTCAGCACCAAATGTTTGCTTGTCGTTACGCTAAATTTAATTCAACCAAAAGTAATATTACTTCCGGAGGATTAGGAACAATGGGATTTGCTTTGCCAGCTGCAATTGGAGCAAAAATGGGTAGGCCAGATCGTGAAGTTGTTGCTATCATTGGAGACGGTGGTTTCCAGATGACAATTCAGGAATTAGGAACTATTTTCCAGACACAAGTACCGGTAAAAATCGTGGTATTAAACAACGAGTTTTTAGGAATGGTACGTCAATGGCAAGAATTATTTTTTGATAACAGATATGCTTCAACAAAAATGATTAATCCAAATTTTGTGGCTATTGCTGAAGGATATCATATCAAATCTAAAAAAGTAACAGAAAGAAATGATCTTGATGCAGCTGTCGCAGAAATGATGGCTTCAAAAGATTCTTATTTCTTAGAAGTTATGGTAGAAAAAGAAAACAATGTTTTCCCAATGATTCCAACAGGAGCATGTGTTTCTGAAATTAGATTAAGCTAGAAAAAGTTTCAGGTTTCAGGTTTTAAGTTTCACGTTCCTAGCAGAACTTGAAACCTGAAACTTGAAACAAAAAAAACTAAAAAACAACATGGAAGATAAAACATTTACCATATCGGTATATTCAGAAAATAACGTGGGCTTGTTGAATAGAATATCAGGAATATTCTTAAAGCGTCACATTAATATATTAAGTTTAAACGTTTCAGAATCAGAAATCGAAAATGTTTCGAGATTTATCATTGTAGTAAATACAACAGAGAAATGGGTTCAGAATATCGTAGGACAAATTGAAAAACAAATCGAAGTTATAAAAGCTTTTTATCACACAGATGAAGAGACTATTTATTTGGAAAATGCATTATTCAAAATAGCTTCAAGTTTGTTATTCGATGAAAAACAAATTCAGAATATCATCAAGGACAGTCAGTCTACAATTGTAACTGTTTCTCGTGATTTCTTTGTGATTTCGAAATCAGGAAGACGTTCAGAAATTGAAGATTTGTACGAAAAATTTAAACCTTACGGTATTATGCAATTCGTGCGTTCCGGAAGAATATCCGTTTCTAAAGAAAAAATGGAAATTTCGACTTTGTTAGAAACATTCAAATAGTATCATTTTATACATATTAATCAATTATTAAATTACAACATCATTAAATATTAAAAAAGAATGGCAAATTATTTCAACACATTACCACTTAGATTACAATTAGAACAATTAGGAGTTTGCGAATTTATGGAGCAATCTGAATTTGCAGACGGAATTGCTGCACTTGCAGGAAAAAAAGTTGTCATCGTAGGTTGTGGTGCACAAGGTTTAAATCAAGGTTTAAACATGAGAGATTCTGGTCTGGATATTTCTTATGCATTGCGTGCAGATGCAATCGCTGAAAAAAGAGCTTCTTATAAAAATGCTACTGAAAACGGTTTTAAAGTAGGTACTTATGAAGAATTAATTCCAACCGCTGACTTAGTTTGTAACTTAACTCCGGATAAGCAACATACTGCTGTAGTTACTGCCATTATGCCATTAATGAAACAAGGATCGACATTATCATATTCTCACGGTTTTAATATTGTGGAAGAAGGAATGCAGATTCGTAAAGATATCACAGTTATCATGTGTGCTCCTAAATGTCCTGGTTCTGAGGTTCGTGAAGAATATAAAAGAGGATTTGGTGTACCAACTTTAATTGCAGTTCACCCTGAGAATGATCCAAACGGTTTTGGTTTAGATCAGGCAAAAGCTTATGCTGTAGCAACTGGAGGACATAAAGCAGGAGTTTTGAAATCATCTTTCGTAGCCGAAGTAAAATCAGATTTAATGGGTGAGCAAACTATCCTTTGCGGATTATTGCAAACTGGATCTATTTTATGTTTTGATAAAATGGTCGAAAAAGGAATCGATGCTGCGTATGCTTCAAAATTAATTCAATACGGATGGGAAACTATCACTGAAGCTTTGAAACATGGTGGAATCACAAATATGATGGACCGTCTTTCAAATCCTGCAAAAATTGAAGCTTATGAACTTGCAGAAGAATTAAAAGACATCATGCGTCCGTTATTCCAAAAACACCAAGATGATATTATTTCTGGAGAATTTTCAAGAACTATGATGATCGACTGGGCTAACGACGATGTGAATTTATTGAAATGGAGAGCTGCAACCGGAGAAACTAATTTCGAAAAAACAGCTCCACAAGAAGCTCCAATTTCTGAACAAGAATATTTTGACAATGGAGTTTTAATGATTGCTATGGTTAAAGCTGGTGTTGAATTAGCTTTCGAAACTATGACAGAAGCAGGAATCATCGAAGAATCAGCTTATTATGAGTCATTACACGAATTGCCTTTGATTGCAAATACAATTGCAAGAAAAAAATTATTCGAAATGAACCGTGTTATTTCAGATACGGCTGAATACGGTTGTTATTTATTTGACCACGCTTGTAAACCATTATTAACTGAGTTTATGAAAACGGTTGAAACTAATATTATAGGAAAACCATTTTCGACTTCAAATGGAGTAGATAATGCTATTTTAATTGCAGTAAACAAAGAGATTCGTCAACATCCTATCGAAGAAGTAGGAGCATGGTTGAGAGAATCGATGACTGCAATGAAAAAAATTGGATAATAAATTGGGAATTACCACACATTCGGGTGTGATGGGATTTTGCACTGTATCTCTTTTTATATAATATTTTGAATTAGTAAGCACTTATTAAAAAAAATTGGATATAGATGCATTCTGCATTCACTTAACTTCTGTGAGTAAGTAAGTTAAGTGAATCTGATCCCTAAATTAGGGAGTATGTTTTGAAAAAAATATGCTTGCTGAAGTTTCATTTTTAATTAATAAAGCTGCTTCTATTTTCAAAATAGAATAAAGCATTGTAATGCAGAATTACAAAATTAATTGTTATTGAAATTGTTAAAATTAAAAAGGCGTGGTATTTATTTATTACGCCTTTTTTGCAATATGTAATTTTTCATCAAAAACGAAAAAATTGTGTTATAGGTAGAAAAAGACGATATTTTTTTTAATATGTGTTTTTTTTTGCTGAAATTTATGAATTAAATAATTTTAAGAATACGTTGATATTTAATACATTTATAAAAAAAATTCCAAAAACATATGAGTTATTATAAAATTGAAAATTTAGAACAATATTTTAAACATTACAATAAGTCAATAAGAGAACCAAGAAAATTTTGGGGAAAAATAGCTGAGGAAAATTTCAC